>Ga0208645_1000043_pt1 | contig 225079 bp, 214 predicted proteins | sample VirMetDEL_Sep_01_FD_184519 | JGI IMG/M metagenome (GOLD analysis project Ga0208645, IMG submission 184519) | Aqueous microbial communities from the Delaware River and Bay under freshwater to marine salinity gradient to study organic matter... | ecosystem: Environmental > Aquatic > Marine >...
AGATCGAAAACCCGCACTTGTGGGATGCCGAGATGAAGGAAGAAGCGACCCAGATGATCCTGCAGGGGACTCAGCTGGAGATTGAATATGCGCGGGATACCATGCCGCGTGGCGTGCTGGGGATGAACGCGGCGATGATGGAGGATTACCTCAAGTTCATCGCTAACCGTCGCCTGTCGCAGATTGGGTTGAAGGAAGAGTATCCGGGGACGACTAACCCGTTCCCGTGGATGAGTGAAATCATGGATTTGAAGAAAGAGAAGAATTTCTTTGAAACTCGGGTTATTGAGTATCAGACGGGTGGGGCGTTGAGCTGGGATTGATTCCTTAGCACAGCAACACCAAGAAGCCCTGACTTGTTCGGGGCTTTTTTATGCGAGCTCACTAAAGACTCTCCGTACAAGGCAGAGAATTTACCAAAGTAGCTGACCGCTAAATCCTTCTAGATCGTAGGAAATTTCGTAGACGCAATAATAGCTACTCAGTATCGTCCGAGGGTTTTCTACCCTCGGCGGCTGTATGGACATTACGAAAGACAAAACGGACTGGAGCGACGCGGAGCTGGCAGCTGCGGTCGGGGCGTACCTGAAGATGTTGGCCTGGGAAAAAAGCGGCCAACCTTTCAATAAAGCCCTCGAAAACCGCCTTCTACGCGAAGGCCCAGTGGCAGGCCGTGCAAAGGGTTCCATCGAATTCCGCATGCAAAATATCTCCACTGTGCTTGTGCGTATGGGCTGGGACCGCATCGAAGGCTATAAGCCTGCGAAGAACGTAGGCACAGGCGTCGAACAACGCATCCGCCAAGCGCTTGCCGCACAGGGTGTATTCGAATCCGAAGACGCTGCCCAAACAGCAGACGAGCAAACGCTTATCCGCCGCGCGTCCAAACTGCAGCAGCAACCTTTCACTCAGCTACCGGACGGCATTGCCCAGCCGCAGAAGGTCTCGACCGTCAGCACCACCTTTGTTCGTGACCCAAAGGTCCGCGCCTGGGTACTGAAAGAAGCCAACGGCATCTGCGAAGGCTGCGGCGCTAACGCGCCGTTTGAGGTCGACGGTTTGCCATTTCTTGAAGTACATCACGTCAAGCACCTGGCCCAGAAGGGTTCGGATCGCATCACCAATGCTGTAGCCTTGTGCCCCAATTGCCATCAGCGTTGTCACCGGTCGAGTGACCGGGAGGCTTTCACCGAGGGGCTTTACGCCAAGGTCGGAAGATTGGCACGGGAGTAGACTCCTGCTGTCACACCTGATGCACGCTCAAAAAAATACTAGATAGGACCGAGGCCAACCCGTGAACCCAGACATGCTCGAAGCCGGCCCCGTTGACGCCAAAGTACTCTCCGTTTTTGACTTCGACGGCACCCTGACCCACCACGACAGTTTCGTGCCCTTCCTCAAGTTTGCCTTTGGCACCGGCGAGTTTTATGGCCGGATGGTCAAGCTGGCCGTGCCCGGGCTGCGCTTTTTGGTGCGGCAGATCAGCCGGGATGAGTTGAAGGCGCAGTTGATCCGCACCTTTATGACTGGGGTGGAGAAGACGTGGGTGCAGCAGAAGGCCGAGGAGTATTGTCAGCGTAATTGGGCGCGGTTGATGCGCCCGGCGGGGGTACTGTCGGTGGAGCAGGAGTTGGGCTCGGGGGCGGTGGTGACGCTGTGTTCGGCGTCGCCGGCGTTGGTGCTGCAGCCGTTTGCCGATCGGCTTGGGATCAAGTTGATTGGCACTGAGCTTGAGGTGGTCGACGGGGTGTTGACCGGCAAGCTCACCGGGAACAACTGCCGGTGTGAGAATAAGGTGCTGCGGCTTGAGGCGGTGTATGGGGACCTGGGGGAGTATCGGCTGCGGGCCTGGGGCGATACGCGTGGGGATCGGGAGTTGTTGGCGGCGGCGCAGGATGCGCATTTTCGGCATTTTCATGCGAAGAAGAAAAAGCGGGCTCGGTTGCAGCGGTGATGCGGGGGGCGCAGAACCTGGCGGCGTTCGGTGGGGCGATGAGCCCGGTGATATGCGGGTATCTGCTGATCAACGCGGCGCCGGCCAGCATGTTCTATGCCTTGGGTACACTCACAGCGATAGGTGGGACCTTGTGCTTCCTGAGCGGACGCCGGGTTGCAGGTTCTAGCTGATATTTGCGCGGGTTCCCGCTATTAATAGCGAAACCTCTCACGGACCCGAGCCCCATGAAATTCGACACGGCCTACAGCCTGAGTCTCGATGAAAAGCTGTCGATCTACGACGTACGAGACCTGAATTTCGACGAAACCACCACCTTCGACTCCGACAAGGACAGTTTCCTCTGTCCCAACGATGCCTGTCGCGCTGCCTTTGAAGCAGGCAATGTGCTGAGCACGTTTAACGCCAAGAACGTCAACTACCAACGCACCCCGCATTTCAAAAACACGCCGAGCACCCGGCATATCGACGGCTGCCGCTATGCCAGCCTCCACAAGGGTGCAGCAGGCGAAAACGACGATGAGCGTGAGGACAATTTCCCATCGGAATTTGTCCTCACCCGCCGTACGTACGAGCGTAAAACCGCAGTGGCCGGCACCGAGGGGCTGGTCCCACAAGATTCAGCGAAAACACCTTCACCCCGCAGCGGCGAATCTGTCAGTTCGAGCGACACCACCCCGGACAAGACCAGCGTGTTCGCCCACCCGGTGGAATGTTTTGTGTCGAACATCGACGACAAGGAAAAACTCAAACGCATGCCGCTGAAAATCGGCGAGCACACCGCGACTTACGCGGCGTTTTTCAAGAAGATCGAATACCTGCAAGACAACAAGGGCCTGATCTACTGGGGCAAGGTCAAAGCGATCAAGGACTACACGAGCAGCTTTCGCATCGACTTCGAAAAGAAGGTGTGGCTCGACAAAAAGCCCTACTCGGTCAACGTCTACCTGAGCAAAAAGCTCATCGAGAACTACCGCAAGCGCAAGGCGTTCCTGGAGCAGATCAGGGCGGCGGCGGACAGTGAGCGGGCGTTGTATTGTTTCTTCTACGGGGTGACACCGGAGCTGAAACAAGTGCCCAGCAAGAAGAACCCCGAGCAGACCTTCGGGGTATTCAGCGCGAATATCGAGAACCTCGATCACCTGATCATTCGTGAGGCGCCGGGGTTGGAATAGTGGGTCGATAAGCATCCAGTTGATGAGCGGTCAAAACAACTGTACAAAAACACAGTATAGTTTGCCCTCCCCCGTCGAACCCTGGAGAAACCCCATGTCCTCCCTGGCAATGAGCTCTTTCGTAGAACAGCAGATCGTCCTGCACCAATTCACCGCCAAACACAGCGTACAGGCCCGCGCGATGCTGGGCTGGAGCCGCGACGAGCTGGCCCGCCAGGCGGGTGTGACGGTGGATGCCATCCAACAGTTCGAAAGCCAGGGCGATGTGGGTGATGAAACCCGCCTGGCATTGGCGTTTCGGTTGGAGGCGCAAGGGCTGGTGTTTTTCCCGGGGTTTGCGCCGGGGTGGGGCATGAGTGTACGGCGGTTTGACACCGCCCCTGCCGAACCCGCAGCACAAAACATTATGTCGCGGCTGATGGGCTCAACAGCCGCATCAATTGATTCACCAACGCCCCAGCCGAATGGTGCGTAGAGTCCAAGCGGATCACCGGACAGGTCAGTGCCGCCAACCAGGTTTCATGCCGACGCAGGCTGCGTAGGCTGTGGTTGCCGTTGTCGTAACGAGCGGCCCAGGCCAGGAAGGCAACGCTGTTCTCGTGGCGACTGCCACCTTCCAGGATTTCATCACCGTAGCGTTGCACCTCCCTCATGCGCAGACGGTGCAGGCGCACGTGCGGGTCGAGGCGCAGGAACACCACGTGGGTGAACTGCGCGATCATCGGGTCGCCCCAGCCACACAGTGAACCGGACAGCACCCAGCCTTCCAGGCCGACAGTCTGCTCCTGCAGCAGGCGGATGCGTTCATCCTTGGGCCGGGCAATGGTGAAGGGGGCGTCGGTTTGCTGCCAGTAGAAATAGTCGGTGTCGAAGTAAGCGACGTTCAGACTCTCCGCCAAGGCCCTGCCCAGGGTGGTAGTGCCCGCCCCCGCAGCACCGAGGATATGAATTCTATAGGCCATGGCTTCCCTCCCTGGCATTGCGATAACCCTGCGCCAGCACGGCCAACGATTCCTTCGACCATCGCGCACCGTAGAACCACAACGTCCCGCCGTCATCGAGAGCCTCGGCGAACTTCGGGTAACCACTCCAGCAGGCAGCATGGAACGCAGCACTTTCACTGTCCGACACCAGGGCATCCAGCCGGTATTCATTCACGATTTCATCGATTTCATTATGGGTGTGCAGGTTGAACGTGAGGGTGCCGTCGACACGTTGCGCCGGCACGGGTATCAGTTGCGCCCCGGCCCGGCGCAGTACGTCCAGCGCACGCATGAAGGGCGCACGGTGTTGAATCGGTTCATGCCCATCGCCACGTCCATATCGGTCGGCATACCCCACGCGCCTGCCGGCCAACGCTTGCGTGGCGGCAAAGCGGCTGTTGTTCTGCACCAGGGGCACCTCCACCATCACCGGGCCCTCTGGGTCGATACCGCTCAGGGCAATCAGCGTCAACGAGGGATCAGGCATGGGTCTGATGGGAATTGCCGGTACGTTATACCCGGGGATCAGGACGCCACCCTTGGGGTGGGTTTGAGGGGGGGTATCGACATCAAACTCGATACTGCGGGGGGGCACTTGATCGGGGGAAGGACGGCGGCATGGAGATGCCGAATCGGTCATGCCCAAGAGCGCAGACAACGGCTGGCCAACCTGGCAAACCGCATCTGCTCGCAAAAACCATCTGCATATGCTGTCCATCGGTACGCCTCCCCTGAAAACACTTTCCAGGGATCATCGCATCCTTCGCCGGCGCCTGTCGCAGACCCGAAACAGCTTGAAAACTCCTTTTCCATTACCTCTGCGCCCTCAGCCCACAAGGTGCTCTTGTGCACCTTGGGTTTCCACTTCCAGCCACCATGCATACCCACGCTCCGGCTGGTTCAAGCTGAACGCCTGGCCCATCGGCGGTGTGGTAATCGACACATTGCGCTCCCACGCCAGCGCCATGATGCGGTCGAAAGGTTCGTGCCAGGCATGGAACGCCAGGTCGAAAGTGCCGTTGTGGATCGGCAGCAGCCAGCGGCCCCTGAGGTCGATATGCGCTTGCAGGGTTTGCTCCGGCTGCATGTGTACATGGGGCCAGTCGACGTTGTAAGCACCGGTTTCCATCAACGTCAGATCGAACGGGCCGTACTGTTCGCCGATGCGTTTAAAGCCGTCGAAGTAGCCGGTGTCGCCGCTGAAAAAGATACGACGCGTGCCGTCGATCATCACCCAGGAACACCAGAGGGTCTGGTTGGCATCAAACAGGCCGCGCCCGGAAAAGTGCTGCGCCGGCGTGGCGACAAAGCGAATGCCATCCACCTCGGTGCCTTGCCACCAATCCAGCTGCCGCACTTTGCTGGCGTCGACACCCCACTTGACCAGGATGTCGCCCACGCCCAGCGGCGCGAGAAAGTAACGGGTCTTGTCGGCCAGTTGGACCACAGCCTTATGGTCAAGATGGTCGTAGTGGTTGTGGGAAAGAATCACCGCCTCCAGGGGCGGCAGCTCTTCAAGACGGATAGGCGGCTGGTGGAAACGCTTGGGGCCAGCCCAACTGAATGGCGAGGCACGCTCGGCGAACACCGGGTCGGTCAGCCAGAACTTGCCGCGCATTTTCAGCAACACGGTGGAATGCCCCAGGCGGAACACGCTGTGATCAGGCGCCGCCAACAATTGCTCGCGGGTCAGCGGTTGCACCGGGATCTGCCCCACCGGCCGCGTGCTGCGTGGCTTGTTAAACAGCATGTTCCAGAAGATACGCAAGGTCTTGCCAAAGCCACCGTGCTGCACGGGGGCCTCGTTGCTGTAGCGCCCCAGGTCCTGCTCGGCAGGCTTGGGCGCCGCAGGTGAAGACTTGAGGCGGGTTGAGATGGTGGCCATTACCGAGTGACTCCTACGATCCGCGCATAAGTTACACTGAACAGTGTAGTTTCAAGATTGCAACAAAATCCGCAGCAAGTAAACTACCCAGTGTAATTTACCCTCAAGAGCCGAACGCCACCCATGACTGCCCCTCAACGCCTCACCGACCGCAAACGCCAAGCCATCGTGGCAGCAGCCATCGTTGAGTTTCGCGATAACGGCTTCGAGGTCACCAGCATGGACAAGGTCGCCGCCACCGCTGGGGTGTCCAAGCGCACGGTGTATAACCATTTCCCCAGCAAGGAAGAACTGTTCGCCGAAATCCTTCACCAGCTCTGGGCCAGCAGCGTCGCCCAACTCGACGTCAGCTACACCAGCGAGCGCCCTCTGCGCGAACAATTGCGTGGTTTGCTGGAAGCCAAGATGAAGATGATGTCGGACACCAATTTCCTCGATCTGGCCCGGGTAGCCATCGCCGCCACCATCCACTCACCGGAACGCGCGCAAGACATGGTCACCCGCCTGAGCCAGCGCGAAGAAGGCTTTACCCAGTGGGTACGCGCCGCCCAGGAAGACGGCCGCCTCTCCTGCACCGACCCGGCGTTTGCCGCCCACCAGATCCAAAGCCTGCTCAAGGCCTTCGCGTTCTGGCCGCAGATCACGTTGGGCCAGCCGACCCTGGATGCCGCCCACCAGGCGCGCGTCATTGACTCGGCCATTGACCTGTTCCTGGCCGGCTATGAAGTCAGCGCCCCCCGCCCCGAGTAAAAACCGTTGCAGGAGCGACATTCCTGGTCGCTTTTGACGCATTCGCCCTCTGTTTTGCGCAAATGGCCTGGAAGGCCACTGATTATTCCCATGGGAATAACTGACAATATTCACAGGCCTTATCCGATCAACGGTCGATCCAGTGGCCGCGCGCCGGCGTAAATGTGAAAAACAGCTGAACCAGGAATTTATGGAAAACAGACGAGGCAAAGGGCTCTCATTTGCCCGGCGTATCTACCAGCCAAGGATCATCGGCCTGGGTGTCGGCAGCATCAGCGTCACCGGCGCCCTGTACCCGCTCGCCATGCCGGGCTGGGTCTGGGCATTACTGCTGTTCAATGGGTTTGCCTGGGCGCACCTGGCGTACCAGTTGTCGACCCGCTCGCCGTTCCCTTACCAGGCTGAACAGCGCAACTTCCTGTATGACTCGGTACTCGGCGGGTTCTGGGCGGCGGCCACGCAGTTCACGCCGCTGACAGCCGTGACCATCCTGTCGATGATGACCATGAACAACGTCGCCGCCGGCGGCCGGCGCCTGTTCCTGCGTGGACTGCTCGCCCAGGGGCTGGGGATCGGCGTGGCGTGGGCGCTGTTCGGCATCCAGTTCAACCCCGACGTCAGCCTGCTGCAGGTCTACTCCTGCCTGCCGATGCTGACCCTCTACCCCATGGCCATCGGCATGGTCTGTTATCAACTGGCGATCAAGCTCTCGGAACATAAACGCGCCCTTAGTGCCCTGAGCCGCACCGACAGCCTCACCGGCCTGCTCAACCACGGCTCGTGGAAAGACCTGCTGCACCTCAAGTTCCACAAGTGCCAGCAGCAGCAAAGCCACGCCACCATCGCATTGATCGATATTGACCACTTCAAGCAGATCAACGATACCCACGGCCATATCGTCGGCGACACGGTGCTGCGGCAACTGAGCCTGGAACTGCGGCGCAACCTGCGGGAAAACGACCTGGCCGGACGTTACGGTGGCGATGAGTTCTGTGTGATTCTTCCGCAAATGCCTCTGGAGCAAGCGGCGCAGATCATGGAGCAGATGCGCGAAACATTCGGCAACTACCGCACCCCGCACATACCGGAATTGCGCGTCAGCCTGAGCATCGGCCTGGCGGACTTCCAGCCGCGCTTCACCGACGCAGCCATGTGGCTGAACGCGGCGGACCGGGCACTTTATGCCGCCAAGGACACCGGGCGTAATCGAGTCAGTGTCAACGACGACCGGATAGCCTGTTCCGCCTGACGTTGTCCTACGACACAGGTCTGGATCCTCCGTGCAGCCCCGCACGAGATAGCACAATGCCTCCATTGGTCGCCTACCCAAAAATGGTCCTGCCCATGGGGCGAACTTCTTGTCAGGCTGATGACTCTTAACCCGTTGTTCCACCCCCCGCTGTCAGCACAAGGGAGCTGACAATGAGCAGGTCAACCGTAGGGCAAATGCCTTACGGAGGCAGGCGCCTATACATGGATCCTCCCAGACGCGTGCTTGCCCGAGCCCCCGAACATGCTATTCAACGCCCACAAGAAAACCATCGATACCCTGCAACACACCGTGGCTCATCAGGCCAGCCTGCTGGACGCCATCGAACGCTCCATGGCGGTGATCGAATTCGATCCGCAAGGCCTCGTGCTGCGGGCCAATGACAACTTCCTCAATACCCTGGGCTACCGCGCCGAGCAGATCGAAGGCCAATCCCACCGGATGTTCTGCACGCCCGCCTTCGCCCGCAGCGCCGAGTACCAACAACTCTGGGCCAACCTGCAAAAGGGTCAGTTCCAATCAGGTACCTTTGAACGGGTGGGCGGCAATGGTCAGTCGGTGTGGCTGGAAGCCAGCTACACCCCGGTACGTGATAACGCGGGCCGCGTGATCAAAGTGGTGAAGTACGCCCTGGACGTTACCCCGCGCCTGCAGGCCGAAAGCGAGGCCAACGCCAAGTTGGAAGCCATCGGCCGGGCCATGGCCGTCATCGAGTTCAACCTCGACGGCACGATCATCACCGCCAACGCCAACTTCCTGCAGCGCATGGGCTACAGCCTGGCGCAGATCCAGGGTCAGCATCATCGTCTGTTCTGCACCCCAGAGACCGCCGCGAGCTCAGCCTACAGCGAGTTCTGGCGGCGCCTGAACCAGGGTGAATTGTTCAGCGGCCAGTTCGAGCGCGTGGATAAAAACGGCCGGCCTGTTTGGCTCGAAGCCAGCTACAACCCGGTGTACGACGCCAGCGGACGCCTGCGCAAAGTGGTGAAGTTCGCCTCGGACATCACCGCGCGCGTGCAACAACATGCCGCTGACGCGCAGAGCGCCGCCCAGGCCTATCACCTGTCCCTGCACACCCAGGACATGGCGGAAAAAGGCGCCGACGTGATCCAGAAAACAGCCAGCGGCATGCGTGAAATTTCCTCGGACATCGACAACTCCTCGCAACTGATCGCCAAGCTGGGCGAGCGCTCGCAGCAGATCACCACCATCGTCAACACCATTCGCGGCATTGCCGAACAAACCAACCTGCTGGCACTCAATGCCGCTATCGAGGCGGCGCGCGCGGGTGAACAAGGCCGTGGTTTTGCCGTAGTGGCCGATGAAGTGCGGCAGTTGGCGGCGCGCACCAGCGGTTCCACCACGGAGATTTCCAGCATGATCGCGGTGATCCAGGCTGAAACCCGCCAAGCCATCGACAGCATGGACGCGACCCGCGACCGCGCTGCCCAGGGCGTGGAACTGGCCGACCAGGCCGGTACGGTGATCCTGCAGATTCGCGAAGGCACCAGCGAGGCGGTGCACGCGGTGAGTGCGTTTGCCAATGAGCGGAGTGCCCACTAAGTAGGCCACGGGTTATTCATGTGTAAGACAGGTCGCCAGGACTATAGTGATTCACTGTCTTAACGTTGATGACCCGAGCCGACCATGACCCCCGACAAGCCCGAAACCGCCCCCGTCGATCACCTGCGTTTTCACCGCCGCCACGCCCACCTGGCCCCGACCTTCGGCAACGATACCTTTGCCCTCAAGGCCGAGGCTTTTGCGCGCTTCTTTGGTACACCGACCTTCCTCGGTGCGCAAACCGCGATCGTGATCTTGTGGGTGGTGCTGAACGTAACCGGCATCACCCACTTCGACGTGTACCCGTTCATCCTCCTCAACCTGGCCTTCAGCCTGCAATCCGCCTATGCCGCGCCGCTGATCCTGCTGGCCCAGACGCGCCAGGCGGCCCGCGACAAAGCCCAGTCCGACGCCGATGCGCAACACCGTGAAGCCCTGGCCATCGCCAATACCGAACGCCAGGCCCAGGCCGCGCAAACCACCAGACAGTTGCTCGAATTGCTGGAGCAAAACACCCGGCTGACGGAAATGACCAAGCAACTGACCGAACACATCGAAACCCTGACGTGCGAAATGCACGAGCACTATGTGCGAAAACCTCAATAACAACGCGAACTCCACGTGGGAGGGAGGTGTGTCAGGGTTTCATCTGCACATGCCGGCCCAACTCATCAAACAGCGTCACCACCGAGCGCAACGCGCGGCAATCGGGGCGCGTCAGCAGCCATAACGCGGTGTCGTGCCCGGCCAACGCGGGGCCCAGGGGTTGCAGGCCGTCATCCAGCAGAAAGTCCGGCAGCGCCGCCACCCCCAACCCTGCCCGCACCAATTCGGTCACCGACAACATGCTGTTGCAGCGATAGCTGGGGCGTACACCGGGCAGGTGTTCGCGGCGCCAGGTCACCGTGGGGTGGTCGGGCAGGAAGTCGTCCGGCGCGATCCACGCCAGGTCCGCCAGTGAGTGTTCGGCGTGTTGATGCGCATACGTGGGGCTGGCACACACCTGATACGCCACGGCCCCCAGGCAACGGCCGACCAGATGCGCCGGCGGAGTACTGGTCAGGCGCAGGGCGATGTCGGCATCGCGGCGGCTGAGGTTGGCGAAATCATTCGACGTGCTCAGCTCCAGGGTCAGCGCCGGGTAGTCCGGCATGAACTGCGCCAGCGCCGGCAGCAGCAGCTCTTGCAGCACTGAGTCGGTACAGGTCAGGCGCACCGTGCCGCTGATCACCTCGCCGCCCTGCTCCACGCCGATGCGCGCCGCCTCAAGCGCTTGTTCGGCACGTTCGGCCTGCTGCGCCAGGCTATTGGCGAGGCTGGTGGGCAGGTAGCCGGCGCGGCTTTTTTCAAACAGCGTCTGGCCCAATGCGGCCTCCAGCCGTCGCACCGCGCGGAACACCGTGGACACATCCACCCGCAACAATGCCGCCGCCCGCGCCAGGGTGCCGCCACGCACCAGGGCGAGGATCAGCGACAGGTCGGGGTAATCGAGTTGATAGTGCGTGGCTGCATTGAGCATGTGGGCAAACGCCAATATTGATTGCGTGCACGCCAATCTATAGTGCGCATCAGGACACCACAAGCCATGGGACGCACACGATGAAAGCCACCACCCTGCACCTCGCCCTGATCGGCGATTACAACCCCGATGTCATCGCGCACCAGGCCATTCCCGTCGCGCTGCAACGGGCCGCCGAAACCCTCGGTTTGCAGGTTCATCTGCAATGGCTCGACACCGACACCCTCACGCCCACCACAGCACTGCACGGCTTCGACGGTTTCTGGTGCGTGCCCGCCAGCCCCTACCGCGACACCGACGGCGCGTTGCGGGCGATCCGTTTTGCCCGCGAACAGCGGCGACCTTTCCTCGGCACTTGCGGTGGTTTTCAACATGCGGTGCTGGAATACGCCCGCAACGTGCTGGGCTGGGCCGATGCCGAACATGGCGAGCTGACGCCGGGCGCCGAACGCGCAGTGATCACCCCCCTGAGCTGCGCACTGGTTGACGCCACCGACAGCCTGCGCCTGACACCCTACACACGCATCGCCGAGGCCTACGGCCGTCTTGACATCGAGGAAGGTTACCGCTGCCGCTACGGCATCAACCCCGAATTCGCCGACGCGCTGCTCGAGCGCGAGATGATTCCCAGCGGGCATGACGCAGCCGGCGATCTGCGCGCGGTGGAGTTGCTCGACCATCCATTTTTCGTTGCCACCCTGTTCCAGCCTGAACGTACCGCCCTCAAGGGCATCACGCCGCCTTTGGCGATTGCCTTGCTCAAGGCGTGCCAGGAGCAATACGCATGATCGCCAAGACTCCCGCCCCACCCTACTACGCAGTGATTTTCAGCTCTTTGCGCACCGACGGCGATCAAGGCTACGGCCAGGCTGCCGCCCGCATGCTGGAGTTGGCTCGCGATCAACCGGGGTTTCTCGGGGTGGAATCGGCGCGGGAGGATGGCCTGGGGATTACCGTGTCCTACTGGAGCAGCGAGGCGGCGATCCTGGCCTGGAAGCAGCAGGCCGAGCACCGGGCGGTGCGCGAACAAGGACGCGCCACCTGGTACTCGGCGTTTCAAACACGGGTGTGCAAGGTGGAGCGGGCCTACACATTCCAAGGCCAGTAACCGTCGTATCGCCTGGCCCTCTGTGGCTAGCAGGCCTGTTGTGGCTAGCAGGCCTGTTGTGGTGAGCGGGCTTGCCCCGCGCTGGGGCGCGAAGCGGCCCCTGAACCAGACGCTGCGGTTAGTCAGGAGAACCGCGTCAACTGAATTGGGGCTGCTTCGCAGCCCAGCGCGGGGCAAGCCCGCTCACCACAGCAAGCCAGCTCATCACAACAAGCCGGCCTGCCACAGAACCCTCGCTCACCGCCTATGCCGCCTAGCTCACCAGGCTGCGCAGCGCACTGATCTGTGGAATCTCCACCCGTTTCATGTACACGCGCAGCGGCTCGCTGATGTTGATGCGGTCGTCGATATTCTGGTCGAGCAGCAACTGGATACGCTCGCGGGACAGGGTCATGGTCTGCTCGGGGGCCGGCAGCCAGACAAATTCAGCGGTGGGGATAATGCCGTCGTCGGCCACGTCCATGCCGAAGGAATCTTCGCTGAAACGCACGATGTACTGGCCGGTCTTGCGGTTGAGGCCAACAAAACCGTGGAGTTGGTCGGCGGCCTGGCAGATAAGCTCGGAGGTGATGCGCATGGTAAACCTCACTGAAAAGTCCCACAGGGACTGGAAAGATGGTTTACACGCGTGGCAGAAAATACCGTCCTCTGGCGGGGCGGCTGCGAGCAAGAGTACTGCAATGCCGCGCAAAAAAACCGAGAAAATTGGCACGTGCGCACGTTAATGTCGGTTTGGTGATAGCGCCTTTCGCAATCAATTGTTAAAAAGGAGGCCTTCTCAAAGCTACCTCCACGAAAGGACTTCGCATATGCCTGTCACGTTTTCCAAGAGCGCCCTGCTGCTCGCACTGGCGCTTGGCCTCGGCCAGGCACAGGCTGCCGAACCGATCAGCCCGGCTGAACTGGCGACAAACGAAGGCATTCCCTACCCCGCCGTGATCGCTCACCGTGGCGCGTCCTACGACGCGCCGGAATCCACCGCCGCCGCCTACAAAGTCGCGCGCGACCTGGGTGCCGACTACCTGGAACTCGACCTGCAGCGCAGCAAGGACGGCGTGCTGTTCGCCCTGCACGACAACAACCTGCAGCGCACCACCGACGTGGCCACCAAGTTCCCTGAGCGCAAGGACGCTCCGGCCAACGAGTTCACCTGGAAAGAACTGCAAACCCTCGACGCCGGCAGCTGGTTCAACGCTGCCTACCCGGACCGTGCGCGTCCAGGTTTCGTTGGCCTGAAGATCCTGAGCCTGGACGACATCATCAAGATCGCCGAAGGCAACCCGCAGCACAAACCCGGCCTGTACATCGAAACCAAGGAGCCCAAGCAATTCCCGGGCATCGAAGCCGACCTGAAAAACAAGCTGCTGGATAAAGGCTGGTTGAGCTCCGCCGGCTCCAAGCTGGGCAAGAGCAACACCGGCGTCGGCCAGGGCAAGGGCCGTGTGGTGCTGCAGACGTTTGAAAAAGACAGCTTGAAAGAGCTGCAGAAAGAAATGCCGAACACCCCGAAAATCCTGCTGTTGTGGGTTGGCCCGGGCAGCATCGAGCCGAAATCCACGCAGACCTTTGCCGAATCCGGCGAACCGACCAAGGCCGCCTACTACGCCAAGCAAGAGCCGAAAGACGCCGCCGAGTTCGAAAAGTGGGTCGACGAAGCCAAGAGCCTCGGCGCCATCGGCACCGGCCCATCGGCTGAGCTGACCGCCCACGGCGACCAGAGCTACACCGACCTGGTGAAACCTGAAATGAACAAGCTGACCCACGACAAGGGCCTGCTGGTACACGTCTACACCGTGGATGAGCCGGTCGATTTCGACAAAGTGATGAAAGCCGGCGTCGACGGCATCTTCACCAACCGCGCCGCCGAACTGCTGAAGTTCTACAAGCGCTGGCCGTCGTCCAGCGTTCAGGACCTGCTGAACGACTATAAGTACTGAGTGAGTCGGGCATTGGTGTCAGTGCGCCATTAAGGATGAGTTAAGTTGCGCCGGTTAATCTGGCGCCACTTAAACAGCTCACCAGAGAAGGACACACACCATGAAAACCCTGACCGCCCTGTTCGCCGCCACCGCCCTGACCCTGACCGCCGGCCTGGCCCAGGCCGATGTTCGCCCGGACCAGATTGAAGGCCTGCTCAAGTCCGGCGCCGTGATGCCGTTCGAGAAACTCAACGCCGCCGCCGTGGCCACCCACGCCGGTAGCAGCATCACCGACACCGAGCTGGACCACAAAAACGGGGTACTGGTCTACGAAGTCGACCTGACCGACACCGCCGGCAAGCGCTTTGAAGTGAAGCTCGACGCCAAGACCGGCGCGGTGCTGGAAAACAAGCAAGACACTTGAGTTGACCCTCGAAAAAACGCGCCACCTCCGGGTGGCGCGTTTTTTTATGCGCAGCGTTAAAACGTCATATAACTGTCATACCTCCTTGCAATGATTCGCCCACGCGAACCTGTGAAACGTCCTACAGGCGCTTTCTCTGCGAGTCTCCATGAACCACAGCCTCGACCACAGCCACCAGGACTCCGACCTGTTTGGCTTGCTTTACGGTTTTCGTTTTCGTCCCGGTGAAAAGGGCGAACAGATTGATTCGGCCGCGGCCCTCGCGGCCTTGCAGCAACCCGCCGACCCGGAAGAGTTCCTGTGGCTGCACTTGAACCTGGCCCACGCCGCCTGCGAACGCTGGATGCAGGCCAACCTGGATTTACCCGAAGAATTCTTCGAGGCCCTGCACGAAGGCTCGCGCTCCACCCGTATCGAACACGTCGACTCAGCCTTGCTGGCGGTGGTCAACGACGTGGTGTTCAACTTCAGCAGCATGGTTTCGTCGGATATTTCCACGCTGTGGGTCTGCGCCCGCAGCCGGCTGTTGATCAGCGCACGCCTGCAACCCTTGCACTCGGTGGACAAGCTGCGCTCGTCGGTGAAGGCCGGCGAACGCTTTCGTTCGCCGCTGGAGTTGCTGGTGCACCTGCTGCGCGACCAGGGGGAAGTGCTGACCCAGATCGTGCGCAAGACCAGCATCAGCGTCGACCATATCGAGGACCAGTTGCTGTCCTCGCGCCTGTCCACCAACCGCGCGGAACTGGGGGCGGCGCGCCGGGTGCTGGTGCGCCTGCAACGCCTGCTCGCGTTGGAGCCGGGTTCGCTGCTGCGCCTGCTCAACCGCCCGCCGCAATGGCTGCAAAAGGAAGACGTGAAGGAGTTGCGCAAATCCACCGAGGAGTTTGCGCTGATCATCAACGACCTGACGGCGCTGGGCGAACGGATCAAGCTGCTGCAGGAAGAGATCGCCGCCAACCTCAACGAGCAAAGCAGCCGCACGCTGTTCACCCTTACCGTGGTGACGGTGCTGGCGTTGCCGATCAATATCATCGCCGGTTTTTTCGGCATGAACGTGGGCGGTGTGCCACTTTCACAGGACCCCGAGGGGTTCTGGATCCTGGTGGCGTTGGTCGCGACCTTCACGCTGATCGCCGGGCGCTGGGCGTTTCGCAAGTTTTCAAATTGAAATGCAATCAACGGTCGAATCGTCGCACCGCCCCTCCCCCATAAGGACTACGGTGTTTTGTAGACCAGTGGCAGATCCAATTACCTAAACAATGATTTGCGGCAGCATCGCTGTAACATTCTGCAATGAATATGAGCGGCATCCTCCCCACACGGATGCCCCGGCATGGCCACCCCTTCCCTGACTGCCTCCACGCACTCATCCTCCGTCGACTCAAAACCGCGCCTGGACAAGAAACCCGGCCTGGTGACGGTGATCGTTTTCTTTGCCGTGCTTGCCATGGGCCTGTTGTTTACCGCCTACAGCCTCATGCACGACATGCACGAAATGGGCGCCCAGCTCACCACGTGGACGCCGTTCCTGCTGCTGGGTGTGGCGCTGTTGATTGCCCTGGGTTTCGAGTTCGTCAACGGTTTCCACGACACTGCCAACGCGGTGGCGACGGTGATCTACACCAACTCGCTGCCGCCGCAGTTTGCGGTGGTGTGGTCGGGCTTCTTCAATTTCCTCGGTGTGCTGCTGTCCAGCGGCGCGGTGGCGTTCGGCATCATTGCCTTGCTGCCGGTGGAGCTGATTCTGCAGGTGGGTTCATCGGCCGGCTTCGCGATGATCTTCGCTTTGCTGATCGCCGCGATCCTGTGGAACCTCGGCACCTGGTGGCTGGGTTTGCCGGCCTCGTCGTCCCACACCCTGATCGGTTCGATCATCGGCGTCGGCGTGGCCAATGCCTTGATGCACGGGCGTGACGGCACCAGCGGTGTGGATTGGAGCCAGGCGATCAAGATCGGTTATGCGCTGCTGCTCTCGCCACTGATCGGCTTCGCCTTCGCCGCCTTGCTGTTGCTGGCCCTGCGCGCCTTTGTGAAAAACCGTGCGTTGTACAAGGCCCCCAAGGGCGACACCCCGCCGCCGTGGTGGATCCGCGGCATGCTGATCGCCACCTGCACCGGCGTGTCCTTTGCCCACGGCTCCAACGATGGGCAAAAAGGCATGGGCCTGATCATGCTGATCCTGGTGGGCACCCTGCCCATGGCCTATGCGCTGAACCGCACCATGCCGGCCGAACAGTCGTTGCAGTTCGCCGCAGTCGCCGAAGTGACCCAGGTGGCGCTGATGAAAACAGCGCCGCAGGCGTTGGCGGGTGACCCTCGGCCGGTGCTTTCGACCTACATGCGCACCAAGGAAGCCACGCCCGAGTTGATTCCCGCCCTCGCCGCCCTCGCCGGCCAGATCGGTGACCAGGTCAAAGGCTACGGCTCCCTCGCCAAAGTCCCCGCCGAAGCCGTGGGCAACGTGCGTAACGATATGTACCTGAGCAGCGAAACCATTCGCCTGATGGACAAAGGCAAGGTCGGCAATTTCGACGCCGACACCCAAGGCAAGCTGCAACTGTTCAAGCAACAGATCGACGATGCCACGCGCTTTATTCCGCTGTGGGTCAAGATCGCCGTGGCCATCGCCCTGGGGCTCGGCACCATGGTCGGTTGGAAGCGCATCGTGGTCACCGTGGGCGAGAAGATCGGCAAGACTCACCTGACTTACGCCCAGGGCGCCTCGGCCGAGACGGTGGCGATGCTGACCATTGGCGCAGCGGATATGTTCGGTCTGCCGGTGTCGACCACCCACGTGTTGTCGTCGGGTGTGGCGGGGACCATGGTGGCCAATGGGGGTGGGCTGCAGATGCGGACCATCCGCAATTTGCTGATGGCGTGGGTGCTCACCTTGCCGGCGGCGATTGTGTTGTCGGGCAGCCTCTACTGGCTGTTCACCCAACTCTTCTGACCAAGCCAAGATTGAAAATGTGGGAGGGGCTTGCTCCCCCCCACATTTGGATGTGTGTCCTGTCAGTTGTTGAAGAGTCCCGCCATGGCCTTGAGCCGCTTCTTGTACACCCGCCGCGCCTCCAGCGCCTCCTCCAACGTCACCGCCACAAACCCCGCCCGCTGGTTGGGCTGCATCTGCCCGATCAAGTCCAGGTCGGCACTGATCACCGTGCCAATCATCGCGTAGCCACCGCCGGATACCGCATCCCGATGCAGCACAATCGGCTCCAGCCCCGCCGGTACCTGTATCGAACCGATGGGGTAGCAACTGTCGACGATATTCGACGGATCCGACCCCGCGCCGAACGGCTGCTCACGCGGTTCAAAGCTCAGCGCACTGCCGCCCTTGAAGCGGTAGCCGATGCGGTCCGCCTCGGAGCCGACCGTCCACGGTTCGGCAAAAAAACTGCGCTTGGCACCCGCGGTCAAGCGCTCGTAATACAGCCCCGGCACCACGCGCAACGTGACATCGCCGCCCACCGAGCGGCGCAATGCCATCGGCAAACTGTTGCCTGCCCGCCCGAGACCGCTGGCGTCACCGATGGGCAGCTCATCGCCTGCCTGCAAGCGTCGCCCGTGGAAACCACCAAGGGCGCCGAGGGTGTAGGTGGAACGGCTGCCAAGCACCAACGGCACGTCAATGCCACCGGCGACGGCGAGGTAAGTGCGGGCACCGGCCTTGGGAAATTCGAAACGCAGCACCTGCCCGGCACGTACCTGGAACGCGGTGTCCTGATGCACCACTTCACCGTCCAGGCGCGGCGACATCAACGCACCGCTGAGCGCGACCAGGGTATCGCGCTGAAACTCCAGTTCCGGCCCGATCAAGGTGCACTCCAGGCCGGCAGCGCCTACCGGGTTACCCACCAGATGATTGGCCGCACTCAGGGCGTATTGGTCCAAAGCACCCGATGGCGGAATGCCCAGATGGTAATAACCTTCGCGGCCCAGGTCCTGCACAGAGGTGGCGAGGCCGGGTTTGAGGACCTTGATCATGCCAGCGCCTCCTGCAGGGTTTTCGGATAGCCGATGGGGTCGGCGAGAAACGCATCGAGGGAAAATTCCACCGGGCGAATGCGCAGGTCGAAACGTCCTGCCTCCACCTCGGCAACCGCCAGGTCGTAGGCGTCCCGGTCGATGGGTTTGAATTGCACGATGTCACCCGGCCGGAAAAACGCCATATGCGCCTTGAGGTAGGCCAGCTGCTGCGCCGGGTCGTAGATCGGTGCCGGGGTCACGCCAAACATCTGGTAGCCGCCGGCGCCGCGCACCGAGTAGATGCAGCCGAAGCAACCGCCATGGCCGAGGGTCAGCTTCGGCGTGTCGGTGCGCGGGCGCAGGTACTTGGGCACCTGCAACTGCCGCTCGCGCTCGACCATCTGGAACATGAACGGCAAGCCCGCGACAAAACCCACCATCGAGACAAACCACGGCGCACCACTGTGGGCGGCGATAAACGCTTCGACATCGGCCAGGCCATTGATGCGCGCGGCGTATTCCAGGTCGGTGGCGCCGGGGTCTTGATGGCGGTCGCGAAAGCGCATCAGGGTTTCATGGGTCCAGGGGTCGTTATAGAGCACCGGGATTTCGATGATGCGCGTGTGCAGGGTGCGCTCGGCCACGGCCTGGGCTTCGGCGCTCTGCACGGCGTCGAGCAGCACATGGGGGGCGATGCGGTCGGGGTCGAAGCGAATCTGGAACGAGGCATTGGCCAGGCACACATCCAGCACGCCCTCCAGCGCCAGGCGTTCCACGGCACGGGTCACGGCCATGCCCTTGAAAAAAGCCTCAAGGGACATGCTCTCGCTGACTTCGGCGAACAGGTGTTCATCACCGCCGAAGCTGTAGCGGATGGGGGACGTTTCAGCCATGTCTGTTCCTCTTGGAATCGTTATAGAAAGGCAGGCAAAAAAAAGTAAACGTACGATCTTATTAGGGGGTTTTGACTGTGATGCCGGCCTGGTCCAACGCTTCACGGGTGGCCTCCACCAACTCCAGCGCGCCGGGGGTATCGCTGTGCAGGCAGATGGAGTCGAATTCAATAAACAGGTCTTCGCCTTCTACGGTACGCACCAGCCCCGTCTGACACGCCCGTAGGACACGGGCCGCGACCGTGGCCGGATCCAGCGCACGTACGTTGCGGGTAAACACAATGGAGCCGGTTAGATCGTACTCACGGTCGGCATAGAATTCGCGCACCACCGGCTGCCCGAGTTCCTTGGCCACGCGCCAGATCACCGAGTTGGGCATGCAGTACAGCAACAGCGTCGGCTCGATGATTTGCAGGTTCTGTACCAGCAGGCGCGCGGCTTCTTCGTCGCGGGCCAGGTGCATGTAGAGCGCGCCATGAGGCTTGATGTGTTGCAGGGTCATGCCCTGGGCGCGGGCGATTTCGCGCAGGGCGCCCAGTTGGTAGAGCATGTCGTCCACCAGTTCCTGGGCCGGCGCATGGATATGTCGACGACCGAAACCCACCAGGTCGCGAAAGCCAGGATGCGCGCCGATGGCCACCCCCAATTGCTTGGCCCGCGCGACGGTGCGGCGCATGGTGCCGGGGTCGCCGGCATGGAAGCCGGTGGCAATATTGGCCGAGCTGATATAGGCCATCAGCTCCGCGTCGACGCCGTCGCCGATGGTCCAGGGACCGAAGCCTTCGCCCATGTCTGAATTGAAATCCACTGCCTGCATCGGGGACGCTCCGCCAAAAGGTGATGCTCGAAAGTAGGCTGCGGCTTGACCCCTTGGGAAGATCTATTATCAGATGGCTCATCTTCTGAAAATCAGATAAAGCCATGTCCCTGACCTTGCGCCAAATCCGCTACTTCGTGGCCACCGCCGAAATCGGCCAGATTTCCCAGGCGGCGATTCATCTGAACATCTCCCAGTCTGCCGTGACCACGGCGATCAAGGAGCTGGAAGCCCTGCTCGGCGTGCAACTGTTTGTGCGCTCGGCCCAGGGCATGAACCTGACCGATGCCGGGCGGCACTTTCTCAACCGCGCCTACGTGATTGTGCGCAGTGTCGACGATGCGCTGAACAGCCCGTTGCCCGACTACCGCGCCAGCGGCGTGCTGCGGCTGGCGGCCAGCTACACGGTGCTGGGTTACTTCCTGCCGCACCACCTGCAGCGCATGGAGCACTGGCACCCGGATGTGACCCTGGAGGTGTTCGAGCAGGAGCGCCAGGCCATCGAACAGGGTCTGCTCGATGGCCAGTTCGACATGGCCGTGGTCCTCACCGCGAACCTCACCCACCCGGCGATCGTCTCGGAAATCCTGTTCAACTCGGAACGTCGTTTATGGCTGCCCAGCCATCACCCATTGTGCGAACACGGTGCGGTGAGCCTGGCGGATGTGGCGCAGGAGCCGTACATCCTGCTCACCGTCGATGAGGCCGAACACAGCGCCATGCGGTACTGGGAACAGGCCGGGCAAACGCCCAAGGTGCGGCTGCGCACCAGTTCGGTGGAGGCGGTGCGCAGCATGGTTGCCAATGGCAGCGGCGTGGCGATCCTGTCGGACCTGGTGCACCGGCCCTGGTCGCTGGAAGGCAAGCGCATCGAAACCCTGACCGTCACCGACCCCGTCACGCCCATGAGCGTCGGCCTGGCCTGGCACCGCGAACGCGCCTTTACCCCGGCAATGCAGGCGTTTCGCGATTACTTCCACGACGCCTTCCTCGCGCCGCAACAGCTGTCGGCGCGGCGTTAAAGCTGCGAATGCAGAATGGCCGCCAACCAGTCCATGAACACCCGCACCCGCAGCGGCAAATGCCGCTGACCGGCGTAGAGCAGGGACACATCCAGCGGCGGGGCCGGATAGTCCGGCAGGACCGCCACCAGCTCCCCGCTGGCCAATTCGTCACCCATGCCCAGGGCCGGCACCTGAATAATCCCGAAACCGCCCAGGCAGGCAGACTTGTAGCCATCGGTGCTGTTGACCGTGACCCGCCCGCCCATGGGAATGCGCAGCACCTTGTTGCCCTGCACGTACTCAAACCCCGCCGAGCGTGAACCCAACGGCCGCACGTAATGCACCAGGTGATGGTCGGCGAGGTCGGCCAGTGTCCGGGGCACGCCGTAGCGTTGCAGGTAGGTGGCGCTCGCGCAGTTGATCATCGGCATGCTGCACAGCAGCCGCGCCACCACGCTCTGGTCCGGCTGCGCGCCCACGCGCAGCACGCAATCGAAGCCTTCGGCGAGCAGGTCGACCTGGCGGTCGGTGGTGCTGATCTCCAGTTCGATCAGCGGATGCGCGTCCATGAATTGCGGCAGACGCGGCAGGATCAAGTCCCGCGCCATCATGTTGGGCATGTCCACCCGAATCCGCCCGGCCAGTTGCGCTTCGTCCTGGCGAAACAGCCCTTCCAACTCCTCCATGTGCGCGAGCAAATCCTTGCTGCGCTCATACAGCACGCGGCCATCCTGGGTGGCCTGCACCTTGCGCGTGGTGCGCTGCAACAGGCGGGCGCCGAGCAGCTCTTCCAGCGCCTGCACATGTTCCGACACCGTGGAGCGCGGCAGGCCCAGGCTCTCGCCGGCACCGGTGAAACTCGACAGCTCAGTGACGCGCACAAAGGTGCGCAGCAGCTCCAGTTTGTTCATGGGATTGTTCGTCTTATTCGGCCAGTGATTCCGGTATAGCGCTGTTTATCACGTTATCCACGGACAAATACACTTATTCCCACGATCACATCAGAGGACTGCACCATGACCCGTAAAATCGCATTGATCACCGGAGCCAGCCGTGGCCTGGGCAAAAACACCGCCCTGCACCTGGCGGCACAAGGCGTCGACATCATTGGCACTTACCACAGCAAGGCCGATGAAGCGCAGGCATTGGTCGCACAGATCGAACAGCTGGGCGGCCGTGCCGCGATGCTGAAACTGGACGTGAGCCAGAGCGCGACATTTGCTGATTTCGTCGGTGAGATTGCTGGCGTACTCAAGGACGTTTTCGCACAGGACCGCTTCGATTTTCTGATCAACAACGCCGGTATCGGCATTCACGCCAGCTTCGCCGAGACCACCGAAGCGCAGTTCGATCAATTGGTGGCGATCCAATTCAAGGGTCCGTTTTTCCTGACCCAACAGCTGTTGCCGTTGATCCACGACGGCGGGCGCATCGTCAATATTTCCAGCGGTCTGGCGCGTTTCAGCCTGCCCGGCTACGCCGCTTACGCCGCCATGAAAGGCGCGATGGAAGTGCTGACCCGCTACCAGGCCAAAGAGCTGGGCGGCCGTGGCATCAGCGTTAACATCCTGGCCCCCGGCGCCATTGAAACCGACTTCGGCGGTGGTGCCGTGCGCGACAACGCCAACCTCAACGCCATGGTCGCCAGCAATACCGCCTTGGGCCGCGCCGGGTTACCGGACGATATCGGCGGCGCGATTGCCAGCCTGCTCGCCGACGGTAGTGCCTGGATCACCGGCCAGCGTATCGAGGCGTCGGGCGGCATGTTTCTGTAGGAGCTTGTCGCGCAGTACGTCATACCCCCAGTGATACACATAGGTGTACGGCAGGAAAAACAGCAGTACGCCTATGTCGAGGATAAACGCCTGCACCAGGCTGATGTTCAGCCAGGCGGCAATCAGCGGTACACACACCAGGATCAACCCACCTTCAAACATCAAGGCGTGCAGCACGCGGGTCCAACCGTTGCTGGCCAGTTGCAGGCGCGCCTTGAGGCGGTCGAACAGGCCGTTGAAAATCACGTTCCAGGCCAGCGCCAACAGGCTGATCGCCAGGGTGACCATGCCCATCTCCAGGGCAGGCTTGTCCATGATCCACGCCAGCAACGGGGTGCAGATCAACAATGCCAGGGCTTCGAAACCAATGGCCTGGCAAACACGTTCAGTAATCGACTTGGTAGGGTTCATGACCCGGCTCCGTGAGTGACGATGGTTGTCATCATTAGCCTTTGACTCGATACTTCATAACCAATAACCATCGATCAAGGCGATAGTCATGGCCTCTAACGAAGTGCTGCAGGCGTTTGTGCAGGCGGCCACCCAAGGCTCGTTCTCGGCGGCGGCGCGCAAGCTCGGCAAGAGCCAGTCCACCGTCAGCGCGGCCGTGGCGAGCCTCGAGATTGACCTGGATGTGGTGCTGTTCGATCGCAGCAGCCGCAAGCCGACGCTGACGCCGGCGGGCCATGTGTTGCTGCAACGCGCCGAGCAGGTGCTGGAGGCCAGCAGCCGGCTGGAATTGGCGGCGAGTCAGTTGGCCCAGGGGTTGGAGCCGAAGCTGAGTATCGCCATGTCCGATACCTACCAGTCCGACCGTTTCGAGGTCGCCCTCAGCGCCTTTGAACAGCGCTACCCGGACCTGGAGCTGGAATGCCTGATCGCCGAATGCGAAGACCTGATCGCCCTGGTCCAAAGCGGTCGCGCGCAGATTGCGTTTATTGAACACCAGGAAGAGTATCCGCCGGACCTGACCCGCGCGCCCGTGGACGAGCGCACGGAAATTGCCCTGTTCGTGTCACCCAGACATCCGCTGGCGGGCGTCGGTACCCTCACCGCGCACACCCTGCAACAGCACCGCGAATTGCGTCTGGCCAGCATCATCAACCCGAACGAAACCCGCGCCAATGGCCGTGTGTGGTCGGCCCCCAGTTACCTGATGCTGTTGGAGATGGCCCAGTTGGGGTTTGGCTGGGCACCGATTCCGCGCTGGCTGGTGGAGCGCTTTGGTGGCGGGCAGTTGATCGAACTCAAGGCACGGGGTTGGCCGCGTTCGGTGGCCGTGGATGCACTGTGGTCTCGGCACCATCCGCCGGGGCCGGCGGGGAGTTGGTTGTTGGGGAAGATGCTGGAGTGATTTTTTTCAGACAATTGAGATTAATGTGGGAGGGGACTTGCCCCCTCCCACATTTTTGATCTTCATTGCTTGGGGAGATTGAGTTCGGCCAGGCGGTGTTTGAGGAAGCGTTTTTCCGGGATTTGCCGGGTCAGCGACAGGGCTTTTTCGTAGGCTGCCCGGGCCTCTTCCACCCGCCCCAACTGCCGGCAAAACTCGCCCCGCGCCGAATGTGCCAAGTGGTAATCCAGCAACGCCCCGCGCGCCAGAATGCCTTCCACCAACTGCAGCCCCGCCAACGGCCCTTCGCCCATGGCCACCGCCACGGCGCGGTTCAACTCGATCACCGGCGACGGCACGGCCCTGAGCAACACATCGTAGAGCCCGATAATCTGCGGCCAATCCGTTTCCCCGGCCCTGGGCGCTTCGACATGCACCGCTGCAATCGCCGCTTGCAGGCAGTACGGGCCAAAGCCGCGACGGCTCAATGCCTGCTCCACCAGCCCACAACCTTCGGCCATCAGCGACGCGTCCCACCGCGAACGATCCTGTTCATCCAACAACACCAGCTCGCCGCTGGCCGAGGTGCGCGCCGCCCGGCGGGATTCGTGCAACAGCATCAGCGCCAGCAGGCCCATCACTTCCGGCTCCGGCAGCAATTCCAGGAGCAAGCGGCCGAGGCGAATGGCTTCGCGGGTCAGGTCCTCGCGCGTAAGGTCCGCGCCCATGGACGCCGAATAGCCTTCGTTGAACACCAGGTAAATCACCCGCAGCACGCTGTCCAGGCGCTCGGGCAGCTCGGCCAGCGACGGCACTTGATAAGGGATTTTGGCCTCGCGAATCTTGCCCTTGGCGCGCACGATGCGTTGGGCGATGGTGGTCGGGGTGGCCAGAAAGGCGCGGGCGATTTCTTCGGTGGTGAGATCGCAGATCTCACGCAAGGTCAGCGCCGCCTGGGCGTCGGCCGCCAGCGCCGGGTGACAGCAGGTGAAGATCAGGCGCAGGCGGTCGTCTTCCACGTCCTCAACGCTCCAGTCAGCGGCTTCCAGTGCATCGGCCTGCGCCTGCAATAACGGGGTAAAGCGGGCCTGGCGGCGTAAACGGTCGATGGCCTTGAAGCGTCCGGTCGACACCAGCCAGGCCCGTGGGTTGTCCGGCACCCCCTCTTGCGGCCAGCGCTCGACCGCGACGAAGAACGCCTCGTGCAAGGCTTCTTCGGCGAGGTCGAAATCCCCCAGCAGGCGGATCAGGGTGGCGAGGACGCGCCGGGACTCACTGCGGTAGATCGCCTCGATGGGAGGCGTCAATCGCGCATACCCTGGGTCACCAGCGTCACCAGGCGGTCCAGGCTCTGGCCCCAGCCGTCGTGAAAGCCCATGGCTTCGTGGGCCTGCTTGTCTTCGGCGCTCCAGTGCATCGCGCGGGCGGTGTAGAGGGTCTTGCTACCCTCGACTTCCTGCAGCGTCACTTCGGCGGTCATGAACGGTTTGCCCGAAGGGATCCAGCCCGGCGTATAGGCGTCGGTAAACACCAGGCGCCGAGGGGCGACAATCTCCAGGAACACGCCCTGGGTCGGGTACTCGCTGCCATCCGGCGCGCGCATCAGGGTGCGAAACAGCCCGCCGACCCACAGGTTCATTTCGCACTCGGGGGTGGTCATGCCGTGGGGGCCCCACCATTGTTGCAACAACGCGGGTTCGGTCCAGGCGCGGAACACCCGGCTGCGCGGCGCATCGATCACGCGGCTGATGGACAGTTCAAATTCGGCAGGTTGCGTAGGCATGGCTAAACCTCCTCAAGCGTTATGGTTGTTGTGTTCAGAGATTCAATTGGCGCACAGGGCGCACTTCCACACTGCCGACCCGGGCGGCCGGAATCCCACCGGCCACCTGGATCGCGTCGTTCAAATCCTTGGCTTCGATCAGGTAGAAGCCGGCGAGCTGTTCCTTGGTTTCGGCAAACGGCCCGTCGGTGATCGACAGCTTGCCATTGCGCATGCGCACCGTGGTGGCCGTGGTTACCGACTCCAGCGGCTCGGCGGCGAGCATCCGCCCGCTTTTTTGGATGGACTGCGCGTAGGCAAGACATTCCGGGTCTGCGGGGCTGTCCGGCGAGGTGTGCAGCACCTGCTCGTTGCTGTAGATCAGGCAGAGGTATTTCATGTGCGTCTCCGTCTTCGGACTATTGACTATAGTTCGCGGCGCTCAAGGTTTCAGGTCGAACAGTGCTGTGCCGCTGGCCATGTCGAACGGCGCCGACCAGTGCTCATGCACCACCTTCCAGTCGCCGTTGAAGCGTTGATAACCAGCGGTCACGCGCATCCAGCAAGCCTTTACTTCACCGTCCGGCCCGGCGCCGCCGCAGTGGGCGAGCCAGTGGGCGAATGCGCTGTCCTGGGACTCGACGATACGCAGTTCGTGGAACTCGAAAATGCCCGGGCCGGGGCAGTGCTCCATGCAGGCCTCCCAGTGCGCACGGTAGGCCGCCTTGCCTTTGAATTGCAGGGCGGTCACGGCGTCGAACGAGACGATATCGTCGGCGTAATAGCTGACAATCTTATGGATATTCCGGGAAAGCACGGCGTGCTTCCATTGCTCGATCAGGGTGTTGATGGCGGTACTCATGGCGATACTCCTTCGGGTTGGAAAATCACGGAAGACACCCTTAGTCGAACGGCCCTCGGGCAAATCGACAGCCCGTTGAAAAATAATGTCGTCCAGCACAAACCCGATAGACTGCGCCCTTCCTTGCCGCTGTTCGGACACGCCGATGCAAACCCGCCTTGTCGCCTACGAGACGCTGAATGCCGTGCAACAACAGCACGTCAGCGCCATCGAAGTTCACCCTGAACAGCTGCCGTTTTGCGGCGACATGTATTGCGCCCTCAATTCGCTCCTGGCCAAGCCCAGCCCCGGCGTCAAAGGCTTTGCCCTGCTGGCCGACGACACTCCGGTGGCCTTCCTCCTGCTTAAACGCCCACCCTGCCTGCCCCACTGGGCCGATGAACACAGCGCAACGCTGCATGCATTGCAGGTGGATCGGCAGCAGCAAGGGCGTGGATTCGGCAAGGCCTGTTTGCAAGCCTTGCCGGCGGCGGCATTGCAGGTGTGGCCGCAGATCAAGGCGCTGGAGTTGTCGGTGGACACGGACAATGTGGCGGCGATGGGGTTGTATCTGGGCGCAGGATGGGTGGACAGCGGGGAGGCGTATAAGGGCCGGATTGGGTATGAGCGGAGGTTGAGGTGGGTGTTTGCCGAGTGACACTTGAAGCCTGACTGATACCCGGCCCTCGGTGTCTACTGTCAGATTTCACAGCTATACAAACATTGTTCATTGCCCTGTACTGGAATGCCAACGTTGTCGCTCATGGTTAGCAACGAGCAGGAGTGGAAACTCGCGACTTCCGGTATGGAGAACGACCATGAGTACCCCATCAACGAAAAAAAGGCGAAACACCGCAGGGCACCCAGACCTATCCTTTGGCAACTCAATGCCTAAAGACGGCACGGTTATCGCAGAGCCTTCGGGCGGACTGTCCCGTGTACTTAGCGACGGTTCGACGATTACGGTGGGCCTGACGGCTGTTGAAAAAACCAAAGTTATCGTTGTCAGCAAACACACGCTTGCCGGGGAACTGGATAAGAATTACGGGGTTTGGATGACCCCCGTTCCAAACACCTTTGTCCTCGTGGACCTGCTCATTCAGCGTGATAACAAGCCCCTCTTATTGAGCGCACAGGGAGACCTGTACACTGCATGTGTTACTCGATTCAATGCCGATCAGGGCACTGTGGACTTTTCGTTTGGCGATAAAGGTACAACTGAACTGGGCGATTCATTCAACCCGCATTTGTTGATAGCCGGCGCTATTGCAGTGCAGGCCACCGGGCATATCGTCGTTGTATTCAATGATGCTGAAACCAGCTTCATCTACCAACTCAACAGCAACGGTCAGGAAAGCAACTTCGGAAATCAGGGTCCGATTGAAGCACCCAACACCCGACTCGATAGGGTGTTGATTACCGACCGCGGTTTTGTCCTTGCCGGTTCCAGTGCAAGGAAGGCCCATATTCTAGGGCTTCTGCACGACGGCGAACTGGACCACAGTTTTGGCAGCCAAGGCGTTGTCGTATTGCCATTTACGACCAATGAAGACAGAAAAGTCGATGCGCTTGCCAAGGACCGGAATGGCCAAATCGTTGTCATAGGTGGCAGTTTCGGGATCCCGCGAGGGATGAACTTCGTAGCCGTTCTGCTTGCCAGCGGCCAACTTGATCCACAATTTAATGAAGGGAAACCTCTGGAAAGCGAAGCCAGCTACGGTAACTACACCAGTGGACTGGTCCAGCCCGATGGGAAAATTGTGGTATTGGCTCGCTACGGTAATGGCAGCATCGTCCGACTGCTGCGGTTCAATCCGAACAGTCAGCCGGACGCTACCTTCGGTATAGGAGGCATCGCGGATGCGTGGCGAGACCCACAAGGAAGACCTGAGCACACCGAAATCAACCGGGTGGAGTGGGTGACGGTCAATAGCACATTACAAAGCAGCGGTATCCTGCACACCTCGCGCGCATCCTTCATCGGGCGCCTGCTCAGCCAGTGATGCTAGCGGCTGAACTGCCAAGGCAGCTCAGCCGTGTTGCATCAAGCCTTGGGCTCCACCGGCAACCAGATCTCCACCGTGCCCGTGCCCTTGCGCCCATCAAAATCCGCGCTATAGCGCTCGAAATCCGCCCCCGCCACCTTGTAGCCCGAGTGCGGCAACCACTCGAACATGATGCGCTCATAGGTCTGCTCCAGTGCCTGCACCGGGCCATAGTGCGGGAACACCGCGTAGTGGTGCGCAGGCAGTTCGACGGACTCGAAGTTGCTCGGCACATCGCCCTTGGACGGTACTTCCACCCCGGCCATGTAATCGAATTCACCGTGGCTGGGGTTATGGCAAACGCCGTAGGTCACCCCGCCGACGCGTTTCTTGATGTGTTTTACGCTTTCGTCGAACACACTCCACAACTTGGGGATATCGCCCACGGTGGCCTTCGAATAACGCCCTTGCACCCCGGCGATCACCAGGGCCTTGCCGTCTTCCATGCGCGGCTCTAACGGTTGTTTTGTCTGCTGATCCATCTGAACAGTCTCCTTCTTATGAGGGAACAAACCCGTATCGAGTATAGGGGCATATCCTTGCAGTACTCCACGCAGAAAATTTCCCGACACATCTGGACAACTGGCCATCATCGACCGTATTGTCTGCCCCGCAGGCCACCGCAGTGGCCGACGTCGCTCGGACGGTTCCGGGCGCTTACGTACTCTCGAGGCAACAATGGCAGACCTTGGTTCGCCGCGCCGCTTTGCGCGCATAGATCGACTCCCCCCTTACGTTTTCAATATCACTGCCGAGCTGAAGATGGCTGCGCGTCGGCGCGGCGAAGACATCATCGACTTGAGCATGGGTAACCCCGACGGCGCCACGCCTCCCCATATCGTGGAGAAGATGGTCACCGTCGCCCAACGGGAAGACACCCACGGCTACTCCACCTCCAAAGGCATTCCGCGTCTGCGCCGGGCGATTTCGCGCTGGTACAAGGATCGCTACGCAGTGGACATCGACCCCGAGTCCGAAGCCATCGTGACCATCGGTTCCAAGGAAGGCCTGGCACATCTGATGCTGGCCACCCTGGACCAGGGCGACACGGTGCTGGTGCCCAACCCGAGCTACCCGATTCATATCTACGGTGCCGTGATTGCCGGCGCCCAGGTGCGTTCGGTGCCGCTGGTGCCTGGCGTGGACTTCTTCGCCGAGCTGGAACGGGCGATTCGTGGGTCGATTCCGAAGCCGAAGATGATGATCCTCGGCTTCCCGTCCAACCCGACTGCGCAGTGCGTGGAGCTGGACTTCTTCGAACGGGTGATCGCCCTGGCCAAGCAGTACGACGTGCTGGTGGTGCATGACCTGGCCTACGCCGACATCGTCTACGACGGCTGGAAAGCCCCGTCGATCATGCAGGTGCCGGGGGCCAAGGACATTGCGGTGGAGTTTTTCACCCTGTCCAAGAGCTACAACATGGCCGGCTGGCGCATCGGTTTCATGGTGGGCAACCCGGAACTGGTCAATGCCCTGGCGCGGATCAAGAGCTACCACGACTATGGCACCTTCACCCCGCTGCAAGTCGCCGCGATTGCCGCACTGGAAGGCGACCAACAGTGCGTGAAGGACATCGCCGAGCAGTACCGCCAGCGCCGCAACGTGCTGGTCAAGGGCCTGCATGAGCTGGGCTGGATGGTGGAGAATCCCAAGGCGTCAATGTACGTCTGGGCGAAGATTCCCGAGGCGTATGCCGCCATGGGTTCGCTGGAGTTTGCCAAGAAGCTGCTGCTGGAAGCGAAGGTCTGTGTGTCGCCGGGGATTGGGTTTGGCGAGTATGGGGATGATCATGTGCGCTTCGCGCTGATCGAGAACCAGGACCGGATTCGCCAGGCGGTGCGCGGGATTCGCGGGATGTTCCGGGCGGATGGGCTGGTCGCTAAAGCCTGACCCGTTCCACCTGAACAAATGTTGTCAACCTGTGGGAGGGGCTTGCCCCCTCCCACAGTTGATTGGGTTTTCACCCTTGCCTTGTAGTGTGTCGGTTAGACCACCAACGACAGCAACATGATAAAGATCAGTGCCACAACGGACAGGATGGTCTCCATTGCCGTCCAGGTCTTGAAGGTCTCGGCCACGGTCATGTTGAAGTACTGCTTCACCAGCCAGAACCCCGCATCGTTGACGTGAGACAGGATCAACGAACCCGCCCCCGTCGCCAACACCAGCAGCTCACGGTTAACCCCGGGAATCATCCCCACCACCGGCACTACGATGCCCGCGCCGGTAATGGTCGCCACGGTGGCCGAACCGGTCGCCACACGAATCACCGCCGCCACCAGCCACGCCAGCAGGATCGGGTTGATCTGTGCGTTCACCGCCATGTGGCCGATCACGTCACCCACGCCGCTGGTCACCAGCATCTGCTTGAAGCCACCACCGGCACCGATGATCAGGATGATCGCGGCGGTTGGCGCAAGGCTGGCGTCGAGCAGCTTGAGGATCTGCTTGGAATGGATGCCCTGGCGACTGCCAAAGGTGTACAGCGACAGCAGCAACGCCAGCAGCAAGGCGGTGATCGGGTGACCGATCATGTCCATCCAGTTGCGCACCACGTTGCCTTCGGCAAAGGCGATGTCGGCGAAGGTTTTGAGCAGCATCAGGAACACCGGCAGCAGCACGGTGACCAGGGTGATACTGAAGCTCGGCAGGTTTTTGTTCTCAGGCTCGCGGGCCAGTTGGTCGACCAGTTCCTGGGACGGGTTGCCCGGGATGTACTTGGCGATAAACGTACCGAAGATCGGGCCCGCGATGATGGCGGTCGGCAGCGCGACGATCAGGCCGTACAGGATGGTCTTGCCGATGTCGGCGCCAAACACCCCGATGGCCAGCAGCGGGCCCGGGTGCGGCGGTACCAGGCCGTGGACTGCCGAGAGGCCGGCGAGCAGCGGGATGCCGATCTTGATCAGCGACACGCCGGTGCGGCGCGCAACGATAAACACCAGCGGGATCAGCAGTACAAAGCCGATCTCGAAGAACAGCGGAATGCCCACCAGGAACGCGGCGAACATCATGGCCCACTGGACCTTGTCCTTGCCAAAGGCGCGGATCAGGGTCTGGGCGATCTGATCGGCACCGCCGGATTCGGCCATCATCTTGCCGAGCATGGTGCCCAGCGCGAGGATGATGCCGACGAAGCCGAGCACCCCGCCGAAACCGTCCTGGAACGCCTTGATGATCTTGTCCACCGGCATGCCCGAGGTCAGGCCAAGGAAGCCGGCCGCGATGATCAGCGCGATAAATGGGTGAACCTTGAAGCGGGTGATCAAGACGATCAGCCCGATGATGGTAACGACTGCATCTAACAGCAGGTACGACTCGTGGGACATGCCAAACATGGGGGGTCTCTCCTGTTTGTTGTTGTTATTAAAGCGGGTGTTGAATTTCCTGCCGGGGATAGCGCTATCTTTTCCGGCAAAAAATCAGTTGGATGGTTCAAAACCGTGTGTCAGCCACCAGGCGTTGGTCTGCCTGGCCAACTCCTCGACGCTGTCTTCGCTGGCGTTGAGGGCCAGGGTCAGCGGCTCGCCCTTGGGCGATTCAAGGGTGGCGAACTGGCTGTCGATGAGGCTGGCCGGCATGAAATGGCCGGGGCGATGGGACACGCGGTCGGCGGCGACTTCGCGGGTCAGCTCCAGGAATACAAAGCCCAGGCCCGGCGCGGCTTCGCGCAGGTGGTCGCGGTATTTCTTTTTCAGCGCGGAGCAGGTGAGTACCGGATGTTCACCGGCCTTGAGCGAACGGCGCAGTTCATCGCACAGGATGTCGAGCCAACCGGCGCGGTCGTCGTCGTTGAGGGGGTGGCCGGCGCTCATCTTTTCGATGTTCGCGGCGGGGTGAAAGCTGTCGCCTTCAATGGCGGTGGCACCGTTCAGGCGGCACAGGGCCTCACTGACGCTGGTTTTGCCACAGCCGGCAACACCCATGATGACCAGGGCGGTAACAGGTTGACTCATGAAACACCTCAAGACGCAGATAGCGCTACCTTTGCACGCGGTGAGGCAAGTGCAAAAACAGGCTTTTCCCGCGCCGTCTTGTCATTTTTATGGAGTGACGCGTGCATCCGCTCCAATCATTTGAACCGGATCAGGCAACCCATAGTTCAATAATTTGCAGCCTTTTGGAGACAGCGCTACCTTAGTGCCTCGATTTTTGTTTGGCAAGCCGCCTGATGACCTCCAAGAACGATAAAAATACCCGCACCACCGGTCGCCCTACCCTTAACGAAGTTGCCCGCCTGGCCGGCGTCAGCCCGATTACCGCCTCCCGCGCGCTGCGCGGCATCAGCACCGTGGCCACCGAGTTGGTGGAAAAAGTCCAGCACGCCGCTGCCGAACTCAACTACGTGGTCAACCCCGCCGCCCGCGCCCTGGCTTCGGCCCAGAGCCATTCGGTGGTAGTCCTGGTGCCGTCGCTGTCCAACCTGCTGTTTATCGAAACCCTCGAAGCCATCCACCAAGTGCTGCGGCCCAAGGGCTTTGAAGTACTGATCGGCAACTCCCACTATTCGCGCGACGAAGAGGAAAACCTGCTGCGCAACTACATGGCCTATCAGCCTCGCGGACTGTTGTTGACCGGCTTCGATCGCACCGAAAGCGCCCGACGGATGGTCGAGGCCAGTAATGTGCCGTGTGTGTACATGATGGACCTGGACCCCAATGCCGGCGTGAACTGCGTGGGCTTCTCGCAGTTGGCGGCGGGTGAAACCGCGGCCGCACATTTGATCTCCCGTGGGCGCAAGCGCCTGGCGTATATCGGCGCGCAACTGGACCAACGCACCCTGCTGCGTGGTGAAGGCTTCCGCCGCGCGCTGCAACAGGCGGGCCTGTACGACCCGGCGCTGGAACTGCTGACACCACGCCCTTCCTCGGTGGGCCTGGGCGGCGAGCTGTTCCTGCAACTGCTGGCCACCCATCCGGATGTGGATGCGATCTTCTTCGGCAACGACGACCTGGCCCAGGGCGCGCTGCTGGAAGCCATGCGACACGGCATCAAAGTGCCAGAACGTGTCGCGGTGCTGGGCTTCAACGACTTGCCGGCGTCGTCCTTCATGGTGCCGCGCCTGAGCAGCATCAGTACCCCCAGGGAAGCGATCGGGCGGCGGGCGGCGGAGCATTTGTTGACGATCATGGCGGGCAACAGGATCGCCAAGCCGGTGGTGGACATGGGATTTGAGTTGCAGGTTCGCGAGAGCACGTAGTCCCTCCCACATTTTGACCCCGCCCGCTCGGAGGCATCGCCGTAGCTTCTCCCGCCTGCTAGATTGGCTGTTCTCCATCGCAAGGAAAGCACCATGGCACATTCACTGAAAATCCTGGGTCGCACGTCCTCCATCAACGTGCGCAAAGTGCTCTGGACCTGCCAGGAACTGGGCATCGACTACGTGCGCGAAGACTGGGGCATCGGCTTCCAGCCCACCCAGTCCGCCGAATTCCTCGCCCTGAACCCCAACGCGCAGATACCCGTGCTGATCGACGACCACGGCGTGCTGTGGGAGTCCAATACCATCTGTCGCTACCTGGTGGGGCTTTACCAACGCCACGACCTGCTGCCCATCGAGCCCGCCCCACGGGCCCGGGTCGAGCAGTGGATCGACTGGCAGGCCGTCGAGCTCAACCGTGCCTGGGGCGATGCTTTCACCGCCCTGGTACGCAATAACCCGGACGGCCTGGACGCGGCGCAGATTGAAGCCGCCGTGCAACGATGGAACGACAAGATGGGCATCCTCGAGCAACAACTGAGCAAAACCGGGGCCTTTGTTGCCGGCGATGAATTCACCCTCGCCGACATCCTCATCGGCCTCTCGGTGCACCGCTGGCAGATGACGCCCATGGCGCGCCCGGCCTACCCCGCCATTGCGGCCTACTACCAGCGCCTCGGCCAGCACCACGGCTTCCAGCTCTTCGCCCTCGACGGGCATAACTAAGGACATGCCCGTGAAAGGACTCAACGTACTGCTCACCGGCGCCTGCGGCAGAATCGGCAAGACGTTTTTCGAAGCCTCGAAAGACCGCTACCGTTTCACCCTCACCGACCGCATCGCGCCTGATTTCGACCTGGGCGAACACCGCTTCGTGCACGCCGACCTCAGCGACAAAGCCAACCTCGCCAGCCTGCTCGAAGGCATCGATGTGATCGTGCACCTGTCGGGCATCCCCCACGCCAGCGCCACGTTCGACGAATTGCTGCCGAACAATATCCTCGCCACCACCTACCTGTTCGAAGCCGCCGTGGCGGCGGGTGTACAGCGCCTGGTGTTCGCCAGCAGCGCACAAACCATCGAAGGCTACCCGGTAGACCGGCAGATCACCCCAGGCATGCAGGTGATGCCGGCCAACCTGTATGGCGTGAGCAAATGCTACGGCGAAGCGCTGTGTGGCTACTACGCGGCGAAAACCCCGCTGTCGACGATTGCCCTGCGCATCGGCGCGTTCGAATTCGTTGAAACCCACGACCTGAACAACGCCCGCGACCTCAGCGCCTGGCTCAGCCCGCGGGATGCCGTGCAGCTGCTGCAGCGTGCAGTGGAGGCCGAGGGCGTGAAACACCTGATCGCCCATGGCATTTCCAATAACCGTTTCAAGCGCCTGGACCTGAGCGAAACCACGCGGGTGTTGGGTTACCATCCGCTGGACGATGCATTTCAGACCTTCGATATCCCCATCACTGACTGAGTTTTCCCCGCCATGCCTGCACTCCCTGCTACAGACGGCATCGACCCGATCCGCGCCGCCCATATCAGCGCGCGTATCGACCGCCTGCCCGCCGTCGCCACGGTCTGGCGCCTTGTAGCGCTGCTGTCGATCGGCGGCTTTTTCGAGCTGTATGACTTGTTCCAGACCGCCTACATCAGCCCCGGCCTGATCAGTGACGGGATTTTCCACACCGGCAGCGAGGGCGTGTTTGGTTTCTCCGACCAGGCGGCGTTCGCCTCGGCGACCTTCCTCGGCCTGTTCCTCGGCGCCAGCCTGCTCAGCCCCATCGCCGACCGCTTCGGGCGCCGGGCGATCTTCACCTTCGCGCTGATCTGGTACACCGTCGCCACGGTATTGATGGGCATTCAGACATCCGCGCTGGGCATTATCGGCATGCGTTTCCTGGTGGGTATCGGCCTGGGCATCGAGCTGGTGACCATCGACGCGTATCTGTCTGAACTGGTGCCCAAGCGCATGCGCAGTTCGGCGTTCGCCTTTGCGTTTTTCATCCAGTTCCTGTCGGTGCCGGCCGTGGCATTGATGTCATGGTGGCTGGTGCCCCAGGCGCCGTTCGGGGTGTCTGGCTGGCGCTGGGTGGTGCTGAGCAGTGCGGTGTTCGCGCTGTTTATCTGGCAACTGCGCAAGCGCCTGCCGGAATCACCGCGCTGGCTGGCGCAGAAAGGTCGCTTCGAAGAAGCCGGCAGGATCATGGACACCCTGGAGGCGCGCTGCCGGAAAGACCATGGCAAACCGCTGGATGAACCCGAACCCGAAGCCGTCAGCGTGCAAGGCAGTGGCCGTTTTGCCGACATCTGGCAACCGCCGTACCGCCGCCGCGCGTTGATGCTGATTGTGTTCCATGTGTTCCAGGCCATCGGCTTCTTTGGTTTCGGCAACTGGTTGCCGGCGCTGCTTTCGGGCCAGGGTGTCAGCGTGACCCACAGTTTGCTGTACGCCTTTATCATCACCCTCGCCTACCCGCTGGGGCCGTTGCTGTTTGTGAAGGTGGCCAACCGCTTTGAAAACAAATGGCAGATCGTCGGCTCCGCCATGGGTGCGGTGATCTTCGGCAGCCTGTTCGCGTTGCAGACCACGGCGGTGGGGCTGGTGATCTGCGGGGTGATGATCACCTTCTGCAACGCCTGGCTGAGCTTCAGTTACCACTCCTACCAGAGCGAGCTGTTCCCGACCAATATCCGCGCGCGGGCGGTGGGGTTCTGCTATTCGTTCAGCCGCTTGTCGACGGTGTTCAGCAGCCTGTTGATCGGTTTTATCCTCGAACACCTGGGCACACCCGGTGTGTTGGCGTTTATTGCCAGCAGCATGCTGATCGTGATGATCACCATCAGTTGGTTCGGCCCGCGTACGCGCAACCTGGCCTTGGAACATATCGCCCATTGACGGCAACGGTTGGCCGCCTGCGGGACAATGTTTGCCGCGGCGGCCAGGCCAAATCCAGTCAAACCGGGGTTATCGGACCCGGCATGTTATTTGCTCCCGCTATGGCACCGCACATTTTCCCAGGTGACCGATCATGCTGGTTAACAACAATCCCCAAGCCGTGTCGACCCTTCAAAAGATCACGCGTCCCGACATGGACCCGGCCAACGCCGCCGCCAGCACGCTGTACAGCGGTGCCCTGCAAGCGGCGCAGCAAAGCGTGACCCTGCCGGCCGCGCAGAAGGATCTGGACAAGGCCGGCGATCGCATCGACGAAGCTTTCGCCAAGACCCGCGTGCAGTTGCAGGCCAGCACAGCGGCCACCACGGTGACGACGGATGTCCCCGCCACCAGCTCCGCCCGCGCAGACTTCACCGATTACATGAGCAAAACCCCGGCCGAGCGTATCCGTGAGCAATTGCTCAAGGAACAGGGGTTGACCGAGGCGGATGTGCAGAACATGTCGCAGGAAAAGCAGGACGCCATTTCCAAGCAAGTGGCCGAGCGTTTGAAGCAGCAGCAAGAGCAGCAGGTAGCGGCGAAGACCACTGAACCGCAGGCGCAGGCAGTGAAAGAAACCCTGGCGGCGATCTAAGCCACAGGTGGGACGCCGAGCGTCCCTGGCGGCATTCCCACGCGGGTGCGTGGGAATGATCATTAACTCAGTGACCGAACAGGCCTGTCTCGGTTTTCTTGGCTTTCTTGTCGGCGCGTTTTTCGTCGGCGGTCTTTGCCGGTTTCTTCTTCGCGGCTTTCTTTGAATCCATACCTTTGGCCATGATGCATGCTCCACTTACAGGGGATGTAACACTGGGTATACCACCTATTGCCGCACAGAAGGCGCTTATAATCCCCGGCCCTTGATTATGTTGCCCAAACACCATGCCCGAACTGCACATCGCCCCCCTGGCTGAGCCGCTGTGGCCGCTGCTGAACAAGTTTTATCGCCGTCATGACTCCCCGATGAAGGCGCTCAAGGGCGGGCGTTTGTGGGTAGCGCGCGACAGCGAGATTGTCGCCGGCCTGTGCCTGACACCCGTGGTCGGCGGACAGTGGTTGACCGGCGTGTTTGTCGACCCGGCGTATCGCGGCCAGGGGTTGGCGGGGCGATTGATAGCCGCGGCGGCGGCCGAGGTGCAAGGCACGCTGTGGTTGTTGTGCCATCCGGACCTGGAAGGTTTGTATCAGCGCATGGGTTTCACCCAGGACACGCTATTGCCGCAATCCCTCAGCGAGCGGCTGGTGCGCTACAAGCGCAACAAACCGATGATCGCGATGGGCTTAGATCGTTTAGTGAGGTCGTCCTCGGATAATGTGTGATCGCCCCGTATGGGCCCCATGCTAGCCTCGGCGACACAGTGGCCCACTTTTCGGATGATCATGAAAGCGACCTTTGCAGCTCTGTCCCTTACCGCCCTCCTCGTTCCCACGTTCAGCCAGGCCGCCGACGCACCGATCAGCGCCCAGCAATACGCCAGCGTGTTGGCCGGCAATTGGCGCGACCCGGCCAACAGCGCCCGCGACGGCTATCGCCACCCGCAGCAGACCTTGGAATTCTTTGGCCTGGGCGCCAGGCAGACGGTGATCGAAATTACCCCAGGGGGCGGTTGGTACAGCGAACTGCTGGCGCCGTTGCTCAAGGATCACGGGCATTACATCGCCGCCGTGCAAGCGCCAAGCAGCAGCGCCTATGCGCGCACGTCCGAAGAGAACCTGAAAAACAAATTCGCCGCCGACCCGACGCGCTATGCCAAGGCAGTCGTGGTCGAGTTCGACCCCAAGGCACCGGTGTTCGGCAAACCTGCTTCTGCGGACGCCGTGCTGACGTTCCGCAATGTGCATAACTGGGTGCTGGCCGATACCGCCGAGGCCACGTTCCGCGCGTTCTACACGGTGTTGAAACCGGGCGGCGTGCTGGGCGTGGAAGATCACCGGGCCAAGGACGGGGCCGAGCTGGAGGCGATCAAGGACAGCGGTTACCTGACCACCGCCCAGGTGGTGAAACTGGCCACCGATGCGGGGTTCAAGCTGGCAGGCCAGAGTGAGGTCAACGCCAACCCGAAGGACACCAAGGATTATCCCGCCGGCGTGTGGACGTTGCCGCCGACCTTGAAGCTGGGGGAGCAGGATAAGGCGAAGTATGTGGCGATTGGCGAGTCGGACCGGATGACGTTGCGGTTCGTCAAACCGGCCAAATAACCTGGTCCCTCCCAGATTTTGTTCTCAACGGGCCGGCGATTACTCGTCAGCGGTTGGGTCCATGTCGGGAAACATCACTTCAATAAAGCCGAACTTGCTGAAGTCGGTAATGCGCGAGGGGTACAGCCGGCCGATCAGGTGATCGCATTCATGCTGCACCACCCGCGCGTGGAAGCCATCGGCAAAACGGACGATCGGCTCGCCCTTCGGATCAAACCCCTCGTAGCGAATCTGCTGGTAACGGTCCACCGCACCACGCAGTCCGGGCACCGACAGGCAGCCTTCATAGCCTTCTTCCAGCACCGGGCTGAGCGGCGTGATCAACGGGTTGATCAGGATGGTCTGCGGCACCGGCGGCGCATCCGGGTAGCGCTCGCTGGCTTCGAACCCAAAGATCACCAGTTGCAGGTCGACGCCAATCTGCGGCGCGGCCAGGCCGACGCCGCCCACGTGCTCCATGGTCTGGAACATGTCGTCGATCAATTGCCACAGCTCGGGGCTGTCGAACATTTCCGGCGGTACCGGCGGGGCGATACGCAGCAGGCGTTCATCGCCCATTTTCAGGATTTCACGGATCATCGATCAGACTTCATCGGTAGTGGGTTTGGAGTGGTCGCGGCCGAGGCCGGAGACATGTTGTTTTTCGTGCGCGGGCGCGGGCTCGTCGAAATCCTTTGCGCCTGGCTCCTTGCCTTCGGCCGACATGTGCTCGATCACGGCATTCATCTCCGCCCCCAGCAACAGCACGGCGGCGGAAATGTAGAAGTACAGGAGCAACACGATGATCGCACCGATGCTGCCATACATGGCGTTGTAGTCGGCGAAGGTTTTGACGTAGTAGCCAAAACCGAGGGAGGCGACGATCCACACCACCACCGCGAGCACCGAACCCGGGGTAATAAAGCGAAACTTCTGCTCCACGTCCGGCATCACGTAATACATGAGGGCCACGGCAAACATCAGCAGGATCACGATCAGCGGCCATCGCACGATGGTCCACAAGGTCACCACGAATTCCTGCATGCCGATCTGGCCGGCCAGCCATTCCATCACCTGCGGACCGAGCACCATCAACGCGGCAGCGGCCAGCAGCATGCCGGCGATGCCGATGGTGTAGAAAACCGACAGCGGAAAACGCTTCCAGATCGGCCGGCCTTCCACGACGTCGTACGCGGCGTTCATGGCGCTCATCATCAGGCGCACGCCAGCGGAGGCGGTCCACAGGGCAATCACGATACCCACCGAGAGCAGGCCGCCCTTGGATTGCTGCAACTGGTCGATCACCGGGTTGACCTGCTCCAGGGCCTGGGGCGGCAGCACCAGTTCCGATTGCAGGCGCAGCCAGGTGAAAAAGTCCGGCAGGTGCAGGAAACCGATCAGGGCGATAAGGAACAGCAGGAAGGGAAACAACGAGAACAGCATCTGGTAGGCCAGTGCCGAGGCGTAGGTGGACATCTCGTCATCGACGAATTCCTTGACGGTGCGCACCAGCACTGTGTGGAGCTTGAGACCATCGAGAACCGGAAAAATCATAGCGTCTCCTTTCGCCGCAAAAAAGGGGGGTCATGGGCGACTCAGGGGCCGTTTTCTACATCAAGGTAGCCTATTTGGCGACCTTGAAACAATTTCGAAACTTTAATCACTGCATGTGACATAAAAACGGCCATCCGTGGATGGCCGTCCGGCTGCACGATGGCAGTCTTACTTGGTCGCTTTTTTCACCGCGTCCTTGGTGTCGCCCACGGCTTTTTCAACCTGGCCTTTCTTTTCCTGCACGACGCCTTCAGCGCGCAGTTTGTCGTTGCCGGTGACTTTGCCGACGCCTTGCTTGATGTTACCGACGGCTTCGTCTTTCAAACCTTTTGCCTTATCCGCTGTGCTGCCCATGGTATTTCTCCGAAAGAACAATCAAAGGGTTTTGGTCATTACGTAGAGATTGACCCGAGGCCGTTCGGCAGAGTTTCAATTATTTTTCGGTGAACATTTCATCGCCAACGACAGGTTTGGCTTTATGTTTTGCAGCCAACCCACGAGAATGCCCGGCACATTCAGGCTCCAACGCTGAATAACAGATCCCGTAGGAAGGTTATGAAACTCAATAAAGCACAGGCCATCGCCCGCAGAAACCAGGAACTGGGCGGTGCCGTACTCGGCGTCAACAACTGCCACTTCACCGACCTGGACCGCAAACGCAACATCTGGTGGTTCGATCTGCCGGTGGGGCGTATTGCCGTCGGCCAGTACGAGTGGATTCACCTGTTGATGCACAACGCCGAGACCGACCAGCTGCTGCACCTGAAGGTGCCGACCGTGTTCCTGCGTGAAAAGCTCGAGGGGCTGGTGGTGCGCAACGCGGGCAAGCGCAAGCCGGAGATTACCCTGGAGCTGAGCGCGGATAAGGATTCGTTCTTGAAGGATGTGCGGCCGGCGGGTGCGGGTGTGAGCTTCGCGCAGTTCGCCGTGTAAGAACGCGGTCAAAAAAATGTGGGAGGGGGCAAGCCCCTCCCATATTTGGATTGGATTACTTTTTAAGACCGAGTTTCTTCAGTTCTTCATCGCGCAACTCGCGGCGCAGGATCTTGCCCACGTTGGTGGTCGGCAACGCATCGCGGAACTCCACGGCCTTGGGCACCTTGTAGCCGGTGACGTTGGCGCGCATGTGCTCCATGACCTGCTCCTTGGTCAGGGTGGCGCCCGGCTTGACCACGATGAAGAGCTTGATGTGTTCCCCGGATTTTTCATCCGGCACACCGATGGCCGCGCACTGCAGTACGCCCGGCAGGCCCGCCAGCACGTCCTCCAGCTCGTTGGGGTACACGTTGAAACCGGAGACCAGGATCATGTCCTTCTTGCGATCGACGATGCGCATGTAGCCATCCGGCTGGATGATCGCGATGTCGCCGGTCTTCAGCCAGCCTTCGCTGTCGAGCATCTCGGCGGTGGCGTCTTCACGCTGCCAGTAGCCCTTCATCACCTGCGGGCCCTTGACGCACAGTTCGCCGACTTCACCCAGGGCCAGCTCGACACCGTCGTCGGTGATGACCTTGCACAGGGTCGACGGCACCGGAATGCCGATGGTACCGATCTGGATATGCTGGATCGGGTTCACCGTGGCCACCGGGCTGGTTTCGGTCATGCCGTAGCCTTCGCAGATGCCGCAACCGGTCACCGCTTTCCAACGCTCGGCCGCCGCCAGTTGCAGGGCCATGCCGCCCGACAGAGTGACCTTCAGCGCGGAGAAGTCCAGCTTGCGGAAGGCTTCGTTGTTGCACAGCGCCACGAACAGAGTGTTCAGGCCGACAAAGCCGCTGAACTTCCACTTCGACAGTTCCTTGACCATCGCCGGCAGGTCGCGCGGGTTGCTGATCAGGATGTTGTGGTTGCCGATCAGCATCATCGCCATGCAATGAAAGGTGAACGCATAGATGTGGTACAGCGGCAGCGGCGTGATCAGGATCTCGCAACCTTCATTGAGGTTGGAGCCCATCAGCGCCTTGCATTGCAACATGTTGGCGACCAGGTTGCGGTGGGTGAGCATCGCGCCCTTGGCCACGCCGGTGGTGCCACCGGTGTATTGCAATACGGCCACATCGCCGCTGGCCGGGCAGACTTCGTTGACCGCTTGCCCCTGGCCCTTGGCGAGTACGTCGTTGAACTTGATCGCCTTGGGCAAGTGATAGGCCGGGACCATTTTCTTCACGTACTTGATGACGCTGTTGATCAGCAGGCGCTTGAGCGGCGGCAGCAGGTCGGCGACTTCGGTGACGATCACATGCTTGACGGCGGTCTTGGGCACGACCTTTTCCGCCAGGTGGGCCATGTTGGCCAGGCAGACCAGCGCCTTGGCGCCGGAATCATTGAATTGGTGTTCCATTTCCCGCGCGGTGTACAGCGGGTTGGTGTTGACCACGATCAGGCCGGCACGGATGGCGCCGAACACGGCGACCGGGTATTGCAGGACGTTGGGCAACTGCACGGCAATGCGATCGCCGGGCTTCAAGTCGGTATGCTGTTGCAGGTACGCAGCGAAGGCGCCGGACAGTTCGTACAATTCACCGTAGGTGATCGTCTTGCCCAGGTTGCTGAAGGCCGGTTTGTTGGCGAAGCGCTGGCAGGACTGCTTCAATACCGCCTGAATATTCGGATACTCGTCTGGATTGATTTCTGCAGCAATCCCGGCGGGGTACTTATCCTTCCAAAAGTCTTCGTGCATGGAAGCCCACTCCTCAGCGACGCGAATTCATCATCGCATTTGATGCGATTATTATTGGTGTATGTTTTTTTTTGGTGAATCTGGCGCTTTCAAGCAGGCCTAGACGTCACAAAGCGCGCCGAGAGTAGCAGCTTTGCCAAGGGCCGACTAGAGCCTAAAGAGGGCCCCGCAGTCATAATCACGACTGTCCTACAATATTTGGTCACACTTTAAACAGAAGTGAAATACGTTGATGAAAGGCTCTGGAATAAGGCCTTCAGGACGACACACGATAAATGTGGGAGGGGGCTTACACCCCGATAGCGGAGAAATCAGTCACCAGACATATAGACTGAACCACCGTTATCGGGGGCAAGCCCCCTCCCACATTTTTACCGCACCTCACATCAGGCGATGTCGCGTAGTTCCCTGCGCAGGATCTTCCCTACCGGCGTCATCGGTAACGAGTCGCGCAAGACAATGTGCTTGGGTACCTTGTAACCCGTGAAGTTGGTCTTGCAGTACGCCTTCAATTCCTCAAGGCTCACCCCTTCTGCACGCGCCACCACGAACAGTTTCACCGCCTCCCCCGTGCGCTCGTCCGGCACGCCGATCACTGCGCAGTTGGCCACGGCCGGATGGGCCATCACCACGTCCTCGATTTCGTTGGGGTACACATTGAAACCCGAGACGATGATCAAATCCTTCTTGCGGTCGACAATGCGCACAAAACCATCTTCGTCGATCACCGCGATGTCACCGGTCTTAAGCCAGCCTTCGGCGTCCAGGGCCTCAGCAGTGGCCGCCGGTTGCTGCCAGTAGCCCTTCATCACCTGCGGGCCCTTGATACACAACTCACCGCGCTCGCCCAGGGGCAGCTCGGTGCCTTCGTCATCAATGACCTTCATCGCCGTGGCGGGCACCGGGATGCCCACGGTACCCAGGCGTGATTTGTTGCCGTAGGGGTTGGTGCTGGCCACCGGCGAGGTTTCCGTCAGGCCATAGCCCTCGCCGATCGAGCAGCCGGTGATCTGCTCCCAGCGTTCGGCCGTGGCCTTGATCAGGGCCGTGCCACCAGAGTTGGTGAGCTTGAGGTGGGAGAAATCCAGGTTCTTGAACTCCGGGTGGTCCATCAACGCCACAAACAGCGTGTTGAGCCCCAGCAGCCCGGTAAAGCGCCACTTTTTCAGCTCCTTGATAAACCCGCCGATGTCCCTGGGGTTGGTGATCAGTACATTGTGGTTACCCGAGACCATCATGCACATGCAGTTCGCGGTGAAGGCATAGATATGGTACAGCGGCAGCGGCGCGATCATCACCTCCTGCCCTTCCTTGATCAGTGGGTGGCCGTCATCGCCGGTCTGGGACATACAGGCGCGCACCTGTTGCATGTTCGCCACCAGGTTGCCATGGGTGAGCATCGCGCCCTTGGCCAGGCCGGTGGTGCCGCCGGTGTATTGCAGCACGGCAATATCGTCCAGGTTCACCGGATGGCGCGTCACGCCGAGGCCCGCGCCCATGCGCAGGGCGCGCTTGAACGACACCGCACGCGGCAGGTGGTAGGCCGGGACCATCTTCTTGACCTTGTCGACCACGGTGTTGACCAGCCAGCCTCTGGCGGCGGGCATGAAGTCGCCCATCCTGGCTTCGATCAGGTAGTCGATCTCGGTGTCTGTACACACGTCCTGCACCCGCGAACCGAACAGGTTGAGGTAGACCAGGGCACGCACGCTGGCGTCCTTGAACTGGTGGCGCATCTCGCGCGGAGTGTAGAGCGGGTTGGTGTTGACCACGATCAGCCCGGCGCGCAGTGCGCCGAACACGGCAATCGGGTAGTGCAGCACGTTGGGCATCTGTACGGCGATGCGCTCGCCGGGCTTGAGGTCGGTGTGCTGCTGCAGGTAGCCGGCGAACGCCGCACTCTGGCGCTCAAGCTCGGCGTAGGTCAGGGTGATGCCCATGTTGCTGAATGCCGGACGGTCGGCAAAGGCCTTGCACGAGCGCTCGAAGACTTCGATTACCGACTTGTAGGCCGACAGGTCGATGTCATTGGGAACGCCCGCCGCGCGTTTGTCATTCCAGAAATCAGGTTGCATTATTCTTGTCCCCTTACCTGAAGGTGTCCGGCCGCTTTTATAGAAAGCGGAGCTTGGGGGACGTTAGCAGCTATGGCCAAACAGGCAAATACAGCAAATTGCGTCATTGATTGTATGAATCTTGTCCCTGATGCGCAGGCAGATACCCCGTCGCCTGACAGATGAGCTATACACTGCAACAACGTCGAGCAGACCTTGAGCAGACCTTGAGAAAGGGAACCCCATGAACCACAGCACCTTCTGGCTGACCGCGAATGACCGCAGCCGCCTGTACGTCAATCATTGGATGCCCGACGGCCCGGCCAAGGCGGTGGTCATGCTGTCCCACGGCATGGCGGAGCACAGCGGGCGCTATGCGCGGCTGGCCGAAGCCTTGTGCAGTGCAGGCTATGGCGTGTATGCGCCGGACCAGCGTGGCCACGGCCGCACCGCCGACGAAGGTACGCTGGGCCTGTATGCCGAAAAGGACGGCTGGAACAAAGTGGTGGGCGACCTGGCCAGCCTCAACCAGCACATCGGCCAGCAGCATCCGGGGCTGCCGATCATTTTGCTCGGCCACAGCATGGGCAGCTATATCGCCCAGGCCTACCTGCTGCACCACAGCGCCAGCCTGCATGGAGCGATTCTCAGCGGTTCGAATTTCCAGCCGGTGGCGCTGTACCGCGCCGCACGGCTGATCGCTCGCGCCGAACGCCTGCGCCAGGGTGTCCGTGGGCGCAGTGCGTTGATCGAGTTCCTGTCCTTCGGCTCGTTCAACAAGGCATTCAAGCCCAACCGCACCGCGTTCGACTGGCTCAGCCGTGACCCGAACGAAGTCGACAAATACATCAACGATCCACTCTGCGGTTTCCGCTGTACCAACCAACTATGGATCGATCTGCTCGGCGGCTTGCAGCAAATCAGCAAAGCGTCCAATCTCGCCCAGATCGATCCGGGCCTGCCGATCCTGGTGATGGGCGGCGAATGTGATCCGGTCAGTGAGGGCAAGCGTCTCAAAAGCCTGGCCCATGCCCTGCGTGAGGCCGGCAGCCAGCACCTGCAACTGAATATCTACCCGCAGGCACGTCACGAAGTGTTCAACGAAACCAATCGCGACGAAGTCACCGCCGATGTGCTGAGGTGGCTCGACCAGGCCCTGACCTTGCGCAGGCCGGCCCACTGCGAATAAATTTACGTTTAAAATCAGATAGTTAAATTACCGATTAGCCACAGGATGCACCTTTAGATGACCCAGGTAACCAACACCCCGTACGAAGCCCTTGAAGTCGGCCAGACCGCCAGCTACAGCAAGACCGTCGAAGAGCGTGATATCCAGCTGTTTGCCGCCATGTCCGGCGACCACAACCCGGTGCACCTGGATGCCGAATACGCCAAGGCGACCATGTTCAAGGAGCGTATCGCCCACGGTATGTTCAGCGGCGCCCTGATCAGCGCAGCCGTTGCGTGTGAGCTGCCCGGGCCGGGCACTATCTATATCGGCCAGCAGATGACCTTCCAGAAGCCGGTGAAAATCGGCGATACCCTGACCGTGCGCCTGGAAATCCTCGAGAAGCTGCCGAAGTTTCGCGTACGTATTGCCACCCGTGTGTTCAACCAGCGCGATGAGCTGGTCGTGGATGGCGAGGCGGAAATTCTTGCACCACGCAAGCAGCAGATCGTGACCTTGACCGAGCTGCCGCCGATCAGCATTGGCTGAGTACGGTTTTCAAGGCCAACACCCTGCAAATGTGGGAGGGGGCTTGCCCCCGATGGCGGTGTGTCAGTCATTGAAATATCGACTGATCCACCGCTATCGGGAGCAAGCCCCCTCCCACATGTCTTACCCAGCAGCGCTTAGGAGCGCTTAGGACTGAGCGCGAGCCTGGTTACGCAGGGCTTTTACCTGGTCGTGATTGCGTTGCACGCCGTGGTACTGACGCTCAACCAGGTCACGAATGCCCAGCAGGTTGTGCTTGTTGATCTTCTCGATGGCTTCTTTGTAAGCCTTCAGTGCGTGGTCTTCGCCGCGCTCGGCTTCGTTCAGCACAGCCTCTTCGTCCTTACCGGTCAGCATCGACTTCACGTCGACCCAGCCACGGTGCAGGGCGCCGGCTACGCTGCCGGAGTCTTCCGGATCACCGCCCAGGGCACGCACGGCGGTCTTCAATTCGGCGGCGGCGGTAGCGCAGTCAGCGGAGCGCTTGGCAAACAGTGCCTTGAGTTCCGGATGCTTGATGTCTTCTGCGCATTCCTTGAAGCCTTTCTGGCCGTCGATGCTGGTCTCGATCAGGTCGTTCAGTACGGAGATCGATTCTTTGTTGATGTCAGTCATTTTTCAATTCCTTAGGCAGGTGAAGAAGGGTTGTCTTAATGATTGCAGCGCCCGTGCCAGGTTTTGAAAAATTACTTTTATGTTTATTTTCAATAACTTAAAAATATTTGAACCATCTGTATGTACGTTATTTGCATGATCTGTCATTTGGCCTTCATGCAGAATGCCTGTATTTTCGAAGACCTCGCCTCACTTCACATGAAGCCCATGAATCCCGAAAAACTCGAACTGCTGATCACCCGCGAAATGCCCTTCGGCAAATACAAGGGCCGGATCATCGCCGACCTGCCGGGTCCCTACCTGAACTGGTTCGCCCGCGAAGGCTTTCCCCACGGCGAACTGGGCGGGTTGCTGGCATTGATGCAGGAAATCGACCACAACGGCTTGTCCGAATTGTTGGAACCGCTGCGCGTTAAACACGGCAAACCCGCCCCCCGCCATTAAGAGACTCACCATGCCAAGGAATGCCGACAACGAACCTCACTGGCAGGCCATCGCCCAGCGCTATGCGCTGGAGCCCGGCCCGATCAACCTGGAGAACGGCTACTTCGGGCGTATGAGCCGCGAGGTGCAGGCGCAGTACCTGGAGCACGTGGCGTTTATCAACCGCAGCAACTCGCTGTATGTGCGCCAGCGCTTCGAGCAAGGTGAAAACGTCGAGATCCGTCGCCAACTGGCGGGCCTGATCGACGTCGACCCCGAGGCAGTCGCCTTTACCCGCAACGCCACCGAAGCCTTGCAGTCGCTGATCCGCAACTACAACCGCCTGCAACCCGGCGATCAGGTGCTGATCAGCGACCTGGAGTACGACACGGTCAAAGGCGCGATGCGCTGGTTGGCGGGTGTTCGCGGTGTAGAAGTGATCGAGTTGTCCCACACTCATCCGGCCAGTTTCGACAGCCTGGTGCAGACCTATCGCGATGCGTTCGCCCGGTACCCGCGCCTGAAGCTGATGGCACTCACCCATGTGACCCACCGCACCGGCCTGGTGATGCCCGTAGAGGCCATCGCCAAGGCCGCGCGTGAGCATGCCATCGACGTGATCCTCGACGGCGCCCATGCACTGGGCCAGATCGAGTTCAACCTCGCCGAACTGGGCATTGCGTTCGCCGGCTTCAACCTGCACAAATGGATCGGCGCGCCGCTGACCCTGGGGTTCCTCTATATCGCCCCCGAATGCCTGGCTGATATTGATCCGGACATGGGCGAGTTCCACTACCCCGCCACCGACGTGCGTGCGCGTACGTCGTACAGCACGCCGAATTTCCCCGCGTTAATGACGTTGCCGTTGGTGCTTGAAGAACATCGCGCCATGGGCGGCGCGGCGGCCAAGGGTGCGCGTGTCAGTTACCTGCGGGATGTATGGGTGAGCCAGGTGCGACCGTTGCCGGGGATCGAGGTGCTGACGCCGGACGATCCACGGCTGTATTGCGGGATCACGGCATTCAAGTTCAGCGGGCGGGATCAGCAGGTGATGGTGGATCGCATGCTCAAGGACTATGGGCTGTTTACCACCACGCGCACCGGTGCGGCGTTTGGTACCTGTATCCGCGTGACACCGGGGTTGGTGACGTCGGCGGAGGACATCAATGTCCTGGTCAATGCCATTACCGAGCTAAGCAGAGACTAAAGGCGGGCCTCAGGTTTTTACCGGCAAAAAAAAGCGGTACACCGACCAAGTGCACCGCAAAAATGCCGTTAAGCACAGCAACAACGATTCGATGAATCAGATCAATCCAGCAGCGCCAGCGCCTGCGCGGTGACTTCCTGGATACGGGCCCAGTCGCCGTTCTTGACCCACTCCGGGTCAAGCATCCAGCTACCGCCCACGCACATCACGTTTTTCAACGCCATGTAGCTCTTGATATTGGCCGGGCCGACGCCGCCGGTCGGGCAGAACTTCACTTCGCCGAACGGGCCGCCCAGGGCCTTGATCGCGGCAACACCGCCGCTGACCTCGGCCGGGAACAGTTTGAAGCGGCGGTAGCCCAGGCCGTAGCCTTCCATGATGCCGGAGGCGTTGCTGATGCCTGGCAGGAGCGGGATCGGGCTGTGCACCGAGGCTTCCAGCAGGTCGCGGGTGATGCCGGGGGTGACGATAAATTGCGAACCGGCGACTTCAGCCGCTTCAAGCATGTGGCGGTCGAGTACGGTGCCGGCGCCGGTGCACAGTTCAGGCCGCTGCTCACGCAGCACCTGAATGGCCTTGAGGCCGAACTCGGAACGCAAGGTCACTTCCAATGCGGTCAAACCACCGGCTGCCAGGGCATCGGCCAGCGGCAGGATGTCCTGCTCGCGAGCGATGGTGATCACCGGCAGGATCCGCGCCTTGGCGCAGAGGCTGTCGATCAGGGCAACTTTATCCGCCATGGACACGGTCGGTTGAGGGCTTTTCATAGCGGCTGATCCTTGGCTCATGGGCACCAGTAAATCTCTAAAGTAGGTTGCAAAAACGCGCGAATCGGCATGGCAGCAACGTCGTCACTGGCCAGCGCGGCGCTCAAGGTGGTCAATTTCGAACTGCCGGAAATCGACAGCGCGGTGTAGTGGGCCGTTGCCAGCAATGCGCGACTCATGGTCAGGCGCTGGTGCGGCACGGTCGGCGCCAGCATCGGCCAGCAACGGCGGGTACCGTCGGCCTGCAGTGCAGCGGCGAGGTTCGGGCTGTTGGGAAACAGCGATGCGGTGTGGCCGTCATCGCCCATGCCCAGCACCAGCACATCAATGGCCGGCAGCTCGGCCAGCAGGCGATCGGCCTGCTCGGCAGCGTCTTCAAGGTTGGCGGCGGCGCTGTACAGGCTGAGGAACCTGGCCTTGGCCGCCGGGCCTTGCAACAGGTGCTGCTTCAACAGGCCGGCATTGCTGTCGGCGTGTTCCACCGGCACCCAGCGCTCATCGGCCAGGGTGATGGTGACCTTGGACCAGTCCAGGCCTTGCTTGGCCAGGTTCTGGAAAAACGCCACGGGGCTGCGGCCACCGGACACCACCAGGGTCGCCTCGCCACGGGCACTGATGGCCGCGCGCAGTTGTTCGGCCACGTCGTTGGCCAGGCCGTCCGCCAGCAGCACAGGCGTGCGGTACTCGTGGGCAGTCACGCCCCGAGGCAGTTTCAATTCAGATATCGCCATACCAAGACCTCCCATCCCGCGTGATCAGTGCAATCGAGCTCATCGGCCCCCAGGACCCCGCCGCATACGGCTTGGGCGCATCACCGGATTTTTTCCACCCGGCGATCAACTGGTCACACCACTTCCACGCGGCTTCGATTTCATCTTTGCGAACAAACAGGTTCTGATTGCCGCGCATCACTTCCAGCAACAACCGCTCGTAGGCATCGGGGATGCGTGCGCTGCGGTAGGTGTCGGAAAAATTCAGTTGCAGAGGCCCGCTGCGCAGTTGCATGCCCTTGTCCAGGCCCTGCTCCTTGGTCATCACGCGCAAGGAAATGCCTTCGTCCGGCTGCAGGCGGATGATCAACTTGTTGCTGATCTGCAAGCGCTGCTCGGGGGCGAAGATGTAATGAGACGGTTCCTTGAAGTGAATGACGATCTGCGACAGCTTCTGCGGCATACGCTTGCCGGTACGCAGGTAGAACGGCACCCCGGCCCAACGCCAGTTACGGATATCGGCCCGCAGCGCGACGAAGGTTTCGGTGTCGCTCTGGGTGTTGGAATTCTCTTCTTCCAGGTAACCCGGCACCGGCTTGCCGGCGCTGTAGCCGGCGATGTACTGGCCACGCACCACTTGAGTGGTAAGGCCATCCGGGCTGATCGGCGCCAGGGCCTTGAGCACCTTGACCTTCTCGTCACGGATGCTGTCGGCGGACAGGTCGGCCGGCGGGTCCATGGCGATCAGGCAAAGCAGCTGCAGCAAGTGGTTCTGGATCATGTCGCGCAGCTGGCCAGCCTTGTCGAAATAGCCCCAACGGCCTTCGATACCGACCTGTTCGGCCACGGTGATTTCCACGTGGGAGATGTAGTTCTGGTTCCACTGAGTTTCGAACAGGCTATTGGCGAAACGCAGGGCGATCAGGTTCTGGACGGTCTCTTTGCCCAGGTAGTGGTCGATACGGTAGGTGCGGTTTTCCGGGAAGAACTGCGCCACGGCATCGTTGACCTTGCGCGAGGATTCCAGGTCCGAACCGATGGGTTTCTCCAGCACGACGCGGGTGTTTTCCGCCAGGCCGACCTTGGACAGGTTCTCGCAGATCGCACCGTACACCGCCGCAGGCGTGGCGAAGTAGGCAATCAGGCGTTGCTCGGTGCCGGCCTTTTCCGCCAGGGCCACGTAGTCATCGGCTTTCATGAAGTCGACGTGGACATAGGTCAGGCGCGCCAGGAAGCGCTGGGCGATGCTCTCGTCCAGTTCCTTGCCGACGTATTTACGCAATTCTTTTTCGATATGGGCCAGGTGTTGCTGCTCGGAACCGGCTTCCCGGGCCAGGGCCAGGATACGGGTATCGTCGTGCAGCAGCCCGGCGCCATCCAGCTGATAGAGGGCAGGAAATAACTTGCGCAGCGCCAGATCACCCAAGGCGCCAAACAGGGCAAAGGTGCAGGGTTCTACGGTTATCGAAGGCATGATGTTTGTTCTTTTATCAAGTTAAGCTACAAATACCTTTTTTCAAGGCATCACTCAAGGAAAAATGTAGTAATAACCACAACATTTTCCGGAAATACGCATTCCGAGTGGTGGTGTTCAGCTACCCTCAGTAGGATAGGCCACCGCAAAAGGCCACTCGTCGATTGGTTGCCACCCTTTTATTTGCATCGTCGCCCGAAGGAAAGACTGAATGGACCGCGTGCGAAATCTTCTGGAACAGATCCGGAACCGCCTCGAAGAATTGAACAAGGCTGAGAAAAAAGTGGCCGAGGTCATCCTGCTCAACCCGCAGCAGGCGACCCGCTTCTCCATCGCAGCCCTCGCCCAGGCCGCCTCGGTCAGTGAACCGACGGTCAACCGTTTCTGCCGTTCGTTCGGCGTCAGCGGTTACCCTGAACTTAAATTGCAGTTGGCGCAAAGCCTGGCCAGTGGCGCAGCGTATGTCAGCCGCGCCGTGGAGGCCGATGATAACCCCGAGGCCTACACCCAGAAGATCTTTGGCAGCGCCATCGCCTCGCTGGACGCCGCCTGCCAGGCCCTGGACCCGGCCCTGATCAGCAAGGCCGTGGACCTGTTGATCCAGGCGCGGCAGATCCACTTCTTCGGCCTCGGTGCTTCGGCGCCGGTGGCCATGGACGCGCTGCACAAGTTTTTCCGCTTCAACCTGGCGGTCACCGCCCACGCCGACGTGCTGATGCAACGCATGATCGCCTCGGTGGCCCACACGGGCGAGTTGTTCGTGATCATTTCCTACACCGGGCGCACCCGTGAGCTGGTGGAAGTGGCGCGTATCGCCCGGGAAAACGGTGCGTCGGTGCTGGGCGTAACCGCCGAGAACTCGCCGCTGGCCAAGGCCAGTACCGTAAGCCTGAACATTCCGCTGCCCGAAGACACCGACATCTATATGCCGATGACCTCGCGGATCATTCAGTTGACGGTGCTGGATGTACTGGCCACCGGCATGACCTTGCGCCGCGGGGTGGATTTCCAGCCGCATTTGCGCAAGATCAAAGAGAGCTTGAATGACAGCCGGTATCCGGTGGGGGATGAGTTCAACTAAGCCAGCCTGTGTGCTGGCTTCACTGGCCTCATCGGGGACGATTCAACTTGCCCCCGATGAGGCCATAAGCCACGACGCTAGACTCCCGCCCGTGCCTGCAGACTGAGATGCGCCCGCTCCCCCGGCGCCAGGCTCGCCCCGGCCATCGCCGACTCCACGCACACAAACCCCGACGCCTCGTTAAAACTAACGCCCAATAGTGGCCGGCTGCCCGGATGCCATACGACGGTGTCGGCGCTGTCGCCGGTATCGATGCACAGTTCACGCTGCCAGGCGTGATCCTTGAGGTGCAGTTCGCCATCATGCTGGAACACCCGCTGGCACCCGCCATCCACTCGTAACTCGCCTTCCTGCTGGCACGCCTGGCGATTGAGCTGGTCGTAACCGTGCGCGCCGTCGAGCCCAGACAGCGCTATCTCATCAACGTGTCCAATACGCCAGTAAGCGTGCAAAGCATGGCTCAACTGGCACGGCAACTCGTCCTGATGCTCGGTGCTCAGGCGCAGTTCCAGGGTGTCGCCCAGGTGCGCGTGCAGGTCGACCTGCCAGTCGCACAGCTGCAATTGCCAGTGCAGGCGCACGCCGTCGTCGTCGCTGCTGCTGTCGAGCAGTTTCCAGTCGATCAACCGCGCCCAACCATGGGACGGCCAAGCGTTTTCGCTCGGATGGCGGCCATACCATGGCCAGCACACCGGTATGCCGCCACGGATGGCGCCGACTTGCGGCCACTTGGCTGCGCACCACAGCCAGGGTTTCTGGCCACGGGGCTGAAAGTGCAACAGTTGCGCGCCCTGGCGACTGAACACCGCCTGGCACAGCGGATGGTCGATTACCAACACGTCGCGCATCTGAAAGCGCTCCCAGGCGAACACCGGACGCTCGCGCAGGGATTTGAAAAAGCGTTGCAGCGGTTGCTCATGCATGTGCCACGGTCCCAAATATCACAGTGCCACCCAAAAAAAAGCGGATAGCCATGGCTACCCGCAAAATGCGCACAGAGAGAAGGAGCTTATCGCAACAGCGTTAGAACGTAGACTGAATTTTCAGGCCCGCCACCAGCGCGTTGTCGACTTTATCCACGCCGCCCGGTTGGACAACGTATTGCAGGTTGGGACGCACGGTCAGCCAGTTGGTGACGTGGAAACCGTAGTTGATTTCGAAGTTGTACTCAGTTTCGCGGATCGGCGAGAACAGCGGGTTGTCGTAATCGGCCACGCCGTTGGCGGCATTCAGCAGTTCGGCGTTTTTCTTCACGTCATCGTTGACGTGCAGACGCGCGGCACCAATACCGACGTCATCTTTCGGACGCGCGTCGAATGGGCCTTTGTACACCAGCATCAACGACTGGTAGTTGTCGACCAGGTTGGTTTCCTTGTCGTGGAAGGTCGCGTTGGCGGCGATGTTCAAGCCACGGGAAGCGTCGCCGTTATGGGTGGTGAGTTGCTGCTGGGCAACGAACCAGTAGCCTTTTTTGCTGCTGCGGGTACGGTAGGCCGCACCGGTGGTAGCAGCATCGTTGCCATTGACGTCTTCACGAACGTCAGCAGCATCGGCGGCGCTCTTGTAGTAACCCACACGGTATTCGCCCGGCAGGTTATTCACCTTCGGCGACCAGACCAATTCCACCGGAATCACGGTGCCCTTGGTGCCGCTGCCGCTGAGCTTGAAGCCGTTGCCGTGCTCCAGCTGCGACGGGTTCTGGTTGTACGCACCGATTTGCGCATACAGCTCAGGCGTGATGTTGTACTTCACGCGGATCGCGGCCTGGCTGACCGGCCAGTTGTACCAGGTGTTTACATAGTTGCCGACCTGGGAGCCACAGAACGACAGGTTCTGGAAGTCGCACGGGAAGGTGTTGAAGTCTTCGCCTTCACCGAAGTAGCCGAGCTTCACGTCCAGCTTGTTGTCGAACATCTGGTGCTGAATCCAGAACTGGGTCAGACGCACCATGTGGCCACGACCGTAGACTTCCATGGACGAGCTCAGCGTGCCGGCACGCGGGTCGCCAATGCGGTCGTTGGAGATGTTCTGGCCATTACGGTTAGTCAGCTGGATCTTGGCCTGGGTGTTATCCCAGCCCCACAGCTTTTGCAGGTCCAGCGCCACGCCCAACCCAAACTGGTCGGAGTAACGGCCGGTCTTGTCGTCGTTGTAGCCGCCGCGCAGGTTGGCGCCCATTTCCCCTACGTAGTCAGCCTTGATGTCGATACCTTGCTCGATCAGCTTGGTACGCTCGCCGCCCCAATCACCGGTCATCCACTTGGAGTCGGCACTGAATGCATCGGCCGCCATCGCATTGGCGGACAGTACAAGGGCTGCTGCTGCTGACAGTTGGCAGATCAGCCGAGTGTTGTTGTGTTGCTTTTTCATCCCTACATCCTCGTCTTTATTGTTATTAAACTGTTTTTATCTAACGCGGGTTACTTTTTTCATCTAAAACAACAACTTATCTACTTCAGCGACCTTTGAATTGGGCCACGTTGTCCGCATGCCCCTGTGCGGGCAATGAAGAAGCAGTGCCGAGGCGCTCGCCCGTGTTGGCGTCGAACAGCAATACCTTGGATGGATCGAATTGCAGTGTCAGGGTCTCGCCCACCTGCGGCGCCACATCAGGCGCCAAACGGCAGCAGACCTTGGTGTCATTGAGCTGCACAAACACCAGTGTGTCCGGGCCGGTCGGCTCGGTGACCTGGACCTCGGCACGAATGCTCGACGAACCATTACCCTCACCCGACGCCAGCACGATCTGCTCCGGGCGCAGGCCCAGAATCACATCACGGTCTTCCAGGCCGGCGTCGTTCATACCCAGCGGCAATTCGCATCGCGCCTGGCCGCTGTCGAGCAGCGCCACCAACTTCCCGTCCTTGCGTTTTAGGCGCATAGGAACGAAGTTCATCGGTGGTGAACCGATAAAGCTTGCCACAAATAGGTTAGCAGGGTCGTTGTAAATTTCTTTCGGCGTGCCGAATTGTTGGATGATGCCGTCCTTCATCACCGCCACTTTATCGCCCAGGGTCATCGCTTCGATCTGGTCGTGGGTCACGTAGACCGTGGTGGTCTTGAGGCGCTGGTGCATCAGCTTCATTTCGGTACGCATCTCGACGCGCAGCTTGGCGTCGAGGTTCGACAGCGGTTCGTCGAACAGGTAGATCTTCGGCCGACGTGCCAGGGCCCGGCCCATGGCCACGCGCTGTTGCTGGCCGCCGGAGAGCTGGCCCGGCTTGCGGTTGAGCAGGTGTTCGATCTGCAGCAGCTTGGCCACCCGCGCCACTTCGGCGTCGATGTCGGCCTGGGGCATCTTGCGGATCTTGAGGCCGAACTCGATGTTCTCGCGCACGCTCATGGTCGGGTACAGCGCGTAGGACTGGAACACCATGGCGATGTCACGGTCCTTGGGGCTCATGCCGCTGACGTCCTGGTCGCCGATCATGATCGCGCCGCCGGTGATGGTCTCCAGGCCGGCGATGCAGTTCATCAGCGTGGACTTACCGCAACCCGAAGGACCGACCAGGATCAGGAACTCCCCTTCCTTGATCGACAGTTCGATGTTCTTCAAGGTGTCGGGCAGGCCGGCGCCATAGGTCTTGTTTACATTGCGAAGTTCAAGCGTAGCCATGATTACCCCTTGACCGCGCCGGCCGTCAGGCCGCGCACGAAATACTTGCCTGCGATCACATAGACCAGCAGGGTCGGCAGCCCGGCGATCATCGCCGCCGCCATATCCACGTTATATTCCTTGGCCCCGGTGCTGGTGTTGACCAGGTTGTTCAGCGCCACCGTGATGGGCTGGGAGTCGCCACTGGAGAACACCACACCGAACAGGAAGTCGTTCCAGATCTGGGTGAACTGCCAGATCAGGCAGACCATGATGATCGGCGTGGACATCGGCAGAATGATCTGACGGAAGATGGTGAAGAAACCGGCCCCGTCCAGGCGTGCCGCCTTGATCAGCGCATCCGGGATGCTCACGTAGTAGTTACGGAAGAACAGCGTGGTGAACGCCAGGCCGTACACCACGTGCACAAACACCAGGCCGGTGGTGGTGCTGGCCAGGCCCATCTTGCCGAGGGTGAACGACGCGGGCAGCAGCACGGTCTGGAACGGCAGGAAGCAGCCGAACAACAGCAAGCCGAAGAACAGCTGCGAACCACGGAAGCGCCAGAACGACAGCACATAACCGTTCAATGCACCGATGGCGGTGGAAATCAGCACGGCCGGCACGGTGATCTTGAGCGAGTTCCAGAAGTAGCCATCCACGGTGGCCCAGGCCTTGACCCAGCCGATGCCGCTGACCACGGTCGGCCAGCTCAACAGGTTGCCGGTGCTGATGTCTTCCGGGGTCTTGAAGCTGGTGAGCAACATCACCACCAGCGGTACCAGGTACAGCAATACAGCGAGGATCAACACCGCGTAGATCGCGATGCGGCTCAGGCTGATGGCAGGTTTGGCAGTGAGACTAGTCATTACGCTTGGTCCTCAGCTCGGAGTAGAGGTAAGGCACGATGATCGCGAGGATCGCACCGAGCATCAGGATTGCACTGGCCGAGCCCATGCCCATCTGGCCACGGCTGAAGGTGAACGAGTACATGAACATGGCGGGCAGGTCGGACGAATAGCCCGGGCCACCGGCCGTCATGGCCGCCACCAGGTCGAAGCTCTTGATCGCAATGTGCGCCAGGATCATCACCGCACTGAAGAACACCGGACGCAGGCTCGGCAGCACCACGCTCCAGTAGATGCGCGGCAGGCTCGCGCCGTCGATCTGGGCGGCACGGATGATCGACTGATCAACCCCACGCAGGCCGGCGAGGAACATCGCCATGATGAAACCGGAGGCTTGCCACACGGCGGCAATCACCAGGCAGTAGACCACCCGGTCCGGGTCGATCAGCCAGTCGAGACGGAAGCCTTCCCAGCCCCAGTCACGCAGGAGTTTGTCCAGGCCCATGCCCGGGTTGAGCAGCCATTTCCAGGCGGTACCGGTGACGATCATCGAGAGCGCCATCGGGTACAGGTAAATGGTGCGGATAAAACCTTCGCGGCGGATTTTCTGGTCGAGGAAAATCGCCAGCGTCACGCCGATCACCAGGGTGATGCCGATGAACATCCCGCCGAACAGCGCCAGGTTCTTGCTCGCCACCCACCAACGGTCGTTGTCGAACAACCGCTCGTATTGCGCAAGACCCGCCCATTTGTAGCTTGGCAGGAACGTAGAGGTGGTGAACGAGAGCACAAACGTCCACAGGATGTAGCCGTAGAAACCCACCAACACGATGAACATGCTGGGCGCCAGCACCAGTTTGGGTAGCCAGCGCTGCAGTGCATCGAACGGCGAGGCTTTGCTGAACACAGCAACAGAACTCATGGGGAAATCCAATACAGGGAAAAAGGACTACAGAAGCACGCCTTGTGAGGGGTCAGGGATCCCCCTCACAAGGTCAACCGTTACTTGGCAGACTTGATCGCAGCGCCGAGTTTCTTGGCGGTGTCGGCCGGGTCGGCTTTCGGGTCGTTGATGTAGTTGGTCACGACATCGAAGAACGCACCTTGCACCGCCAGGGTGGTGGCCATGTTGTGCGCCATGCTTGGCTGCAGGCCGCCGGTCTTGGCGTCAGCCAGGAAGTCCTTGGCGGCGGTCTGGGCGCAGGAGTCGAAACCGTAGGAGTCCATTTTGTTCAGCATGTCGTTGCGAACAGGGATCGAGCCCTTGTTGATGCTGAACACCTTCTGGAAGTTTTCACCCAGCACGACTTTGGCGATGTCCTGCTGGCCAGCGGCAGTGCCTTTGTCTTTCTGCTTGAACACCGCCAGGGAGTCGATGTTGTAGGTGAAGGCTTTGTCGGTGCCCGGGAAGGCTACGCACTCGTAGTCTTTGCCGGCGACTTTCTTCGCGGCGGTCCATTCGGACTTGGCCCAGTCACCCATGATCTGCATACCGGCCTTGCCGTTGATGACCTTGCCTGCTTCGAGGTTCCAGTCCTGGCCTTTGCCGTCGACGTCCATATAGGTCGCGACTTTCTTCAGCTCGGTCAGGGACTTGACCATTTCCGGGCCGGTCAGCGCAGCGTTATCGAGGTCGACCAGGGCTTTCTTGTAGCCATCGGCGCCCATTACCGACAGGACCACCGCTTCGAACACGGTGCTGTCCTGCCAAGGCTGGCCACCGTGGGCAAGCGGGATGAAGCCCGCGGCCTTGAGCTTGTCGCCGGCGGCGTAGAATTCTTCGAGGGTGGTGGGGTTCTTGGTGATACCGGCTTTCTTGAAGACTTCCGGGTTGATCCACAGCCAGTTCACGCGGTGGATGTTGACCGGTACGGCAACGTAGTCGCCGTCGTACTTCACGGTGTCGGAGACTTTCTTGTCGAGCAGGGAATCCCATTTTTCGTCTTTGGCGACGGACTTCAGGACGTCGGTGTCGAGCAGGCCGGTAGACGCCCATTCCTGGATGTCGGGGCCCTTGATCTGGGCAACGCCTGGCGGGTTGCCGGCGACCGCGCGGCTTTTCAGCACGGTCATGGCCGTGGCACCGCCACCACCTGCAACGGCACCGTCTTTCCAGGTGAAGCCGTCTTTCTCGACTTGGGCCTTCAGGACATCTACAGCCGCTTTTTCGCCACCCGAGGTCCACCAATGCACAACTTCAACCGTCCCTTTGGAGTCGGCGGCAAATGCACTGAGGGGAAACAACGAGGCAACGGAAATAGCTACGGCGAGGCGATTAATCGCGTTCATCTGAATACCTTTTCTTGTTGTTATGCATGCAAGTCTGGAGCTTGCGCTGCACGGAGTTTAAACATGGTTTTTTCGAGCACAGGTAACAAAGGGATGCACAAATGTCACCACTTGGTGACATAACACCCAGCGCCTAAAGCGCTGGCCATGCTTGGGGCCAGGGGCAGTGCAGGCAGCACAACCGCTTGCCAGGCATGGTACAGGTCCGGTTTACCGCCCCAGATGGTGCTGCTGGACTGGTTGTGCGGGCTGAGTTCGTGGTGCCAGCTGCCGTGGAGGCGGTCGATGAAATGGGTGTCGCAAAACTCCCAGAAACGCCGGTACCAGGTTTCGTAATGCAGCTCACCCGTGCGTTTGAGCAAGGCCTGGGCAGCGGCGCTGGCTTCGGCGTGGGTCCAGTGCAGGCGCTCGCGCACGACCGGGCGGTGGTTCCAGTCGAGGGTGTAGACGATACCGGGGGCGCCATCCACGGCCCAGGCATAGTCGCAGGCGCTGGCGAACAGGCCCTTGGCGGCGCTCAGCAGCCAGTCCGGCGTGGCCAGCCCGGCCTGCAGGCGCGCGGCTTCCAGGTGCAGCACCAGCCGCGCCCACTCAAAGCCATGGCCAGGGGTGATGCCATACGGGCGGAAGCCATCGGCGGGGTTGTCTTCGTTGTAATCGAGCAGGGGTTGCCATTGCGCGTCGAAATGCTCGATCACCATGAACTGGTTGGCGGCGGCGTGGGTATGAATCACTCGTTCGACGATGCGCAGGGCGCGGTCCAGCCAACGAGTGTCGGCGGTGACATCGGCCAGGGCCAGGAAGGCTTCGGTGGCGTGCATGTTGCTGTTGGCGCCGCGATAGGCTTCGACGCCGTTCCAGTCCCGGGCGAAGGATTCGAGCATCACGCCCTCCTCTTCGCTCCAGAAGAACTGGTCGATGATATGAATGGCGTCGCTCAGCAGATTTTGCGCGCCAGGCGCGCCCGCCACCACGGCCGAGCTGGCGGCCAGGGCGACAAAGGCATGCAGGTAGGCCGCCTTGCCGGTGTTGCCGTCCAGGGCCTGGGGCGCGGCGAACCAGCCACCGTGTTCGCTGTCACGCAAAGGCCCGCCCAGGGCCGCAACACCGTGCGCCACCAATTCGGCATAACCCGGCAAGCCCATGGCATGGGCCATGGCGAAGCTGTGGGTCATGCGCGCGGTATTCATGGTTTCGGCGTGGGCATCGGCCGGCAACTGGCCTTTGTCGTCGAGGTTGCCAAACCCCTCAGGCAGACGGGAGGCCTTGGCGAAGGCCAGCAGGCGCTGGCCTTCGGCGGCGAGCCAGGCGTGATGGGCAGGTGCATTCAGCCAACTGCTGGCAGGCAGTGGTTGCGAGGTCATGGGTGGCCCTTATTATTGTTTGTGGGATGACCGGAGTCTAAACAAGGGCGAGGTGGCGGCAAGTAACGAAGGGGATGGGAAATGTCACCAGATGGTGACATTCAAGCCGCTTAGTCGGCCTGTGGCGAGCGGGCTTGCCACAGGCCCGATATTACTGGCCGAGCGGCGTGACAGCCGCTGGCGCGTTGAGGCGCTGATTCAGGTTCTGCACCTGGCTCTGCAAGGTGGTGATATTGCGGGTGGTCTGGATGCGAAACACGTCGAACTCCTTGTTGGTCGGCGCATCGCTGTTGGCCGGCTGGCTGTCCTGGGCGCTTTTGAGTACCACGAGGTCCTGCTCAAGACGGGCGATGGCTGCGCTCGGGTTACCTTGCTTTTTCAAGGCGGCCACATCAGCAGCCAATTCCTTTATCTCGGTATCGCGCTTGCCGGCATCGCCCTGCGCTGCCTTCAGGGTGGCCACTGCATCGGTCAAGGCTTGCACCTGGCCCTGCAGCTTGGCATTGGCGCCCGACAGCTCAGTGGTGCTGGCAGTCATTTGCGCCAGGCGCTTGTCCAGCTCGGTGGCCTGGCCGGCAACGCCGAGTTGCTGCTTGCCCTGCTCCAGCAGCTGGGTTTCCAGCTGTTTGATCTGCAGTTTCAGTGCTTCGCTGCCGTTGTTCACGTTGGCTTCACTGGCTACGACCTTGCCGGAAATGTCCTGCAGGCGCCCTGCCGCTTCTTCGCTGATGCGCGCAAAGCTTTCCTGGGTGGCAACCAACTGCTGGCCCATCAGGGAAATCTGCTGGAAGCTCCACCAGGCCAGGCCGGCGAAGGCGATCAGCAGCGCGCCGATCAATGCCCACAGCGGGCCGGTGCTGGCGCCCTTGACCTTGACCACGGGCGTGTTGCGCGAACGCACCGAGGTGGCCGGGGAAGGCTCGAAATCATCGTCATCCCCAAGATCGGCCCGCAGGCTGGGAATGTTGTCGAAATCGTCTTTGGCATCGTTACGCATGAATCAACCCTGAATCAGTGAGTTAGCCGGCTGGAAAGCCGAGCGACGGGAGTATAAACCCCAACCCCATCGCGTTGATCGACCCGGAACCTGGAATTCGGTTCCCGATGTGTTGCCTGTTGTGACCTTATTTGAACCCGGGATCCTGGGCCTTCCACCAACTGCAGAACTCGTCGAGGGCGGTCCACAGGCTGACCTTGGGCTCGTAATCCAGATAATGCCTGGCCCGGCTGATGTCGAGGGTGAAATCTTTGTTCATTACCTGCATGCCCAGGCGCGATAACGCCGGCTCCGGACGACCGGGCCACATTGCGCAAAAGGCTTCGTTAAGCGCCGCCACGCTGTAGGACAAGCCGTAGGAGCGATAACGGGTCACCTGGGGCAACTCCATTTGGCGCATCACGTAATTGACCACATCCCACACCGGCACCGGCGTGCCGTTGCTGATGTTGTAGGCCTTGCCCAGGGCCGAACCGGTGGCCAGCAAACTGCTGAGCAGCGCTTCGTTGAGGTTGTGCACACTGGTGAAGTCGACCTTGTTGAGACCGTCGCCGACGATAGCCAGGCGGTTCTTGCGCTGCATTTTCAGCAGGCGCGGAAAAATACTCATGTCACCGGCCCCGGTGACGAACCGCGGGCGCAGGGCCAGCACCTCGAGGCCGAACTCCTGGGCGCCGAACACTTTCTGTTCGGCCAGGTACTTCGTGGCCGCATAGGGATGCTTGAAGCGCTTGGGGACTTGCTCTTCGGTCAACCCGAGGTGATCGCGCCCGTCGAAGTAGATCGACGGCGACGACAGGTGCACCAGACGGCCCACGCGCTGCTTGAGGCAGGCTTCCACGACGTTTTCAGTCACCAGCACGTTGCCTTGATGGAAGTCCTGGTACTTCCCCCACAAGCCCACGGCGCCTGCACAATGCACCACGGCTTCGACATCGCGGCACAGGTCGCGCACCAGGTCGGCATCACTCAAGTCACCCTGGATAAACTCGGCACCGCGTCGAACCAGGTGCTCCACCCCCTCGGCGCGCCGCCCGTTGACCCGCACGTCCAGGCCCTGCTCCAGGGCGAAACGCGCAAAGCGCCCGCCGATGAAGCCGCTTGCGCCGGTGACCAGAATCTTCATGTATTACCCCGTGTTCTTTCATTTTTCATCGCTGTTGCCTTGACGACCGCCATCAGTCCAACGGCACCAACCATTGTCCACAGGCTTGGGCCAGGTGGTCGGTCAACAGGCCCAACAGCTGCCCGCCGCTGCGCCAATGATGCCAGTACAACGGCACATCGATGGGCTTATCTGGCATCAACTCGACCAGCACGCCTTTTTCCAGCTGGTCGCGCACCTGCAGTTCAGGCACCAGCCCCCAGCCGAGCCCGGCTTCCGCCAGGCGGATAAAGCCTTCGGACGATGGGCATAAATGGTGTTCGAAACCACCGTCCACGCCCAGAGACGCCAAATAGCGATGCTGCAGGAAATCATCCGGGCCAAACACCAGCGCCGGTGTGCGCGCCAGTTGGTCGGCACGCACACCTTCGGGGAAATGCCGTGCAACAAATGCCGGGCTGGCCAACGCCCGATAACGCATGGCGCCGAGCAACAGGCTGCGGGCTCCGGCCACCGGGCGCTCGCTGGCGCAGATACAGGCGGCCACCTCGCCGGCGCGCATGCGCTTGAGCCCCACCGTCTGGTCTTCTACCACCAGATCCAGCAGCAAATGCTGCTCGGCACAGAAGTCGCTGACCGCCTCGGCCCACCAAGTGGCCAGGCTGTCGGCATTCAGGGCGATGCGCAGGCGCTCAGGCATGCCTTCTTCGTCCAGCGCCGGCACCTGGCTTTGCAGGTCGCGCTCCAGCAGCCGCACTTGCTGCACATGGTTAAGCAAACGCCGACCGATATCGGTGGGCGCCGGCGGCGTAACCCGCACCAGCACCGGCTGGCCGATGCGTGCTTCCAATAACTTGATGCGCTGGGAAATCGCCGATTGCGACAGCCCCAATACCTGGGCACCGCGCTCGAAGCCGGCCTGTTCCACCACCGCCGCCAGGGCGGAAAGCAATTTATAGTCGAACATCAGTTTCTCTAATGAGCGATCAGCAATATTGGTTTTTCTTATACAGCCTGGGCCATGAGAATAGCCAGCATCGCTTCTCTCTTCATAAGGACCTTCAGCATGGCTGGCGAAACCGCCCTGGCAACCCTGCTGCGCAGCATGAGCCCGCAGCTCAATGACGGTGACTACGTGTTCTGCACCCTGCCTGACCATCGGATTCCGGCCGGTTGCGAGGCCATCGGCAGCTTTCGCGAACAGGAAGGCCTGACCCTGATCCTGGAGCGCCGGCAGGCGGAACAGGCCGGCCTGGCGTTCGACTACATCGCGGCGTGGATCACCCTGAATGTGCATTCAGCGCTGCAAGCCGTGGGCCTGACGGCCGCCTTCGCCAGCGCACTCGGCAAGGCCGGGATCAGTTGCAACGTGATCGCCGGCTACTACCACGACCACCTGTTCGTCGGCCGCGCGGATGCCGAGCGAGCCATGGACGTATTGCGGCAACTGGCAGCGACTTCGGAGTAATGGTTATGTGGCAAAGCTATCTGAACGGATTATTGGTGGCCCTGGGGCTGATCATGGCCATCGGCACGCAAAACGCATTTGTATTGGCGCAAAGCCTGCGCCGTGAACATCACCTGCCAGTGGCAGCGTTGTGCGTGGTGTGCGACGCCTTGCTCGTGGCAGCCGGGGTATTCGGCCTGGCGACGGTACTGGCACAAAACCCGCTGCTGCTGGCAATTGCCCGCTGGGGCGGCGCCGCGTTCCTGCTGTGGTACGGCACCCTGGCGCTGCGCCGGGCGTTTTCGACACAGGGCCTGGAGCAAGGGGGCGACCTCAAGGTCCGCTCATTGCGCGCCGTATTGCTCAGTGCCCTGGCGGTCACGTTGCTCAATCCGCATGTGTATCTGGACACGGTGCTGCTGATCGGCTCGCTGGGCGCGCAACAAACCGAACCCGGCGCCTACGTGGCCGGGGCCGCGAGTGCATCGTTGCTGTGGTTCGCCACCCTGGCGCTCGGCGCGGCCTGGTTGGCGCCGTGGCTGGCACGCCCGGCGACATGGCGCCTGTTGGACCTGTTGGTAGCAGTGATGATGTTCAGCGTGGCCTATCAATTGATCAGCGCCTGATGAATATTCCAAAACGCTCTGGAACCTCTATCCCACACAGTTGTTGCGTGGTTTTGCCGCACCCCCGGTGCTATGATCCGGACCCTGCGCCGCAAAGAGTACAAACTCCCCGGCGCTTGTTTGGCCGCCCGTGATCGGCCTTGCGCTCACCGCAACTGACCTGATTAGGAGAATCATCATGGCTTTCGAATTGCCGCCGCTGCCCTACGCACACGATGCCCTGCAGCCGCACATCTCCAAGGAAACCTTGGAGTACCACCACGACAAGCACCACAACACCTATGTCGTGAACCTGAACAACCTGGTGCCAGGCACCGAGTTCGAAGGCAAGACCCTGGAAGAAATCGTCAAGTCTTCTTCGGGCGGCATCTTCAACAACGCCGCTCAGGTCTGGAACCACACCTTCTACTGGAACTGCCTGGCACCAAACGCCGGCGGCCAACCTACCGGCGCACTGGCTGAAGCCATCAACGCCGCGTTCGGTTCGTTCGACAAGTTCAAGGAAGAATTCACCAAGACGTCCGTCGGCACCTTCGGTTCCGGTTGGGGCTGGCTGGTGAAAAAGGCTGACGGTTCCCTGGCCCTGGCCAGCACCATCGGCGCCGGCAACCCGCTGACCAGCGGCGACACCCCGCTGCTGACCTGCGACGTGTGGGAACACGCCTACTACATCGACTACCGCAACGTACGTCCAAAGTATGTGGAAGCGTTCTGGAACCTGGTCAACTGGAAGTTCGTCGCTGAGCAGTTCGAAGGCAAGACCTTCACTGCCTAAGCAACCCTTGCAGTAGAAAGAGCCCGGCGATTGCCGGGCTTTTTTATGCGAGGCGGGAATGATGGAACTCAGCAATGGGAACTTGCCACCTATACGGCGAGAGGAATCCCCCTCTTATCCAATATCGGAGAGTTCTCATGCCAATAGCAGAAACCGCAGCAGTCGGATTAGCCGTCGGGGTCGCCACCCAAGCGGCTCAAACCGCGCTCCCCGTAGTCGCTGATGTAGCCGCTCCTGTACTGGACAGCGCCGCACCAGGCGCAGGGCAAGCACTCAAAGGAACAATCAACTTTGCATCTTCCGCCGCAGAGGTACTGCCGAAGATAGGAGGATAAAGAGGGAATGGCGGATCTCAATCCGCCTACAGCCCCCTCGCGCCCCAGTTTTATTTCTCACCCCACGCGACGCTGAGCCACAACGCTCCTCGACATTTTTCCCAAACCATCCCCAGCCGCAATGTTCCTTTGACTGCCAACCTCAGATTGCCAATACTCATGGCATATTGAAGGCCACCCGCATGAGACAAGGAATGCCCATTTGAAGCTGGAACTCAAAAACAGCTTGTCGGTGAAGTTGCTACGGGTCGTGCTGCTGTCGGCGTTGATCGTGGGCGTGACGCTGAGCGTGGCGCAGATCGTTTTCGATGCCTACAAGACGCGCCAGGCCGTGGCCGGTGATGCCCAGCGCATCCTCGACATGTTTCGCGACCCCTCGACCCAGGCCGTCTATAGCCTGGACCGCGAGATGGGCATGCAGGTGATAGAGGGGCTGTTCCAGGACGAGGCGGTGCGCATGGCCTCCATCGGCCATCCCAACGAAACCATGCTGGCAGAAAAAAGCCGCGCCTTGCAGCACTCCCCCAGCCGCTGGCTCACCGACCTGATTCTTGGCCGGGAACGCACCTTCACCACGGCCTTGGTCGGCAAAGGCCCCTACAGCGAATATTACGGCGACCTGAGCATTACCCTCGACACCGCCACGTACGGCCAGGGTTTTATTGTCAGTTCGGTGATCATCTTCATTTCCGGCGTGTTACGCGCCTTGGCCATGGGCCTGGTGTTGTACCTGGTTTACCACTGGCTGCTGACCAAGCCGCTGTCGCGGATTATCGAACACCTGACATCGATCAACCCGGACCGTCCCAGCGAGCACAAGATCCCGCAACTCAAGGGCCACGAGCGCAACGAGTTGGGGTTGTGGATCAACACCGCCAACCAGTTGCTCGAATCCATCGAGCGCAACACCCACCTGCGCCATGAGGCGGAATCCAGCCTGCTGCGCATGGCCCAGTACGATTTTCTCACCGGCCTGCCCAACCGCCAGAAACTGCAGGAGCAACTGGACAAGATCCTCATCGACGCCGGCCGCCGCCAGCGCCGCGTAGCGGTGCTGTGCGTGGGACTGGATGACTTCAAAAGCGTCAACGAGCAGTTCACCTACCAGGCCGGCGACAAATTGCTGCTGGCCCTGGCCGACCGTCTGCGCGCCCACAGCGGTCGCCTCGGCGCCCTCGCCCGCCTGGGGGGCGACCAGTTCGCGCTGGTACAGGCCGATATCGACCAGCCCTACGAAGCGGCCGAACTGGCGCAAAGCATCCTCGACGACCTGGAGGCGGAGTTCGCCCTCGACCACGAGGAAATTCGCCTGCGCGCCACCATCGGCATCACCTTGTTTCCCGAAGATGGCGACAGCACCGAGAAGCTGCTGCAAAAAGCCGAACAGACCATGACCCTGGCCAAGAGTCGCTCTCGCAACCGCTATCAGTTCTATATCGCCAGCGTCGACAGCGAAATGCGCCGCCGCCGCGAGCTGGAAAAAGACCTGCGCGATGCCCTCAGCCGCGACCAGTTCCACCTGGTCTACCAGCCGCAGATCAGCTACCGCGACCAGCGTGTGGTAGGCGTGGAAGCCCTGATCCGCTGGCAGCACCCGGAACACGGCCTGGTGCCGCCGGACCTGTTCATCCCGCTGGCAGAACAGAACGGCACCATTATTCCGATTGGCGAATGGGTACTGGACCAGGCCTGTCGACAATTGCGCGAATGGCATGACCTGGGCTTCACCGAACTGCGCATGGCGGTCAACCTGTCCACCGTGCAGTTGCACCACACCGAGTTGCCACGGGTGGTCAACAACCTGATGCAGATCTACCGCCTGCCGCCGCGCAGCCTGGAACTGGAAGTCACCGAGACCGGCCTGATGGAAGACATCAGCACCGCCGCCCAACACCTGTTGAGCCTGCGCCGCTCCGGGGCATTGATCGCGATTGATGATTTCGGCACCGGCTATTCCTCCTTGAGCTATTTGAAGAGCCTGCCCCTGGACAAGATCAAGATCGACAAAAGCTTCGTCCAGGACCTGCTGGACGACGATGACGACGCCACCATCGTTCGCGCCATTATCCAACTGGGCAAAAGCCTGGGCATGCAGGTCATCGCGGAAGGCGTGGAAACCGCGGAGCAGGAGGCCTACATCATCTCCGAGGGTTGCCATGAAGGTCAGGGTTACTACTACAGTAAACCCCTGCCGGCCCGGGAGTTGGCGGCTTTTTTGAAGCAGGCGGAGCGCAATGGCGCGGCTATTCTCTGAGCGGACAAAACGATACTGAAGATTTCCCGCGTATAACCCTTTACACAAAATGCAAATCTTTCGCATTATGTCGCAGTTTTGCGCGACCCCCGCGCGCCCATCAACAACCGAAGCAGGATGTTCGCCATGATTCGTATGCCCCTGGCCACCGCCAGTCTGCTGGCCATTGCCATTTCTCTCGCCGGTTGCGGCGAAGGTAAAGACAAGCCCGCAGCCAACCAGGCGCCGACCCCGGCTGCCAGCACCACCGCTCCAGCGGCTGCCACCCCTGCCGGCCAGGTCGACGAAGCGGCCGCCAAGGCCGTGGTTGCGCATTACGCCGACATGGTCTTCGCGGTGTACAGCGATGCCGAGTCCACGGCAAAAACCCTGCAAACCGCAATCGACGCCTTCCTCGCCAAACCGAACGACGAAACCCTGAAGGCCGCCCGCGCCGCCTGGGTTGCCGCGCGCGTTCCGTACCTGCAGAGCGAAGTGTTCCGCTTCGGCAACACCATCATCGATGACTGGGAAGGTCAGGTGAACGCCTGGCCCCTGGACGAAGGCCTGATCGACTACGTCGACACATCCTACGAACACGCCCTGGGCAACCCGGGCGCTACCGCCAACATCATCGCCAACACCGAGATCCAGGTCGGCGAAGACAAGGTCGACGTGAAGGACATCACCCCGGAAAAACTCGCCAGCCTCAATGAGCTGGGCGGTTCCGAAGCCAACGTCGCCACCGGCTACCACGCCATCGAATTCCTGCTCTGGGGCCAGGACCTGAACGGCACCGGCCCGGGCGCCGGCAACCGCCCTGCGTCGGACTACCTGACCGGCGACGGCGCAACCGGCGGCCACAACGAGCGCCGCCGCGCCTACCTGACCGCCGTGACCCAACTGCTGGTCAGCGACCTGCAGGAAATGGTCGGCAACTGGAAACCCAACGTCGAAGACAACTACCGCGCCACCCTGGAGGCAGAACCTGCCACCGACGGCCTGCGCAAAATGTTGTTCGGCATGGGCAGCCTGTCCCTGGGCGAACTGGCCGGTGAACGCATGAAGGTTTCCCTGGAAGCCAACTCGCCGGAAGACGAACAGGACTGCTTCAGCGACAACACCCATTACTCGCACTTCTACGACGCCAAGGGCATCCGCAACGTCTACCTGGGCGAGTACACCCGCGTCGACGGCACCAAACTGACCGGCGCCAGCCTGTCGTCCCTGGTGGCCAAGGCCGACCCGGCGGCCGATACCGCGCTGAAAGCGGACCTGGCGGCGACCGAAGCGAAAATCCAGGTCATGGTTGATCACGCTCAGAAAGGTGAACACTACGACCAGTTGATCGCGGCCGGTAACGACGCAGGCAACCAGATCGTGCGTGACGCCATCGCCGCCCTGGTCAAGCAGACCGGTTCGATCGAGGCCGCGGCAGGCAAGCTGGGCATCAGCGACCTGAACCCGGATAACGCTGATCACGAGTTCTGATCAGTACGGTGTTGAATGAGGCGGCCTTCGGGTCGCCTTTTTTTTACCTGCCTTTCACAGTAGGACCGCCACCCCCTCCCACATTTGATTTGCGTCGCTTTCAAGGCCCGGTTTACATGCCCGGCACCCCAGGTAGAATGGCGCCTCTGCCCTATTTCGAGCTCACTTCATGGCGTTGCCGACCCTACGCATCATCGGTTTCATCATCGGCATCTTCCTGATCACCCTTGCGATCGCCATGGTCGTGCCCATGGCCACCCTGGTGATTTTCGAACGGACCAGCGACCTGCCCTCGTTCCTCTGGGCCAGCCTGATCACCTTTGTCGCCGGGCTTGCCCTGGTGATTCCCGGTCGTCCCGAACACGTGCACCTGCGTCCGCGAGACATGTACCTGCTCACGGTCAGCAGTTGGGTGGTGGTATGCGTGTTCGCCGCGCTGCCGTTCCTGCTGACCCAGCACATCAGCTACACCGACTCGTTTTTCGAAAGCATGTCAGGTATCACCGCCACCGGTTCCACGGTGCTGAGCGGCCTGGACACCCTGTCCCCCGGCATTTTGATGTGGCGCTCGCTGCTGCACTGGCTCGGCGGCATCGGCTTTATCGGCATGGCGGTAGCGATCCTGCCGCTGCTGCGTATCGGTGGCATGCGCCTGTTCCAGACCGAATCCTCGGACCGCTCGGAGAAGGTCATGCCCCGCTCGCACATGGTGGCGCGGCTGATCGTGGCGGCCTACGTCGGCATCACCATCCTCGGCAGCCTGGCGTTCTGGTGGGCCGGCATGGGCCTGTTCGATGCGATCAACCATGCGATGTCGGCGATTTCCACCGGTGGGTTCTCCACCTCGGACGAATCCCTGGCGCACTGGAAACAACCGGCGGTGCACTGGGTGGCGGTGGTGGTGATGATCCTCGGCAGCTTGCCGTTCACCCTGTACGTGGCCACCTTGCGGGGTAATCGCAAGGCATTGATCAAGGATCAGCAAGTACAAGGCTTGCTCGGCCTGTTGCTGGTGACCTGGCTGGTGCTCGGCACCTGGTACTGGTGGACCACCAACCTGCATTGGCTGGACGCCCTGCGCCATGTGGCGTTGAACGTCACGTCGGTAGTGACCACCACCGGTTTTGCACTGGGGGACTACAGCCTGTGGGGCAACTTCTCACTGATGCTGTTTTTCTACCTGGGCTTCATCGGTGGCTGTTCCGGCTCCACGGCGGGCGGGATCAAGATTTTCCGCTTCCAGGTCGCCTATATCCTGCTCAAGGCCAACTTGAACCAGCTGATTCACCCGCGCGCGGTAATCAAGCAGAAGTACAACGGCCACCGCCTCGACGAAGAGATCGTGCGTTCGATCCTGACCTTTTCGTTTTTCTTCGCCATCACCATCTGCGCCATCGCCCTGGCCTTGTCGCTGCTGGGCCTGGACTGGATGACCGCACTCACCGGCGCCGCCAGCACCGTGTCCGGTGTCGGCCCGGGCCTGGGGGAAACCATTGGCCCGGCCGGCAACTTCGCCAGCCTGCCGGATGCGGCCAAGTGGATCCTGTCCCTGGGCATGCTGCTGGGCCGGCTGGAAATCATCACAGTCTTTGTTCTGTGCATTCCGGCGTTCTGGCGTCACTGACCGTCGACGCGTCCTGCAGTCGCGCCCGGTATTCGCCGGGCGTGGCATCGAACCAGCGGCGAAACGCGCGAAAGAAGTTGCTCGGGTCGGCAAAGCCCAGCAGGTAGGCGATCTCTAACAGGGTCATGCTCGGCTGCGCCAGGTACTGCTCGGCCAGTTCGCGGCGGGTGTCGTCGAGCAGGGTCTGGAAACTCGTGCCTTCTTCCTGCAGGCGCCGCTGCAAGGTGCGCTGGGACAGGTGCAGGGTCTGGGCCACCACTTCGCGCTTGGGCTCGCCCTGGGGCAGCAGTCGGCACAGCACCTGCCGCGCCTTGTGGGTCACGCGGCTTTCGGAGAACCGCGCCAGGTATTCACCGGCAAATCGATCGTGCAACAGCGCCATGGCCTCGTTGGCCGTGGGCAGCGGCGCGTCCATGTCGGCGCGCTCAAAGATCAGCGCGTCATACGGCGCATTGAACTCCAGCGGGGCATGGAACGCTTGTTTATAGGGGGCCAGGTCCCCCGGTTGATCGCCCTGCAACAGCACTTTGCGGGGTTGCAGGGTCCGCCCGGTGAGCCAGCCGCACAGCGCCAACGCACAGGCCAGGGAGGCTTCGGCGCTTTGTCGGGTCGGCGGAAGATGATCGCCATGCACCGTCAGAATCAGCGCATAGCCTTCAGGTAATAGTCGGAAACTCAAATCGGCACTTTCGGCGATGATCCGCTGGTAACGCACCAGGCGCATAAAGCCCTCGGCCAGGGTGTTGCTGGACATCAAGGCGTAACCGGCCACATGAAACGACGCCGGGCGCACCACCTTGCCCATGTTCAGGCCAATCGCCGGGTTACCCGACAGCTCGACCGCGCGCTGCCACAGGCGAGTCATGGAGTCTTGCGGGAACCGTGCATCGGGGTCACTCAGGGCGGCGTAGTCCAGGCCCAGTTGCTTGAACAAGGCGCGGCAATCCAGGCCGTCCATTTCCAGTGCCTTGACTATCCCCATCGCCCAGCTTGCAGAAGTTGTTCGTTCGCTCATGGCGTCTTCTTAATAAAGCAGGCTCAAAATGGCAGCCAGGAAAGCCAAGGATACTAAAGTGGCATCTATTGTCACTGGCTGTTACCACTGATCACTCTAGACTCAAATAAGCTCCCCGCCGAACATCTGTTCGGCGGCACAACAATCAAAGGGCCGGCTGCAGTGGAAAACCTCAAGCGATTCAATAGCTTTGCCGAGTTTTACCCCTATTACCTGACCGAGCACGGCAACAGCACCTGCCGGCGCCTGCACTTTATCGGCACTACCCTGGTGATCGGCATCCTGGCCTATGCCATCGGCCGAGGTTCACTGGGGCTGTTATTGGCCGTGCCGATTGCCGGCTACAGTTTTGCCTGGATCGGGCACTTCTTCTTCGAAAAGAACCGTCCGGCGACCTTCCAGCACCCGTTCTACAGCTTGCTCGGGGATTTTGTGATGTACCGCGACATGATCCTCGGCAAGGTGCCGTTCTGAGCGATGTGACCTCTTGTCACTTGCGTAAAAACGATAAAAGGTTCGTACACCCGGCGATATAAAAGTCTTTTTGTCATTTACAGTGCTGTATCCTGCCAAGGCTTTTTGAGAGCGCGGAATCACCTGCGATTGAAAAAACAGACTTTGCGAGGAGCGACGACGATGCACGAGATACCTAATCTCCCCTTCCCAAGCCTGCACGAAACTGAGCAGCCAACACCGCAGCAGGCCAGCGCGAAGCAGCCTGAGGCCAAAGAAGCAAAACCAGTCGACAGCAAGAGCCAGGACTGACGCCGTACCAGACCGTGTGGAAAGCGTACCTTTGAACGCTTTCCACACTGCCTGAATCACCCCCGAGGTACCCGCCATGACAGACACCCTCCCGGACACCGCCGTACTCGACACCGCCCTGCAGATGGTCGACGTGTGGAACCGCCTCAGCGCGGACAAACAAGCCTTGCTGCTCAAGCGCTTCGGCACCCAGGAAAACGCCCTGGCCGCCCTGGTCACCACCCAGTTACTCGCCCCCCTTCAAGCCTGACGTCTTTTTGATCTGACGTTTTTGCGTTTTACCGCCCTGCGCACGCCCAAGCCCCGGTATCATTAGCAGCCTATCTTTACCTGCTGCGACAGTGGACCTCTCCCATGCCAGATACCCAGCGCCCCCTGGCGGTAACGCTGCAAGTTGTTTCCATCGTGTTGTTCACCTTTATCGGCTACCTGAATATCGGCATTCCCCTGGCCGTGTTGCCGGGCTATGTCCACAGTGAACTGGGCTACGGCGCGGTGATCGCCGGCCTGGTGATCAGCGTGCAGTACCTGGCCACGCTGTTGAGCCGCCCGTATGCAGGCAAAATCATCGATAACCTGGGCAGCAAGCGGGCGGTGCTGATCGGCCTGGTGGGCTGCGGCGCGAGTGGCGTGTTCATGTTGCTTGCGGCGTGGTTTTCAAGCGTGCCGGCCGTCAGCCTGGCCAGCCTGCTCATTGGTCGATTGGTACTGGGCAGCGCAGAAAGCCTGGTGGGCTCAGGTGCCATCGGCTGGGGCATCGGCCGGGTGGGCGCGGCCAATACCGCCAAGGTCATTTCGTGGAACGGCATCGCCAGTTACGGCGCGCTGGCGGTCGGTGCGCCGTTGGGTGTGCTGCTGGTGCGGAATTTCGGACTGTGGAGCATGGGTGTCAGCATTATCCTGCTGGCGCTCGTCGGCGTGCTGCTGGCCTGGAACAAAGTGGCCGCCCCCATCGTCGCCGGCGTGCGCCTGCCGTTCATGAACGTACTGGGCCGAGTCCTGCCCCACGGCTGCGCGCTGGCCCTGGGCTCCATCGGCTTTGGCACCATCGCCACCTTTATCACCCTGTATTACACCACCCAGCACTGGGATAACGCGGTGTGGGCATTGAGCCTGTTCGGCGCCAGCTTTATCGGTGCGCGCCTGCTGTTCGGCAACTTGATCAACCGTATCGGCGGCTTTCGCGTGGCGATCGCCTGCCTGTCGGTGGAGATCCTCGGCCTGCTGCTGTTGTGGCTGGCGCCGGATGCCAACCTGGCCCTGGCCGGCGCGGCGTTGAGCGGTTTCGGCTTTTCCCTGGTGTTTCCGGCGCTGGGGGTGGAGGCGGTCAACCTGGTGCCCGCATCCAGCCGTGGTTCGGCGGTGGGCGCCTATTCGCTGTTTATCGACCTGTCGCTGGGCATTACCGGGCCGCTGGCCGGGGCCGTGGCGGCAGGTTTCGGTTTTGCGTCGATCTTCCTGTTCGCCGCCCTCGCCGCCCTCGGTGGGCTGCTGCTGAGTGTCTACCTGTACCGGCAAGCACCCAAGGCCCGCGAAGCGCGCGATGCCTAGAAGTCGACCTTGCCGCGCCCGGCCTTGATGCTGCCGCGCTTGGTCTTGGATTCCAGGCGCCGCTTTTTCGAGCCCAGGGTGGGCTTGGTCGGGCGGCGCTTCTTCTCGACCTTGGTGGCACTGAGGATCAGCTCCACCAGGCGCTCCAGCGCGTCGGCGCGGTTCTGTTCCTGGGTCCGGTACTGCTGGGCCTTGAGCACCAGCACGCCTTCGCTGGTGATACGGCTGTCACGCAGTGCCAGCAGTCGCTCCTTGTAGAACGCCGGCAGCGACGACGCCGGAATATCAAACCGCAGGTGCACCGCGCTCGACACCTTGTTGACGTTCTGCCCGCCGGCGCCCTGGGCGCGGATGGCGGTCAGCTCGATTTCGGCATCGGGCAGGTGCACGTTGTTGGAAATAACCAGCATCACTCAATAAACCCTAGGCAACAGACACACCCAATCAGGACAACAGCCTCAACAACAAGGACGCATGACAATGAAAAGACTATTGATCACTTTGCTCGGCACCTTATCACTCATTCAAACGTCACTGTCCTTTGCAGATAACGCCAATGGCAAAAACCTCTATTCACAGCGCTGCGCCATGTGCCACGGGCCGGACCTCAAGGCAACGGGGCCGTTGGCCAATAAAAGCAACCCGCCTACACCTGACCTGACAACCCCAGCCTTCAAAAAACGGCTGGCGGCTTACCCGGGCGTTATTGTGTCGTCGGTCATACTTCGCCCGAATGGAGACCTGATCCCAAAAACGCTGCGCGAGAATGGGGTGAAGGTCGCGCCGCATGCCTGGAACGTTAAGGACTTTCGCGACTTGAATGAATACATGAGCGGTGTGATTTCAAAAAGTTGACGGCTTCAAACCGCAAAAAACCCCGCGCCCTATGCAGGATGCGGGGTTTTCCAGGTAGGCGCCTGTTTACTTCAACGCTGCACTCGCGGTGCTCAACGCCGCTTCAGCACTGCGCTTGTTCTTGATCCAATAACACACAGCCATAAACGCCACCCACAGCGGGATCGCGTACACCGACACCTGGATTCCCGGAATCATCAGCATGATCACCAGGATAAACACCACGAACGCCAGGCACACATAGTTGCCATACGGGTACCACAGCGCCTTGAACAGCGGCACCTGGCCGGTGCGGTTCATGTGCTGGCGGAACTTGAAGTGGGAGAAGCTGATCATCGCCCAGTTGATCACCAGCGTGGCCACCACCAGGGACATCAGCAATTCCAGCGCATGTTGCGGGATGAAGTAGTTCATCAACACCGCCACCAGCGTGACCGCCGCCGACGCGAGGATCGAACGCACCGGCACGCCGCGCTTGTCGATCTTGGCCAGCGCCTTGGGCGCATCACCCTGCTCAGCCATGCCCAGCAGCATGCGGCTGTTGCAGTAGGTGCCGCTGTTGTACACCGACAACGCCGCCGTCAACACCACGAAGTTGAGGATATGCGCGGCGGTGTTGCTGCCCAGCATGGAGAACACCTGCACGAACGGGCTGCCACTGTAGGCATCGCCGGAGGCGTTGAGGGTGGCCAGCAGGCTGTCCCATGGTGTCAGCGACAGCAACACCACCAGGGCGCCGATGTAGAAGATCAGGATGCGGTAGATCACCTGGTTGATCGCCTTGGGGATCACGGTGCGTGGCTGGTCGGCTTCGGCGGCGGTAAAGCCGAGCATTTCCAGGCCGCCGAAGGAGAACATGATGATCGCCATGGCCATCACCAAGCCGCTGACGCCATGGGGGAAGAAGCCGCCGTGTTCCCACAGGTTGCTCACCGAGGCTTGCGGGCCGCCGCTGCCGCTGACCAGCAGGTAGCTGCCCAGGGCGATCATGCCGACGATGGCCACCACCTTGATGATGGCGAACCAGAACTCCGCTTCACCAAAGACTTTGACGTTGGCCAGGTTGATCAGGTTGATCAGCACGAAGAACGCCGCCGCCGACACCCAGGTCGGGATCTCCGGCCACCAGTAGTGCACGTATTTGCCGACGGCTGTCAGCTCGGACATGCCCACCAGGATGTACAGGATCCAGCAGTTCCAGCCCGACAGGAAGCCGGCGAAACCGCCCCAGTACTTGTGGGCAAAGTGGCTGAAGGAACCGGCGACCGGCTCTTCGACGATCATTTCGCCGAGCTGGCGCATGATCATGAAGGCAATGAAGCCGCAGATGGCATAACCCAGGATCATCGACGGGCCGGCGGATTTGAGCACGCCGGCCGAGCCCAGGAACAGGCCGGTGCCGATGGCGCCACCAAGGGCGATCAACTGGATATGCCGATTTTTCAGGCCGCGTTTCAGCTCGCCTGAAGAGGAATGGGGTTCACTCATGAAAAGGGTCTCACGCAAGGTTTGATGATGTTGAATGCAGGTTGCTGCCTTGAATTACCGACTCAAGCAGCGCCGCTCAAACCCCAGCGCAGGCACCAGGAGTACAGCGTCTTTCTAACGGTCATGCGTCACCTGTTTGTTTTTATCTGTGACGAAATCGAACCCGCCGGGCTCGTGGCCAGGCGGAGTGATCAGGGTGGGTAAACCCTGAGGTCTTGGCCTTTTGCGTGGTTACGCAAGGGGGTCACAGTAAAACGCGGCGCATTGTACACCGCTCGACAGCTTCAAGCCGTACCCGCGGAGCACGTGCGACGATCTGTCAGGTATTCCTTACAGCGGTAAATAGGGCAATCATGCCGCGAGCTACACGTAAATTAATCGTTACAGCCTGGAAAATCGGCGTTACAGCTGTAAGTTTTTGAAAAAATGGCGGTAGGAAAATTCATCACCATTAGCGACGCCAGCTCACTGTATTTGCTGAAGAAAAAAAGCCGGCGAAAAAACAGAAGAAAAAATCCAAATGAGACCGTGTCAATAAATTTTTTGCATTACCAAACACTCTCACCTAGGTTCTTTCACTTGCCCAGCGAAGCCCGCTGGCAAGCCGTTCTCAAACAACGTCCTCTAGGAGATACACCATGCAAGCACTGGAAAACGACCTGGAAACCGAACTGCAACTCGACGATTGGTTTGAAGCGCCGACCCACGAGGCCGCCGTTGAAATGATGCAAGCCGATGCCGTTGTGCCATTTGGCACGGCGATGTGGCCTTTCTGACACCCGGCACGTATTCGGCAGGTGCTGTGCACGGCACCTGCCTCCTTACCCAAGGCACACAAGGACATACGTCATGGACAAGGCCCGCGCCGTTGAACACTTTCTCTACTACCTTGCACACCATCCGGCCCTCGGCGGCCTGAACTGCCCCACCGTGCTGCTGGGCCACACCGAGCGCTACGACGCCATCGCCCAGGCGATCGCCCAGAGCAGCGCTGCCCGTTTCAACTTCCAGGTGCAGCGCCTGGACCTGGCCGACAGCGACAGCCTGGCGCAGGCCATCGAAGCCTGCGACCTGTACCTGTTCCTCTACGATTCCTCCACCCTGCCCAACCCGCGCGCCGAAGGCCCGGACTTTATCCGTGCCCTGCAAGGCGTGATGGCCGAACACTGGAAGAAATCCCTGCTGTTCAAGGATTACGGCGACTATTTCTACGACACCTTCAGCGTCGAGCCGCAGCGCATCGCCGATCTCAACGCCACACTGATCCGGCGCATGTCCCAAGCCGCTGTGCTGAGTTTTACCGACAAACACGGCTCACGCCTGCAGGCGCCCATGAGCAGCATCAAGAAGTGGACCAATATCAACGGCATCGGCAACCACGACCTGGCCCCCGGCGAAATCGCCACCCACAGCGAAGCCATCAATGGTCAGGTGCGGTTTGTCGGCACCTTTCTCAGCACCATCCTCTTCGCACGCAAGTACGGCGTGCTGCAGTCACCACTGGAACTGTGGATCGAAAACTCGACCATCTGCAGCGTGGCCAGTGACGTGCCGGGGCTGGCCGACGACTTCAATAAATACCTGAATGCCAACCCGTCCAACCGCCGGGTGGAGGAGCTGGGGATTGGTACCAATGAAGGGGTGAAGGACCTGTACGCGCGCAATGCCGGGTTCGAGGAGCGCCATTGCGGCTTGCACCTGGGCTTGGGTGGCGGGCAGAAAGGCAGCCATCACCTGGACCTGATCTTTGCCAGTGGGGTATTGGCGCTGGATGACAAACCGGTGTTTGACGGCACTTTTGCGTTCTGAACACCGAGCTTGAAAATGATGGAGATCCAGCGGTGGGAGCAAACCCTTTCCCACATGTTTACCTCTATTCCAAGGCAAAAAAAAACGCCAACCCTAGGGTTGGCGTTTGTGTGCAGCGGTTACATCACTGCGGCTTCTTGCGACCAAAGCCTGGACGCTGACCCGAACCGGCCGGTGCGCCACGGCGCTTGCCCGATGGCTCGTCCGCCACCAGCTTCAGGCCTGGGCGCTTTTTCGGCGCTGGCTTGGCCGGGCGCTTGGTGTTGGCGCTGTCGGCTGGGTGATCGGATGCCGGAGCACCGCGACCGGCGTCACCACGGTTGCTGCGACCACCGCTTGGCGCGTCACCACGACCGGCTGGGCGTGGGGTGCGTGGCGCACGTTCGCCTTCCTGGCGCGATGGCGCGGTGGGGCGACGCTCGCCTTCGATATGCGGTTGACGCGAGATACGCCCGCCGGTCGCCGGTGCATCCAGCGCCGGGCGCAGGGTGCGGGCAACACGTTCGGTGCGGGCCACGGGGCGCGACGATTTACGCTGCATACGATCGAGCTTGTCTTTGCTCTTGGCGTTCATCTGCGGCATGGCGACCGGCGTCAGGCCGACTTCGGCGCTGAGGATGTCGACTTCGTACTGGCTCATTTCGCGCCAGCGGCCCATCGGCAGGTCGGAGTTGAGAAACACCGGGCCAAAACGCACGCGCTTCAGGCGGCTGACCACCAGGCCCTGGGATTCCCACAGGCGACGCACTTCACGGTTACGGCCTTCCATCACCACGCAGTGGTACCAGTGGTTGAAACCTTCACCGCCCGGCGCCTGCTTGATGTCGGTGAACTTGGCCGGGCCGTCTTCCAGCACCACGCCGGCCTTGAGGCGTTCGATCATCTCGTCATCGACTTCACCACGCACACGCACGGCGTATTCGCGGTCCATCTCGTAGGACGGGTGCATCAGGCGGTTGGCCAGTTCACCGTCGGTGGTGAACATCAGCAAGCCGGTGGTGTTGATGTCGAGACGACCGATGTTGATCCAACGGCCTTCCTTGGGCTTGGGCATCTTGTCGAACACGGTCGGACGGCCTTCCGGGTCGTCACGGGTGCAGATCTCGCCATCGGGCTTGTTGTACATGATCACGCGGCGCACCGATTCGGCGGCCTCTTCACGCTTGATGACCTTGCCATCAATGGTGATTGCATCGTGCAGGTCGACGCGCTGGCCAAGGGTGGCCTCGACGCCGTTGACCTTGATGCGCTTCTGGGTGATCCAGGCTTCGACGTCGCGGCGCGAGCCCACACCGATACGCGCCAGCACCTTTTGCAGCTTTTCGCCTGCAGGGCCGATTTCCTGGCTGTCGTTCTGGTCTTTATCGTTCATCTTAAGCACCTCCCGGTGGGTCGATTCAGGCGTGGCCTGAAGAGTGTTGAAAGCGGGGCTTTGGCCGAATAGGTCGGCAAAGGGTCGCGAATCATACGCCCATGGCGCGCATTGCGCATCAGAGACTAGTCGATAAGCGCCAGGTCATTGCTTTTTCCGCCGACCGGCGATGCCCAGGGCACCACTGAACCCTTGTGGGAGGGGGCTTGCCCCCGATTGCGGTGTGTCAGTCTCAATCTCTTTAACTGAACCACCGCTATCGGGGGCAAGCCCCCTCCTACATTGGACTGCGTCAGTCTTCGAACTGGCGGCGTTCTGCCTCGATGGCCTCGGCCAGTGCCCGGGCTTCGTCTTCTTCGTCGCTCAGGGGCGGTTGTTCGAGGGCGGCGACGGCGGCCAGGAGTTTTTCGCGGGCTTCGGCCACGCCGAGGATATCGTCCTCAGGTTCAGGCTCGACCTCCACGCTCACCTGGGCGTCCGGCTCGGCCGCACCATCGCGCAGCAAGTCATCAAAGTCGGTCTTGATGCCCTGCTCCATGTCGTCCAGTTCCAGCAACAACGTATGGAAACTGGTTTCGTCCTTGGGCTCTTCCGGCTCGGCGGTGGCGTCGGCCAGTTCCTGCAGGCTCGCCGGGACCGGGGCGTCGTCGAAGTCAAGTACCGGCTCGGCTTCCATCTCGCGCAATTCGGCCAGGGGCGGCAGGTCGTCGAGGTTTTTCAGGTTGAAATGGTCGAGGAACACCTTGGTGGTGGCGAACATCGCCGGTTTGCCGGGCACGTCGCGGTAGCCGACGATGCGGATCCACTCACGCTCCAGCAGCGTCTTGACGATATGGCTGTTGACCGCCACGCCCCGCACGTCCTCGATTTCGCCACGGGTGATGGGCTGGCGATAGGCGATCAGCGCCATGGTCTCCAGCATCGCCCGTGAATAGCGCTGCGGGCGCTCTTCCCAGAGGCGGCCGACCCACGGGGAAAACTTCTCACGGATCTGCAGGCGATAACCCGACGCCACCTCGCGCAGTTCAAAGGCGCGGCCGTCGCAGGATTTGCGCAGGATTTCCAGTGCCTTCTTGAACACCGGCGGTTCAGGGCGCTCGGCTTCCTCAAACAGTTCGAACAGACGCTCCAGGGATTGCGGCTTACCCGAGGCCAGGAGAAAGGCCTCCAGTAACGGGGCCAGTTCGCGGGGTTCAGTCAGATTCATCGTTTCAGCTCTTTATTCGGCTCGCGCCCGCACGTGGATAGCCGCAAAAGGCTCATTCTGGACCAGCTCGACCAAGGACTCCTTGACCAGTTCGAGGACCGCCATAAAGGTCACCACCACCCCCAGGCGCCCTTCTTCCGCCGTGAACAGCTCCACAAACGGCACAAACCCGCCGCCCTTGAGGCGTTCGAGTACATCGCTCATGCGCTCGCGGGTGGACAGGGCCTCGCGGCTGACCTGGTGGTGCTCGAACATATCGCCACGGCGCAGCACCTCGGCCATGGACATCAGCAACTCTTCCAGGCTCACGTCCGGCAGCAGCTTGCGTGCACGGGCCTCGGGGGCGTCGAGCTTGGGTACCACCACGTCGCGACCGACGCGGCTCAGGCCGTCGATACCTTCGGCGGCGGCCTTGAAGCGCTCGTATTCCTGCAGCCGGCGGATCAGTTCGGCGCGCGGGTCGTCCTCTTCGGCCTCGACCGTCTCCGCGCGCGGCAACAGCATGCGCGACTTGATCTCGGCGAGCATGGCGGCCATCACCAGGTACTCGGCAGCCAGTTCCAGGCGTACCGACTGCATCAATTCGACATAGCCCATGTACTGGCGGGTGATTTCCGCCACCGGGATGTCGAGGATGTTGATGTTCTGCTTGCGGATCAGGTACAGCAGCAAGTCCAGCGGGCCCTCGAAAGCCTCAAGGAAGACCTCCAGGGCGTCCGGCGGAATGTACAGGTCCAGCGGCATTTCCAGCACCGCCTGGCCGTAGACCATGGCAAACGGCAGCTCCTGCTGGGCGCCCGCCTGGCTGTCGACGGTTTCCACGGCTGACATTCAGGCCTCGGCCATAAAGGGCGCAGGATCGCCGCAACCGACACGGATCACTTCAGGTTCGCCGTCGGCCAGGTTGATCACGGTGGAGGCCTTGTTGCCGCCGAAACCGCCGTCGATGATCAGGTCGACCTGTTTTTCCAGCAATTGGCGCATTTCGTATGGGTCTTCCAGGGGCTCGGTGTCGCCGGGCATGATCAACGACACACTCATCAACGGCTCACCCAGCTCGGCCAGCAGCGCCAGGGCGATGGGATGCTCCGGCACCCGCAGGCCAATGGTGCGTTTTTTCGGGTGCAGCAGCAGGCGCGGCACTTCGCGGGTCGCGTTGAGGATAAAGGTGTAGGGCCCTGGCGTGTGGGCCTTGAGCAGGCGGAAGGTGCCGGTGTCGACCTTGGCGAACAGGCCCAGCTGGGACAAGTCGCTGCAGATCAGCGCGAAGTTGTGCTTGTCATCCAGCTGGCGCAGACGTCTGACACGCTCGACAGCGCCCTTGTCACCGATCTGGCAACCGATGGCGTAGGACGAATCGGTCGGGTAGATCACCACACCGCCGGCGCGAATGATCTCTACGGCCTGCTTGATCAGGCGCGCCTGGGGGTTTTCCGGATGAATCTGGAAGAATTGACTCACGGGTTCTACCTGTTCAGACGGTGGCAATAATGGGGTCATGCTTGAATCTCCCCCACAACAGCGGCAAATCTTCCGGGACCGCGCGGTACTCGCCGATCTCGGACCAGCCGCCAGGGCCATGAAAGTCACTGCCGGCGCTGACCAGCAGACCAAATTCGCGAGCAAGGATCGACAGGCTGCCCACCTGTTCGGCGGGTTGAAAGCCGTTGACCACTTCAATCGCGTGACCGCCAGCTCCAATATAGTCGCCAATCAGCTTGCGACGCTTGCTGCGGGTGAAATCGTAATGCCAGGGATGGGCCAGGCTGACCCAGGCTCCGGAGGCCCGCAGGGTCTCGACGGTGTCTTCGAGGGTCGGCCAATGTTGCTTCACATCGCCCAACTTGCCGGCGCCCAGCCACTTGCGAAAGGCTTCGGCGCGGTCTTTGACAAAACCCTCACGCACCATCCAGTCGGCAAAGTGCGGACGGGCCGGCGCGTTGCCGCTGTCACCCAGTTCCTGCTGGATGGCGCGGGCGCCGTCGAGGGCGTTGGGCATGCCTTTGAGGCTGAGTTTTCGGCTTATTTCTTCGGACCGCAGCCAGCGGCCATCGTGCAATTGCGCGATAGCCTCCACCAGCGGCGGCGCTTTTTGATCGAAGCCGTAGCCGAGCACATGAATGGTGGCGCCGCCCCAGGTGCAGGACAATTCCACCCCGTTGACCAGCTGCATGCCCAGGGCATGGGCCGTTGTACGGGCTTCGTCGAGGCCTTCGAGGGTGTCGTGGTCGGTCAACGAGAGGACTCGCACGCCTTTTTCAAACGCACGCGCAACCAGTACCGCGGGCGCCAGGGCGCCGTCGGAGGCCGTGCTGTGGCAGTGCAAATCAACATTCACGGGGGGGTGTAACCTCAAGTCAGCTGGCGCTATCGCAACCAAGGATGTTTGTTATTATGCCGCCACATCCAGCTTCTGGCTCTTACTGTGAAACAATTCATCGACTTCATCCCGCTGTTGCTGTTTTTCATCGTTTACAAACTCGACCCCAGGGTCATCGACCTGGCCGGCCATGAGCTGACTGTCGGCGGCATCTACAGTGCCACCGCCGTGCTCATCATCAGCTCTGTGGTGGTCTACGGCGCCATCTTCATTTCCCAGCGCAAACTGGAAAAAAGCCAGTGGCTGACCCTGGTCGCCTGCCTGGTCTTCGGCAGCCTGACCCTGGCCTTCCACAGCGAAACCTTCCTGAAATGGAAAGCGCCGGTGGTGAACTGGCTGTTCGCCCTGGCGTTCATCGGCAGCCACTTCATCGGTGATCGCCTGCTGATCAAGCGGATCATGGGCCACGCGCTGACCCTGCCGGAACCGGTGTGGACACGCTTGAACCTGGCCTGGATCGCGTTTTTCATCTTCTGCGGCGCCGCCAACCTGTTCGTGGCGTTTACCTTCCAGGACTACTGGGTCGACTTCAAAGTGTTCGGCAGCCTGGGCATGACCGTGCTGTTCCTGGTCGCCCAGGGCATCTACCTGTCGCGCCACCTGCATGACACCGAGCCTACTACGCCGAAAACCGAGGACTGACATGCTCTACGCCATCATTGCCACCGACGTCGCCAACTCGCTGGAAAAACGCCTGTCCGTGCGCCCGGCCCACGTCGAGCGCCTGAAAGTCCTTCAAGCCGAAGGCCGCATCGTGCTGGCCGGCCCGCACCCGGCCGTGGACAGCAACGACCCGGGCGACGCCGGTTTTACCGGTAGCCTGATCGTCGCCGAGTTTGCCTCGCTGGCCGATGCCCAGGCCTGGGCCAAGGCCGATCCCTATGTCGCCGCAGGGGTCTACGCCGACGTAGTGATCAAACCCTTCAAGCAAGTCCTGCCCTGATCCCGATTGCGCCGAACCTATTGAGTACGGCGCACTCCTAATTGCTCATTATTTTCGGCAACCTGCCGACAACGTTCTGAATATTCGTGTGGAATCAGGAGTTCCGATGCGCTTACGTCAGTTGTGTCTGTTGGCAGTGTTAATGATCGGGGCTACGGCCCACGCTGAAGAAACCTCGAGCACCGGCAGTTCCACGCCCCTGTCCTTGAGCGCCGGCGCCCAGATCACCGAGTTGCAGCAACGCTTGAAAGAAAGCGAACGGCAACGTGAAGAACTGAGCAAGCAACTGCAAAGCGCGGATGCCACCCGCGAAAGCGCTCAATTGAGTCGCCTTCGCCAGGAGAACCAACGCCTGGCCCAGCAACTCAAAGATGCACAGGGCGGCGCCTTGACCCGCTGGCTGACCGAGCAGCAACAATGGTTCGTCACCGGTGGGGCCGTCGCACTGATCGCCCTGTTGTGCGGGATCTTCGCCAGCGGTGGGCACCGTCGCCGTCGACAATGGCTAAATTGAGTGAGTCATGAGCGAGCTGTTACTGATAGATGATGACCAGGAGCTCTGCGAGCTGCTGAGCAGTTGGCTGAGCCAGGAAGGTTTCCAGGTGCGCGCCTGCCACGACGGCTTGAGCGCACGCAAGGCCTTGGCCGACAGCGCCCCGGCAGCGGTAGTGCTGGATGTGATGCTGCCCGACGGCAGCGGCCTGGAGCTGCTCAAGCAATTGCGCAACGACCACCCGGAGCTGCCGGTGCTGATGCTTTCGGCGCGGGGCGAACCCCTGGACCGCATCCTCGGCCTGGAATTGGGCGCCGACGACTACCTGGCCAAGCCCTGCGACCCGCGCGAACTCACCGCGCGGCTGCGCGCGGTATTGCGCCGCAGCCACCCGGCCGCCGTGTCCAGCCAACTGGAACTGGGCGACCTGTGCTTCAGCCCGGTGCGCGGCGTGGTCAGCATCGATGAGCAGGAGTTCACCCTCACCGTCTCCGAAAGCCGCCTGCTGGAAGCATTATTGCGCCAGCCCGGCGAACCGCTGGACAAGCAGGAACTGGCGCAGATCGCCCTGGGCCGCAAGCTGACCCTTTACGATCGCAGCCTGGACATGCACGTCAGCAACCTGCGCAAGAAGATCGGCCCGCACCCCGATGGCCGGCCACGGATCGTGGCGTTGCGCAGCCGGGGCTACTACTACAGCCTCTAAGTCCCCTTCGCTCCTGCAGGGTTTTGTCAGTTCACAACAAAACCCTCTTTACCCAAGCTTTACCCACACCTGACCGCCGCTGACCTTGATCTCCGTAATCTACTCACATCCGGACTCACCGGAATAGAGACAGGAGAATCACCATGCGCAAGACCCTTATCGCTTTGATGTTCGCCGCCGCCCTGCCGACCGTTGCCATGGCCGCACTGCCTGAAGGCCCGGGCCCGATGGGCGGCCCTGAAGGGCACATGATGGGTGGCCCGGGCCACGGCGGTGAACACGGTCCGCGTGGCAAAGGCGGCCCTTTCAGCCAACTGGACCTGAGCCGCGAACAGCGCGAGCAGATCGGCAAGCTGATGGGTGACCAATGGCACGCTCGCAAAGACCTGGTCAAAAAGTACCTGGACAAGCTCCCGGCCGCCGACCAGAAAGCCATGCAGGATGAAATCGCCGCCGGCAAGCAGAAGACCCAGGCCGATATCCGTGCCGTGCTCAAGCCTGACCAGCAGAAGAAGTTCGACGAGATCGTCAAGAAGCAAGAACAGCGCCGTGCCGAATGGAAGGAATTCCAGGCCTGGAAAGCGCAACAGCCGCAAAAAGCGCAATAATGCACCCGCGTTAACACTCCCAGCCCAGTGGCCACCGCCACTGGGCTTTTCCTGTTTGAGGGTTTCCTGTGCGTTCATTGTTCTGGCGCATCCTGGCCAGTTTCTGGCTGGCCATCGCCCTGGTTGCCGGGTTGTCGATCCTGCTTGGGCACATGCTTAACCAGGATGCCTGGATTCTCAGCCGCCACCCCGGCCTCAATAACCTCGCGCAAGAGTGGACCCAGCTCTACGAAGCCCAGGGCGAGGATGCTGCCCAGGACCTGCTGCAACAGCGCAAGCGCCAGTACCACATCGACGTGCAAGTGCTCAACGAAAGCGGCGAGCCGGTGGTGCGCGGCACTTTCCCGCGCCGCGCCGCTGCCTTTGAAGCCCGGCAGAACGACAGCAAGGAAGGCCATCTGCCCTGGCGACGCCTGACCGCCGAGTACACCAGCGAGAAGACCGGCGACACCTACCTGTTGATCTACCGCATCCCGCACCCGGAGCTGGACGAGTGGCACCGCAGCAGCCTGGCATGGCCCTTGAGCGCACTGGTGATTGCCCTGGTGGTGCTGACCTTGTTCAGCCTGTTCGTCACCTTGTCCATCACCCGTCCACTGAGCCGCCTGCGCGGCGCGGTGCATGACCTCGGCCAGGCCACCTACCAGCAGAACAGCCTGGCGCAACTGGCCAACCGCCGCGATGAGTTCGGCGTACTCGCCACCGACTTCAACCGCATGGGCGCACGCCTGCAAAGCCTGATCGGCAGTCAACGCCAGCTGCTGCGCGACGTGTCCCATGAGCTGCGCTCGCCCCTCGCGCGCCTGCGCATCGCCCTGGCCCTGGCCGAGCGCGCCAGCCCCGAAGAACGGGAAAAACTCTGGCCACGCCTGACCCGCGAATGCGACCGCCTGGAAGCGCTGATCAGCGAGATCCTGGTACTGGCCCGCGTCGATGCCGACAATGCCAGCGCCGAAGACGTCGACCTCATCGCCCTGCTCAAAACCCTGCAAAAGGATGCCCAACTCAGCGCGCCGGACCAGGTGGTGCAACTGAGCACCGACGCCGACCTGCAACTGAAGGGCTGGCCGACCATGATCGAACGGGCTGTGGATAACCTGCTGCGCAATGCCCAGCGCTTCAACCCGCCGGGGCAACCGATCGATTTGCACGCCCAGCTCCAGGGCGAACGTATCCTGATCAGCGTGCGCGACCATGGCCCCGGTGTGGACGCCGAACACCTGAGTCAACTCGGTGAACCGTTCTACCGCGCTCCCGGCCAGACCGCCCAAGGCCACGGCCTGGGCCTGGCGATCGCGCGACGCGCGGCCGAACGCCACGGTGGCAGCCTGATCCTGGCCAATCACCCAGCCGGTGGTTTTATCGCCAGCATCGACCTGCCGTTGGAACCGGGAGTTGTCACGCCGGTGTGATGATCTTCTATAGTGGCCCTTCTCTTACGGAGGGCCTTTGATGACTGACCTGCTGACTCCCATCCAAGCCGCACTCGATCTACCCCACACCCCGCTGACCTTCACCGAGGCTGGCGCCCTGCCCTCGACCTTCGCCGTCACCGAACTGGCCAGTGCCAGCATCGGCGCCGCCGGGCAGGCCGTCGCCCAGTTGATCCGGCAACGGACCGGGCGCCTGCCCGACGTGACCGTGGACCGACGCCTCGCCTCTTTCTGGTTCTCGTCCTCGATCCGCCCGCTGGGCTGGCAAGTGCCGCCGTTGTGGGATCCGGTGGCCGGCGATTACGCCAGCGCCGATGGCTGGATTCGCCTGCACACCAACGCGCCTCATCACCGTGCCGCCGCCGAACGGGTGCTGGGCACGGTCGCCGACCGCGCCGGAATGGCCGGCAAGGTCGCGGCGTGGAACGCGGCAGAACTGGAACAGGCGATTGTCGACCAAGGTGGCTGCGCCGCGCAGATGCGTGCCTGGCAAGCCTGGCAGCAGCACCCGCAGGGGTTGGCGGTGAACGCCGAGGCGTTGGTCCAACGCCAGACCTTCGAAACCACGACCGACAAACCCTGGCACGGTTCGCTGGCACGCCCGCTGGCCGGCCTCAAGGTGCTGGACCTGACCCGCGTATTGGCCGGCCCGGTGGCCAGTCGTTTCCTTGCCGGCCTCGGCGCGGATGTACTGCGCATCGACTCACCCACCTGGAACGAGCCCGGCGTAGTCCCGGAAATGACCCTGGGCAAACGCTGCGCGCGCCTGGACCTGAAAACGCCCGAAGGTCGGCGGGTTTTCGAGCATTTGCTCAGGGACGCCGACATCCTGTTCCACGGTTACCGCGCTGACGCCCTGGAGCATCTGGGCTACACCGCCCCCGAACTGCAACACCTCGCCCCAGGCCTGATCGACGTCAGCCTCAACGCCTACGGCTGGAGCGGCCCGTGGCGTAATCGCCGGGGCTTCGACAGCCTGGTGCAGATGAGCAGCGGGATCGCCGAGGCCGGCATGCGCTGGAAACACGCGGATAAACCGCTGCCACTGCCGTTGCAGGCGCTGGATCACGCGACCGGGTATCTGATGGCGGCCAGTGCGATTCAGGCGCTGGGCGAACGGTTGCAGTCGGGGCGCGGTGGTTCGGCGCGGTTGTCGTTGGCACGCACCGCAACGTTACTGGTGCAAGCAGGCCAAGTGCCCGACCAACCGGCGTTGCGCGAGGAAGAACCAGGGGATCAAGGCCTGGTCGTCGAACAGACCGCCTGGGGCCAGGCCCATCGGCTGCTGCCCCCGCTGACCATCAGCGGTACGCCATTGCAATGGGATTTGCCGGCGGGAGAATTGGGCTCCCACCGGCCTCAATGGTGACTTGACGGCCGCTATCGGGAGCAAGCCCCCTCCCACACTTTGATGGGTGAACATATTCAAAATGTGGGAGGGGGCTTGCTCCCGATGAGGCCAGTACCGTCACCCCATCACAACGACAACACCCCGCTGTACAACCCATACGCCGCCAGCCCCGCGCCGGCGATCACGCAGCTGAAAATGCCTTTCTCAACGTGGGTGAACAACGGCTGGCCCTGTTCGCGCTTGGCCAGGGCGAACAGGATCACGCCCGGCGCATACAGCAGCGCCGACAGCAGCAGGTATTTAAGGCCCCCGGCGTAGAGCAACCATACGGCGTAACCCAGGGCGATCAACCCCACCAGCAGGTCCTTGATGCGATGGCGGTGGGCACCTTCATAGGTTTCACCACGCCCGCTCAGCAACACCGCGTAGGCCGCCGACCACAGGTAAGGCACGAGGATCATCGACGACGCCAGGTAGATCAGGGTGGTGTAGGTGCTGTGGGAAAACAGCGTGATCACCAGGAAGACCTGGATCATCACATTGGTCAGCCACAGAGCGTTGACCGGCACCTGGTTGGCATTTTCCTTTTTCAGGAAGGCCGGCATGGTCTTGTCATGGGCGGTGGCATAGAGGATCTCGGCACACAGCAGCGCCCAGGACAACAAGGCACCCAGCAGCGACACGGCCAGGCCGATACTGATCAGCAACGCGCCCCAGGGCCCGACGATATGCTCGAGCACACCGGCCAGGGACGGGTTTTGCAGGCCGGCCAGTTCCGCCTGGCTCATGATGCCCAGGGACAGCACATTCACCAGCACCAACAGCGCCAGCACGCCGAGAAAGCCGATCACCGTGGCCCGCCCCACGTCCGCGCGCTTCTCGGCCCGCGCCGAATACACGCTGGCGCCTTCGATGCCGATAAACACAAATACCGTGACCAGCATCATATTGCGCACCTGGTCCACCACACTGCCGAATTGCGGCTTTTTCAGGCCCCAGATGTCAGCCGTGAAGATATCCGCCTTGAACGCCACGGCGGCGATGACCACGAACATCAGCAGCGGCACCAGCTTGGCCACGGTGGTGATCTGGTTGATGAACGCGGCTTCCTTGATCCCGCGCATCACCAGGAAGTGCACGGCCCACAGCAGCAACGATGCGCAGCCGATGGCCACCGGCGTGTTGCCTTGGCCGAATACCGGGAAAAAATAGCCGAGGGTGCTGAACAGCAACACGAAATAACCGACGTTGCCCATCCACGCGCTGATCCAGTAACCCCAGGCCGACGAAAAGCCCATGTAGTCGCCGAAACCCGCCTTGGCGTAGGCGTAAACCCCGGAATCCAGTTCCGGCTTGCGATTGGCCAGGGTCTGGAAGACGAAGGCCAGGGTCAGCATGCCCACGGCGGTGATCGCCCAACCGATCAACACCGCGCCCACCTCCGCGCGCGCGGCCATGTTCTGCGGCAACGAGAAAATCCCCCCGCCGATCATCGAGCCCACCACCAGGGCAATCAGGGCGCCAAGCCGAAGTTTCTGGGTCGGTTGAGACATGCAGACTCCTGAATAAGATTTGAGCTGACAACCGTGCACTCAACTAATTAACTCAGCGAGTGTAGCGTTTATTAAAGACAGCGATAAAACCGCCACGCTCATAACTCAACGGCATGACAGTTTTTATAGTTTAGGCTTATTTAGAATTTAAATACGCCGAATACTTTGTCGCTTCCAAGCTATTTATTGTCGCCGTTGCGAAAAGTTTGCACATTCTGGAAAACGGGCTAGTTTCAAACGTCCATACGCAGCACTAAATGATTGACCAAACCGCAGAGACCGCTCTGGAAAGAGCCTTTGCGCGGAAAACTATTGCCCAGGACTTTCCAGTCTAAGTCATTAATTCACAATGGAATGTGCCAATGAAGTGATCTGAGTCAGCTGTTTGATTAGCGCACGGAATTATTCTGTGGTCTCTCTTCTCCTGCATTGGAGTTATGCGATGTCTGAATCTCCCGGAAAACTTCGATTGGGTGCACTGGTTGCACTTGTGGTCGGCTCAATGATTGGCGGCGGGATCTTCTCTCTGCCGCAAAACATGGCCGCCAGTGCCGATGTTGGCGCGGTATTGATCGGTTGGGTAATTACCGCCGTGGGCATGCTGACCCTGGCATTTGTCTTCCAGACCCTGGCCAATCGCAAACCTGATCTGGACGGCGGCGTCTACGCCTATGCCAAGGCCGGCTTCGGTGACTACATGGGCTTTTCGTCGGCCTGGGGTTACTGGATCAGCGCCTGGCTGGGCAACGTCGGTTACTTCGTCCTCCTGTTCAGCACCCTCGGTTACTTCTTCCCGATCTTCGGCGAAGGCAATACGCCTGCGGCGGTGATTGGCGCGTCGGTCTTGCTGTGGGCCGTGCACTTTCTGGTGCTGCGCGGGATCAAGGAAGCGGCGTTCATCAACCTGGTGACCACCGTCGCCAAGGTGGTACCGCTGGTGCTGTTCGTGTTGATCGCCGTGTTCGCCTTCAAGCTGGACATCTTCACCGCTGACATCTGGGGCGTGAAAAACCCGGACCTGGGCAGCGTGATGAACCAGGTGCGCAACATGATGCTGGTCACCGTGTGGGTGTTCATCGGTATCGAAGGCGCGAGCATCTTCTCGGCACGCGCCGAAAAACGCAGCGACGTCGGCAAGGCCACCGTGATCGGCTTTATCACCGTGCTGCTGTTCCTGATGCTGGTGAACGTGCTGTCCCTGGGCATCATGACCCAACCGGAGCTGGCCAAGCTGCAGAACCCGTCGATGGCCGCCGTGCTGGAGCATGTGGTGGGCCACTGGGGGGCGGTGCTGATCAGCGTCGGCTTGATCATCTCGTTGCTGGGTGCGCTGCTGTCGTGGGTGCTGCTGTGTGCGGAGATCATGTTCGCCGCCGCCAAGGACCACACCATGCCGGAGTTCCTGCGCAAGGAAAACGCCAACCATGTGCCGGCCAACGCCCTGTGGCTGACCAACGCCATGGTCCAGATATTCCTGGTGATCACGCTGTTTTCCGCCAGTACCTACCTGTCGCTGATCTACCTCGCCACCTCGATGATCCTGGTGCCGTACCTGTGGTCGGCGGCCTACGCGCTGCTGCTGGCGGTACGCGGCGAAACCTACGAAAACGCCCTCAAGGAGCGCAGGAAAGACCTGTTTATCGGCGCGATCGCACTGATCTACGCGGTCTGGCTGCTCTATGCCGGCGGTACCAAGTACCTGCTGTTGTCCGCCCTGCTCTATGCCCCCGGCGCGATCCTGTTCGCCAAGGCCAAGCATGAACTGGGCAAACCGATTTTCACCAACGTCGAGAAGCTGATTTTCGCCGCAGTCGTCATTGGCGCCCTGGTGGCTGCCTATGGCCTCTACGACGGCTTCCTGACTCTGTAACTGACGTTCACTGGAGGATCTGTAATGACCACGGAAAAAGTGAAGTACGGCGTACATTCCGAAGCCGGCAAACTGCGCAAAGTCATGGTGTGCTCCCCAGGCTTGGCCCACCAGCGGCTGACCCCTAACAACTGCGATGAACTGCTGTTCGATGACGTGCTCTGGGTAGCCCAGGCCAAGCGCGACCATTTCGACTTCGTGACCAAGATGCGCGAACGGGACATTGATGTGCTGGAAATGCACAACCTGCTGACCGATATCGTTGCCAACCCCGAAGCCCTGGACTGGATCCTGGAACGCAAGATCACCTCCAACACCGTGGGCCTGGGCCTGGTCGAGGAAGTCAGCTCCTGGCTACGCAGCCTGGAGCCACGCAAGATCGCCGAGTTCCTGATCGGTGGCGTGTCGGCCGATGACCTGCCGAGCAGCTTCGGTGGCAAGACCATCGAGATGTTCCGCGACTTCCTCGGCCACGCCAGTTTTATCCTGCCGCCGCTGCCCAACACCCAGTTCACCCGCGACACCACCTGCTGGATCTACGGCGGCGTGACGCTCAACCCGATGTACTGGCCGGCGCGACGCCAGGAAACCCTGCTGGCGAGTGCCATCTACAAATTCCACCCCGAATTCACCAACGCAGACTTCCAGATCTGGTACGGCGACCCCGACCAGGAACACGGTGCCGCCACGCTCGAAGGCGGTGACGTCATGCCGATTGGCAATGGCGTGGTGTTGATCGGCATGGGCGAGCGCTCGTCCCACCAGGCCATCGGCCAACTGGCGCGCAACCTGTTCAAGAACAAAGCGGTGGAACGGGTGATCGTTGCCGGCCTGCCGAAATCCCGCGCGGCGATGCACCTGGACACCGTGTTCAGCTTCTGCGACCGCGACCTGGTGACCATCTTCCCCGAAGTGGTCAACCAGATCGTGCCCTTCACCCTGCGCCCTGACGAAAGCAAACCCCACGGCATCGACATTCAGCGGGAGAAAACCAACTTCCTCGAGACCGTGGCCGCAGCGCTCAACCTCAAGGCCCTGCGCGTGGTCGAGACCGGCGGCAACAGCTTCGCCGCCGAACGCGAGCAGTGGGACGACGGCAACAACGTGGTGGCCGTGGAGCCTGGCGTAGTGATCGGCTACGACCGCAACACCTATACCAACACCCTGCTGCGCAAGGCCGGCGTGGAAGTCATCACCATCAGCGCCGGTGAACTCGGCCGTGGCCGTGGCGGCGGCCACTGCATGACCTGCCCGATCATCCGCGACCCTATCGATTATTAAGGAGATTCCATCATGGCTTTCAATATGCGCAACCGCAGCCTACTGTCGCTGATGCACCACACCACCCGCGAACTGAATTACCTGCTGGACCTGTCCCGCGACCTCAAGCGCGCCAAATACACCGGCACCGAGCGTCCGCACCTGCAAGGCAAGAACATCGCGCTGATCTTCGAAAAAACCTCGACCCGCACCCGTTGCGCCTTCGAAGTGGCGGCCCACGACCAGGGTGCCCACGTCACCTATATCGACCCGGTGTCATCGCAGATCGGACACAAAGAAAGCATGAAAGACACCGCCCGCGTACTCGGTCGCATGTTCGACGCCATTGAATACCGTGGCTTCGAGCAGGAAATCGTCGAAGAACTGGCCAAGTTCGCCGGCGTGCCGGTGTTCAACGGCCTCACCGCCGAGTTCCACCCGACCCAAATGATCGCCGACACCCTGACCATGCGCGAGCACAGCGACAAGCCGCTGCATGACATCAGCTACGCCTACCTGGGTGACGCGCGCTACAACATGGGTAACTCACTGCTGATGATCGGCGCCAAGCTCGGCATGGACGTGCGCATCGGCGCGCCGAAAGCCCTGTGGCCCCATGAAGACTTCATCAAACAGTGCCAGGCCTTCGCCGAGGAAAGCGGCGCGCGCATTACCATCACCGAAGACCCGAAAGAAGCGGTCAAGGGCGTGGACTTCATCCACACCGATATCTGGGTGTCCATGGGTGAGCCGGTGGAAGCGTGGGACGAACGCATCGAGCAACTGCTGCCGTACCAGGTCAACGCCAAGATGATGAAAGCCTCGGGCAACCCTCGGGTGAAATTCATGCACTGCCTGCCGGCGTTCCACAACAGCGAAACCAAGGTCGGCAAGGACATCGCCGCGCGTTATCCGAACCTGGCCAATGGTGTGGAAGTGACCGAGGAAGTCTTCGAGTCGCCGGCCAACATCGCCTTTGAGCAGGCGGAAAACCGCATGCACACCATCAAGGCGATCCTGGTGTCGGCACTCGCGGATATCTAAACCCTGCTGCGATCCCACTGTAGGAGCGAGCTTGCTCGCGAAAAATTCAAGGGCACCGCGTTCATTCAAGATGGGCGCGTTATCGTTGACCTCCTTCGCGAGCAAGCTTGCTCCTACAAAGGATTACAAGCTCTAGAAGGATTGCATTATGCGCATCGTCGTAGCCCTGGGCGGCAACGCCCTCCTGCGCCGTGGTGAACCCATGACCGCAGACAACCAACGCGCCAATATCCGCATTGCCACCGAACAGATCGCCAAGATCCATGCCGGCAACGAACTGGTCATCGCCCACGGCAATGGCCCGCAGGTCGGCCTGCTGTCGTTGCAGGCGGCGGCCTACACCAGCGTTTCGCCGTACCCGCTGGACGTGCTCGGTGCCGAGACCGAAGGCATGATCGGCTACATCATCGAACAGGAACTGGGCAACCTGCTGGACTTCGAAGTGCCGTTCGCCACCCTGCTCACCCAGGTGGAAGTGGACGCCAAGGACCCGGCCTTCCAGAACCCGACCAAGCCCATCGGCCCGGTGTACTCCAAGGCCGAAGCGGAAAAACTCGCCGCCGAGAAAGGCTGGGCCATCGCCCCGGATGGCGATAAATATCGCCGCGTCGTGGCCAGCCCACGACCCAAACGCATCTTCGAGATTCGCCCGATCAAGTGGCTGCTGGAAAAAAGCGCCATCGTGATCTGCGCCGGTGGTGGCGGTATCCCGACCCTGTACGGTGAAGACGGCAAGCTCAAGGGCATCGAAGCCGTGATCGACAAAGACCTGTGCTCCTCGTTGCTGGCCGCGCAACTGGACGCCGATTTGCTGGTGATCGCCACCGACGTCAATGCCGCTTTTATCGACTTCGGCAAGCCGACCCAGAAGGCTATCGGCCAGGCCCACCCCGACGACATGGAAAAACTCGGCTTCGCCGCCGGCTCCATGGGGCCCAAGGTCCAAGCCGCCTGCGAGTTCGCCCGCCAGACTGGCAAAACCGCGGTGATCGGTTCACTCTCCGACATCGAAGCCATCGTCCAGGGCAGCGCCGGCACACGCATCAGTACGGCGACACCTGGCATCACCTATCTGTGAAGTAGAGGAGATACGCCTATGGCCACCTTTGAACCCGGTCACCTGCACGTCGAACGTCACGCGCTGAACAAGGACGACTACAGCTACAACCTGTGTATTGACTACGAAGTCAGCCAGGACCCAAAGGAAGGCAAGGGCATGCTGTTCAAGCTGCACGGCTCGGTGCAGGGCAAGGACATCAAGGAAGAGTTCTACCTGCCCAAGGACCAGGCATTCGACTTTGCCCGGCATGCGATGAACATCGCGCAGAAGTATGGGATGCCGAAGATTGCGGTGTTGAATGGCTCGATGCACAAACAGTACGACCTGATGTTCGAGGATGTGCGGCATCAACTGGATGTGAAATCCGGGGACCCGATCAAACCTGAACACCTGGAATAACCCGACGCCCCCGACACCAACACTCAAATGTGGGAGCAAGCCCGCTCCCACATTTTTGATCTCCATCACCTGTCAGGCATACTGGCCACCCTCAGTACGCCAGAACCAACATTCGCCCCATGCGTATCCACGTCAGCTTTATCGACCGCGTCGGTATCACCCAGGAAGTCCTGGCCTTGCTCGGTGGGCGCAATCTCAACCTGGATGCGGTGGAAATGGTGCCGCCCAACGTCTATATCGATGCGCCGACCCTCAGCGCCGACGTGCTCGAAGAGCTGCGTGACGCGCTGTTCAGCGTGCACGGCGTACAAGCGGTGACGGTGGTGGACATCCTTCCCGGCCAACGCCGCCACCTGCAACTCGACGCCCTGCTGGCAGCCATGACCGACCCGGTGCTGGCCCTGGACAGTGCGGGCAAGATCCTGCTGGCCAACCCGGCGCTGATCGCGCTGTACGGTCGCGAACCGGCCGGGGAAAGTATCGCCGAGCTGTTCAATGAACCGGCCTTGCTGGACACCTTGCTGGAAAACGGCTTTCGCCTGCCCTTGCGTGAAATCAGCGTCAATGGCCAGACGTTTTTGCTCGACGCCACGCCGATCACCGATGCCGGCGCCCTGCTCACCCTGTACCAACCCAACCGCATCGGCGAACAACTGTCGGCGCTGCACCACGATCATGCCGAAGGCTTTGATGCGCTGCTGGGCGAATCCCCGGTGATCCGCACCCTCAAGGCACGCGCACAACGGGTGGCCGCGCTCGATGCGCCGCTGTTGATCCAGGGCGAAACCGGCACCGGCAAGGAGTTGGTGGCGCGGGCCTGCCACGCCATCAGCGCGCGCCACAGTGCGCCGTTTTTGGCGCTGAACTGCGCGGCGTTGCCGGAGAATCTCGCCGAGAGTGAATTGTTCGGTTACGCCCCCGGCGCCTTTACCGGTGCCCAACGCGGCGGCAAGCCGGGGCTGATGGAGCTGGCCAACCAGGGCACGGTGTTTCTCGATGAAATCGGCGAAATGTCGCCCTATTTGCAAGCCAAGCTGCTGCGTTTTCTCAACGACGGCAGCTTCCGCCGGGTCGGCGGCGACCGCGAGGTGAAGGTCAATGTGCGCATCCTCAGCGCCACCCACCGCGACCTGGAAAAAATGGTCAGCGAAGGCACCTTCCGCGAAGACCTGTTCTACCGCCTCAACGTGCTCAACGTCGAAGTGCCGCCCCTGCGCGAACGCGGCCAGGACATCCTGTTGCTGGCCCGCTACTTCATGCAGCAGGCCTGTGCGCAGATCCAGCGCCCGGTGTGCCGCCTGGCGCCCGGCACCTATCCGGCGCTGTTGGGCAACCGCTGGCCGGGCAATGTGCGCCAGTTGCAGAACGTGATCTTCCGCGCCGCCGCCATCTGCGAAAGCAGCCTGGTGGACATCGGTGACCTCGACATAGCCGGCACCTCCGTGGCCCGCCAGAACGACGGCGAAGTCGATAGCCTGGAACAGGCCGTCGAGGACTTCGAGCGCAGCCTGCTGGAGAAACTCTACGTCAGTTACCCCTCGACCCGGCAGTTGGCCAGCCGCCTGCAAACCTCACACACCGCCATCGCCCACCGCTTGCGCAAGTACGGCATTCCCGCAAAACCCTAGCGCCTGCCTCACCAGAACGCACGCCGGCCACGATGCTTGATAACGCCGGTGGCGCTGAAAAACAGTTGCGTGGCCATGGGCGGGCTGATGCGCGAATAGTAGATCGCGATGGCCTCGTTGTCGGTTTTGTCGAGCAGGCTGCGAAAACTCATGAAGCGCTGCTCCGGCCTTTTCAGATGGCCGGCGTTGTAGGGTAAATCGGGGTCCGTGGGCGACGAGTAATGAAAGTGCGCATAAGCCAGGACCTTGCCCTGCCTGTCCTTGACCACATACTCCTGCAGGAAATCATCCACCCGCTTGAGCGCAATACGCCCCTCGATGCGCAGTATCTGCACCTGGTCCTGGGCCTGGAGCCAGGCAATCCCATCCTCATCGGGCGGCAAGCGCTTGATCATCTCGATGCGCAACCCTCGCCCCTGCTCCAGAGAGTCGCTGGCGGCCTGTTCCAGTTCATCGAGCAGCGCCTGGGCCGCGGTATCCGGCGTTGACGGCAGCGCCTTGCGGATCTTTTCGGCAACCGCCTTGATGCCCTCGGACTGCCGCGTCAACCGGGCTTCGACGCTGGCCGGCAGCGTGGCACTGCGCGCTTCATCGCGGGCCTGCTGCAGCACCAGCGGTGCCCTGGCCAACAAGCGGCGCGCGTCGGCCTTGAGTTTTTCCAGGGAACGCGTCGGCCGCGGCATCACCGCGCCAGCCTCGGTGATCGCTTCGAACGTATCCGAACCCGGCTGCTGATGCAGGCTGACCACCACGGCCTGGTCAATCGGGTTGATGACATCAACGATGTCTTCGGTCGCTTCCGGCGTGCGGGCGCGAACCCGCCCCAATTGATAGCGCTTTTTCGAATCGCGGATCAGCCGTTGATCAGCTTCAAGGGGCCGTACCCGGCCAGGCTGAGGGTTGCGCTCGTGCTCGCGCAGCAGCTTTGCCAGGGCGATTCTCGACTCCTGTTCCAGGCTGAGGATCGTGGCTTGCACCGGCACCTCGGCATCCCCATGGATCAATTCCGGCGCGGCGGCACGGTATTCATCCAGGAGCGCCAGGGTTTTCGCGTATTCGTGCAGCACCGCCCGGGTGCCGTCGATGCGCTGTTGCACACTCAGCACGCCTGGCTCATCGATGGTTTTCTGGGACTGGGCCGACTGGATCGCCTCATCCATGGCCGCGTCGATCCGACTGTAATCATCCTGTTCTTCAGGCAGGGGCAGCCGGCGCCACAGCTGCTCCTTGAGCACCTGCAACTGCACGGTCCGCCAGTCCAATGGCAGCCCGTATGAGGACGGTTGCAACTCACCGATGTAGGACTTGTAGGCAGGAATGCTGAGCAACCGCTCGTAATTGACCCGCTCCCAGAAGCTCAGGTTGACCATCTTGTCGTGAAACTCGCCGATCCTGCGGCTCTCTTCGGTCAAGGTCCCAATCACCGCCTGGACTGCGGTCGCGTCCTCCCCCGCCACTCGCTCCGACAGTTGCGCGAGATGCGCTGCGGAAAACTGCTCCTCGCGGCGACTGAAGGACAGCACGAACATCTGCCGGCGCATGTTCAGCACGATATCTTCCAACTGCAGGCACTGTTCCCGTTCAAAGCCGTCCAGGGGCTTGTTGGCGTTTCTGCGCATCAGCACATTGAGTTTTTTCTGTTGCGCATCGGCCTTTTTTTCCAACTCGCGCAGGTAACGCGCCCTGGCATCGCGCCGGTGCTGCTCGGTAAAGGCCGCCTCGGAGGTCAGGTGCGCCTTCTCACACAGGTCTTCGGCCGCGGTCACGACACGCTCGAGGCTCTGTAATTCGCGGCTTGCCGCGCTGTATTCGTGCTCAAGCTCAAGCTTTTGCCGCTCGATGTGGGCACGCCGCTGGGCCACCGTGCTCTTTGGCTGCCCGCCAACCAGGCGCAGGCCCAGGTCGACTTTCCACACCCCATGGGCATCCTTGTCCAGCCACGGGCCGAGACGCTGGGGTTGCCGCAGATCGACGACCCGCCAGCCATCCCTGACCGTCCTCACGCCATAGACTTTGCTGTCTATCAAGGTGTACTGCTCGTGACGGGCCGCGCTGCCGTCGCGCTGGACCAGCACCCGACCACGCACCGGGCTGGCCGCCGAGGCCAGTGTCGGCGAGTCGGGCCAGCGCTCGCCCTGCCTGGGTGACCATTGGAAAGTCTCGAGCTGGACACGCTGCCGGGTCGTAAGCCTGGACCTTGAGTTGGCCCAGGAAAAATCCATTGCCGTGACGTCGGCGAATGAACGCTGCCAGGCAAACGTCGACGCCGAGTGGCGCGTGTGGCTGGCCGGGATCAAGTCATGTGCCTGGGCAGCGCCCGAACTCAAGCGCAGTCGTTGATCCAGCGTGACCACCGGGCTCATCAGCAGGCCGGCCACGCTGCCGATCATCTCGGCGAAGGCATTGGCGGAATCTTCGCGGCTCGTCTCGGCCGGCAGCGCCAGCACCGCCTGGAATGTCCTGAAGGTCTGGGACAACCAGCCCGCCACCGCCACCGGGCCCCTGACCATCGGCAAAAGCGCATTGAACACTTGCCACAGATCATTCTTGAACAGGGTCCAACGCAGCGCCTCGTTGGAAACCGACTGCTTGACCGCGCGCTGCCACAGGTCTCGGGCGTTTTCATCGAAGACGCTCTCAAGGAACTCGCCACGCACCGGTTCGTCACTCAGCAACGCCGGGCTCGATGCGGGCAGCACGTCGAACTCATCGCCCTGCAGCACACGCTGGACATGGGGACGCAGAAAACCGCCGTTGGCAAACAGGGTACGGCTATCCTGCGGTAAACGCTGCAGCACCACGGGTTGAAGATCGCTGCCCACCGTTGCGATCGCGTCGAGCAACGCCTGGCGACTGGGAAATTGTTGCAGCATCGCGTCGGTTTGATCCGGCCGATAGAGAATATGCGGCAACGTGCTGTTGTCGCGGGGACCGATGACAAACAGGTTGTGCGCTTGATGGGCCAGCCCGCCTGCATGGGCCAGGAATGCCAGGGGCCTGGCGACGATCACCTCACCGTCGACCCCACGCTGGAGCGGATCTTCCCGCAGCAACGCGTGCACCACCCGAGCGCCGGAGCGGGTAAAGCCGTTGCGTTGGCGCAGGCTGTTTTCAAGGGCGCGCATCGGCAGTTGCAGCGCCATCTGATCGACAAACAAGCGACGCCGCCGTGCAGACTGCGTCGGGTCGGTGATCAGTGCGTGCTCCAGCAATGGCGGATAGTGCTTGCCCACGTCCACCCGTTCGATCAGCCCCTTGAGATAGGCCGGCGTGACCCAGCGCGGTACGTTACCTGGCGTGGCCTGGTGGCTGATGTGCACACTGGCATAGGCGGTGGCGAAGGGGTTTTCCAGCGACCACTGGGTCAAGGTCCGGGTGGTCCGTTGCGTCCAGCCAACCGTGCCGCCCTGGGTGCGCTCGAAGGTCAGGAGGCAGTCGTCCGGGTTGATGGGAGCCTGCGCTGGATGATCCAGGCGCATTTGCCGTTGCAGCGCCTTGCGCGCATACACATCGATCGGCTCAAGGCCATCGAGGAACGTTGCACCGCCGGTACTGCGCTGCAGCTGCGCCAGGTGCTCCAGCCACTGCCCGTAAGCCAGGCGATCCGCGCTGCTGGCCCGCTGCAACCAGAGCGGCAGCTGTTCTTCATGGGGCTGTTCGAGAGCGTCCGGGTCGAACCAGGCCAGTGGCGAGGTGAGCGTGGTGAACAGCTGTTCATAGCTGCCGATGTCGGGCAATGCCGACCAGTCAACCCGCCGCACATCGCGAAGTTGGCGTTCGAGCAAGGCCTGGGCCAACGCATCGAACACATCGCCCTCGGGCTCGCGCAGTACCCATTGCAGCGGCGCCCCTGGCCGGTAACGGCCCATATAGCGCGGCAGCAGGTCACCCAAGGCGTCCAGGGACTCGAGCTGCACCAGGTTCATCGCCGGGATATAGACGAGGGTGACCTGTTGCCCCACGACCCGACGCTGCAAGACCAACAGCGGCAGCCATTCGCCCGTTGTCCCGGCCTGGGCCGCATAGACTTGATAGATATGCAGCGCATCGGCGCCACCCAAGGCCTCTCGATCCGCCCGATGCCCCCAAAGCTGCTGTGCCTGCTCATCGCCCAGCCCCAGCAGCAATCGCGCCTGCTCCGGCGTCAATGGCGGGTTCTGCCGCGCCGTGAGCAGGCATGCACGTAACTGGCTGCTGACCGCGTGCCAACGGCTGTCGGCCGAACCGTCCGACACGCGCGCGTTCCAGTATTGCACCAAGCGCTCGGCAAAACCCGCCAGCACATCGGGCGCCAGGGTGTTGAGCATCCACTCGATATCGTCCACGGTGATGGCGCCGCTCGCCGGTTCGAACACCTGCGGTGCAGACTGCACCAACAGCACATGATGGCCTGGCGTGTAGTTCAGCGCGTCACCCTTCATGCAGCGCTGGATCAGTGCGTCGCTCAAGGTCATAAGCGGCATGTGGCGGCGGCCGGTCGAGGTTGGCTGGATCACACCGATCCAGCTGTTACCGGCCTGCAGGCCGGAACCGGCAAACCACTGCCCGATCCATTCCTGGATCATTGCGCGGGCCACTTGGGTCAGGCCCAGGCGCCGGGCGAAGACCTTGGATAAATAGTCGCGAGACGTCCGCGCCTGGGAAATCTCTGGGGGAATAACCTTTGAAGCACTCATGGGGCGCATCCTGATGACGAAGTGCACGAACGGTAAAACGCCGGCCGGCCTCCCGGACGGTAGATAAATCGCGAAAAACGACGTCCATGCGTACTGAAAGCGCTACAGTGGAACGATATCGCTACAACCTTGTTTTTTGCGCGCCATGCAAGGCTTTGATCCACATAGGCTTTTTTTCGACGGCCGGAGTGTAGCGAAATCGCTACACACAAAGGCGCTATCGTTATAACCGTTTTTATCAAGCCATTGATTAATAAAGGATTAATCACATTGGCCGCGATATTGCTAAGCAACTCCCCATTATTCCAATCCCGCCCACCAGACGATTCTGGCCCTGAGGAGTTTCCATGAGCGAGTTGCGTTTCACTGAAGATCACGAATGGCTGCGCGCCGAAGCTGACGGCAGCGTCACCGTGGGTATCACCGCTTTCGCGCAGAACGCGCTCGGTGATGTGGTGTTCGTGCAACTGCCGGAGTTGCAGGCCTATGACAAGGGCGCAGAAGCGTCCACGGTTGAATCGGTCAAGGCCGCCAGCGGCGTGTACATGCCGTTGGACGGTGAAGTGCTGGAAGTGAACGCCAAGCTCGATGGCAGCCCGGAACTGGTCAACGAAGACCCGCTGGGCGAAGGCTGGTTCTTCCGCTTTAAACCGGCCGATGCCGGGGCAGTCGCTAAACTGTTGGATCAGGACGCGTACGACCGTCTGATCAAAGCCAACGCCGAAGCCTGAGGAGCGCGCCATGACCATCAATCTCAGCACCGCCAATGAGTTCATCGCCCGCCACATCGGCCCGCGCCAGGAAGATGAGCAGCAGATGCTCGCCAGCCTGGGCTTCGATTCCCTGGAAGCCCTGAGCGCCAGCGTGATCCCGGAGAGCATCAAGGGCACCAGCGTGCTCGGCCTGGAAGACGGCCTGGGCGAAGCCGAGGCCCTGGCCAGGATCAAGGCCATCGCCAGCCAGAACCAACTGTTCAAGACCTACATCGGCCAGGGCTACTACAACTGCCATACGCCGTCGCCGATCCTGCGCAACCTTCTGGAAAACCCGGCCTGGTACACCGCCTACACACCTTATCAGCCAGAGATTTCCCAAGGCCGCCTGGAAGCGCTGCTGAACTTCCAGACCCTGATCAGCGACCTCACCGGCCTGCCGATCGCCAACGCCTCGCTGCTCGATGAAGCCACCGCCGCCGCCGAAGCCATGACCTTCTGCAAGCGCCTGAGCAAGAACAAGGGCAGCAACGCCTTCTTCGCCTCGGTCCACAGCCACCCGCAAACCCTCGACGTACTGCGCACCCGTGCCGAGCCGCTGGGCATCGACGTGGTGGTCGGCGATGAGCGCGAACTGACCGATGTCAGCCGGTTCTTCGGCGCCCTGCTGCAATACCCGGCCAGCAACGGTGACGTGTTCGACTACCGCGCGCTGACCGAGCGTTTCCATGCCGCCAACGCCCTGGTGGCCGTGGCTGCCGACCTGCTGGCCCTGACCCTGCTGGCCCCGCCGGGTGAGTTCGGCGCCGACGTGGCCATCGGCAGCGCGCAACGCTTCGGCGTGCCGCTGGGCTTCGGTGGCCCGCACGCGGCGTACTTCTCCACCAAGGATGCGTTCAAGCGCGACATGCCGGGGCGCCTGGTCGGTGTGTCGGTAGACCGCTTTGGCAAGCCGGCCCTGCGCCTGGCCATGCAGACCCGCGAGCAACATATCCGCCGCGAGAAAGCCACCAGCAACATCTGCACCGCGCAAGTGCTGCTCGCCAACATCGCCAGCATGTATGCCGTGTACCACGGGCCCCAGGGCCTGACCCAGATCGCCAAGCGCATTCACCAGCTGACCGCGATGCTCGCCAAGGGCTTGACCGCCCTGGGCCTCAAGGTCGAGCAGGCACACTTCTTCGACACCCTGACCCTGCACACCGGCGCCGACACCGCTGCGCTGCACGACAAGGCCCGCGCCCAGCGCATCAACCTGCGCGTGGTGGACGCCGAGCGGGTTGGGCTGTCGGTCGACGAAACCACCACCCAGGGCGATATCGAAACCCTGTGGGCAATCTTTGCCAATGGCAAAGCCCTGCCGGACGTCAACGCCACGGTGGACAGCCGCCTGCCCGACGCATTGCTGCGCCAGTCGCCGATCCTCAGCCATCCGGTGTTCAACCGTTATCACTCGGAAACCGAGCTGATGCGCTACCTGCGCAAGCTGGCGGACAAGGACCTGGCCCTGGACCGCACCATGATCCCGCTGGGCTCGTGCACCATGAAGCTCAACGCCGCCAGTGAAATGATCCCGGTGACCTGGGCCGAGTTCGGTGCCCTGCACCCGTTCGCCCCGGCCGAGCAAAGCGCCGGCTACCTGCAACTGACCTCCGACCTGGAAGCCATGCTCTGCGCGGCCACCGGGTATGACGCGATCTCCCTGCAGCCGAACGCCGGTTCCCAGGGCGAGTACGCCGGCCTGTTGGCCATCCGTGCCTATCACCAGAGCCGTGGCGAAGCACGTCGTGACATCTGCCTGATCCCATCGTCGGCCCACGGCACCAACCCGGCCACCGCCAACATGGCCGGCATGCGTGTGGTGGTTACCGCCTGCGACGCCCGTGGCAACGTCGACATCGAAGACCTGCGCGCCAAGGCCATCGAGCACCGTGAGCACCTCGCCGCGCTGATGATTACCTACCCGTCCACCCACGGCGTGTTCGAGGAAGGTATCCGCGAAATCTGCGGGATCATCCACGACAACGGCGGCCAGGTGTACATCGACGGCGCCAACATGAACGCGATGGTTGGCCTGTGCGCACCGGGCAAGTTCGGCGGCGATGTGTCCCACCTGAATTTGCACAAGACTTTCTGCATCCCCCATGGCGGTGGCGGCCCGGGTGTTGGCCCGATTGGCGTCAAGTCCCACCTCACGCCCTTCCTGCCCGGCCACGCGGCCATGGCGCGCAAGGAAGGCGCGGTGTGTGCGGCACCGTTCGGCAGTGCAAGCATCCTGCCGATCACCTGGATGTACATCAGCATGATGGGCGGCGCAGGCCTCAAGCGCGCGTCGCAGTTGGCGATACTGAATGCCAACTACATTTCCCGTCGCCTCGAAGAGCACTACCCCGTGCTGTACACCGGCAGCAATGGCCTGGTGGCGCACGAATGCATCCTCGACCTGCGCCCGCTGAAGGACAGCAGCGGCATCAGCGTGGATGACGTGGCCAAGCGCCTGATCGACTTTGGCTTCCACGCCCCGACCATGTCGTTCCCGGTGGCCGGCACGCTGATGATCGAGCCGACCGAAAGCGAGTCCAAGGAAGAACTGGACCGCTTCTGCGACGCGATGATCGCCATCCGCGAAGAAATCCGCGCGGTGGAAAACGGCACCCTGGACAAGGACGACAACCCGCTGAAAAACGCACCGCATACCGCGGCGGAACTGGTTGGCGAATGGAGCCACCCATACAGCCGTGAACAAGCGGTGTACCCGGTCGCTTCGTTGATCGAAGGCAAGTACTGGCCACCGGTTGGCCGGGTCGACAATGTGTTTGGTGATCGCAACCTGGTGTGTGCGTGCCCGTCGATCGAGAGCTACGCATAACCCGACTGGCTGAGCGCGGTCAAAAATGTGGGAGGGGGCTTGCCCCCGATAGCGGTGTGTCAGTCACCAGAACTTTCTACTGACCCACCGCTATCGGGGGCAAGTCGAATCGTCGCACCGCCCCTCCCACATTGACCGAGTACACCCAATACATAACAAGAAACCGGAGAACAACTCATGTCCTTAAGCGTGTTCGACCTGTTCAAGATTGGCATCGGCCCCTCCAGTTCCCACACCGTCGGCCCCATGCGCGCGGCCGCTCGATTCGTCGAAGGCCTCAAGCGTGACAATCTGCTGAGCGCCACCACCGGCATCAAGGTGGAACTCTATGGCTCCCTCGGCGCCACCGGCAAAGGCCACGGCAGCGACAAGGCCGTGCTGCTCGGCCTGGAAGGCGAACACCCGGACACCGTGAACACCGAAACCGTGGCCACGCGCCTGGCGCAGACGCGCGGCGATGGCCGCTTGAACCTGCTCGGCGAACACAGCATTGCGTTCAACGAGAAAGAACACCTGGCGATGATTCGCAAACCCCTGGCCTACCACCCCAACGGCATGATTTTTCGTGCCTTTGATGCGGCGGGCATCCAGATCCGCAGCCGCGAGTACTACTCGGTGGGCGGCGGTTTTGTGGTGGATGAAGACGCCGCCGGCGCCGACCGGATCGTCGAAGACGCCACCCCACTGACGTTCCCGTTCAAGCATGCCAAGGACTTGCTCGGCCATTGCACCACCTACGGTCTGTCCATCAGCCAGGTGATGCTGACCAATGAAAGCGCCTGGCGCCCGGAAGCGGAAACCCGTGCCGGCCTGTTGAAGATCTGGCAGGTGATGCAGGACTGCGTGGCAGCCGGCTGTCGCAACGAAGGCATCTTGCCCGGCGGCCTGAAGGTCAAGCGTCGTGCCGCCGCCTTGCATCGCCAGTTGTGCAAGAACCCGGAGTCGGCCCTGCGCGACCCGCTGTCGGTGCTGGACTGGGTCAACCTGTACGCCCTGGCCGTCAACGAAGAAAACGCCAACGGCGGGCGCGTGGTCACGGCGCCCACCAACGGCGCGGCCGGGATTGTGCCGGCGGTGCTGCATTACTACATGCGCTTTATCCCTGGCGCGAATGAAGACGGCGTGGTGCGCTTCCTGCTCACCGCCGCCGCCATCGGCATTCTCTACAAGGAAAACGCCTCCATCTCCGGTGCCGAAGTCGGTTGCCAGGGTGAAGTCGGCGTGGCCTGTTCCATGGCCGCTGGCGCGTTGTGCGAAGTATTGGGCGGTACGGTTTCCCAGGTGGAAAACGCCGCCGAGATCGGCATGGAACACAACCTCGGCCTGACCTGCGACCCGATTGGCGGCCTGGTGCAGGTGCCCTGCATCGAGCGCAATGCGATGGGCTCGGTGAAGGCCATCAATGCGGTGCGCATGGCCTTGCGTGGCGACGGGCAACACTTCGTCTCGCTGGACAAGGTCATCCGCACCATGCGCCAGACCGGCGCCGACATGAAAAGCAAATACAAGGAAACCGCCCGTGGCGGTTTAGCGGTCAACATTATCGAGTGCTGACGCCTAAAGGCGCGCCGGCACGTTTTTCAGGAGCTGAACATGTCCACCGAAACCCTGTTGAAAACCCCATTGCACGCCCTGCACCTCGAGCTGGGTGCACGCATGGTGCCCTTCGCCGGCTACGACATGCCGGTGCAATACCCACTGGGCGTGATGAAGGAGCACCTGCACACCCGTGAACAGGCCGGGCTGTTCGACGTGTCCCACATGGGCCAGATCCGCCTGACCGGCGCCAATGCCGCAAAGGCCCTGGAAACCCTGGTACCGGTCGACATCATCGACCTGCCGGTCGGCATGCAGCGCTACGCCATGTTCACCAATGACCAGGGCGGCATCCTCGACGACCTGATGGTGGCGAACCTGGGTAACGACGAACTGTTCCTGGTAGTCAACGCGGCCTGCAAGGACCAGGACCTGGCGCACCTGCGCCAGCATATCGGCGAGCAGTGCAGCATCGAGCCGCTGTTCGAAGAACGCGCGCTGCTGGCCCTGCAAGGCCCGGCTGCGGTGAAGGTACTGGCGCGCCTGGCCCCGGAAGTCACCCGGATGACCTTCATGCAATTCGCCCCGGTGCGCCTGCTGGGCGTGGACTGCTACGTCAGCCGCTCGGGCTACACCGGTGAAGACGGTTTTGAAATCTCCGTGCCTGCCGCCAGCGCCGAAAGCCTGGCGCGCAGCCTGCTGGCCGAGGACGAAGTGCAGGCCATCGGCCTGGGCGCCCGTGACTCGCTGCGCCTGGAAGCCGGCCTGTGCCTGTACGGCCACGACATGAACACCGAGACCACCCCGATCGAAGCCAGCCTCCTGTGGGCAATCTCCAAGGCCCGGCGCACCGACGGTGCGCGTGCCGGTGGCTTCCCGGGTGCCGACCGCATCTTCACCCAGCAGCAAACCGGTGTAAGCCGCAAGCGAGTAGGCCTGCTGCCCCAGGAACGCACACCTGTACGTGAAGGCGCAGAGATCGTCGACGAACACGGCAGCGTGATCGGCAGCGTGTGCAGCGGTGGCTTTGGCCCGAGCCTGGGTGGCCCACTGGCCATGGGTTACCTGGACAGCGCATTCACCGCACTGGACACCGAAGTCTCTGCGTTGGTGCGTGGGAAAAAAGTGCCACTTCGTGTAAGCAAAATGCCATTTGTGCCGCAACGTTACTATCGTGGCTGATTGACTGTTCCTATAAGTAACGCGGTTGCGTTAACGTGCACTAATCTGTAACGCAACCGCCATAAAACAGTGCAGCAACGATAGGCATTATTATAGGAATTAACCTATAACAAGTGACCCATTCTATCGAATAAGTCGGTTTCACATTATTCAACGAAGTGTCATGCGGCCGAGCAAAACCTGGGCTTTTGCCAGGGCTTGTTTTTTCTCCATTAGTTGGCGTAGAGTTTGCCCACTGTGTTTGCATGGGTCGCTTGGAACCTGGACCTGGGCAGTAGCTGAAGTAGTTGTGCTACAACCCGTTCGACGTCTCTTACTTTCCTGCAACCCAGCCCAGTACTCTTTCATGTGAAAGGGGCTGTCATTAATTTTTAGCGTCAAGGAAATAAGAAAATGGCTGATCGTCAGAGCGGTACCGTCAAGTGGTTTAACGACGAGAAAGGGTTTGGTTTTATCACTCCAGAAAGCGGTCCGGATCTGTTCGTGCATTTCCGCGCTATTCAAGGCAACGGCTTCAAAAGCCTGAAGGAAGGCCAGAAGGTCACCTTCGTTGCAGTTCAAGGCCAGAAAGGCATGCAGGCTGACGAAGTACAAGCAGAAGGCTGATCCTTCCTGCGACAAAAAGCCCCTGACATGACATCAGGGGCTTTTTTATGGGCGCTATTCCGTAAAATGATTTTTTTCCTCTGAGAGCCCTGCCATGTCTAAACCCTTGCTGAGTCCCCAAGGCGAGTTCCCCGCCGTTGGCCTGGGCCGTCGCCTGGCAGCGATGTTCTATGACTTCCTGTTGTGCACCGCGCTGCTGATCGTCACCGCGTTTATCTACAAGCTGGTGTGGATCGCGTTCGTGGGCGAAGCCAGGATGCGCACCCTCACCGAATCCGGCGCACTGGACGGTGACCCGCTGCTGTCGACGATTCTGTTGTTTGTGCTGTTTGGTTTCTTTGCCAAGTTCTGGACCCATTCCGGGCAAACCCTGGGCATGCAGGTCTGGGGCGTGCGCGTGCAAAACGCCGACGGCTCGCGGATCAGCCTGTGGCAGGCGCTGTTGCGCTTTGTAGTGTCGATTGCGTCGTGGTTATGCGTGGGGCTGGGGTTTGTCTGGTCGTTGTTCGACAAGCACAAACGCAGCTGGCATGACATCTACTCGGATACGCAGTTGGTGCGCATCCCGAAGCAAAAGAAATAAACCGCTGCCTGAACGAAATCAAAATGTGGGAGGGAGCTTGCCCCCTCCCACATTTTCAACCGAGCTCGCCTCGATTCAGGCGTTACCCGCCAGCTTCAGGCGCGCCGCCTGGGTGAAATCCAGCATGCGCTTGAGCGGTCGCACGGCGTGCGGAATCACCGACGGCTCGACGAATATCTCATTACTGCCCTCACGCAGGCACTGCAGCGTACGCTCCAGCGTATTCATCGCCATCCACGGGCAGTGCGCGCAACTGCGGCACGCAGCGCCGTTACCGGCCGTGGGCGCCTCGACGAAGACCTTGTCCGGGCACAGCTGCTGCATCTTGTAGAAGATGCCGCGGTCGGTCGCCACGATGAAGGTCTTGTTCGGCAGCCGCTGTGCCGCCGCAATCAACTGGCTGGTGGAGCCCACCGCGTCGGCCAGTTCGATTACCGAGGTCGGCGATTCCGGGTGCACCAGGATCGCTGCGTCCGGGTACAGCGCCTTCATGTCTTCCAACTGCTTGGACTTGAACTCCTCGTGGACGATGCACGCACCGTCCCACAGCAGCATGTCGGCACCGGTCTGGCGCTGGATGTAGGTACCCAGGTGCTTGTCCGGGCCCCAGATGATGGTCTCGCCGTTGTCCATCAGGCTTTCGACGATTTCCAGCGCACAGCTGGAGGTCACCACCCAATCGGCCCGGGCCTTGACCGCCGCCGAAGTGTTGGCATACACCACCACGGTGCGCTCGGGATGCTGGTCGCAGAACGCCGAAAACTCATCCACCGGACACCCCAGGTCCAGGGAGCACGTGGCTTCCAGGGTCGGCATGAGGATGCGTTTTTCGGGGGTGAGGATTTTGGCGGTCTCGCCCATGAAACGTACACCGGCGACCAGTACGGTCTTGGCCGGGTGGGCTGCGCCGAAGCGGGCCATTTCCAGGGAGTCGGAGACACAGCCGCCGGTTTCTTCGGCCAGGGCCTGGATCACCGGATCGCAATAGAAGTGGGCAACCAGCACCGCGTCCTGAGCCTTGAGCTCGGCAGCAATGGCGGCACGCAGGCTCGCCTCTTCCTCGGCGCTGAGGGCCTTGGGCTGCTTGGCGTCGAGGTGGGCTTGAACCAGTAGGCGTTCGGAAATGTGCGTCATGTTCGCAAGACCTGCAGGCGCAGTAGCGCGAAAGTCGAGTGTACCACCGGCTCTGGAGCCCTTCGGGCGCCGCCGGACGAAGTGATTGTGTTCATCAAGCACGGGTAAAGGTGAAGCTGCGCAAGGCTACAGAATATCCAATGGTTTCAAAAGCCTAATCTGGCTTTGACGCGTGCGCCTGTCGATTAAAAAACCGCAATAGTACCTTGGGTCTCCCCCGCCTTCAGAAATCACCTCAAGCACATAGCCGTCAGCGGGCAGAGTTCATGCAGCAAGTTCGTTCAGACCGTTTTGGAAAGAGGCTCGAACTGGCATTGGTACCGGGCGTCCTTGAGGTTGCTTTCGAACTGTTCAAGACCGTCGTAGATGTTTTGCAGCCCTTCGATCTGGGCTTTCAGCTCGAGCTTTTTATCGGCAATGGCCTGGTTGGCCAAATCCCACGGCAGCTCCAGGCCCCGGTGGTCCTGAAGAATCGCCTGCATTTCCTTAAGCTTGAAACCCAGCTGCTGAGCACACTTGATGAACGTCAACAGCTCAACGCCTTGCTGGTTATAGACCCGATACTTACCTTCGCGTACAGGCGGCGGCAGCAAGCCAATGTCTTCATAGTGGCGGATCGTCTTGACGGTAGTGCCCGATAGCTGGGCGGCTTTGCCGATATACATGAAAAGTCCTTTTTTGGCACAAGAGTGGGGAGAGCACTTTGGCGCGCCGCATCTTCACACATGTCTACGGGGTCGGAAACCCGAAGGTGGCAAAAGGCAGTGTACTTGGCAGGGATAAAGCCGGCATCGCCTGCTGCAAGGCGATGCTGTGCAACGGCTATGTCAGCGGCAAGCGATAGCCTGGGCTTGCTTGAGCCAGGCTTCGCGCTGGGAGTCGCCGGAACCGAGGATCGGCCCGAACGTAAGGGTCTTCAATGGTTTGATGCCGCAGAACTCCAGGGTGGTCTTGCGCATCTGGTGCAGGCCCGGCATGCGGTAGACCCACTTGTAGTACCACGGCGGGGTATCCATCGTGACCAGCAGGTGAGCCGTGCGCCCCTTCAAAAGCTTGTCGGGAAAGGCTTTGCCTTCGCGGTACTTGAAGGCAAAGCCGGGAAGGAATATCCGATCGAAGAAGCCTTTCATCAGGGCCGGAATTCCGCCCCACCAGATGGGATAGACAAACGCCAGGTGCTCAGCCCAGGTGATATCGGCCTGGGCCTTGAGCAGATCGGGCTCCAGCAACTGAACCTGTTTGTAGCCATCGTGCAGCACTGGATCAAACCGCAGAGCATCCAGGCGTAACAGACGCACATCGTGCCCGGCCTCCGTGGCCGCCTTCACATAGGTGTCGGTCAATGCCCCACAGAAACTGTCGGTTGAGGGGTGCCCCAGAATCACCAGTACTCGCTTGCTCATCATCACTTCATCCTGAAAAGTCGAGCGGGCAGGATAGGGTGTGCCCGTAACAGGAGAGTCAACAGGGAGGTTTGCCAAATGCTGGTATAGCTTGGGTGCATTGCGCACCGGCAGGTAAGCACCAAATCGCAGGCAAAAAAAAACCCGGAAATCCTCACTTGCGTGGGCCTTCCGGATTTTCTAAACCGCCAAAAATGGTGGGTCGTGTGGGATTCGAACCTACGACCAATTGGTTAAAAGCCAACTGCTCTACCAACTGAGCTAACGACCCGCTGTGTGGTGGCGCGTATAATACTGATTTCTAAGGATTATTCAACACCTTATTTGAAATAAATCAGAAATAACGCGTCGGGTCCGTAATTCCGGCTATTTGGAAGCCCTCTGCACGCAGTCGGCAGCTGTCGCATTTCCCACAGGCACGGCCGTCATCGTCTGCCTGATAGCAGGAAACTGTCAGCGAGTAATTGACACCGAGTCCTACGCCAACCTTCACGATAGCGGCCTTGCTCAGGTTTTGCAGCGGTGCCTGGATCCGGAAACCCTGCCCTTCTACCCCGGCTTTTGTCGCCAAATTGGCCATGCGTTCGAACGACTCGACGTATTCCGGGCGGCAGTCCGGGTAGCCGTTGTAATCAAGGGCATTAACCCCGATGAAGATGTCCCGCGCATTCAGAACCTCCGCCCAGCCCAGGGCCAGGGACAGGAACACGGTGTTGCGTGCCGGTACGTAGGTGACCGGGATGCCTTGGGTGGGGGCCTCCGGGACGTCGATAGTGCTGTCGGTCAAGGCCGAGCCACCCATGCCGTCGAGGTTCAGGCCAATCACCTTGTGTTCGACCACGCCCAGGTCTCGGGCCACACGGGCGGCGGCCTCCAACTCGGCACGGTGGCGCTGACCGTAGTCGAAGCTCATGGTGTAACAGCTGTAGCCTTCGGCGCGAACCATGGCCACTAACGTCGCGGAGTCGAGGCCACCGGACAGCAGGATGACCGCGCGCTTTTGATCAGTCATCTCAGCGCCCCGGTTCGTCGTTCCACAGGTATTTATGCAGCTGCAATTGCAGGCGTACGGGCAGGTTATCGGCAACCACCCAGTCGGCCAGATCGCGCGCGTTCAGGTCGTGGTGGCTGGGAGAGAACAACACCTCACCGGCACGGCGGTCAAGGCCGTACTGGATCAGCTTGGAGTTGGCCCAGTCATAGTCTTCACGGGAACAAATCACGAACTTGACCTGATCGTTGGGCGTCAGCAGTTCGATGTTCTCGTAGCGGTTGCGATGCACTTCCTTGGAGCCCGGCGTCTTGAGGTCAACCACTCGGCTGACACGCGGGTCTACAGCGGAAATATCCAGGGCCCCGCTGGTTTCCAGGGAGACCTCGTAACCGGCATCACACAGCTGTTTGAGCAAGGGGATGGCGTTGGGCTGGGCCAGGGGCTCGCCACCCGTTACACAGACGTAGCGGGGCCGGTAGCCGGCAACCTGTTCCAGGATGTCTTCGAGGGTGCGCACGGTGCCGCCACTGAAGGCGTAGGCGCTGTCACAGTATTGGCAACGCAAGGGGCAACCGGTCAGGCGCACAAAAACCGTGGGCAGGCCAGCGGTTCGCGTTTCACCCTGTAACGAGTAAAAAACTTCGGTGATGCGTAATGTGTCTTGCATAGTCGCCACGGGCGTAACAGCTAAACAGGCTGTCCGCCTCCGTCAGGCACTTCAAGGAACCCCGCCAACGCGTAGGCCCCAGGAAGCGTGTGTCATAAAAGGGCGTGGATTCTAACGAAAAAACCCGCGCCAGGCGCGGGTTTCTTCTAAACGGCTGCATCGCTTACAAGCGTTGCAGATCCCGTTGGGCCAACTGTGCAGCGGAGGTACCCGGATACTGGGCTACGACCTGCTGCAGAATGCCTTTGACCTTGTCGGTATGACCCAGGCGGCGTTCTACGTCAGCGAGTTTATACAGCGAGTCGGGCACCTTGGCGTGCTTGGGGTACAGTTGACTGACCTTGGCAAATGCCTGGCCCGCCCCCTGCAGATCACCCTTTGCCAGATTCACCTCGCCCAACCAGTATTGGGCATTGCCCGCGTACTGGCTGTTTGGGTAGCGGCCCAGGAAGGCGGTAAAGGCTTTGCTGGCCTTATCGAAATCCTTGGCCTTGATCAGGTCGAAGGCTGCATCGTAATACAGCTTTTCCTTCGCCGGATCACCCGGTTCACTGCTGGCGGCAGGGGCTTGGCTCGCAGCGGCGGCCCCTGCTGCTGCACCACCGATAGCCGCGCTGGGCGCGCCACCGGCAGAAGAATTATCAGGAGTAGCGGCAGGTGTAACACCGGCTCCTATACGTCGATCAAGATCCTGGTAACGCTCCAGGCCTTCCTGCTTCAGCTGACGCACCTCATTTTGCAGAACTTCAATGGTGCCTTGTTGCTGCGCCAATTGATCCTGCATGCGTTGCAGCTGGTTGAACAGTTCGCCCTGTGCCGAGGGAGCGGACGTAGCCGCCCCCCCAGCATAGGCGCCGTTCGTGCCATAACCCGCTGGCGGATAGCTGCTCCCGCTATTGTTATAGCCAGAGTTGCTGTCTTCCACAGGAACCGCAGCCCACACCGCAAGCGGGGCGAGGCTGAGAGCCAATACAGTTAGAGCACGACGGCACGTTCGCATGACGAATTACTTACGCAGTTCGACGCGACGGTTTTGAGCCCAGGACTGCTCGTCGTGGCCAGTAGCAACTGGACGCTCTTTACCGTAGGAAACCAGTTCCAGTTGGCCTGGAGCAACACCTTGCAGTACCAGGTAGCGCTGAACGGCTTTCGCACGACGCTCGCCCAGTGCCATGTTGTACTCACGAGTACCACGTTCGTCAGTGTTACCTTCCAGAACAACGCGAGCGCCGTTAGCTTTCAGGTCCTTCGCGTGAACGTCCAGAGCGCGCATGGCTTCTGGCTTCAGGTCCGAACTGTCGTATTCGAAGTAGAAAGTGGTGATAGCGCGCAGAGCAGCTTCTTCGCTCAGGGAGCCGTCAACTGCACCAGTGTTAGCGCCGTAACCAGCGTTTGGATCAACAGCTGCGCCTTCACCGGCATTGTCGCCGCCTTTAGACGAGCAACCAACGGCTACGGACAGAGCCAGAGCCAGAGCAGCAAACTTACCAAACTTCAGCATTTCCATCGTGAAACTCCTAATGAACCCCAGTGTGTTAAGTACTTCTTTTTGTAGCGCCGCGTCAGTTCAGGTAAGGGGACCAGGACGGTTCTCTGACTTCGCCTTGTGCGGTAGGAAGCGGGAGCCTTACGCGTCCATTAATGGACACGAGCATCAAGACTCCCCGGCCCTGCTGGCGGGTGGCGTAGATTACCATGGTGCCGTTGGGCGCAACAGTAGCTGACTCATCAAGGTTGGTATCTGTGAGGATTTTTACCGTTCCACGCTGCAAATCCTGGGCCGCAACCCGGAAATTAGTGAAACCATCCTGACGGTGAATCATCACCAACGTCTTTTCATCAGCCGAAAGCTTAGGATTGGCGTTGTAGTTACCGATAAAGGTCACGCGTTCCGCGCCCCCACCGCCAACGCTGGTCTTGTAGATCTGTGGCTTGCCGCCGCGGTCCGAGGTGAAGTAGATGGTCGAACCATCCTTGCCCCAGAACGGTTCGGTGTTGATACCAGGACCGCTGGTCACACGGCTGATCTGACGCGAAGCCATGTTCATCACGTAGATGTCCGGGTTGCCGTCCTTGGACAGTACGAATGCCAGGCGCGAACCATCCGGCGACCAGGCCGGTGCACCGTTGAGGCCTTCGAAGTTGGTGATCTGCTCACGACGGCCAGTATCGATGTGCTGGACGAAGATACGCGGACGCTTCTGTTCGAAAGACACGTAGGCAATACGCTTGCCGTCCGGCGCGAACCGCGGCGACAGGATTGGCTCACGGGACTGCAGCAAGGTCACTGCCCGCGCACCATCGTAGTCCGAACGCTGCAGGGTGTAGCGAGTGTTGTCTACGGAGAAACGCTCGGCCGTTACATAAAGCAGGCGTGTCGAGAACGCGCCCTTGATACCGGTGAGCTTTTCAAACGACTGGTCCGAGATGTAGTGGGCCATATCGCGCAGTTGTTCGGCGGTACCCGATACGCTGCCGGTCAGGACCTGCTGCTCGGTGGCCACGTTGAACAAGGTGTACTGGATCTGCAGGCGACCGCCGGCCGGCGTGATGCTGCCGACCATCAGGTACTGCGCGCCCACCGCTTTCCAATCACGGAAGATGACTTCGCTGGCCTGGGTCGGCTGGCTGATCATGTTGCCTTTCGGAATCGGGGCGTAGTAACCGGAATTGCGCAGGTCGTCGCTGACGATCTGGGCCATGTCGTCCGGCAGCACGCTGCCGCCCTGCCAGCCAAACGGCACTACCGCGATCGGGGTAGCCCGATCGCTGCCGCTGGTGACCAGGATGTTCTTTTCATCCGCCGCCGCTATCCCTGCCATACAGCAAATAACGACAAGCATTCCTCGAAGAAGGTTTCTCACAAGGCTAGATCCTCAGGTGTGAATGTCATCTTGAATGAACGATAGGGAGCGAAGTCGCTTGGTTTCATTCCCTGCATCTCGGTCAACCGGCCAATATTCTTGACCGCGGCAACCGCCGAACTGTCGAACGAACCGTCACCACTGGACTTGGCCACGCTGACCGAAGTCACCGTACCGTCCGGCAACATGCCGATCTGCAGCACTACTGTCATGCCTTTGCGTGCCGAAGGTGGACGTGTCCAGCCTTCTGCTGCCCGCGCCCGAATCAGGTCGTCGAAACTGCCCGCGACTTCATCGCCACGTTCATCGGCCAAGGCTTGCTGACGCTGCGGCGTGTCGGAGAGCAAATCTGCCAAGGCCTGGGCCTTTTTCTCTTCGGCGGATTTACGCGCTGCTTCCTGGGCCTTTTTCTTGGTGGCATCGGCGGCAGCTTTCTTCTTCGCGTCGTCGGCGATTTTCTTCTTCGCCTCGTCTGCTTCAGCTTTTTTCTTGGCGTCTTCGGCGGCTTTCTTCTTCGCGTCTTCGACTATTTTCTTCTTGGCGTCTTCAGCGGCCTTTTTCTTGGCCTCTTCTTCGGCAGCCTTCTTGGCTTCTTCTTCAGATTTCTTCTTGGCTATATCAGCCAATTGTTTCTCTTCAGCTTTTTTAGCTTCGGCAGCTTTCTCGGCTTTCTTGGCTTCATCAGCCTTTTTCGCCTCGTCGGCCTTCTTGGCTTCGTCAGCCTTTTTCGATTCCTCGGCCTTTTGAGCCGCCTCTTCTTTCTTTTGTTCCGCAGCAGCCTTCACCGCTTCCTGCTCGACCTTCTTCTGTTCCATCTGTTCGACTTCAGTCTGGCGCGCAGCCGACTTCTGGGCCTCACCCGCAATCTTCTGATTGGTCTGGGTGGTGGCCTGGCTTTTCGATTTCAGCTGATACAGGGTCGCCTGCACGATCGGCTTGGCTGGCGGCAGGTCCGGGGTCATGGCAAAGCTGACGAACAGCATGCCAAAGACCAGGACGTGCAGGGCAATTGCCCAGACGCTAGGCCAGAAGAAGCTTTCCGAGGCGGACGGCTCTCGCTGTTGGTGCATCAGGGCGCCTCGGTAATCAAGCCAACGTTACCGACGCCGGCCTTCTGCAGCCCGCCCATGGCGCCCATGACGGAACCGTAGTCGACCGACTTGTCGCCGCGGATGAACACCTGGGTGTGCTTGCCGCCTTCGTTGCCGGAGCGAATGATCTTGGTCACCGCATCGGTCATCGCCGGCAGGGTCAAGGCCTTGTCCTGCTGTTTCTGCGTGTCGACTTCGCTGCCAAGGTTCCAGTAATAGGTCTTGTCAGCCTTGATCGAAATGGTCAGGACCTGAGTGTTGTTGTCCTGCGGCAAGGCTTCACTGGAAACCTTGGGCAGATCAACCTTCACGCCCTGGTTGAGCATCGGCGCGGTCACCATGAAGATCACCAGCAGCACCAGCATCACGTCGATGTAGGGCACTACGTTCATCTCGGCGACCGGCTTGCGCTTTTTGCGAGCTCGAGCGATTAAAGCCATTGGGAATTACCTGCTTATTCTTCGCTGGTGTGCACTTTACGGTGCAGGATCGCCTGGAACTCATCGGCGAAGGTGTAGTAACGGCCGATCAACGTTTCGCTGGTGGCAGCAAAGCGGTTGTAGGCAATTACTGCGGGGATAGCGGCGAACAGGCCGATCGCGGTGGCGATCAGGGCTTCGGCAATACCCGGGGCCACGGTGGCCAGGGTCGCTTGCTGGGCCTGGGCCAGGCCGCGGAACGAGTTCATGATCCCCCACACGGTACCGAACAGGCCGATGTACGGGCTGACGGAACCGACGGTAGCGAGGAACGGCAGGCTCTGCTCCAGTTTCTCTTCTTCACGGGAAATGGCGACGCGCATGGCACGGGCCACGCCTTCCATGACCGCTTCCGGATCAACACCCGGCTGCTGGCGCAGGCGCGAGAATTCCTTGAAGCCGGCGCGGAAGATCTGCTCGACGCCCGAGTCCGGGTCCGGGTTGCTGCCGGCCTGGCGGTACAGCTTGGACAGGTCGATACCCGACCAGAAGCGCTCTTCAAAGCTCTCCAGGGCACGTCGACCGGCGCGCAGCAGGTTGCTGCGCTGAAAAATCATGACCCAAGAGGTAACCGATGCGGCTACCAGGGTCAGCATCACCAGTTGAACCACGACACTGGCATTGCTGACCAGGCTCCACATGGAGGAATGGTCGACGACGGTAGGTTCCACGCTAAATCTCCTGCTTTGATTGTTTACCCGCGCCGCTCACGGCGGCAAAGGCCGCACGTAGAGTTTCGGGAATGGCCCGAGGTTTCAAACTGTTGGTGCGCACACACGCCACCAGGAACTGCCCCTCACAGAGCAGCGTTGCATCCGTTGCCCGCCTGACCTGCTGCTTGAAACGCAGGCTGGCACGGTTCAATTCGATTACTTCAGCGCTGACCAGCAACTCGTCGTCCAGTCGCGCCGGTGCGTGGTAGCGCGCCTCGCTGGAATGCACGACGAATAACAGGTCCTCCCCTGCCAGCTGGGATTGGGCAAAGCCCAGCTCCCGTAGCCGCTCGGTACGAGCCCGCTCCATGAACTTGAGATAATTGACGTAATACACGATGCCGCCGGCATCGGTGTCCTCGTAATAAACGCGACAGCGATGTGCGAACGACTGATCCCCGTTTTGCGCGCGCATACTCTAGTGCTTACTCCTCAGGTTGCCAATCCGCTGGGGCAACTGTTTTTTCATTCTCGAAAAACATATCCAGTGACTGAATGACGACGCCAGCCACTAGGACAGCACAAACATCGAATAAATCGACTGGCGTGAGCTTTTAATCGTCCACTGCATCAAGGAATTCGTCTACCACGGGCATCTCACCCAATCGTGACGGAATGTTTAACCCGAAGTGCAGATAGGCATGGCGCGTCACCACCCGCCCCCTTGGCGTGCGCATGATATAGCCCTGCTGGATCAGGTACGGCTCCAGCACATCCTCGATGGTATGGCGCTCTTCACTGATGGCCGCCGCCAGGCTGTCGACACCTACCGGACCGCCGTCGAACTTCTCGATCATGGTCAAGAGCAGGCGTCGATCCTGATGATCGAAGCCGTGCTCGTCCACATCCAGCAGGTTCAGGGCCAGGTCCGCCACGGCCTTGGTGATATGCCCCTTGGCCCGGACTTCGGCAAAGTCACGCACGCGACGCAGCAGGCGGTTGGCAATCCGTGGCGTGCCCCGGGCCCGACGGGCAATTTCGAACGCGCCTTCCGGGTCCAGGGGCAAGCCGAGAATACTGGCCGAACGGCTGACGATGGTCGCCAGATCGGCGGTGCTGTAGAACTCAAGACGTTGAACAATGCCGAAACGGTCTCGCAGCGGGTTGGTCAACATGCCCGCGCGCGTGGTCGCGCCCACCAGCGTAAACGGTGGCAGGTCGAGCTTGATCGAGCGCGCCGCCGGGCCTTCGCCGATCATGATGTCGAGCTGGAAATCTTCCATCGCCGGGTACAGGACTTCCTCGACGATTGGCGAGAGCCGGTGGATCTCGTCGATGAACAGCACATCATGGGGCTCGAGGTTGGTGAGCAACGCCGCCAAATCACCTGGCCGCTCCAGCACCGGGCCGGAGGTGGACTTGATCGACACACCCATTTCCTGGGCAATGATGTTGGCCAGGGTGGTTTTACCCAGCCCCGGCGGGCCGAAGATCAAGGTATGGTCCAAGGACTCACTGCGCCCGCGCGCGGCCTGAATAAACAACTCCATCTGCTCGCGCACGGTGGGCTGGCCGATGTAGTCGGCAAGGCTAAGGGGGCGGATGGCGCGGTCCTGGACTTCTTCACGATCACGAGGCCCGGTGGCCGCGATCAGACGATCAGCTTCAATCACTTAAATCATTCCCTTCAGGGCTCGGCGGATCATGTCTTCGCTGCTCAGGTTCTTGTCCTTGATGGCCGAGACGGCCTTGCTGGCCTCCTGGGGTTTGTAGCCCAGGGAGATCAGCGCACTGACGGCGTCGCTTTCAGCACTCGCGACCTGGCCCGCCGGCATGTCCGGCTGGTTCGGCACCAGGGCGAACATGCTCGGCACCACTTCCCAGGCCTTGAAGCGGTCCTTGAGTTCTACCAGCAGGCGCTCGGCGGTTTTCTTGCCCACGCCCGGTACCTTGGTCAGCGCCGAGGTGTCCTGGGCCGACACGGCACGTACCAGCTCATCCACTTCCAGGCTCGACATCAACGCCAGGGCCAATTTAGGCCCCACGCCATTGAGGCGAATCAACTCGCGGAAGAAGTCGCGGTCACGCTTGCCAATGAAACCATAGAGTAGTTGCGCATCTTCGCGCACCACCAGATGGGTATGCAGCGTTATGGGTTCACCGACCGACGGCAGGCGGTACAGGGTGGTCATGGGCACTTCCAGCTCATACCCCAGCCCGTTTACATCCAGAATCAGGTGCGGCGGCTGTTTCTCAGCCAGGGTGCCGCGCAAGCGTCCAATCACGGTTCAGATCCTTAAAGCTTGGGGTCAGAGCGAGGCCTGACCGGAAATAACGATTGCGCTGATGCTATCAGAGACGCAGGCGCCCGCCACGACTGCGTGCCGTGCCCAGGCCGTGAGGCAGCAGGCTGGAGCGCGTGTGTGCATGGCAAATGGCAATGGCCAGGGCGTCGGAGGCATCGATCTGCGGCTTTGAGGTGAGCTTGAGCATGTGCATGACCATCATCTGCACCTGCTCTTTATTGGCCGCGCCGGTGCCGACCACGGACTGCTTGACCTGGGTCGCGGTGTACTCGGCGATCTCCATGCCCTCCTCGGCGCCGGCGACGATGGCGGCGCCACGAGCCTGGCCGAGCTTCAACGCCGAATCTGCGTTTTTTGCCATGAACACCTTTTCGATGCCCATGGTCACCGGTCCGTAGGTCTGGATCACTTCACGCACGCCGCGATAGACGATCTGCAGGCGCTCAGCCAACTCGCCTGCGCCGGTACGGATACAGCCCGAAGCGACGTAGACGCAGCCGCGCGGGGTGTGTTGCACCACACCAAAACCGGTGATGCGCGAACCGGGGTCGATACCTAGGATTAAAGTCATAACGCCTGCAGGTCGGATAAACACATTTTTTGATACACCGTAGTTCTAATGTGGGAGGGGGCTTGCTCCCGATGGCGATCGTCCAGTTAGACATAGGCTGACTGATACACCGCCATCGGGAGCAAGCCCCCTCCCACATTTGGATCTACTTCATTCTTCAGCCTAGCTGTTCGGCCACGGATTCCGGGATGTCGGCGTTGGAATACACGTTTTGTACATCATCCAGGTCTTCGAGCATATCGAGCATCTTCAGCACTTTCTGCGCACCGTCCAGGTCCAGCTCGGCACTGGTGGTCGGCAGCATCACAATCTCGGCGTCGGAGCCTTTGAAACCGGCCGCTTCCAGGGCGTTACGCACGGCGTAGAAACCGGCGAACGAGGTAAACACGTCGATGGAGCCATCTTCATTGGTCACCACGTCGTCGGCATCCGCCTCCATCGCCGCTTCCATCAGTGCATCTTCATCCACACCCGGCGCGAAGGAGATCTGCCCCTTGCGTTCGAACAGGTAGGCCACCGAACCGTCAGTCCCGAGGTTGCCGCCACACTTGCTGAACGCATGACGCACGGCGGCGGCAGTACGGTTGCGGTTATCGGTCATGCATTCGACCATCACCGCCACGCCACCCGGGCCGTAGCCTTCGTAGGTCAACTCGACCATGTCGTCGGTGTCGGCAGCGCCGGCCCCACGGGCCACGGCACGGTCGATAATGTCACGACTCATGTTGGCGCCGAGGGCCTTGTCCAGGGCCAGGCGCAGACGCGGGTTGGAGCCCGGGTCACCACCACCCTGGCGGGCAGCGACCGTCAGCTCACGGATCCACTTGGTGAAGATCTTGCCTTTCTTGGCATCCTGACGCTCTTTGCGGTGCTTGATGTTCGCCCACTTGGAATGGCCAGCCATAACACAACTCCGAAATTCTCTAGAAACCTTATCAACCCCACCCGGGGTGGGATACAACCCTTGTAACGCAAAGGCGCATCCGAAGATGCGCCTTTTTAGACTGCGTAAACCTCAGTGCGCTTTCACGCAGCAGCCTTACTCAGCCTTCGGCGTCTCGCGCAGGCGAATATGCAGCTCGCGCAATGCCTTGGCATCCACCACACCCGGAGCCTGGGTCATGACGTCCGCAGCACTCTGGGTTTTCGGGAAGGCGATCACTTCACGGATCGACTGGGCGCCGGTCATCAGCATCACCAGGCGGTCGAGGCCGAAAGCCAGGCCACCGTGGGGTGGCGCGCCGTATTTCAGGGCGTCGAGCAGGAAACCGAACTTCTCTTCCTGTTCCGCTTCGTTGATGCCCAGCAGGCGGAAGACCGCTTGTTGCATCTCTTTGCGGTGGATACGGATCGAACCGCCACCCAGCTCAGTACCGTTCAACACCATGTCATACGCGCGGGACAGCGCGCCTGCCGGGTTGGCTTCCAGCTCTTCGGGCGAGCACTTCGGCGCGGTGAACGGGTGGTGCAAGGCGCTGAAGCTACCGTCATCATTCTCTTCGAACATCGGGAAGTCGACGACCCACATCGGTGCCCACTTGCAGGTCAGCAGGTCCAGGTCGTGGCCCAGCTTGATCCGCAGCGCGCCCAGGGCTTCGCTGACGATCTTGGCTTTGTCGGCGCCGAAGAACACGATGTCGCCGTCGACCGCGCCCACGCGATCCAGGATCACATTGAGGTTGGCTTCCGGGATGTTCTTCACGATTGGCGACTGCAGGCCTTCAACACCCTTGGCGCGCTCGTTGACCTTGATGTACGCCAGGCCCTTGGCACCGTAGATGCCGACGAACTTGGTGTAGTCGTCGATCTGCTTGCGCGGCATGCTCGCGCCGCCAGGCACGCGCAGGGCGGCGATGCGGCATTTCGGGTCGTTGGCCGGGCCGCTGAACACCTTGAAATCAACTTCGGTGAGCTGGTCGGCCACGTCCACCAGTTCCAGCGGGTTACGCAGGTCGGGCTTGTCCGAACCGTAGCGGCGCATGGCCTCTTCGAAGGTCATGTGCGGGAATTCGCCGAACTCCAGGTCCAGTACTTCCTTGAACAGGTTGCGGATCATCTGCTCGGTGATGCCCATGATCTCTTTCTCATCGAGGAAGCTGGTCTCGATGTCGATCTGGGTGAATTCCGGCTGGCGGTCGGCGCGCAGGTCTTCGTCGCGGAAGCACTTGGCGATCTGGTAGTAACGGTCGAAACCGGCCACCATCAGCAGCTGCTTGAACAGCTGCGGCGACTGCGGCAAGGCGAAGAAACTGCCGGCGTGGGTACGGCTAGGCACCAGGTAGTCACGCGCGCCTTCCGGGGTGGCCCGGGTCAGGATAGGCGTTTCGACGTCAAGGAAGCCGTTCTCGTCGAGGAAGCGGCGGATGCTGGTGGTCATGCGCGAACGCAGGCGCAGCTTCTCGGCCATTTCCGGACGACGCAGGTCCAGGAAACGGTAGCGCAGGCGGGTTTCTTCGCCGACGTCGGAGTATTCGTTCAGCGGGAACGGCGGGGTTTCCGATTCGTTGAGTACTTCCAGCTCGTAGCCCAGCACTTCGATCGCACCGGACGCCATGTTCGCGTTCACGGCACCGGCAGGACGCAGGCGAACCTTGCCGGTGATCTTCACGACGTACTCGCTGCGCACACGGTCAGCAGCGGCGAAGCTTTCGGCGCGGTCCGGATCGAACACCACCTGGGCCAGGCCATCACGATCACGGATATCGAGGAAGATCACCCCGCCGTGGTCGCGGCGACGGTGAACCCATCCGCAAAGGGTGATTTCCTGACCATCCAGGGTCTCGTTCAGTTGGCCGCAATAGTGGCTGCGCATCATGGTAGTGGTTTCACTTCTCGTAATTCGAAATTCGGTGGAGGCCTGCCTCGTCACCGTACATTAAAGCAGGGGACGGATAATGCAGGAGCCTGCGCATGGAGTTCAACTCAGTCTGCTTTGTCGCCGCCCGCAAGGTTCTTCTTCGAACCGGTCTTGAAATCGGTCTCGTACCAGCCGCTGCCGCTCAGGCGGAAGCCCGGCATGGACAACATCTTCTTGAGCTCGGGTGCCTGGCAGGCCGGGCAATCGACCAGCGGCGCTGCGCTGATCTTCTGGATGGCTTCCAACTGATGTCCACAGGAAGCACATTGATAGTCGTACATGGGCATGGCGATGTCTCGGCGGTCGATCGTTACTGTGCCGCGCCCGCTCTTGATAGAGAGCAGAGGGAGAAAGCCCCGGCAGCAGCAAAGCGCGGGATTATATCTGGTAAATCAAGGCAGCGCAGCCGGCTTTCTGCCCGGGGCAGGCCCACCTCGACAGCGGACCAGCCCCGAGGCCTGCCGATTACTCAGGGCTTGGCGAGACAGCACGGCCCTTTAACAGATGAACCACACACACTACCCTGACCAACCCACTGAAGTTCTTCACTCCTCCATACCGCAAGTGCACTTCCCGATCGACATAGGACAGCAATGCGCTGACAGAGCAGGCATTGATCCTGGCTATTTCCGTGAGGATATTCCAATAGATCTGCTCAAGCCGAAGACAAGTGGAAAACCCATTGAGCCTTACCGATCGGGACAATGGCTTGGCCAGCCCCATATCGAACCCCTTGGCGAAGGGGTCGACGCTTATCTTGTGGAAACCACCGGTTTCCATCACTCCCACATCCACTCCACGTGACATACACCTGACACTCCATTGCCAAACAACAGCCCATGGGTTCTCCCATTGGACAGTGGCCCTATAAGACAGCAGGACGAAGCAGGCAGCCAGAAGACGGGGCGTTGATAGGCGTAGGACAACGCCAGGAAATGCGTGGAAACAAGCAAGTGGCGCCACAACGGCGCCACTGTGGGTGACGGTTACTGGTTTTCGAGCAGGGAGCGCAGCATCCACGCGGTTTTCTCGTGAACCTGCATGCGCTGGGTCAGCAGGTCCGCGGTCGGCTCATCGCTGACCTTGTCGAGCAACGGGAAAATACCGCGTGCGGTACGCGTGACCGCCTCCTGGCCCGCCACCAGTTGCTTGATCATCTCTTCTGCGCTGGGAACTCCCTCTTCTTCCTTGATGGAGGAAAGACGGGCGTAGATCGAATAGGCGCCCGGTGCCGGGAAACCCAGGGCACGGATACGCTCGGCTATGGCGTCCACCGCCAGCGCCAGCTCGTTGTACTGCTCTTCGAACATCAGGTGCAGCGTACGGAACATGGGGCCCGTGACGTTCCAATGGAAGTTGTGGGTCTTCAGGTACAGTACATAGGTATCGGAGAGCAGTCGTGAAAGCCCATCGACGATGGATTTACGATCTTCTTCACTGATACCGATATCGATTGCCATGTTTATCCCCTTCAATTGACAAGCATTCATTGATCAGGTGCACGACCACTCTAGCAAGAGCGCCGCGTAGACGCAGCCCGACACCCTCGGGCGACATGCGACAAATCGCCCCTGCACGACCTTTCAGCCCGTGCAGTACAAGCCTTTGGACACGTCGGAAATTTCCTTTAAGGCCGCCAGAAACACCTGCACATCTCTAGGACAAGCGTTTCACGCAGAAATGCCACGCCCCTTTCAACCGCGGAAAATGCTCGATTTGAGTAGGCACGGCCTTTGCTGTTAAATAGGCAGCGTGTCGCCGTCGTTAATTTCCACGGCAAGCGGCATAGGCTGATACCCGCGCACGTGCCCAACGCCTCCCATTGTTCAGAAGCGAACCGTGCCAGTCAGCTCTTCCTTGTGATCCGTCTTAACGTGAGTTAATCAAAATGTTGAAAATCGTCCACCTGCTAACGGGCGTTGCAGCGTTGCTGCTGTCCTTTATCCCGAGCCTGCAGCCTGAAAGCCTGCCCTACCTGCAACAACACGACGCTCTGTACCTGGCCTTGTTCGGCCTTCTTAACCTGACGCTCGCTCCCGTAATCCCTTACTGGAACAAAGGCACACGTCATCAACTGCAAAACCTGGTCAGCGCACTGCTGGTACTGACCGTTGTCGTACAAACCCTCACCCTCCTGGCACCTATGCCTGAAGTGGGCGGCCATCCGGCCATCCTGCTCAGCCTGGTGATTGCTGTGGTCGCTATCGTTCTTCACCTGGCCATCAGCTTCTACCGTTCGTCCCCGGCGGCCGCGTCGCAAAACTACGACATGACCAATCGGGATACCGGTACCGTCAAGTGGTTCAACACCTCCAAAGGCTTCGGCTTTATTTCCCGCGATTCGGGCGACGACATCTTCGTCCACTTCCGGGCTATCCGTGGCGAAGGCCATCGCGTCCTGGTGGAAGGCCAGCGCGTGGAGTTCTCCGTGATGAATCGCGACAAAGGCCTGCAAGCCGAAGACGTGATCGCTGCCCTGCCGCGTCGCTGATTCCAGCCGTCGCAGCAAAAAAAACCGCGATCCAGCCTTGGCTGGGTCGCGGTTTTTTATTGCACTCGGATTAATAGTGCGGTGGCGGCGCCTCTTCTTCGGACGTCTCGAACTGGCCGCCCATTTCTTCCTGACGCTTGAGCAGCGCGGTCATCTGCAGCTGCAGGCGCTCAACCGCGCGCTGCTGGGCGACCAGGATGTCATTGAGGGTCTCGATGGTGTCGTCCTGAAAGGCCAGGCGGCTCTCCAGATCGGTAACGCGGTCTTGCAAGTCCATGGTTCAACCCTGGGTGAAGATAAAGTCGGCAGGCAGCAACGCGTGCAGGCGCACACGAATGGCCGCCACTTGTTCGTCAGTGTACGGCTGGGCCGGATGCTTGCCCCACACCGGCGCAGGCCACGCAGCATCATCACGCTTGCGTACGATCACATGCACGTGCAATTGGCTGACGACATTACCGAGCGCACCGATATTCATCTTGTCGGCGCCCAGGCCTTCGTTGAGTAACTGCGCCAGCAACGTAGTTTCCTTCCAGAGGATCTGTTGATCTGCGACATCCAGCTGAAACACTTCGCTGATACCGTTGATGCGTGGCACCAGGATGAACCACGGGTAATTCGAGTCATTGGACAGCAGCAGGCGGCACAACGGGAAGTCCCCGATCACCAGTGTGTCTTGTTGCAGGCGTTGATCTAAGGCGAACACCACGGGCACTCCGTTTGGCAGGTCAGGTTCTGGCGCCCAGCATACCTTCGAATGCGAGCGGCTTCACGGCGAATGCGGGGGGCGCCCGGCGCACCCGGAGAAAAAAACCGCACCCTTTCGATGCAGGCGAATAATTGAGCTACGCTAACTCGGGCCTCACCGGGATGCACCAAAATGACCCACTTGTGCCTCAAAGAGATCCGCCAACTACCCACCCATGGGGGTGGACCGGTAACGTTTTTCTCGGGCAAGGTTTTTTTGCACCCCCCAACAGCGGTAACACACGGGCGTCAAGCCCAAACCAAACGGCGTAAAAAGCCCGTGCTTATGCGGTTTTTACCCCGTCGTAACGTTTTTCACGAAAAAATGACATTCAGTTACCGGTTTGGGCGCGCTTGTTGCATTCACCCCCCTATCGTCGACAACGGCACCTGCAGGGAAGTGAGTGTTTCGCGATAAAAAACAGTGGCGTTTCAATGCATACCAGGAAGACGACAAACGCTGAAAGACGTTTGAAAACAGCATTGAAGTTGTCAGTCCCGTTACATTCGGACTGTGAATTTGCGACATGGAACTAGCAATTTACGACAGCCTCGTAAAGAAGCTGAAAGGAAAGATGGGTAAGTATCGTCAATAGAGTCTGCGTGATATAACTTTGCGCCGACACAAAAAAGAAAGAGCCGCCCAGATAAAAATACAGGTGGGACGGCAGTACTCTTCCTAAAACCAAAGGAGCAAATCACGATGCGCGTGATGAAGTGGAGCATGATCGCCCTGGCTGTTTCAGCAGGCACCTCGCAGTTCGCAATGGCGTCCGCCCAGGACGATTCCAAGGGCTTTATCGAGGACAGTACAGCCAGCATTCTGACACGGGCCCTGTATTTCAGCCGTGACCGCCGTAACCACGGTGCAGAACAAAGCCGTATCGAAGAAACCGGCCTCGGCTTCCACGGCCTCTTCAGCTCGGGTTACACCCAAGGCACCATCGGTGTCGGTGTCGACGTGATCGGTCTGCTGGGCGTCAAGCTGGACAGCGGCAAAGGCCGTGCCGGCACCGGTCTGTTCCCAGAGGGTTCCGACGGCCGTTCGCAGGATGACTACTCCAAAGGCGGCGCAGCCATCAAGTTCCGTATGTCCAATACGGTCCTGAAGATCGGTGATCAGTACACCACCGCTCCAGTGTTCGCTTCCGATGACAGCCGTTTGCTGCCGGAACTGCCGCAAGGCATCTCCATCACCAGCAACGAAATCAAAGATCTGAAACTGGAAGCCGGTCACTTCACCTCGATCGTTGCCCAGGATCAAACCTACCGCGACAGTATCGCCAGCTCCGAACCAGGCTCGAGCCGTGGCCTGCGAGACGCCAACTTCGTCGGCGGTGTGTACTCCTGGACCCCAGAGTTCACCACCAGCCTCTACTACTCGAAAGTGGAAGACTACTGGAAGAAGATCTACGCCAACGTCAACTGGACCCACGCGCTCAGCGATGACCAGTCCGTGGCTGTCGACTTCAACATCTACGACACCAAGAGCGACGGCGCCGGCCTGGTACGTGCTGACAAAGACAGCACCACCAAGCTCGACAACCGTGCGTTCAGCCTGCAAGGCGCGTACACCATTGGCGCTCACACCTTCACCCTGGCAGCACAGAAGGTCAGCGGCGACGGCCAGTACGGCTACGGCGTAGACGGTGGCGGCACGATTTTCCTGGCCAACTCCATCGCCCGTTCCGACTTCAACGCTGAAGACGAGAAGTCCTACCAGGCTCGCTATGACCTGAACATGGCGACCTTTGGTATCCCAGGCCTGAGCTTCATGACTCGTTATGTGAAAGGTACTGGCGCCAACACCTCGACCACTAACAATGGTAAAGAGTGGGAACGCGATATCGAAGCCAAATACGTGATCCAGAGCGGTCCAGCCAAAGACCTGAGCCTGCGCGTACGTCAAGCGACCTATCGCTCGTCTGATCAGGTTTACTCGGGTTCCCTCGACGAACTGCGTCTGATCGCGCAATACCCGCTGAACATCTTGTAATTGCCGGTTCAATTACAACGATGACTTAAGGCCCCGGCCTTAAACAAAAAAGCCGCTCCCCTGTTTACAAGGGAGCGGCTTTTTTATTGCAGTTTTATTTCAGCGAATAAATAACTAGCAAGCTAACTAACGAGATTCAGATGACACGTTTAACCTGACCTTTCGGCCAAGTTAAACGCGCTTCTTTCACTTACTTCGGAGCTGCTTCCTGCATCACTCGAATAACGCGCTGCGGAAATGGAATATCAATCCCCGCTGCCTTTAAACGATCACGCGCCAGTTCATTCAGCATGAACACTACATCCCAATAATCCGGGGTATTGGTCCAGCAGCGCAGGGAAACCGTGATCGAGCTATCGCCCAAGGTCGACACCACGGCCACCGCAGCAGGATCCGTCAGTACGCGCGGATCTTTTGCCAGGTCCAGCAGTACTTCACGGGCCTTTTGCAGATCCGCCTCGTAGTCCACACCCACGTCAAACACCACCTTGCGGGTCGGCTGACGGTTGGTGTTGGTGATGATGCCGTTGGACAGGATGCCGTTGGGTACGATGACAGTCTTGTTGTCGCCGGTGCGCAGCACGGTGTGGAAGATCTGGATACTGTCGACGGTCCCGGAAGTGCCCTGGGCTTCGATCCAGTCACCAATGCGGAACGGGCGGAACAACAGGATCAGCACCCCACCGGCAAAGTTGGCCAGGCTGCCTTGCAACGCCAGGCCGATGGCCAGGGTAGCGGCACCGATGGCGGCGACGAACGAGGTGGTCGCCACGCCGATCATCGAGGCCACGCTGACAATCAGCATGACTTTCAGCGCAATGTTCGCCAGGCTGGTGATGAAGTGCTGCAGCGCCAGGTCCGCGTTACGCATGGCCAGCAGACGGCCCACACGATGGGTCAATACGTTGATCAGCCACCAGCCAATGGCCAGGGTGATTACCGCCAGCAACACCCGGCTGCCGTATTCCATGATCATCGGGATCCATGACTGCGAGGTCTTGATCAAGTGATCCATTTCAGCGTTTAAATCCATGTAGCTTCTCCTGTGTGGCAGATGTGCGGCTTACTGACTGCCTGAAAACGCAAATGAGCCCCGTAGGGCTCAAGTGCAGGCGCTGGCTCTGGGGCGTGGGACGCCGAAAACGTCCACAGGTTCCCCACTGTGCCATCAGTCGCGGAAGTTATTGAACTGCAGCGGCATGTCGAAGGTCTTGGCGCGCAGGGCGGCAATGGCCTCCTGCAGGTCATCACGCTTCTTGCCGGTGACACGAACCTGCTCACCCTGGATGGCAGCCTGGACTTTCAGCTTGGCATCCTTGATATGGGCGACGATCTTCTTCGCCAGCTCCTTGTCGATACCTTCCTTGAGTACGGCTTCCTGCTTCATCAGCTTGCCGGAGGCGTAGGCGTCCTTGATTTCAAGGCACTGCGCGTCGATCTTGCGCTTGACCAGCGACAACTTGAGTATCTCGATCATCGCTTCCAGCTGGAAATCGGCTTCAGCGGTCAGGTTGACGGTCAGTTCCTTTTCCTTGAATTCGAAGCTGCCCTTGCCTTTCAAGTCATAGCGGCGGTCCAGCTCCTTGACGGCGTTCTCGACGGCGTTGGTGACTTCGTGTTTGTCCAGTTCAGATACCACGTCGAACGAAGGCATGTGATTTCTCCAATATAAGGGGCGGGTTCAGTAGAGATGGAGCGCGCCCGAGCTAAAATGCCGGGGCATTATAGCGGTTCTTTCGTCCCGTTCACTGTGAGCGACCCTACGGAGCAAAAACTGATGTCGACCACCTGGCATATTCTCGGCGCGGGCAGCCTGGGCACACTGTGGGCCACCCGCCTGGCTCGTGCCGGCTTGCCCGTCAGGTTGATCCTGCGCGATGCCAGGCGCCTGGCCAGCTACCGGGCTTCACCCGGCTTGACCCTCGTGGAACACGGCGTCGCCCATACCCACCCGGTGTTCGCTGAAACGCCCGACAGCCCCGAGCCGATTCATCGCCTGCTGGTAGCGTGCAAGGCCTACGACGCCCAGGGCGCTGTCGCACAGCTGCAACACCGCCTGGCATCGGACGCCGAGCTGATCCTGCTGCAGAACGGCCTCGGCAGCCAAGACGCGGTGGCCGCGCAACTGCCCCAGGCGCGCTGCATTTTTGCCTCCAGCACCGAAGGCGCGTTTCGCGACGGTGACTGGCGCGTGGTGTTCGCCGGCCATGGCTACACCTGGCTGGGGGACGCGAGCCACCCTACTCCGCCGCTGTGGCTGGATGACTTGCACGCTGCGGGCATCCCCCACGAATGGAGTACCGACATCCTGACGCGCCTGTGGCGCAAACTGGCGCTCAATTGCGCGATCAACCCGCTGACGGTGCTTTACCAGTGCCGCAACGGCGAACTGCAGAACCATCAATGTGAAGTCGCGACCCTGTGTGCCGAGCTTGGCGAACTGCTGGAATGCTGCGGCCAACCCACCGCCGCGCTGGATCTGCACCAGGAAGTGGAACGGGTCATCCAGGCCACGGCCGCCAATTATTCCTCCATGTACCAGGACGTGGCCAACGCCCGCCGCACCGAGATCAGCTACTTGTTGGGCTATGCTTGCCAGGCGGCCGCCCGTCACCAATTGAGCCTGCCCCATGTGCAACAGCTGCAAGTGCGCCTGGTCGAGCAGTTACTTGCACGCGGATTGCCCCGCGACTGAACCACGCGCTACCCTGCCCGCCTGTCTATCACCTGGGAAAACCCTGATGCCGCTGCGCCAGCGTCTAGAAAACCTACCGGTCGGGCAGAAACTGCTGGCCGCCCTGCTGGTGCTGCTGACCACCGTCCTGCTGGTGGCTAACCTGACCTTTATCAGCGCCGCCTACTGGATCTCCCAGGAAAGCATGGCGCCCCAGGCCTTGCAGGCCATCGGCCGGCTGGTGTCCAACCCGGCCCTGGCCGCCGAAGCCCTTGAATCCCCAGCCAAGGCCGATGCGCTGCTCAATGAACTGACCAGCTATTCTCCCCTGCGCGCCGCCGCCCTGTACGACGGCGAAGGCAATCGCCTGGCGCAGATGCAACACGGCGATCGCCTGCACCTCCCGGACAACTACCGGCATATCGAAGCCTGGCGAGTGACCGAATTTCGCAGTAACCAGGTCATCACCCTGCCCCGCCCCGGCCAACCGTCCGGCCACCTGCTGCTGGTGGCCAGCAGTGAGCTGCCGGTGGCCTTCTATACCGGCACATTGACGGCGAGCCTGGGCATCCTGATTTTCAGTGTGCTGCTGTGGTTGATCATCGCCCGGCAAATCAAACGCCTGATCACCCGGCCGATCCATGAACTCGAAGAGCTGTCACGCCAGGTCACCCGCGAAGAGAACTACGCCCTGCGCGCCGGCCCAGGCAACCACGACGAAATCGGCAGCCTGGCCGAAGCCTTCAACACCATGCTGTCGCGCATCGAAGCCCGGGAGCAGCAGCTCAAGCGCGCGCGGGACGACTCCCAGGCGGCCTACGACCAGGCACAAGGCCTGGCCGAAGAGACACGCCACACCAACCGCAAGCTGGAGCTGGAAGTCCAGGTACGCAGCAAGATCGAGAAAAAGCTCACCGGTTTCCAGAACTACCTGAACAGCATCATCGACTCGATGCCTTCGGCACTGATCGCCCTGGACGAACAGCTCTACGTCACCCAATGGAATCAGGAAGCCACGGCTCTGTCCGGCACGCGCCTGGATGAAGCGCTGAATCAACCGATCTACCTCGCCTTCCAGCCGCTCAAGCCGTACCTGCCGCAGATCAAGGCCACGGTGGAGCAACACACGGTGGAACGCATCGAGCGCGTCACCTGGGTCAAGGACGACGAACCCAAGCATTACGCCCTGACCTTCTACCCGCTGATGGGCGGTGCCGGGCGCGGCGTGGTGATCCGTATCGACGACATCACCCAGCGCCTGTCGCTGGAAGAGATGATGGTGCAGTCGGAAAAAATGCTCTCCGTCGGCGGACTTGCCGCCGGCATGGCCCACGAGATCAACAACCCGCTGGGGGCGATCCTGCATAACGTGCAGAACATTCGCCGGCGCCTGTCCCCCGACTTGCCCAAGAACCTGGAACACGCCGAACAGGTGGGGGTTGAGCTGGACACCGTCAACCGCTACCTGCAAAGCCGCGAAGTGCCGCAACTGCTCGACGGTATCCAGCAGGCGGGGGCACGGGCGGCGAAAATCGTCACCCACATGCTCAGCTTCAGCCGCCGCAGCAACCGGCAGATGGCGCCTTGCGACCTGCCGGCGCTGATCGACCAGGCGGTAGAAATCGCCGGTAACGACTTTGACCTGGCCATTGGCTTCGACTTCAAGGGCCAGGCGATCATCCGCCAGTTCGACCCGCAACTGGGCCCCGTGCCCGGCACGGCCAACGAACTGGAACAGGTGCTGCTCAACCTGCTGAAAAACGCCGCCCAGGCCATTCATCTGCGCGAAGACGACAGCGAACCGGGGCGCATCATCCTGCGCACGCGCCTTAACCCACCGTGGGCGGAAATCCAGGTGGAAGACAATGGCATCGGCATGAGCGAAAACGTGCGCAAACGCACCTTCGAGCCGTTCTTTACCACCAAGGAAATCGGCCAGGGCACCGGGCTTGGGCTGTCGGTGTCGTACTTCATCATCACCAACAACCACAAGGGCCAGATGGAGGTGCATTCCACCCTCGGCCAAGGCACCTGCTTCACCTTGCGCCTGCCCCTGGCGGGCCAACTGCCACCTTACGAACTCACCCAACTGGAGCACTGACCATGGGCTTTCGCCTGTCGAAGATTTACACCCGCACCGGCGATAAAGGCGAAACAGGCCTCGGCGACGGCCGCCGCGTGCCCAAGGACCATCCCCGGGTGGAGGCCATCGGCGAGGTCGATACGCTCAATAGCCAGTTGGGGTTACTGCTGGCGTATCTCGAAGCCCTCGGCGGACAGCATCCAGGCTTACAGGACGTGATCGAGGTGCTTACGCCTTGCCAGCATCGATTGTTCGATCTGGGTGGGGAGTTGGCAATGCCGGAGTACAAGGCATTGAACGCGGCGGAAGTGGATCGGCTGGAAGCGGCGATTGATCGTTGGAACGAGGAAGTCGGGCCGTTGGAAAACTTTATCTTGCCTGGTGGTTCGGCGCTGATTGCCCAGGCCCATGTGTGCCGCAGCCTGGCGCGCAGTGCCGAGCGGCGCTGTCAGCACCTGAATGCTGTCGAGCCGTTGGAAGGGGTGGGGTTGGCGTATATCAATCGGCTGTCGGATTTGCTGTTTGTGGCGGCAAGGGTGATTGCCAGGCGCCAGGGTGTTGCAGAAGTGTTGTGGCAGGCGGCGGCGAAGCCACACTGATGATGATTCGGTGACTGATAGGGCCTCATCGGGGGCAAGCCCCCTCCCACATTTTGATCACATTCCAAAGTTGGAACCCGGTCGAATGTGGGGGGCTTGCTCCCGATAGGGCCCTTCAGAGCACCATCAAGCCTCAGGCCAGAACGCCCGAATCCCTGCGACACCTTGAGCGCCGGCTTCCCACGCCTGCTCCCGCTCAGCAGGCCCTACCCCACCCAGCAGAAACACCGGTTTGCTGAACCCACGGATCAACTCTGCCGCCTGTTCCCAGCCCAACGGCTGCGCATCGGGATGGGTCTGGGTCGGCTGCACCGGCGACAGCGTGACAAAATCCACGTCCATCAACTCCGCCAACGCCAGTTCTTCCGCGTTATGGCATGACGCCGCCAACCAGCGGTCCTTCGGCAACGGCCGGCCCTTGCTCGCATACTTGCGCAGTTGGGCCGAAGTCATATGCCAGCCGGCCGCCGGGAAGTCCCCGAGCCATTCAAACGGACCCTTGAGCATCAACTGCGCCTTACCGGCGCACAGGCCCACCGCATCTACCGCAAGATCGCGGTATTTGGGGTCGTAACCGTTGGGCGCCCGCAACTGAATCAGCTTGATGCCACCGGCGATAGCCTTCTGGATCCCGCGCAGGAGCGTGGGCGTTTCCAGCTCGCCCGGCGTGATCAAGTAGTCGGCCGGCAAGCGCGCAGCCGCCACGATTGGCGCATTGGCGGCCGGGAACTTATAGTGGGGCAGATCGCGCGGGGTCACCCATTCCAGCGGTTGTCCCTCGGCGCCGTGGGGCTCGCCGGTAAAGGCCGAGACTTCCCAGACATCCAGCAACACCTGCTTGTCCGGGTAGTCATGTTGCACCTTGATCAGCGGTCGCGCCGTGGAGACCTGAATACCCAGCTCTTCCTGCAACTCACGGGACAGGGCCGTGGCGACCGACTCATCGGCCTCCACCTTGCCACCGGGAAACTCCCACAGGCCGCCCTGATGCTGGGTATCGGCACGGCGCGCCAGCAGGATCCTGCCGTCGACACCGCGGATCACCGCTGCTGCTACATGCACTCGTTTCACCGCGCTTATCCTCTTCTATCAGGTGCGGTATTCCGCATTGATCTTCACGTACTCGTGGGACAGGTCGGTGGTCCAGATGGTTTCGCTGCACTCACCGCGACCGAGCTCGATGCGGATAGTGATTTCTTCCTGCTGCATCACCGCCGAACCCTGGGCTTCGGTGTAGGTCTCGGCACGGGCGCCACGGCTGGCGATGCATACGTCGCCCAGGAACACGTCGATCTTGCTCACGTCCAGGTCCGGCACGCCGGCACGGCCGACGGCAGCCAGAATACGGCCCCAGTTCGGGTCGGAGGCGAACAGCGCGGTCTTGATCAGCGGCGAGTGGGCCACGGTGTAGCCGACATCCAGGCATTCCTGGTGGTTGCCGCCGCCGTTGACTTCAACGGTCACGAACTTGGTCGCGCCTTCACCGTCACGCACGATGGCCTGGGCCACGTCCATGCACACCTCGAACACCGCCTGCTTCAACGCCGCGAACAGCGGGCCGCTGGCTTCGGTGATTTCCGGCAGGTTGGCCTGGCCGGTGGCGATCAGCATGCAGCAGTCATTGGTGGACGTATCGCCATCAATGGTGATGCGGTTGAACGACTTGTTGGCGCCGTCCAGGATCAGGCTGTGCAACACATCGCGGGAAACCTTGGCGTCGGTGGCGATATAGCCAAGCATGGTGGCCATGTTCGGGCGAATCATGCCCGCGCCCTTGCTGATGCCAGTCACGGTAACCGTCACACCGTCGTGCACGAACTGGCGGCTCGCGCCTTTTGGCAGGGTGTCGGTGGTCATGATGCCGGTGGCGGCTGCCGCCCAGTTATCCACAGACAGGTCGTCCAGCGCGGCTTGCAGGGCGCCTTCGATTTTTTCGACCGGCAGCGGCTCACCGATGACGCCGGTGGAGTATGGCAGCACTTGGCTGGCGTCCACGCCGGCCAGTTGGGCCAGCTTGGCACAGGTACGTGCGGCGGCGACCAGCCCAGGCTCACCGGTACCGGCGTTGGCATTGCCGGTGTTGGTCAGCAGGTAACGAATCGAGCCGGCAACACGCTGCTTGGCCAGGATCACCGGCGCGGCGCAGAAGGCGTTGAGGGTGAACACGCCCGCAACGGTCGAGCCTTCGGCACAGCGCATCACCACCACATCCTTGCGCCCTGGACGCTTGATGCCGGCCGAAGCGATACCGAGCTCAAAACCGGCAACCGGGTGCAATGTGGGCAAAGGACCAAGACCAACAGCCATGAATGCGCTCCTTAAAAATAGGTGATGTCTGTGCCGTCGTGATCGACGGTGAAGTTAATGGCAAAACGCCGCGACGGCAGGGGCCGGTCGCGGCGCGGGGTGTAGCAGCGTCAGGCAAAAATCTTAGTTGATTTCGCCGTGGCAGTGTTTGTACTTCTTGCCCGAACCGCACCAGCACAGTTCGTTGCGGCCCAGCTTCTGCTCGTTGCGAACCGGGGTCTGGGCCAGGGCCACATCGACCTCTTCACCCAATACTTCAGGCGCTTCCAGACCGGGTGCCTCGTCGTGCTGGAACTGCATGCGCGCAGCCAGTGCCTCGGCCTCCTGGCGCAGGCGCGCTTCTTCCTCGATCGGGTCTTCGCGACGCACCTGAACGTGGGACAGCACGCGAATCGAATCGCGCTTGATCGAATCCAGCAACTCGGAGAACAGCGTGAACGACTCGCGCTTGTACTCCTGCTTCGGGTTCTTCTGGGCATAGCCACGCAGGTGGATGCCGTGACGCAGGTGGTCCATGGTCGACAGGTGGTCTTTCCACAGGTCGTCCAGCACACGCAGTACGATTTGCTTCTCGAAGGTGCGCAGTGCTTCGGCACTCGCCTGCTCTTCTTTCTCGTTGTACGCGGCCAGCAGCTCGGTCATGAGCTTCTCGCGCAGGGTTTCTTCGTACAGGTGGTCGTCTTCGTCGAGCCATTGCTGGACCGGCAAGTCGACACCGAAGTCGCTCTTCAACGCCGCTTCCAGGCCAGCGACATCCCACTGCTCAGGCAGCGATTGTGGCGGGATATGTGCGCTGACAGTGGCGTTGAGCACGTCCTGACGGAAATCGGCGATGGTTTCGCCAATGTTGTCGGCGGCCAGCAACGTGTTACGCATGTGATAAATCACTTTACGCTGTTCGTTGTTGACGTCATCGAACTCGAGCAGTTGCTTACGAATGTCGAAGTTACGGCCTTCTACCTTGCGCTGGGCCTTCTCGATGGCGTTGGTCACCATGCGGTGCTCGATCGCTTCACCGGACTGCATGCCCAGGGCCTTCATGAAGTTCTTCACCCGATCCGAGGCGAAGATACGCATCAGGCTGTCTTCCAGGGACAGGTAGAAACGGCTGGAACCGGCGTCACCCTGGCGGCCGGCACGACCGCGCAGCTGGTTGTCGATACGACGGGATTCGTGGCGCTCGGATGCGATCACCTGCAAGCCACCGGATTCCAGCACGGCCTGGTGGCGTTTCTGCCAGTCTGCCTTGATCTGGGCGATCTGCTCAGGGGTCGGATCGTCCAGCGAAGCCACTTCCACTTCCCAGTTGCCGCCCAGCAGGATGTCGGTACCACGACCGGCCATGTTGGTGGCGATGGTCAGCGCACCCGGGCGACCGGCCTGGGCGATGATCTCGGCTTCTTTTTCGTGGAACTTGGCGTTGAGGACCTTGTGCTCGATGCCTTCCTTGTTGAGCAGGTTGGACACGTGCTCGGAAGTCTCGATGGTGGCGGTACCTACCAGGATCGGACGGCCCTGGGCCATGCCGTCCTTGATGTCGTTGATGATCGCCGCGTATTTCTCTTCGGCGGTCAGGAACACCAGGTCGTTGAAGTCTTTACGGGCCAGCGGCTTGTTCGGCGGGATGACCACCACCGACAGGCCATAGATCTGGTGGAATTCGAACGCTTCGGTGTCGGCGGTACCGGTCATGCCGGACAGCTTGTTGTACAGGCGGAAGTAGTTCTGGAAGGTGGTGGACGCCAACGTCTGGCTTTCGGCCTGGATGTTGAGCATTTCCTTGGCTTCGATGGCCTGGTGCAGGCCTTCGGACAGACGACGGCCCGGCATGGTACGCCCGGTGTGTTCGTCGACCAGTACGACCTGGCCATCCTGCACAATGTATTCGACATTGCGATGGAACAGCTTGTGGGCACGCAGGCCGGCATACACGTGGGTCAGCAGGCCCAGGTTGTGGGCCGAGTACAGGCTCTCGCCTTCGGCCAGCAGGCCGATCTGGGTCAGCATGTCTTCGACGAACTGGTGACCGGCTTCGTTGAGTTCGACCTGGCGGGTCTTCTCGTCGATGGTGAAGTGACCTTCTTTGGTCACCACGCCTTCCACTTCCTCGATGTGCTGCTCAAGGCGCGGGATCAACTTGTTGATCTCGGTGTACAGGCGCGAGCTGTCTTCGGCCTGGCCGGAGATGATCAGCGGGGTACGGGCTTCGTCGATGAGGATGGAGTCGACTTCGTCGATCACGGCAAAGTTGAGTTCGCGCTGGAATTTTTCTTCCATGCTGAACGCCATGTTGTCGCGCAGGTAGTCGAAACCGAATTCGTTGTTGGTACCGTAGGTGATGTCGGCGGCGTAGGCGGCGCGCTTCTCTTCCGGCGGCTGGAACGGCGTTACCACGCCGACGGTCAGGCCGAGGAATTCATACAGCGGGCGCATCCAGTTGGCGTCCCGACGAGCCAGGTAGTCGTTCACCGTCACAACGTGCACGCCCTTGCCGGACAGTGCGTTGAGGTAAACACCCAGGGTTGCTACCAGGGTCTTGCCTTCACCGGTACGCATTTCGGCAATCATGCCTTCATGCAAGGTCATGCCGCCGATCAACTGCACGTCGAAGTGGCGCATGCCCATGACACGCTTACCGGCTTCACGGGCAACCGCAAAGGCTTCGGGAAGCAGCTTGTCGAGGGTTTCACCTTTGGCTATGCGGGCCTTGAACTCTTCGGTCTTGGCGCGCAATTGCTCGTCCGAAAGGGCAACCATCTGCTCTTCGAAGGCATTGACCAGCTGCACCGTCTTGAGCATGCGTTTGACTTCGCGCTCATTCTTGCTTCCAAAAAGTTTCTTTAACAAAGGCGCAAACATATCGGCAGGTTCTTCCACACATAGGGATGGAGGGCGCACCGTGAGTGGCCCGAGCAGCCCTCACGGCCGCATGCGAACGCGCATTCTACCCGGAATCGTGGGTGAGGAAAGTGGCGTTGTTCCCCGAGGCGGGCAAGGGGCTGTGAGAGGGCTTGTTTAAAATAAGGGCTTTTGCGCGAACTTCAACCCGTGGAGCTCATTGATTTTGTGGATAAAGCCCCGGCAATGCATTGCCCGGGGCCGCGTAGACGCTTTCTGCTAAGATGGCCGCTCTGTTACTTAAGGTGTCCAATCATGGCATTTCGCCCTCTTACAGCCCGCGCGCCCAGCGTGTTGCTTCGCGAAGCCAAGCCGTTGAAAGCCATCTTTGGCCATGCGCAACGCTTGGGCCATTTGCAACGCCTGCTCGAAAGCCAACTGCAACCGGCGGCCCGTGAGCACTGCCACGTGGCGTCCTGGCGTGAAGGCAACCTGCTGCTGATTGTCACAGATGGCCACTGGGCGACCCGCCTGCGCTATCAGCAAAAACGCCTGCAGCGTCAATTGATGGCGTTCGATGAGTTCGCCAGCTTGACGCGCATCCAGTTCAAGGTGCAGCCGCCGACCGTGCAGCAAGGCGCGGCGGGCCACACGATGGACTTGTCGGAGACGGCGGCCGAGACGATTCAGGCCACGGCCGACGGCATCAGCGATCCGGGCCTGCGCGCGGCACTTGAGCGGCTGGCCGCCCATGGCAAGCCCAAGCCCTGAACCGCTACTTGCGCTTACTGCCGCCCAGCAAAGACCCCAGCAAACCACGCACCAGTTGGCGCCCCATCTGATTGGCGGCCTGCTGCATCGCGGACTTCAGCGCCTTGCCTGCGGTGGTTCCCAGAAACGCCCCGGCCTTGTCGGTGAAGCTGGGCTCCTCGTCGGCCTGCCTGGCCTCTTCGGTCGGTCCAAGCGCCTTGCGCGCCATCAATACTTCATAGGCCGACTCGCGATCAATCGGCTTGTCATAGCGCCCCTGCAAGGGCGAACCGGCCACCAATGCAGCGCGTTCAGCGACGCTGAGCGGCCCGATTCGCGATTGCGGCGGCGCGACCAGTACGCGCTGGACCACTTCAGGCGTACCTTTTTCCTGCAAGGTGCCCACCAATGCCTCACCCGTGCCCAACTCGGTCAACACCGATAACGCATCAAACGCCGGGTTCGGCCGGAACCCGTCTGCGACCGCTCGCAAGGATTTCTGTTCTTTCGTGGTGAACGCCCGCAGGCCATGCTGGATGCGCAAACCCAGTTGCGCCAGCACGGAGTCCGGCAGGTCGCCCGGCGATTGGGTGACGAAATACACCCCCACGCCCTTGGAACGGATCAGCCGCACCACTTGCTCCAAGCGCTCCTGCAAAGCCTTGGGCGTGTCGGCAAACAACAAATGCGCCTCGTCGAAAAACAGCGCCAGCAACGGTTTGTCGGCATCGCCGCGCTCGGGCAGCTGCTCGAACAATTCCGCCAACAGCCACAACAGGAAGGTCGCGTACACCTTCGGCGCTTCATGCACCAGGCGGCTGGCGTCCAGCAGATGGATACGCCCGCGTCCCTCGCGGGTGGGCTGCAAGATGTCTTCAAGCTGCAGGGCCGGCTCGCCAAACAACGCCTCGGCGCCCTGCTGCTCCAATACTGCCAGACGCCGCAACAGCGCCTGGCTGGAGCCGGTGGTCATCAGCGCCGCATCCTCGCCGAGCAACTCCGGGTGATAACGCAGGTGGTTGAGCAGGGCCTTGAGGTCCTTGAGATCCAGCAGCAACAGGCCTTCGCGATCCGCCACCTTGAACGCCGCGTAAAGGGCCGACTGCTGGCTGTCCGTGAGTTCCAGCAAACTGCCGAGCAACAACGGCCCCATTTCGCTGATGGTGGTGCGCAATGGATGACCGGACTGCCCGTGGATATCCCACAGCGTGACGGGATACGCCTTGGCCGTGTAATTAAGGAACGGCATGCCGGCGATGCGCTCTGCGACTTTGCCCTGAGGGTTGGCGGCGGCACCCAGGCCACAGAGGTCACCTTTGATATCCGCGGCAAATACCGCGACGCCCGCATCACTGAACGCTTCTGCCAGACGTTGCAACGTGACCGTCTTGCCTGTGCCCGTGGCGCCGGCGATCAAACCGTGACGGTTGGCCAGGCGCATGGCCTGGGCAATGGGCTGGCCGTCAAGACCGGCACCGATAAGGAGTTGCGTGGAGTCAGGCATTTCGTCACCCATGGTTAATCTTTAATGTCGCCAGGTCGATAAGACAGATGTGAGACCCACAAAGTCTAAAAAACGCTCAGATAGTTCCTACAGGGACCAACGGAAATATCAAACTTTTTTTGACGCTACCCTCCCGCGTGTTCCACAAGGACGCGCTTCGGATATTAAGACCTTAGCGGACCCTTCAAGCTATGAATAAAAATCTGCGTTTCAGCCATAAAATCCTGCTTGCAGCCTCCCTTATCGTCATCGCGGCATTTACGCTGTTCACCCTTTATAACGACTATTTGCAACGTAACGCGATACGCGAAGACCTCAATAGCTACCTGCACGAGATGGGCGACGTCACCGCCAACAGTATCCAGACCTGGCTGACCGGACGTATCGCATTGGTGGAAAACGCCGCACAGAACATCGCCATCAACCCTGAACCCGCTGCGGTTGCAAGCCTGCTGGAGCAGAAAACCCTGACGTCATCGTTCATGGCCACCTACGTGGGTGACAGTCAGGGCGCCTTCACCATCCGTCCCGACACCAAGATGCCGGACGGCTTCGATCCACGCGTTCGCCCCTGGTACAAAGGTGCCCAGAGCAGCAACGGTTCGACCCTGACCGAGCCCTACATCGACGCAGCCACCGGGCAATTGATCATCTCCATCGCCACCCCCAGCGCCAAGGGCAGCCAGAGCATCGGCGTGGTCGGCGGCGACCTGAGCCTGCAGACCCTGGTGGACAACATCGGTGCACTGAACTTCGGTGGCATGGGCTATGCGTTCCTGGTCAGTGCCGACGGCAAGGTGCTGGTACACCCGGACAAAAGCCTGGTGATGAAGTCCCTCTCCGATGTCTACCCAAAACACACGCCCACCATCAGCGGCGACTTCAGCGAAGTCGAAGCCAACGGCAAGGACAACATCGTTACTTTCACACGGATCAAGGGGCTGCCCTCGGTGAACTGGTACCTCGGGGTATCGGTGGACAAGGACGAAGCCTACGCAATGCTCAGCAAATTCCGCACCTCCGCCGTAATCGCCACCGTGATTGCCGTGGTGATCATCATCGCCCTGCTCGGCATGCTGATACGCGTGCTGCTGCAGCCGCTGCACGTGATGACTCGCGCGATGCAGGACATCGCCGACGGCGAAGGTGACCTGACTCGCCGCCTGGCCATCCAGAATCACGATGAGTTCGGCACCCTGGGTAACGCATTCAACAGCTTCGTAGAGCGCATTCATACATCGATCCGCGAAGTGTCCTCAGCCACCCAACAGGTGAATGAAGTCGCACTGCGGGTTGTCAGTGCGTCCAACTCGTCGATGGTCAACTCCGACGAACAGGCCAACCGCACCAACAGCGTTGCCGCCGCGATCAACGAACTGGGCGCCGCCGCACAGGAAATCGCGCGTAACGCCGCACAGGCCTCCAACCAGGCCAGTGATGCACGGCAATTGGCCGAAGACGGTCAACAGGTGGTCGAACGCAATATCAAGGCGATGACTCAGCTGTCTGCAATGATCAGTGCCTCAAGCAGCAATATCGAAGCACTTAACAGCAAGACGGTGAATATCGGCCAGATTCTTGAGGTAATCACCAGTATTTCCCAGCAAACCAACCTGCTGGCACTGAATGCCGCTATCGAAGCCGCACGCGCCGGGGAAGCCGGGCGCGGGTTTGCGGTGGTCGCCGATGAAGTGCGCAACCTGGCCCATCGCACCCAGGAATCGGCACAGCAAGTACAAAAGATGATCGAGGAGCTGCAAATCGGTGCCCGTGACTCGGTCAGCACCATGAGCGACAGCCAGCGCCACAGTCATGACAGCGTGGAAATCGCCAACCTGGCCGGCGAACGCTTGAACAGCGTGACCCAGCGCATTGGCGAGATCGACGGCATGAACCAGTCGGTGGCCACCGCGACCGAAGAGCAGACCTCGGTCGTGGAGTCGATCAACATGGACATCACCGAGATCAACACCCTCAATCAGGAAGGCGTGGAAAACCTGCAATCGACGCTGCGCGCCTGCGCCGACCTGGAACAGCAGGCGGCACGGTTGAAACAGCTGGTGGGCAGCTTCCGGATCTGAACTACCGCAGGAGCCGGTCAGGCTCCCGCACTGTTTTCACGATGAACGCCAACCGAACATCTATCCTTAGCTCAGGTCCACGTTAGGAGAGCAATGGATCGGAGGGATGTTCATCGTGCATATCGCTGACATAACCATGTTCTACGCCCCGACAAGCGGCGGCGTGCGCACTTACCTGGACGCCAAGCACCGACGCCTGAGGCTTAAGCCCGGCATTCGCCATAGCCTGTTGATTCCTGGCGCGCAATGGAGCAACCAGGATGGCATCTTCAAGGTACCGGCTCCCGCGCTGCCCTTCGGCAAAGGCTACCGCTTCCCCCTTCGCCTCGCCCCTTGGCGAAATGTCCTGCACGATTTACAGCCCGATCTGATCGAGGTAGGTGATCCCTATCTCACCGCCTGGGCCGCGCTGGATGCCCGGCGCCAGCTGGATGTGCCGGTGATCGGCTTTTACCACTCCGACTTACCGCTACTGGTGAGCAACCGCATGGGGTCTTGGCTTGCCCCGAACGTTGAAGCCTATATCAGCAAACTCTATGGAAGTTTCGACCGAGTACTGGCGCCCAGCCAGGTAATGGCCGACAAGCTCATGGGGCTCGGCGTGAAGAATGTGTTCGTCCAACCACTGGGCGTGGACCTGCAAACCTTTACCCCTGACGCCCGCGACCCAGGCCTGCGCGCCGAGCTGGGGATCGGCGAAGACACCCGCCTGCTGATCTTTGCCGGGCGCGGCTCCAAGGAAAAAAACCTGCCGATCCTGCTTCGCTGCATGAAACGCCTGGGGGACGGCTATCACTTGGTGCTGGTGGGCTCCGGCATGCCGACCAGCGTGCCGGCCAATGTCACCGTCATCGAGGGGTTTCGCCCGGCACAGCATGTCGCCCGGCTGATGGCCAGTGCCGATGCCTTGCTGCATGGCGGCGACCAGGAAACCTTTGGCCTGGTCATCCTCGAAGCCATGGCTTGCGGCATACCGGTAATCGCGGTGGCGGCTGGCGCGTTCACGGAGATAGTCGACGAACGCTGCGGCCTGCTGTGCGCACCAAACAACCCAAGGGCGATGGCCGATACGGTGCGCGAGCTGTTCAACCTCGGCAGCAGGCGCCTGGGCGCGCAGGCTCGGCGTCATGTAGAACAACATTACGCCTGGTATACGGTGGTCGACAGCCTGCTCGGCCACTACCACGCGGTACTGGGCAGTCACAAGCCGATGCCTTCCCATGCATGAGCGCTCGGTATTACTGGTGCTGCACGATGTGGCGCCGCACAACTGGGCCGATTATCGGCCCTTTGTCGAAGCCGTCGATGCCCTGGGCGCCGTGCCAATCACATGGTTGGTGGTGCCGGACTTCCATCATCGCGACGCCTTGACTGCCCACGGCGATTTTCAACGCCTGCTGGATCGCCGCGTGACCAAGGGCGATGAACTTGCCTTGCACGGTTACTACCATTGCGATGACCAACCGGCACCGCGCACACCCAAAGACTGGTTCATGCGCCGCCTCTACACCCATGAGGCTGAGTTCTATCAACTGTCTCAAGCCCAGGCCCTTGATCGTCTTCAGGATGGCATTGAAGTATTCCGGCGTCATGACTGGCCGTTGCACGGCTTCGTCGCACCCGCCTGGTTAATGAGCCAAGGCACTCGCGAGGCCCTGCGCCAACTACCGCTGAGCTACACCAGCAGCCCGCAGCATCTGTATCGACTGCCCGATTTCACGCCGATCGAAGCCCCGGGCCTGACCTGGAGTGCGCGCAGTGCATGGCGCCGAGGGGTGTCCAGAGTCATCAGCGATCGTCGCGAACAGCGCTGGCACGCCGCCCCGGTGATTCGCCTGGGCGTGCACCCGGTAGACATGCGCCACGCATTCTCTCGCGGCTATTGGCTTGAAACCGTACAACGCCTACTCGACGCAGGGCGAACACCGCAGACCAAGGCTGCCTGGCTGGCTGAACAGGTGGTCGCTCAAGCACCTCGGCCAGGGGCTCCGGGCAATTCATCGGCCTCCTGCAATTGCTCCCACAGCTCGGCGGCTCCCGGAAAGTCCGTACCGTCTTCCGGCTCCAGCGCATCCGGGTCGTAACGACTCAGGCAGCCCTCACCCAACGTCGCAGGCGACTTGGACGTGGCTTTATCAAGTGGGTCGGTCATGGCCTGGTCCTGAAAAGTGCGGGGAATGAAAAAGGGCCTGCAGCGATTTAACGCCCAGGCCCTTCTTTGTTCAACCAAGACGCTTGAATCAGAATACGACCGTCTTGTTGCCGTGCACCAGCACGCGGTCTTCCAGGTGATAGCGCAGGCCACGGGCCAGCACCATCTTCTCGACATCACGGCCAAACCGCACCATGTCCTCAATGCTGTCACTGTGGCTGACACGCACCACGTCCTGCTCGATGATCGGACCGGCATCCAGCTCTTCGGTGACGTAATGGCAGGTTGCGCCAATCAACTTCACGCCACGCAGGGAAGCCTGGTGGTAAGGCTTGGCCCCCACGAACGACGGCAGGAAGCTGTGGTGAATGTTGATCACCTTGCCTGCGTATTCGCGGCACAGCTCAGGCGGCAGGATTTGCATGTAGCGCGCCAGCACGACCACATCGGCCTCATGCTGCTTGACTAGGCGAGAGACCTCGGCGAACGCCGGCTCCTTGTCCTGCGGGTTGACCGGCACGTGGTAGTAAGGGATGCCATGCCACTCGACCATGCTGCGCAGGTCGTCATGGTTGGAGATCACGCACGCAATCTCGCAGTCCAGCTCGTCGCTGTGCCAGCGGTGCAACAAATCGGCCAGGCAGTGGGATTCGCGGCTGGCCATCAACACCACGCGCTTTTTCTGCTCGGTGTCGGTGATGTGCCAAGTCATCGAAAACTCTTCCGCGATGGGCGAAAATGCCTCGCGGAACGCTTCAAGACCAAAGGGCAGCGTGTCGGCACGGATTTCGTGACGCATGAAGAACCAACCGCTGAGGTTGTCCGAGTGATGGCTCGCCTCGGTGATCCAGCCGTTGTGGGAGGCCAGAAAGTTACTGACTTTGGCAACGATGCCGACCCGGTCCGGGCAAGCAATCACCAGCCGAAAAGTGCGCATTAGGGGGGAACTCCAGAACTTCACAAAGGCCGCCATTCTAGCGATTGTGCAGAAAAACTGCAGTATTCGATGAGCCTTATTCTGATCCGTTGCCCTGGCCACATCCCTTAATAGCGCATGGTTTTACCATTGCTATATGAATGAACAGCGCACGCTGCAGCAATTATGCGAATTTCAAGGAGATTATTTTCGGGGTAGCCCCTACTAATTAACTCGATTGCATAGCGTCTTCACAAACATTCAAAGTAATTCACCTGAATACGCGCTTAAATGTTTACTTGGGGAAACCGCCTGACTATTATTGGGCCACTATCCCTGTCAATCAGCGTTCTACATAAGGTAGTCCACATGTCTCTGATCAACGAATACCGTGCCACCGAAGAAGCTATCAAAGAGCTGCAAGCTCGTTTGAAGAACCTGTCCCAAGATGACAAACTGAAAACCGAGCTGGAATTCGAAGGCAAACTGCGCACCCTCATGGGTGAATACTCCAAATCCCTGCGTGACATCATCGCGCTGCTGGATCCAGAGTCGAAAGTTAAAGCACCCCGTGGCGCCGTGAAAACTACCGGTACCAAGCGTGCGCGCAAGGTCAAGCAATACAAAAACCCGCACAACGGTGAAGTGATTGAAACCAAAGGCGGCAACCACAAAACCCTGAAAGAGTGGAAAGCCAAGTGGGGCGGTGACGTGGTTGAAGGCTGGGCTACCCTGCTGGGCTAAGCCTCACCCGGTCTGCGCTTGATACGCAACCCATTAAAAACGCCAGCTTGCTGGCGTTTTTTATTGACCGTCTTTTCTACAAACCGCTATTACCGATTCACACGAGCGGCTAAAGAGTCGGCATATCTCTGCCATTGCTCCAGCACCTGCTGCTGAAACGGCGTCGCACTAACGGCCAACTCCTGCCGAGCGTGATTAAATGCCTCCAGGGTATTCGGCGCGCCGAATTCAGGATTTGCCAAACGTTGCTGACAGAAAAGTTTCCAACGTTGTAGCTCCTCGCCGTTCAGCGTATCGGGGAAGTTACGCGCCCGGTAACGAAACAATAATTCAGGCAAACGCTGATCATCAAAAGGCCACTGCTGGCTGGCTAACTGCGCAGGTTCCGCCGCCCGGACTTGCTCGCATAACCGTCGATCACGATCCCCGATAAAACCTTCGTAAAGCTGCTGTTCCGGGTCTGCGCTCGGGGCAAAATCTTCCTCGGCGTAAATAACCGCCAACTTATCGCGCCAAAGTGCCTGTGCGTCAGTTAGCCGCAGGGCTCGCGCCTGGCAAATATCCATATCCAATTGCAGGCGTTCACGGTCCTCGGCCCGCAGTACGTTCAAGGGCGCGACCACGGGGCAACGGTTGATATGCACCAACTTGAGCGGCACCGGCAGTTCACCTTCGGCAAGGTCCTCGCGACGGGTATACAGGCGTTGGCGCAAGGCAGCGGCATCCAGGTCCAGCAGCCCCTGGGGATCGAGCCCAAGGTCGCAGACAATCAGTGCATTGCGGTTGCGCGGGTGCCAGGCCAGGGGCAGCACGACCCCCAGGTAATGACGCTCGGCGGAAAAACGTCCGGAGATATGCACCATGGGTTGCAGCAGGCGCACCTGGTCCATCACCCGTTGCTTGCTGCGCAGTTGAAACAGCCAGTCGTACAGCTTGGGCTGCTTCTCGCGCACCAGGCGCGCCAGGGCGATGGTGGCACGCACGTCGGATAACGCATCGTGGGCCTGGCCATGGTCAATCCCGTTGGCGGCGGTCAGGCGCTCGAGCTTGAGGGTCACGCGCCCATCCTGCTGCGGCCACTCGATGCCTTCCGGGCGCAGGGCGTAGGCAGTGCGAACCACATCGATCAGGTCCCAGCGGCTGTTACCGCCCTGCCACTCCCGCGCGTAGGGGTCGAAAAAGTTGCGATACAGGCTGTAGCGCGTCATTTCGTCGTCAAACCGCAAGGTGTTGTAACCTGCGCCGCACGTCCCCGGGGCCGCCAGTTCGGCATGTACACGGGTCATGAAATCGGCCTCGGCCAGGCCTTTTTCCGCCAGTATTCCAGGGGTTATACCGGTAATGGCACAGGCGGCGGGATGGGGCAGGATGTCGTCGCTGGGCAGGCAGTAAAGATTGACCGGCGGGCCGACCTCGTTGAGATCGAGGTCCGTACGAATGCCGGCAACCTGAAGTGGGCGATCGCTGCGCGGGTTGATGCCGGTGGTTTCATAGTCGTACCAGAAAATGGTGGTCACGGGCTATTCCTGTGCTGAAGATCGACAAAGTCTAGGCGTTCAGCCGTGTTCGGGGCCAGCACCAATTCCACTGTACAAACATCCAGCAAAACCTTGAGTAGTTGCTTCCATCACGGACACTGTTAGCATCCGTGTCTCCAGCCGCTCTGCACTGCCAAGGATCGCGATGCCATCAGCCCCATTGGACACCCTCTACCAGATCGAGACCCCGGAGGGCATCGACCTGCCACTGCGCCCAGCCGGCCTGGTGCCACGGGCGCTGGCATTTGCCTTCGACCTCGGCGCACGCGCAGTGATCATGGGCGTGCTGCTGGTGCCATTGGCGTTGCTCGGCAATATCGGTATCGGCCTGGGATCGCTTCTGCTGTTCCTGGTCAGTTGGTGGTACATGGTGCTGTTCGAGGTGCTCAACCAGGGCTGCTCACCGGGCAAACAGGTCATGGGCTTGCGGGTCGTGCAGGACGACGGCACCCCCATAGGCTGGTCGGCGTCGCTGATCCGCAACCTCCTGCGGTTTGTCGACATGCTGCCTTTCGGCTACTTTCTCGGCGCCATCAGTTGCCTGCAACATCCTCACTTCAAACGCCTTGGCGACCTGGCCGCCGGCGCCCTGGTGGTCTACCGCGAACAGCCGCTGGCACGTCCCCAGGTGCCCCAAGCTGCAGCCCTGCGCTTGCCGTTTGCCCTGGACCTGAGTGAACAGCGAGCGATTCTTGGCTTCGCCGAACGCCAGGGCGAACTGTCCCCTGAACGGGTACACGAACTCGCCTCGATCCTTGCGACGCCGCTGCAGGTGTCCCCGGCCCGCGCCGTGGAGCAACTCAACGGTGTGGCCCGCGGCCTGCTGGGGCCAACATGAAGCAGAGTCTTTTCGAAAGCCGTTACCAACACCAATGGCAAGCGTTTGCCGAACAACTGAAGCAGTTGGAACACGGCAAGGCCAAGGCCAGTGATATGGCCGATTTCCCTCATCAATACCGGCGTCTATGCCAGCTCCTGGCCCTCGCCCAGGAGCGCGGCTACAGCAGTTACCTGGTGGATCCCCTGCAACAACTGGCATTGCGCGGCCATCAACAACTGTATCGCCACCGCAGCCAATTGGCCGCGAACGTGCTGAGTTTCGTCCTGGCCGATTTTCCGCGTCTGGTGCGAGAACAGTGGCGTTTCGTGTTGATTGCCAGCCTGCTGTTCTTTGGCAGCCTGCTGGGCATTGCCCTGCTGGTCTACCTGTTTCCCGACCTGATCTACAGCATTGTCAGCCCCCAGCAGGTGGCAGAGATGCAGGGCATGTATGACCCCGAGGCCAGCCGGCTGGGGCGCGCTGCCGAACGTGCTTCGAGCGAAGACTGGATGATGTTTGGCTACTACGTGATGCACAACATCGGTATCGCCTTTCAGACATTTGCCGCCGGCTTGCTGTTCGGCCTGGGCAGTGTGTTTTTCCTGATATTCAATGGGCTGATCATCGGCGCGATTTCCGGGCACCTGACCGAAATCGGCTATGGGCAGACCTTCTGGTCATTTGTCATCGGCCATGGGGCCTTTGAGTTGACGGCCATTGCACTCGCCGGTGCCGCGGGCCTGCAACTGGGCTGGGCGTTGATCGCCCCGGGGCAACTGACCCGTGGCGAATCCCTGCGGCTCGCCGCTCGCAAGAGTGTGCAACTGCTGTGCGGTGTCATGGTGTTCCTGCTGATCGCAGCATTTATCGAGGCCTACTGGTCTTCCACCACCCAGATCGCCCCTTGGATCAAATACCTGGTGGGTGCTGCACTTTGGCTACTGGTGGCGGCTTACCTGACCCTTGCCGGACGGACTCGCCATGCGCCTGAGTAATGCCAGCGTGGCGATTCGCCCGCGTACCGCATGGGAGGCCATGGACCTTGGGGTATTAATGGCCCGGGAGCATCGCCTGCTGTTGATGAGCAGTTGGGCGCTGGTGACCCTGCCGGTTTTTGCCCTGCTTACCGCGTTGCTATGGAAATACCCGTCCACAGCCGTGTTCCTGTTCTGGTGGCTCAAACCGGCGTTCGACCGCTTGCCTTTATATATCCTCTCCAAAGCCCTGTTCGGCGAAACACCCAGCCTTAAGCAGGCCGTGCGCCAATGGCCAAGACTGCTTAACCACCAACTGCTGGCCAGCCTGACCTGGCGCCGACTTAGCCTCAGCCGCAGTTTTATAATGCCGGTCAGCCAGCTCGAAGGCCTGGACGGCCAGGCGCGCCAGAAACGCCTGGGCGTGCTGCAGCAGCGCAATGCCGGTGCAGCGCGCTGGTTGACCACCGTTGGGGTGCACCTGGAAATCGGCTTGTGGTTCGGCTGCATGGCGCTGTTCTATCTATTCATTCCGCAACAGCTTGAACTGGATTGGGATTGGCAACGGTTGGCGCTGGCGACGGGCTCCGAGGGGGTCTGGCTGGAACACTTGAGCAATGCCTTCTACGCCTTGATCCTGGTGTTTTGGGAGCCCATCTATGTCGCCTGTGGTTTCAGCCTTTATCTCAATCGCCGCACCCTGCTGGAGGCGTGGGACCTGGAGCTGGTATTCCGCCGCCTGCGCCAGCGTCTGAGCAGTGTGGCGCCACTGTTAGTGCTGGTGATCGGGCTGACCTTGCTGCCATTCAACCCGCCCGCCATGGCGGATGACGCCAAGCCACTGCCCCCCCAGAGCGCAAGCCAGTCCATCAAGTCGCTGCTGGACAAGCCGCCCTTCAAAAATCCGGAAACCGTCACCCGCTATCGCTTTGGCGAAGAAAAGTCCGTCGTTAAAAACAAGGCACACAGTGACGGCAAACTTCCGGCGTGGCTGCAGGCACTGCTGGACAACCTCAACAGCAACACGTTCAAGCCTGTCGCCCAAGGCCTGGAAGTGCTGTTATGGAGCCTGCTGATCGGTGGCGTGGCCCTGGTGGCCTGGCGTTATCGGGACTGGTTGCGCACCTTTGTCAGCCTGCGCGGGGCACGTACACCCAAAGCAGCGAAACCACCACCCGCGCAATTGTTCGGCCTGGAACTGGGCGCCGAGACCCTGCCCGAGGATATCGCCAGCGCCGCCGAGCAACTCTGGTCTACCCAGCCACGGGAGGCCCTCGGCCTTTTGTATCGTGGCCTGCTGAGCAGGTTGCTGCATGACTTCAACCTGCCCCTTAGAAGCGCTGACACCGAAGGCGAGGTCCTGCAACGGGTTCACCAGTTGCAGCAGCCGCAGTTGCTGGCCTTCAGTGATGAATTGACGCGGCACTGGCAAAACCTCGCCTATGGCCATCACCTGCCCCCGGTCTCAGTCCAGCAGACATTGTGCAACGATTGGCGTGCCCTGTTCAGTGCGGGAGGCGCCCGATGAACCGGCCATTACTGTGGGTGGGGCTGCTGTTGGCGTGCCTGCTTGGAGCGGGCGGTTTTTACGCATGGAGCAAAGCGATCCCCTATGAAGAAGTGGTGGACCGCGGCCCCTCCCCGGAAGCCCTGGCCAATCCTTACCTGGCAGCCGAACACTTTCTGCGCCTGCAAGGCCTGGCCGTTGAGCGCGCCAATGGCCTGGAACGCCTGGCGAGCCTGCCCGCCAAGGGCAACAGCCTGCTGTTGCTGGGCGAACGCGGCAACATGTCGCCACGCCAGGCAGGGCAACTCCTGGACTGGGCCAGGTCCGGCGGCCATCTACTGGTGGTCGCCGAGGCCCTGTGGGACGAAGAAACCGGCAAGAGCGGCGACCTGCTGCTCGATCGCCTGCCTATCCACCAAGTCCTCAGCGATGAACCCGATGCCCCGGCCCCAGCCCGCAAAAATAAAGCACCGGACCTGACCAAACTGTATGTCGACAACGACACAGCCCCGGTCTATTTCAGTTTCGACACCGACTTCAACCTTATCGACCCCAAGCACCTGGCACAATTTTCAGCCAATAGCGCCCGGTCGAGCCACTTGATGCAACTCGACCTCGGGCAAGGCCGCGTAACGGTGATCACCGACAGCGAGCTGTGGAAAACGCCGGACATTGGCAAACACGACAATGCCTGGCTGCTGTGGCATCTGACCCAGGGCACTGCCGTAACCTTGTTGTTCAACGGCGATGTAGATGACCTGTTCACCCTGCTGCTGCGTTATTTCCCCCAGGCGTTGGTGGCGCTTATTGCCCTGATTGCCCTGGCACTCTGGCAGGCAGGTATGCGCCAGGGCCCAATCCAGGCGCCCGCCCCCAAGGCACGCCGGCAATTGCAGGAGCACCTGAAAGCCAGCGCCGACTTCCTGCTGCGTCGCAGCGGCCAAGGCACCCTGTTGCAGGCCTTGCAGCGCGACATCCTGCGCGCCGCACGGCGGCGTCACCCCGGCTTTGAACATCTCGACAACACGGAACAGGGGCGAGTACTTGCCCACCTGACGCGCCAACCCTCCCACGTCATCAGCCAGGCCCTCGGCCCACTCCCGACGAAACGGCTTTCCAGTGCCGATTTCAGCCGGCAGGTGGCGTGCCTGCAAACTCTCAGGAATGCCCTATGAGCGAATTTCCCAGCGCTACCACCCTGCCCGGCGACTCTCTGCAACGCGCCAGCCAGCAGGCCCAGGCCCTGCGCATTGAACTGCGCAAGGCAGTGATCGGGCAGGATCAGGTAATCGATGATGTACTCACCGCGCTGATCGCCGGCGGCCACGTATTGCTCGAGGGTGTCCCCGGGCTGGGCAAGACCTTGCTGGTACGTGCCCTGGCCCGTTGCTTTGACGGCGAATTCGCGCGGATCCAGTTCACCCCGGACCTGATGCCCAGCGATGTCACCGGCCACGCGGTGTACGACCTGCACACCGAACAGTTCAAGCTGCGCAAGGGGCCAGTATTCACCCACTTGTTGCTGGCCGACGAAATCAACCGCGCTCCGGCCAAGACCCAGGCAGCCCTGCTCGAAGCCATGCAGGAACGGCAAGTCACCCTCGAAGGCGAGGCGCTGCCCATTGGCCAGCCGTTCATGGTACTTGCCACGCAAAATCCCATCGAACAGGAAGGCACCTACCCCCTGCCGGAAGCCGAACTGGACCGTTTCATGCTCAAGGTACGCATGGACTACCCCGATGCGCAGCAGGAACTGGATATGGTGCGCGAAGTGACACGCTCATCACGGGCCGACATGCTGGACGTGCACCCGTTGCGCACCGTGCTGAAGGCCGAGGACGTGCTGCAACTGCAGCTGGTCGCCAGTGAACTGGCCCTGGATGAACACGTGCTCGACTATGCCGTGCGCCTGGCGCGAGCAACCCGCAGCTGGCCGGGACTGGCCATAGGCGCCGGCCCGCGAGCCTCCATCGCCCTGGTACGCGGCGCCCGCGCACGGGCCTTGTTACGTGCAGGCGAGTTCGTCACACCGGATGACATCAAGGACTGTGCCCTGGCGGTACTGCGTCATCGGGTACGTCTTGCGCCAGAACTGGATATAGACGGGCTGGAGGTCGACCAGGTGCTCAAGCAGCTGCTGGACCAGATTCCGGCACCCCGGCAATGACCCGTCCATGAAACCGACCCGTCTGTTATTAGCCTGGCTCAGCGTACTGCTGGGCTTGAGCATCCTGCTGGGCGCTGCGGCCGCCTTGCAGCTCAAGGTACCCGAGACCTTGCACTCAATAACATGGGGCTTGCTCCTGGCGCTGTTGCTGCTGGCCATGCTCGACGCGCTGCGACTGCGCCGCCGACCCTCACCACGCGTGCACCGGCAGATGCCCGGCAGCCTGGCGCTGGGGCGCTGGGGCGAAGTCCGCCTGTCCCTGGAACATGACTACCCACAGGCGCTGACAGTGCAGGTGTTCGATCACGTCCCCGACGGGCTGAGCGTGGAAAACCTGCCCCAGTCCATCGAACTGCACCCTGGTGAACGCAGTGAGCTGGGTTATCGCCTGCGCCCCTTGCGGCGTGGGCATTTCGCGTTCAGTCGCTGCGAAGTCCACCTGCCCAGTCCCTTGGGGCTCTGGTCTGCACGGCGTTTTATCGAAGCCGAGGATGCCACCCGCGTCTACCCGGACTTCGCCCGCCTGTACGGGGCACAACTGCTGGGTGTGGATAACTGGTTGAGCCAACTGGGGGTCCGTCAACGGCAACGACGAGGATTGGGACTGGAGTTTCATCAGCTGCGCGAGTTTCGTGAGGGCGACAGCCTGCGGCAAATCGATTGGAAAGCGACCGCGCGGCAACGTACCCCCATCGCCAGGGAGTATCAGGACGAGCGCGACCAGCAGATCGTGTTCATGCTCGATTGCGGCCGACGCATGCGCAGCCAGGATGACGAGCTGTCCCATTTCGACCACGCCCTCAATGCCTGCCTGCTGCTTAGCTACGTGGCCCTGCGCCAGGGCGATGCGGTGGGGTTGTGCACCTTTGCCACTGACCAGCCACGCTACCTGGCACCGGTCAAGGGCAGCAGCCAATTGAACCTGTTGCTCAATACGGTCTATGACCTGGACACCAGCCGCCGAACCGCCGACTACCAGGCAGCGGCCAGCCAACTGCTGGCCCGGCAAAAACGGCGGGCATTGGTCATTATTGTCAGCAACCTGCGGGATGAGGATGATGAAGCCCTGCTCTCCGCCGTCAAGCGCATCAGTCGTCAACATCGGGTGCTGGTGGCGAGCATGCGTGAGGAAGTACTCGATCGACTGCGCCAATCCCCCGTACAAACCTTGCCCGAAGCCCTGGCCTACAGCGGTACTGTCGACTACCTCAATACTCGGGATGAATTGCATGACCGCATGAACGCCCACGGTCTGTCGGCGTTGGATACGTTGCCATCAGAAATGGGGGCGGCCCTGGTGACACGCTACCTGGGTTGGAAGAAAGCCGGAGTATTCTAAAAAAGCGCACGACTGCGGCAGGGATGGCAGCACCCCGGCCGCGTCGACAGCGCGCCGCTTCTAGGCCGAAGCCTGCAAGGGATCAAAACTGAAGTACTGCAACAGCACGTTGATCAGTTGCCCATATTCCTCGGGAGCCTCAAGCACGCTGAACCCGGAATCGTAGTGCTGCGGGTTGATATCTTCATGGCTCCACAGGCAGGTCGCCGTGATGTCAATGACATGGAACGTGTCGTCAGCCCCGGGTATCTTCAAGCGCAACTCGAAGTCCACATCGACCATCATGGGTAACTGGCTGACCAACATCAGCCCGTCGTCAGAGACGTTACCCAGAAAACCTATGGGTTTGTCGGTGACACGGTTAAACACTTGCAGGAAATACGGTAGTTGATGCCGCTCGATCCGTCGGTCGGTAAACATGGTGAGATCGCCATCCAGTGGCCATGACTCTGGCCGTGCCAGTGATTCGGAACGAGCGCAATTGCTCGCTCTCCCTGGATCTCGGTGTGACAACGGACAACATTTTGTCACTCGACAGCTGCCGAATCCGGGCCCTGCATCCGTTCGAATAGAAACTTGTACAAACGAACGTTGAAAGAATAGCCCAAGACTGGCAACGGGCCAGTTATTAAATGACGAATGCCATTACAAAGAGGCAGGCCGCGGCTGTGCCACGCTCGCACCGGGGTAATGGCCCAGTTGCTGCAAGGTATCCAGCCTCGCGCGGGCACGGTAGGCATACTCGCTCGACGGGTACTGGTTAATGATGAATTGATAGGTTTGCACGGCATCGACGAACAGTTTCTGGCGTTCCAGGCATTGCCCGCGCAACATCGAAACTTCCGGTTGTACATAACGCCGTGTACGGCTCTCGCGGTCGACCTGGGATAGCTCCAAGGTGACGCGCTCGCAATCACCGACCTTGTATGCACGGTAGGCATTGTTCAAATGGTGGTCCATCGACCAACGGGTGCAGCCGACAACACTGACGGCCAGGGCAGCAATGAGCAAAATTCGCATGAAGTTCTCCTGTCTTGTGCAGTGTATCGACCCCTCGTCAAAAATCTTCAAGGATGTTCATCTATTCAACCGGCGCGAAAACAAGCGAATCGTCGATAAGTAGTGCAAACGAACAATGACTACAACCAAAGAGCATAGTAGCCTTCCTCAGCGCTTGAACTCAGGAGTCTGTGCATGTCCGTCCGTCGTACCAAAATCGTCGCCACCCTTGGCCCGGCCAGCAACTCGCCGGAAGTCCTCGAACAGCTGATTCTGGCTGGTTTGGACGTTGCCCGTCTGAACTTCTCCCACGGCACCCCGGACGAGCACAAGGCTCGCGCCAAGCTGGTGCGTGACTTGGCCGCCAAGCACGGCCGCTTCGTCGCACTGCTGGGTGACCTGCAAGGCCCGAAAATCCGTATCGCCAAATTCGCCAACAAGCGTATCGAGCTGAAGATCGGTGACAAATTCACCTTCTCCACCAGCCACCCGCTGACCGAAGGCACCCAGGACGTCGTAGGTATCGACTACCCGGACCTGGTCAAGGATTGCGGCGTCGGTGACGAGCTGCTGCTGGACGACGGTCGCGTGGTGATGCGCGTCGACACCGCGACCCCGACCGAACTGAATTGCACCGTGATCATCGGCGGCCCGCTGTCCGATCACAAAGGCATCAACCGTCGTGGCGGTGGCTTGACCGCCCCGGCCCTGACTGAAAAAGACAAGGCCGACATCAAGCTCGCCGCTGAAATGGAAGTGGACTACCTCGCCGTGTCCTTCCCACGCGATGCCGCCGACATGGAATACGCCCGTAAACTGCGCGACGAAGCCGGCGGTACCGCCTGGCTGGTGGCGAAGATCGAACGCGCCGAAGCCGTGGCCGATGATGAAACCCTCGACGGCCTGATCAAGGCGTCCGACGCGGTGATGGTTGCCCGTGGCGACCTGGGTGTGGAAATCGGCGACGCCGAGCTGATCGGCATCCAGAAGAAGATCATCCTGCACGCGCGCCGCCACAACAAAGCGGTGATCGTCGCGACCCAGATGATGGAGTCGATGATCCAGAACCCGATGCCGACCCGCGCCGAAGTGTCCGACGTGGCCAACGCCGTGCTCGACTACACCGACGCCGTAATGCTCTCGGCCGAAAGCGCCGCCGGCCCGTACCCACTGGAAGCCGTGCAGGCCATGGCGCGTATCTGCGTCGGTGCCGAAAAGCACCCGACCAGCAAGACCTCCAGCCACCGCATCGGCAAAGTCTTCGAAAGCTGCGACCAGAGCATTGCCCTGGCCGCCATGTACACCGCCAACCACTTCCCGGGCGTGAAAGCGATCATTGCCCTTACCGAAAGTGGCTATACGCCGTTGATCATGTCGCGTATCCGTTCTTCGGTACCGATCTACGCGTTCTCCCCGCACCGCGAAACCCAGGCCCGTGCGGCCATGTTCCGTGGCGTATACACCGTGCCGTTCGACCCGGCGTCGTTGCCGCCCCATGAAGTCAGCCAGGCGGCCATCGACGAGTTGATCAAGCGCGGCGTAGTGGAGAAAGGCGACTGGGTCATCCTGACCAAAGGCGACAGCTACCACACCATCGGCGGCACCAACGGCATGAAGATCCTGCACGTTGGCGACCCAATGGTCTGAGTGACAGGCTGAAAACCAAAAGCCCTGCCATGTGAATGGCGGGGCTTTTTGCTTTCCGTGTGGCAGGGAGCATGTCGAATCGTCGCACCCACATGGGGTTAGCGCCTATCCATAAACCCCGACAACGCCGCAATCGCTTCCGGCGACTTCAAGCGCTGCACAAACAACGCCCCCTCTTCCTCGATCACTTGCCGCAACTGCTCACGGTCCACGCTCTTCATCAACTGCTTGCAGACCTGCACCGCTCCCGGCGCCAGGGTTTCAAAGCGCTCGGCCATCTCCCGCGCCTTGGCCAACGCCGCCTCGCCACTGCCCAACGCTTCGGTCGCAATCCCCCACGCGGCCGCTTGTTCGCCGCTGAAGCCCTCACCCAGCAACAGCAGTTCAGCCGCCTTCGCGTGTCCCAGCAAACGCGGGAGGATCAGGCTCGACCCAAACTCCGGGCATAGCCCCAAATTGACGAACGGCATGCGTAACCGTGCATCGCGGCTGATGTACACCAGGTCGCAATGCAGCAGCAGGGTCGTGCCGATCCCCACCGCCGCACCCGCTACGGCTGCGATCACCGGCTTGCGGCAGTTGAGCAGGCTTTTCATAAAGTGAAACGGCGGGCTGTCGAGGTCGCCGGGCGGCTGTTCAAGAAAGTCGCCGATATCGTTGCCGGCGGTAAAACACTCGCTGCTGCCCTGGATCAGCACGGCATTGATCTGCGGGTCCGCATCGGCCTGCTCCAACGCCTCGGCCAATTGGCTGTACATGGCTCGGGTCAGGGCGTTTTTCTTATCCGGGCGATTGAGCTGCAGGGTCAGCAGCCCGCGCTCGCGTTGCAGCAGGATGGCGTCGGTCATGGCGAATCTCACGGCAGTGGAATTCAGCACTCAACCACGGGGCAGGAACACATCGGCCAGCAGTTGATTGCGCGGCAGCCCCGCCAGGAACAGGCGCCTGGAGAAGGCCTCGACGCTGACAGGATGCCCGCAGAGTAAGGCCAGGGTTTGCCGGGAAACAAGCCGCAGTTGCGCCAATGCCTGGGCCGACTGCGCCGCAGTCCACAGCTCCACCGTCAGGTTCGGATGACGCGCAGCCAGTTCGGCCAGGGGCCCGGCCAGGTAATGACCGTCGGCATCATGGGCCAGGTGAATCACCCGGATGGCGCCCTGGTGATCCTGGCGCAACGCCTCGCGCAGCACACCCCACAGCGGCCCCAGGCCGGTACCGGAAGCCAGCAGCCACAGCGGCCGGGATTGCCAGTCGGGATCGTATTGCAGTGCTCCGCCACGCAGTTCTCCCAGGCGCAGGCGATCACCCACCGACAACGCGCGCGCGGCATCGCTGAATGCGCCGGGCTGGCGGCAATCGATATGAAACTCCAGGAAGGCATCCTCCTGAGGCAGGCTGGCCAGGGAATAAGGCCGTGCCACCTGCCCGGCCCACAACACCATGTGCTGCCCGGCGCGATAGCGCAGTCCACGCTCCGCTTGCAGCCGCAGGCGCAGCACCGAGGCATTCAACCAATCGGCCCCCACCACCAGGGCCGGCAGGCCGTCCCGCAGCGGGTCGAACGCCTCGACCTGCAGATCGCCGATCACCTGGCACTGGCACGCCAGGCGCCAGCCCTCCTGGCGTTGTGCCGGGCTCAAAGCAGCGGGCTGCCGGTCCTCGACCTCGCCCTGGCACCGCACCAGGCAAGCATGGCAGCTGCCGGCACGGCAACTGTAAGGCACGGCCACACCCGCCTGGTTCAAGGCATCCAGCAGGTTGCTGCCGGTGGCTACCGACCAATGGTGTTCGCCGACGTACAGTTCAGGCATAGCAGGACTCGATCACAAGGGGCGCGCACAGGGAATCATGCCTGCGACAGTTTGACCATAGTCGGGTGTATCGGCCACCGTGCCGGGTTATACTGCCGCGCCTTTTTAGCGTCGCGCCTGCACCACTTGGCGTGCCTTGGAAAGGTGGACTCAGCCGACCGATGCACCCCACTGAGCCCACCTTTATTGAATGTTCCCTTATAGAGGAGCGCGACTCATGACCGTGATCAAGCAAGACGACCTGATTCAGAGCGTTGCCGACGCCCTGCAATTCATTTCCTACTACCACCCCGTTGATTTCATCCAGGCGATGCACGAGGCCTACCTGCGCGAAGAATCGCCGGCAGCCCGTGACTCCATCGCGCAGATCCTGATCAACTCGCGCATGTGCGCCACCGGCCATCGCCCGATCTGCCAGGACACCGGTATCGTCACCGTGTTCGTGCGCGTGGGCATGGACGTACGTTGGGATGGCGCCACCATGGGCCTGGACGACATGATCAACGAAGGCGTGCGTCGCGCCTACAACCTGCCGGAAAACGTCCTGCGCGCCTCCATCCTGGCCGACCCGGCCGGTGCGCGTAAAAACACCAAGGACAACACCCCGGCCGTGATCCACTACTCCATCGTTCCGGGTAACACCGTGGAAGTGGATGTGGCGGCCAAGGGCGGCGGTTCCGAGAACAAGTCGAAGATGGCCATGCTCAACCCGTCCGACTCGATCGTCGACTGGGTGCTCAAGACCGTTCCGACCATGGGCGCCGGCTGGTGCCCACCGGGCATGCTCGGCATCGGCATCGGCGGCACCGCCGAGAAAGCCGCGGTGATGGCCAAGGAAGTGTTGATGGAATCCATCGACATCCACGAGCTGAAAAAGCGCGGCCCGCAGAACCGTATCGAAGAGATGCGCCTGGAGTTGTTCGAGAAGGTCAACCAACTGGGCATCGGCGCCCAGGGCCTGGGTGGCCTGACCACCGTGCTCGACGTGAAGATCATGGACTACCCGACCCACGCCGCTTCGCTGCCGGTGTGCATGATCCCCAACTGCGCCGCCACCCGTCACGCGCACTTCGTGCTCGACGGTTCGGGCCCGGCGTCGCTGGAAGCGCCACCGCTGGACGCCTACCCGGAAATCGTCTGGGAAGCCGGTCCATCGGCCCGTCGCGTCAACCTCGACACCCTGACCCCGGAAGAAGTGCAGAGCTGGAAGCCGGGCGAAACCGTGCTGCTCAACGGCAAGATGCTCACCGGTCGCGACGCCGCGCACAAGCGCATGGTCGAGATGCTGAACAAGGGCGAAAGCCTGCCGGTGGACCTCAAGGGTCGCTTTATCTACTACGTCGGCCCGGTTGATCCGGTGCGCGAAGAAGTGGTTGGCCCGGCTGGCCCGACCACCGCGACGCGGATGGACAAGTTCACCCGTCAGATCCTCGAGCAAACCGGCCTGCTGGGCATGATCGGTAAATCCGAGCGCGGCCCTACCGCGATCGAAGCGATCAAGGACCACAAGGCCGTGTACCTGATGGCCGTGGGCGGCGCCGCTTACCTGGTGGCCCAAGCCATCAAGAAGTCGCGTGTAGTGGCCTTCGCCGAACTGGGCATGGAAGCGATCTACGAGTTCGACGTGAAAGACATGCCGGTCACCGTTGCGGTGGACAGCAAGGGCGAATCCGTCCACATCACCGGTCCTGCCATCTGGCAGAAAAAGATCAGTGAAAGCCTGGCGGTAGAAGTGCAGTAAGCACCCTCCCCCAATAGTGAGGCGACCGCGGCCCATGGCCCGGTCGCTTTTTTATTGCCTGCTGATTCACCTATGGCAAGCGGGTTTATTGTGGTGAGCGGGCTTGCCCCGCTCACCACAAGAAGCCCACTCTCCCTTCAGCCACGACAGCCCCTCACCACAAGACCCAAGCCGCTCATGCTATGGTGCACTCCCCTTACCGTGCCTGCCCATCACCGTATGATCGTGATCCCTCGCCCGCTGCGCCTGACCTTCTACTCCCTGCTGATCATCGCCGGTGCGCTGCTGGCCGCGGCCTTGGCCACGCGCCATGCCGAACGCCAGGCGTTGGTGGACGATGCGGCCCGCGCCAACCAGCAGCTCGCGCTGTATGCCAACTCGTTGCACACCCTGATCGAACGCTACCGCGCCCTGCCCGCTGTGCTGGCACTGGACTCGGAAATGATCAACGCGCTCAAAGGCCCGTTGGACCCAGGCACCCAGGACCTGCTCAACCGCAAGCTCGAACGCATCAATGGAGCGGCGCAGTCCTCCACCCTGGAGTTGATGGACCGCACCGGCCTGGCCGTGGCCGCCAGCAACTGGAACTTGCCGAGCAGTTATGTCGGGCACAACTACGCGTTTCGGCCGTATTTCAGCCAGACCAAGAGCCAGGGCACCGGGCGCTTTTACGCGGTCGGCGTAACCACCGGGATCCCGGGGTATTTCCTCTCCAGCGCCGTGCTGGATGAACACGAGCAGTTCCTTGGCGCCATGGTGGTGAAACTGGAATTCCCTGAGCTGGAGCGCGAATGGGCCCAGGGCGATGACCTGTTGCTGGTCAGCGACGCACGCGGCATCGTGTTTATCGCCAACCAACCGGGCTGGCGTTATCGCAACCTGCACCCGTTGTCGGCCAGCGATCTGGTCGAACTCAAGGCCACCCGCCAATACGACAAGAAACAACTGCAGCCGCTGGACACCCAGACGTTGCAACGCTTCGACGAAAACAGCCACCTGATGCGCGTCAACGGCCCCGATGGCAACGCCAATTACATCTGGGAGTCCCTGCCGCTGAAGGCCGAGGGCTGGACCCTGCACCTGTTGCGCAAACCCCAGTTCGCTTTTGAAGACCAGCGCAACGCCGGCCTTGCCGCCGCCGGCTCCTGGCTGGCGCTGGTGTTCCTGGTGCTGTTCCTCAGCCAACGCTGGCGCCTGGCCCGTTTGCGCCAGCGCAGCCGCGAAGAACTCGAACAGCTTGTGGAAGAGCGCACCCAGGCCCTGCGCACGGCCCAGGATGGCCTGGTGCAATCGGCGAAATTAGCGGCGTTGGGGCAGATGTCCGCCGCCCTCGCCCATGAGATCAACCAGCCGCTGACCGCCCAGCGCATGCAGTTGGCGACCCTGCGGTTGCTGTTGGACCACGGTCGGGTGGACGACGCCTACAAGGCCCTGACCCCACTGGACGATATGCTCACACGCATGGCCGCGCTGACCGGCCACCTCAAGACCTTTGCGCGCAAAAGCCCCAGCGGCCTGCGCGAACGCCTTGACCTGGCCACCGTGGTCGACCAGTCCCTGCACCTGCTCGACGCGCGCCTGCGTGATGAAGCCATCGGCACCGTGCTGGACCTGACCCGCCCCGCCTGGGTACGCGGCGACGCGATCCGCCTCGAACAGGTGCTGATCAACCTGCTGCGCAACGCCCTCGACGCCATGGCCGACAAACCCCGCAAGCGCCTGGAAATCCGCCTGCATGCCGACCAGCAACTGTGGCAACTCACGGTCAGCGACAGCGGCGGCGGGATTGCCGAAGAGCACCTCAACAGCGTGTTCGACCCGTTCTTTACCACCAAGCCGGTGGGCGACGGGCTCGGCTTGGGCCTGGCGGTTTCCTACGCTATCGTGCACGAATTGGGCGGACGCCTGAGCGCCAGTAACCGTGGCGACGGCGCGGTATTTACCCTGACCTTGCCTATCGCGCTGGAGACACCCGACTTATGTTGAACGCGGTGATTGTGGTCGATGACGAAGCCAGCATTCGGACGGCCGTCGAGCAATGGCTGAGCTTGTCGGGGTTCGAGGTGCAGTTGTTCAGCCGCGCCGAAGCCTGCCTGGCGCAACTGCCCAAGGACTTTCCCGGGGTGATCCTGAGCGACGTGCGCATGCCCGGGCTCAGCGGCCTGGAGCTGCTGGCCGAAGTGCAGCGCCGTGACGCCGACCTGCCCGTCATCCTGCTGACCGGGCATGGCGATGTACCGATGGCCGTCGAAGCCATGCGCGACGGCGCCTACGACTTCCTGGAAAAACCCTTCAGCCCCGATGCCTTGCTCAACAGCCTGCGCCGCGCATTGGACAAGCGCGGGCTGATCCTCGAAAACCGCCGCCTGCACCAACAGGCCGATCATCGGGCACAGTTGGAGTCGAGCCTGCTCGGCGTGTCCCGTGGCTTGCAGAACCTGCGCCGGCAGGTACTCGACCTGGCCACCTTGCCGGTCAACGTGCTGATCCGTGGCGAGACCGGCAGCGGCAAGGAGCTGGTCGCCCGCTGCCTGCATGACTTCGGCCCCCGTGCGAAAAAACCGTTTGTGGCGCTCAATTGCGCGGCGATTCCCGAGCAACTGTTCGAGGCCGAACTGTTCGGCCACGAAAGCGGCGCCTTCACCGGTGCCCAGGGCAAGCGCATCGGCAAACTGGAGTACGCCCATGGCGGTACCCTGTTCCTCGATGAAATCGAAAGCATGCCCCTGGCCCAGCAAGTGAAGCTGTTGCGGGTGTTGCAGGATCAGAAGCTGGAACGCCTGGGCTCCAATCAAAGCATTCATGTGGATTTACGCATCATTGCCGCGACCAAGCCGGACCTGCTGGAAGAAGCCCGCGCCGGGCGCTTTCGCGAAGACCTGGCCTATCGGCTGAACGTTGCACAACTGCGCCTGCCGCCCCTGCGCGAGCGCCGCGAAGACATCCCGCTGCTGTTCGATCACTTTGCCCAAAGCGCCGCCGAGCGCCTGGGCCGCAGCGCGGAACCGCTGAGCGGCGCGCAGTTGGGCCGCCTGCTCAGCCATGACTGGCCGGGCAACGTGCGCGAGCTGGCCAACGTCGCCGAACGCCAGGTGCTGGGCCTTGGCGAGCCGGAGCCGGAAGGGATCGAAGCCGGGCAATCGCTGGCCGCGCAGCAGGAGGCGTTCGAGGCCCATTGCCTGAAGGCTGCATTGACCCGGTATAAAGGCGATATCAAGGCGGTGCTGGCGGAGTTGCAGTTGCCACGGCGCACCTTCAACGAAAAGATGCAGCGCCATGGGTTGGCCAGGGACATGTTCCTGAAAGACGAATGAGCGGATTTCCGCTCATCACCCTCAAAAACATCAGCGACTTTCCGCCCAAAATAAAACCCAGCCCCTTCTAGACCGGGCCTTCATCTACCTGGCACAGCTCCTGCTATAGCCCCAGCCAGGCTGCGCTCGCGCCGCTCCATAAAAACAACTAGATGAAGGATCCTTCAATGGATAACTCCAACACCTTGCCTCTGGGGTCGGCGGCCGCGCCGGCTAAAGAACGCACCACCACCAGCCGCATCAAATCGATCTTCAGCGGATCGGTCGGCAACATGGTCGAGTGGTACGACTGGTATGTCTACGCCGCTTTCTCGCTGTACTTCGCCAAAGCCTTTTTCCCGAAAGGCGACACCACCGCCCAACTGCTCAACACCGCCGCGATCTTCGCCGTGGGCTTCCTGATGCGCCCCATCGGTGGCTGGCTGATGGGCCTGTACGCCGACCGTGCGGGTCGCAAAGCAGCACTGATGGCGTCGGTCCTGCTGATGTGCTTCGGCTCGTTGATCATCGCCCTGAGCCCCGGTTACGAAACCATCGGCGTCGGCGCACCGATCCTGCTGGTGTTCGCCCGCCTGCTGCAAGGCTTGTCGGTCGGTGGCGAATACGGCACCTCGGCCACCTACCTGAGTGAAATGGCCACCAAGGAACGTCGCGGTTTCTTCTCCAGCTTCCAGTACGTGACCCTGATCTCCGGCCAGCTTATCGCCCTGGCCGTGCTGATCGTGCTGCAGCAGATCCTTACCACCGAGCAACTGTACGACTGGGGCTGGCGTATCCCGTTCGCCATCGGCGCCCTGTGCGCAGTGGTCGCGCTGTACCTGCGTCGCGGCATGGAAGAAACCGAGTCGTTCACCAAGAAGGAAAAAGCCAAGGAAAGCGCCATGCGCACCTTGATGCGCCACCCCAAGGAACTGATGACCGTGGTCGGCCTGACCATGGGCGGCACCCTGGCTTTCTACACCTACACCACCTACATGCAGAAGTACCTGGTGAACACCGTCGGCATGAGCATTTCCGACTCCACCACGATCTCGGCGGCAACGCTGTTCCTGTTCATGTGCCTGCAACCGATCGTCGGTGGGCTGTCGGATAAAGTCGGGCGTCGGCCGATCCTGATCGCCTTCGGCATCCTCGGCACGCTGTTCACCGTACCGATCCTCACCACCCTGCACACTATCCAGACCTGGTGGGGCGCGTTCTTCCTGATCATGGCCGCGCTGATCATCGTCAGCGGCTACACCTCGATCAACGCCGTGGTCAAGGCTGAACTGTTCCCAACCGAAATCCGCGCCCTGGGCGTGGGCCTGCCCTATGCACTGACCGTGTCGATCTTCGGCGGTACCGCTGAATACATCGCGCTGTGGTTCAAGAGCATCGGCATGGAAACCGGTTACTACTGGTATGTGACTGCGTGTATTGCAGTGTCGCTGGCGGTCTATGTGACCATGAAGGACACACGCAAGCATTCGCGCATCACCACGGACTAACGGTTGGATGCAGTAACAAATGTGGGAGCGGGCTTGCCCCCTCCCACCTGTTGAATCAGGACACCTCTGCTACCGGGCTCCGGCCATACCGTCGCTGTGCATACGACGCCCCGACAATCATCACCACCAGCACCGCCGCCAATACCGCCGACGATCCAATGGTGCCGAAATCCAATCCGCCCTTTTCATGGGGCTTGGTCAGGAAGTCGCCCAGGGTTGCACCAAACGGCCGGGTCAGTACAAACGCCACCCAGAACAACAGCACCGACGAGATTTGGGTGAAGTACTTGAGCGCCACTACCGCGGCAATGGTCGAGCCAATCAACAAGGCGCCACCGGCAAAGCCGAGCCCCGAATCGTCCGCCAGGAAGTCGCCCAACGCAGTGCCCAGGGTGTTGGAGAACAGGATCGCCATCCAGTAGAACAGCTCGCCTCGGAAAGTCTGCACCTTGTTCACGTTCAGCGAGTCACCACTGAGGTGCCACAAGGCAAAGATGATCATCAGGATCACGATCAGGATCATCGACCCGGTGGCGTAGCCCAGGCCCAGGGTGCGGTCCATGAAGTCCGACATGGTGGTGCCGGCGGTGCTGGTGGAAAGGATCACGATCCAGTACAGCACCGGGTTGTAGGTTTTCGACCAGAGTTGTGTCACCAGAGTGACCAGGAACACGCTGATAAGGATCATCGAGCTGATGGCGTAACCGACGTTCAGGGTCATCGACAACAAGTCCCCGGCGGTTTCGCCCAGGGTGGTTGCGCAGATTTTCATGACCCAGAACGCCAGGGTGATCTGAGGAAGTTTATTCATGCGGTAGAAGGCTCCGAGGCTCAGTCTTATAGGGGGTATCGACCTTGGGCGCAGACTGAACGGGCCGCTGTGAAAAATAGGTGGCCGCTGAATGAAAATTCCATAGGGCCGATGGAAATTCGTCGCCGTGGATTGCACTATGACGGCCTCCCAGAACCCCGCAGCAGGAACCCGGCCATGCCTGACGATATCCACTTCTACGAACCGGCCAACGGCCACGGCCTGCCACACGACCCGTTCAATGCCATTGTCGGGCCACGGCCGATTGGCTGGATTTCATCCCACGACAATAACGGGCGCCTGAACCTGGCGCCCTACAGTTTTTTCAATGCGTTCAACTACATTCCACCGATCATTGGGTTTTCCAGCGTCGGGCGCAAAGACAGCCTGAACAACATCGAACAGACCGGCGAGTTTGTGTGGAACCTGGCCACCCGCCCGCTGGCCGAGCAGATGAACCAGAGCTGCGCGGCCGTCTCGCCGGAGGTGAATGAGTTCGAGTTGTCCGGCCTGACACCGGTGGCGTCGAAAATCGTCGGCGTGCCGCGAGTGGGCGAGAGCCCGGTGTCGTTCGAGTGCAAGGTGACGCAGATCATCCAGCTGCAGCGCGCCGACCAGCAGTTGGTGCCCAGCTGGCTGGTGCTGGGCGAGGTGGTCGCGGTGCACATTGCCAAGTGGCTGCTCAAGGATGGGGTGTACGACACCGCAGCCGCGGAGCCGATTTTGCGTGGCGGTGGCCCGGCAGACTACTTCCAGCTGGGGCCGGAGGCGTTGTTCAAGATGTATCGCCCAGGCGCCAGCAAACCCTGACTGAAATACACCAAAAAAGTGGGAGGGGGCTTGCCCCCGATGGCAATGGCACATCCAACATCGTTGTTGACTGACACACTGCTATCGGGAGCAAGCCCCCTCCCACATTAGAGGGTCGGCGTTGTTCAGCTGGCGGCGCTCGCCCAGGTCAGTTGACCCTCTTCATCCACACCGATCAACCGTTCAAGCTGCACGGTGGCTGCATCATCGGCATCGGAGGCGGTCTTGAACGTCTGTCCATCCAGGATCTTGTGAAACTGCGGGGCGCCCATGCCATCAAGTGCCTTGACGGCGACGGCGGCGCTGTAGCCCCCTTCACCCGGTACTACGGCGGAAACGGCTTCGTGGTGGGCAAATTGTTTACGTGCCATGTTGCAGGTCCTGGCCAATGGAAAAGTGGGCCATTCTAACCATTAACCGGCCAGTTGCAGGTACTCGCCGTAGGCATTGGCGGCAGAGGCATCGGTGAAGGTCTGGAAGTCCATGCTGCGCACGACCATGTCGTTCAACAGCTCGGTGAAGATCATCAGGGCCGGCGAGTTGAAGTAGGCGCTCATCGCCTGCTCGCTGCTCCAGAAACCCGAGATCAACCAGACATCGGGATCGACCTGGGAATGCTGCAACGAAAATTGCAGGCAACCCTGAGCCTGGCGGCCCGGTTCGATCAAACTGCTCAAGCGTGCACCCAGTTCGGTGCTGCACCCGGTGCGGGCGCGGATAAAGGCCATATGGCTCGCGGGAATGGGGGTGGACATGTTCGACTCTCCCGTTGAGAAGTGATGCTCGGCAAGCACTGTGGGGGCGTGTTGCCACAGGATCAAAGATAACGGCGCGGGTGCGGGCGCGGTTAGTCAATTCCTGCAGGCTTATTGCACAATCCTGCGAGAAGCGTAGGAAGGACGGAGGGACCGCCGACTCGATTCCACAGGCAAACGCCTTGTTTCAGGGACATGACAGCCCGAGAACTTGCCTGATTCGCGACGCGTCGCAGGATCAGGCAAGGATTGTGCAGAATCGACCTAACACTGCTTGAAAAGCCGCCGCTAAGCTGAGCCCATCAAAAAAGCATGCAGAGGACGCCTTATGCCGTCGCCCGAACATCAGTCCATGCCCCTCGACGCCGAGACGGAAAAACAGCGCGCCGAGCTGGCGAGCATCGTGCATCGTCATACCTGGGAAGACGGCTCCTATGGCACGGCGATTACGTCACTGTTCCTGAACCGCCACAACACACCGCGTGACTTCATGCCGGTGCTGGTGGAGCCGGCGTTGTGCATCCTTGCCAACGGCAGCAAGGAAGTGCGCCTGGCCGACGAAATCTTTGCCTACGACCCGCTCAATTACCTGGTGTTCTCGGTGGCGATGCCCGTGGCCGGGCGGATCATCGATGCCACGCCGGAAGATCCAAACCTGTCAGTACGCATCAATATCGACCCGGCGCAGCTCACTGCCTTGATCGCCGAGGCCGGCCCCATGGGCGTGCCCACGCGCCCGACATCGCGCGGGATGTATGTGGACCGCATCGATCCCCAGTTGCTCGACGCCGTGCTGCGCCTGGCGCGCCTGCTGGATACGCCCAAAGACATTGCCATGCTGGCGCCGCTGATCAACCGTGAAATCCTCTACCGCCTGCTGCGCGGTCCCCAGGGTTATCGCCTGTATGAAATTGCCGTGGCCAACAGCCAGAGCCATCGCGTCAGCCAGGCGATCAAGTGGCTCAATGGCAACTACGAACAACCGCTGCGCATCGATGACCTGGCCAAGGAAGTGAACCTCAGCGTCTCGACCCTGCATCACCGTTTCAAGGCAATTACCGCCATGAGTCCGTTGCAGTACCAAAAGCAGCTGCGCTTGCAGGAGGCACGTCGGCTGATGATTGCCGAAGGGCTGGAAGCGTCGGCGGCGGGGTATCGGGTGGGGTATGAAAGCCCGTCGCAGTTCAGCCGGGAGTACAGCCGGTTGTTTGGGGCACCGCCGCTGAGGGATTTGGCACGACTGCGCCAAAGCGTCTGACACACAGACGATCAAAATGTGGGAAGGGGTGTGCCCCCTCCCCTATTTGTCCAATGGTGTTTTCAGTCCAGGGTCCTGGGCAGTTGCAGGGTGACCCGCAAGCCGCCCTCACGCAAATTCTGCAAACTCACTTCACCGCCATGGCTATGGGCAATATTGCGCGCAATACCCAAGCCCAAACCGTAGCCCTGCTGCTGGCCGGCCAGGCGAAAATGCGGTTCGAAGACCTGTTCCAAACGCTGTTCCGGCACGCCAGGGCCTTCGTCGTCGACGTGCAGGATGAACTCCGCGCCATCGTCCTCAATACGCAAATGGGCGTTCTGCCCGTACTTCAAGGCATTGTCGATCAGGTTGCCGATGCAGCGCTTGAGCGCCAGCGGCTTGCCCGGGTACGCCGCCACCGCTGCGCCGTCCAGGGTGACCCGGCCGTTGCCGTTGGGGGCCACATAAGGCTCCACCAGGCATTCGAGCACATGGTTGAGGTCGACCGGCTGGATGTTCTCGTGGATATCGGTGTCTTTCACACATTGCAGCGCGCCTTTGACCAGCAACTCCAACTCATCCAGGTCACGGCCGAACTTGGTTTGCAGGTTCTCGTCTTCGAGCAATTCCACGCGCAGGCGCAGGCGGGTAATCGGTGTGCGCAGGTCGTGGGAAATCGCGCTGAACAACTGGCTGCGCTCCGTGAGGTAACGGCTGATGCGTTCGCGCATGGCATTGAACGCGCGGCCCACTTCCACCACTTCACTGCCGCCGCCTTCGGCCACCGGCTCCACATCGGCCCCCAGGGACATGTCTCGCGCCGCCCGCGCCAGGCGCTTGAGCGGCCGGCTTTGCCAGTGCACCAGCAGGCCGATGAACAGCAGCAAGAAGCCGCTGGTCAGCACGATAAACCACACCTGCTGGGACGGCAGGCCCTGTTCTTCCAGGCTGGTGTAGGGCTCGGGCAACAGCGAAGCGATGTACAGCCATTCGCCGGGGGCGAGTTCGATCTGGGTCACCAATACCGGCGGATTGACCGGTTCCAGGGTCAGCGCGTAATGGGCCCAGGAGCGCGGCAACTCATCCAGTTTCAAGCCGGCGTTGAAGATGCGCAGGTCTTCGGCGCTGACGAACTCCACCGAGATAGGCACGTCGGCGCCCAGGGTCTGGCGCAGGACTTCATCCACGGCCACCAGCACCGCCTGTTTACGCGGGGTTTGCGGCAACACTTGCATGTCGAGGGGCCGATCATTGAGGGTCACGACAAAACGGGTGCCGCCCATACTGCGCAGCTGGTCAAGGACCAACGGCCGATAGGCCACCGGCAACGAACGGAAATAACTCACGCTGGCGGTCATCGAGTGCGCCAGGCTACGGGCGCTGGTGACCAGGCCTTCTAGCTGGGTGGCGCGCAACTGCGAGACCCAGATCACGCTGGACAGCGCCTGGGCGAACAGCACTGCAAGCAAGGTCAGCAACAACATGCGCCCCAGCAGCGAGCGCGGTACCGGGAAGCGCCGGCGGCGTTCGCTCAGCGGCTCAGTGGGCATTGCCGGCAACCACGCTGGCTGCCAGTTGATAGCCGCTGCCGCGCACGGTGCGGATCAGCCTCGGGGGTTTTTCGGTGTCGCGCAGGCGTTGACGCAGGCGGCTGACAGCCATGTCGACGATCCGGTCCAGCGGCATCAGGTCGCGGCCACGGGTGGCATTGCCGATGGTGTCGCGGTCGAGAATCTGCTGCGGGTGATCGAGAAACAGCTTGAGCAGGGCAAAGTCGGCACCGGAGAGGATCACCTCTTCGCCATCCACGTGGAACAGCCGATGACTGATCATATCCAGGCGCCACTCATCGAACACCAGCACATCGCCATTGCCGCTGCGCTCCTGGCCGAACTGGCAGCGGCGCAACAAGGCCTTGATCCGCGCCTGCAACTCACGGGGGCTGAAGGGCTTGCCGATATAGTCGTCGGCCCCCAGTTCCAGGCCGATCACACGGTCGGCTTCGTCGGAACTGGCGGTGAGCATGATGATCGGCACCTGCGCCTGGCGCGGGTGCTGGCGAATCCAGCGGCAAAGGCTGAAACCGTCTTCGTCCGGCAGCATCACATCGAGGATGACCAGATCGCACGGCGCCTCGTTCATCGCCTGGCGGAACCCCGCGCCATCCGGCACGCCACGCACCTGGAAACCGGCGCGACTGAGGTAGGTCTGCAGCAATTCGCGGATTTCCTGGTCGTCGTCGACGAGGAGAATCGATTTACTGATTACGCTCACGGGGTCCTCCTTGTTGTTATTAGGTGGTGCGGGTCAGGCAAACGCCTGCTCCAATGCGACGCCCGCCCCGGTCAACCCGGAATACGGCGCGGTCACCAGCCACACCGGGATGCCCTTGAAGTAGTCGCTCATGCAGCCTTTGTCACTGAAGCTCCTGGCAAAACCGCTGTGGATGAAGAAGTCGGCAAACCGCGGAATCACCCCACCCACGATATACACACCACCGCGTCCACCGGTGGTCAGCACATTGTTGCCGGCCACCCGGCCCAGCCAGATGCTGAATTGATCCAACACTTCCATGGCCACCGGGTCGCCCGCCAGGCCCGCCGCCGTGATGGCTTCGGGGGTGTCGAGCACGGGTGTGTGGCCATCGACCGCGCAAATCGCCCGGTACAGACGCGGCAGACCGCCACCGCTCAAGGCGGTTTCGGCGCTGACGTGGCCGATCTCGGTGTAGATATGCTGCCACAGCTGGGTTTCCCGTGGGCTGCTCAGGGGCAGGTCGACGTGGCCGCCCTCCCCCGGCAACGCCGCGTAACGGCCTGCGCCGAGGTCCAGCAGGGTACCGACGCCCAGGCCGGTACCCGGACCGATCACCACCGCCGGGCGCAACGGTTCCGGCGTGCCAGGGCAGACCACGCGGAATTCGTCGGGTTTAAGACGCGTCATGCCCAGGGCCATGGCCGAGAAGTCATTGACCAGCAGCAGTTCATCCACCTGTAAGGCCTGGCAAAACGCAGTCTTGCTCAAGCGCCAGTGATTGTTGGTGAATTTGAATTCATCCCCGCTCACCGGCCCGGCGACCGACAGGCACACCGCACCGATGTCGCCGATTTGCAGGCCTTCTTCCTTGAGGTAGACCTTGATCGCGTCCTCAGGGCTTTGGTGATCAGCCGTGGCATGCACCCGGATCGAATGCAGTGCCTGATCTCGCCACAACGCAAAACGGGCGTTGGTACCCCCGATGTCACCGACCAGCGCTAGCTTCACTTAAGCGTCTCCAAGGCACAGGTAAAGGCGCTGGCGCCCTGCTCTGCGGAGCTTGCGGCCAAGCGCATAAATGCAAACAGCTCGCGACCGGCCCCCACGTTATTGCCCAACAGGCCCGTGGCAGGCGTGCGCGCTGCAAATTCTTCGGCGTCCACCTTAAGCTCCAAGGTGCCCTTCACGCCATCCACGCGAATGATATCGCCATCTTTGACCCGTGCCAGTGGCCCGCCGCTCTGGGCTTCGGGGTTGACGTGAATCGCGGCGGGGATCTTACCCGACGCGCCGGACATACGCCCGTCTGTCACCAGCGCCACCTTGAAACCACGGTCCTGCAGCACGCCGAGGAACGGCGTCATCTTGTGCAGTTCCGGCATTCCGTTGGAGCGCGGGCCCTGGAAGCGCATCACGGCGACAAAATCCTTTTCCAGCTGGCCGGCCTTGAACGCATCGGCCAGGTCCTGCTGGTCCTGGAACACCACCGCCGGCGCTTCGACGATCTGATGCTCAGGCGCTACGGCAGAGACTTTCATGACACCGCGGCCGAGGTTGCCTTCCATCACACGCAGGCCGCCTTCCGGCGAGAACGCACGCGCCACCGGGCGCAGGATGGTTTCGTCGAGGCTTTCGATCGGGCCGTCGCGCCACACCAGCTCGCCGTCGACCAGGAATGGTTCCTGGACATAACGGCTCAGGCCCTTGCCCGCCACGGTGTTGACGTCGTCGTGAAGCAGGCCGGCTTCAAGCAGCTCGCGGATCAGGAACGACATGCCGCCCGCCGCCTGGAAGTGGTTGATGTCGGCCTTGCCGTTTGGATACACGTGGGACAGGGTCGGCACCACCTCGGAGAGGTCGGCCATGTCATCCCAGGTGAGGATGATGCCCGCCGACATGGCGATGGCCGGCATGTGCAGGGTGTGGTTGGTGGAGCCGCCCGTCGCGTTGAGCGCAACGATGGCGTTGACGATGGATTTCTCATCGACGATCTCGCCGATCGGCGTGAAGTTGCCGTTGGCCTTGGTCAAGCGCGTGACCTGGTGCGCGGCTTCGCGGGTCAGGGCGTCACGCAGCGGCGTGTACGGGTTGACGAACGAGGCACCCGGCAAATGCAGGCCCATCACTTCCATCAGCAGTTGATTGGTGTTGGCGGTGCCGTAGAAGGTGCAGGTGCCGGGGCTGTGGTAGGACTTCATCTCCGATTCCAGCAGCTCTTCGCGAGTGGCCTTGCCTTCGGCGTAGCGCTGGCGCACATCGGCCTTCTGCTTGTTGGAGATGCCCGAAGGCATCGGACCGCCCGGTACGAAGATCATCGGCAGGTGGCCGTAGCGCAGCGCGCCCATCATCAGGCCGGGCACGATCTTGTCGCAGATGCCCAGCATCAGCGCGGCGTCGAACATGTTGTGGGACAGCGCTACCGCCGTGGACATGGCGATGACTTCACGGCTGAGCAGGCTCAGCTCCATGCCGGGCTCGCCCTGGGTCACGCCGTCGCACATGGCCGGGGTGCCGCCAGCGAACTGGCCGACCGAGCCGACTTCGCGCAGGGCTTTCTTGATTTGTTCCGGGAAATGTTCGTACGGCTGGTGCGCCGAGAGCATGTCGTTATATGACGAAACAATTGCCACGTTGGCGGCGTTCATCATGCGCAGGCTGTTTTTATCTTCGGTGCCGCAACCGGCCACGCCATGGGCGAAGTTGGCGCATTGCAGCTTGCCGCGCATCGGACCGTCGCTGGCTGCGCCGCGAATGAGCGCAAGGTAAGCCTCACGAGTGGCGCGGCTGCGGGCGATAAGCCGTTCGGTGACCTCAAGGACGCGGGGATGCATGTGTAGAACTCCAGGCTAACGGATGTGGCGACCTGAGTGTCTATGCTGATCAAACGCCCGCAGCTCATGGGATGGCAGAGAGTCGTTTGGATCATCGGACCAGTTGATTCAGGTCACTCGTTGTAGATTGAACAAAATATTGCCACTAAAAAGGCTTGTTTTCTATTTTTATGCGAATAATCTTGTAATTCTTACAACAAATCGACGACAGGCACTTTCCAATGACTCTTCGTATCGCAATCAATGGTTTTGGCCGTATCGGCCGTAATGTCCTGCGCGCACTGTATACCCAAGGCTATCGCCAGGATTTGCAGATCGTCGCCATCAATGATTTGGGCGACAGCTCGATCAACGCCCACCTGCTCAAATACGACACCGTGCACGGCACTTTCGATGCAGAGGTCGCCCACGATCAGGAAAGCCTGACCGTCAATGGTGACCGGATTGCCGTCAGTGCCATTCGCAACCCGGCCGACCTGCCGTGGGCGGCGCACAAGGTCGACGTGGTGTTCGAATGCACCGGTCTGTTCACCGACCGTGACAAGGCTGCCGCCCATATTACCGCCGGCGCACGCAAAGTGATCATCTCCGCCCCGGCCAAAGGCGCGGACGCGACCGTGGTCTACGGCGTGAACCACGACATCCTGCGTCAATCCCACCAGATCATCTCCAACGCCTCGTGCACCACCAACTGCCTGGCGCCGGTCGCCCAGGTGCTGCATCGCGAATTGGGTATCGAAAGCGGCTTGATGACCACGATTCATGCCTATACCAACGACCAGAACCTGACGGACGTCTACCACACCGACCCGTACCGCGCGCGTTCGGCCACCCAGAACATGATCCCAAGCAAGACCGGCGCCGCCGAAGCGGTGGGCCTGGTGCTGCCGGAGCTGGCAGGCAAGCTGACCGGCATGGCCGTGCGTGTACCGGTGATCAACGTGTCGCTGGTGGACCTCACCGTGCAGTTGAAGAAAGACGCCACTGCCGACGAAGTCAACGCACTGCTCAAGGAAGCCAGCCAACACTCGAAGATCCTCGGCTATAACACCCTGCCGCTGGTCTCCAGTGACTTCAACCATAACCCGCTGTCGTCGATCTTCGATGCCAACCACACCAAGGTCAGCGGCAAGCTGCTGAAAGTGCTGGCCTGGTATGACAACGAGTGGGGCTTCTCGAACCGCATGCTGGATAACTGCCTGGCGTTGTGCAACGCCGAGTAATGCGGTCCTGTGGGAGGGGCAAGTCGAATCGTCGCACCGCCCTTCCCACATTGTTCTATGTAGACACAGAGGAATAGCCACTTGCCATTTGAGTTGATGATAAGCATTATCATTAACTGCAAATCGGTCTGGTATCACTGTGAGCCAATCTCGCTTCAACCAAGTCTTTCTCACCCAACGGGTGATTCTGCTACGCACCTTGCAGCGGATGGTGAATAACCACAGCACCGCCGAGGACCTGTTGCAGGAAACCTACCTGCGCGTCACCCGGGCCCTCAGCGAGCGGCCGATCGATCACCTCGAACCCTTCGTCTACCAGACCGCACGTAACCTGGCGCTGGATCACTTGCGTTCACGCAGGATTCAAGCGCGCACCCTGCAGGAAGATGTGCCACTGGAGATCCTGCAAAGCGTCGCCGCCCCCATCAGCACCCCCGAAGACGCAACCCAGGCCGAGCAATTGCTTGAACACCTGAGCATCAGCCTCGGCCAGTTGAGCGCGCGCCAGCAGCAGATTTTCATCCTCAGCCGCCTGCACGGTTGCAGCTACCAGGAGATCGCCGATCAGTTGGACGTGTCCTTGAGCACCGTGCAAAAGGAACTGAAATTGATCATGGCCATTTGTGTAGGTGTGGCCGAAAGACTGGATCGGCCTTAAGCTTCAACCGACAGAATTGTCGACCCAAGCTGTAGGAAAGATGAATAAAACGTGGCGAAGACCCGAGGAACACCGTGACGGACCCGAATAAACTGCGCCCCCATGAGCTGGCTCATGAGGTGTTGCAAGATACAGCTATGGACCAGGCCCTCGATTGGCTGATCGCCTTGCAGTGCCCAGCGCCCGGGCAGCAGGCCGAGTTTGAAGCCTGGCTGGCCCAAGACCCCGCCCACGTCCACGCCTTCGGCAAGGCCCAGGCCGCCTGGGGTGGCGCGCCGGTGCACAGCGCCGCCGTCGCCCTGGCCGCGCCGCGCAAGCCCAGGGGCTGGCGCCGGATCAAGCCGCACTGGAAACCGCTGGCCACCGCCGCCGTGCTGTTGATCGGCCTGTTCAGCTTCAGCAACCTGCCGGTACGCCTGCAAGCCGACCATCTCACGGTGGTGGGCGAACGCCAGCGCCTGCAATTGGACGATGGCTCGAAAGTGTTGCTGAACACCAATTCGGCGTTTTCCAGCAGCATCAAGGACCACCAGCGGATCGTTCGCCTGTACCAGGGCGAAGCCTTTTTCGAAATCATGCCCGGCCATGGCCTGCCCCTGGAAATCGACGCCGGCCCCGTGCGAGCCAGCGTGCGTGATACCGCCTTCGCCGTGCGCTACCTCAACGGCGAAGCCCAGGTGCAGGTGCAGCGCGGCGATGTCGACCTGAGCAACACCTTCGACGATGCCCGCGTGCGCCTGAGTGCCGGCGAAAGCATCCGCATCGGGCCCAAGGGCTTTGGCCAACCGGCCCGGCTGGATGCCAGCAAGGACCTGGCCTGGGTGCAAGGCCGGCTGATTTTCGAAAACTGCCCGATGAGCGAAGTGCTCGCCGAACTGCGTCGTTACTACCCCGGCTGGATCGTCAACACCAACGACAAGCTCGCCAGCGTCGCCGTCACCGGCAACTACCGCCTCGACCAACCCCTGGATGTGGTGCGCTCCCTGGCCCAGATCACCTCAGCGAAGTTGTCGGAATACCCCGCGCTGGTGATTTTGAACTAAATGAGAATTATTTTTACTCGATAGCCTTCGGCGGTACGTCTCGTCTTAGCCAATGCAACTGATTCCTATTTGGTTCGGTTCGCAACTATAAGATTCGTACCTTCCGGAGCGCTCTCGATGTCCTCTCGTTTCAACCGCCGGTCCTCCTCCCCCGTGCTGTCCTTGCTGACCGCCGCCATCCTGCTGGCCGGTTCGCCAGTGATGGCCGCCACTGCCGCCGAACCTGCCGCCCGCAGCCAGGGCAACTACAGCTTCAGCATCGAGCAACAGCCACTGGTTTCGGCGCTGAACGCCTTTACCAGCGTGACCGGCTGGCAAGTCGGCCTGCCCGCCGAGCTGGGCCAGGGTGTGTCGTCCCCTGGGGTGCGCGGCGCCCTGTCGCCGGAGAAAGCCCTGGACCGGCTGTTGGTGGGGACCAACCTGAGCTACCGCAAGCTGGGCAATAACAACATCGTCCTGGAAAAGCGCACGGCAGGCAGCACCCTCAACCTGCAACAGGTGACCATCAGCGCCACCCGTAACGCGCAGGATGTGAACAGCGTACCCAGCACCGTCAGCGTGCATGATCGCGAAGAACTGGACCGCCAGAACGTCAACAACATCCGTGAGCTGGTGCGCTACGAGCCCGGCGTCTCGGTCGGCGGCGCAGGCACCCGCGCCGGCAATGCCGGGTTCAACATCCGCGGGATCGACGGCGACCGCATCCTCACCCAGGTGGACGGTGTGGAAGTGCCCGACAACTTCTTCAACGGCCCCTACGCCAAGACCCGCCGCAACTACGTCGACCCGGAAATCGTCAAGCGCGTCGAGATCCTGCGCGGCCCGGCCTCGGCCCTCTACGGCAGCAGCGCCATCGGCGGCGCCGTGAGTTACTTCACCCTCGACCCGGACGACATCATCAAGCCCGGCCAGGACGTCGGCGCACGCCTGAAGACCGGCTACAGTTCCGCCGACGAAAGCTGGCTGACCTCCGGCACCGTCGCCGGCCGCGTGCAGGACTTCGATGGCTTGCTGCACCTGAGCCAGCGCAATGGCCATGAGACCGAATCCTACGACGGCAACAACGCCACCGGCCTGGCCCGTACCGGCGCCAACCCCGAGGACGCGCGCACCACCAATATCCTGGCCAAGCTCGGCTGGAACTATGGCGATGACAACCGCCTGGGCCTGACCTATGAGAAGTACAAGGATGATCGCGACGTCAACCTGAAGAACGCGGTGGGCGGCCCGTTCATCGGCGGCCGAGGCTTCAACCTCTACCGTGATCGCCGTGGTAACGACACCATTACCCGCGAACGTTTCGGCCTGGAAAACAGCTTCGCCCTTGAGTCGCCGATTGCCGACCGGATCAAGACCAGCCTCAACTACCAGATCGCCAAGACCGACCAGACCACTGCCGAGATCTATCAGTCAGGCCGGCGTGTCCTGCGTACCCGCGACACGCTGTACCAGGAAAAACAGTGGATTTTCGATGCCCAGTTGGACAAAGCGTTCAGCCTCGGTGAAACCGATCACCAAGTGACCTACGGCACTACCCTCAAGCAGCAGAAAGTCACCGGCTCGCGCGAGGGCGGCGCGACCTGTGTGGCCGTCGGCAGTGGCTGCACCGCCATCGGCGCGCCCAGCCCGATGGCCTCCGACAGTGTGAAAAAGTCCAGCGACTTCCCCGACCCGACCATCAACACGTATTCGCTGTTCGCACAGGACCAGATCAACTGGGACAAATGGACCTTCCTGCCCGCCGTGCGCTACGACTACACCCAGCTCAAACCCAAGCTGACCCAGGAGTTCCTCAACACCGTCAACCCGACGGGTACGGACCCGGTGAGCGACAAGGAAAAAACCTGGCACCGTGTGACGCCCAAGTTCGGCCTGACTTACGCCCTGACGGATCAATACACCTGGTTCGGCCAATATGCCGAAGGTTTCCGTACGCCATCCGCCAAGGCGTTGTACGGCCGCTTTGAAAACCTCAACCTGGGCTACACCGTCGAGCCGAACCCCGACCTCAAGCCAGAAACCAGCAAAGGCATCGAAACCGGGATTCGCGGCAAGTTTGACGAGGGATCCTTTGAAATCGCCGTGTTTTACAACAAGTACCGCGACTTTATCGATGAGGACAACGCCGTCGTCGGCGGCACGGTCGAACAGTTCCAGGCCATCAATATCAAGCGCGCCACCATCAAGGGGGCCGAAGCCAAAGGGCGCCTGAACCTGGATGCATTCGGCGCCCCGCAGGGCCTCTACACCCAGGGTTCGGTTTCCTATGCCTACGGTCGTAACGACGATAACGGCGAGCCGCTGAACAGCGTCAACCCGCTCAAGGGCGTATTTGGCCTGGGCTACGATCAGGACAACTACGGTGGTCTGTTGAGCTGGACCCTGGTGAAAAAACAGGATCGCGTCGACAGCAGTACCTTCCACGCGCCGGACGGCGACACCAGCGGCCCCTTCAAGACCCCGGGCTTCGGGGTTGTCGACCTGACCGCCTTCTACAAAGTCACCCAGGACGTGACCATCAACGGCGGCCTCTACAACCTCACCGACAAGAAATACTGGAACTGGGATGACGTACGCAGCTACGACAGTGTCGGCGAAGCCGCGGTGACCGGACCGGCCAACCTCGACCGCCTGACCCAGCCGGGCCGCAACGTTGCGATCAACCTGATCTGGGACATCTGACGACACCCGACTCACCTCGTCGAAATTTCAGCGGCGAGGTGAGGATTTTTTACTGTGCCGCGTCTTCTTGTTCGTCTAGTTGATAACAGCTCTCTTTAAGGGCCATAAGGCGCTCCCCCTTCTCAAGGACTTTTTCATGACCGCTTCTTCTACCGCAGAACGCCCAAGCCTGCGCTCCCAGCGCCTGAACCAGATTACCCACGAGCCACACACCAGGCTGGACGCGTTGGTGAAGGCCCACGCGCCGTTTGAAACCCAGGCCAACTTCGCGCGTTTCGTAGTGGCGCAGTACCTGTTCCAGTCGGAACTGGTGGCCCTGTACAACGATGCCGAACTGATCAAGATCGTGCCTGACCTGGCCGAACGCTGCCGCGCCGAAGCCGCCAGGCTGGACCTGGCTGACCTGGATACCGAAGTGCCAGCACCGTTCCCCGGCGCGCTGAAAAACCCGAGCAAGGCCGAAGCCCTGGGCTGGTTGTTCGTGTCCGAAGGTTCCAAGCTGGGCGCGGCGTTCCTGATCAAGCGCGCCGTAGGTCTGGGCCTGAGCGAAACCTTCGGTGCCCGCCACCTGGGTGAGCCGGCCGGTGGTCGCGCCGAAGGCTGGAAAAGCTTCACTCGCACCCTGGATGCGTTGCAATTGAGCGCCGAGGAAGAAGCCGCAGCGGAAAAAGGCGCGGTGGATGCATTTGTGCGCTTCACCGTGCTGCTGGAACAGGCGTACGCTAGCGCCCCTGAACTGGCCTGATCGCCCACATTGAAATGCAATCAACTGTGGGAGGGGGCTTGCCCCCGATGGCGGAGGGTCAGGTACCTATTTGTTGGCTGATGCACCGCTATCGGGAGCAAGCCCCCTCCCACATTTAAACCGCATTTCAATGCCGACTCTTTTGTTATCCCCTACTTTGCACACACCATGACCCGCAAACCTCAATCCACCTCGAAAATCGCACAGATCCTCTTCGGCCTGCTGGCCTACGTCAGCCTGGGCATCGGGCTGGTGGCGATTGTGGTGCCGGGTTTGCCCACCACCGAGTTCATCCTCCTGGCCGCCTGGGCCGCGACCAAAAGCTCACCGCGCCTCAGTGCCTGGCTGGAAAACCACCGCCTGTTCGGACCGATCCTGTTCAACTGGCGCAACGGCAGGATCATCGCGCGCCGGGCCAAAGTCAGCGCCACCGTGAGCATGCTGCTGTGCGCCATCCTGATGCTGGTGATGCTCGACCACGGCTGGCCGATCTACCTGGCGATTGCCGGGATGAGCCTGGGCAACCTATGGATCTGGTCACGCCCGGAACGGCTCGCACAGCCCGTGTGACGCCGGCTGTAGCCGTTCTCCTACCGCTCATCGCCTGCCTCTCATGAATTAATTTGTTACGCCGATGTTTCAGACATAGCGCTGAATGGACTTGGCCTGCACTGCGAGCCCTCCAACATGCCCATTCGTGAGTGAACCTATGTTCGACACCCTCTCTATCCGCTTGAAAATCGTGCTGCTGTCCGGGCTCTGCCTGTTGGGGGTGATTGCGCTGGTGGTCGGCATCAACATCTACAACACCAACCAGAACGATCAGTTGGTCAGCGACTCAAGCTCGCGCATGCTTACCGACGGCGTGGAACAACTGCTGCAAGCCAGGGCGGCCGAACAGGCAGTGCAACTGCAGAAAACCTTCGGCGACAGCCTGCTGGCGCTGACCGCACTGGCCGACCAGGTCAAGGACCTGCGCACCATGGCCAGCAAGCGTGGCCTGGACGCCGGCGCGCTGCGCGAAGAAATCAACCAGAGCCTGAAAACCACGTTCGATCGCAACAGCAAAGTGCTGGGTTTCTGGCTGTCGTTCGAACCCAACAGCCTGGATGGCAAGGACAGCGAATTCGTCGATGACAAAGCGCGCGCCTCCAACGAAAAAGGGCGCTTCTCCAGTTATTGGAGCCGTGCCGGCGGCGAAGGCTTGAACACCGTCATGGTCGAAGAGGACCTGAACAAGACCACCCTCACCCTCAACGGTACGCCCTACAACATCTGGTACACCTGCCCACGGGACACCCGCACTACCTGCCTGCTGGACCCGTATGAAGACACAGTGGGGGGCAAAAAGGTGCTGATGACCACCATCGCTTCGCCGCTGATCGTCGACGGCAAACTCATCGGCGTCATCGGTGTGGACATTGCCCTCACCGCCCTGCAAGCCACCACCGACGCCGCACAGAAAGACCTGTTCAACGGCGCGGCGCACCTGGAGATTCTTTCCAGTACCGGCCTGATTGCCGCCTACAGCGGCGAACCGGACAAGGTCGGCAAGAACCTGATCGACACCCTTGGCGCCGAAGGCAAGGAAATCGTGCAATTGCTGGCCAGTGACAACCGCATGATCCGTGAACAGGGCGACACCATTCGCGCCGTGTACCCGGTCAAGCCACTCGCCGATGCCAAGCCATGGGGCGTGGTGATCAAACTGCCCAAAAGCGTGATGCTGGCCGATAACGTCAAGCTGCAGGCGGTACTCGACGACGCCCAGGCCAGCGGCACGCTCAAGGCCTTGCTGGTCGGCGCCGCCGCCGGCCTGCTCGGCTTGCTGCTGATCTGGCTCACCGCCACCGGCGTGACCCGCCCGATCAACAGCGTGGCCGCCATGCTCAAGGACATCGCCAGCGGCGACGGCGATCTCACCCAGCGCCTGGCCTATGCCAAGAAAGATGAACTGGGCGAGTTGGTGAACTGGTTCAACCGCTTCCTCGACAAACTGCAACCAACCATCGCGCAGATCAAGCAAAGCATCACCGAAGCCCGTGGCACGGCTGACCAGTCCTCGGCCATCGCACGCCAGACCAGCGAAGGCATGCAGGTGCAGTTCCGCGAAATCGACCAGGTGGCCACGGCGTCCAACGAAATGAGCGCCACCGCCCATGACGTCGCCAACAGCGCCTCCAATGCCGCCAGCGCGGCACGCGGCGCCGACCACTCGGCCCGTGAAGGCATGTCGATCATCGAGCAGAGCACCCGCGACATCACCACCCTCGCCGAAGAAGTCAGCAAGGCGGTGGGCGAAGTCGAAGCCCTGGCGGTCAACAGCGAACAGATCGGTTCAGTCCTGGAAGTGATCCGCAGCATTGCCGAGCAAACCAACCTGCTGGCGCTCAACGCGGCGATCGAAGCCGCACGCGCCGGGGAAAGCGGCCGGGGGTTTGCGGTGGTGGCCGACGAAGTGCGCAACCTGGCCAAGCGCACCCAGGATTCGGTGGAGGAAATCCGCCAGGTGATCGAACGTATCCAGAGCGGCACCCGTGGCGTGGTGGCAACCATGCACTCGAGCCAGAGCCAGGCCCAGAGTAACGCAGGGCAGATCCATCAAGCCGCGCAGGCCCTGGGCAAGATCAGTGATGCCGTGACGGTGATCAGCGACATGAACCTGCAAATCGCCAGCGCCGCCGAGCAGCAAAGCGCCGTGGCCGAAGAGGTCAACCGCAACGTCTCGGCGATCCGCACCGTGACCGAAACCCTCACCGGCCAGGCCACCGAGTCGGCGGCCATCAGCAGCCAGCTCAATGCGTTGGCCAGCCAGCAGATGAAACTCATGGATCAGTTCAAGGTGTAAGACACACCAACGGTCAAATGTGGGAGGGGGCTTGCCCCCTCCCACATTTTGACCGCCTACTGCTTAGAGACCCGTCCAGGCCTGCACAAACGCCGCCACATCTTCCTTCGGCACCGTACGCGGCGGGTTCTGCGGTGTACCCAAATAAAGGAAGCCAATCACCTCCTCATCCGCCGTCAGCCCCAGGCCTTTGGCGACATGAGCCGAGTAGGACAGTTCACCCGTGCGCCACACCGCACCAATCCCCTGAGCATAGGCCGCCAGCAGAATACCGTGGGCCGCGCAGGCGGCTGCCAACAGTTGTTCAGACTTGGGCACCTTGAAGTGTTCCTGCAGGCGGGCAATCACCACCACCACCAGCGGCGCCCGCAGCGGGCCGTTCTGGGCCTTGTCGATGACAGCCTGGGGAGCATCGGCGTCCTGCAGGCGAGCGGCTTCGGCCAACAGCGTGCCCATCTGCTCACGGGCGGCACCTTCCACGGTGAGGAAACGCCAAGGGCGCAGTTGGCCGTGGTCGGGCGCACGCATGGCTGCGGCGAACAGCACATCGCGCTGCTCCTGGGTCGGTGCCGGTTCCAGCAAACGCGGCACGGAAACACGGTTGAGCAAAGCGTCGAGAGCCTGCATTGGCCACCTCCAGAAAAAAATGTGCGGTCATTCTAGCGGGAATGAATCGGGATGCCACCAAACGATAATTGCTCTTATTCAATCCGCCCCGCCCTGTTAGACTTTGCGACCTTATTTTCAGCCTTGGTCCGGGAAACTCGATGTTTCGTTCGCTTTTTCGCCTGTGCGCAGCGTTGATGGCCTTGAGCCTGGCCGCCTGCGACGACGCCCCACGCTTCACCAAGGCCGAGCCGGGTGAAGCGCGAGCGGGCGGCGCGACGACGGTGAACAAGCGCGACCAGAATGCGTTTTCCCTGCCCTCGGCCAACCTGTCGCCCACGCGCCGCCTGGATTTCAGCGTGGGCAACAGCTTCTTTCGCAGCCCCTGGGTGATCGCGCCGTCCACCACCACCGCCCGCGATGGCCTGGGCCCGCTGTTCAATACCAACGCCTGCCAGAACTGCCATATCAAGGACGGCCGTGGCCACCCGCCGCTGCCCGACGCGGCCAATGCGGTGTCGATGCTGGTGCGCCTGTCGATTCCCCTGTCTACCCAGGACCAGCCGCCCTACGCCAAGCTCATCGAGCAAGTCGGGGTGGTACCCGAGCCCGTCTACGGCGGGCAACTGCAGGACATGGCGGTGCCCGGCGTGCCGCCGGAAGGCAAGGTGCGCGTCGACTACACGCCGGTCAACGTCACCTTCAAGGACGGCACCGTCGTCGAGTTGCGCAAGCCCGACCTGCAAATCACCCAGCTCGGCTATGGCCCGATGCACCCGGACACGCGCTTCTCCGCACGCATCGCCCCACCGATGATCGGCCTGGGCCTGCTCGAAGCCATCAGCGACGCGGACATCCTGCGAAATACCGACCCGAAGACCGCCGACGAGGAAGCCCTCGTCGGCCGCGCGAATCGGGTCTGGGATGACGCCGAGCAAAAAACCGTACTCGGGCGTTTTGGCTGGAAAGCCGGGCAACCCAACCTCAATCAACAAAATGTTCACGCGTTCTCTGGTGATATGGGCCTCACCACCTCCCTGAGACCCTTCGATGACTGCACCGACGCCCAAGTCGCCTGCAAACAGGCACCCAACGGCAATGGCCCCGATGGCGAGCCGGAAGTCAGCGACAACATCCTGCGCCTGGTGCTGTTCTATACGCGCAACCTGGCAGTGCCCGTGCGCCGCGACGTCGACACGCCGCAGGTGCTGGCCGGGAAAAACCTGTTCTACCAGGCCGGTTGCCAGGGTTGCCATAAACCGACGTTCACCACCGCTGCGAATGCCGCCGAACCCGAGTTGGCCAACCAGGTGATTCGCCCCTACAGCGACCTGCTGTTGCACGACATGGGGCCAGGCCTGGCCGACAACCGCACGGAATTCAAGGCCGGTGGCCGCGACTGGCGCACGCCGCCGTTGTGGGGCATCGGCCTGACGCAGACCGTCAGTGGCCATACCCAGTTCCTGCATGACGGCCGCGCCCGCAACCTGCTCGAAGCCGTGCTGTGGCACGGCGGCGAAGCACAAGCGGCGCAGCAGCATGTGTTGTCCTTCAATGCCGAGCAGCGCGCTGCGTTGCTGGCGTTCCTGAATTCTTTATAAGCTTCGCCCCAATTACAGAAGGGAGCTCGACATGTTCCGTCCCAAGTTGTTGTTCACCAGCCTGGCCGCCCTCGCCCTGGGCGCCTGCTCGCCACAAGACCCGCAAGCCGTGACCTCGGCGGCGATCGCCAAGCAGGTGATCCTGCCGACCTACAGCCGCTGGGTCGAAGCCGACCGTCAGTTGGCCGTCAGCGCCCTCGCCTACTGCCAGGGCAAGGAAAGCCTGGACACTGCCCGCGCCGACTTCCTCCACGCGCAAAAAGCCTGGGCCGAGTTGCAACCGCTGCTGATCGGCCCGCTGGCCGAGGGCAACCGCTCGTGGCAGGTGCAGTTCTGGCCGGACAAGAAGAACCTGGTGGGCCGCCAGGTCGAGCAACTGGTCGCCGCCCAGCCGCAGATCGACGGTGCCGCACTGGCCAAGTCCAGCGTGGTGGTGCAGGGCCTGTCGGCCTACGAATACATCCTCTACGACGCCAGGACCGACATCGCCGACGAGGCGCAGAAAGCCCGTTACTGCCCGCTGCTGGTGGCCATCGGTGAGCGCCAGAAAGCCCTGGCCGAAGAGATCCTGGCCAGTTGGAACAGCACCGACGGCATGCTCGCGCAGATGAGCAAGTTCCCGAACCAGCGCTACGCTGACTCCCACGAAGCCATCGCCGATCTGCTGCGCGTACAAGTGACCGCACTGGACACCCTGAAGAAAAAACTCGGCACGCCCATGGGCCGCCAGACCAAGGGCATCCCGCAGCCGTTCCAGGCCGATGCATGGCGCAGCCAGTCGTCCCTGCAAAGCCTGGAAGCCAGCCTCGCCGCCGCCCAGACCGTGTGGGTGGGCGTGGACAACAAGGGCCTGCGTGGTTTGCTGCCAGCGGATCAGAAGCCGTTGACCGACAAGATCGACGCAGCCTATGCCGCCGCGCTGAAACTGTTCGCCAGCAACCAGCGTACCCTCAACGAACTGTTGAACGATGACGCCGGGCGCCAGCAGCTCAACGACATCTACGACAGCCTCAACGTCGTCCACCGCCTGCACGAAGGCGAGCTGGCCAAGGCGCTGGGGATTCAACTGGGCTTCAATGCCAACGACGGTGACTGATGATGCTCAGGCGACAGGCTTTGGCGATCGGCAGCGTGCTGCTCAGCGCACTTACGTTGGGTGGCTGGACGCTGTTCAAAGGGAAAGACAAGCGCCCGCTGCTGCTGTCGGCCCGCGATGATGCAGACGGCAAGCACTATGCCGTGGGTTTTCAGCTGGACGGCAAGCAGGTGTTCGCCACCCAGGTCGGCCAGCGCTGCCACGACATCATCAACCACCCGACACTGCCGATTGCGCTGTTTGTTGCCCGCCGCCCGGGCACCGAGAGTTACCTGATCGACCTGCGTAATGGCGCGCTGTTGCAAACCATCACCTCGAACGCCAACCGCCACTTCTACGGCCATGCGGTCATCCACAAGAGCGGCAATTGGCTGTACGCCACCGAGAACGACACGTCCGACCCCGGCCGTGGCCTGCTCGGTGTGTACAAGTTCGAAGGCGAGCGCCTGGTGCACAGCGGCGAGATCTCCACCCATGGCATCGGCCCGCACCAGGTGTCGTGGATGCCCGACGGCGAAACCCTGGCGGTGGCCAACGGCGGCATTCGCACCGAAGCCGAAAGCCGCGTGGAGATGAACCTCAACGCGATGGAACCGAGCCTGGTGCTGATGCACCGTGACGGCACGCTGATCAGCAAGGAAACCCTCGGCCAGCAGATGAACAGCGTGCGCCATATGGGCATCGCCAGCGATGGCACCCTTCTCACCGGCCAGCAGTTCATGGGACCGTCCCAGGAGCGCTCCGAGTTGCTGGCGATCAAGCGCCCGGGCGAGCCGTTCATGGCGTTCCCGGTGGCCGATGAGCAGTTGCAGGCCATGGGGCATTACACCGCCAGCGTCGCCGTGCACAGCGAATTGCGCCTGGTGGCGTTGACCGCACCCCGTGGCAACCGCTTCTTTATCTGGGACATGGACACTGCCGAGCTGCGCCTGGATGGACCGCTGCCCGACTGCGCAGGCGTCGGTGCAGTGGCAGACGGGTTTGTCGTCACCTCGGGCCAAGGGCGTTGCCGCTACTACGATTGCCGCCAGAAACAGTTGGTCGCCAAACCGTTGGAATTGCCGGCAGGGCTCTGGGATAACCACCTGCATCTGATCTGAGCTGCGTAGATACCGCCTAGCCAACGCCGCGCCCCCGTAGCAGCCGCGTTGCGGATAAGGTTTGAAAGGCAAAAAAAAGGGCCTCGCATCGCAAGGCCCTTCTTCGGGGGTTTGAATCGTTTCAACTCTGCGGCCTCATCCCTTGGGACATCCCAAACATGAACAACAGCAACTCATGATCAGGCTTGACCGCCGCACTCGCCTTGGCGACCCGGGGCAGCAGGCATTGCCCGCCGCCTTGCACCGCACTGAGTACCTGTGTGCGAGGTTGCTCCCATGCAGCCAGGGCCAGGGCGGCAATGCCCATCGCCCCGACCAGGAACAGACCTCGTGCTATTTCTAGCTTCATCTGGTTAAACCCTTGATAGCGCTGCCAAACGCCGTTTCATAAAAGTAGCTGAGTTTTTCCCAGTCGGTGCTGTTCCACGACGAATGGCGACGCAGCTGCAACATGTCATGGGAGGCTGCCCGATAAGCGGTCAAGCGCTGGCGGCATTTCTCGAAGTCCAGCAGCGCCACTTCCACCTGGGCCGAGTCGCCCTCGCCCGTCACCCGCACGAAAATATGCTTGATGTACAGGCAACCGTGCTGCCAGCGTCCCTTGTGCATGCGGGCCAGGGTAGCGGCCAACTCCTTGAGCAAGCGCTCGTGCACCTGCTCGCCATACTGTTCGCGACCACCGGCGGCGTACCAGTTTTCAATTTCGTCGAAGCCGTCGAGGGCGGCGGTCACCAGCAGCGCCTTCCAGCGGTGCTCGGGGTCACGACGCGCCTCACAAAAGACCATTTCGGGCACGCGAACATCCAGCAGTCGCAGGCCCCTGAGGGCATCCCGCTCGCGCAGCACCGTGGGGCGTCCGAACGGGTGCAGCCAACTGCGGTAGATATGGCCCGTCTGGCGCTTGCTGTAGAGCAAACGGCCATTAGCGGTCATGACCCGCTGTACACCACTTTCACCGCCACGCCGGCGATTGGGCTCTTCGACCCATTCGCCTTGCTGACGCCAGAAATAATCGAAGCGTTCTTCGGGAGCTACGTGACTGCCTGCTACGCACTCAACTGCCATCCTGTTACCTCTTGCGCAATACATACACCCGCCACATGGCGTAGAGCGGTATGAAGTCCAGGGATTCCTGAACACGGAATCCGGCTTGCTCGAACTCTGATTCAACAGTAGCAGCCGGTAACACAAATCTGTTCTGGTAACCTTCCTGCTCACCTGTCTTGCGACGCTTTCCTTCCAGACGCTTGCGTTTCCAGGCTTTGAAATTGCCATCGACCCACAGCGAAATGATCACGCTGTCACGCGTAACCCGCTGAAACTCCCGCAGAATTGCCTGACGGTGCGCCGGATCACCGATGTGGTGGAGCAGGCGCATACAGAAAATGCTGTCGACCGAGTTATCCGGCAAATCGATATCGAAGGCAGATGTCTGCAAGGGCCGTACCCGTTTCACCACTTCTGCGGGCTGGGCGGCCATCGCGACCTTCAACATGGAGGCCGAATTGTCGGCGCCGATGATCACACGGTTGGGTTTTTCCGCCAGCAGCGGCCAGAAGCGCCCGGCGCCACACGGCAGGTCCAGCACCAGGCCTGGCTCGCCGGCCATCGCCAACGCGCCACGGGCCAGTTGCTCGTCGCGTTTGTGGGACAACCGGCGAGCCAGATTGTCCTGATGCTTGAGCAAATATTCGTGGGCGTGCTGGTCGTCGTACTTTTCGGAAAATTCGAGCTTGATCGGGGTAGGCATCAACGGATCTCCAGTTGCTGATGCCTACAACCTTAAGCAGCGTCCTGTGATCAACAGGTCAACCCCTTGTGAAAAACTTGTCCTGTCCAATCCCATACATTTCAAGACTTTACAGACACAAGCAATATCATGGGGCCATCTTCGCCGATTTACGGGGATCTCTGGCAGGATAACGGCAGGGGGAACGCTCAGGCGTTGACCTGACTCAACTGGACGTGAAAGCGACAGCCATTGGGCTCCATGGTGCTGAGGGTAACGCTCCAGCCCTGGTTCTCGCAGATGCGCTGGACCAGTGACAACCCCAACCCCAGGCCCTCACCGCGCTTCTCACTGCCGCGGACGAACGGCTCGAACATCGCTTCGCGCTTGTCTTCGGGAATGCCGACGCCACTGTCTTCCACCACAAACCCGGTCGGCTCCAGGGTCAGCCGGATGAAGCCGTTTTCGGTGTAATGCAGGGCATTGCGCAACAGGTTGCCCATCACGGCATGCAGGAAGGTCGCGTTGTAGCGCGTATCCAACGGGTCGCCCGGCTGGTAGATCAACTCCAGGCCCTTGTGCTCGATGGGCTCGCGCCAGATGCCGAGCAGATCATCAGCGACCTGGGACAGATTGGCCTTAGGCGACATGCTTCCGTCATCATGCTGAGCCCGGGCCAGCATCAGGAAGGTCTGCACCAGTTCGCGCATTTCTTCGCAGGCCCGGGCGATTCGCTCGACCTGGTTACGCCCACGCTGATCGATAGCCGGGTTTTCCAGCAACAGTTCGCAGGAACTGGCCAGCACCATCAAAGGCGTGCGCAGTTCGTGGCTGACATCGCTGGTGAACAACTGCTCGCGGGACAATGCCTGGCGCAGGCGCCCCAGCGTGGCGTCGAAGGCCACCGCCAGCTCACCTACTTCGTCGGCCGCGTAGTCCGGGGCCAGGGGCGGCGCCAGGCCCAGCAACTGGTCGCGGTGCCGCACCTGGCGGGCCAGGCGTACCACCGGCGCCATCACTTTACGGGCCAGTACCCAGCCGAGGAATACCGCCAGCGCCAGGCTGAGCACGAAGCCCACCAGCACCACGGCAAACAGCACGCGCTCGCGCTCTTCGAAATCGCTTTGATCCTGCAGCAGCACATAGCGCCGACCGTCGACCACTTCGACCATGGCGTGGTACGACAACGCCTCGCGAAACACCTCATGAAACCCTGGTTCCAGATGCCGCAGGTCCTTGGGCAATTCAAAATCCCCGGGGCCACCGCTGAAGTAAAACAGCTGGTCGGGCTCGGGGCGGTGCCGCCAGTCCTCGACGGTGTCCATCAGCAGCAGGCGCTGCAGGTCACCGCCCAAGCCTGCCGAGATCAGCTTCTCTTCCACCAGGTGCACGGTGGCGACGATGCCCATGGCGAAGGCCCCCGCCACCAACGCACTCATCAAGGCAAAGGCGATGATGATCCGTTGGGCAAGGCTTTGCTTAAACTCCATCACGGCCCTCGGCCAGGCGGTAACCCACACCATGCACGGTTTGCAGCAACGGCTTGGCGAACGGCTTATCGATCACCTGGCGCAATTGGTGCACGTGGCTGCGCAGGCTGTCGCTGTCCGGGCAGTCATCGCCCCACAGGGCCTCTTCCAGCACTTCCCGACGCAGTACGTGGGGACTTTTCTGCATCAAGACCGCGAGCAGCTTGAGGCCGACCGGGTTGAGCTTGAGCAGGCGCCCTTCGCGGGTCACTTCCAGGGTATCGAGGTCGTAATTCAGATCGGCCACTTGCAGGGCGCGGCGACCGCCGCCTTGGGCACGGCGCAGCACGGCTTCGATGCGCGCGGCCAGTTCCGACAGGGCAAACGGTTTGAGCAAGTAATCGTCGGCACCGGACTTGAAGCCCTGCAGCCGGTCATCCAACTGGTCGCGGGCAGTGAGCATGATCACCGGCGTGTCGCGGCGCGCGTCTTCACGCAGGCGTTTGCACAGGGTGTAGCCATCGATGCCAGGCAGCATGATGTCGAGCACGATCAAGTCGTAATGCTCGGTGGCGGCCAGGTGCAGACCCGACAAACCGTCCTGCGCACAGTCCACGGTGTAGCCTTTTAGCCCCAGGTAGTCGGCCAGGTTGGCCAGAATATCGCGGTTGTCTTCAACCAGTAGAATTCGCATGGGCAGTGTCTCCGTACGCGGTAACGGCCGTGTTGGCTCGCGCAGCTTAAGGCCAAGTGTGGCTCAGGGATAGAGCGGAAAGGCGTGCCAATAAAGGTTTTCAACCGATTCAGCCTACCAACGAGTTTTTCACTATAGCTTCACAAACTGACTACAGTGTCAGGCAGAAGATCGCCACCCATTGATATAAGGAACATGGACATGGGGTTTCTCAAGACGGCGCCAATGCGCTATCTGCTGTTGGTAACCGGTGCCTGGCTGGTTATTTTCCTGCTCACTCGCAGCGTGCTGCTCATCACCCATTTGGATGAAGTCGGCGGCAACCTGCTGCCAGTGTTTGGCGTGGGCCTGCTGTACGACCTGGGTTTCCTGGCCTATGCGGCACTGCCGCTGGGCCTGTATTTGCTGCTGTGCCCGCCCGCGCTGTGGCGCCGTCGCGGTCACCGCTGGTTCCTGCAGGCCGTGCTCACCGTCAGCCTGTTCGCCATGCTGTTTACCTCGGTGGCCGAGTGGCTGTTCTGGGATGAGTTCGGCGTGCGCTTCAACTTCATTGCCGTCGATTACCTGGTGTACTCCGACGAGGTGTTGAACAACCTGCTCGAGTCCTACCCGATCGGCAAACTGCTGAGCCTGCTCGCCATGCTGGCGATTGTCTTGAGCCTGGCCTTGCGCAAACCGTTCAATGCAGCGATGAGCGCCCCACTGCCGCCGATGCGTGGCCGGCTAGTGAATGCCTTGGCCCTGTTGGTCGTTGCCGGCCTCAGCCTGCAACTGATCAGCCAGGACAGCCCGCGTGCTCAGGGCGGCAATGCCTACAAGAACGAACTGGCCAGCAATGGTCCGTATCAGTTTTTCGCCGCATTCCGTAACAACGAACTGGATTACCCACAGTTCTACAAAACCCTGCCGACTGAGGTTATCGCCACGCAACTGCGTGCAGAGCTGAGCGAACCCAACGCCCGCTTTATCGGCCAGGACCCGCTGGATATCCGCCGCGCCATCACCAATCCGGGCACGCCGCGCAAACCCAATGTCGTGCTGGTGACCATCGAAAGTTTCAGCGCCAAGTACATGGGCAGCAACGGCGACGAGCGCAACCTCACGCCTAACCTGGATGCGCTGCGTAAACAGAGCCTGTATTTCAATAATTTCTATGCCACCGGCACCCGCACCGACCGTGGCCTGGAGGCGATCACCCTGGCGATTCCACCCACGCCCGGGCGCTCGATCGTCAAGCGCATCGGTCGTGAAAGCGGCTTCGCCAGCCTGGGGCAACAGCTCACGGCCGTCGGTTACGACAGCGTGTTTGTGTACGGCGGGCGCGGGTACTTCGATAACATGAACGCGTTTTTCAGCGGCAATGGTTATCGCGTCGTGGACCAGAGCAGCGTGCCCGAGTCAGAAATCTCGTTCAAGAACGCCTGGGGCATGGCCGACGAGGACCTGTACAACCAAACCCTGAAACTGGCCGACACCGACTACGCCAAGCAGCAGCCCTTTTTGCTGCAACTGATGACCACCTCCAACCACCGCCCCTACACCTACCCGGATGGGCGTATCGACATCAAATCCGGGAATGGCCGCGACGGCGCGGTGAAATACACCGACCACGCCATCGGCCAATTCCTGGAAGCCGCCCGCCAAAAACCCTGGTTCGATAACACGATCTTCATCTTCGTCGCCGACCACACCGCCGGCAGCGCAGGCAAGGAAGACCTGCCCATCACCAACTACCAGATTCCGCTGTTCATCTATGCGCCCAAGCTGATCGACGCACGGGAAAGCGCACAACTGGCCAGCCAGATCGACCTGGCGCCCACGCTGCTGGGCCTGCTCAACCTGAGCTACGAATCCACCTTCTTTGGTCGCAACCTGTTGCAGGACAACCCACTGCCACCTCGGGTGGTGGTCGGCAACTACCAGCACCTGGGCCTGTTCGACGGCAAGGACCTGGCCATTCTCAGCCCACGCCTGGGCCTGCGCCGCCACGACCAGGCCCTGGGTGAGAGCCAGGAGTTGCGGGTCGGCAGCGATGACCCGTTGATCCAGCGGGCGATCACCTACTACCAGGCCGCCAGCTATGGCTTCAAACAACAGTTGCTGAGCTGGAGAGCGCCCAAGGAAGAGGCCCCGGCACTGAGCACGCGCTAACCAAAACGTCCCGTACAGGTCAGTACGGGACGTTTTTCACCAGGGTCCACCATGGGCACAACCCCCGCCGTCCCCGTCTCCAAACCTCTCAACCTATGGCTCTGCCTGGGCATCCCCGGCGGCGCTGCGCTCCTATTGCTGCTGCTGGAGCTGACCTCACTGGACATGGACCTCGCCAAGCTGTTCTACAACGGTGCGGAGGGCGGTTTCATCGGCCGTTACAGTTTCTTCCTCGAAGACATCCTGCATGATCGTGCCAAACAGTTGGTCATCCTGTTCTCGGTCCTGGCGATCCTGGGATTTGCCGGCACGTTTATTCTCCGACGGCTCAAACCCTATCGTCGTGAACTGGGCTGCCTGGTGCTGTCACTCGGGCTGGCGACCGCGTTTGTCGCTCCGCTGAAAACCATCACCGGCGTCCAGTGCCCGTGGAGCGTCCAGGAATTCGGCGGTCAGGAAACCTACAGCAAATTGCTGAGCCCTCGCCCGCCCACCGATAAACCCGGGCGCTGCTGGCCAGGCGGTCATGCCGCCACCGGGTTCGCCTTGTTTGCCCTGTTTTTTGCACTGCGTGACCGGCAGCCACGGATGGCGCGCAGCGCATTCATCTTCGCCGTCGGCTTGGGCAGCGTGTTTTCCGTCAGCCGCATGATGCAAGGCGCACACTTCTTTTCCCATAACGTGTGGACGGCAATTTTCTGCTGGCTGATCTGCCTGGGGCTGTATTGCCTGTTGCTGTACCGGCCCTCCACGCGCGCAACGCCCATCTGAAGCCAAAGACAGCGCCCACAAAAAAGCCCCGCCTGCATCACTGCAGGCGGGGCTTTTTCAGTACAGGGGTAAGGCTGGCTTACATCATGCCGCCCATGCCACCCATGCCGCCCATGTCTGGCATACCGCCGCCAGCCGAGCCTTCAGCCTTCGGCTTGTCAGCGATTGCAGCTTCGGTGGTCAGGATCAGACCACCGATGGAGGCTGCGGCCTGCAGCGCGGAACGAGTCACCTTGGTAGGGTCCAGGATGCCCATTTCGATCATGTCGCCGTAGACGCCAGTCGCAGCGTTGTAACCGTAGTTACCTTTGCCGTTCTTGACTTCGTTGACCACAACGCTTGGCTCGTCGCCGGAGTTGGCAGCGATCTGGCGCAGCGGTGCTTCAACCGCACGACGCAGCACAGCGATACCGACGTTCTGGTCAGCGTTGTCGCCGGTCAGGTTGGTCAGGGCTTCCAGGGCACGGATCAGCGCAACGCCACCGCCAGGTACCACGCCTTCTTCGACGGCTGCGCGGGTTGCGTGCAGGGCGTCTTCAACGCGGGCTTTCTTCTCTTTCATTTCAACTTCGGAACCCGCGCCAACCTTGATCACTGCAACGCCGCCGGACAGCTTGGCCAGGCGCTCTTGCAGTTTTTCACGGTCGTAGTCCGAGGACGTCTCGGCAACCTGGGCACGGATCTGAGTGATGCGCGATTGGATGTCGCCGTCAACGCCAGCACCGTCAACGATGATGGTGTTTTCCTTGGAGATGGTCACGCGCTTGGCGCTACCCAGGTTTTCCAGGGTGGCGCTTTCCAGGCTCAGGCCGATCTCTTCGGAGATAACGGTACCGCCGGTCAGGACGGCGATGTCCTGCAGCATGGCCTTGCGACGGTCGCCGAAGCCTGGAGCCTTGACGGCTGCGACTTTAACGATGCCACGCATGTTGTTCACAACCAGGGTCGCCAGGGCTTCGCCTTCAACGTCTTCGGAAACGATCAGCAGTGGGCGGCCGGCTTTGGCAACGGCTTCCAGCACTGGCAGCATTTCGCGGATGTTGGAGATCTTCTTGTCGACCAGCAGGATCAGCGGGCTGTCCAGCTCGGCAACCATGGTTTCCGGCTTGTTGACGAAGTACGGGGACAGGTAGCCACGGTCGAACTGCATGCCTTCGACAACCGACAGTTCGTTTTCCAGGCCAGTGCCTTCTTCAACGGTGATCACGCCTTCTTTACCGACTTTTTCCATGGCTTCGGCAATGATGTCGCCGATGGAGCTGTCGGAGTTGGCGGAGATGGTGCCTACCTGGGCAATAGCCTTGGTGTCGGCGCAAGGCTTGGACAGGTTTTTCAGCTCAGCGACGATGGCGATGGTGGCCTTGTCGATGCCGCGCTTGAGGTCCATCGGGTTCATGCCGGCAGCAACGGCCTTGTAGCCTTCGTTGACGATCGCCTGAGCCAGAACGGTGGCGGTGGTGGTGCCGTCGCCTGCGTCATCGTTGGCACGGGAGGCAACGTCTTTGACCAGCTGCGCGCCCATGTTTTCGAAACGGTCTTCCAGTTCGATTTCTTTGGCGACGGAAACGCCGTCCTTGGTGATGGTCGGAGCGCCGAAGCTCTTCTCGATGATCACGTTACGGCCTTTCGGGCCCAGGGTCGCTTTTACTGCGTCAGCCAGGATGTTGACACCGGTGAGCATTTTCTTACGGGCGGAATCGCCGAATTTAACTTCTTTAGCAGCCATGATCGATATTCCTTAAATACTTTGTAGTAACGGGAAAATGAGCGGGGAAATCAGTCTTCCAGAACGGCGAGAATCTCGTTCTCAGCCATAACCAGCAGGTCTTCGCCGTCGACTTTCACAGTGTTGCTGCCGGAGTAAGGGCCAAATACAACCTTGTCACCGACTTTAACGGCCAGCGCACGTACGTCACCGTTTTCCAGAGTCTTGCCTGGGCCTGCAGCGACGATCACACCGTGGTTGGCTTTTTCAGCAGCCGAACCTGGCAGAACGATACCGCCAGCGGTTTTCTTTTCTTCTTCGCTGCGACGGATTACGACGCGGTCGTGCAGAGGACGAAGCTTGCTCATTGTCGATCTCTCCTAATTGTGTTTTTCATCGGCCGGTATCGATACCGGCGGGTTGTATTCCGGCAGTGCCGGTCGCGGTTCGCTGGGCGAAACACGGAAGTCTGTCCGGTGTCGCCACCAGAAACCTTGCGGTGACCGTTACATAAGGGCGCATAAGCTTATTACAAGGGGCCGGCGATGATTTTTTTTGCGTCTGCCAGCCTATAAAAGCAACACGGCACCCGAAGGTGCCGTGCCAGTGAAGCGGTTATTTGCTGTCGCGGTGTTCGAACTCGCCTTCGATCACGTCGCCTTCTCGCCCCAACGGTTGGCGCGGAGCCGGGCCGCCACGGGGTTGCAGGTCGTCGGCGAACGCACGTTGGCGAAGAGCGGCCTCTTCGGCGCGCTGGCGCATCTTGCCCGCCAGCAATTTGCGGGTGAACGGCAGCAGCATCACCAGGCCCACTACGTCGCTGATAAAGCCGGGCAGGATCAACAGGCCGCCCGCCAACGCCATCATCAGGCCTTCGAGCATGGTCTGGGCCGGCAGTTCGCCGCGGTTCAGGCTCTCACGGGCGCGCAGCGCCGTGGCCAGGCCGGCGACACGCAGCACCAGGACGCCGAGCATCGAGCCGAGAATGATCAGCAACAGGGCCGGGAAAAACCCGATCGCACCGCTGACTTGAACGAATACGAACAGCTCCAACACCGGGAACAGCAGAAAGAGCAATAAAAAAGGGCGCATCAAAAGGTTCCTCAACGCAAGAATGCCTTGCCAGTCCACCTTAGATGACGTCGCCGTTTCGTGAATTCAAGCTTCAGCGGCGGCTTTTTTCGGCCAGACCTCGGCGTGGGCCAATGAAACCAGGGCTTCGCGTACTTGTGTCGGCGTGTTGCAAGATGCCGCAAACGGCAGCCAGTGCAAAGCCTGGCCGATGCGCAGGTGCAGGCCTTCGCTGTCGATGCCGGCCAATTGCGCAGGTTCGAAAGCAGGCAAGCCGGCCAACTCGACGTAGTGGGCAATGGCCTTGGTGTGGTCGCTGTTCATGTGCTCGATCATGCTGCGCTCGGCCTTGCCCGCGAAGGGGTTGGCCAGGGTCAATTGGTCGATCCAGTGAATCGCGCCAAACCCGCCGATATAACGGTGGCGCACCGGCTTGAGCACCCAGAAATCGAAATCGTGGGCCTGGTGGTAGTTGGCCGAATCGGGGAAGTAGCGGTAATAGCGCTCGGCCGCTGCTTCGATGGCGGCCGGGTCCTCGAGTTTCTCGGCTTCGGCCAGGTAGGTCAGGCGCCCCACGGCCTGCACGTCATCCGCTTCGCGCTCGCCGACCAGCAGCGAGCACTTGGGATCTTTTTGCAGGTTATGGGTGTGCTGGGCAATACGGCTGATCAGGATCAGCGGGCGGCCCTGCTCGTCGAGGCAATACGGCACGACCGAGCCGAACGGAAAGCCGGGCATGGCCTTGGAGAGTGTGGAGAGAGCCCCACGGTATTCCTTGAGCAACAGCTCTCGGGCGTTCTTGGCAACCTGCGCGCTCAACGTATGACTCCTCGGGTATTCAGCCGCCCATAGCGTATGGGAATGGATCTCAACACAAGGTAATCAATCTACGCGCCGGTTGCCAGGGCTCGATTACCAGGCGACGCCGAAGCCTGCGGTATAGCGGGTTTTGCTCAGGCTGCTTTCCGAATCGCCGCTGATCACGTCGCGCTCGGCCTTGAGGTTGAGCGATGCCCACTCTGTGACTTTATAGCGCAGGCCCATTTCCGCATCCAGGGAGTACTCGGCCGGGCCGTCGATAGGCTTGCCCACCTCGCCATTGGTGAAGAACTCAACGGTCTTGCCCACCAGGTAGCGGTTGTAGTTCCACTTCATGGCCAGGGAATAGAAGTTGTCCTTGCCGCCATCGGCGTACTCGTAATCGGTGCGGTTGACCAGCGAGCCGAGGGAGAATGCCCCCAGCTCGTCGTCCCAGAACTGGTAGCCCGGGCCGGTACCGACGGTACGTTGGCGCGCCAGGTCTTCAACCTTGTCGCGCTTGTAGGTCAGGCGCCCCTGCCAGAACCAGTGCTCGGTGATGAAGCGGTCCAGGTCATACTCCAGCGCCCAGTTGTCGGTGGTGGTGACGTCGTCCTGGAACTCGCGGTTGTATTCGCCCTGCCCGGTATGGCGCCATTGGCCATGGCGCGCGGTGGTCTTGAAGTCGATGTCGTAGTCGTTGGTGTCTTTTTCGGCGCGCTTGTAGTCCAGCGCCATGTCGACATTGCCCTTCCACACCAGGTCTTCGATCACCGGCTTGGGCTTGATGATCTGCTGGATACTTGCCAGCTCGACAGTCTTGGGCGCCTCGCCATTGGCCAGCACCACCTTGCCATCGTCCGCCGCCTGCAGGGACTTGGCCTTCTCGCCGGTGTAGGCGTCCTGCTTGACCAGCAACTCCTGGTCGCTCTCCAGGGTTTTCACCTGCTTCCAGTCCACCGGAATGGCGCCGGCGTAGTCGGTCTGGATCAGCAGCTTGCCACCGTCGAAGACCTTGATCTTGCCGGTCAGGCGGTCACCGTTTTTTAACCAGACGGTATCGGCCAGCAGGGGCGTGGAGGCACTGAAGACAGCGAGGCACAGCAGGGTTCTGGACAACATAAGCGGATGGGGAGCTCAAGGTTGGCGAAAAGGGGCGATTATCGTGTTAGATAGCTAGGACTGACTCAAGGATTTGTGTTGAGTTCAATTCTCAACAGCATACTTACAGACGTTTCTTACAAAAGACCGACGATCCCAACGGATATGCCCACAGTGAATCAGCCTGCCGATGCCCCACAAACCCCCGCCGAGATGCGCCGCACCGCGCTGTACCTGACCCTGGCGCAAGTCCCCGCCGGTTGCGTGGTGAGTTACGGCGAGCTGGCGCAACTGGCCGGGCTGGGGCGCGCCGCGCGCTGGGTGGGTCGTACCTTGAGCCAACTTCCCGAGGGCACCACATTGCCCTGGCATCGTGTGCTGGGTGCCGGTGGTCGGATAAGTCTGCCGGTGGGCAGCGCCTCGGGCGACGAGCAACGGGCACGCTTGCGCGATGAGGGGGTCACGGTGCGCAACAATCGCGTGGATATTCAGCGCCATGGCTGGCGCCCGGTAGAGCACAGCGGTTAGAGTGCGCGCTTTGTTTCCGTGAATCTGAGGCAGACTCCAGCCCATGCCCCGTAAAACCTGGCGCGCCGCGCTCGCCGCCTATGCCAGCCCCTCGACGTTAGTGCTGTTGTTGCTCGGCTTTGCCGCCGGCTTGCCTTACATGTTGGTGTTCTCGACGCTTTCGGTGTGGCTGCGTGAGGCCGGTGTGGCCCGCGAGACCATCGGCTATGCGAGCCTGATCGGTTTGGCGTATGCCTTCAAATGGGTCTGGTCGCCGCTGCTCGACCAATGGCGCCTGCCACTGCTCGGTAAACTCGGACGTCGTCGCTCCTGGCTGGTGCTTGCACAGTCGCTGGTGATCCTCGGATTGATCGGCATGGGGTTCTGCGACCCGCAGAAACACCTGTCCTGGCTGATCGCCATTGCCGTCGTGGTGGCCTTTGCTTCCGCCACCCAGGACATCGCGGTCGACGCCTATCGCCTGGAAATCGCCGACGACAGCCGCCAGGCCGCCCTGGCCGCCAGCTATATGTCCGGCTACCGCATCGCCGCCCTGCTGGCCACGGCCGGTGCGCTGTTCTTTGCCGAAGGCTTCGGCTCCACCGGCTTCAACTATAAGCACTCGGCCTGGACCGGTACCTATGTGCTGTTCGGCGTGCTGATGATCCCGGCGCTGCTGACCACGCTGTTCATGCGCGAACCGAATGTACCGCTGCGCACCCAGTTGCAGGCCGGGCGCTATAGCTTCGTGCATCAACTGGTGTCGGTGTTTGTGCTGATCGTGTTGCTGGTATCCGTACCGGCGATGTTCACCCAGTTGTTCAACACCGACTTCGCCAGCGTGCTGTTTCACGGCGTCAGCCTGTGGGACTTGCTGATGGACGACCGCGCGTTCCTGCGCGCCATTCTCTATATCATTCTCACCACGCTGTGCCTGTCGGCAATGGGCCGGCGGGGCCTGGCGCCGGTGCTCACGCCGGTCAACGACTTTATCCTGCGCTACCGCTGGCAGGCATTGCTGCTGCTGGGGCTGATCGCCACCTATCGTATGTCCGACACGGTGATGGGCGTGATGGCCAACGTGTTCTACATCGACCAAGGTTTTACCAAGGACCAGATCGCCGGGGTCAGCAAGATCTTCGGCCTGATCATGACCCTGCTCGGCGCCGGCATGGGCGGCCTGCTGATCGTGCGCTTCGGCATCCTGCCGATCCTGTTTATCGGTGGCGTGGCGTCGGCGGGGACCAACCTGCTGTTCGTGATGCTCGCCGACATGGGCCCCGACCTGCAGATGCTGATCTTTACCATCTCCCTGGATAACTTCAGCTCGGGCCTGGCCACGTCGGCATTCGTGGCCTACCTGTCGAGCCTGACCAACCTCAAGTTTTCCGCCACCCAATATGCGCTGCTCAGTTCGATCATGCTGTTGCTGCCGCGCCTGATCGGCGGGTACTCGGGGGTGATGGTGGAGAAGTTCGGGTACCACAACTTCTTCCTGATCACCTGCATGCTGGGCGTACCGACACTGCTGCTGATTGCGTTGCACTGGTATCAGGAAAATCGGCGGATGCGGTTGAATCCGCCGGTAGAGGACTGATTCTGGGGGCCCTTTAAAAGCCAGACCGCGGCGCCCCATCGCGAGCAAGCTCTGCGCCTACAGACAGCCCTGCATTCTGATGCCTGTACGGCGGCAGTTTGCGCCCGTACAATCCCAAGTCATTTCAAGTTCAAGCAACCGACAACGGCCTACCATGCGTACCAGTCAATATTTGCTCGCCACACAGAAAGAAACGCCTTCCGATGCGGTCGTGATCAGCCACCAGCTGATGCTGCGCGCCGGCATGATTCGCAAACTGGCCTCGGGCCTGTACACCTGGCTGCCCATGGGCTTGAAGGTGATGCGCAAGGTCGAAGCCATCGTTCGCGAAGAAATGAACGCCGCCGGCTCTCTCGAAGTGTTGATGCCGAGCACCCAACCGGCCGAGCTGTGGCAGGAATCCGGGCGCTGGGAAGAGTACGGCCCTGAGTTGCTGCGCTTCAAGGACCGTCATGGCCGCGACTTCTGCGCCGGCCCGACCCATGAAGAAGTGATCACCGACCTGATGCGCAACGAGTTGAGCAGCTATAAACAGTTGCCTCTGAACCTGTATCAGATCCAGACCAAATTCCGCGATGAAATCCGCCCACGCTTCGGTTTGATGCGCGGCCGCGAATTCATCATGAAGGACGCCTATTCGTTCCACGCCGACCAGGCATCGCTGCAGGTCACCTATGACCGCATGCACCAGGCCTACTGCAATGTGTTCACGCGCCTGGGCCTGAAGTTCCGGGCGGTTGAAGCGGACAATGGCTCCATCGGCGGTGCCGGCTCCCACGAATTCCACGTACTGGCCGAGTCCGGCGAAGACGATATCGCGTTCAGCAACGGTTCCGACTACGCGGCGAACATCGAGAAAGCCGAAGCCGTGCCACGGGAAACCTCCCGTCCAGCCCCGGCTGAAGAACTGCGCCTGGTGGATACGCCAGAGACCAAGACCATCGCGGCCCTGGTGGAGAAATTCAATCTGCCGATTGAAAAGACCATCAAGACCCTGATCGTGCACGCCGAAGAAGAAGGCAAGCTGATCGCCCTGGTGATCCGTGGCGACCACGAACTCAACGAAATCAAGGCCGCCCAGCAACCTGGCGTGGCCAGCCCGCTGGTCATGGCCAGCGATGCCGAACTGCGCGACGCCATTGGCGCCGGTGCCGGTTCCCTCGGCCCGCTGAACCTGCCGCTGCCGATCATCATCGACCGTTCGGTCGAGCTGATGAGCGACTTCGGTATCGGCGCGAACATCGACGACAAGCACTACTTCGGCGTGAACTGGGAGCGTGACCTGCCGGTGCCGACCGTGGCCGACCTGCGCAACGTCGTTGCTGGCGACCCAAGCCCGGACGGCCAGGGCACCCTGGAAATCAAGCGCGGCATCGAAGTCGGGCACATCTTCCAGCTGGGCAACAAGTACAGCAAGGCGATGAAGTGCGAAGTGCTGGGCGAGAACGGCAAGCCGATCACCCTCGACATGGGCTGCTACGGCATTGGCGTTTCCCGCGTGGTTGCCGCTGCCATCGAGCAGAACAACGACGAGAAAGGCATTATCTGGAGTGACGCCCTGGCGCCTTTCCAGGTGGCCCTGGTACCGCTGCGTTACGAAACCGAGCAAGTACGCGAAGCCACCGACAAACTGTACGCCGAACTCACGGCCGCTGGTTTTGAAGTGCTGCTGGATGACCGCGACAAGAAAACCAGCCCGGGCATCAAGTTCGCCGACATGGAGCTGATTGGCATCCCGCACCGGATCGTGGTCAGTGACCGCGGCCTGGCCGATGGCAATCTGGAATACAAGAGCCGGACCGAAGCCGAAGCCCAACCCTTGCCGGTGGCTGACGTGCTGTCTTTCCTCCAGGCGCGTATTCGTCGCTGAAAACCAGATCAAGAGAAGTCATGTTCAAGCGAAACACCAGAGCCCTGGGGGGCGCCGCCTTGTGCGGCGCCCTGCTGGTCAGCGGCTGCGCCAATCAGATGTCGCAACGCAGTGAGCACGAGGAGCGGGTCGAGCGTAAGTTGCTCGACCACAGCCTGCAGATCGATGTAGGCGAACCCAAAGTGCTGGAACTGCCGCAACGCCGGGTTCGCATTCACGAGCAAAAGACCTTTGAGGTCACCGAATTCGAAGTTACCCGTCGTTACGATCGCTACACGCCTTACCAGCCCTGGCGCAAACTCTATGAGATGCCCCTGGGTGCAGTGGCTTTGGTCGCGGGTGCGGGCGCCAACGTGGCGAACATCTTCGCCCTCGGCAACCTGCCGACCAGCATGACCCACGACTGGCTGACCTACGGCGTGGACGGTCTCAACCCGTTCATGAACGTGCAATCCCATGGGCGCGCGCAACAGAACCTGGCGGGTATCGATGAAGTCCAGCGCGACAAACGCGTGGAGTATTCGAGCCTGCCCTGGAGCGAGCGCCCGGTCCAGGTCACCGCCGGCAAACAGACCCATGATCTGACCACCGACCGCAACGGCGTGCTGCGCCTGAACCTGTTGGACAGCCCGTTTGCCGAGCAGGACCTGAACCGCGTCACGACCTTGAAGATCAGCGTGGAAGATGGCCAGGACGACGTGCACTCGGACTCGACCCTGGCGATCAGCAGCACCCTGCGCGGCAAGTTGCTGGAAGCCCACGGCCTGATCTACGACGACCTGGAAGACGATGAAGTCAGCCAGTGGGTGCACCGGGTCAAGCGCCTGTCGGAGCTGGGCCTGGAGGAAGAAGCCAGCGAACTGGAACAAAGCCTGATCGAACTGACCCGCAATGATCCCGAGCTGCAGCAGGAATTCCTGCAGGCGTTGACCAAGGATGCAGGGCGGTTGGTGGCGGATCCCGGAGCACGCTGAGGCTTCGAAAACGCTGCAGATCCAAATGTGGGAGGGGGCTTGCTTCCTCCCACATTTTTTCCCGGCTTCTACCAGGAGAACTCTAACTGTTCGTTCCCGCCACTCAGGTCCAGCAGCCGCACCCCAATCCCCAACAACCGCACCGGTTTCCCACCGCGATTGAACGCCTGGGTCATCAACTGTTGATAACTCTCCAGATCCCGCGCCGCGCCCGCCTGCTCCAGCGTCGTCTGGGTAAAGTCATGGAACTTCACCTTAACGAACGGCTTGCCCGCCTTGTAGCTGCTGTCGATACGCGCCATGCGCCCTGCCAGGGTCTCCATCAACTCTGGAAGTTTCGCCAGGCAGCTTGAGAGATCCGGCAAATCCACATCGTAGGTATTTTCCACACTGATGGACTGCCGCCGGCTGTCGTTCTGCACCACACGTTCATCTATCCCACGGGCCAGGCTCCACAAGCGCTCGCCAAAGCTGCCGAACTCACGCACCAGCGCCAACTTGTTCCATTCGCGCAATTGCAGGCAGTCTTCGATGCCCAGGCGCGCCAGCTTGTCTGCCGTCACCTTGCCCACGCCGTGCAACTTGCTTACCCGCAGTTGGGAGACAAAGTCCTCGACCTGATCCGGGGTGATGACAAACAGGCCGTTGGGCTTTTTCCAATCACTGGCGATCTTGGCCAAAAACTTATTCGGCGCCACGCCGGCGGACACAGTGATGTGCAATTGGTTGGAGACCCGGCGCCGAATGTCCTGGGCGATGCGTGTGGCGCTGCCGCCAAAGTGCGGGCTGTCGGAGACATCCAGGTAGGCCTCGTCCAGCGACAGGGGCTCGATCAGGTCGGTGTAGTCGCGAAAGATCGTCTGGATTTCCTTCGACGCCTCCTTATAGGCATCCATGCGCGGCTTGACGATGGTCAGGTCCGGGCAGAGCTTCAGGGCATGCCGCGACGACATGGCGGAACGCACCCCATACGCCCGCGCTTCGTAGTTGCATGTAGCGATCACGCCCCTTCGATCTGCCGACCCACCTACCGCCAGGGGCTTTTGCGCCAGGCTCGGGTCATCGCGCATCTCAATGGCGGCGTAGAAGCAATCACAGTCAACGTGGATGATTTTGCGCTGCGTCATAAGTAGAAAGGCGGGTGTAATCCAACGGATGGCCAGTATCGCATTCACCCCTGTATATAGCACCAGTAGTTTGAATCTTCCGCCTGAGTGGTAGGAAATTTCCCAGATGAATTTATTTTCTCAATCGAAATCAGCCTTCCAATAGAGCTGAAACCCTTGGCCCCACTGGCCCGAACCCCTCAAACGGCTCTACATGGAGAGCTAACCGATTGAACCACAAGCGCTTTTCTTCGATTCACCGGTTGACACACTCGCGATCCTCTGTAGAATGCCGACACACAGACGCGGGATGGAGCAGTCTGGTAGCTCGTCGGGCTCATAACCCGAAGGTCGTCGGTTCAAATCCGGCTCCCGCAACCAAACATCAAAAAAGGCTACTCGAAAGAGTGGCCTTTTTTGTTTTAGCGAGCGGGCTTGACCCGCGCTGGACTGGCAAGCAGCCCCACACAAGATAGTGTGCACTTCACCACGGACTGCTCCGCAGCCCGGCGCGGGGCAAGCCCGCTCACTACAAAAAGCGTTTTCAATCGCGAACTTAGGTTACATGTCAGCTATTTCACACTTATTTGACCCATCGGCTCATTAACGGTTGACACCTCGCCATCTGGCTGTAGAATGCCGCCCACAGACGCGGGATGGAGCAGTCTGGTAGCTCGTCGGGCTCATAACCCGAAGGTCGTCGGTTCAAATCCGGCTCCCGCAACCAAACATCAAAAAAGGCTACTCGAAAGAGTGGCCTTTTTTGTATCCGATGAAAAAGTTCTTCTGAAACAATGGTATGGCATCTTTCATGAAACCGTACGCGGTTTGTTGAGTCCATCTCATTGCACGCTATGCTTACGCCTCTACGACCAATGGCCGCAGTCGCCGCACCCGGTGATCCGCGTTAATATTTGTAATTATTTTGTCCATAGGGATTGGTAACTTGGCTGGATACCTCCATCCTGTCGCGCACAATCCACGAGGTGATTGATGCGCGCCAACTCGTCTGAACCACAAGACACCGTCACAGCAGAACAACCTATCGCCCCCACCCGCTTGCGCTGGCTGGATCTGTTGAGCAAATACCGGCAACCCATCGGGCTGGCCGTGACCTTGTTGCTGTTCGCAATCGCCCTGATCGCCTGTCGGCACCTGCTATTGGAGCTGGATCTCTACGCCCTCCACGACTCGATCCTGGAAGTGCCCAAACCCGCGTTGCTCGGTGCGTTCGCCGCCGCCGTCGCCGGGTTCGTCATTCTGCTGGGCTATGAGTTTTCCGGCGCACGTTATGCCGGGGTGAACCTGCCTGCCAAGACCTTGGCCCTTGGCGGCTTTACTGCCTTTGCGATCGGCAATGCCATTGGCCTGTCGATGCTCTCGGGCGGCTCGGTACGCTACCGTTTATATGCACGCCATGGCATCGGGGCTTCGGAAGTCGCCCACATGACCGTGTTCGCCAGCCTGGCACTGGGCTGCGCCCTGCCCCCGCTGGCTGCACTGGCCACGCTGAGCAACTTGCCGGCAGCGTCGACCTACCTGCATTTGCCACAAACGGTGCTCGGCGGCGTTGCCGGCGCAGTGCTGTTGCTGTCGGCCATGTTGTGCATCGGCATCTACCGCCGCCGCCTGCCGGAACAGCCCTACCCGGACAACCTGCTGGTAAAGGCCGGGCGTCGGACCCTGCGTCTGCCCGGTCGCCGCCTGACATTCCTGCAACTGATCATCACCGCACTGGACGTTGCCGCCGCCGCTACTGTCCTTTATATGCTGCTGCCGGAAGCACCGCCTTTCGGCCCGTTCCTGCTGGTGTATCTGCTGGCGTTGGCCGCCGGTGTACTCAGCCATGTGCCAGGGGGCGTGGGCGTATTCGAAGCCATCCTGCTCGCCGCATTCGCCGACAAGCTCGGCGCCGCGCCCTTGGCCGCCGCCCTGCTGCTGTACCGAATGATCTACGTGGTCCTGCCGCTGCTGATCGCCTGTGTGTTCCTGCTGGTCAACGAGGCCCAGCGCCTGTTCCAGACTCAGCAAAGCCTGCGGGTAGCCTCGGGTTTGGCGGCGCCGGTGCTGGCCGTACTGGTTTTTTTGTCCGGCGTGGTCCTGCTGTTTTCCGGCGCCACGCCAGAAATCGACTCACGCCTGGAAAACATCGGCTTCCTGATTCCCCACCGCCTGATTGACGCCTCGCACTTCGGTGCCAGCCTGATCGGCGTGCTGTGCCTGTTGCTGGCCCAGGGCCTGCGTCGACGCCTGTCGGCTGCGTGGATGCTGACCATGGTGCTGCTGCTGGTGGGCGCCCTGCTCTCGCTGCTCAAGGGCTTCGATTGGGAAGAAGCCAGCCTGATGACCATGACGGCGATACTGCTGGCGATCTTCCGCCGCTCGTTCTATCGCGCCAGCCGCCTGACCGAGCTGCCTTTCTCACCGCTGTACCTGGTAGCCAGCGTCTGTGTGCTGGGGGCTTCTATCTGGCTGCTGCTGTTCGCGTATCAAGATGTACCGTACAGCCATCAACTGTGGTGGCAGTTCACTCTCGACGCCAACGCCCCGCGCGGCCTGCGCTCGTTGCTGGGCGCCGCCGTGCTGCTGGTCATCGTCTCGCTGACCTGGCTGCTGCGCACCGCACGCCCGGTGATCCACCTGCCGACTCCCGAGGAGCTGGAACGCGCCAGCAAGATCCTGATGGCATCGTCGCAACCCGACGGCGGCCTGGCGCTGACCGGCGACAAGGCGCTGCTGTTCCATCCGAATGACGAAGCGTTCCTGATGTATGCCCGTCGCGGCCGCAGCCTGGTGGCCTTGTATGACCCGATCGGTCCGACCCAGCCCCGTGCCGAAATGATCTGGCAGTTCCGCGATCTGTGCGACATCCATCATGCACGCCCGGTGTTCTATCAGGTACGCGCCGAGAACCTGCCCTATTACATGGACATCGGCCTCACCGCGATCAAGCTGGGCGAAGAGGCGCGCGTCGACCTGAAACGCTTTGACCTGGAAGCCAAGGGCAAAGAGATGAAGGACCTGCGCTACACCTGGAACCGTGGCACCCGGGACGGCCTGTCCCTGGAGATCTTTGAACCCGGCACGGCACCGATGGATGAATTAAAAGTCATCTCGGACGCCTGGCTTACCGGTAAGAATGTGCGGGAAAAAGGCTTTTCCCTCGGACGCTTCAGCGACGACTACCTCAAGCACTTTCGTATCGCGATCATTCGCTTCGAAGGCCGCCCGGTGGCCTTCGCCAACCTGCTCGAGACCTACAACCACGACCTGGCCAGCCTCGACCTGATGCGCGCCCACCCGGATGCGCCCAAGTTGACCATGGAATTCATGATGGTCGGCCTGATTCAACACTATAAGAGTCACGGCTACGCCCGCTTCAGCCTCGGCATGGTGCCGTTGTCGGGCCTGCAACCGCGACGCGGCGCGCCACTGACCCAGCGCCTGGGCTCGATGGTGTTCCGTCGCGGCGAGCAACTGTATAACTTCCAAGGCTTGCGCCGCTTCAAAGACAAGTTCCAGCCTGACTGGGAACCCCGTTACATGGCCGTGCCCGCAGGACTTGACCCGCTGGTGGCACTGGCCGATACCGCCGCCCTGATCGCGGGCGGCTTGACTGGATTGGTGAAACGCTGATGATTCGACGCTCCTGGCGGTATGTATTGGCCTTTGTAGTGCTGCTCGCCCTGGTCCTGGGTGGCGGCTTTTGGTTCTGGAACCGCCCTGCCCCGCAGCCGACCCTGGAGCAACTGCCCCAGGCCGACGGCTCGGTGATGACCCGCGTGACCCCGGCCGGCACCCCGAAAGCCCGCGTCGCGGTGGCGGTGATGGCTGACGAAACACTGACCGATAGCCAGTTGATTACCCTGAGCCAGGGCGGCAAGGCGCAGATCGTCCAGGTGATCCTGCCAAAGGATGACTGCAAGCTGCAGGAACAAGCGCTGCAAAGCGCCCTGGGCCAGCTCAAGGGCCCCGCGACCCTGGTCAGCGGCATCGGCCCTGGCGCCGCCCTCGCCTGGCGCTGGCTGGCCACTCAGAGCGACGACAAGGCCAACGCCATCTCCGTCGGCTTCGCGTTGGTGCAGGAAGGGTGCAAGGACCCACTGCCGAAAACCGCCGCACACGGTAATTGGTTGGTGGCCTGGAACGACAACCCTGACGATGAAAGCGCCAGTTTCGTACGTGACACCCCGCGCGCCACCACCAGTATCAGCGACTACGACATTCACTATCCGCAAGTGCTGAACAACGAACTGCGCAAGCAACTGGTGGGTTCGGACAACGGCGGCCTGGCGATTCCCGTGGTGGAAGTGCCGGCTGGCCAGGCCAAGGACACCGTGACGCTGTTCCTTTCCGGGGATGGCGGCTGGCGTGACCTCGACCGCGACGTGGCCGGCGAAATGGCCAAGATCGGCTACCCGGTGGTCGGCATCGACACCCTGCGCTACTACTGGCAGCACAAGACCCCGGAACAAAGCGCCAAGGACCTCACCGAGCTGATGCAGCACTACCGGCAGAAATGGGGCACCAAGCGCTTCGTGCTGACCGGTTACTCCTTCGGCGCGGACGTCCTGCCGGCGATCTACAACCGCCTGCCGGAAAACGAACAACAGCGTGTGGACGTCATCATCCTGCTGGCCTTCGCCCGCACCGGCAGCTTTGAAATCGAAGTGGAAGGCTGGCTGGGCAACGCCGGCAAAGAAGCCGCGACCGGCCCGGAAATGGCCAAGCTGCCGGCTGACAAGGTGGTGTGCATCTACGGTGCCGAAGAAGTCGACGAGAGTGGCTGCACCGACAAGACCGCCGTGGGCGAGGCGGTGAAACTGCCGGGCGGGCATCACTTCGATGAGAACTACCCGGCACTGGCCAAGCGTCTGGTAGACATCATCGTGAAGCATCAGGCCAAGTCCGAGTAATTCCGGGCGGTACGCCAAACAAACTGTGGGAGGGGCTTGCCCCCGATAGCGGTAGGTCAGTCACAGCATTGTTGACTGACACTCAGCTATCGGGGCAACCCCTTCCCACAGTTTTTTGCGGCGTCGGTAAGATCTAGCGCGGCTCGATGTGGGCAATCATCAGTTGCACGGTTTCATTGCCACGAAACTCGTTCACATCCAGTTTGTAGGCCAACTCCACCCAACGTACGGTCGGGTTCGGCCAGACTTCCCGGTCGACGCCGAAGGCAATGCCATCGAGCTTCACCGACCCGCATTCGCTCTTGAGCACCACTTTCAGGTGCCGTTCCCCTACTACCCGCTGCTCGACCAGCTGGAACACGCCATGGAACAACGGTTCGGGAAAGTGCTGCCCCCACGGTCCGGCGTGGCGCAGTGCGCGCGCCAGCTCCAGGTGAAACTCTTCCACCGCCAGGGTACCGTCGGACAGCAGGCGCCCGGTGAGGTCTTCTTCGCGCAGCTGCCGACGCACTTCGGCGTCAAAGGCCTCGGCAAACAGTGGGAAATTTTCCTCGGGCAAGGTCAACCCCGCCGCCATGGCGTGGCCGCCGTATTTGGCGATCAGGTTGGGATGCTGGCTCGCAACCACCGCCAGGGCATCGCGGATGTGGAAGCCTTGCACAGAGCGCCCTGAGCCCTTGAGCAGCCCATCGCCTGCATCGGCGAAGGCAATGGTGGGGCGGAAATAGCGCTCCTTCATGCGCGACGCAAGAATGCCGATCACACCTTGGTGCCAGTCCGGATCAAACAGGCACAAGCCGTAGGGCATTGAGTCCACCGGCAAGTCCTTGAGCTGAGCCAGGGCTTCGCGCTGCATGCCCTGCTCGATGGATTTGCGGTCCTGGTTCATGCCGTCCAGTTGTGCGGCCATTTCCCGTGCCGCGGCGAAATCCGTGGTGAGCAGGCATTCGATGCCCAGGCTCATATCGTCCAGGCGCCCGGCGGCGTTCAAGCGTGGCCCGAGGATAAAGCCGAGGTCGGTGGAGGTGATGCGCGCCGCATCCCGCTTGGCCACTTCGAGGATCGCCTTGATACCCGGCCGTGCGCGACCGGCACGAATACGCTCCAGGCCCTGATGCACGAGGATGCGGTTATTGGCGTCCAGGGGCACCACGTCGGCGACGCTGCCCAGGGCGACCAGGTCGAGCAGCTCGCCAATGTTGGGTTGAGGCTTGTTTTCATACCAGCCCAAACTGCGCAAACGCGCGCGCAGGGCCATCAGTACGTAGAAGATCACGCCCACGCCGGCCAGGGCCTTGCTCGGGAACTCACAGCCCGGCTGGTTCGGGTTGACGATGGCATCCGCCGCCGGCAGCTCATCCCCGGGCAAGTGGTGGTCGGTCACCAGCACCTTCAGCCCCGCCGCTTTTGCCGCCGCCACGCCTTCGACACTGGAGATGCCATTGTCCACGGTGATCAGCAACTGCGGCTCGCGCTGCAGGGCCACCGCGACGATTTCCGGGGTCAGGCCATAGCCGTATTCGAAGCGGTTGGGCACCAGGTAATCGACATGGGCCGCACCGAGCAAACGCAGGCCCAGGGTGCCTACGGTGCTGGCGGTGGCACCATCGGCGTCGAAGTCACCGACGATGAGGATGCGCTGGCGCTGCTCCAATGCCGTCACCAGCAAGTCCACCGCCGCGTCGATACCCTTGAGCTGCTGATAGGGAATCAACCGCGCCAGGCTCTTGTCCAGCTCGGCCTCGGACCGCACGCCACGTGCGGCGTAGAGACGGGTCAACAGCGGTGGCAATTCCCCCAGGAAGGGCAGGACGGCGGGCAACGGGCGGGGATCGATACGCATGGGTGACGGGAGCTTCTCTTGAATACAACGGTTAAACGACAACTCTGAAGGCAACACAGATCAAATGTGGGAGGGGGCTTGCCCCCTCCCACATTTTCAACCGCGTTCGCCGACCAGCCATTGCAGTTGCACTTCGTGCTGGCCACGGTCGTCGGTGACGAAGATCGTGCCTTCACTGATCATCACGTCCCACTTGATCACGCGGGGCATGTCCTTGGCCAGGACCTCCAGAATCTCCTGGGGCACTGCTGCGATGTGGACATTCTTCAGGGTGTTCGCCACCGGCACCACTTTGCCTTCCCAAACGCGCAAGCTGCCGTATGCCAGCAGGCTGGTGCGCTCAGTGCGACGCGAGCACCAGGTCAGGCGGTCGGCATCCGGCTGGCCGACTTCAATCCAGTGCAAAACCCGATCATCCAGGCTTTTTTCCCACAGGGCTGGCTCGTCTACATCTGACAGGCCACGACCGAACGCCAACTGTTCGTTGTAAAAAAGGGCGTAGGCCAGCAGGCGCACGGTCATGCGTTCTTCAGTTTCCGAGGGGTGGCGAGCGATGGTCTGCTTGACGCTCTCGTACACCGAACGGTCGAGGTCGGTGAGGTTGAGTTCGAATTTGTAGGTCGTGGACGGCTGGGCCATGAACGGGCTTCTAGAGACAGGGAAAGGCGGCCAGTCTAACCGATGGCGAGGTCATTCAACGAATCCTGCGCTGCATCATCCTTATCCCTGGGCTGCTCGCCTATGTTAAAAGGCTTCACACCACCGTTCTGCGCAGACAAGGATCCCCATGTCGTTTAATGCCAAACCGCTTGCCGGCCTGAAAGTCATCGAACTCGGCACCCTGATCGCCGGGCCGTTCGCCTCACGCATTTGTGCTGAATTCGGTGCCGAGGTGGTCAAGGTCGAATCCCCGGACGGCGGCGACCCGTTGCGTAAGTGGCGCAAGCTGTACGAAGGCACCTCGTTGTGGTGGTTTGTGCAGGCGCGCAACAAAAAGTCCCTGACGTTGAACCTCAAGCACCCGGACGGGCTGGCGATTCTCAAGCAACTGCTGGCAGACGCCGACATCCTGATCGAAAACTTCCGCCCCGGCGTACTGGAGAAGCTTGGCCTGAGCTGGGAAACCCTGCATGGGCTGAACCCGAAACTGGTGATGGTGCGCCTCTCGGGTTTTGGCCAGACCGGACCGATGAAAGACCAGCCCGGGTTTGGTGCAGTGGGTGAGTCCATGGGTGGGCTGCGCTATATCACCGGTTTCGAAGATCGCCCGCCGGTGCGCACCGGAATCTCCATTGGCGACTCCATCGCCGCGCTGTGGGCGGTCATCGGCGCCTTGATGGCGCTGCGTCATCGCGAGGTTAACGGCGGTGTGGGCCAGGTGGTCGATGTGGCGCTGTATGAAGCCATCTTCGCCATGATGGAAAGCATGATCCCCGAGTTCGACGTATTCGGGTTTATTCGCGAACGTACCGGCAACATCATGCCCGGCATTACGCCGTCGTCGATCCACACCAGCGCGGACGGCAAGCACGTACAGATCGGTGCCAACGGTGATGCCATCTTCAAACGTTTCATGAGCGCCATCGGCCGGGAAGACCTGGCGAACGATCCACAATTGGCCAGCAATGACGGGCGCGACAGCCGTCGCGATGAACTCTATGGCGTGATTGATCGCTGGGTGAACTCGCTGCCGCTGGAGCAGGTGGTGGAGCAACTCAACAAGGCTGAAGTGCCCGCCAGCCGTATCTACAGTGCCGAGGACATGCTGGGCGACCCGCAATTCCTCGCGCGCGAGATGTTCCTCAAGGCCCGGCTTCCCGGCGGCAAGGACTTCAAGATGCCGGGCATCGTGCCCAAGCTGTCGGACACACCGGGCAGTTGCGAATGGGTGGGGCCGCAACTGGGTGAACACAACGGCGTGGTGCTGGGCGAGCTGGGATACGACGCCGCCGCCATTGTCCGCCTGCGTGAGCAAGGTGCAATCTGATGCCCCACGGCTGCAAACACTGGCTCATTGCGCTGTACCTGGCCGCCATGCTGGCCAGCGGCTGGTCCGTACCGGCGAGTGCAGAGGGCACGTTGATCTGGTTATTGCGCGACTTGCCGCCGCTGACCATCTTCGAAGGGCCAGGCAAAGGCCAGGGTGCCCTGGACCAGTTGCTGCCGATACTGATCGGACACTTGCCGGAGTATCGCCATCAGGTAATGCACGTCAATCGCGCGCGCGGCATGCAGATGCTGCGCGAGCCCACGCTCACCTGCGATCCATCCTTGCTGTGGACGGCCGAGCGGGCCAGGTACATCGTATTTTCCAGGCAGGCGTTTGTGGTCGCCAGTAATGGCATCACGATCCGGCGCAGCCAACAGGGCGCCCTGGCGGCGTTTATCGTAGACGGCCAGTTCGACCTGCAGGCCTTCTTCGACGCCCATGAGGCAAGGGTCGGCGCGATCGCGGAACGCAGCTACGGCGCCGTTATCGATGAGCGACTGAAACAGGCCGACACACACAAACTCGCACTGCACTACGGCAACGATGCCCTTGGCAGCTTGCTGCAGATGCAGCGCCTGGGCCGGCTGGAGGCGGTGCTGGGCTATTGGCCGGAAATCCGCTACCACGCGATGCAACAGGGGATCGCAGCCGACGACCTCAGCTTCTACCCCATCAAGGGCACAGCGCCTTACCAGCGCACGCATATCGGCTGCTCGGATACACCTGAGGGGCGCGAGGCCATGGAACGGATCAACCAGGTCCTGCTCAGCCTCCCGCTGGAACACGTACAGCAGTCCTACGCTGCCTGGCTGGACCCTGCCATGCGTGAACACTACCTGCGAGACAACCCGAGCTTTTTCCAGGACTCGCCAGCGCCGTGACAAATCCCAGGCAAAAAGAAACCCCGAAGAGTGGGGAGACACTTCGGGGTTAAACGTGGCCTACAAAGACCAGTACAACAAGGCACAAACACCGGAGCACAATGTTTGCTCTTGCTGTTACGAAATCTGACCGGCCATGACGTGGGAAGTTTCCATCTATAAACAATTCTTCATGCAACGGCAGCGCTGCGGGTCTGGGCGGCATTGCGCAAGGCCGCGATGACCGAGGGTTCGAGGCGTCCTTCAGCGATCTTGAGGTCACGCAGCAGGCAATCCACCACATCCACCAATAGGCGCTTATCGAGCAATTGCGCCCGGTCGACTTCACGCTCGACCATGATCGCACCGGCGGGGTTCTTTACGGTTACCAGGCACTCGTCCTGCACACCTGCGGTGGTCAATGTCACCTGATAAGGGCTCAGTGCTTCTTCGAGCAATAGGCTGATACTTTCCATCTCGATCACCACTCAATAGTTCGCAAACATTCTTGTAAACGGGAGCTGCATCTATCCTAAGTGACTGGTTGTGACGTAGGAAAGTTCGCTTTTTCGTTTATGCGGGGTTGTCGGGGGATGACGTTTCCAGCATGCGCTTGCAACATGACAGGCAAAAAACGGCGGCACATAAATGCTTACGCAATGGGCTGCTGTTTTGGGCTCCCCCTGCCGCGCAGGCCATGGGTGAATCCTATACTCGATGAGCGCTGATCACGGTGCCACGTGGGTAAAGCGTATGCCAAAGGCCCTTATTGCGAAGGAGGAATGCGATGGTGGAAAACGATGAGCGACTGGCGACGATGGAGAAAATGCATGCCGATGTAAGGCGCATCTACGCAGAAATATCACGCATGCAGGCTGAGCAAGACAAGCTCAGATCGGAATCCCTGAAAATAAACTGTGAAACTTTCTGGTACCCCATGGGCGTAGCAATGGCCGTGGTCGCAACGATTGCTTCGATTACTGGAGTAGCGATTAAGTTGCTCTTGTAACCGGCACGCCGTCGGGCCTGCCAGAAACAAAAAACGCCGCTGACCCAAGGAAGGGAAAGCGGCGTTTTTGTCTGGGTGACCTGCCTTACAAAGGCTTGCCACGATTGCCATGCTGGCTGACAAACGCCTGCATCGCCTTCAAGTCATTCGGCAGCACCGTGCAGCGCTCTTCACGCTCGAACAGGTCGGTCAGATGCACCGGCAGTTCCAGCGCCTTGCCGACACCCGCCTTCTCCACCGCTTCCGGGAATTTCACTGGATGGGCGGTGCCGAGGATCACCATCGGGATATCCAGGCTGCGACGGCATTCGCGGGCGGCCTTGACCCCAATGGCGGTGTGCGGGTCGAGCAACTCGCCGGTCTGGGCGTAGACCTCGGCGATGGTTTCACAGGTCTGCGCGTCATCCACGGCCAGGGAGTCGAACAGCTTGCGGGTTTCGGTCCAGCGCTCTTCATCAACGCTGAAACCGCCGCCGCTCTTGAAGGTGTCCATCAAACCGGCGATGGCTGCGCCGTTGCGACCGTGCATGTCGAACAGCAGGCGTTCGAAGTTCGACGACACCATGATGTCCATGGACGGCGACAGGGTGGCGTGCAGGGTTTCCTTGACGTACTGGTTGCCGCTCATGAAGCGGTGCAGGATGTCGTTGCGGTTGGTGGCGACGATCAACTGGTTGATCGGCAGCCCCATGTTACGGGCCAGGTAGCCGGCGAAGATGTCGCCGAAATTGCCGGTCGGCACCGAGAACGATACCGAGCGCGCCGGGCCGCCCAACTGCAGCGAGGCGTGGAAGTAGTAGACGATCTGGGCCATGATCCGCGCCCAGTTGATCGAGTTCACCGCCACCAGGCGTGTGCCTTTGAGGAAGCCCTGGTCGGCGAAGCTGTTCTTGACCATTTCCTGGCAGTCATCGAAGTTGCCTTCGATGGCGATGTTATGGATGTTCTCACCGAAGATGGTGGTCATCTGGCGGCGCTGTACTTCCGACACACGCTTGTGCGGGTGCAGGATGAAGATGTCGACGTTTTCGCAGTGCTTGCAGCCTTCGATGGCGGCCGAACCGGTATCACCGGAGGTGGCGCCGATGATCACCACGCGCTCGCCGCGCTTCTCCAGCACGTAGTCCAGGAGACGACCCAGCAGTTGCAGGGCGAAGTCCTTGAACGCCAGGGTCGGGCCATGGAACAGCTCGAGCACCCATTCGTTGCCGTTGAGCTGGCGCAGAGGCGCGATGGCGCTGTGGGAAAACACGCCGTAGGTCTCTTCCAGAATCTTTTTGAAATCAGCATCGGGGATGCTGCCGGTGACGAATGGGCGCATCACCCGGAACGCCAGCTCGTGGTACGGCAGGCCGGCCCACGAAGCGATTTCTTCCTGGGTAAAGCGTGGCAGGTTTTCCGGCACGTACAGGCCGCCGTCGGTGGCAAGGCCTGCCAGCAAGACGTCTTCGAAATTCAGGGCCGGTGCCTGGCCGCGGGTGCTGATGTAACGCATGACTGGCTCCTCTAAAACATTCTCGAACAGAGGCCGCCGCACACACGGGGCCTCTGGAACAGATCGGTTAGTTCAGGTGTTCGACGCGAATCCGCACCACCGGGCCCACGACGCCTTGCAAGGCTTCCAGCGCGGTGATGGCATCGTTGATGTGCTGCTCGAGCACCCGGTGGGTCAGCAGGATCATCGGCACCTGGCCGTTCTGCTCCTCGACTTCCTTCTGCATGATCGACTCGATGTTGATACCGCGCTCCGACAGGATACTGGCCACCTGGGCCAACACGCCCGGGTGATCCTTGGCCTGGATGCGCAGGTAGTAGGCGCTTTCGCAGGCCTCGATCGGCAGGATCGGGTGGGCCGACAGCGAATCCGGCTGGAAGGCCAGGTGCGGCACGCGGTTTTCCGGGTCGCTGGTCATGGCGCGAACCACGTCCACCAGGTCGGCGATCACCGACGAAGCGGTCGGCTCCATGCCGGCACCGGCGCCGTAGAACAGGGTGGACCCGGCAGCGTCACCGTTGACCATCACGGCGTTCATCACGCCATTGACGTTGGCGATCAGGCGGTCGGCCGGGATCAGCGTCGGGTGCACACGCAACTCGATACCCGCCGGGGTGCTGCGCGCGACACCGAGGTGCTTGATGCGGTAGCCCAGGGCTTCGGCGTAGTTCACGTCGGCAGTGGTCAGCTTGGTGATGCCTTCGGTGTAGGCCTTGTCGAACTGCAGCGGGATACCAAAGGCGATGGACGCCAGGATGGTCAGCTTGTGCGCCGCGTCGATGCCTTCCACGTCGAATGTCGGATCGGCTTCGGCGTACCCCAGGGCCTGGGCTTCGGCCAGTACGTCTTCGAAGGTACGGCCCTTCTCGCGCATTTCGGTGAGGATGAAGTTACCGGTGCCGTTGATGATGCCAGCCACCCAGTTGATGCGGTTGGCGGACAGGCCTTCACGGATCGCCTTGATCACCGGGATACCGCCGGCAACCGCGGCCTCGAACGCCACGATCACGCCCTTCTCGCGGGCCTTGGCGAAGATCTCGTTGCCGTGTACAGCGATCAGCGCCTTGTTGGCGGTGACCACGTGCTTGCCGTTTTCGATCGCCTTGAGCACCAGCTCACGAGCCACGGTGTAACCGCCCACCAGCTCGATGACGATATCGATTTCAGGGTTGGTGGCCACGGCGAAGACATCGTTGGTAATCGCAATACCGGTCGTTTGGAACTGAGGCTTTGGCGAACGCGTGGCAATTTGCGCCACTTCAATCCCACGCCCTGCACGGCGGGAAATTTCTTCAGCATTACGCTGAAGTACGTTGAAGGTGCCGCCACCGACGGTCCCTAACCCACAGATGCCTACTTTGACCGGTTTCACTGAAGAACTCCCCATGAAACGGCCGACGCTAGGTCGGCCGTGGAAAACAGCCGCACAACTGCGGCTTTCAATTAATGACCCGTCGACTTATCCACAGGCCATGATCGCCAAAGGTTCGACGATGCTGGTTTATTTGGCACCCAGCGCCAGTTTGGCAACTTGTGGTGCCGGCTGGTAGCCCGGAATCACCTGGCCGTCAGCCAAAACGATGGCCGGTGTACCGTTGACGCCGATGGACTGGCCCAGGGCAAATTGCTTCGACACAGGGTTGGCGCACTTGGCGGCCTTGATTTCCTTGCCATCGACCATCTTGTCCATGGCCGCTTTCTTGTCGGCCGAGCACCATACGGCCTGCAACTGCTCGTCGCCCGGCGAACCCAGGCCCTGGCGCGGGAACGCTACGTAGCGGACTTCCACACCCAGCTTGTTCAGCGCAGGCACTTCGGCATGCAACTTATGGCAGTACGGGCACGTGGTGTCGGTAAACACGGTGATATGGGTCTTGGTCTCGCCGATGGCCGGGTAAACCACGGTTTCAGCCACCGGGATGCCGTTGATCAGCTTGGACACGCCCAGGCGCTCGGCTTTCTCGGTCAGGTTGACCGGCTTGCCGTCCTTGAGCTGGAACAGGTAGCCCTGGACGATGTACTGACCGTCTGCACTGGCGTACAGCACGCGGCTGCCCTTGAGCTTGACTTCATACAGGCCGGCCATCGGGCTGGCACTGATGCTTTCGATTGGGGTATCGAGCTGCAGGTTGGCCAGGCTCTTGCGGATGGTCTGCTCGGCAGCGTCATCGGCGACGGCAAAGGTGGAAACCAACGCAATGGCTGCGGCGGCAATAATCTGGGTCAAGCGCATGGAAACTCCTGAAGGCAGATGCAGGGACGGGTGCAGGCGCGCCAATACGGAAACACGAGTGCGGGCGGTCCCCTTTGCTAACCGGCAAAGCCTACCACAGTTGGGCCGCAGGGCAGCCCGTGGCGGCATAAATTGGCGCTTTTCAGCCTCGCGGGTGGTGCTTGGCATGCATATCCTGCAAGCGCGCACGCGCCACATGGGTGTAGATCTGGGTGGTGGATAAGTCGCTGTGCCCGAGCAGCATTTGCACCACGCGCAAATCCGCACCGTGGTTAAGCAAATGGGTGGCGAATGCATGGCGCAAGGTGTGGGGCGACAGGCTCTTGCCGATCCCCGCGACCTTGGCCTGGTGTTTGATGCGATGCCAGAACGTCTGGCGGGTCATCTGTTCGCCACGCTGGCTGGGAAACAGCACATCGCTGGGCCGCCCGCCCAGCAGCTCGCTGCGAGCATCGCGCATATAGCGCTCGACCCACACAATCGCCTCCTCCCCCATCGGCACCAGCCGTTCCTTGCTGCCCTTGCCCATTACCCGCAGCACCCCCTGGCGCAGATTGACTTGCTCCAGGGTCAGGCTGATCAGCTCCGTGACCCGCAGGCCACAGGCATACAACACTTCCAGCATGGCGCGGTCACGCTGGCCGATGGCTTCGCTGAGGTCGGGCGCAGCGAGCAAGGCATCGACGTCGGCTTCCGACAGGGATTTGGGCAAGGGCCTGCCCAGTTGCGGCATATCGATTTGCAGGGTCGGATCGAGGGCGATCAGGTTTTCCCTCAGCAAATAACGATAAAACCCACGCACACCGGAGAGAAATCGTGCAGTGGAACGGGGCTTGTAATTCTGTTCCAGGCGCCAGGCCAGATGATCGAGGATCAGCTCGCGGCCGGCATTGATCAGTTCCAGGTGTTTCTCCTGCAACCAGCCGTTGAACAGCGCCAGGTCGCTGCGGTAGGCCTGGCGGGTGTTATCTGACAGGCCTTTCTCCAGCCATAGGGCATCGAGGAAACGGTCGATCAAAGGGTGGTCGATGGCAGGCATAGGGACTCGAACAGAAAAGTGGCGGAACCAGGTAGATCCTATCCCGGACCTCAAATCGCGGGCACAAAAAAGCAGCCCGTAGGCTGCTTTTTTCTGCATCGGGAAGCTGGACTTAAGCCAGTTTTTCCTTGATGCGAGCTGCTTTACCGGACAGGTCACGCAGGTAGTACAGCTTGGCTTTACGTACGTCACCGCGACGCTTGACGGCCATGCTGTCGATTTGCGGGCTGTAGGTCTGGAAAGTACGCTCTACGCCAACACCGTTGGAGATTTTACGAACAGTGAAAGCACTGTTCACACCACGGTTACGCTTGGCGATTACCACGCCTTCGA
>Ga0208645_1000044_pt1 | contig 220341 bp, 181 predicted proteins | sample VirMetDEL_Sep_01_FD_184519 | JGI IMG/M metagenome (GOLD analysis project Ga0208645, IMG submission 184519) | Aqueous microbial communities from the Delaware River and Bay under freshwater to marine salinity gradient to study organic matter... | ecosystem: Environmental > Aquatic > Marine >...
GGTCGTTGCGGATGCTGGCGTCCACCAGCGCAGTGGCGTCCTTGTTCGGGTTGGGGTAGCCGATCTTGTTGCTGATGCGCGCAATCACGTCCGGGCGCAGGATGTAATTGATGAACGCATGGGCCTCTGCAGTATCGGGCGCATTGGCCGGGATCATCATCACGTCCGCCCACATCGGCGCGCCTTCCTTGGGCAGTGCCATCTCGACCTTGACGCCCTTGCCGGCGGCATCTGCCAGTCGCGTGGCCAATGCGACACCGCCGGACCAGCCCACGCCCACACAGATATCACCGTTGGCCAGGTCCATGCCGTAGCGCGACGAGTTGAAGTAAGTGACGTAAGGGCGAATCTTCATCATCACGGCCTGGGCTTGCGCATAGTCCTCACGCTTCTGGCTATTGGGGTCGAGGCCCTTGTAGTGCAAGGCAATCGGCAGGATCTCGTTGCCGGCGTCGAGGAAACCCACGCCACAACTGGCGAGCTTGGCGAGGTTTTCTTCCTTGAAGATGATGTCCCAGCTGTTCATCTGCACGTCGGCGCCCAGGGCTTTGCGCACCTTGTCGACGTTGTAGCCGATCAATGTGGTGCCCCATAGGTAAGGTACGGCGTAGCGGTTGCCGGTGTCCCCCACCGCTTCCAGGGATTTCATGAACGCGGGGTCCAGGTGCTGCCAGTTCGGCAACTGCGCGCGGTCCAACGGTTGGACGGCACCGGCGGTGATCAGGTGCCCCAGGTTGGCGGTGCCCGGGAATACCACGTCATACCCGGAGTTTCCCGTCAGCAGCTTGGACTCCATGGTCTCGGCGCTGTCGAATACATCGTAGATCGGGCGGATTCCGGTCTCTTCCTGGAAGCTCTTGAGCACTTCCGGCGGCAGGTATTCGATCCAGTTGTAGATCCTTACGGTTCGTTCTTCGGCCAGGCAAAAACCGCTGATCAACAACGAAGCGACAGTGCCCAGCACGGTATTACGCAAAAAACTGTTCATGATAAAAACACTCCAGCGCGGCCGCAAAGGCTCGCGGCACTTAATAGCGATAGGTGAAATACAGTTCCAACGCACTGAAGGTCTGGTCGTCACCGAACACCTGCTTGGCGGCGGCCAGTGGTTTGACCCAGTTATAGGACAGCGACGTATAGAACGACGGCGTGGGCGTCCAGTCGAGGAATATCACGCTCTCATCGGCAAAGCGCCGATCGCGGACCGCCGCGCCCATGTAGTTTTTCTCATCGAGCCAGAACTGGTAGTGAATGGCGCCGAGGGTCAGGGTCTCGTTGAGGTGGGTCTTGAGCGAGAACTGTTGGACATTTTCGTTGCTGTTGAACAGCAGGTAGTTGCCGACCACGTCGCCGACGAGCCACGTACTCCAGTCGACGAAGCCCTTGCTCAACGGGTCCCAGGCTTTCTGGCGGTTATCGCTGAGGTTGTCATCACCGGAAAAGCTCGCGTAGCGATAACCGATGACAGGCGTCAACGGCAACGTGCTGAAGGCATAGTCGGCCTGGCCGTACCAGGCGTTGGCATCGTAATCGACCCCCTCGCCGCTACCGCGCTCCAACGCGTACTCCGCATTCAGAGTCAGCGCCGGTACGCCGGGCACCTTGGCATTGAGCGCCCGCAGGTTGTACACCTGCATGCCGTCGCGACGACGAGGCAGCGTGCTGCCTTTGGGCCCCAGGGCGTTGACCCGCATGGCCATGGCACCCAGGGTCACTTGGTCGTCGAGGTTGTAATCGAGGTTGACGCCGGTCATGCGGAAATCACCCAGGTCATCGTCGGTGCGCAGGGTGAATGCCTGAGACTTCAAGGCGCCATGTTCCCAGGCCAGGATCGCCGAATCCTTGAAGGCGGTTCGAGGGCCCAGCCAGTAGGCGCCGTCCTTGAGCTGGTCCAGGTTGCCGTCCATGACGATGAACCCCGTACCGACCATGTAGTTCTGGCGGCCAGCCGTGAACTTCCACTCACCGGCGCGGAACCCGCCGTACAGTTCTTCAGCGGCAACCTTGCCGTCGGAACTGCGGGTAAAACCGCCCGCGTCGCCGTCGCCGAACGTGCTTGCCGCGACCAGGGAACCGCCGGCCAGCAAGCTGAAATCGGGTTGCAACGCATACTCGAGTTTGACCCCGGGTTTTACGTAGAACTCTTGCCAGTCGATCTTGGTGCCGCCATTTTTACCGTTGCGCGCATCGACCCGGCCGCTGCCGAAGTTGACGCCGCGGGTTGATAGCGTCGCGCCCCCCGCGGTGAGGTTGACTTCGCCCTTGAGATCGCCGTCCTCAAAGGTGTATCCCGCCAACGCGACGTGGGTGGTCAAGGGTAAGCCGACCGCTATGAGCGCTCGAGAGAAACGCTTGATGAAAACCATAAGAAGCTCCTGTGTGATTATTGTTGTTACAGGGCAGTCAATGGCGACGCAAAGCGCCGCCAACACATGGCAAAGCCAGGTGAATAGAACGCAAGACTCTTATTTTTCGGGGTGTGTCAGTGACTCAGGTGAGCGCTGATAGCGCGCAGCATTCGCACGCTATCGGCATCGAACGGGCCGACCGCATCGGTCAGCGACGATTGCTTGACGATCACGACGCCGGAGGGCTTGTCGATGAACAGGTACTGGCCGTGGATGCCACCGGCCATCAGGGCCTGGCTGTGATCGTTGAACACGTACCACTGGCTTCGATAGGACGCACCCGGTGTCCAGCCGGAGAACTCGGCATTTTGCGCGTAGATCGCCGGATCCCCGCCGGCGGCGATACGTGCCACGGTCTCGGGCGACAGCAGCTCAACCCCCTCGTGACAACCATCGTTGGCCAGCAGACGACCGAAGCGCGCCATGTCTCTTAACGTCGCACTGAAACCCGCCCCGGCGACGTTACGTCCCCAGGGATCAGCCATGAAATAGCCGTCGCGATCACAGCCCAGCCGGCTCCAGATTTCTGCCAACAACTGACTGCAGGCCTTGCCCGAGGCGCGCTCCATGACCCAAGCCAAGGCTTCGGTGGTCGCGGTCACATAATGGAAAAAGCCACCGTGGCTGGCGCGCTTTTTGAGGGATGGCAGGTACTGGTACAACGACTCGAATTGAGCGTATTGCGCCGGTGCCGGTTGAAACCCGCAGGCGTAACCGTACTGCGAGCTCTCCGAGTTGGGATCGTCGTACACCTCGCTGTAGTCGATGCCCACCGCCATATCGAACAACTGGCGCACCGTCGCATCGCCAAACGCGCTGCCCACCAGTTCGGGCACGTAGTACGCGACGGGTAACCCAGGCTCGAGCACGCCACTGGAAACCAGCTGTTCGCCAAGGGTGCCGATCAGCGACTTGGTCACCGAAAACATGATGTGCCGGTCGCAGGCCTGCTGACCGTTGAAGTAGCGCTCGAACAATACCGTGTCGCCCTGCATCACCAAAAAGGCGTCGGTCTGGCTGGCCTCGAGGTGGTCGATAACGCTGATGCTCAGCCCACACTCACTGTCGAAACACAGCTGGTCCAGCGCTTTGGGAGCCTGCTTGAGCGTACCGACCGACCCTGGACCCGCCGGTACGTCAATGGTGGGGCGCAAGCGCGCCAGGTTGCGGAACCCCCACTGGCTGAAGGGCGGACGCATCCAGTTGTGCCACGTGACTCGGTGTTCCGGCTCGGCGGGAAAGCCATGCATCAGCAAAGGGGCCGCGCAAGTGGCCGACGACGATTCAGTGGCCTCGACGTAAAGCGTCGCAAGAAAAGACGGGTTTTTATGACTCATCGGGAGATGACCCTGGAGATGACTCTGCATGAGAGCAGATGCGCAGAAATCATTACCCGATATTTATCTTTAGTCAATAAAACTTTTTACTCGATAACACTCACTCCGCTATCGCTGCATCGAGCCGGTCGCCGGCGGTGCGCGGCACATTCGCCGTCATGAAAAGCACACTCCACACCGACCTCAGAAATCAACCGTGGCCGACAACTGCAAGGTGCGCGGAGATCCCGGGGAAAAGGCGCCGTAGGAGGCGACGCCCGACCAGTACTCACGGTCGAATACGTTCTGCACGGTGGCGCGGAACGTCGTAGGTCGCCCTTCTATCTTCGTGGCATAACGCGCGCCCGCATCGATGCGAGTCCAGGCGTCCAGTTCCTGGGTGTTGGCCTGGTTGACGTATTGGCTGTCGGTGTAGATCGCGCCGCCGGTCAAGGTAAAGCCTTCCAGCCATGGGGTATCCCATTCGGCCCAGAGGTTGGCCTGGATGTCGGGTACGCCGACCGGTTTGTTGCCCCGGTTGGCCGCGGTGGCGGACTTCGTCAACTCGCCGTCGAGGAACGTCACGCCCCCCATCAAGCGCGTGCCCGGCGCGACTTCCCCGTACAGGCTCACCTCCACGCCACGGTTGCGTTGCTCCGATTGCACGGAATACACATTGTTGGCACCCAGCTCGCCGCTGGGTTTTTCGATCTGGAACAACGCCACGGTCGTGATGAACGTGTGGTGTTCATACTTCACGCCGAGCTCGTGCTGTTTGGACACATAAGGGGCGAATGTCTGGCCGCCGTTGTTCGCGGTGCCTGGGGCGGTATCGCCCTTGCTCAAGCCTTCGACATAGTTGTAATACAAAGACACGTCATCCCAGGGCTTGACCACGACGCCCAGCAACGGCGTCGTGGCAGTGTCTTTGTTGCGGGAGCTGACAGCCCCGGCGGCATTGTAGTTACGCGACTCGATCGCTTGCCGGCGCAGGCCGAGGGTCAGTTGGAGGCGGTCGTCCAGCATGCCCAGGGTGTCCGTCAGTGCGACACCGGACAGTTCCGTCTCCGAAATGCGCAGCACCTTGGGGGCGTCGAGGTATTGCTTGGGCGTATCCACCGGGTGATAGATGTTGGAGCGGATCTCCTTACCATTGGTGATGCCTCGGGACAGTTCGTCCCGGTAACGGGTCGCCATCAGCGTGGTCATGTGCGTCACCGGCCCGGTGGCGAACAGCCCGCGAAGGCCCACATCGGCGGTCGAACGGTCGACGTTGAACTTGTAATAACCCGGGATATTGCTGGTATCGCCGGCGTCGTTGAGGATCCTGGGCACCTGGTCGGACAGGCGCTTCACATCCGACTTGCCCCCGCCGGCATGGGCGAACACGGTCAGCGCATCGCTCAAATCATACTCGCCGCCGAGCAGTGCCGACTGTTCCTTGGTGTCCGACCAACCCCATTTTTGCGGCAGGCTGGTGCGGCCATTGGCGGCAGATGGCACGTCGACGCCCGTTGCGACAGTGAAGGGGCGCGAGGCGCCGTCAAAGTTTTCTTTCTGGCTGATGTAGTCAAGGTTCAGGCGCAACCGCTCGCCGCGATAATCCAAGGCAATGGCCCCGATATCCACCTCGCGCTTCTGATTATCGACGGCGGTGTCGCCGCCCTGGAGGCTGCCGTTGAAGCGCAGGCCAAACTGGTTTTCTTCACCAAAGCGCCGGCTGATGTCCAAGTGGCCGCCCACTTGGGAGTCCGATGCGTAACTGCCGGTAAAGCGCGTCAGGTCTTCATCCAGCGCCCGCTTCGGCACGATGTTGATGACGCCGCCAACGCCACTGTTCGGCGAGACACCGTACATCAGCGCACCGGGCCCCTTGAGCACCTCGATGCGTTCGGCGTAGTCGGTGAACGTCCGGTAGTTCGGCGCCACACCGTACACGCCGTCATAGGCCAACTCGCCAAGGTTGCCTTCGCCGATGGCAAACCCACGGATGAAAAACGAATCGACGATACCGCCCGTCTGCCCCGTGGACCGCACCGAAGGATCGCGCTCCAGGGCGTCGGCCGCCGTCACTGTCTGCAGGTCGGCCAGGGTTTTGGCGGTGTAGCTGGTCACACTGAACGGGGCGTCCATCACATCCTTGTTGCCCATCATCCCCAGGCGCGCGCCACGGGCGACCTGCCCGCCGGCCAGTACCGGCGGCAATGCCGTGGGGCCAGCCTCGCGGGCGTCGATGGTGGTGGTGTCGAGGATCAGGCTCTGCGCGCTGTCAGGCGTTGACGCGTCGCCCGCTGCGGGCTGTGGCGTAGCCGCCGAGGCATTGGCGCTGCATGCGACCAAGACGACATTCAGCATGGCGCTCCGAATCGCGAGGGTTAACACGCGTTCACCATAGGGACGACAGATAACGGGCATGACGAGAGGATCCTTTCAACGTAGGAAAATGGGAATCACTCCTAATGCCAGCCGACTTGCGAAAAAGTATCATCCCTCCCTGTTTTTTTACCGGGTTCATCCGCCGAGGCCGTCTCATGTCCCATGCAGGTGTCATTCAGGGTTCAAGTGTCAGGACCCTTGTTTATCTTTTGTTCGCGATCCAACTGGTCTCCATGGGCGCGATGGAAATGAGCGGGCCATTCTGGCCCGTACACCTGCGCGAGCTGGCCTCTTCGGAGGCGCTTTTCAGTTTCGCCAGCATCGCTGTGTACGTGGGACCGATGCTGGGCATCATGCTGACCAGTGCGTTCTGGGGCCGTATCGGCGATCGATACGGGCACAAGTTGATGATGATCCGCGCGCTCGCCGGGTTGTCCTTGACCCAGCTCGGCCTGGCGTTTTTCAGCGACATCTGGGCGATCCTGGCCCTGCGTTTCCTGCAGGGTGCCTTCGCGGGCTACATTGCCCCGGCGCAGGCCTACGGCGTGAGTATCGAAAGCCCGTCGCGCCGGGCCCGGCTGTTCGCGATTCTGCAGATCTCGACCAACGTCGGCTCGTTGCTGGGCGCCGTGCTCGGCGGCCTGATTCTCGATTACGCGACATTTTTCTGGATCAATATCGTGGCCTCGGTGTTATGCGCCGCCTGCACGGTGATCGCCGCCATGACACTGCCGGACGTCCCCCCCGTGGAAAAAACCGCGCCGGTAAACACCTGCGCCCCCGCCCAGGCCAGCGCTGCCGGCTGGCGTGGCTCGCCCCTGCTGTCGCTGTTGGGCATCATGGGGATTCTGCTGTTGGCGCGAATGCTGCCCCAGACTTCGTTCTCGCTTTACGTCAGTTCCACATTCGATGTCAGCCACTCAGTGGTCGGCCTGTGCTACGGGCTATTGGCCCTGGGCTTCATTCTTTCGGCGACGGCATGGTCGCGCTACTTCGAGCAGCGCTCTCTACGCCAGACGCTGCAGCGCATCACTTACGTGGTGATCGGTTGCATCGCGCTGACCGCCGTGGCGGGCATTACCCGCAACCCCGTGGTGTTTATCCTGGCCTACTTCGTCTGGGGAGTACTGCTGGGTGCCACGACGCCAGTGCTGATGGCCCTGATCTCGACCACCGCCGACAGTGCCCGACAGGGCTATGTACTGGGTATCGCGCAAAGCACCGCGCAGTTTGCCTCGATTGCCGGTATCTGCATCGGCGGCTTGCTCAGCCAAGCGTATGGCCTGCCCTACACGTATCTGTTCGTTTGCCTGGCGTATGCGCTGGCGCTGGTGCTGATCGTCGCCCTGCGTTACTGGCCCGCGGGCAAGCAACCCCACCAAGTCGCGGATCGGGATTGAACCGGATGCCTGGCGATGAAGGACACGCCAGCACAGGGGATCGCACCGATCGCGGGGCACTGATCCCCCCTTGCTTTTCAAGCATCTTGTCAACTAGCATTGGGAATACTTCTCAATTAGATGCACGCCCGCGCCATGAGCCAAACCCACTCCGCGAACCACCCGAGTCACCTGCGCGCGATTGAGGCCCTGTACAGCGGGCATCACAGCTGGCTGTACGCGACGCTGAAAAGAAAACTGGGCAACGCCATGGATGCGGCGGATCTGGCGCAGGACACCTTCACCCGCATCCTGGCTTCACAGGTCACGGTAATCGAGCAGCCTCGCGCCTACTTGAGCTGCGTGGCCAAGGGCATCCTGATCAACTGGTACCAACGCAAGGCGCTGGAGCGTGCCTACCTGGAGGCACTCGCCAACGCGCCCGCACAGGATGTGCCGTCGCCTGAATCGCACTTCATGGTGCTGGAAACCCTGCACGAAATCGACGCCATGCTCGATGCCCTGCCGCCGCTGGTGAAGCGGGCGTTCCTGCTGTCGCAGATCAACGGGCTGAAATACGACGACATCGCCAAGCAACTGGACGTCTCGCTGATCACCGTCAAACGCTACATGAAGCAAGCGTTCCTGCACTGCATGATGATGGTCGAATAGATGCGCTCGCTGCGCAGAGAGCCACCGCTGAATCCCGACGTGCTTGAAGAGGCCGCCGAATGGCTGATGCGTTTGAGCGACAACGGGTTGAGCGACAACGAGCGTGCCGAGTGGGAGCGCTGGAAGGTCAGCAGCCCCGAGCGCGATCGCGCGTGGTCGCGGGCGCAATTGCTGCAAAGCAAGCTGGGCGGCTTGCCGTCTTCCCTGGCGATGTCGGCGCTGGATCGGCCAAGCAATCCGGAGCGGCGTGCGGCCCTGGGTAAATTGGCCCTGCTGCTGGCGGTGATACCGGCGGGTTGGGGCAGTTGGAAGCTGGTGGAGTCAGGCCGATGGTCGTCCGACTACCGCACGGCCGTGGGCCAACAACGCGAATTGACCCTGGCCGATGGCTCACGCATCACGTTGAATACCGACACCGCCATGGATGTGCTGTTTGATGGCCAACAGCGGCTGATCCATCTGCGCGAAGGCGAAATACTGGTGCAGACCGCACCGGATACCGCTTCCGTCCCTCGCCCCTTCCTCGTCATCACCCGACAGGGCCGCATGCAGGCCCTGGGCACGCGCTTTACCGTGCGTGAACTGGGCCCGCGTACCCAGCTCGCCGTACTGGAAGGCGCAGTGAAAGTGGAACTGGCCGAAAACCGCCAAACCGCGCCGCTGATCGTCAACGCCGGGCAGCGCACCGACTTTTCCTCACAGACCTTTGGAGCGCTGACTGCCGCCGGTCGCTACGTCGGTGCCTGGGCCCAGGGCATGCTGATGGCGGACAAGATGCGCCTGGCGGATTTCGTTGCCGAGCTGGCGCGTTATCGTCGTGGTTTTGTGCGCTGCGATCCGGCCATTGCCGACCTGCGCGTCTCGGGTGCCTTCCCGATCAGCGATACCCAACGCACCTTGAACATGCTGGTGCAAACCTACCCGGTGCTCGCCACCGGCCATTTGAACGGGTATTGGGTCACGCTGTCGCCCGCCTGACGCCGCGAAGGCAAACCTCGCAAAAAAATAAAGCGTTGCCAGGCTGATACTTTTTTTGATCTCAACTGGCAATGAAGGAACAGCCACTTCCTCTCGCCACAGGGCCCCCCATTGATGCCGGTCATTCGCAGCGCGTTGCTCAGCCTGACCCTGATCGGTGCGGCCTGCCCTTTGGCCCGGGCGGACGCGCCGGTGCAGCTGGATTCAGTGACCGTGCGCGCGTACAACCTTGCCCCCGGACCGCTCGGCGCAACCTTGTCGAGCTTTGCCGTGGAAGCCGGCATTGCCTTGTCCTTCGAGCCGTCGATCACTGAAGGGTTGATCAGCCCAAGGCTTTCTGGAAATTACTCGACCCAGGCGGCAGTCGCGCATTTGCTGGCCGGCAGTGGCCTGGACATGCTGCTGCGCAACGACGGCAGCTACACCTTGGCGCTCCGCAGGGTCACCCTGGCGCAGACCACGATCAGTGGCCACGACCAGCCGGCCGAGACCTTGCCCCCGGTGTACCCGGGGGGCCAGGTGGCCGCGGGAGGACGCCTGGGCATGCTGGGTAATACCGATGTAATGGACGCGCCCTTCAGCGTCAGCACTTACACCTCGTCGCTGATCAAGGACCAACAGGCAACGACCGTGGGCGACGTGCTGGAGCGCGATTCGTCGGTCCGCGCCACCGGGCAGACCGGCGGGATTGTCGATTCTTTTTTTATCCGTGGGTTTCCGGTCGGCGAAGGCAACCTCGGTGAGCTGGCCTTCGACGGTGTCTATGGCGTGGCCTCCAACTATCGGGTGTTCACCGAATACGCCGAACGCATCGAGGTCGTCAAAGGCCCGAGCGCACTGCTCTACGGCATGTCGCCCAACAGTGCCGTCGGCGGGGTGATCAATGTGGTGCCCAAGCGCTCCCTGGATGAAGACTTGACGCGGTTCACCGCCAGTTACGCCCAGGATGCGCAACTGGGGAATCATATCGACATCAGCCGGCGCTTTGGCGAGGAACGCCGATGGGGGGTGCGGGTCAACGCCAGTGTCCAGCAAGGCAACACCGTGATCGACGACCAATCGCGCGCCGTCGGGCTCGGTGCCGTGTCCCTGGACTACCGGTCCGATCGCCTGCGAGGCAGCCTGGACCTGATCTCCCAGCAAGAAAAGTTCGACGCGGCATCTCGACCGTTCCTGATCGACACGGGCGTGGAGATGCCTTCCGCCGCCAATGGGCGGACCAATGTGAGCCAAGACTGGGGCTGGTCCGAAACCCGTGATAAATCCGCGTTGCTCAGCGGTGAATACGACCTCACCGACGCCTTGACCGTCTTCGCCCATGCCGGTGGCGGCAGGTCGGCTGTCGCGCGCATGTCCGACCAGACCCCAACCCTCCTCAACGCCGCGGGCGACACCGCCTCGACACCCGGCTATTACAAGTTCAACGTGCAGCGCTACACCGTCGATGCGGGCACGCGCCTACGCTTCGACACCGGGCCGGTCGGCCACGTCACGGCCCTGCAAGTCTCGCGTTATCGCGACGAGTTGTCCCGTGGCATCACATCCGGCGCGGTCATCCTGTCGAACATCTACCACCCGATCGATCAGCCCAAGCCTTCGATTGCCGAGCCGGATACGCCAAAGGTCTCCGCGACGCAATTATCCGGCATCGCCATCGCCGACACCCTGTCGGTGCTCGAGCAACGCCTGCAGGTCACCTTCGGCCTGCGCAGACAGCATATTGAGTCGAGCAACTACAACGCCTCCGGTACGCTGAGCACATCGTATGACGGAGGCAAGACCACGCCGCTGTTCGGGGTGGTGGTCAAACCCTGGGACCATGTGTCGCTCTACTACAACTACCTTGAGGGCCTGAGCAAGGGCGACGTCGCCCCGGCCAACGCCGCCAATGCAGGCCAGATCTTCGCCCCTTACGTTTCCCGGCAGCAGGAGATCGGGGTCAAGCTCGACTACGGCACGTTCATGGCGACCCTGGCGCTGTTCCAGATCAAGAAGCCCAGCGGCGAGTTGTCGGGCGGGACGTTTTCGGTGCAAGGCGAACAGCGCAATCGGGGCATCGAGCTGAACCTGTTTGGCGAGGTCGCCCCAGGCGCGCGCCTGCTCGGGGGAGTGACGCTGCTGGATGCACAGTTGACCAAAACCGGCATTGCCGCCAACCGGGGCAACACTCCGGTCGGCGTGCCGGATGTACAAGCCAACCTCTGGGCCGAATGGGACATCCCCTGGGTCGAGGGGCTGACGTTCACCAGTGGCGCGATCTATACCGCCCGCCAGTACGTCAACCAGGCCAACAGCCAACAACTGGATCCCTGGACCCGCATCGACCTCGGCGCACGTTACACCACGCGTATCGCACAGCGGCCGACAACGTTCCGCGCCACGGTGCAAAACCTGTTCGATCGCGAGTACTGGTCGGGTGTCGCCTCTTATGGAGCGTTTTCCCAGGGCTCGCCACGCACGCTTTTACTCTCGGCCACGGTCGACTTCTGACACCTGCAAAGGCTTTAACCATGGTTACCATCGTTCGACGCAGCCACGCCTTCGCGGCGCTGTTAGTGGCTGGCTTGCTCGGGGCTTCACTGCCCGCCCCCGCCGCCGAGGCGGATGCCGCGCGCAGTACCGTCACCGACCTGCTCGGCCGCGAGGTCAAGGTCCATCTGCCGGTCAGGCGGATGATTCTCGGGGAGGGTCGCCAGTTGTACCTGGTCGCCGCCCTGGATACGCAAAACCCCATCGAACGCATCGTCGGCTGGCGCAAGGATCTGATCCAGTCGGACCCGGACACCTACGGAGCCTACCTGCGCAAATTTCCCGCCATTGCCAGGATTCCCACCTTTGGCGGTTTTGAAGACGGGACCTTCGACATCGAACAAGCGATCGCCCAACACCCCGACGTGATCATCCTCAACATCGAGGCGCAGCATGCCACCGAGGATGCGCGCTATATCGAGAAGCTCGATGCCCTGGGCATACCGGTGGTGTACGTCGACTTTCGCAATCAACCGATGCAGAACACCGAGCCGACCATGCGCCTGTTCGGCCGACTGTTGGGCAAAGAAGCGCGTGCCGAGGCTTTCATTGATTTTCGCAACCGGCAGATCCGCCGGGTGACCGACGTGATCGCGGCGCAGCAGCCTGTGCGCCCCGCGGTGTTTATCGAACGCATCGGCGGTTACACGGACGATTGCTGCCTGAGCTTCGGCAACGAAAACTTCGGGCTTTTTGTCGACATGGCCGGTGGCAACAATATCGCCAGAGGCATTATCCCCAGCACCTTCGGCCAGTTGAATCCCGAACAGGTCATCGTCGCCAACCCGGCGCACGTGGTAGTCACCAGCGCCAACTGGGAGGCGTTCGCCCCTGGCGGCCATTGGGTCGGCGTCGGCCCGGGCGCCGACATGACGCAAGCCCGGCACAAACTGGCCTGGTACACCCAACGGCCAGCCTACGCAGGGATCAAGGCGCAGGACAACCAGGCCTTTCATGCGATCTGGCATCAGTTCTACAACAGCCCTTACCAGTTCGTGGCCATCCAGCAACTGGCCAAATGGTTTCATCCCACGCTGTTTGCCGACCTGGACCCCGAGGCCTCCTTTCGCGAGCTGCACGAGCGGTTTCTGCCGGTACCTTACGAGCCGGGCTATTTCGTCAGCTTGCGCACCCCCGAGGTCAAGCCATGAGCGCACCGAGCGACACCCTGGTGGTGCAGCGCGAGACCTACCGTCGCCTGGTGCTGCGCAAGCGGCTGATCCTCGCCGGACTGATGACGCTGCTGCTCTGCAGTGTCCTGCTTGACCTGGCCCTGGGCCCGGCGAGTTACAGCCTGCGCGAAGTACTCGGCGCACTGTTTTCACCGGACGACGCTTCGGCGCAGGTACGCGTGGTGATGTGGGATATCCGCCTGCCTGTCGCCCTGATGGCGGTTGCCGTGGGCGCGGCATTATCACTGGCGGGTGCGCAGATGCAGACCATCCTCAACAACCCGCTGGCCAGCCCCTTCACCCTGGGCATTTCTGCCGCCGCCAGCTTCGGCGCGGCCATGGGCCTGGCGTTTGGCGTGGCCCTGTTCCCATTGGCGGCACAGTACATGGTGCCGGTGAACGCGTTCGTCATGGCCATGCTCTCTGCCTTGCTGATCCACTTCCTGAGCATGCGCCGCAGCGTCACCGCTGAAACCATCGTGCTGCTGGGCATTGCCCTGGTGTTCACGTTCAACGCGTTGTTGGCCCTGGTGCAGTTTTTTGCCACCGAGCAAGCCGTGGCGGCCGTGGTGTTCTGGACCATGGGCAGCCTGACCAAAGCCACCTGGCCCAAACTCGGTGTGATCTGCCTGGTGATCGTGGTCACCCTGCCGATTTTCGCCAGGCGCGCCTGGGCCCTCACAGCCCTGAGGCTGGGCGATGACAAGGCCGCCAGTTTCGGTATCAACGTGCGCAGCCTGCGCTTTCAGACGTTGATCATGGTCAGCCTGCTCGCCGCGTTTCCCGTGGCCTTCGTCGGCACCATCGGCTTTATCGGGCTGGTCGGCCCGCACATTGCGCGGATGTTGATTGGTGAAGACCAGCGGTTCTTCCTGCCGGCGTCGCTGCTGACCGGCGCACTGATTCTGTCCGTCAGTTCGGTGGTCAGTAAGACCCTGATTCCGGGCGCGATCTTTCCGATCGGCGTGGTCACATCGTTGATCGGCGTGCCGTTCTTCATATCTCTGATTCTCAGCGGGAAGAAAAACTCATGGTGACGATCCAGCTGGAGAACCTTGGTGCCCGCTACGGTCAGCGCACGATCATCAGCGGTGTCACGACCGGCGCATTTATGGGTGGCCAAGTGGTCGCGGTGGTCGGCCCCAATGCCGCCGGCAAGTCCACCCTGTTCAAGCGCATGGCAGGCTTGATCGACGGCCCCGGCCGGGTGATTCTGCAGGGCTCGAAAAAGGGCGTGCGGGGCATCAGCTACATGCCGCAGGGCTTGAACGGCAGCGCTCGATTGACGGTGTACGAATCGGTGCTTCTGGCACGTAAACAACTGTCGCCCGGCTGGGTCGTCCACGATGATGAGCTGACGCTGGTCGACGAGATATTGCAGGCGCTGGGGATCACCGGCCTGTCCTTTCGCAACCTCGGCGAACTCAGCGGCGGGCAGCAACAGCTCGTGTCCATCGCGCAGACCTTGGTGCGCGAGCCGGAGATCCTGTTGATGGACGAACCCACCAGCGCCCTCGACATGCACCGCCAGGTCCAGGTGTTGGACTTCATGCAGGCATTGGCCCGCCGGCGTCGGGTCATTGTGTTCATCGCCATCCATGACCTGAACCAGGCGTTACGTTTTGCCGATCAGGTGCTGGTGATTGCCGACGGTACCGCACAAGGCAGTGGCGCGAGCCGTGAGGTCATTACAGAACAGATGCTGCGCACTGTGTACAAGGTCCAGGCGCGCATTGAACAGTGCAGTCGCGGGCAGCCTCATATCCTGATCGACGATATTGTTTGAGGGCCGCGAGCACTCCAGCCTGCTATTCCACGGCCGCGCCGGCCATCAGTGCCTGGGCTTCGATGGGCGGCGCATCCGGATAGTGTCAACGGGTAACTTGATCCCGAGGTCGAACCGCGCTGATCAAAAGTCGTCCTTTACGTTGCCATCGTTGATCTTGAACTCCCGGTGTTGCAGATAAACGCTTCGAATGAAGTTGTATTTATCCCCGGTGATGAGCTTTTCAGATTTTATATATTGAGCGCGTCCGTCGATCATGCCCAGGCCGTACAGGCTATTACGCGTCGGAACGTCGCCGATGTAACGAACCGGGTTGGCGTAGATATCGGGAAAGATGGCCGGCGCATCGCGAAGTGTGCTGGGCCCCAAGAGTGGCAGCACAAGATAAGGACCACTACCTACCCCCCAGTAACCGAGGGTTTGACCGAAATCTTCGTCATTGCGCTGCAGCCCCATGGGCGTCGCGACATCGACCAATCCTGCCAGGCCAATGGTGCTGTTGAGTAAGAAGCGGCTCGTATCAACCCCGGCGCTATAGAACTTGGCTTGAAGTAAGTTGTTCGCCAGGTTCTTGACCTCCCCCAGATTGTTGAAAAAATTATGCACGCCGTCTTGCGCAATGCGCGGGGTGACAAATTGATAACCCTGGGCAAGGGGTTTCAGTGCGTAGGTATCCAGCGTGTCATTGAATGAGAAAATGGGTCGGTTGATACGCTCCCACGGGTCCTTGTCGGAATCCGCCTGGCAAAGGGCTGAAAGCGTTATGAAACTGGCGCAGGTCAGTACCTGAGCGCAACGGCTTAAAGTGGAACGAGATGCACGCATGTTGATTTCCCATTGAATGAAGTCAGCCGATTTGACGCGCGCCAGCCGTTCCATCGCGGCGATTGTGTGTGCAAGAGACAGGGCCATTAATTCCAACCGCCTCCCAACACTTTGTACAACGTGATGCGGTTACTCTGCTCGGTCAGACGCAGGGTGATCAGGTCCTGCTGGGCGCTGTAGAGCGAGCGTTGTGCATCCAGGGCTTCCAGGTAGCTTTGCGACCCGCCCCGGTACAAGGCGTCCGAGAGTTCGAAGCTCTTGCGGCTGGCGTCGGTCAGCGCCTGTTGCGCGGCGATCCGGCGATCCAGGGTGCTGCGCACGGCCAGCGCGTCGGCCACTTCGCGGAACGCGGTCTGCAGGGTCTGCTGATAAGTCTGTATCTGGATGTCGCGCTCGACCTTGGCCGAATCCAGGGTCGCGCGGTTACTCCCGGCGTCGAAAATCGGCACGCTGATGCTCGGGGCAAAGGTCCAGGCACCGCTGCCGGATTTGAACAGGCCGGCCAATGCCGAGCTGGACGAGCCGGCGTTGGCGGTCAGGCTGATGCTGGGGTAAAACTTCGCACGGGCCGCGCCGATGTCGATGTTCGCCGACTTGAGCGTGTGTTCCGCCGACAGCACATCCGGGCGTTGTTGCAAGAGGCTCGACGGCAGGCCCGCCGGTATGTCCACCAGCACCGCCGCCGACGCCAGGTGCGTGCCCGGCAAGAGTGCCTCGGGAAGGTCGCTGCCGACCAACAGGCGCAAGGCATTGCGGTCCTGCAGAATCTGGCTCTCGTAGGACGCCACATCGCCGCGCGCCGACTCGACCGTGGTCTGGGCTTGCGCCACGGACAGCGCGGAGGAGCCGCCCAGGGCATAGCTGCGCTGGGTAAGGTCGTAGGTGGCCAACTGGCTGGTCAGGGTTTGCTGGGCCAGCAGCAGCCGTTCGTTGTCGGCGGCCAGGGTCAGCCAGGCGGTGGCCACTTCGGCCACCAGGCTGATTTGCGTACTGCGTCGGGTTTCCGTCAGCGCCAGGTAGTCTTCCAGCGCCTCATCCCGCAGGTTGCGTAGCCGGCCAAACACGTCCAGTTCATAACTGCTCAAGCCCAATTGCGCACTGTAATCGTGAGTGGTGGCCGCCGTGCCGGTGCTGGACAACGACCCTGGCGTGCGGCTGTGGGTGCCGCTGACGCTGGCATCGATGGTGGGAAACAGGTCCGCGCGCTTGATGCGGTACTGCGCCTGGGCCTTTTCGACATTCAGGCTGGCCAGGCGCAAGTCGCGGTTATTGGCCAGCGCCAACGCCTGCAACTGTGCCAGGCGGCTGTCGGTAAAGAACTGCTGCCATTTGACATCGGCCCCCACCTGCCCTTTCGGCAGGCTGGCCGTCGGCAGCCATTGCGCGGAAACAGGCGCTTCCGGCCGCTCATACTGGGGTGCCAGGTTGACGCAGCCACCCAGGACCATGGCGGCCAGCAAAGGCCAATGTGACTTGATCATGCATCACCTGTCGGGGCAGATTGACGAGTACTGCGCTCGCTGCCGAAACGGCGGCGGATCAGCACAAAAAACAGCGGTACAAAGAAGATCCCCAGCACCGTGGCGCTGAACATACCGCCCAGCACGCCCGTACCGATGGCCTGACGCCCGGCGGAGCCTGCGCCGCTACTCAAGGCCAGCGGCAACACGCCGAACATGAAGGCCAGGGACGTCATCAGGATCGGCCGCAAGCGTTGGCGCACCGCGATCAGCGTCGCATCGATCAGGCTGTTGCCCTGCTCTTGCAGGTGCTTGGCGAACTCCACGATCAGGATCGCGTTTTTCGCGGCCAGGCCCACGGTGGTCAACAGCCCCACCTGGAAATACACGTCGTTGCTCAACCCGGCGACACGGGTCGCCAGCACTGCACCGATCACCCCCAGGGGGACCACCAGAATCACCGAAAACGGCACCGACCAACTCTCGTAGAGCGCGGCCAGGCACAGGAACACAAACAATACGGAGAGTGCATAGAGCAACGGAGCCTGGGAGCCGGATAGCCGCAACTGATAGGACTGCCCGGTCCATTCGTAGCCGATGCCCTGGGGCAATTGCCGGACGATGGCTTCCACCGCGTCCATCGCGTCGCCGGAGCTCACGCCTGGCGCGGGGTCACCGACGATTTCCAGGGAGGCGTTCCCGTTATAGCGTTCCAGCAAGGGCGAGCCGTAACTCCAGGTGCTGCTGGCAAACGATGAGAACGGCACCATTTCATTGCTGCTGTTGCGCACGAACCAATGATCAAGGTCCGCGGCCTGCATACGCGCGGATGCCTGGCCCTGCACGTAGACTTTTTTCACCCGGCCCTGGTTGAGAAAGTCATTCACATACGTACCGCCCAACGCCGTCGACAAGGTGGTGTTGATGTCGCTGGTACTCAGGCTCAGCGCTCCGGCCTTGCGGTCGTCGATGCTGACCTTGAGCTGCGGCGCATCGTCCAGGCCGTTGCTGCGAACGCCCAACAAACGCGGGTCTTTTCTGGCCAGCTCAAGAAACTGTTCGCGGGCCGCCACCAGCGCATCATGGCCCAGGCCGGCGAGGTCCTTGAGTTGCAGGTCGAACCCCGAGCTCTGGCCCAGGCCGCGCACCGTCGGTGGTTGCATGACGAAAGCGTCGGCATCGCCGATGCTGGAGAGCGCCATGGTCGCCCGTTGGGCAATCGCCGCCGCACCCTGGCCGGGCCCACCGCGTTCGTCCCAGTCCTTGAGGCGGATAAACGCGCGCGCGGTGTTCTGGCTGTTACCCCCCATGCCCAGCCCGCTGATGCTGATCATCGCTTCGACTTCGGGCTGTTTCAGGATGTAGTCCTCGAACTGCTTGATCACAGCTTGCGTGCGGCTGTCCGTCGCCCCGACTGGCAACTGAATCTGTGCCATGAGGATCCCCTGATCTTCGTCCGGCAGAAACGACGTGGGCAGGCTCATGTACCCCACCGCCATGACCACCAGCACCGCGCCATAGAGCAACAGGCTGCGCCCCCAACGCCGCAACACCACGCCCACCCAGCGCTCGTAACCGGCGCTGGCACGTTCAAAGGTGCGGTTGAACCAGCCGAAGAACCCGTGCTGAGCACCATGCCCGCGGCCATCACGCGTTTTGAGCAACGAAGCGCAGAGCGCCGGGGTCAGGGTCATCGCCACCAGCACCGACAGGACCATCGCCGAAACAATGGTCACCGAGAACTGCCGATAGATAATCCCGGTGGAACCGCCGAAAAACGCCATGGGGATAAACACCGCGCTCAGCACCAGCGTGATGCCGACCAGTGCGCTGCTGATTTCACGCATCGATTGACGCGTGGCCGCCACGGGCGATAGCCCCTCGCCCATCAGCCGCTCAACGTTTTCCACCACCACGATGGCGTCGTCCACCAGCAAGCCGATCGCCAGGACCATGGCAAACATCGTCAAGGTGTTGATCGAATAGCCAAACATCGCCAACACGCCGAACGTGCCCAGCAGCACCACCGGTACGGTAATCGCCGGGATCAGCGTCGCCCGCAGGTTTTGCAGGAACAGGAACATGATCAACACCACCAGCACGATGGCCTCGCCCAAGGCCTTGACCACTTCCTCGATGGACAGGCTGACAAACGGCGTGGTGTCGTAGGCAATCACGTTTTTAAGCTGCATTTCAGTCGGGTAGAACGGCTCCATCTCTTTGAGCTTGGCCTTGACCGCCTTGCCGACGCTCAGCGCATTCGCACCTGCCGCCAGTTGCACGCCCATGGCCGCGGCGGGCTTGCCGTTGAGGGCGCTGCTGATGTCGTAGCTTTCGCTGCCCAGCTCCAAGGTCGCGATATCGCCCAGCAACACCACGGCACCGTCGCTGCTGGACTTGACCACCACGTTGCGAAACTCTTCGACGGTCTGCAGTTTGCTGCGGGCGCTGATCGTGGCGTTCAACTGCTGCCCCTTGATCGCCGGCAAAGCACCCAGCTGCCCGGCGGAGACTTCGGTGTTCTGCGCCTCCAGGGCACTGCTGACGTCCGAAGGCATCAGCGCGTATTTTTCCAACAGGGCCGGGTCCAGCCAGATACGCATGGCATAGCCTGATCCCAGAGTCTGCACATCGCCGACGCCGTCTATGCGGCTGATGGAGTCGAGCAAGGTGGTGGAAATGTAGTCGCCGATCTGAGTCCCGGTAACGCTGGGGTCATCCGATGCCAGGGCGACAATCATCAGGAAGTCCGAGCCGCCCTTGGTCACGGTCAGGCCTTCGCTTTGTACCGATTGCGGCAGTCTCGACTCGGCTTGTTGCAGCTTGTTCTGCACCTGCATCTGGGCCACATCCGGGTCGGTGCCGGCGGTAAAGGTCAAGCTGATGCTGGCGCTGCCCGCCGAACTGCTGTTGGCCGACATGTAGGTCAGGTTATCCAGGCCTTTCATCTGCTGTTCGATGACCTGGGTCACCGAGTCTTCCACGGTCTTGGCCGAGGCCCCGGTGTAGGTCGCGGAAATCTTCACCGTGGGCGGCGCGATGTCGGGGTATTGCTCCAACGGCAACTGGCTGATGGACAGGCTGCCGCCGAGCATGATCACGATGGCGATGACCCAGGCGAAAATCGGTCGATCAATAAAAAACTGCGCCACGCTTAACCCTCCTTCACAGGGGTGGACGGCGTGGCCGCCTGAGCATTGGCGTCCTGCACCTGGACGGCGGCGCCGGCACGGACTTTTTGTCCGCCTTCGACGACCAACTGATCACCCGCCTTCAGGCCCGCGGTGATCCACCACTGATTGCCCACCGCGCGATCGATGGTCAGCTCACGCTGTTCAACCTTGCCGTCGACCACCAGCAACGCAGTGGTCACCCCGCTGGCGCTGCGGTTCACCGCTTTTTGCGGGATCAGAATGGCCTGGTCATCGCGCGCCTGTTCCAGCACCGCGCGGACATACATGCCCGGCAGCAGCAGGTGGTCCGGGTTGGCGAATTCGGCACGCAGGGTGACGGTGCCCGTGCCCTCGTTGACACTCACCCCGCTGACCTTGAGCCGCCCTTGCTGGTTGTAGGTGGTGCCGTCGTCCAGCTTCAGGCTGATCCGCGCCTCGCCGTTGCCATTGGACTGCAACACGCCGCTGGCCAGGTCACGCTTGAGGCGCAGCAGTTCGGTGGTCGATTGGGTAACGTCCACGTAGATCGGATCGAGTTGCTGCACGGTGGTCAATGCGCTGTCCTGATTGGCCACCACCAGCGCGCCCGGGGTCACCGTGGATGTTTCAATGCGCCCGCTGACCGGCGAGGTGATGCGCGTGTAAGCCAGGTTGATGCGGGCGGTTTGGACTTCAGCCTCGGCGACTTGCACGTCGGCGGCGGCCGTCAGCAAGGTGGCCTGAGCGTCTTCGTTAGTTTGCTGACTGATGGCATTGATCTTCACCAATTCGGCGTCGCGCCTGGCGGTGGCCTGCGCCGATTTAAGGGTGGCGCGGTACTTGGCCAGGCTCGCCTCGGACTGCGCCAGGGCGGCGGTATAGGACGCCGCATCCAATTGGTAGAGCGCTTGGCCGGCCTTGACATCCGCCCCCTCGACAAACAGCCGCCGCTGGACGATACCGCCGACTTGCGGGCGAATCTGCGCCACCATGAAGGCTTGGGTACGCCCCGCCAACTCGGTGGTCAGCACTTGGCTCTGGGGTTTTATGCTGATCACCGAGACTTTCGGAGTGATCGCTTGAGGTGCCGGCTCGCCGCCGGAGCAACCGCCCAGCAGGACCAGAATGAACAAGGACAGGCAAACCGCGGCGGTTACCAGGTATTTGGCGAAGATTTTCGTCGACATAGCGGCCTCTACAAGACGGGATGGCTTGAGTCAGCGCCATCGTGCAAGGCAAATGTGCAGGAAAATTGAAGATTGCCCGGCCGGGTTGAATCTTTTCTTCGCCAGGGCCTAAATGGCCCAATCCATTCTTAACGGCCCACCTCCATGAAGTTGAGTATCTCCACCAAACTGTTTATTGCGGTACTGGCCGGCGTGCTGCTGGTCATCCTGAGCATGGGGGTGGCGACGAGCTGGAGTTTCGGGCGGGGCTTTCTCGGCTATCTCAATGAGCAGGCGCTGGAGCGCATGGCCCCCGTGCTGCCGCGCCTGGCCAGCGCCTATGCGCGCGAAGGCAATTGGGAGTTCCTGCGCAACCGATCGGATCGCTGGTTCGACATCATGCGGCCCGAGGTCGGCGAAGATCCGGCGAAGAACGATTTGCGCACGCCCATGGCATCGGACCTGACAGGCGCGCTGTTTCGCATCGCCTTGCTGGATGAACACAAAAAACGCGTGAACGGCTACCCGGATATCGGCAACGATGCGTTGTTGCGCGCGATTGTGGTGGCCGATAAAACCGTTGGCTGGCTGGCCGTGACCCCGTTCCAGAGCGTGACCGAAGCCGGCGGCGAACGGTTCCAGCAATACCAGTTACGCACCAGCCTGGTGATGGGCGCCTTTTCGCTGTTGCTGGCGATGCTGATTGCCTGGTGGATCGCCCGCACGCTGTTGGAGCCAGTGAAAAAGGTGGCGGCGGCGACCCACCGCCTGGCAAGCGGCGACTACGGCAGCCGGGTGGCCGTGGCCTCCAATGACGAAGTGGGCCAATTGGCGCGGGACTTCAACCAACTCGCCTATACCCTGGAGCGCAATGAACAGATGCGGCGCGAGTTCATGGCCGATGTCTCCCACGAGTTGCGCACCCCGCTGTCGGTGTTGCGCGGTGAGCTGGAGGCCATCGAGGATGGCGTTCGCACCCTGAACCAAGGGTCGATGAAGTCCTTGCAAGGTGAGGTCAGCATGCTCAGCAAACTGGTGGATGACCTGTATGAACTGTCCCTGGCGGATGTGGGCGCACTGACCTACCGCAAGAGCGCGTGCAGACTCGATCAACTGCTGCAAGCCAGCGTGTCGATGTTCCAGGAGCGTTTGAACGACCGGCATCTGCGCGTCGAACTGGAGCTGCCGTCGCAGCCCCTGGAATTGTTGGCCGACGCCAGCCGCCTGCAGCAATTGTTTTCCAACCTGCTGGAAAATGCCGTGCGCTACACCGACCCGAACGGGCTCATCCGCATCCGCGCCGTCGTCGATCGCGCGAATGTGTGCATCGACTTCATCGACTCCGGCCCAGGGGTTTCGGCCGAGCAACTGCCGCGCCTGTTCGAGCGCTTCTATCGCGGCGAATCATCGCGCAACCGTGCCAGTGGCGGTGCCGGTCTGGGCTTGGCGATTTGTCACAACATCGCCCTCGCCCACGGCGGCAGCCTCAGCGCCGCTCACTCGCCTCTCGGCGGCCTTTGGCTGACCCTGCGCTTGCCACGGGATATCTGAACCATGACCGACAAAAGCCCGATCCTGATTGTCGAAGATGAACCGAAGCTGGCCGCCTTGATGCAGGATTATCTGGTCGCGGCAGGCTACTCGACCGTGTGCCTGGACAACGGCTTGCAGGTGGTGCCGACCGTGCGTGCGCAAACACCGCGCCTGATCCTGCTCGACCTGATGCTGCCAGGGCGCGACGGCATGCAAATCTGCCAGGACCTGCGCGGTTTCAGCGCCGTGCCGATCATCATGATCACCGCCCGCGTCGAAGAGGTGGACCGCCTGATGGGCCTGGACCTGGGAGCCGACGACTACATCTGCAAGCCTTTCAGCCCCCGGGAGGTGGTGGCCCGGGTCAAGGCCATCCTGCGCCGCGGGCCCCAACTGCTGGTCAGCTCGGCGCCGCGCCTGCTGATCGACGAAGCGCAGTATCGCGCCTCGATAGACGGCATCGCCCTGGACCTCACCCCCCTGGAACTGCGACTGCTCAGCACCTTTGCACGTTCCGCCGGGAGGGTATTTTCCCGTGACCAACTGCTCGACAAAATCTACTCCGACCACCGCGTGGTCACCGACCGCACGGTGGACAGCCATATCCGCAACCTGCGGCGCAAGCTGGAGCAGGCGTGCCCAGGGGAAACGCCCATCGAATCGTTGTATGGGGTCGGTTATCGGTTTCAGCTTTCCGAGGCCTGATACCTCGGAATAACACACATCGGCACCGTCAACGAGACGCAAGCGGAACGCCTGCAACCATCTCCAGATACCGGAGCACGCTAAACCTAGGTCAGATTCAACCCGCCGTCTGAGAGGAGTATCTCGCCGGTCAAGTAGTCCGACTCGACCAGCATTACAACAGCGTTTGCGATGTCGTCTGGGCTAGCGGCCCTGCGCATAGGGGCGCGAGTTCGCCACAACTCCTGGGCCTCTGTCCACTCTGCGGTCAGCGGCGTGTCGACCAAGCCAGGCGCCACAGCGTTTACGCGAATTTCTGGCCCCAGCGATACCGCGAGCAAGCGGGTCATGTGATTAAGCGCAGCTTTGCTTACCGCATAGGGAATAGATGCGCCCTTAGGACGGATACCGGCATGCGAACTGATGTTTACGACGCAACCTGCTCGACGGTAACGGGCGGCATCGCGCAATACCGACTCGGCCAATGCGACTAGGTGGAACGGCGCCACGACATTAACCTCGTTAAGTTCGTGCCACACCGTCGAGTTGGCCGAGGCAAGGTCGCCGTGCGGAATGACTCTGCTAATACCGGCGTTATTGACCAATACGTCGAGCTGCCCCCACGCGGCGATCGCCTCATTAACAAGCCTGACCCTGTCAGCTTCAAAAGCAAGATCAGCTTGCACGTAAATAGCCTGCTTCATTTCGGCAACCATAGCGCGTCCCGTATCCGCAGAGTTTCGCGAATGGAGCACCACTGCATAGCCTGCCCGGCTTAGTGCACGTGCAATGGCTGCGCCGATACCGGAAGTGGACCCTGTAACCAACGCGACGCGTAATACGTTATCGATTGTCGGATTGGGTTTCATAGGGACATCTCGAATGGGTTGCTAGAAAGCCATCACCGTAGCACCCAGCGGGCAACGTCGGCATCACTGCCAGGGTAAACCAACGGCTCGTATTCAGCGCATGGCGACCAGCTTGACGCCGAACCCCAGCAGGCAAACGCCGGCCAAGCGCTCCAGCAGATTGGCGATGCGCGGGTTGGCCCGCATGCGCTGAGCGAGCTTGTGGGTCAATAGGACGGCTATCAAACCATAGAGGAACGTCACCACCGCTACGGTCGCGGCCATGAACGCGAATGTCACTATGCCCTGATGCTTCACCGGATCGACAAACAACGGAAAAAAGGCCATGTAGAAGATGATCGCCTTGGGGTTGAGCAACGTGATCATCATGGTCTGACGCAGGAAATGGCCGTTATCCATCCGGCTCTTGCGCGGCGCGGCCCCAGCCTGACTAAACAACATTCGCAGGCCCAGCCACGCCAAGTACGACGCGCCCAACCATTGAATGAGATGGAACGCTGCCGGATACGCGGCCAGCAGGGTTGCGACGCCAGCGACCGCCAGCCATAAGAGCACCTGGTCACCGAGTATCACTCCGCACGTCGCAGCCAAACCCGCTTTTATCCCGCCTTTGCCGGTCGCCGTGATGAGGGCAAAATTGCCGGGGCCAGGAATGGCCAGGACGATGATAAAGGCGATGATGAAAGCGCCATAGTCGGTCACGCCAAACATCGGTTATCTCCCGCGCAGGATGGTTTGGGACGCAAAACCTATCATCAACCTCGCCTCAATATCTAGCGATGCAGGTGAGAAAACCATCCAGGAACTATCGGCAAAAGCGATCGGCTGCGCTTCTCGTCGTGAGGAGCCAACGGTATTGGCAGCCGCCCGAGCGACTGCCAATGGCCCGTCAATGACTCAAATCAATCACCATGCGGCCTTTGATTTTCCCTTGCTGCATTTCATCGAAGATCTCATTGATATCTTCGATCGGACGCAGTGTCACCTTCGGCACCACCTTGCCTTGCGCGGCAAACTCGAAGGCTTCTACGAGGTCTTGTCGAGTACCGACCAGTGAGCCGACCACCTCGATCCCGTCAAGCACCAACCGAGGAATATCGAGGCTCATGGCTTCAGGCGGAAGCCCAACTGCGACCAGGCGTCCACCGGCACGCAGGGCATCCACCGCAGAGTTGAACGCGACCTTGGCGACGGCCGTCACGACAGCCGCGTGAGCTCCGCCGACCTTCTCCTGGATAACTTTTGCGGCATCCTCGTTGCGGGAGTTGATGACCAGGTCAGCGCCCATTTCCCTGGCGAACTGCAGTTGATCATCGTTGATGTCCACGGCGATCACTCGGGCGTTGAATACATTTTTTGCGTACTGCAACGCCAGATTCCCCAGGCCGCCCAGCCCGTAGATCGCAATCCATTGCCCAGGGCGGATATTGGAAACCTTCACGGCTTTATAGGTCGTTACGCCAGCACAGGTCACGCTGCTCGCCGCCGCAGAATCAAGCCCATCAGGCACTTTCACCGAGTAGTCGGCGACGACAATGCACTCTTCGGCCATTGCGCCATCCACGGTGTAACCGGAGTTTTTTACGTTGCGGCAGAGTGTCTCGTTGCCGCTGTTGCAGTATTCACAGTGCCCACAGCCCTGGAAGAACCAGGCTACGCTGGCACGGTCACCGGGCTTCAGAGAGGTGACGCCTGGTCCTACCTGCTGCACGATACCGATGCCTTCATGGCCTAGGATCACCCCGGTTTTATCACCGAAATCGCCGTTCTTGACGTGCAGGTCGGTATGGCAGACCCCGCAGCACTGCATTTTAAGGAGAGCCTCACCATGTTTCAGAGGCCGTAATGTTTTTTCGATCACATTCACGCGTTGCCCTTGGGCAACAACAGCAGCTTTCATGCTTATCTCCTTGTATCCGTGAGTGAGCTTGCGTTACAGCGGGCCCAACAAATGCCAAAGCAGTACAGCACCACCCTTCCAGCGCTCCGAAGTCTGGCGCAATGCCCGCCACCCGGCCCCAGGGTCGGGGAGTCAATGGATGCTATTGCTGCGCCATCGGGTCGCCAACGCTACCGGTCTTATGGCACAAGTCGCGCAAAAGGGGGATGCCTATTAGTCAGGCAAGCCGCGCAAGGACGCCTCTTCTTTGCCTTTCTATGACAAAGATCAACAGGAGACGCTGATCGGCAGATCATCGTGGCCGCTTTCAGTGACCGTCGCCGCCGCCCTGAACGTCAAGTGAGCTCCCCGATCTCTCGGGTCTGGGTGGGCCTGCGACCTTTGGCTCCATGTTTGAAACCTGTTCCTCGTGTACCTTCGGCAGGCCCGGCATATGCACTCAGCGGCGGGTTGGCCATTTAGTCGAAACGGTTCTGGAGTAGCTTTTACATGGCATACGCAACAATCAATCCCTATACGGGCGAGACACTGCAAACCTTTCCCGATGCGACCGATGCAGAAGTCACCGCGGCCATCGGCAAGGCCCATGAGGCTTTCCTGGCGTGGAAGGACACATCTTTCGCCGAACGTGCGCGCATCCTGCAGAATGCGGCCGATATCCTGCGCAAGGACAGCGACGCCTTTGCCAGGGTACTGACGCTGGAGATGGGCAAGCTGTTTGCCGAGGCGAAAGCCGAGGTCGAGCTGTCGGCAAAAATCTTCGAATACTATGTGCGCAATGCCGAAACCTTGCTCAAGCCGGAGAAACTCCCGGTCCTCGACCCTGCCGAGGGCGAGGCGGTTCTCGTCTGCGAACCGCTCGGCGTGCTGCTGGCGATCGAGCCGTGGAACTTCCCTTATTACCAGATCGCCCGCATTCTGGCGCCGCAGCTTTCTGCCGGTAATACCGTGCTTCTCAAACACGCAGCGAATGTGCCGCAAAGCGCCGCTGGCTTTCAAAAGCTGATGAAGGATGCCGGCCTGCCTGACGGCGCCTTCCGTAATCTGTACGCCACGCGTTCGCAGATCGAGCTGATCATCAACGATGCCCGCGTGCAGGGCGTTGCCTTGACCGGCTCGGAAGGCGCCGGTGCAGTGGTTGCGTCGCAAGCGGGCAAAGCGCTGAAAAAATCCACCCTGGAACTCGGCGGCGCCGACGCCTTCGTCGTGCTGGCCGACGCGGACCTGGCGAAAACGAGCAAATGGGCGGTGTTCGGCCGGCATTGGAATGCCGGGCAGGTCTGCGTGTCCTCCAAGCGCATGATCGTGGTCGATGCGGTCTATGACGACTTCCTCGCGCTCTATCGCAAGGGCGTCGCGGAGTTGGTGGCCGGCGATCCCTTCGATGCGAAAACGACCCTGGCACCGCTCTCCTCGCAAAGCGCGGCCAATGAGGTCAAGCAAAAGATCCTCGAAGCCGTGAAGCTTGGCGCCAAGGCCGAAGAAGTCGGGCCGCCCGTGCCTGTCGATGGGGCATTCGTGCAGCCGACGATCCTGACCGATGTCGCCGAAGACAACCCCGCTCGCTACTGGGAGTTCTTTGGCCCGGTGTCCATGGTGTTCCGCGCCAAGGATGAAGACGATGCAGTGCGTATCGCCAACGACTCGCCGTTCGGCCTCGGCGGTTCGGTATTCACCTCGGACACGGCGCATGGCGCAGAAGTCGCGAAGAAAATCTCCACCGGCATGGTGTTCGTCAACCATCCGACCAAGGTCGAAGCCGACCTGCCTTTCGGTGGCGTGCGCCGCTCGGGGTACGGCCGCGAGCTGATCGGTCTCGGGCTCAAGGAGTTCGTCAACCACAAGCTCATTGTCGTGGTCGATATCGACGCCCCGTTCTGAGTTCAACAGCGCTCTTTGTCCCAAGAAACCGAGGAGACCTGACAGGATGAACGTCATCGGGATAGACCACTTGGCTATTCGTGTCAGTGATCTGGACCGCTCCAGGGCGTTCTACGATCAGGTACTCGGTTTCTTGGGATTCACCATAGAGTGGGAGTTCGACCGGGTTATTGGTTGGACCAATGGCGAAACCCTGTTCTGGATCACCGAAGCCGATGCCCAGGGGCGCAAACACAAGCACCGGACCGGCGATGTGGGCTATCACCACTATGCGTTCGAGGTTGCCGCGCGCGAGGACGTCGATGCGCTCTACGCGTTCCTGCTGGATCAGGCGGTTACGATTGTCGACGCACCCGCTGACTATCCGGATTATGGCGAGGGCTACTATGCGGTTTATTTCCTCGACCCCGATAATCTGAAGCTCGAGGTGATGTTCTTCCTGGAAAAACAAAAGCGGCGCTTGCTTGGAAAATCGCGAGGAAGTGATCGCCGGGAATAAAATTTCTTCATCGGCATACACGCTTGAAGAGATTGATAAAACGAGCGTGCGTCAGAATCCTGATACGCCTCAAGTTATCCAGGCGCTGCTCCGTTTCCGTGAGCAGGTCAAACAACAGCGAACCCAAGCCCCGATGGGTCAGTACATCGGCCATGTATTGATTACGCGGGCTCAAACGGCCACTACCGCTGCCGTGTACGAAAACGACCAAGGCGCGGGTGTTGGTCGGCAAACGCAAATCGGCGTTCCGTTCAACGCCCCGGGGCAACGCGAGAATGATGACGTCAGACCCGTTGGCGTATTTGAGCAAGGGTTCCACCAGTCGTCGACCGGCCTCGACGCGGTTTGGCAAGAGGGTTTGCAATGAGGGACTAAGGATTACGAGGACCTCCTCCGACGATCACGCCTGTGATTTCGGAATAGGCGGCCCTCGCCGCGCTAGATAGCCAGAATGCTGCAGGACACCTGATACAGGAGATGTTCGGTGGTGCTGCCCAGCAGCTTGTCCAGTCCGTGGGACTGGACCTTGCCCATCACAATCACATCCATATGCTGCTCATCGGTGAACGCATGGAGCACCGCGACAGGCTGTCCTTCAATGAAATGCCGCCGGTCGGCAGGCACGCCATAACGGTCGGCCAGTTCGAGGAATGACTTTTCATGACCTTTGCGCAACTGCCTGCCAAGGTCCGAAATTGTCAGGCCCCCGCCGCCCATATCGCCCAGGTACACCATGGAAATGTCGCAGGCATACAGCAAGTGCAACTCGGCCTGACACTGGATGGCGAGACTGGAAGCCTGCTGGATGATCCGTTCATTGAGCTCGTTGTCCTGGGCAAGGGTATTGGAGGCATCGACCGCCGCCACGATCTTGCGCGGCAAGGGCAGGTCGTCTTCGCTGAGCAGATAGACCGGTATCGGGCAGTGACGCAGTAAACGCCAATCCAGCGGGGTGATGAATGCACGCTTGAGTGCCGGTTCGCGCTGCACCTGTTTGATCAGCAGGTCTGGCTGCATTTCTGCGACGTAATCGAGAATCTCCTGCTGCAGGTCGTCGGCCCACTTCGCTTCAGCCGTCACTTCGATACCTTTATTACTATCACGCAGATGAGCTGCCTGGTATTTGAGCCAATCGCGATGATCTTGCAGATAGTTTTCGCGAGCTTTTTCCCGGTCACCCTCTTCGAGCAGCGACAACAGGTTCCAGGTAGGGATCAAGGCAGCAATGTGCAGACTCGCACCGCTGACCTTGGCCAGAGCGGCAGCATGGTTCATGGCTTGAGACCGGCGCAGCGCCGGGTTGATGATCAGCAATAACCGTTGATACTGGCTCATGATCGGACTCCATGGGCTTGCACGTTTGTCATTGCCCGCAATGGCGGACAACTGTCGTGTTCACCGCCGAACCGAGCACCTTCTTTATGAACTCAGAATCCTCCGTCGATGCGGCCTTGGAGTTGATTTATATCAAGTGCCCGGGCAAGCAATACATTCACTCGCGGCAGCTTGTGCCCACACCTCTGGCGCTACCGATGCATGCGGCACTGATAGGCATCGAGCGCAGGGGCCTGCCCCTGGCTCAAAGGTTGCGCGAGTACATTGCGCGTCAGACCGGCCGGCCGGAACTCCCTGTTTACCCGCTGCAGGTCAAGCGCGACGCCGGCGACCTGCAAGTGCTGCATACCTACACGCAATTGACCGAAAACCCGGCCCTGGGCAGGTTGGATCTGGCCAATACCACGTTTCTGGTGGTCGATGATGTGCTCTTCGAAGGCCATTCCCTCCTGCGCACTTGTGCATATCTGGCACAACTGGGGGCTCGTCGGGTCCATACGGCGGTACTGGTCGACCGGCATGTCCGTCAGCAGCCGATCCGGGCCGACATTGTCGGTATACACCTGCAAGTCGCCGCCACTGATATTGTCGAATGCAACGTACCGCCCTACGAACAGACCTTTTGTATAGAAGTGGTACGACACGGCGCAGCCCGCTGACGGTGGAAGCGTTCAGGGCTTCGCCGAGTCACCGGGCTTGAGCGGTGGCGAACGCTCGGCGCCACGGACCGGCCGACCAGCTCCGCTTTGGTAGCTTTCACAGACCTAGGCCTGGGATGAGATCGCCATCAGTTCATCCAAGCTTTCGTCCGTACCTCCGGTGAGTCGACTTTGTATCGGTACTAACCCCTTGGGGTGATGTACCCGATCCCAGGCAACCTGATCAGCTTGATTGGCTCGGTAGCATCGTTGCTGTCGGCTTTCGAAACAGCTGCGAAATTAATTCGACTGACTTAACCCACAATCCGCAGCCCCTAACTTGCAAGTATTAATGCCGGTTGAGCCTCTCGGTGACGTGCCCGCGCATCGATTGCACCGTTCATTGCCTGACTCCTACTGATAGTGATGCAGGCGTTGAAGACGCAGGGCTACGTGCATGCCATCGCACCAAAACTCTTTGCAAGGTTCGACAGCGTTGATCGATTTGACCACCTGCGTCTACCCAGCATCATGCAGGTAAGGTCGCTGATCGGTCCGAGAACAAACCTCTAGAAACATCACAAGCTGAAACGTATCAGCCTCAACAAAAAACTCAATTATGCATAAATGCATTTTTTCCCTTGACCCGAAGGGAGGAGTCTTTTACAGTTAAATGACTGTATATAAATACAGTATTTTTTGATCGGTATTTATTTGAATCCATTCATGGACGAGGTTTTTCCCTATGAAAAGCAACACTGAGAAATTTGGCAAAACACCCCATCAACCCAGCCTGTGGACCCGAGCCGATGCGCTGAAAGTCCGCGCGGACGACCCCACTACCACCCAGCCACTGGTCAGTGCGAACTTCCCGGTACTGAGCGACGAGGTGTTTATCTGGGACACCATGCCGCTGCGTGATATCGACGGCAACATCACCTCTGTCGATGGCTGGTCAGTGATCTTCACCCTGACTGCGGATCGTCACCCGAACGACCCGCAATACCTCGACCAGAACGGTAACTACGACATCACCCGCGACTGGAACGATCGCCATGGTCGGGCAAAGATGTACTACTGGTTCTCCCGCACCGGCAAGAACTGGGAACTCGGCGGCCGAGTGATGGCTGAAGGGGTTTCGCCGACCGTTCGCGAATGGGCCGGCACGCCGATTCTGTTGAACGAGCAAGGCGAAGTGGACCTGTACTACACCGCGGTCACGCCGGGCGCGACCATCGTCAAGGTGCGTGGCCGTGTGGTGACCACCGAGCATGGCGTCAGCCTGGTCGGCTTCGAGAAGGTCAAGCCGCTGTTCGAGGCCGACGGCAAGATGTACCAGACCGAAGCGCAAAACGCCTTCTGGGGTTTCCGTGATCCATGGCCGTTCCGCGACCCGAAGGATGGCAAGCTGTACATGCTGTTCGAGGGCAACGTGGCCGGCGAGCGCGGCTCGCACAAGGTCGGTGAAGCAGAAGTCGGTGATGTGCCGCCGGGTTATGAAGACGTCGGCAACTCGCGCTTCCAGACCGCCTGTGTCGGCATCGCAGTGGCCCGTGACGAAGACGGCGACGACTGGGAAATGCTGCCGCCGCTGCTGACCGCGGTAGGCGTCAACGATCAGACCGAACGCCCGCACTTCGTGTTCCAGGACGGCAAGTACTACCTGTTCACCATCAGCCACACCTTTACCTATGCCGATGGGGTGACCGGGCCAGACGGTGTGTACGGCTTTGTCGCAGATTCGCTGTTCGGTCCTTACGTACCCTTGAACGGTTCCGGCCTGGTACTGGGAAATCCGTCTTCCCAGCCGTTCCAGACCTACTCGCACTGCGTGATGCCCAACGGCCTGGTGACCTCATTTATCGACAGCGTACCGACCGACGAAACCGGCACGCAGATTCGTATCGGCGGCACCGAAGCACCGACGGTGGGGATCAAGATCAAAGGGCAGCAGACGTTCGTGGTTGCCGAGTACGACTACGGTTACATCCCGCCGATGCTCGACGTTACGCTCAAGTAATCGCTACCCAGGGCTTTGAGGCAGCGAGTTTGAGCTCGATGAAAAACTCGTTGCGGATAGGATCGATATATCCCACCTAACTTACTGCGACTTTGCTCGGGAACCCTCTTGAACAATACGTAGTAACAACCCTTTGTTACTGGCTGCAAGGAGGCAGCCAGTAACGGGTATACACCCAATTGGTTCTGCTGGCCCGGCCCGCCGCCCTCTACCGCCGGCCGGAACATCCACTACTCCAGCAGACTCCCCCCGTTCACCGACGCAGGTGCCGGGCTATGCCTGGTCCTTCGTGATGCTCGACAAGTCTCTCGCCCCGCGCCTGCGCGCGATGTTCATCATGAAACAGAATCAGGCGATACTGGTGGGAACTGACCTTTGACAACCCGTCGTTGCTACGCGACCTGACGTTGTGTGGTGACAACCTCCTGTTCACCTGAAACTCTTGGCTGGAGCATGACGCCCGTAATGGCGGCCTAGTAAACTTGCGCACCGTGTTACATCCCGAACTTTCGCCATCGGACATGTGTATCGAGTGCGCCATCGTGCAACTGGCGGGACGTACCCTATCGCCACCCGAGCAGCGGCTGGTGAATCGGACCCTTGCTCCGATCTGATTCGCCAAGAAGACCTCACAATGTCGCTAGCCTGCCCTTTCGTAACACTGCGATATCTCGTTTAGGCGCAACACCAAAGAATCGACTGTATTCGCGGCTGAACTGGGAGGGGCTTTCATATCCAACCTTGAAAGCCGCACTGGATACGTCTTGGTGTTCATTGAGCATCAATCGCCTTGCCTCGTTCAGCCTCAGCCATTTTTGATACTGCAAGGGGCTCATTGCGGTGAGTTGGCGGAAGTGGTGGTGGAAGGTTGGCGTGCTCATCTGTACACGGGCCGCTAGCTCATCGACTCTAAGCGCCGAAGTGTAGTTCAACTTCAACCAATCGATGGCTTTCGCGATCCGATAACCTTGGCCATCGACAGAAGTTATCTGTCGAAGCCGGCCAGCCTGATCACTTTTCAAGAGGCGGTAGTGAATTTCACGCTGGATCAAGGGGGCGAGAACAGGAATGGCTTCCGGTTCATCAAGCAACGCCAATAAGCGTTCGAACGACGCCAGCATGTCTGCGGTTACCGAACCGATACCTACGCCTTTCGCGATTGAGCGTTCACGGGTGCGCGGCAAGTCAGTCTGCGCTATCAGTTCGGCCAGCATGCGCAAATCGAGTTTAAACGTCAGCCCCAGGCACGGATGTTCCGGGCTCGCCGCGAGGACTTCCGAGTTGGCAGGTAAATTCAGTGATGTAACCAGAAAGCGCGATGTGTCATACGGATAACCCTCACCGCCTAGCCACAACTGTTTTTTGCCCTGAGCGACAAGAATGATGCTTGGCTCGACCATGCAGACGATGGGAGCGGAGGGATGCTCACGCCGAAAGAAACCGAGGCCCTCAATGAGGGTTCCATAGTCACCGGGCTTCGAGACCTGCGAGCCAATGACCTGAGCAAGCGCTTGCTGCCGCGATGTGGCGATGTCGTATTGAGCTGTCATGTTCATCTCGTACCTCTTGGTTGAACTCTAACCCGCTCGCACTTAACCGTCTTGCCAAAAAACGCAAACCCATAGAATCAGGCAAGTAATCCAGCGAAATGCACTATAGAGAGTCTGCTCAACGGGGGAAAATGCTTACTCGACACACCCTCGAGGAAGACTCTCCCATGCTTATACATGCCTATGGTGCTTATGCGGGCGACAAACCCCTTGAGCCTTTGCAGATCAGTCGCCGCTCCCCCACCGCCCATGACGTTCAGATTGATATCGCCTTCTGCGGAATCTGCCATTCGGACTTGCATCAGGTGCGTGCCGAATGGGCAGGCACTCAATTTCCTTGCGTACCGGGGCACGAAATTGTCGGGCGGGTATCAGCGGTCGGCGCGCATGTTGCAGACTTCAAAGTCGGCGATCTTGTTGGTGTCGGTTGTATTGTCGACAGTTGCAAACAGTGTGACGACTGCGAAACCGGCCTGGAAAACTATTGCGACGGCATGATCGGAACCTACAACTTTCCTACCCCAGACGCTCCTGGCTGGACGCTCGGCGGCTACTCACAAAACGTTGTGGTGCATGAGCGTTACGTCCTGCGCATCCGCCATCCCGAGCAACAACTGGCCGCCGTCGCACCGCTGCTGTGCGCGGGCATCACCACGTATTCGCCGCTGCGCCACTGGAACGTCGGGCCGGGTAAGAAAGTCGGCGTGGTCGGTATTGGTGGGCTAGGCCACATGGGCATCAAACTGGCCCATGCGATGGGCGCCCATGTCGTGGCATTCACCACATCGGAATCCAAGCGCGAAGCGGCAAAGGAATTGGGCGCGGACGAAGTGGTGGTATCGCGCAACGCTGAGGAGATGGCCGCGCATACCAAGAGCTTCGACTTCATCCTCAATACCGTCGCAGCGCCCCACGATCTGGATGCGTTTCTGGTGTTGCTCAAGCGCGACGGAGCGCTGACGCTGGTCGGTGCCCCCGCCTCCGCGCATCCATCACCCAACGTGTTCAACCTGATCATGAAGCGCCGAACCATTGCCGGCTCGATGATCGGCGGCATCCCTGAAACACAGGAGATGCTGGATTTCTGTGCCGAGCACAACATCGTCGCCGACATCGAACTGGTTCGAGCCGATCAGATCAACAACGCCTACGAACGGATGCTCAAGGGTGACGTCAAGTATCGCTTTGTGATCGACAACGCCACATTGGTTGGCTAGTCGAAAGACTCCAGCCGGTAACGACTCAACCGAAAGGATGATCCAGTGAAAGGTATTTTTCTCGCCCTCGGGCTACTTGTTACCTCTTTTTCTTCGATGGGAGCCGATATGTCAAACGGTGCAGACAACTTCTACAAAAGCGACAAAGTGACGGTGGAAAAGGTCACCTTCAACAATCAATACGGAATGAAAGTCGCGGGCAACTTGTTCACCCCGAAAGACCTCGACCCGAAAACGAAAAACGCCGCCATCATCGTTGGCCACCCCATGGGCGCGGTAAAGGAGCAAAGCGCAAACCTCTACGCCACCAAAATGGCCGAGCAGGGATTTGTCACGCTGTCGCTGGACTTGTCCTTCTGGGGCGAAAGTGCGGGCACACCTCGCCAAGCGGTCTCGCCTGATATCTATGCCGAAGACTTCAGTGCCGCCGTGGACTTTCTCGGCACTCAACCCATTGTTGATCACGAGCGTATTGGTGTCATTGGCATCTGTGGCAGCGGCAGCTTCGCCATCAGCGCGGCCAAGATTGATCCGCGCCTCAAGGCGATCGCCACCGTCAGCATGTACGACATGGGCGCAGCCAATCGTAACGGCCTCAAGCATGGCGTAACGGCGGAACAACGTCAGCAGATCATTCGCGAGGCGGCGCAGCAGCGTGATATAGAGTTTCAGGGTGGTCAAATCCGTTATACCAGCGGCACGCCGCTGAAGCTGACCGGTAACGTCGTGGGTGACGAGTTCTACGATTTCTACCGCACCCCGCGTGGCGAGGTTACGCCTGCCGGCGCATCGGCGCAGACCACCACCATGCCTACACTGACCAGCAACGTGAAGTTCATGAACTTCTATCCGTTTAACGACATAGATTCGATCTCCCCTCGCCCACTGCTGTTCATTGCTGGTGCCAAGGCACACTCGCTCGAGTTCAGTGAAGACGCCTACAAACGCGCTGCCGAACCCAAAGAACTGCTGATCATTCCAGATGCCGGACATGTGGATCTTTACGACCGGGTCAACCTCATTCCATTCGCTAAGTTGACTTCGTTCTTCAAAAGCAACCTGAAGTAAATGGCCGGTGCCCCTGGCCGGGCACCGGTTCTCTCTCGCGGCCTCATTTACGGGGCCGCAACGCTTCGCGCATGACAGGATTCAATCAATGAGCAACCACTCCCTCCACGCCCCCCGGAAAGCTGAACAATCGTGGGGCGCCGTATTCGCCATGTCGCTTGCAGCCTTCGTGCTGGTGGCATCGGAATTCATGCCCGTCAGCCTGCTGACGCCGATTGCCGCCGACTTGCATATCACCGAGGGGCAAGCAGGTCAGGGTATTTCTGTCTCTGGACTGTTTGCACTGTTCGCCAGCCTTCTGATCGCTTCGGTGGCGGCGCGGGTCGACCGCAAACCTCTGCTGTTGTCACTGACTGTGCTGATGATCATTTCGGGAACAGTGGTCGCTTTCGCGCCGAATTACTGGGTGTTCATGATCGGTCGCGCGTTGATCGGGGTAGCGATAGGCGGCTTCTGGTCGCTGTCGGCCGCAACCGCCATGCGCCTGGTGCCTGAAGACCAGATCACTCGCGCCATGGCAATCGTCAACGGCGGCAACGCTCTGGCAACAGTGATTGCAGCGCCGCTGGGCAGTTTCCTTGGCGCGTTGATCGGCTGGCGCGGTGCATTTTTGTGCGTTATTCCGGTCGCGGTGATCGCCTCTGCCTGGCTTCTATTTAGCCTTCCGGCGATGAAGTCACAAAGTGGTTCGGGCACTGGGAATGTCTTCAAGTTGATGAAAAGCCTACCGGTCGCGTTAGGCATGGTGGCGGTCAGTGTCTTTTTCATGGGGCAGTTTATGCTGTTTACCTACCTGCGCCCGTTCCTTGAAACGGTCACGCACGTCAGTGTTTCCACGCTATCGCTGATGTTGCTCGTCTTGGGTCTGGCTGGGCTCGCGGGAACCTTCCTGATTGAAGCCTTCTTGAAAAATGGCCTGCATCGCACCCTCATCGTCATTCCGATATTGATGGCGGTGATCGCACTGGCGCTCGTTTCATTCGGCAGTTCGGCGGCCACCACCACTGTCTTGTTGGGTCTCTGGGGACTGGTTGCAACGGCAGCTCCAGTGGGATGGTGGACATGGCTGGCCAGAACATTGCCAGAGGCTGCTGAAGCGGGAGGCGGCTTAATGGTGGCGATCATTCAACTGGCCATTGCCTCGGGTGCAACCGTTGGCGGGCTGGTGTTTGACTTGAGCGGCTATCGCGCAACCTTCGAGTTGAGCGCCGCATTGCTGGGCGTGGCGGCTGTGCTTGCCTTCCTGGCTGCACGCTCTGCCACGCGGGAGCCGGTTGCATCGGTGAACATCGCATAAAAAACACAAGACACGCCAAGGCGTCTTTTATCGCGAACAGCGTTTTGTGTCATGAAGGAGGCGGCCAAGAGGATGAGTGCTACGACTGCCGGGAGAAAACCTTTGGGTTTGCGAACACCCAGGTGTGCTAGGGCGGAGAGCAGCAGATGATAAAACATGCCGACATAAGCCAGATCACTGAGCGCCACGTTAAAGCGCCAGAGAATCGTGGCAGGACCCAGTACTTTGACCACGATCATCAAAGGCACAAGGTGGGAGGCTGAATAGCCCAACTCCGCTTGTGCGTTTGCGATTAGCGGTATCACACAACACATGCTGACGGCGCAACTCCGAGAGCTTGAAAACGATGGCCGGATCTCGCGAACAGTCTTCGCGGAAGTACCACCGCGCGTCGAATATGAGATGACAGCCAAGGCGAGTGCGCTCGGGCCGACGATGGCGGCACTCGCCACCTGGTGGAGCGAGTACGGGAAAAGCGTCCCCGTAGATCCAAATCCACGTGGCCGAAAAGCTAACAGCACCCGCAAAGGTGATGGGGCGGTTTAAACCTGAGCGATTCACTGCAGCCGAGGTGATGTGCGACGTGCCTCCTGCGCCTTGAAAGCCAGCTGATTCAGAACCTCCAACGCTTACTCAAAAGTCAGTTAGTGAATCGCCACGGACTCTCTAGACACTTTGCAAGCTCATTGGACTGCCCCCAGCAACGTAGACATCTCCAGCCTATGCTCGATTTTTACCAACGCATAGCGGAACAATTGATTTAACCAGGCCCGACACTTTTCAGCTGTCGTTAAGGCCTTGCGCTGTTCGATCCTGCTCAGCAAATCCAGCAGATCGTGACGATTGATATCGTAGATAGACCGCCCGCCCAGTGTGGGCAGCACGTCTTTATTGAAGATTCTCAAGATTTGCGAGAGCGTGCTCTGGCGCCCCTCCTTCAGGCTCAGCCTGCGGAACTCCACCCATTGATTGAACACGGCCTCGAAGGCCTGCTCTGCCGCAAAACGAACAGCACGACGCTGCTGCTTACGGTGCTCATAGGGATTGATGCCTTGGGCGACCAAGGCGCGAGCCTCATCACGTCGGACACGGGCTTCTTTGAGGCCGATTTGCGGATAACTACCGAGAGACATGCGTTTCTGCACGCCCGCCCAGTAATATCTGAAACGCCAGATTTTCCCGCCGCGGGCCGTCACGTTGAGCGCAAGCCCATCCGTGTCGCCTAGCGTGTAGTCATTGCCGGTGATTCGGGCTTGCCGAACGGTCGTATCCGAGAGTGCCATAGCGAGCTCCTGAACAGAGTCAGGAGCGGATGCTCGTCTCGCTATCCAAGCTGCTCCAGCAAAAAACCAATTCAGTGCATATCCAAATCCAAGATCCTCATTCGGGACTTAAATCGGGATTTAAAAGCACTGGACGGTGCTGGATGTCAGCGGTTCCCGCCGGAACGAAAAAAGGACCCGAAGGTCCTTGTTTCGATCGCTGACAGAATTCAGTGGAACTCTGTAGCGCTATGTTTGGAGCGGGAAACGAGACTCGAACTCGCGACCCCGACCTTGGCAAGGTCGTGCTCTACCAACTGAGCTATTCCCGCGTCTTGGTGAGGCGCATTCTATAGAATCCTCAGCACCCGTCAACCCCTTGATTCAAAAAAGTTTTATTTTTTTTCAACAGTGGTGCGCAGATGAGGCCAGGCAGCGCGTAAATACTGGAGCATGGACCACAGCGTCAGGCCGGCAGCGATGAGCAGCAAGGCGTAGCCTAGCAAGACCCAGAAGGAAAAGTCCGACGGGTTGGCCAGCAGGATCACCAACGCGAGCATTTGCGCGGCGGTTTTCCATTTGCCCATGTTCGACACGGCGACGTGGGCGCGGGCGCCGATTTCGGCCATCCATTCGCGCAGGGCCGAAACGACGATCTCGCGGCCGATGATCACCGCAGCCGGCAAGGTCAGCCACAGGTTGCCGTGTTCCTGCACCAGCAGCACCAGGGCCACGGCCACCATCAGTTTGTCGGCCACCGGGTCGAGGAACGCGCCGAACGGCGTGCTCTGTTCCAGGCGTCGGGCCAGGTAGCCGTCGAGCCAATCGGTGGCGGCCGCAACGGCGAACACCGAACTGGAGGCCATGTAGCTCCATTCGTAAGGCAAATAGAACAACAAAATGAAAATCGGAATAAGCAGGACGCGTAGAACGGTGATCAGATTAGGGATATTCATCGGCACAACTGGCTACGAGGTGAGAAGGCATTCTACTCGCTGTGCAGATTTGCATAAATCAACTCAGCGAGCTTTTTACTGATACCGGGTGCTTTAGCTATTTCGTCAATGCTGGCACGGGAGAGCTCTTGCAAGCCACCAAAATGTTTAAGCAGGTCGCGTCGGCGTGTCGGGCCTACTCCGGCCACGCCTTCCAGGGTTGAGGTTCGCCGGGTTTTGCCGCGACGGGCGCGATGGCCGGTAATGGCGAAACGGTGGGCTTCGTCGCGGATCTGTTGGATCAGGTGCAGCGCAGGCGAGTCGCCCTTCAACGTGAACTCATGGGCGGCATCATTCAAGTACAACGTCTCGAAGCCGGCCTTGCGCGTGGCGCCCTTGGCCACGCCGAGCAGGATCAGGTCGGGCACCGCCAGTTCGTTGAGCACGTCGCGAGCCATGGACAACTGGCCCTTGCCGCCGTCCACCAGCAGGATATCGGGGAGCTTGCCCTCCCCCTCCTTCAATTTGCTGAAGCGGCGCGTCAAGGCCTGGTGCATGGCGGCGTAGTCGTCGCCGGCGGTGACGCCTTCGATGTTGTAGCGCCGGTAATCGGACTTGATCGGCCCCTCCGGCCCGAACACCACGCAGGACGCCACCGTGGCTTCGCCGCTGGAGTGGCTGATGTCGTAACACTCCAGGCGCTGGGGCGGTTCGTCAAGGTTGAGGACTTCGGCCAGGGCCTCGAAGCGCGCGGCCACGTGCTGTCGATTCGCCAGACGTGCGCTCAGGGCCTGCTCGGCGTTGGTCACGGCCAGTTGCTGCCAGCGCGCCCGCGTGCCGCGCACGCGGTGGCTGATGTCCAGTTCACGGCCACGCAACGCGTGGATGGCCTCGATCAACGTCGGGAAGTCTTCATGTACCACGTTGACGATCAGTTCCGACGGCAAGTCGCGCTCGGGGCTGCTGACGTAATACTGGCCCAGGAACGCGGCCATGACTTCAGCGACCTCCTCGTCGATCCCGGTCTGCGGGAAGAAGTTCTTGCTGCCCAACACCCGACCGCCACGCACACTGATCAGGTGGACACAGGCGCCACCCGGGTTGACGAACGCAGCGATCACATCGACGTCGCCGGTTCCGCCTTCCATGCTTTGCTGGTCCTGCACACGCCGCAGCAGGGAGATCTGGTCGCGCAACTCGGCGGCTCGCTCGAAATCCAGGGTGCTCGCGGCTTGTTCCATGGCACCGGAGAGTTCGTCGGTGAGGGCGTTGCTGCGCCCTTCGAGGAACATCACCGAATGGCGCACATCCTCGGCGTACTCCGCCGGTTCAACCAGGCCGACACAGGGTGCCTTGCAACGCTTGATCTGATATTGCAGGCACGGCCGGGTGCGGTTCTTGTAGAAGCTGTCTTCGCACTGCCGCACGAAAAAGGTCTTTTGCAGCAGGCTCAGGCTTTCGCGGATCGCACCGGCGCTGGGGTAAGGTCCGAAGTATTTGCCCTTCTGCTTCTTCGCGCCCCGATGAATACTCAGGCGTGGGAAGTCGCCGTCAGATAAAAACACGTAGGGGTAGGATTTATCGTCACGCAGCAGGATGTTGTAAGGCGGCCGCCATTCCTTGATCAGCGTCTGCTCAAGCAGCAGCGCCTCGGTTTCGTTGGCGGTGATGGTGGTTTCGACCTGGGCGATACGCGCCACCAGGGCCGCGGTTTTCGGCGCGAGGCCGGTCTTGCGGAAGTAGCTCGCCAGGCGGTTTTTCAGGTTCTTGGCTTTGCCCACATACAGCAGGCGCGCCTCGCTGTCGAACATGCGGTACACGCCGGGGCGGCCGCTGCAGGTCGAGAGAAAGGCACTCGGATCAAACGGTGTGGTCATGTCAGGCGCTGGCGTCCACCATGCCGTGGCGCACCGCGAGCAGGGTCAATTCAACATCACTGCTGATGGCGAGCTTCTCGAAAATGCGATAGCGGTAGGTGTTGACGGTCTTGGGGGACAGGCACAGCTTGTCGGAGATGGCCTGCACCTTCTGGCAGCCGACAATCATCAAGGCGATCTGGATTTCACGCTCCGACAGCACGTCAAACGGCGAATCGCTGGTGGGCTGGAAGGACTTGATCGCCAACTGCTGCGCGATCTGCGGGCTGATGTAGCGCTGGCCGGCAAATACCAGGCGAATGGCTTGTACCATCTCCGCCAGGCCTGCGCCCTTGGTCAGGTATCCCGCCGCCCCCGCCTGCAGCAGACGTGTAGGAAACGGGTCTTCTTCGCACACGGTGACCACCACGACTTTGATGTCCGGATGGCTGCGCAACAATTTGGTAGTGGCGCCAAGGCCGCCGATCCCAGGCATCTTGACGTCCATCAACACCACATCGGGTTTCAACTCCCGGGCCTTGATCAGGGACTCTTCACCCGATTCAGCCTGGCCGACTACTTGCAGGCCATCGATGTCAGCCAGCATTCGTGTAATGCCTGTACGAACGAGATCATGGTCATCGACTACTAGCACCCTAATCAAGCAGACACCTCGCGATATGGTCTTATAGGTTGCTGAACACCTTAGCAAAAAACCAAGGCGCAGACCTAGTTGCAAGTGTCATATATATAGCGCTTGACGCCGGGAAGCGCGCCCGTCGAACGACGCGCAACGCTATTTCCTGGGGGAAAGGTCAGGAATCCCGGGCTACAGCTTGGATTTACCATTCATTATCAACATTGACGAATGTTCAGCCAAGGTTGAGGTCAATCGGTGGATCGCATCCTGGTCCTCTTTGAACATCGCCCGATAGTTGCCCAGCACCTTTTCTTCGATCTGACTCAAGTTATCCATTTGCGCCGGCGTGGGAGCGCCTGTTAATACGTACAGAAGATCCACGCCTCTTTCGGCCACACGCGATAAATAATCGGCCTTCGGCGCCCGCCCGCCGTTTTCGTATTTGCCTTGTGCGTTCGCTTCAACGCCTCCAATTTCACCAAACACTTTTTGCGACAACCCAAGCCGCTCTCTTTCCTGCCTTAGACGCAAACCGATTCCACTCATTTGGATGTATGATCCTAAATTGGCACACCCCAAGAGGTGATACGCTGATCCCTTGGTTACACAAACTTGAACGGTTTTGAACTATGCCCGGAATTCGTACTGCTGCACAAGCCAAGGCTTGGCTTGAACACCAAGGTAAGTCGGTTCAAGCGTTCGCCCGGGAACACGGTGTCGACCCGGCAACCACGTATCAGGTGCTCGCTGGGCGCAAGAAAGGACGGCGAGGAGAGGCCCATAAGGTAGCGGTCCTTCTGGGCATGAAAGAAGGCATCATCCTTGCCGAGAATGAGCCTCTGAGGCAGGAACAAGAAATATTGCCCTAGGTTCAGTATGCGCTTATTAAGCCGTTGTGCCTGTTTTGCGCAAATGAGTCACTTATTAGTCTGCGGACATGGGCCGACAATCGCGCTCCATGCACCAGAAGCACGCTTCCTCACCCGCAACTTGCAAGCCCTTGCGCTGATAAAGCCTTTTTGCCGGATTGGTTTTAAACACGGTCAACCGTAAAAGACCGCGACCTTGACCGCACGCTTTGAGTGCCATTTGCTCCAGTACCCAGCTGCCTGCTCCACGGCCACGGAACGGTTCGAGAATATGCAACTCGCGAATGTACAGCGCCTGGCTGTCGCGACTCAGGCTGATGAAGCCCACCACAGTATCGTCGCTGCAGATCAGCCAATTCTCGCGCCCCGCCCAGGCCACGTCGAAACCATCGTTGGACCACAGCAAACGGTATTGCGCGTAGTAGCCGCGCATGGCTTCGTAGGTCAGCGTCCGGGCAAATGAGCGGTCCTGGTCAGTCGCCGCGCGCAGGTGAAACGTCATGTCATCGCGCCCCTTCAGCCCACAGTGCTACCGCTTGACCGGTCCAGCGCCCGCCATCGCGACGGGCAATGACCAGCGCGTCGCCCACCCCCGGCGCGGCGGCAAGCACCTGCCCATCGGCGCCCCAGATAGCACTGCGCCCCGCGCACGCCCAGCCGCCCGAGGGGCCACCGTGATTGGCCATCAATACCACCAGGCCATGCTCGGCGGCGTAGCTCTGGAGCAACGCACTGTCCGTTGCGTAGCCGCCTTCACTGATCAGCACACCGGCGGCGTATACAGTGGCGCCCGCTTGCGCAGCCTGACGTGCATGGCTGGCGTGGGAAAAGTCGGCGCAGACCGCCAGCGCGATCCGATCATCCCGCCACTCAAGCACGTCACCGCCCTGCCCCGCGACAAACGCCACCTCTTCGCCGGGATGCAGATGCTGCTTGGTGTAAACCGCAAGCGAACCGTCTGCTCCCAGCACCAACGCGGCGATCGACACGCCCGCCCCTGGCGCCAAGCGGATCGGCATGCCCACCACCGCCGTCAAGCGCAGCTCCCGCGCCATCTCGCGCAGCGGCGTCAACAGCGCGTCCTCGGGGGCGATTGCCAGCTCAGCCGCCAAGGACGGTTCATACCCGCTCAACGACAGCTCCGGAAACACCAGCACTTGCACGCCCTGCTCAGCCGCGGCGCGCATGAACGCCAGGTGCCGCAGGATATTGGCCGGTACGTCGCCGGCGATGGAAACGGATTGAGCAGCGGCAAGGGTCAAGGCAGTCATGGTTGCGTCCCGGCAAGCATTATTGAGTGGCCACCAGCATATCGACACTCACCCCATAGTCGTAAGTACCTCCACGCAATAGAAATTACCGATTGAATCCACCCGTGCGCCTCTAGTAAGCTGCCACCATCATTTGGAGAGCCACCATGTTGCAACTCACCCACACCCAGGTTTGCCCTGCTGCCAGCGCCTCGCGCTCGGTATCGGCTACCCGTGTGAACGGTTTGAGCGCACTGGTCAGCTTTTATTTTGGGTATTGGTTTAGCCACTGGCGCGCCTGATACCTGAAATCGGCGCCCACTGCTCAAGGGGTCGCCTACCAGAGAAATCTAACCCCCGGTCGGCTCCCCGATCGGGGGTTTTGTTTTTTCAGCCCTGAACACTTTGTTTGATCAAGACCATTTAAAGGAATCACGACATGAACTACGCCACCTATTACCGCTACGACACCAGCACTGCATGGCGATTTAGCAAGCTCCGCTCGGGACAGCCTGCCGCCTCCGATCGGTCACCTATCGGTGGCAAGCCAACACACGTAGCCACTACGGCCAATTGTCGAACACCCCAGTAGGGCAGAGCGTGCGGGAATCGCCCGCCGCTTGCCCAGGAAGCCTTGAAGATGAACTCCTCCGTCGCCGCTCTGCCCGTCTCTACCCTGACCAGCGCCAATGAAGCGCTGACCCTGCGCTTGCCCAGTTCCCTTGAACTCAAGCACCAGTTACCTCTCAGCCCATTCCTCAATGAGCAAATCCACGCCCATCGCCAAGCCGTGCGCGCCATTCTCAATGGCGAAGATTCACGTTTGCTGGTGATCGTCGGTCCGTGTTCGATCCACGACCCGGAATCGGCCATGGAATACGCACGCAACCTGAAGAAACTGGCGTTGGACGTCAGCGACCAGATGCTGCTGGTAATCCGCGCCTACGTCGAAAAACCGCGCACCACCATTGGCTGGAAAGGCCTGGCCTACGACCCGCACCTGGATGGCAGCGATGACATGGCCGCCGGCCTCAGCCTGTCCCGCGAACTGATGCGTGAGATGCTGCGCCTGGGCCTGCCGGTCGCCACCGAGTTGCTGCAACCGATGGCCGCCGGCTACTTCGACGACCTGCTCAGTTGGGTCGCCATCGGCGCACGCACCACCGAGTCGCAGATCCACCGCGAAATGGCCAGCGGCCTGGGCATGCCCGTCGGCTTCAAGAACGGCACCGACGGCGGCGTCGCCATTGCCTGCGATGCGATGCGCTCGGCGTCCCACCCGCACCGGCACTTCGGCGTCGACAGCCAGGGCCACCCGGCGATCATCCAGACCCCGGGCAACCCCGACACCCACCTGGTGTTGCGCGGCGGTCACCGTGGGCCGAACTACGATGCGCAGAGCGTGGCCCAGGTGAAACAGGACCTGGCCAAGTCCAAGGTGACCGCGCGGATCATGGTCGATTGCAGCCATGCCAACAGTGGCAAAGACCCGCTGCGTCAGCCGGCAGTGTTCAATGAAGTGCTGGAGCAACGCCTGCAGGGCGACACTTCGCTGATCGGCATGATGCTCGAAAGCCACGTGTTCGAAGGCTGCCAACCATTGGGCCCGGCGATGAAATACGGCGTGTCGGTGACCGACGGTTGCCTGGGTTGGGACAGCACCGAGCAGCTGTTGCGCAGCGCAGCTCAACGCTTGCGCGAACACGCCATCGGCTGAGCAATGGACACCGGCTTGCCTGCAAAGCACGGGCAAGCCGGACGGCCGCCAACCTGGAGAGCAACCTCAAGGCCCTGCAACTGACCTTGAGCGCTGCCGACATGTTGCAAGTTGCGGGCCGTGACGGGGCCAGCGCCTGACAGCCCCAATGGCATCGCGCCGACTCGGAACTAAACCCCGGCCACCGGCGTGCGCGATAATTCCCGCAGCCAGGGCAATACGCGCAAGCCCGCGGCGGCCTCGGGTGGGTCGATGATGTCCATGAAGTGCTCAAGGTTGATGTTATCCGGTATGCCGGGCAAGCGGACCAGTACCTGCGGTGTCGAGCCGACGGGTACGCCCAGGTCCAGGTGATCGTAGACCAGCACGTGGCGTACCTGGGCCTGCGGCCCACCGGCGTGGGCCGCCAAGCCTGCATTGACGATCAGCACATCAAAGGGTTCGGCCGGGATCGCCGTGAGGATCTGGACCTCTTCAAAGGTTTGCACCGGCACAATCCGGTGATACCCCAATCGGTTGAGCATTTTTTCGATATACAACCGTTGCAGGTGCTGTTCATCGGCAATCAGGATGGTCAGTGCTTTGTTCGGCATGGCAAACCCCTGGCAGGCTGTGCTCGTTGAGTGAGAGCAGCCCATTTTCCAGACATATCCCGCAGACAAAATCAGGCATGTTCCCCCTTCATGTAGGAGTTGTCCCAAATCCACCGAATAACCACCCAACCGCGTCAAGGTTGATTGCAATAAACGCTCAAGCTGTGATGCAAATCATCGATCGCCTGCTCGACGTCCTCAACCGCTGCCCCCAACGCCTGGAGGTCCTGCCGTTCGCACACGGCCTCCAAGGTTTCGCAACAAGCGATCAGCGCGTGCGCCTTGACCATCCGCGCGCCGCCTTTGGCGCGGTGTGCCAGGTCATGCAACTGGGCAAAGTCGGCCTGACGTCGCAATGACGGCAATAGCCGTTGATCGGCTTCCAGACTGTCGAGCAGCGGCATCAACAATTCGTTGAGCGCGGCATGATCGTCCCCCGTCAGCATGATCAGCGCTCCCAGATCGAACGCCGGTTCGGCTTGCGGCTCGCATAGGCTCGCCATGCGCGGCGCCAGGGCCGATCGCAAGTCTTCGAGCCCGGTGGGCTTGAACAGGCACCCGTCCATGCCCGCCTGGCGACAGCGCTCGGCTTCTTCGGGTTGGGCATTGGCGGTAAACCCCAGCAGCAGGCACGGCACCAGGCCTCGCTCGTGCTCTTGAGTACGAATATCCCGCGCCAATGTGTAACCGTCCTTCAGAGGCATATTGCAATCGGTGATCACGCCATCAAAGTGCCCGGCCTGCCACAGCGCAAGCCCCTGCACACCGTCCTCGGCCGTGGTAATGCGATGCCCCAGGAAGCTCAACTGCCGGGCCAGCAGCAAACGGTTGGCCGGGTAGTCATCCACCACCAGGATACTCAACGCGCGTGTCGGTGGGCTGTGCGGAGCAGGCGCCGAAGCCGGCACCGGCAGCGCGGCCGCCAGGCTCAGCGCCACACTCACGTCCACCCGGGTGCCCTGCCCCAACACGCTGCTCAGGTGCAACTGACCGCCCATCATTTCGCACAGACTGCGACTGATCACCAACCCCAGGCCGGAACCGCTGCGCGCCGATTGTTCAGCGTTGCTGCCCTGGCTGAACGGGTTGAACAGCCGCTGCTGGTCCTGAGCACTGATGCCCATACCGGTGTCTTGCACCCACAACCTGAGCCATAGTTGATCCTCGGCGACATCGCCCTGGGCGCCCAATTGCACCTGGCCTTTGCTGGTGAACTTGATGGCATTGCTGAGCAGGTTCGAAACCACCTGCTTGAAGCGCAGCGGGTCGATCAGCACCGGGCGATCGAGCGCCGGATCGAGCGTCACGCGCAGCGCCAGCCCTTTGGCCCGCGCGAGGCCTTCGAAAACCCGCACCACCGAGGCCAGCAGCTCACGCAGGTTGGCGGGCTCCTGGGCCAGGGACAGGTGGCCGGATTCGATCCGGGCGATGTCCAGGATGTCGCCGATCAATTCCAGCATGCCGCGCGAGGCCACCGACGCCACTTCCAGCGCATCGCGATCCGCTCGACCTTGCTCGGCGCTTTTGAGCGCCAACTCGATCATGCCGATCACCGCGTTCATCGGCGTCCGGATCTCGTGGCTCATGGTGGCCAGGAACGTCGTCTTGGCGCGGTTGGCGGCATCGGCATCGTCCTTGGCTTCCTGCAACTGGCCCAGCAAGCGGTGGCGCTCACTCACATCCACCCAGCCGGCAATCATACCCACGACCTTCTCGTCGCCGTCGCGGTACGGCAGCATCCAATGGTAAATCGTGAGGACTTCGCCGCCCGGCACCCTGAGGATCCGGTCATGAATCTGCGGCTCGCCCCGCGCCATCAACTTCAGGTAGTCGTCATGGTACGACTGGGCTTGCGGCGGGTTACCGGTGTCGGTTTCCACCACGGTCTTGCCGATCACGTCTTCGAGCTTGAAACCGAACACGTCGAGGTAGGCATTGTTGCAGGCCATCAACCGCCCCTGGCGATCGCGCACGTAAATCGGGTGAGGCGTGCCGTCGATCAACACGCTCATAAAGCGCATCTGATCGCTCAACGCCCGCTCGGCCTGGGCGCGCTTGCGAATCAGGCTGCGCAGGTAAAAGGCCCAGCACAGGGTGATCAACAACAGCACCGCGGCGAGACTGAAACCCTGGATGATTGCGTTGCGATGGCGCAGCCAGTAGCTGTCTTCAATGATGATCTCGCTGCGCCAGTGATTGGTCAGCTCATCCAGCTCCTCAGGTGTGATGCTCAACAATGCCTTGTCGAGGATCGAATACAACTCAAGTTGGCTGCGGTTGACGCCAAACGTGATCCGCGCCGGCTCCGTGCCGACGGTGCTGGTCATACGCAAGCGGTCGCGGTAATGACGCGCGATCATGTAGCGCGCACTGATGAGCGAAATAACAGTCGCATCGGCCCCGCCATTGGCCACCAACTCCATGGCGGCTTCGGGGTTTGCGCTGTCGATAAACTCAATACCGGGGTAATCCCGCGCGATTTGCTCACCCAGGCTGTTGCTGCGAATGAACGCCAGGCGCTTTCCGGGCAAGTCCTCCAGGGTAACCAGCCGCTCGTCTTCGGCGCGCACCACCAGCACATACGGGTTGGACAGGTAAGGCCGGGTGAAGCGCAACTTCTCGGTCCGCTCGACGCTGGGGGTAATCACCGCCAGCATGTCTGCCTGGCCAGCATTGACCTCATCGATTTGTCGAGGCAACGAACTGCCCTTCACCACATCGAACTTCAGGCCCGTGCGCAAGCTGATCCGCGCCAGCACTTCCGCGCTCAGCCCTTCGAATTGCCCTTGCTCATTGAAAAACGACAATGGCACGAACTTGTCGAGCACCGCCACTTTCACCCGCGGGTGTTTCTCCAGCCAGCGCTGCTCGCTGTCACTCAGGCGCAGCCGTTCGGCTTCCATGAAACCGCTGCCGCCAGCACTCCAGCGGCGCAGAATATCCATCTGCTGGTTGACCGGCACGATGGCCAACGCGGCGTTGATGATACTGCGCAGGCGAATATTGTCCTTGGTGAACGCAAACCCGAAAGGGTTGACCTCCAGGCCGGAAAAATCCGCCACGCGCACGTTATTGAGGTGGTTCTTGTTGATCAGGTACCGGGTGCTGATGGCATCGCCCAGGTACACATCAGCCCGGCCGAACGCCACCGCACCGATGGCTTCGAAGGTCGAGGCAAACAGTTGCAACTGCGCGTGGGGGTAGAACTGCTGCACGGCATCGGGCTGCATGTAGTGATACAGCATGGCCACGCGTTTGCCGGCCAAGTCTGCGCTCAGGGCCTGGGTGTCTCCGATGCGGGTGACCAGGGTGGGTTGATCGTTGGCGTAAGAGCGTGACAGCTCCAACTCAGGGTCTGCGGCTTCATAGCCGTTGGCCGAGCCAACGAAATCCACCGCGCCCTGCTTGAGCGCTTCAATCACTTCATCGCGGGTGTCGTAGCGTCGCACCTCGATGATGATATTCAACGCCTGCGCCACCAGCGCCGCATAATCGGCGGTAATGCCCTCAAGCTCGTCGTTGTTGTTGCTCAGGTCGAATGGCGCGTAATCCGGCGCCGACACCCCCATCACCAACGTGCGCCGCTCACGTAGCCAGCGCCAGTCGGTTTCATCCAGCGTCAGGCGGGGGTTTTCGAGCTGAGAGTGCCCCAACAGGCGCAGCGCGTGTGGCTGATCGACGGCCACTGCGAGCATGGGCAACAGGCCCATCAACAAGATAGCGGCGAGCCGCCTGAACGCAGTGGCAGTCATTTCAGATCAAGTGATTGCGCTGGGCGAACTTGGATAAATGCACGACGGAGGACATGCGCAACTTCTCCTTCAGGCGGGTTTTGTACGTGCTGATGGTCTTGTGGCTCAGCAGCATGTCCTCGGCGATTTCCTTGTTGCCCAGGCCCAGGGCCAGCTTCTGCAGCACCGTCAACTCGCGGTCCGAAAGAGCTTCCACCAACTCGTGCTCGGAGGTCTGCAAATCATCGCGGCGCACCGAACTGGTGGGCAGGCTGGGAAAGCAGCTGTAGTTGCACATCACAGCCTTGATTGCTTTTTGCAGCTCGTCCAACTCGCCGGTCTTGGCGACAAACCCCATGGCACCGGCCCGCATGCACCGGGTCGAAAAAAACACCGCCAAGTAGGACGTGAGCACCAGGATCTTGCACGGCAGGCCCAAGGCCTTGATCCGACTGATGACCTCCAGGCCACCCAACTTGGGCATCGCCAGGTCGAGAATCACCAGGTCCGGGCGCCCTTCTCTGGCCTTCTGCACGGCATCCGCGCCATTACCCGCTTCATCAATTTCAGTAAAACCTTCCTGTTTCAACAGAAATTTGACAGTGGCACGAATAAACGGGTGGTCATCCACTACTAACGCTTTGCTCATAAAACACCCCTGAGAGGACAAAGTACGCTGACACATCACACGGGACCCAGCCACCTGTGAGAATTGACAGTCCCGACGAACGGTACAGTCCCTCAGAGCGCCAACAGACGGGTGCCTGGTCCCTTCCCTTGAAAATCACCACGAACATATGAAGCCGTATCATTGCTGCCGGCCAGCCGCAGCGATCAACCTTAGCAATGGGGTGATGTTTCTTACGAAGGGATAATCCTGACTGCGTGTAGGACTTTTCCTTACAAAAGCATAGCCAATCCTGGGTATGCCTAGGCTTGACCAGGGTGGATCAGTCGGTGGTACTTGGGCTCCAGAAAGCCTGCACCACCAGGCTCGACATGGAAATGCGCGTCACCAGGGCGTCCAGTTCATCACCGTCCACGGAAGTGGCCGCCAGGGTCGCCTCGATCTCCACTTCTTCGCTGCCAAACGGGCGCACATCGACATCGCTGGCGGGGTAGTTGCAACGTGCCAGCTCGGCTTCCAGCAACACCATGACCGCCTGTTGCTGGCTACGCCGTGCAATCACATAGAGGATGTTGGTCACCTCCGCCGACACCACATCCAGCGGCTGGCGGTTGATGTTATTGACGATCGGCCGCAGCAGCGTATTGGCCGCCAGTACGAACAGCGTGCCCAGCAGCGCTTCGAGGATCAGGTCGGCACCGGCACAGGCGCCCACCGCGGCCGAGGCCCAGAGGGTGGCGGCGGTGTTGAGCCCGCGCACGTTGCCTTCTTCGCGCATGATCACGCCGGCCCCCAGAAAGCCGATGCCCGACACCACATAGGCGACCACCCGCACAGCACCGTCTGCACCGCCCAGGCGGTTGGCCATGTCGACGAAAATCGCCGCGCCCACTGCGACCAGCACGTTGGTGCGCAAGCCCGCCGTGCGCTGGCGGTACTGGCGCTCGAAGCCGATCAAGCCGCCGAGGATAAACGCGGCGGTCAGGCTGACCACGGTATCGATCAGGGAATCGAGGTTGATGTTGTTGATTGCCTGCATAAAAACTCCATGAATGCGGCGGCAGCCCCACTGCCATCGCGGGCAGGCCCGGCTCTCACCGGGCCCAGGGGCGTTCGATACAACTGTTATTGCCAGCCAAACTTACGGATGTAGTAGCCCTTCACCGCTTGGGTCAACGCCATGTACCCCAACAGAATCACGGGCAGGAACACAAAGTACAGCGACGGCAACGCCTGCAGTTTGAAGTAGTGCGCCAGCGGCCCCATCGGCAGGAAAATCCCCACGGCCATGATCACCCCCGTCATCACCATCAGCGGCATTGCCGCACGGCTTTGCAGGAACGGGATTTTCGGGGTGCGGATCATATGTACGATCAGCGTCTGGGTCAGCAACCCCACCACGAACCAACCCGACTGGAACAGGGTCTGGTGGTCCGGGGTGTTGGCATCGAACACATACCACATGAGTGCGAACGTGGTGATGTCAAAGATCGAACTGATCGGCCCGAAAAACAGCATGAAACGGCCCACATCCCCCGGTTGCCAGCGTTGCGGCTTGGCGAGCATTTCTTCATCGACGTTATCGAATGGAATCGCGATCTGCGAAATGTCGTACAGCAGGTTCTGCACCAGCAAATGCATGGGCAGCATCGGCAGGAACGGAATGAACGCACTGGCGACCAACACCGAAAACACGTTGCCGAAGTTGGAGCTGGCGGTCATTTTGATGTACTTGAGCATGTTGGCGAAGGTGCGCCGGCCTTCGAGCACGCCCTCCTCCAGGATCATCAGGCTCTTTTCCAGCAGGATGATGTCAGCCGCTTCCTTGGCGATGTCCACCGCGCTGTCCACCGAAATACCGATATCGGCCGTGCGCAGCGCCGGTGCGTCGTTGATTCCATCGCCCATGAAGCCCACCACATGGCCGTTGGCCTTGAGCAGGCGCACGATGCGTTCCTTGTGCGACGGCGTCAGCCTGGCGAATACGTTGGTGGTTTCCACGGCCTTGGCCAGTTCGGCGTCGGTCATGTCCTCGATGTCGTTGCCCATCAGCAGGCCTTGCTGTTCCAGGCCCACTTCGCGGCAGATCTTGGCGGTGACCAGTTCGTTATCGCCCGTCAGCACTTTGACGGCCACGCCGTGGGCTTTGAGGGCCTTGAGGGCAGGCGCGGTGCTTTCCTTGGGCGGATCGAGGAAGGCCACGTAACCGATCAACGTCAGGTTTTTTTCATCCGCCAGGTTGTAGGTATCGCGCCCCGCTGACATCGGCTGCGCGGCGACCGCGACCACCCGCAAGCCTTCTTCGTTGAATGCCGCGGTCACTTGGCGGATGCGCGCCAGCAACTCATCGGTCAGCGCTTCGTTGGAGTCACCGTGGCGCACCCGGTTGCACACCGACAGAATCTCTTCCACCGCGCCTTTGCAGATCAACAGGTGCGGCTGGCCTTGCTCGGCCACCACCACCGACATCCGGCGCCGGTTGAAGTCGAACGGGATCTCATCGACCTTCTGGAACGCGGTGGCGACTTTCAGCTCGCGATGCACCTCCACGTGTTCCAGCACCGCCACGTCCAGCAGGTTTTTCAGACCGGTCTGGTAGTAACTGTTGAGGTAGGCCATTTCCAGCACGTCGTCGGACTCTTCGCCCCACACGTCCACATGGCGCGCCAGGAAAATCTTGTCCTGGGTCAGCGTGCCGGTTTTGTCCGTACACAGTACGTCCATGGCGCCGAAGTTCTGGATCGCGTCCAGGCGCTTGACGATGACCTTTTTGCGCGACAGAAACACCGCGCCCTTGGCCAACGTCGAGGTGACGATCATCGGCAGCATTTCCGGGGTCAGGCCCACGGCAATCGACAGCGCGAACAGCAGCGCTTCGGTCCAGTCGCCCTTGGTGAAACCGTTGATGAACAACACCAGCGGCGCCATCACGAACATGAAGCGAATCAGCAGCCAACTGACTTTGTTGACGCCCTGCTGGAACGAGGTGGTCGCGCGATCCGTGGCGGTGACGCGCTGGGCCAACGCGCCGAAATAGGTGCTGTTGCCGGTGGTCAGAATCACTGCCGTCGCTGCGCCGGACACCACGTTGGTGCCCATGAACAGGATGTTTTCCAGGTCCAGGGGGTTGCGCGTCTTGGCATCCTTCTGCTGGGCGAACTTCTCCACCGGCATCGATTCGCCGGTCATCGCCGCCTGGCTGACGAACAGGTCCTTGGCATTGAGCACGCGGCAGTCGGCGGGGATCATGTCGCCGGCCGACAGCACGATCAGGTCGCCCGGCACCAGTTGCTTGATCGGCAGCTCGATGGGTTTGGCCGCCTCGCGGCGCAACACCGTCGCGGTATTGCTCACCATGTCCTTGAGTGCGTCGGCAGCCTTGTTCGACTTGGCCTCCTGCCAGAAACGCAGCAGGGTCGACAGCACCACCATGGAAAAAATCACCGTGGCGGCCTTCATGTCTTCGGTCAGCCAGGAGATCACCGCCAGCAAGGTCAGCAGCAGGTTGAAGGGGTTCTTGTAGCAATGCCACAGGTGGACCCACCAGGGCAGCGGCTGTTCGTGTTCGACTTCATTGAGGCCGTATTGCTCCCGCAACGCGTCGGCTTCCTGGGCGTCCAAGCCTTCGGCGTGACTGCCCAGGGTGCCCAGCAACTGTTCCGCGCCGCTGTTGGCCGCAGCCACCAGGGTTTGCGCCAGGCTCGGCGGGACTTCGCGGCTGACGCTGGCGTCAGTGACGCTGTCGAGCAGTGCCAGGCGACGGAAATGCCGAGCGATATGCCGGGTCCGCAGGAAGCCGGCAAAGAACTCTTTCAACAGAGTGAAGTTCATGGTGTTACTCCTGCGCGAGGAAACCGTCGTGCAGGTACGGCCAACTGCGCCGCGCCCGATCAAAAAGGCACAGCCAGCCTGGCCCGCCCGCCGCAAAAAGGCAGGCGCGTCCGTAGCAACCTGAGGTGAATCAGGTGCTGGTCAGCGTCGATGAGAGTGGATCGAGGCAGGCGCCAGAACTGGTCGCTGCCGGGATGCCGCTTCTCGCTGTTTGGCGAGACAACGGCATCGGAAGAATGCGCGTTACCTTGCCAAGTCTGTGCCGGTTACCGAAACCGGCCGACGACTGTCACTTGAACAAGTACCCACTGAGGGTCTCCGCTATTGATGAAAACGCGCGAAGCTTACGCCCCGATTACAGGAGAGTAAACCGTAGGAAAGTACCTGCATGATGAATAAGAGGATTCTTCAGGATGGGTTCAGGAACCCCTATCTTGAAGCCCTCCGAGGCATAAATGTGGGAGGGAGCTTGCTCCCTCCCACAGGTTGAATGTGTCTATCCGCAGCTAAGGTGCAACAGGTCGATCTAGCGGCACCCGTATCAGGTAATCATCCACCTGCCCACCCACCAGCGCCTTGACCTGAATCGACACCGTATTCAGCTGTCGCCCCATCCTGATCCCCTCGCGAATACGCACCGGCACATACCCCAGTTTCGGCCAGAAACGCTCGGCCTTGCGATTACCGACCACCACCGTCAGGCGCAGCCACTCGGCACCCTGCGTGACGGCCCATGCTTCGAGGTCGGCGTGCAACCGCCGCCCTCAATCATCACGCGTCAGTACTTCCAGCAATTCAATTTCAAAGCGCAAAGGGCTGTTCGGCTTGATATGCGCGCCCATCGAACGTTCGCCATACGCCAGGTGCGCCGGTACGAACAATGTGCGTACACCGCCGACTTGCATGCCCATCAACCCCTGGTCCCAGCCCTTGATCACCCGGCCCGTTCCAATCACACACTGAAACGGCTTGCCCCGTTCCCACGACGAATCGAACACCGTGCCATCTTCCAGGGTGCCGGTGTATTGAGTGGTGATCAACGCGCCCTTGACCACGGCCTTGCCGGTGCCGGGGCGGATGTCGGTGATCTGGAGTTGTTCGTCGCTCATGGGGGGCTCTCGTTGACTGCGCAAAGGCTGGGGTTTTCCCAGAATTGGGTGGGTTTGGCAAGTGTAGGAAGCGTCGGCTCAATGACATTTCTCTTTAACCTGCGGGGCGTTTCCGCCGGCTGGGCGGCACCTCGCGCACAGGCGCTATTTCGAGATCGCACTCGGTGAACATAATCGAGGGGGCGGTGAATTGATCGCTGGAGTGCATGCTGCCGAGCTGAACCGGCGGCACGCGTTGTGATGAGGGACGATTGCCTCACCACAACAAAAGCAATCACCGCCTCAAAGCTCAAGGCCGGATAGTAAGGTTTTGTCGCGAGAGAGCAGACCTAGTGTCTGCAACACGTCATTGACTGCGCCGACAACGCCCACATTTTTAGGCTGGGGCTTCCCATCGACAACATCCTTCAACGCTGTCAAAAACTCCACCCGGCCCGAATCGACCTTATCGGACTTGCTGTCCTTGGATGAGATACGGCCCTGGGCAGTATTAATCTCTTTATCAAGGTAAGCGCTAAATTCAGACTTTTTCATTGTCAGTTTCCTTCTTCAACAATGCGTGAGGGCACACGCAACAGCTTAAGAAGCTCACTGCATCCTGCCTACTGTCAGAGTTCACAGGTCTGTACCAGTTGCCGGGTGTCGTTCTCACAACCAACGCTAGTGCATGTCGATCCAATTTCGCTGGGACCAAAAGACCTGACCTCTCTCCACGAATAGGGGCAGCGAACTATCAAGAGCCCACTGACACCTCAACCGGAAGCGCCCGATTTTCTCCCGCCCGTCAAATCACCTCTTATGGAACGCCAGCCACTTTGGCTGTAGCCATCCAAAGAGATCACCCCGCAATGAACCAAGCCACAAGCCCTGTACGTGTTTCTGTTGTGCAATTCGATCCCCAGGTCGGTGTGGACCACCGTACCGCAAACCTGCGACGTAGCCTGGAGCTGGCAGCCGCGGCAGCGAACGGCGGCGCCAATCTGATCGTGCTGCCGGAGCTTTCCAACTGCGGTTACTTCTTTTCCAACCGCAAAGATGCGTTCGATCACGCCGAAGCGGTGCCAGACGGTCCGAGTCTGCGGGCATGGATCGACTTTGCCGGCCGGTATCAGGTCTATCTGGCGGCGGGCCTGAACGAAATCGACGGAGCGCAATTATTCAATACAGCGGTGCTGCTCGGCCCGGACGGTTTTATCGGCAAGTACCGCAAGGCCCATCTATGGAACCTGGAGAAGCTGTGGTTCACCCCGGGAAACACGGGATTTCCAGTCTTCGAGACACCGATCGGACGGATCGGCATGCTGATCTGTTGGGACATCTGGTTTCCCGAAGTCCCGCGCATTCTCAGCCAGCAGGGTGCCGATATCATTTGCAGCCTGAACAATTGGGTCTGGACGCCGCCCCCGCTGTTCGACGACGCCGGGCGGTGCATGGCGTCCTACCTGACGATGACGGCAGCACACGTCAATAACGTGTTTATTGCCGCCGCCAGTCGAATCGGCGAAGAGCGCGATGCCCGTTACCTGGGGTGTTCGCTGATTGCCGGGACCAATGGGTGGCCTATCGGCAAGGTGGCGTCGGCCAATCGCCAGGAAATCCTGTTCGCCGATATCGACCTGAGCAGCGCGCGCAGTGCGCCCATCTGGAACAGCCTCAATGATCTGCAAAGGGATCGGCGGGTTGACCTGTACGATCAGATGCTGGGCTATATGCAGCATCGAGCATTGCCGCGTTGAGCACGAGCGGCCTCACAACCAATGCCAAAACCGGCTCCAGAACCCACGCCCCAAATCATTCTTGCAACCCGCATATTGCTGCGCATACAGCTGCGAGCGAGCCTGCACTTTGCTGGCCACGGGGGGTAGCCAGGCTTTGCTGGCGTAGGTGCGCTGGCGATAGCCGCCCCAGCCTTCGTGGTAGTTCAGGTATTGGCCGTAGGCGTCGTACTTGTAAACGCCGTTGATGGTGTAGGTCTTGTCCATGTACCAACCGACGAAGTCGATGGCGTCGTCGAAGTCCTGACGGCTGGCGCCGCTGCGGCCGGTGCTTTTGCGGTAGTCGTTCCACACTTCATCCTTGGCCTGGGCATAGCCGGCGGCGGTGGAGACGCGGCCCCAGGGGATGATCCACAACAGGTAGTTACGCGGAGCCTTGGCGTCCTGCCGGAAGGCCGATTCCTGGTACATGATGGCGAACGGCAACTGGATCGGCACGCCCCAGCGCTTTTGGGTGACTTGGGCGGCGTCGTACCAGTCGGCCTTTTCGCGAAAGATGCCGCAGAGGTCGTTGGGCGTGCGGGGTGGCGAGGTGCCGCAGGCCGCCAGCAGCGAAGTGAGTAATAACAAGCCGACAGCTTTGCCTGCGTTCAAGATGCACCTTTGCGGGATACGCGTAAAAAGCCGGCATTTTACCCATTCAACGCGGCAGGTGAAGAAAGGAAACGTTCAGCGCCGTGCGCAACAGCAGCGTGCGCCAGATCGCACGGGGCAGTTGCGCTGCACTATCGCGCAGCCTGGGTGTCGTAACTCGCATGCGCCCATTCCCAGGAGAAACCATGAGCCAGGACGTCCTCGCCAAAGAAACCAACCGCCGCCAATTGCAGCAGATCATCTCCGGGTTGTCCGACGGGGTGATTTTGGCCGAGCTCGACCAGACCATCCTCTGGGCCAACGAGGCCGCGCTGACCATGCACGGGGTCAGCGCGGTCGAACACCTGGGCGCCAACAATCAGGCCTATGCCGAGCGGTTCGCCTTGCGCTATCGCAATAACCACCCGCTGTTGCCGGACAACTACCCGCTCAGCCGGGTGGCGGCCGGCGAAGCGTTCAGCGACGTGATCGTGGAAGTCAGCCCCACCGGCGACGACGAGCGCAGTTGGGTCCATCGCCTGCGCAGCCTGGTGCTGACCGATTCACGCGGCGAACCGGAGCTTTTGGTGTTGATCCTCAGCGACGCCACCGAATGGGCGAGTGCCGAGCAGCGCTTCGAAAAAACCTTCAACGCCAACCCCGCGCCCGCCGTGATCTGTCGCCTCAGCGACCTGCGCTATATCAAGGTCAACCAGGGCTTTCTGGAGATGACCGGCTATAACCGCGACCAAGTGATCGGCCGCTCGGTGTATGAACTGGACGTGCTGGAACACGCCGAGCGCAAGGACCTGGCCATCCAGCGCCTGGCCGAAGGCGCGACCATCCCGCAGATGCAGGCCGAATTGAGATTGCCCGAGGGCGGCAGCAAGTTGGTGATCGTGGCCGGCCAGCCGTTGGACATGAACGAGGAAGACTGCATGTTGTTTTCCTTCACCGACCTGGAACCGCGGCGCAAGGCAGAAATCGCCTTGCGCCAGAGTGAGGAGCGCTTCGCCAAGTCGTTCCGCCTGACGCCGGTGCCAACCCTGGTGTGCAACGCCGACAACCGTCAAGTGGTGGATATCAACGAAGCCTTCATGAGCATTACCGGCTACACCAGTGAAGAACTGATCGGCAAAGCCATCGAAGACATCGACTTCATCGACAGCGCCCAAGCCTGCGCGCAGTTGTTCGCCACTCTGGAAAAAGCCGGCAACCTCGACGGGCTGGATCTGAAGGTGCGCAAGAAAGGCGCTGAGGTGATCGACTGCGTGGTGTCCGCCGATACCGTGAGCATCCAGGACGTGCCCTGCTACCTGCTGGTGCTGATGAACATCACCGAACGCAAGCGCTCGGAGCTGGAGCTGGTGGCGGCCATCGAAGAAGTGATGCAGGACGCCTCCTGGTTCAGCCAGACCCTGATCGAAAAGCTGGCCAACGCCAAAGGCGCCAACCGACCCAATGTGCCGGGAATTGCCTTCACCGACCTCACCACCCGCGAGCGCGATGTGCTGGGTTTGATTTGCGAAGGCCTGGCCGACAAAGAGATCGCCTCGCGCCTGAAGCTGGCGCCCAACACGGTGCGTAACCATGTGGCCACGGTGTATTCCAAACTGGGGGTGCATAGCCGTAGTGCAGCGATCGTCTGGGCCCGTGAGCGCGGGCTGTTCGCCGGTGAACTGCGTCTGAAAAACAAGCGCTGAAAGTGCAAATGCACTAGTGCGGCTAGTGCGAATTCGCCTTATTGCGCCTAGGTGTAATGCTTAACCTTCCTGAGGTGGGCACAGGCTTTCGATCCTGTGTCGTCGTATTCCACACCCGGAAGGAATTAGCATGTTTACCCTGTCTCAATTGCGAAATTGCATCGAAGAAGGCCTGTCGCCGCTGACGTGCGAATTCACCCTGTGCCGGGACGCGTCGCTGACCCTCAAAGTCTTCGACGCCGAAACCGGCCGGGTCGACCTGGTGGTCACCGGGATCAGCACCAATCGGCTGCAGACCCCGCAAGAAGTGGACAAGATGGTCGAAGAATTACGCTACGAGCTGCACAGCAACCACCTGGGCAAACTCACTCTGGATGACTTGCCTTCAGCCTCGCACCCATGAAATAGAACACCCCGCCACCGACGATAAACGCCCCCAGCATGTAGAACATGTAATGCGCCGGCAGGCTGGCCAACACCAACCCGCACAGCACCGGCCCCAGCGCGGCGCCGAGGTTGGACAGGTTTTGCGCGCCGTAATACATGCCGCGCAGGTGGTCCGGGGCAATGCGGTCGATAAACATGTACTCGGCCGGGAACACGACGATTTCCCCCACGGTAAACACCGCCATCGCCAGCACCCACCACAGTACGCTGGTGGACAGCGCAAAGCCGATCAACCCCAGCATGAACATGCTCAAGCCGAAGATCAGCCATTGGCTCAGGTAACGGTGCGAGATGCGCCGACCGATCACGTATTGCAAGGCAATCACCAACACGGCGTTCGTCGTAAGCACCGCGCTGATGACCTTGTAGGTGTATTCAGCAGTGGTGGTGGTCACCAGGTATTGCGACAGGTAAGCCGTGAACTGGCCGAACACCACCGCACTGAGCACGCCGCCAACGGTGAAGCACACCAGGCGCCGATCCTTCAACAGCACGCGGCCGACAGCCAGGAACGACACCGGCTTTTGCGTGGCATCGACAGTGGCCAGCGCACGATCACCCCAGCGCCAGTACAGCAGGAAAAACCCCACCCCCAACAGCGCCGACAGCATAAACGGCAAGCTGATATCCAGCCTGGCCACCATCGCACCAAAGAGCGGCCCCACCGCATAGCCGATATTGGTCAGGGTGTACTTGATGGAAAACACCTCACTGCGCGCGTCTTCCGGCAACAGGCTGGCAAAGCCGGCTTTGATCGCAATATCGATGACCGCGTAAGCCAGGTTGATCAGGATCAGGCAGCCATAGAACGCCCAGATAGTCTGCGCGAGCACCGTACCGATAAAGCCCACGACAAACAGCGCACTCAAGCCCAGCAGTAACCGATAGCTGCTGATGCGATCGACGAGAAACCCGCCATACACGCTGAGCAACGAACCGACGATCAGCGAACTGCCGATCACCAGGCCGACCTGGGTGATGTCCAGGGCAAAGTGCCGGGTGAGGTAGATAACCAGGTACGGAAAGGTGATCGCCTTGGCCAGCGTCAACATCAACGTGGCGGACAGCAACAGCTTCACTGTGCGGGGGTAGTGTCTTAGGGTGGCAAGCATCCTGCTCTCATTCCATGAAGGTAACGCGGCCATTGCAGCCGGTCACCTTACCTCAGTAACCCGAAAAAAGCAGACGTTGCCAGCGGATTATCGCTTGACCGGGGTGATCTCGAGGATGGTGCCGTTAGTGGTTTTGAGCAGCACAAACCCATTGCTCTCGTGAAATTTATCCTGTAATTTTTCATGAAATTTAACGAAATAAATTTCATGAACCAACAAGAAGAACTCGAAGCCCTGGCAATCCTGATCCACGACCTGCGCAAGTACAAGAAACTCACCCTCGCGCAATTGGCGCAAAAGATCGAGCGTTCGGTGGGTTTCCTGTCTCAGGTCGAACGAGGCCTGTCACGCCCGACCGTGGCGGACCTGACCGCGATCAGCCACGCCCTTGACGTGCCCACCACCTATTTTTACAGCCTGAGCAAGCCCAAGGCCATCAACTGGGTGACGCGCCCCAACGAGCGGCGCACGGTGTATTACGCCAATGGCATCACCGACATCCTGGTCTCCCCCAACATGAACGGTGCGTTTTCGATGCTCGACAGCCTGCTGGCCCCCGGAGCCAATAGCGGTGAGCAGACCATGAGCGACCGCGCCGAGCAGGCCGGGTTTGTGCTGGAGGGTGAGTTGACGCTGTGGGTGGAAGGGGAAGCCGACTCGGTCACCCTGCACCAAGGCGACAGCTTCCACCTGGCCAGTTTCGCTCGTTGCCGCTACGCCAACCTGACCGAACTGCCCGCCCGCGTGCTGTGGGTTTACAACTAGGAGCTACACCCGTGAAAAGCCATTCCTCCACGCTGCTGGCCGAAGTACGGAGCTTTCGCCAGAACCACCCCGACGTGCGTTATGTCGACCTGATCGCCCTGGACATCCCCGGGCATTTCTACGGCAAGCGCTACCCGGTGGAGATGCTGGAAAAAGTCGCCGCCGGCGGCCCCTTGAAGCTGCCGCAGAACGCCGTGCTGCTGGGGGTTCAGGGCGGGTTGTTCAAGATCGGTGATTACTGCTTCAACGACGGCGACCCCGACGCCAACCGCCGCCTGGTGCCGGGCACGCTCAAGCCGGTGAGCTGGGAGTCGCAGCCGCTGGGCCAGATGCTGATCACCTCGGACGGTACGCAAGCGCCGATCGAATTCGAACCGCGGGAAGTATTGGCCAAGGTCCTGGAACGCCTGCACCACAAAGGCATTCACCCGGTGGTGGCCTTTGAACTGGAGTTTTACCTGTTCGACAAGCAGCTCGACAACGGCCTGCCGCAATTCGCCCGCGACCCGCTGAGTGACGACGCCGACGACCAGCCCAACCTGCATATCGAGCGACTGTCGCGCTTCAGCGAGGTGCTCGACGATATGGCGCAAACCGCCAAGGACCAAGGCATCGACATCACGGTGATCACCGCAGAACTCGGCCCCGGCCAGTTCGAGATCAACTTCGGCCACTTGGACGATGGCCTGCGCGCTGCCGACTGGGCCGCCCTGTTCTGCCGCAGCACCCGTGGCGTGGCGCTCAAGCACGGCTACCGCGCCAGCTTCATGGCCAAACCCTACCTGCAATTCCCCGGCAGCGGCATGCATGTGCATGTCAGCCTGTACGACGGCGCCGGCAACAACATACTCGCGGCCCATCAACAGCAACCCCTGCGCCACGCCGTGGCCGGCTGCCTGGAGTTGCTGCCGCACTGCATGCCGATCTTCTCGCCGAACCACAACGCCTTCCGCCGCCTGGGCGGTACGGTCAACGCCGCCACCCGTGCCAGCTGGGGCTTCGAAGACCGCGATGCGTGCGTACGCATCCCCGAGTCCGACCCGCGCAACCTGCGTATCGAACACCGCCTGGCCAGCGCCGATGCCAACCCGTACCTGGTGTTGGCGGCGATTCTGGTGGGGTTGGAGCATGGGCTTGACGCCAAGCGCGAACCCATCGCCCCACTGAACGACGACCGCAACAGCGGCACCGACTTCCCCCTGGAAATGCTCGAGGCCGTGCGCGCCATGCAACATCAAGCGGTATTGCGCGATAAGCTGGGCGCGGAATTTGTCGACGTGTACTGCGAGAACAAACGCCAGGACCACTTGGCGTTTCAGCAGGAGATCAACGCACGGGAATACCGCTGGTTTCTCTAACCCCCCATGGAATCACCGATGACCGACCAAAGCGCCCCGGCCCTCAAGGAAATCTTCAACGCCGAACGCCTGCAACACATCGCCACCGAGATGACGGCGGTGTACCCGGCGTTCGACGCCCAGGGCTTTCTCCAGCACGCCAAGGCCGGGCTGGCCGAGTTGTCGGTGATGCAGCGCGTGGCGCGGGTCAGCGACAGCCTGCATGCGGTGATCCCGCTGGATTACCCACAGACTCTCACGCTGCTCTATGCCCTCGCGCCGCGCTTGAACAGCGGCTTTGTCAGCCTGTTCCTGCCGCACTACGTGGCGAGTCATGGCCGGGATGACTTCGAGCGCTCCATGGCCGCGCTCAAATATTTCACCACCTTTGGCTCCGCCGAATTCGCGATCCGGCACTTCTTGCTGCACGACTTCCAACGCACCCTGGCGGTGATGCAACAGTGGTCGCTGGATGACAACGAACACGTGCGCCGCCTCGCCAGCGAAGGCTCGCGACCGCGCCTGCCGTGGTCATTCCGCCTGGCCGACGTGCAGGCCACCCCCGCGCTGTGCGCGTCGATCCTCGACAACCTCAAGGCCGACAGCAGCCTCTACGTGCGCAAGTCCGTGGCCAACCACCTCAACGACATCACCAAGGACCACCCCGATTGGGTCCTCAGCCTGATCGAAGGCTGGTCGCTGGATAACCCGCACACTGCCTGGATCGCCCGCCATGCACTGCGCAGCCTGATCAAGCAGGGCAACACCCGCGCGCTGACGATCATCGGCGCGGGAGCCAAGGCCGAGGTCAAGATTCATCACCTGCGCGTCACGCCGGCGGTGATCACACTGGGGGAGCGGATCAACCTGACCTTCAGCCTCGAATCCACCGCCGCCGCACCTCAAAAACTGGTGGTGGACTACGCCATCGACTACGTAAAAAGCGCCGGCCACCGTGCGGCCAAAGTATTCAAGCTCAAGGCCTTTACCCTTGGCGCAGGCGAGCAGCAGCACATCAGCCGCGAACAACATATCCGTGAACTGACCACGCGCAAGCACTACCCGGGCAAGCACGCGGTGCATGTGCTGGTGAATGGAGAACGGCTGGGCAGCGCGGAATTCGTCTTGCGCGATTGACTCAGTTCAAGCAACACCACATTTAGATCTCCATAGATCAGATAGACCCTGAGCTGCTTTTGCTCTGCTCTTGCTCTTGCTTGGCCTTATAGCCGACCTGATCTTGGAAGCTGAATCCGGTCAAAAATGTGGGAGGGGGCTTGCCCCCGATAGCGCTGCTTCAGTCATGCATGTTTTGGCTGACACACTGCTATCGGGGGCAAGCCCCCCCACATTTGGATCCCCATAGATCAGATAGACCCTGATCTGCTTTTGCTCTGTTCTTGCTCTTGCTTGGCCTTATAGCCGACCCGATCTTGGAAGCTGAATCCGGTCAAAAGTGTGGGAGGGGGCTTGCCCCCGATAGCGCGGCTTCAGTCATGCATGTTTTGGCTGACACACTGCTATCGGGGGCAAGCCCCCTCCCACATTTTTGATCCAGGTTCTTCAGGTGGACCCGCCGAGCAACAGTGCCTGCTCCCGCGCGCACAACTCCACCACGTAATCCCACAACACCCGCAGCCGCACCGACTTGTGCAGTTCCCGGCGCGAGCTGATCCAATAGCTGCGCTGAATCCCCTCCCCCGGCAACAACGCCACCAGGTCCGGATCACCGGCCGCCATGAAGCACGGCAACACCGCAATCCCCAGCCCGGAACGCGCCGCCTGGTGCTGGGCGATCACGCTGGTGCTGTGGAACACCACTTTGGGGTTGCGGCAGAAGCTGCTGAGCAGTTTCAGTTCCTGGCTGAACAGCAGATCGTCGACGTAATCGATCCAGGCATGGGCGGCGAGGTCTTCGCGTTTTTCAATCGGCGGGGTGCGCGCCAGATACGCGCGGCTGGCATAGAGCGCCAGGCGGTAGTCGGTGAGTTTGCGCGTGACCAGTTGATCGACGCTGGGACGTTCGAGGTGGATGCTGATTTCGGCTTCGCGGTTGAGGATGCTGACGAAACGCGGCACGGCCACCAGCTCCACTTCCAACCCCGGATAGCGCTCGAACAGCCCGCCCATGCGGCTGGCGAGGAACATCACCCCCAGCCCTTCGGCCACGCCCAGGCGGATCTTGCCCAGGGGCGCGGCGGTGTGGGTCAGTTCGTCTTCGGCCAGCAGCGCGACGTTTTCCATGGCTTCGGCGTGTTTGAGCAGGGCCTCGCCGGACGGCGTCAACTCATAGCCGTGGGCGTGCTGCACGAACAACGCGGTGCCGAGGCTTTTCTCGATCGCCTCGATATGCCGCGCCACGGTGGCGTGGGTGGTTTTCAGGCGTTGCGCGGCGGTGAGCAGGCGGCCGCTGCGCTGCAACTCAAGAAAAAACCGCAGGTCATTCCAGTCGAACATAGCGCCTCCAATCCGTGAGCCTGGACCGCACTGTTTAAAAACGCACAGCCACTGGGTAAAAACTAACATTTTTAAGACGAAAACTAACAACTAGGATGGAGCCAATAAGAAAAACAAGCGAGACCTCAGATGCCCACTGCAACTGCTGAATACGATTACATCGTCGTAGGCGCCGGCCCCGCAGGCTGCCTGCTGGCCAATCGACTGTCCGCCAACCCCGCCCACCGTGTGCTGTTGCTTGAAGCCGGTGGTCGCGACAATTACCCCTGGATTCACATCCCCGTCGGCTACCTGTTCTGCATCGGCAACCCACGCACCGACTGGTGCTTCAAGACCGAAGCCCAGGCCGGCCTGCAAGGCCGCGCCCTGAGTTACCCGCGGGGCAAGGTGCTCGGCGGTTGTTCGTCGATCAACGGCATGATCTACATGCGCGGCCAGGCTCAGGACTACGACGGCTGGGCGGCGGCAGGCAACCCGGGCTGGGCGTGGGAAGACGTGCTGCCGCTGTTCAAGCACAGCGAAAACCATTTTGCTGGCGGTTCGGCATTTCACGGCGACGGCGGCGAGTGGCGCGTCGAGCAACAGCGATTGCATTGGCCGATCCTGGATGCCTTTCGCGAGGCCGCGGCGCAAAGCGGCATCGCCAACGTCAGCGACTTCAACCAGGGCGATAACGAAGGCTGCGGTTACTTTCAGGTCAACCAGAAGGCCGGCGTCCGCTGGAATGCGGCCAAGGCGTTCCTCAAACCGATCCGCCATCGGCCGAACCTGACGGTATTGACCGAAGTCGAAGTCGACCGCGTGTTGCTGGAAAACGGCCGCGCATCGGCAGTGGTCGGGCGTCAGCACGGCCAGTCGCTCCGTTGGAAGGCCCGTAAGGAAATCGTGTTGTGTGCTGGCGCCGTGGGTTCGCCCGGCATTTTGCAGCGTTCGGGGATTGGCCCCGCCAACGTGCTCAAGTCGCTCGGCATCAATGTGTTGCATGAACTGCCGGGGGTTGGCGGCAACCTGCAGGACCACCTGCAACTGCGGCTGATCTACAAGCTGGAAAACGCGCGCACCCTGAACCAGATCGCGGGCAGCGTGTGGGGCAAAATGGGCATGGGCCTGCGTTACCTGTATGACCGCAGCGGCCCGCTGTCGATGGCGCCCAGCCAGCTCGGTGCGTTTGCCCGCTCGGGCCCGGAACAAACCTCGGCCAACCTTGAATACCATGTGCAGCCGCTGTCCCTGGAGCGCTTCGGCGAGCCGTTGCACGCGTTCCCGGCGTTTACCGCGTCGGTCTGTGACCTGCGCCCGCAAAGCCGCGGGCGTATCGATATTCGCTCGGCCAACCCGGCGGATGCGCCGTTGATCCAGCCCAATTACCTCAGCCATCCGCAAGACCTGCGGGTGGCCGCCGACGCGATTCGCCTGACTCGACGGATCGTCGCCGCGCCGGCCCTGAGCCCGTTCAAACCGGTGGAATACTTGCCCGGCGATGCGCTGCAAACCGAAGAGCAACTGCACGAAGCCGCGGCGCGCATCGGCACGACGATCTTCCATCCGGTGGGCACCTGCCGCATGGGCAGTGACCAGGACGCGGTGGTCGACGCGCAGTTGCGGGTGCATGGCGTGCCGGGGCTGCGCATCGCCGATGCCTCGATCATGCCCCGCATCACATCCGGCAATACCTGCTCACCGACGCTGATGATCGCGGAGAAAGCCGCGCAACTGATCCTTTCACCGAACACTGTAGGAGCGAGCTTGCCCGCGAAAAACACAAAGGCGCCGCGTTCATCCAGATTTCCCGCGTAATCGTTGGCGATTTTCGCGAGCAAGCGCGCGCCTACAGAGGAACGGAAAACAGACCGGCGCTGAGGTTGGCGCCGACAGTGGAACAACAATAAATAATCACTGTGAGGGATACCCCATGTCAGAACATGCTCAAACCCTGGGCTCGGCGGTCAGCACGAGCACCGTCAGCGAATCGAGAAAAGTCATCTTCGCCTCGTCCCTGGGGACGGTATTCGAGTGGTATGACTTCTTCCTCTATGGCGCCCTCGCGGCGGTGATCAGCAAACAGTTCTTTGCCGGGGTCAACGACACCACGGCGTTTATCTTTGCCTTGATGGCCTTCGCGGCCGGCTTTGTGGTGCGCCCGTTCGGCGCGCTGGTGTTTGGCCGCCTGGGCGACATGATCGGGCGCAAGTACACCTTCCTCGTGACCATTATCCTGATGGGTGTGGCGACGTTCTGTGTCGGCCTGCTGCCGACGTATGCCAGCATCGGCATTGCCGCGCCGGTCATCCTGATCGCCCTGCGCATGCTGCAAGGCCTGGCGTTGGGCGGCGAGTACGGCGGCGCGGCGACCTATGTCGCCGAACACGCCCCCGCCGGCAAGCGCGGCCTGCACACCAGCTGGATTCAATCCACCGCCACCCTGGGGTTGCTGTTGTCATTGCTGGTGGTGCTGGCCTGCCGCTACTTCACTGGCGATCAGTTCGAAGTGTGGGGCTGGCGCATTCCGTTCCTGTTTTCCATCGTGCTGCTGGGCATTTCCACCTGGATCCGCATGAGCCTGCATGAATCGCCGGCGTTCCTGAAAATGAAGGAGGAAGGCAAGGCCAGCAAGGCGCCGATCCGCGAGTCCTTCGGCAAGTGGGAAAACCTCAAGGTGGTGCTGATTGCGCTGTTCAGCATCAACGGCGGGCAAGCGGTGACCTTTTACGCGGCGCAGTTCTATGTGCTGTTCTTCCTCACGCAGTTCCTGAAGATGGACCCGGCCCTGGCCAATATGCTGCTGATCATCAGCGTGGTGATTGGCGCACCGTTCTTTATCTTCTTCGGCTGGCTGTCGGACAAGATCGGGCGCAAACCGGTGCTGATGCTCGGCCTGCTGCTGGCGACCGCGCTGTACTTCCCGATCTTCAAGGGCCTGGCGCACTACACCAACCCGGCGATGGACCAGGCCAGTCGCCAGGCGCCGATCACCGTGCTGGCCGACCCGGCCACCTGCACCTTCCAGTTCGACCCGGTGGGCAAGGCGCGTTTTGACAGCCCGTGCGACAAGGTCAAGACCTTCCTGGTCAAGCAAGGCCTGCCCTACAGCAGCGCCGCCGCCCCCGCAGGCAGCCCGGTGCAGGTGAGTGTGGGCGACGTGCACATCGATGGCTTTGACGAGTCGGCCCTGCGCGCCGCCGTGACCCTGGCCGGCTACCCGACATCGGCGGATGTGGCGCAGGTCAACAAGGTGATGGTGGTGGTGCTGATCGTGGTGCTGATCCTGATCGCGGCCATGTGCTACGGCCCGCTGGCGGCGTTGATGGTGGAACTGTTCCCGACACGCATCCGCTACACCTCGATGTCCCTGCCCTATCACATCGGCAACGGCTGGTTTGGCGGCTTCCTGCCGACCGTGTCGTTTGCCCTGGTGGTGTACACCGGCGATATCTTCTATGGCTTGTGGTATCCGGTGGTCGTGACCGGGGTGAGCCTGGTTGTCGGGATGTTCTGCCTCAAGGAAACGCGGCATGTGGATATCGACAACAACTGACCCGACCACCTGAACACCGCAGGTCCCCTGTGGGAGGGAGCAAGCCCCCTCCCACATCTGCTCTGCGGCGCCACACAAATTGCTGTACATCCATACAGATAATGGTTGCTCAAATCCCTCGGACTACGCATCCTGCAAGGCATCAACCCGATCTGATGTGATGACCATGCGGCTGTTCCTCTGTGAAAAACCCTCCCAGGCCAAGGATATTGCGGCCGTGCTCGGCGCCACGCGCCGTGGCGACGGTTGCTGGCTGGGCAACGGGGTGACCGTCACCTGGTGCATCGGCCACCTGCTGGAAACCGCCCCGCCCGACGCCTACGACGCCAAGTACAAGCGCTGGGTGCTCGCCGACCTGCCGATCGTCCCGGACAAATGGAAGATGCGGGTCAAGCCCAAGACCGCCGCCCAGTTCAAGGCGGTCAAGCGCCTGCTGGGGGAAGCCTTGGAACTGGTGATCGCCACCGACGCCGACCGCGAGGGCGAAATGATCGCCCGCGAGCTGGTGGAACATTGCCGCTATCGCGGGCCGATCCAACGCCTGTGGCTGTCGGCGCTGGACGACGCCTCCATCCGCAAGGCCCTGGCCGCGCTCAAACCCGGCGCCGAGACCTTCAGCCTGTACCACTCGGCCCTCGGCCGTTCCCGCGCCGACTGGCTGATCGGCATGAACATGAGCCGCCTGTTTACCTTGCTCGGCCGCCAATCCGGTTACCAAGGCGTGCTGCCGGTGGGCCGGGTGCAAACCCCGACCCTGCGCCTGGTGGTCGACCGCGACCGCAGCATCGCCGATTTCGTACCGGTGGCCTACTGGGCCATCGACGTCGACCTGCGCCACGCGCACATGACCTTCACCGCCCAATGGCGCGCCGTCGACGATGCCTGTGACGACCAAGGCCGCTGCCTCAACCCGCAACTCGCCCGGGACGCCGCCGACGCCATGACCCACGCCGCCAGTGCGCGGCTGGTGAAGTTGCGCACCGAACGCATGCGCGAGGTCGCGCCCCTGCCCTTCGACCTGGGGACGTTGCAGGAAATCTGCTCGAAGAAGCTCGGTCTCGGCGCCCAGGAAACCCTGGACATCGCCCAATCGCTGTACGAAACCCACAAGGCCATCACCTACCCGCGCAGCGATTGCGGCTACCTGCCATTGAGTCAGCATGGCGACGCGGCGAAGATCCTTGCCGCCCTGGGCCGGGCCGACGCGGCCGTCAACGAACTGATGCCGCATCTCGATCCCCAGCGCCGCTCGCGGGCGTGGAACGACGCCAAGGTCAGCGCCCACCACGGCATCATTCCCACCGGCGCCGGCAAGGATGCCGGGCAACTCACCGGCAAGCATCGGGCGGTCTACACACTGATTCGCGCGCGCTACCTGGCGCAGTTTCTGCCCAACCATGAATACGACCGCACCCAGGCGGATTTCGACTGCGCCGGCCAAGCGCTGCGCGCGGTAGGCAAAGTCGTCATCGAGCCAGGCTGGAAACGCGCGCTGCCCGAAGCCCTTGCACCCGCCAAAGGCCGTGAGGCGCCAGTGCCGCAAGCCCTGCCGGCGCTGGTGCAGGGCCAGGATTACGCCGTTGCCAAGGTCAACCTCAAGGACCTGTGGACCCAGCCGCCCAAACCCTTCACCGAGGGCGACCTGATCAAGGCGATGAAAAACGTCGCCAAGCTGGTGGAAGACCCGTTGCTCAAGCAAAAGCTCAAGGACACCACCGGCATCGGCACCGAAGCCACCCGCGCCGGGATCATCCAGGGCCTGCTGGACCGAGGCTACCTGGTGAAGAACGGCAAGGCCCTCTCGGCCACCCCGGCGGCGTTCAGCCTGATCGATGCGGTGCCGCGCGCCATCGCCGACCCGGGCACCACGGCGATCTGGGAACAGGCGCTGGACATGGTGCAAAGCGGCGAAATGAGCCTGGAAGAATTCGTCGCCAAGCAAGCGGCCTGGATGAGCAAGCAAGTGGCCCGCTGCAACGGTATGCGTATGACCATCACCGGCCCCGCCAGCCCGGCAGGCCGCGGCGCCACCCCGTGGAAGAAGAAACGCACGGCCGCGCCCCGCAAGACGGCGGCCAGCCCAAAGCGGGCGAAAAAGCCGACAAGTACCGGGTAAACCATGAATAAATCCGGCGGATGACGTTTTTCGACAGTTTTAACGCCGCTTTGGTCCTTGCTCCGGCGCCGGCCGTCTAGGATTCTGTAGGGGATTGCTGACTTCCTAACAACAACACCGGAGTGGCCACCATGAAAACCGTCTCAGAAGTACTCAAAGCCAAAGACAAGCAAAACCAGGAAGTCCACACCATTGAATGGGACCACACCGTATTCGAAGCGTTGGTGGTGATGTCATCGAAAAATGTCGGGGCCTTGCCGGTCGTCAAGCAGGGTGAGGTGGTTGGCATCATCAGCGAGCGCGATTACGCACGGAAGCTGATACTCAAAGGCCTTTCTTCCGTCACCACCAAAGTCCACGAGGTCATGAGCTCTCCAGTCATCACGGTCGATGCCCACAAGACAGTCGAAGCCTGCATGAACATCATGACCGACAGTCACCTGCGCCACCTACCGGTGGTCGTCGACGGAAAACTGCTGGGCCTGCTCTCCATCGGTGACCTGGTCAAGGAAGCCATTGCCGAACAAGCCAACCTGATCAAGCAACTGGAGCAATACATTCGCGGCGAATAGGAGAGCCCATGCTCGAACATCAAGAAGACCACCTCGACACTCTGCACCGGGCCATGGCCGCACGGCGTTTTCTGGTGCTGACCGGGGCGGGGATCAGCACGTCATCAGGTATCCCGGATTATCGGGACAGCGAAGGCGTGCGCCGAGGCAAGGCGCCGATGATGTACCAGGAGTTCCTGGCCACCCCGCAAGCGCGGCGCCGTTATTGGGCACGGGCGATGCTGGGTTGGCCACGGGTACGGATTGCGCAGCCGAACCAGGCCCACCTGGCGCTGGCCGCCTTGCAACATCGCCAGCGTATCAGCGGGTTGATCACACAAAACGTCGACACGCTGCATGACCAGGCCGGTAGTGAGGATGTGATCGAGCTGCATGGCAGCTTGCATCGCGTGCTATGCCTGGATTGCCATCGGCCCAGCGCACGCGATGTGATCCAACGGTTGATGGAGGCCGAGAACCCGTACCTGGCAGGCGTCGACGCCGTGCAGGCACCCGACGGCGATACGCTGCTCGACGCAGCGTTTGAACAACGCTTTCGCGTGCCCCGCTGCCCCCATTGCGACGGTGAACGGCTCAAACCGGACGTCGTGTTCTTCGGCGAAAACGTTGCCCAGGCCACCGCCGCCAGGGCGATGGCGGCGGTGGAACACGCCGAGGGGCTGTTAGTGGTGGGGTCGTCGCTGATGGCCTACTCGGCGTTTCGCCTGTGCAAGGCGATGGTCGAGCAAGGCAAACCGGTGATTGCCATCAATCTGGGCAAGACCCGTGGGGATGAGTTGTTGCAACTGAAGATCGCGGCATCCTGCGAGCGGTTGTTGCCGCTATTGGCAGAGCGCCTGGGATAGCCAGGGCACTGCCCCTCAAAAATCAGCGGGAGACCCGGGCAGGCCAACGAACTGCAGCGACCCACCGCACAAAAAATGACGCCTGAGTCACACCTCCTCGCATGCCCCCGTCCCCACGGCGATTTATGTAGTGATCAAAAATAATCACTACATAACCGTTGACGTAACCTTTTTGTCCTTGCATGATCTAGACGTCTCCCGGATCGGGAGCGTTGGTAACAAGCGTTTTGAACAAGCTCGTCTGACCGCCGAGCTGTTTCTTCCGGATGTGCACTGCCCACAAGGCAGATTGATGAAGCTGACCGACCCGAAGGGTTCGGTACAAGGAGCTCAAACGCTGCTTGTCTTCGTTATGAAACCATTGCGTAGCAGTTCATCAGCAAGACTACATGCATCAGGTTCAAGACCCTGCCCGTATTCGGCAGACCGTCACTGACGCCCGGTTTTCGGAACCGGAGACAACTAAGCAGTTTTAACGAATCAATTGATAGATCGCCAACTGGTCAAGGGGCTTACACATGAATCTGAACAACCAACCAACTATCGAAGAATTGGCTGAGATGTTCGCAGCGCAGAAAGACACACTCGACGACCATATCCTGTGGATTGGCAAATCGGGCAAAGTCCAAATTGACTGCCTGGCGCCCCACACCGAAGAAGCCGAGTTCGACAAAAACAACCGTGAACTGGCGGCGCGCCTGAAGATGTACCGCCGTGGCCAGGGTTATGTCGGCAAGAAAGCGGCGGCCGATCGCAATTTCATCGAGCAAGTGTTCGACACACTTAACCACGCGTGGGAGTCTTTCAAAGACAACTCGCAAGTTAAAGTAATCGACCGCTACTACTAAGTACTTCTCAACTAATGTGGGAACTGGCTTGCCAGTTCCCACATTTTTTTATGCAATTTCAAAAGTTGGGGTAACGCCCTTTCCCCGCTTCATCGCGGAAAATATCAAACAACACCTGTGCCGCCGCCGACAGTTCATGCCCCGGTTTGGTCAACACACCAATCGGCCGCTCGATCACCGGATCGGTCAAGGTGATGCAATGGGCGCCCGCCTCCTGCATCTGCTGCGCACATAATGCCGGTACGGCGCTGACCCCCAGGCCACTGGCAACCATCTTGCCCACCGTCGCCAATTGATGACTCTCCAGCGCCACCGGCAATTTCATCTGCAAGGCACCCAGATGCTCCTCCAGCATCACCCGTACCGTCGAGGGTCGTTGCAGGGCAATGAACGGTTGTTCCAACAGGCTTTTCCAGTCGATTTCAGCACGCAGTGCCAAGGGTGAATCCATGGGCACCACGGCAATGAAGCGGTCCAGGTATAACGGCGTAAACGCCAGCGACGACCCCTCGGACGGTTCGAACGCCACGCCCAACTCGACCTGGCGATCACGGACCATTTCCAGCACCTGTTCGTTGATCAGGTCATGCACCGTCACGTTCACATGGGGGTAACGCGCGCGGAATATCTTCAGGATCGGCGGCAGCAGGTTGCCCGCAAACGACGGCATCGCCGCCACCGTTACGCGCCCGCGCTGCAGGGTGAAGCGCTGGCGCAGTTCATCCTCGGCGTTGTCCCAATCGGCAATCAGCCGACGCGCCAGCGGCAATAAGGATTCCCCTTCAGGGGTCAGCGCGACATTCCGCGTATTGCGGCTGAACAAGCGCCCGCCCAGCCCTTCTTCCAGGCCTTTGATGGTCAGGCTCAGCGCCGACTGAGAGAGGTGCAGGCGCTCGCAGGCGGCGGCAAAACTCAGGCTTTGCGCCACAGCCAAAAAGGCACGCATCTGTTTGACGGTCATGACATTACTCCGGACGACGGCTCGACTATGCAGTTTTTTAAATCAATCAACCTTAAAAAACAACTTAACAAATCAATCCGTCGGCGCAACACTCGAGGCATTGGCTGGCCCACTAACAATAAAAGAGGTGCATATGGCAGGTTTCGATAAACGCGTGGCGTCCTATGAAGAAGCCCTCGCAGGCCTGGAAGATGGCATGACCGTACTCGCTGGCGGCTTTGGCCTGTGCGGCATTCCGGAAAACCTCATCGCCGAGATCAAGCGCAAAGGCACCCGCGACCTGACCGTGGTTTCCAATAACTGCGGCGTCGACGGCTTTGGCCTGGGCGTGCTGCTGGAACAAAAGCAGATCCGCAAAGTGATCGCGTCTTATGTGGGCGAAAACGCCCTGTTCGAGAAGCAACTGCTCAGCGGCGAAATCGAAGTGGTGCTCACCCCCCAAGGCACCCTGGCGGAAAAAATGCGCGCCGGCGGTGCTGGCATTCCGGCCTTCTTCACCGCCACCGGCGTCGGCACCCCGGTGGCCGAAGGCAAGGAAACCCGCGAATTCAACGGTCGCCCGTACCTGATGGAAGAATCCATCACCGGTGACTTCGCCATCGTCAAAGGCTGGAAAGCCGACCACTTCGGCAACGTCATCTACCGCCACACCGCCCAGAACTTCAACCCGCTGGCCGCCACCGCCGGCAAGATCACCGTGGTCGAAGTCGAGGAAATCGTCGAACCGGGCGAGCTGGAACCGTCGCAGATCCACACCCCTGGCATCTACGTCGACCGGATCATCTGCGGCACCTTCGAGAAGCGCATCGAACAGCGCACCGTCCGCAAATAATCCCTCCAGCCCGAAGAGAACAAGAGGAACAGCACAATGGCTCTCACCCGCGAACAAATGGCTCAACGCGTCGCCCGCGAAATGCAGGACGGTTTCTACGTCAACCTGGGCATCGGCATTCCGACCCTGGTGGCCAACTACATCCCGGAAGGCATGGAAGTGATGCTGCAATCGGAAAACGGCCTGCTCGGCATGGGCCCGTTTCCCACCGAAGACACCATCGATGCCGACATGATCAACGCCGGCAAACAAACCGTGACCGCGCGCATCGGCGCCTCGATCTTCTCCTCCGCCGAGTCCTTCGCAATGATTCGCGGCGGCCATGTCGACCTCACCGTGCTCGGCGCGTTTGAAGTGGACGTACAGGGCAACATCGCCTCGTGGATGATCCCGGGCAAGCTGGTCAAGGGCATGGGCGGCGCCATGGACCTGGTGGCCGGCGCGGAAAACATCATCGTGATCATGACCCACGCCTCCAAGGACGGTGAGTCCAAATTGCTCAGCCAATGCACCCTGCCGCTGACCGGTGCCCACTGCATCAAGCGTGTGCTGACGGACCTTGCATACCTGGAAATCGACAACGGCGCCTTTATCCTAAAGGAGCGTGCCCCAGGGGTCAGTATTGAAGAGATTGTCAGCAAGACAGCCGGTAAACTAATCGTCCCCGACCACGTTCCAGAAATGCAATTCCAGTGAGGACACATTCCATGCAAGACGTTGTGATTGTTGCTGCCACACGTACCGCCGTAGGCAGTTTTCAAGGATCGCTCGCGAGCATCCCGGCACCGGAGTTGGGCGCTGCCGTAATCCGTCGCCTGCTGGAGCAGACCGGCCTCGACCCGGCCCAGGTGGATGAAGTGATCCTCGGCCACGTACTCACCGCAGGCTCAGGCCAGAACCCGGCGCGCCAGGCGTCGATCCTCGCCGGCTTGCCCCATGCCGTACCCGCGATGACCTTGAACAAGGTCTGTGGTTCGGGCCTCAAGGCCCTGCACCTGGGCGCCCAGGCCATCCGTTGTGGCGATGCCGACGTGATCATCGCCGGCGGCATGGAGAACATGAGCCTGGCCCCCTACGTATTACCTGGTGCGCGCACCGGTTTGCGCATGGGCCACGCCAAGATGATCGACAGCATGATCACCGACGGCCTGTGGGATGCATTCAACGACTACCACATGGGCATCACCGCCGAGAACCTGGTGGACAAGTACGGCATCAGCCGTGAAGCCCAGGACGCCTTCGCCGCCGCGTCCCAGCAAAAAGCCGCCGCCGCCATCGAAGCCGGCCGCTTTGCCGATGAGATCACGCCGATTCTGATCCCGCAGCGCAAGGGCGACCCGGTGGCCTTCGCCGTGGATGAACAACCGCGCGCCGGCACCACCGCCGAGTCGTTGGCCAAACTCAAACCCGCGTTCAAGAAAGACGGCAGCGTCACTGCGGGCAACGCGTCCAGCCTCAACGACGGCGCCGCCGCGGTGCTGCTGATGAGCGCCGACAAGGCCAAGGCCCTTGGCCTGCCCGTTCTGGCGCGTATCGCCAGCTACGCCAATGCCGGCGTCGACCCGGCCATCATGGGCATCGGCCCGGTCGCGGCCACCCGCCGCTGCCTGGACAAAGCCGGCTGGAGCGTCGGCGACCTGGACCTGGTCGAAGCCAACGAAGCCTTTGCCGCGCAATCCCTGGCGGTGGCCAAAGAGCTGGAATGGGACGCCGACAAAGTCAACGTCAACGGCGGCGCGATTGCCATTGGCCACCCGATCGGCGCATCAGGCTGCCGCATACTGGTGACCCTGCTGCACGAAATGATCAAACGCGACGCCAAAAAAGGCCTGGCGACACTGTGCATCGGTGGCGGCCAAGGCGTAGCCCTGGCCCTTGAGCGCAGCTGATTCAAGAGCAACACACGAAAAGGCCCGGTTCCACGAAAAACCGGGCTTTTTTTCGTCTGTCAGTCCGCACGCGGCACCGCAAACACCGCGTTCGCCCGCGCCACGACTTTCTCCTCCACCTGCAGACTCACCGTGGCAAACGCCATTTGCCGGCCACGCTTGTGATGCTCCAGTCGTACCACGATCCACTCCCCCACTTGCACCGCGCCCAGGTAATCGACAGTCATGCTCGCGGTAATCAACGGCAATGGCAGCTCACTGGAAAACGCCATCGCGTAGCCCATGCCGATATCCGCCAGGGTCGCCAACACCCCGCCATGCACCGTGCCGCGGCCATTGGCATGACGGTTGTCGGCGCGCAGGCCGATTTCCAGTTGCAGACCTTCACCCCGGCAATACGCCGGGCCCAACAAGTCGAGCAGCGGGCTGCTGCGCGGCAGTGAGACAAAACCTTCGGGCACGGCGTGAGCGATCATCGCGGAGTCTTCCTTGGAGTCAGGCATGAGGTGTACCCCAGGCCCCACACGGCGACCATTACCATCAGCCGCACATATCCTCTGCAATGCCTGGGGCTGATTCGCCAACCCCGCTCAGGACCGGCCTCAGCGCTTCATACAGCGCTGATAACGCTCATCCACCCGCTGGGCGAACCAGGCAGTGGTCAGGTTGCGGGTGATCTTCGGACTCTTGAGCACGATGCCCGGCAGGATCGCCCGCGGCAGCGGTTTGCCGGCCGCCGTGTCGGCCAGGGCAAACACGCGGGTGTAGAGCGTGGTCTGCTCAAAATCCAACTGTTCGCCCTGCTCCAGCTGACTGCGGATGCTGGGGTTGCGCATGTCCAGCCGGGCGCCGAGGGAACGCACTGCCAATTCGGTGCTGCCGGGCAGCAGCGAGCCGTAGCGGATCAAATCCCCGTCCAGCGCCAACTCGGTGCCTGAGACGCGGCTGACGGCGGCCTGGAACGCGGCGTTGCGGCTGGCGTACCAACCGGCGTTGAAGTCGGCAAACCGGTACAGCGGCCGATCATAACTCACTGGGTAACCAAGCAAATGGGCGATGCCAAAGTACATGCCGCCACGTCGCGTGAACACTTCCCGACGGATCGTGCCGTCTACCGTGTAGGGATAACCCCGCGCCTGCTTCTGCGCAAAGTCGATACTGACTTGCATCGGGCCGGCGGTGTGTACCGGGTTGAAGCCGCCAAACAGCGTATTACCCAAGGGCACCATGCTGATGAAGTCATCGAAGATCCCGCTCAAGTCTTTCTCCGTGCGGGCGGCATTCAAGCGATCGGCGTAGGACTTACCAGTGGGCGAACGCAGTTGCAGTGCCGTGCGGACCAACACCGCCGGCACATGCACCTTACCGGCACGGCGCAGGATTTCATCCTGGGCGATCTTGCCCATGTTCGGCACAGGTGGGTCGACCTGGTAAGTGGACTCTTGCTCAGTCACCGCCAGCACGGCGCAGATGTTTTCGGTACTCGGGTAGATGTGCTGGGTGTCGAAAGCGGTGTAGATATCCTGGGCCCAACCGTTGCGATCGGCGACCTTGGCGGGCAGCAAACGCACGATCTGCGCCTTGACCTCAGCTTCACTGCGCTCCGGCTGTTGCGGGCCACGTGCGGTCGAGCAACCGGCCAGCACCAGCAAGGGCGTGAGACACAGGATCAGGCGGCGTAGGTGCATGGGCTTCCTTGAGGGGCGATGGGCCGGGCGATGCAGATATCGACCGATAAGTCTAACGCGGGTTCGCCCTGTGGCCCCCTCGCCAACACAATGCGAATATGACAGGATCTTTCACCGACCATTCGTACAAGGAGTTTGAATGCCATGCTCAGCATGAACTTTCTCATCACCTGCCTGATCGTTGTGCTGATTCCCGGCACCGGCGTGATCTTTACCGTGTCCACGGGGCTCATGGCCGGCAAGCGCGCCAGCGTGTTCGCCGCGCTGGGCTGTACCGCTGGGATCATCCCGCACTTATTGGCATCCATACTCGGCCTTTCCGCCCTGCTGCACACCAGCGCATTGGCATTCGAAGCGCTGAAATTCGCCGGAGCCGCCTACTTGCTGTACCTGGCCTACGCCACGTGGCGCGATCGTTCGGCCTTCGCGGTGAATGACACACCAACGGCAACCACGGCCCGTGGCCTGATGCTGCGCGGGTTTTTGCTGAATATTCTCAACCCCAAGCTGACGATTTTCTTCCTGGCCTTCCTGCCTCAGTTCGTCACACCGGCCAGCACGGCGCCGGCCTTGCAAATGCTGGTGCTGAGCGGCGTGTTCATGGCCATGACGTTTGCGGTGTTTGTGGTGTATGGCCTGCTGGCCAATGTGTTTCGCCGCGCAGTGATCGAGTCACCACGGGTACAGAACTGGCTGCGGCGCAGTTTTGCGGCGGCCTTTGCGGGGTTGGGCTTGAACCTGGCGCTCGCACAGCGCTGAAAAACACTGCAACCCACTGTGGGGACGGGCTTACCCGCCTCACAGGTTGGGCGCTTTAGATCCCTGCCAGCGCCAGGTCCATGGCGAAGTAAGTGAAGATCAGGTCCGCGCCGGCGCGCTTGATCGAACCCAGGGTTTCCCGCACCACGCGGTCCTCATCGATCGCGCCTGCCTGGGCACCGAATTTGATCATCGCGTACTCGCCGCTGACCTGATACGCCGCCACCGGCAGGCGCGAGGCTTCGCGGATGTCGCGGATGATGTCGAGGTAGGCACCGGCCGGTTTGACCATCAGCGCATCCGCGCCTTCCTGCTCGTCCAGCAGCGATTCACGCACGGCTTCGCGGCGGTTCATCGGGTTCATCTGATAGCTTTTGCGGTCGCCCTTGAGCGCGCTGCCACCCGCTTCACGGAACGGGCCGTAGAGGGCCGAAGCGAATTTGGTGGAGTAGGCCATGATCGGAATATGGGTAAAACCGGCGTCATCCAACGCCCGGCGAATCGCCTGAACCTGGCCGTCCATCGCCGCCGACGGCGCGATCACATCGGCACCGGCACGAGCCGCCGCCACGGCTTGCTTGCCGAGGTTGACCAAGGTCGCGTCGTTGTCGACATGGGCGCCATGCATCACACCGCAATGGCCATGATCGGTGTATTCGCAGAAACAGGTGTCGGACATCACGATCATTTCCGGCACGGCGTCCTTGATGATCGAAGACATGCGCGAGACCAGGCCGCGCTCCTTCCAGGTGTCGCTGCCACTGGCGTCCAGGTGGTGGGACACGCCAAAGGTCATCACCGATTTGATCCCGGCGCGGGCATAGCGCTCGATTTCCCCGGCCAGCTTTTTCTCAGGGATGCGCAACACACCCGGCATGCTGGTGATCGGTACGAAGTCGTCGATTTCTTCTTCGACGAAAATCGGCAGCACCAGATCGTTGAGGGTGAACTCGGTTTCCTGGAACAAGCTACGCAACTCCGGGGAGCGGCGCAGACGGCGTGGGCGGGCTTGAGGGAACTGGCTGGTCATGGCTGTCCTGAATAAGGCTAAAAACGTTGGGGCGAAAGCGTATGCCCCCCGACCCCGGCAGCGCAAATGCCAGGCAGGCAATAGTTTATGGCAAGGCCCACAACAATTGCATTGATCTAGAGCTGTAGACGCCCTTCGATGCACACCGCCACAGCACCGCCGACCCAGATCTCATCGCCCTGGCGCTCGATGCGGATACGCCCCGCGCGCCCCATGGCCGTGCCCTGGCTGACCACGTAACAGTTCGGTGCCAGGCCTTCGTCCAACAACCATTGGGCCACCCCGGCATTCAAGCTGCCGGTGGCCGGGTCTTCCGGGGACCCGTCGCCGGCGATGAACGCGCGCACTTCAAAGTGCGTGTCTACAGCGTCGCGTTCGGGATCGCAGGGGGCAATCACGCCCACCGCCAGACCGAGCAACTGCGAGTAATCGGGCTGCAGATCGAGCACCGCCTGGCGGTCGGCCAGCATCACCGCCAGCCAACCTGCGCCGTTGTCCACCCACTGACTGCGCACAATAGCCTCCGGCGCCAGGCCCAACCCCAGCCGCACGCGCTCCAGCAACGCCGCCTCCAGCGGGCCCGAGCGCAACAACGGCGGCGCGATGAACGCCAGCTCATCGCCTTGGCGACGGATACGCACCAGGCCGATTTCGCACTCCTGGATAATTTCCTCCCCTCGCGCAATGCCCCCCGCCTGCAACCATGCATGGCAACTGCCCAGCGTCGGGTGCCCGGCGAACGGTAGCTCCTGCAAGGTGGTGAAGATTCTTACCCGGTAGTCAGCCCGTGGATCGCGGGGCGTGAGTAAAAACGTGGTTTCGCTGAGGTTGGTCCATTTGGCGAAGTCGGCCATCTGTTGCTCGCTGAGGCTGTCGGCCCCCAGCACTACTGCCAGCGGGTTGCCTTTGAGCGACACACTGCTGAAGACATCCAGTTGTTTGAAATCGAAAGTCGGCATGGGCTCAGCTCGGAATGTTCAGGCCACGGATCACTGCCGGACGTGCGACAAAGCCGTCCAGCGCGCGCAGCACATTGGGGAAATCGGCGATGCCGACCAGGTCACCGGATTCGTAGAAACCGATCAGGTTACGGATCCACGGAAACGTCGCGATGTCCGCGATGCTGTAGTCGTCGCCCATGATCCAGGTGCGGCCCAGCAGGCGTTTTTCCAAGACTTCCAGCAAGCGCCGCGACTCGGCGACGTAGCGGTCACGCGGGCGCTTGTCTTCGTAGGCCTTGCCGGCGAACTTGTTGAAGAACCCCACCTGGCCAAACATCGGGCCGATGCCGGACATCTGGAACATCAGCCACTGAATGGTTTCATAACGTGTCGCCGGGTCTTCGGAAAGCAACTGGCTGGTTTTTTCCGCCAGGTACAGCAGGATCGCACCGGACTCGAACAGCGCCAACGGCTGACCGCCGGGGCCGTTAGGGTCGATGATCGCGGGAATCTTGTTGTTGGGGTTCAGCGACAGGAACTCGGGCGACAGCTGGTCCTGGGTCTCGAAGCTGACTTTGTGCGCCTCGTAGGGCAGGCCCAGCTCTTCGAGCATGATCGAGACTTTTACCCCGTTGGGCGTGGGCAGCGAATACAGTTGCAGGCGTTCCGGATGCTGGGCGGGCCATTTGCGGTTGATCGGGAAAGCGGCGAGTGAATTCATCGGGATATCCCTCGGCGGAAACCCCCATGATAATCATCTGTCCGGCATCCTGCATGGGTCATCATTGCGCAACATGCCCTCGCTACTCTCCCCCACGAGCGAACCAAAGTGGCCGAGTGGACTCTTAAGTGCGCTGAACGGTGAATGGAGGCACCCTGTTAATAAGACACGGAACCCGCAGGACGCCGCGTGTGTCACTGGGGCCGGGCTTGTCCGCCTTAATCCGATGCACTGAAGACTCGAGCCCAATGACAATAAAGCCTCTGTGCCTTGCGCAACGCCTCAAACGATATTCATACATCATATTACCGCTGTTGCTGGTCGGCGGCGCCCTCGACCTGACCCTGCAATCGCGCATCAGCCGCGCCGAATCGGTGGACGGCGTGCAAACCCTGGTGTTCCTGCGCCACGGCGAAAAACCCGTCGGCGGCCTGGGCCAACTCAATTGCCAGGGCCTGAACCGTGCGATGAACCTGGCCACCGTACTGCCGGAAAAGTTCGGCAAGGCCAACTTCGTCTTCGCCGCCAACCCGACGCGCAATGTCGAGGAAGGCGAAAAAGATAATTCCTACAGCTACATTCGCCCACTGATGACCATCAGCCCCAGCGCGATCAAGCTCGGCTTGCCGGTGAACATCAAGTTTTCGGCGAATGACACCAGCGCCCTCGCCGACGAACTGGTGGAAAACAAGTACCACAACGCCATCATCTACACCGCCTGGTCCCACGGCTATCTGCCGGAATTGATCAACAAGGTGGCCAGCGAAGCGGTGGGCGAAAAGCACACCATCACCCAAGACTGGTCCGGCAATGACTACGACACGTTGTATGTGTTGACGCTCACCTGGCATAACGGCAAGGCCTCGCTGCTGAGCCGCAACTACAAGCAGGGCCTGAACAACGGCGAACAAACCTGCCCACCGGCGACGCAGGTCAGCGCAGACCTCTGAAGCCTGAGCAATAGAGGCGTATGATGCGCGGCTATTGACTCATCTGCGGATCAACACCATGTCCAACCTCGTCTCCACCCAGCCCAACCGGGGCTGGTCGTTCTGGTGGAAACCAGCGCTGTTCCTGCTGGTCGCCTGCATCGGCCTCTACTACGTGAAGTGGTCGCCCTACTACTTCAAGGCGTTCGTCGCCGCCGACAACCACAGCATCGGCGCGTCGATTCTCAATGACCAGCAAACCTCGCCACTGGCCGCGGCGCTGGCCTACGCCCAGGTGTATTTCCTGGCGATCTGGAAAGCCGCCGTTTTGGCGGTGATCTTGGGCTCGTTGCTGCAAGTGTTGATCCCCCGCGACTGGCTGCTGCGCCTGTTCGGGCGTGCCGGGCTGGGTTCGACCCTGCGCGGCGGGCTGTTCGCGCTGCCCGGAATGATGTGCAGTTGCTGCGCGGCACCGGTGGCGGCAGGCATGCGCCGGCAGCAAGTGTCGGTGGGCGCGGCGCTGGCGTTCTGGATCGCCAACCCGGTGCTGAACCCGGCCACCCTGGTATTCATGGGGTTTGTGCTGGGCTGGGGCTTCACGGCGTTAAGGCTGGTGGCGGGGATTGTGCTGGTGGTGGGCGTGTCCCTGGTGGCCCAGCGCATCGCGCGCCCGGAACAAGTGCCGGAAGCGGCGCTGGGCGCGGTGGCCGAGGCCAGCGTGATCGAGTCGCAACCGTTTTTCAGCCGCTGGTTGCGCACCCTGTGGCAACTGTTCTGGAGCACGATCCCGGTGTATATCCTGGCAGTGCTGGTGTTGGGCGCGGCGCGGGTCTGGCTGTTTCCCCATGTGGATGGGGCGATGGCCGACAGCCTGCTGTGGCTGGTGCCGCTGGCGATTGTCGGCACGCTGTTCGTGATTCCGACCGCCGCGGAGATTCCTATCGTACAAACCATGATGACGCTGGGCATGGGCAGCGGCCCGGCCGTGGCCCTGTTGATGACCCTGCCGAGCGTGAGCCTGCCGTCGCTGCTGATGTTGCGCAAGGATTTCGACGCGCGGGTGCTGGTCACCGTGGCCGGCTTGACCATGCTGGTAGGCGTGGTCTGCGGCTTGATTGGAGCGGCGATTCTGTAAGTGGCAGGCGGGGTTGAGGGCCTTATTGCAGGCAGGCATCAACCTCGCAATGGACCACGCTCGCGCAAATACTCCACCACCGCTGCCTGCTCCCCGACAAACTCGATGCGCGCGCCTTTGCTTTCACGCTGGAAGGCGTACATCGGGTCGTAGTACTCGCGCAGCAACCCTTCGATCCACACCCGGTGCAGGTCCACAGCGCCGCTGTGGGTCTGTTCCGCCAGGGCGTCCTGCAGAATCGCCTGCAACCGCTGGAAACGCTCGCCGCCCAGGCGCTTGTGGATATTGGCCAGGCTCTGGGTCAGGCGCTCGCCAAACAGGACGTAGCCGGTTTCGCCAAATACCGCGATGAATTCAGCGCAAAGGTCGACCACGTAATCGCGCAGGATACGTTCGACCCGGCCTTCGACAGTGTCTTCCAGCCACACCATCGCAAAGGTCTGCATGCCCTTGTGCAACGGCAACGGCAGCGCACAACTGCCGATCATGCGGCTCTCATCCTCGACCACAAACTGCTCGACGCCGCCCGCGCGTTTTTTCAGCAGGTCCACCGCCAGGCGGTTCTCGAAGTCGATGTTGGACGGTTGCACTGTGGCCCGCTTGCCGAAGCTGGAACCGCGATGGTTGGCGTGGCCCTCCAGGTCCAGGGCGTTGCGCAGTTGGCCGAGTACTTCGGTCTTGCCAGTGCCGGTCATGCCGCCCAGCAACACGAAATCACACTCGGCGACCGCCTGTTCGACGGTCTCCAGCAAAAAACCACGCATGGCTTTGTAGCCGCCGCCGACGCGGGGGTACTCGATACCGGCTTCGGTTTTCAGCCATTGCTGCACGATCTGCGAGCGCAGCCCGCCACGAAAGCAGTACAGGTAGCCGTCGGGATTGGCCTGGGCGAACCGCGCCCATTGCTCGATACGCCCGGCCTTGATCGCCCCGGACACCAGTTCGTGTCCGAGCACGATAGCCGCTTGCTGGCCCTGCTGTTTGTAGCAAGTGCCGACCCGCTGACGCTCGTCATCGGTCATCAGTGGCAGGTTGACCACGCCCGGGAACGCGCCCTTGGCGAACTCGACCGGCGCGCGGGTATCCATCATCGGCCGGTCGTTGAGGAAGATGTCGCGGTAGTCGGTGATGTCAGTCGCCATCAAAACACCTCTACCGCGTGGGTCTGTCGCTCAACCAATTCACCGATGGGCTCAAGGGTCAGGCCCAGTTCGCTGGCGACCGCATGAAACTCGGCGTCGCCCGCGGGCGTAACGGCGATCAGCAGGCCGCCGCTGGTCTGCGGGTCACACAGCACGCGCTTGTGCAGCTCCTGCAGGCGCCCGAGCTTGCTCGCGTAGCTGTCGAAGTTGCGCAAGGTGCCGCCCGGCATGCAGCCCTGGTCCAGGTAGTCCTCGATCCCGGGCAGGCGTGGGACTTTGTCGTATTCGATGCGTGCCGTCACGCCGCTGCCGTCAGCCATTTCCACCAAGTGGCCCAAAAGCCCGAAGCCGGTGACGTCGGTCATTGCCGTGACGCCGGCCAGTTTGCCGAAGCGGCTGCCAGGCTTGTTGAGGGTACACATCCAGTCACGAGCCAGGCCGATATCCGCCTCGCGCAATTTGCCCTTCTTTTCGGCAGTGGTCAGGATGCCGATGCCCAGGGGCTTGGTCAGGTACAAACGGCAGCCGACGGTGGCGGTGTCGTTGCGCTTCATATGGCGCTTTTGCACGATGCCGGTCACGGCCAGGCCGAAGATGGGCTCCGGCGCATCGATGGAGTGGCCACCGGCCAGGGGAATGCCAGCCTCGTCGCACACGGAGCGGCCGCCACGGATCACTTCGCGGGCAACCTCAGGCGCCAGGACATTCACCGGCCAGCCCAGAATGGCGATGGCCATCAACGGGTCGCCGCCCATGGCGTAGATGTCGCTGATCGCGTTGGTGGCGGCGATCCGGCCGAAGTCGAACGGGTCATCGACAATCGGCATGAAAAAATCAGTGGTGGAGACCACGCCGCGCTCGTCGTCGATGGCGTACACCGCCGCATCGTCCCGCGAGGCGTTGCCCACCCACAGGTTGGGGTCAAGGTTCTGTGCGCCGCTGCCGGCGAGGATCACTTCCAATACCTGGGGCGAAATCTTGCAGCCACACCCCGCGCCATGGCTGTACTGGGTAAGGCGAATCGGCTCGTTCATGGTGGACCTCAAGCTATCAAGTGCGCGGATTCTAACAGACGGCAAAAAGCCGGCGGGGCTCTTACGAGCACAGCCGGCCTTTTTGGGTTGCTGCGATTACTGGCGGGCGGCCAGCAACCGCTTGTGGCGGTTGCGCCGGGCGATGTTCAAGCACTCGATCGCCGCCGAGAACGCCATGGCCGCATACACGTAGCCTTTTGGCACATGGGCACCGAAGCCTTCGGCGATCAGGGTCATGCCGATCATGATCAGGAAGCCCAGGGCCAGCATCACCACGGTCGGGTTGTCGTGGATGAACTTGGCCAGCGGTTCAGCCGCCACCAGCATCACGATGACCGAGGTCACCACGGCAACGATCATGATCGGCAAATGCTCGGTCATGCCCACGGCGGTGATGATGCTGTCGATGGAGAACACCAGGTCGAGCATCAGGATCTGGCCGATGGCCGCAGCAAAGCCTATGGACACGGCATTGCCGCTGCTGGCCTTCTCTTCAGGCTCCGGGTCCATGCTTTGATGGATCTCGGTGGTTGCCTTCCAGACCAGGAACAGGCCGCCGGCGATGAGGATCATGTCCTTCCACGAAAACGCCTGGCCGAGGATCTCAAACACTGGCGTGGTCAACTGCACGATGAACGCAATGGTGCTCAACAGGCCCAGGCGCAACACCAACGCCATGCTGATGCCGATGCGCCGCGCCTTGGCCCGGTGCTGCTCGGGTAATTTGTTGGTGAGGATCGAGATAAAGATCAGGTTATCGATGCCCAGCACGATTTCCATCACGATCAAGGTCGCCAGTGCGACCCAGGCGGTGGGGCTGGCAGCCAGTTGTACAAGGTAGTCCATAGATCAATCCTGACGTTGTGCTGGGAAATTAGGCTTCTTTACGCGTCGATTCAGACTCGCTTTGCGGCTGATCGTCTTTTTTCTGCGGACTGATCAGGCCTTGGGTCGCTTCACTCAATGCCTGCTCGGCGGCCTTGTGGGTGTCATCGATCACTTGCTTGGCCGATTCGCTGGCCTTGCCCATCACCTGCTGTGCGCTTTTTTCGACCTGATCACAACCGCTGACCACTACTAATGAAAGCGCAAGCAACGATGCCGCGCCCAGAGAATTGAGTTTCATGATGTTTTCCTCATTAGAACCATTGGGTCCAAATAGTGGCCCCTCGATAGCGATGCATTCTATGCAGGGGAACACTTCAGGAAAATTCGTATTTTTCTCGCGTATACTTCGGTTTTAACGAAGTGTAGGCCGGCATGCTCAATTACCGACAATTGCATTACTTCTGGGTGGTGGCCAAGACCGGCAGCATCGTGCGCGCCTGTGAGCAACTGAACCTCACCCCCCAGACCATCAGCGGGCAGATCAGTCTGCTCGAGCAAACCTTCGGTATCGCCCTGTTTCAGCGGGTCGGCCGTCAGCTCGAGCTGACCGAAGCCGGGCGCCAGGCGTTGCCCTATGCCGAGCAGATGTTCCAGACCGGCAACGAGTTGGAGGCGATGTTGCGCGCCCAGCCGAATGAGCAGCAGATTCTGTTTCGGGTCGGGGTGGCGGATGTGGTGCCCAAATCCATCGTCTACCGGCTGATCGCGCCGACCATGGAGCTCAGCGAGCCGATCCGCATCACCTGCCGCGAAGACAAACTCGAACGCCTGCTCGCCGACCTGGCGATCCAGCGCCTCGACCTGGTGATTTCCGACAGCCCCATGCCCACGCATCTGGACATCAAAGGCTACAGCCAGAAGTTGGGTGAATGCGGCATCAGTTTTTTCGCTACCCAAGCATTGGCTGACCGACACCGCGGCGTTTTCCCACAGTGTTTGCAGGGCGCGCCGCTATTGATTCCGGGGGCGGAGACCGTGGTGCGCAGCCGCTTGCTGCGCTGGTTTGCCGAGCAACAGATCCAACCGAAGATCATCGGCGAGTTCGACGACAGTGCCTTGATGCAGGCATTCGGCCAATCCGGCAGCGGGATCTTTATCGCCCCCAGCGTGATCGCCGATGAGGTGGTGCGCCAGTACGGCGTCGCGCTGATTGGCCAGACCGAGGCAGTGACCGAATCGTTCTATGCGATTTCGGTGGAACGCAAGGTCAAGCACCCCGGCATCGTGGCGATTACCGAAGGCGCCAGGCGAGAACTGTTCACCGCCCTGCCCTGAGGGTTCAAGCGCCAGTCGGCAGCGGTTTGGCGCTCATCAGCCACAGCGCCAGCAGCATCGACACCAGGATGAACCCGGACGCAGCCAGGCCCAGGCTGGCCAGGCCGAGGGTGTCGATCACATGCCCACCGACCAAGGCGCCGAGACCGATACCGAGGTTTCCACCGGCAATATTCAGCGACGCGGCAAACGCCGGCGCATGCGGCGCAGCCTTCATCAGCCGCACATGGCTGACCAGGAACATCGCCGCCTGGGTCACGCCCCACACGGCCATCGCCGCCGCCAGGCCGATGGTGGAGTGAATCGCCGGCACCAACGCGACCATGCCGCCGATCATGAACCCGCAGAACACCATCGACGCAATCAAGGGGTGGCGATCCACCGCACGGCCGCCCAGGGAGTTGCCGATCAACCCGACCGCGCCAAAGCCCATCAGGCACCAGCCGACCAGCGTGCCGTCGAAGCCGGCCAGGCGCTCAAGGATGTCGGCCAGGTAGGTGTAGGCGGTGAACATGCCGCTGAAGACCAGGATCGACAGCAGGATATGCCCCTGCATCAACGGGCTGCGCAGCAGCTTGAATTGCGAGCGCAACGTCACCTGCGCGTTCTTCGCCTGTGTCACCGGCAGGTAGACAAACAGCAGCAGCGCCTTGGCCAAGGCAATCACCGCGAGGACCGCAAACGCGCTGCGCCAGCCGAACATATCGGAAATCAACGTGCCCACCGGAATGCCGAAGACGGTGGCGCAGACGATCCCGAAGCCGATCTTCTCGATGGCGCGACCGGCGTATGCCGGGCCGACGATGTCCACCGCCGTTTCACTGGCCAGCGCCCAGAACACCGGCAAACCCAACGCCGGAATCAAGCGCGCGAGGGACATCACCCAGATATTCGGCGCCAGCGCCGCCACGCCATTGGCCACGGCGAACATGATCAAAATCGTGATGAACAGGCGCTTGCGCTGGAACCGCGCGCAGTAGGCCGTGAGAAACGGGCCGAACGCCGCCACGGTGAACGCAAACAGCGTCACCAGCAGGCCGGCCTGGGACACGCTGACGTTCAGGTCCCGGGCAATCGACGGCAACAGGCCGACGATAATGAATTCTGTGGTCAGCACGGTAAAACCGGCGGCCGACAGCAGCAGGATGGGAAACAGCATGAAAACTCCAGAAACGACAACATCAACGAAAGCCCGGAGGCCCGCTGACGAAGAAGAAAGATGAGAGACGGCGATATTAACAGGATCTGTGCGAATTGGCCGCAAATGGGTGACGGAATGCCGCATCAACAGGGACATTTCCTACAGCATGATAGACTCCGCGCCCGCTTCCTACAGCGCGCTCCACCTGCAATGCTGCGTCCTACTAAAAAAACCAGAGACAACCGTTTATGACTGCTGCCCCTTCCCTTTTCCAACGACTCACGCGCGTCAGCCTGGTCACGCAAATCGTCATCGGCCTGATCGCCGGTATTCTGCTCGCCTTCGTGTTGCCCGACGCCGCCAGGGCCACCGGTTTCATTGGCAAAGTGTTTGTCACCGCGCTGAAGGCCGTGGCGCCGATCCTGGTGTTCGTGCTGGTGATGGCGTCGATCGCCAACCACAAACACGGCCAGGAAACCCACATCAAGCCGATCCTGTTCCTCTACCTGCTGGGCACCTTCGCGGCCGCCGTGGTTGCAGTGATCGCCAGCACGCTGTTTCCCTCGCCGCTGGTGCTCGCCACCCACGACGCCACCGTGAGCGCCCCCGGCGGCATCGGCGAGGTGTTGCAGAGCCTGTTGCTGAGCGTGGTGGACAACCCGGTGAGCGCGCTGATGAACGCCAACTTTATCGGCATTCTGGCCTGGGCCATCGGCATGGGCATCGCGATTCGCCATGCCGGCGAAACCACCCGCACGGTGCTCGATGACCTGTCCAACGGCGTGACCTTGATCGTGCGCGTGGTGATCCGCTTCGCGCCCCTGGGGATTTTCGGCCTGGTGGCCTCGACCCTGGCCACCTCCGGCTTCGGCGCCCTGCTCGGCTACGCCCACCTGTTGGTGGTGCTGATCGGCTGCATGCTGTTCGTGGCGCTGGTGGTCAACCCGGCCATCGTATTCTGGAAACTGCGCCGCAACCCCTACCCGCTGGTATTGATGTGCCTGCGCGAAAGCGGCATCACGGCATTCTTCACCCGCAGTTCGGCAGCGAACATTCCGGTGAACCTGGCGTTGAGCAAACGCCTGGGCCTGCATGAAGACACCTACTCGGTGTCGATCCCGCTGGGCGCCACCATCAACATGGCGGGTGCGGCGATCACCATCACCGTGTTGACCCTGGCCGCCGTACACACCCTGGGCATCATCGTAGACCTGCCCACCGCCGTGCTGCTCAGCGTGGTCGCCGCCATTTGCGCGTGCGGTGCGTCGGGCGTGGCCGGCGGTTCGCTACTGCTGATCCCGCTGGCGTGCAGCCTGTTCGGCATCTCCAGCGATATCGCCATGCAGGTGGTGGCCGTAGGTTTCATCATCGGTGTGTTGCAGGACTCGGCGGAAACCGCGCTCAACTCGTCCACCGATGTGCTGTTTACTGCGGCGGCGTGCCTGGGCAAGGAAGAGCAACCGGTTTAAACAGCGCTCGCAAAAAAGCCCGGGGCCGTTCACAGCGGAACGACCCCGGGCTTTTTTATTTTATGCGCTCAGTACACGGTTATTCAGAAAGCGCCCATGTAATCACGCTTGCCCACTTCCACACCGTTGTGACGCAGCAGTGCGTAAGCGGTGGTGACGTGGAAGAAGAACTGCGGCAGGCCGTAGGTCAGCAGGTAGGACTGGCCGCTGAAGCGCTTCTCTTTCGGCGTGCCTGGGCGAGTGATGATCTCGATGCCTTCTTTGCCGTCGATTTGCTCGGGCTTGATGCTGTCCATAAACGCCAGGACCTTGGCGATCAGCGCTTGCAGGTCGGCGAAGGTCACTTCGTTGTCTTCGTATTTCGGCACTTCGATCTCGGCCAGGCGCGCGGAAACGCCCTTGGCGAAGTCGACGGCGATCTGCACCTGGCGCACCAGTTGGAACATGTCCGGGAACAGGCGCGCTTGCAGCAAGGCGTTGGGTTCGATGTTCTTCGCGGTGGCGTGGGCTTCGGCTTTGTCCAGCACACCGCTCAGGGCGGTGAGCATTTGCTTGAAGACTGGGACGGAAGCGGCGTACAGGGAAATAGTCATGACAGTCTCATCGGTAAGGGCTGGGTTGGAACCAGCTGCGATTATAGCCATGCCGGCCGCTTGTCTTTTATTTTTTCGGGATTAGGCTAGTGCGTTCACTGCATAGGGAAAGCGCGATGACCGCTGAACACGATATCGACACCCCTGAGCCGCGCCTGAACAGCACGGAAATCCGCATCCTAGGCTGCCTGATCGAAAAACAGGCGACCAACCCGGAAACCTACCCCCTGACCCTCAACGCGCTGGTGCTGGCGTGCAACCAGAAGACCAGCCGCGAGCCGGTGATGAACCTCAGTCAAGGCCAGGTCGGCCAAAGCCTGCGCGTGCTGGAAGGCCAGGGTTTCACCCGCCTGGTCATGGGCAGCCGCGCCGACCGCTGGGAACACCGGGTCGACAAGGCCCTGGAATTGGTGCCGGCCCAGGTGATCCTGACCGGGCTGCTGTTTCTGCGTGGGCCGCAGACGGTCAACGAACTGCTGACCCGCAGCGGGCGCATGCATGACTTCGAAGACGCCGACCAGGTCGTACACCAGTTGGAACGCCTGATTGCGCGGGGGCTGGCCGTGCTGGTGCCGCGCCAGGCGGGGCAACGCGAGGATCGCTATACCCACGCGCTGGGCGACCCGGCGGATATCGAGGCGATTATCGCGGCGCGCGGCAACCCGGTGGAACGCGGGGCCGGCGGGGTCTCAGTCGAGCGCATCGAAGAGCTGGAAGCGCGGATTGCCGCGCTCGAAGAACGGCTGGCACAGCTGGAACAGGCCTGACACGCTCAACCCCCTGTAGGAGCCGGCTTGCCTGCTCCTACAGGTGATTGGCCGCGCTGTTCAGCCTCGCGCAAACGCGACGGCGCTTTCGAACTGCTCCTGGGTCGGCCGCACCCCGGTGTACAACACAAACTGCTCCAGCGCCTGGATCGCGATCACTTCCAGCCCGGTGATCACGCGCTTGCCTTGGGCACGTGCGCGCACGATCAACGGTGTTTCCGCCGGGATCGCCACCACATCGAACACAGTCTGCGCCTGGTCCACCGCGTCAGCCTCGAAAGCCAACTGATCGGCCTCGGCCCCGCCGGTCATGCCGATCGGCGTGACGTTGATCAACATCTGCGGGCGCAGATCGCCCAATTGCGCCTGCCATTGATAACCCAGGCTCTGCGCCAGCGCCCTGCCCGCCGCTTCGTTACGCGCCACGATCACGCCATTGGCATACCCGCCGTCGCGCAGGGCGCTGGCCACGGCTTTGGCCATGCCGCCGCTGCCGCGCAGGGCAAAGGTCGAATCTGTCGGCACTGCATGCTTTTTCAACAGTTGCGCGATGGCGATGTAGTCGGTGTTGTAGGCCTTGAGATGGCCGGCCGTGTTGACGATGGTGTTCAGGGACGCGATGGCTTTGACCGAACTGTCCAGTTCGTCCACCAGGGCAATACTGGCCTCCTTGAACGGCATCGACACCCCGCAACCGCGAATCCCCAACGCCCGGATACCGCCGATCGCGCCGGCTAAATCCTGGCTGCTGAAGGCTTTATAGTAGAAATTCAGACCCAGTTGTTCATACAAATGGTTATGAAATCGCAGGCCGAAATTCCCGGGACGCGCCGACAGTGACATGCACAGTTGGGTATCCTTGTTGGGGTGCATCTGCATGGGTAACTCCTTGAAGTAAGCAAATCGGTACAGACCTTACACAATCTTTACCAATCGGCCGTGCTGTTTTTCAGAAATACGTTGTCTTAAAAGTATCCCCGCGACATTACTTGAGCCAATTGATTGCAGGCCACAAGCGCAGGGGCTAACCGAGGAATGACCATGATTCGTAAAATCCCCAAGATCGCCTTGCTTATCGGTGCACTCGCTATGGCAGGCCAAGCCTCCGCCCACGGTGGTGGATGGGGTGGTCCGGCCGTCTTGGGTGCGTTAGTCGGCGCCGCCGTCGTAGGCTCCGTGGTTGCCAGCCAACCCCGTGAAGTCTATGTGCAGCAGCCGGTGTATGTGCAACCGCAACCGGTTTACGCCGCACCGCCGCCTGTGTACTACGCACCACCGCCGCCGGTGTATGTGCAACAAGAAGTCTATTACCGCCCGGCGCCGGTGTATTACGGGCCACCGCGTGGCTATTACGGCCACCCCCACGGCTACTATGGTCGCGGTTGGTAAGCTTGAACCGATCTGCCTGAACCGGCCTCGCCCACCCGCGGGGCCTTTTTTTGCATGGCGTTTTATCGCACCTCGCGCGGATTGATCGTACCAAGGTCGTTATAAGGACAATGGCCGAGTCGTAATCCCACATCATCGAAGCCGAAAGTCTACTTGCCCGACCGGGTCTCGCGCTGTCATGTTTGTGTCACGACTCACTTTCACTATCCCACCTCTGAACCCGATAACAACAAGGACGGCTGACCATGCCCACGCAAAATCCACACCACGTAGCCGGACTCTGTACGTCCAGCAAGGTCTACAGCGCACTGACCGAACTCAAGCACCTGGAAGGCCACCGCAGCGCAAAATTCCTCGCACTGCTGACCGAAAGCCTGGTGCGCAAAGGCCTGCTCAATGAGCAAGAAGTGGTACACATGCTCGATCAAGTGGTGGAGTGACGCCTGGCGTTGATGTCGACTATCAAGCCGGGTGATTTTTCCTCGACGCTGGCACCCCGTAAGGTGACCCTCATAGCGATTGGAGGTCCATATGCCCACTATTCAGATCATGTCCGTCATCGGCAGCGCCGTTCCTGCCCCCCTGCGCAAGCTGGGTGTACTCGCCTGCTGGTACCTGATGCACGATGGCGAACCCGTCAGCGGCCCGCTCACGTCGTTATCGGCTGCCGAGCAACAAGCGGCAACCTTCAGGCTGCGCGCCTGAGGCCTAGGGCAACGGCAACTTGAGCCGCGGCTTGCTTTCGACAAACAACGCCCAGCTGGACATGAACAACGCCGCCACCAGCGGCCCGATCACAAAGCCGTTGAGGCCGAACACCGACAAGCCGCCCAGGGTCGAGATCAGAATCAGGTAGTCCGGCATCTTGGTGTCCTTGCCCACCAGAATCGGGCGCAGCACGTTATCCACCAGGCCGATGACGAACACACCGAACAGGCTCAGCACCACGCCTTGCCAGATCGCCCCGCTCAGCAGGAAGTACGCCGCCACCGGCCCCCACACGATCCCCGCGCCCACCGCCGGCAGCAGCGACAAAAACGCCATCAGCACCGCCCAGAGCAACGCGCTGGGAATGTCCAGAAACCAGAAGATCAAACCGCCCAACGCGCCTTGGGTCACGGCAACCAACACGTTGCCCTTGACCGTGGCGCGCACCACGCGGTTGAACTTGAGTTGCAGGCGGCGCTTTTGCGGCTCGGCCAGCGGCACCGCCGTGCGGACTTTTCGCACCAGCTCCGGGCCGTCACGCAGCAGGAAAAACAGCAGATACAGCATGATGAAAAAACTCACCAGGAAATCGAACGTGCCCTGGCCAAAGCTGAACGCCTGACTGGCGAAGAACTGGCTGCCCTGCATCGCACTCTTGACGATTTTCTCGCGCAGGCTTTCCAGGTTGCCCATGCCGAAGCGGTCCAGAAGGTGCTGAAAATAAGGTGGCAGGAAGTTCTTGAACTGTTCGATATACCCGGCCACGTCCAGCTTGCCGCTTTCGACATTTTTGTACAGCGTGGCCCCCTCCTGCACCAGCAAGGCGCTGGTGATGATCACCGGCAGAATCGCAATCACCAGGCACACCGTCAGGGTGGCCAGGGAGGTCAGGTTGCGGTTCCAGCCTGATTTCACCTGCAGGCGCCGCTGCATCGGGGCAAAGATGATGCCCAGGATGACCGCCCAGAACACCGCGCCGTAAAACGGCAGCAATATCCAGATAAAGGCAACGGTCACCAGGGCCAGCAGTAACAGCAGAGTCTTGAATTGCAGATTGGTTTGATTCATGTCCGATCCAGGTCAAAAAGCCGGGCGCGCGCTTGCGTCCACGTGCTTAGTCCGTCGCAAATCCCGGGAGTGCCTTTTTTGTTGCAGCAAGCGTAGACCTGGATCAATAAATCCCTATACGCGTTCGGCTACGCTCGCGGCCTTTTGGGCCCCACTCCCCATGTCTCTCGTCCTTGCACCCGAACTGCTCGCCCCCGCCGGCACCCTGAAAAACATGCGCTACGCCTTCGCCTACGGCGCCGATGCGGTATACGCCGGCCAGCCGCGCTACAGCCTGCGCGTGCGCAACAACGAATTCGACCACGCCAACCTGGCCCTGGGCATCGAGGAAGCCCATGCACTGGGCAAGCGTTTCTACGTGGTGGTCAACATCGCGCCGCACAACGCCAAGCTGAAGACCTTCCTCAAGGACCTGGCCCCGGTGATCGCCATGGGCCCGGATGCGTTGATCATGTCCGACCCCGGGCTGATCATGCTGGTGCGTCGCCACTTCCCGATGATGCCCATCCACTTGTCGGTGCAGGCCAATACCGTGAACTGGGCCAGTGTGGAATTCTGGCAACAGCAGGGCATCTGCCGGGTGATCCTGTCGCGGGAATTGTCCTTGGAAGAGATCGGCGAAATCCGCGAGCAAGTGCCGGCCATGGAGCTGGAAGTGTTTGTCCATGGCGCGTTGTGCATGGCCTATTCCGGGCGCTGCCTGCTCTCCGGCTATATGAACAAGCGCGACGCCAACCAAGGCACCTGCACCAACGCCTGCCGCTGGAAATACCAGGCCACGCCGGCGGTGGAAAACGTCACCGGCGATATCGTCCAGGAATATCAGCCGGAGCCCACACTGGGCATTGGCGCGCCGACCGATCAGGTGTTCCTGTTGCAGGAGGCCAACCGCCCGGATGAACAGATGCCCGCCTTCGAAGACGAGCACGGCACCTACATCATGAACGCCAAGGACCTGCGCGCGGTGCAGCATGTGGAGCGCCTGACCCACATGGGCGTGCATTCGTTGAAGATCGAAGGCCGCACCAAGTCCCACTTCTACTGCGCGCGCACCACCCAGGTGTATCGCCAGGCCATCGATGACGCCGTGGCCGGTCGCGAATTTGACCGCAACCTGATGACCAACCTGGAGTCACTGGCCCAACGCGGCTACACCGAAGGTTTCCTGCGTCGCCATGTACACGACGAGTACCAGAACTACCAGAACGGCAGTTCGGTGTCGGAACGTCAGCAGTTCGTCGGCGAATTGACCGGCGAGCGCCGGGGCGAGCTGGCGGAGGTCAAGGTGAAGAACCGCTTTGCAGTGGGCAATCACCTGGAACTGATGACCCCCGCCGGCAACTTCCACTTCGACCTGGCCACCCTGCACAACGCCAAGGGCGAAGCCATCGAGGTGGCGCCGGGGGATGGGCACACGGTGTATGTGCCCTTGCCGGCGCAGATGGATCTGCGTTTCGGCCTGTTGATGCGCGACGTCGAGTAACCCCGTTCAGATCCTGAACTGAGCCACCAGTTGGCCCAAGCGCTGGCCGAGGTCGGCCAGGCTGCGCGACGTCTGGGCGCCCAACTGGGTTTCATCGGCCACGCTGTCGACCGCCACGGCAATCTGATGCACGCTGCGGTTGATCTCTTCGGCCACCGCGGTCTGCTCTTCGGCGGCGCTGGCAATTTGCGCGTTCATCGAGTTGATGGTGCCGATCAACTGCGCCATGGTGTCCAGCGACGCCCCGGCTTCGTTGGCTTGGGCCGAGGTGCCGTCCCCGGCATCGCTGGAGCGGCGCATGGCCTCCACGGCGGCGACGGTGCCTTTTTGCAGGCGATCGATCATGCCCTGGATTTCCTGGGTGCTGGTCTGGGTACGACTGGCCAGGGCACGCACTTCGTCGGCGACCACGGCAAAGCCGCGACCGGCCTCCCCCGCCCGCGCCGCTTCGATCGCGGCGTTAAGGGCCAACAGGTTGGTCTGCTCGGCAATCGAGCGGATCACGCCGAGCACGCTGACAATCGACGACACGTCCTGCTGCAAGCTGTCGAGGGACACGCCGCTGCTGCGGATATCGTTCACCAACGCATGGATCTGCGCGATGCTGCCGTCCACCACGCGCTTGGCGGCCTGGCCCTCGGCGTCGGTCTGTTGCGCAGCCACGGAAGCGCCTTGGGCGCTGCGCGCAACCTCCTGGGCAGCGGAAGACATTTGATTGATCGCGGTGGCCACCTGGTCGGTCTCGTGACGCTGACGCTCCATGGCCTGCTCCGAACGCTGCGCCTGGTCGGACACCTGGCCCACCAGCCCGGTGAGTTGCGCGGTCATTTCGGTGATCTGGCGCACCAAACCGTGGATCTTTTCGACAAACCGGTTGAAGGCCCCGGCCAGATCGCCCAGTTCGTCCTGGCTGGTGATAGCCAGGCGCCGCGTCAGGTCGCCCTCACCGGCAGCGATGTCGTCGAGGTTGGCTTTCATCAGGTGCAGCGGACGCAGGATGGTATTGGCCAGGATCATGCCCGCCGCCGCAATCACCAGCAGCACCAGCACAGCCACACCGAAGATACTCAGCAATACGCCCTCCATGCGTTTCTTGACCTTGGCCTCGACCACCGCCACCTGGGCATCGATGCCATCCAGGTTGACCGAGGTGCCGAATACCATGTCCCACTTGGGCAGGTATTCGGTGTAGCCAAGCTTGGGCACCAGTTCGGTCTGGCCGGGCTGGGTCGAGCTGTATTGCAGGTAGTGAGTGCCGTCCTTGCCGACCTTGACCAGGTCGCGGTTGACGTAGACGCCATTGGGGTCGCGGTTGTCCTTGAAGCTCTTGCCCACGCCGTCCGGGCTGTTGCCCTTGAACAGGCGGATGGTTTCGGAGTCGTAGCCGAAGAAGTAGCCATCCTTGCCGTAGCTGGTATTGGACAGCAGCTTGACCACCTCGGCACGCGCCGCCGTATCGCCCGGGGCGGCGGCGTCGTAGAGCGGCTTGATGGTGGTCATGGCCACTTCCACATAACTCTGCAGAGTGGCCTTGGCGGCGTCGAGCAAGTGCTGGCGGGTCTCATCCACCTCGTTGCGCGCTTGCCCCTTGAGGATCCACACCGTGGTCAGGCTGATCACCAACGCAAACAACAGCACCGGCACGATGGCCAGGCACAGGACTTTGACCTTCAGGCTCAGACGCATGGCTTTTCTCTCTTATTAGTGGCGGCTTAAGAGGTTAACGGCCAGTTGCGCAGATTCTGTAGGACGACCCCGTCAGAGCGTCATCGCCGCCACCCAGCCGAACACCAGCAGCGGGATGTTGTAATGCAGGAACGTCGGCACCACGGTGTCCCAGATATGGTGGTGCTGGCCGTCGATATTCAGGCCGGACGTCGGGCCCAGGGTCGAATCCGACGCTGGCGAACCGGCATCGCCCAAGGCGCCGGCCGTGCCGACGATGCACACAATGGCCAGCGGGCTGAAGCCCAGTTGCACACACAGCGGCACGAAAATCGCGGCCAGGATCGGCACCGTGGAAAACGACGAACCGATGCCCATGGTCACCAGCAGCCCCACCAGTAACATCAGCAACGCCCCGATCCCACGGCTATGGCCGATGAACGCCGCCGACGTTTCCACCAGCGAGCGCACGTCACCGGTGGCCTTGAGCACTTCGGCGAAGCCTGAAGCGGCAATCATGATGAAGCCGATCATCGCCATCATCTTCATGCCTTCGGTGAACAGGTCGTCGGTCTCGCGCCAGCGCACAATGCCCGATACCGAGAAAATCAAAAACCCGGCCAGGGCGCCGATGATCATCGAGTCCAACCACAACTGAATGATGAACGCCGAGGCGATCGCCAGGCCGGCCACCAGCAGGGTCAGTGGGTTGTATTGCACCGCGACCTGTTCGACCCGCTCGATTTTCTCCAGGTCGTACACGCGCTTTTTACGGTAGCTGACAAACACCGCCACCAGCAGGCCGACCACCATGCCCAGCGCCGGCAGGCCCATGGCGTGGGTCACGTTGACCTGGCTGATGTCCACGCCGCTCTTGGCCACGTTGGCCAGCAGGATCTGGTTGAGAAAGATGTTGCCGAAGCCCACCGGCAGGAACATGTAGGGCGTGATCAAACCGAAGGTCATCACGCAGGCGATCAGGCGACGGTCCAGTTGCAGTTTGGTCAGCACGTACAGCAACGGCGGCACCAGCAGCGGGATAAACGCGATATGAATCGGCAGGATGTTTTGCGAGGCGATCGCCACCACCCACAGCAGGCCGATCAGTAGCCATTTGACATGGCTGCCGCCGCTGGCTTCCTGGCGATCGACCAGCAGCAACGCCTTGTCCGCCAGGGCATGGGCCAGGCCGGACTTGGCAATCGCCACCGCGAAAGCGCCGAGCAATGCGTAGGACAAAGCCACTGTCGCGCCACCACCCAGCCCACCGTTGAAGGCCTGGAGCGTGGCGTCGATGCCCAGGCCACCGGTCAGCCCGCCCACCAGGGCGCCGACGATGATGGCGATGACCACATGCACGCGGGACAAGCTGAGCACCAGCATGGTGCCGACCGCGGCGATGACTGCGTTAATCATGGTTACCTCAAGCAAAAAACAAAATACAGGCATGCCCGCACCGGCATGACTGCCGGTGTGCAGGCTGGAAGGAGGTCTTATTAGAGGGCGCGCACTTTGCAGCAGGCGCGGTCGCATGTCAAAAAACGACGTCGCTTTCAAATTTAAATTGAACGTTTGAATAAAGAAAAAAATACAGCCGCCGATATAAAGGCTCTCTATGTTTTCAGGTAAAGGATGCTCCGCGATGTCCCTCAGACAGCTGTCCATTCAATGGAAAATCACCCTGCTCGCCGGCCTCTGCCTGCTGGGGATCGTGACCCTGCTGGTGGGTCTGTCGCTGTACCGCATGGAACAGAGTTCGCAGCAGGTCAAAGCCTCCAGCATGCACATGCTCGACGAAGCGGCCCGGGCGCGTATCGAAGCCCAGGGCGAAGCGCAGGCGCTGGGCATCCGCCAGCAGTTCATGGATGCCTATCAATACGGTCACGGGTTTTCCCGCCAGGTGCTGTTCCTGCGCGAACAGGCAGAAAAGCGCTTCCTTGACGCCTTCGACACCCGTGAAGACTTGACCCGCCAGGTCAAGGCCGCCTTGCAGGCCAACCCCGACCTGCTCGGCTTGTCCCTGGTGTTCGAAGCCAATGCCCTGGACGGCAAGGATGAGCTGTTCGTCAACCAGCCAGAGCTGGGCAGCAACGACAAAGGCCGATTCGCCCTCTATTGGTCACAGCCGACGCCCGGCAAACTCACCGCCATGTCGCTGCCCGAAAGCGACATGTCCGACACCAGCATCGGCCCGAGTGGAGAAAAGGCCAACGCCTGGTTCACCTGCCCGCGCACCACCCTCAAACCGTGTGTGATCGAACCGTACTTCTATGTCATCGACGGCCAAAACGTACTGATGACCAGCCTCGTGTTCCCGCTGATAGTGAATGGCAAAGTCATCGCCTCGCTGTCGGTGGACATCAACCTCAACAGCCTGCAGGCGGTGAGCCAGCAGGCGAGCCACACGCTGTATGACGGCCAGACCCAGGTCAGCATTCTCAGCGCCACCGGCTTGCTGGCCGGCTACAGCCCGGATGCGAGCAAGCTCAGCCAGCGCCTGGACCAGGTCGACACCGCCAGCGGCGCGCAATTGCTCAGCGCCCTGGCCGGCAGTACGCGGATCAGCAGCCTGCGTGCCGACCATCGACTCAAGGTCCTGGCGCCGTTCACGCCGATCCCCGGCGGCAAGCCGTGGGGCGTGTTGCTGGATGTGCCGGAAAAAGTCCTGGTGGGCCCGGCCGAAGCGCTCAAGGCGCAACTGGACGCCGACAACGCCCGTGGCACCCTGCTCGAGTTGAGCCTGGGCCTGCTCGCCGCCGTGATCGGCCTGGGACTGGTGTGGCTGATGGCGCGCAGCGTGACCCGGCCGATCCTGAGCGTGGCGCACATGCTCGAAGACATCGCCAGCGGCGAAGGCGACCTGACCCGCCGCCTGGACTACGCCAAACAGGACGAACTGGGGCAACTGGCCGGCTGGTTCAACCGCTTCCTCGACAAACTGCAGCCGATCATCGCCGAGGTCAAACGCTCGGTGCAGGACGCCCGCGGCACCGCCGACCAATCCGCCGCGATCGCCAGCGAAACCAGCGCCGGCATGGAGCAGCAATACCGCCAGGTCGACCAGGTGGCCACCGCCTCCCATGAAATGAGCGCCACCGCCCAGGACGTCGCCCGCAGTGCGGCCCAGGCCGCCCAAGCCGCGCGCGATGCCGACCAGGCCACCCGTGACGGCCTGCAGGTGATCGACCGCACCACCACCAACATCGGCCATCTGGCGGCGGACATGAGCACCGCCATGGCCCAGGTTGAAGGCCTCGCGACCAACAGTGCGCAGATCGGCTCGGTGCTCGAAGTGATTCGCGGCATCGCCGAGCAGACCAACCTGCTGGCCCTCAACGCCGCCATCGAAGCGGCCCGGGCCGGTGAGGCCGGCCGTGGGTTTGCCGTGGTCGCCGACGAAGTGCGCAACCTGGCGCGTCGTACCCAGGAGTCGGTGGAAGAAACCCGCCTGGTGATCGAGCAACTGCAAAGCGGCACCACCGATGTGGTCGGCGCCATGGGCAACAGCTATCGCCAGGCCCAGAGCAGCGTCGAACAAGTCGGCGAGGCGGTCACCGCCCTGCGCCAGATCGGCGCCGCGGTCACAGTGATCAGCGACATGAACCTACAGATCGCCAGCGCCGCCGAAGAGCAAAGCGCAGTGGCCGAGGAGATCAACAGCAACGTGGCGACAATCCGCGATGTCACCGAGTCGCTGTCGGAACAGGCCAACGAATCGGCGCGCGTCAGCCAGGCGTTGAACCACCTGGCCAATCAGCAACAGGGGTTGATGGATCATTTCCAGGTGTGAGTGACCGACACCGACTCTGAAGGAAATCCAATGTGGGAGGAGGCTTGCCCCCGATTGCAGTGGGTCAGTCAAAGGCTACATCGACTGATTCACTGCTATCGGGGGCAAGCCCCCTCCCACACTTTTGATCGGCTGGTCATCGCCTGGCCATGATTAATACATGTAAACGATGTCTCCGGTTTCAAACGTAAAGGATGTCTCCGGTCTGTACCGGGGTAAGCCCCTCCCCCCCTTTTTGATCGACCTCAGCGTTTGGGCAGCTCGATCAGCACTTTGAGCCCGCCCAGTTGGCTTTCCTGCAACTGCAACACCCCGCCCCACACCTCAACGATATCGCGCACGATCCCCAGGCCCAGGCCATGGCCGTCGGTCTGCTCATCCAGGCGCGTACCACGGCTGAACACCCGGTCGTGTTGGGCTTCGGGAATGCCGGGGCCGTCGTCTTCCACCGCCAGCAGGTAACTGTGCGGCGTCTCGCCGATGCTCAGGCGCACCTGCGCATCCGCCCATTTGCAGGCGTTGTCCAGCAGGTTGCCGAGCAGCTCCAGCAGGTCTTCGCGGTCCCAGGGCAATTGCAGGCCAGGGACGGCGTGGTGGCTCAAGTCCAGGTGGTCGCCGTGGACCATGTTCAGGGTCGCCAGCAGGCCCGGCAGTTCGTTCGCGCAATCAAACAAGGCGCCCGGCAGGGTGTCGCCGGCCAGGCGTGCGCGGTTGAGTTCGCGGTCGAGGCGCTGTTGCACCTGTTCAAGCTGTTCGCGCAGCAGCGTGCGCAAGCGCGGCTGGTCCTTGAGCGCTTCGCTCGACGCCGCGCTCAACAGCACCGACAGCGGGGTTTTCAGCGCGTGGCCGAGGTTGCCCAGGGCATTGCGTGAACGCTTGAGGCTGTCTTCAGTGTGAGCCAGCAGGTGGTTGATCTGCGCCACCAGCGGTTCCAGCTCCTGCGGCACCTGGGTGTCGAGTTGCGAGCGCTGGCCCTGTTGCAGCTGGGCGATCTGGTTGCGCGCAACTTCCAGCGGGCGCAAGGCACGACGGACCGTGACCCGTTGCAGGATCAACACCAGCAACAGGGCCGCCACCCCCAGCACCAGGCCGATCTGACGCATCAGCCGAAAGCTTTCGCGCACGGGCGTGTAGTCCTGGGCCACGCTGATGGAAATCAATTGGCCGAAGCGCTTGTAGTCCGAGCGCAGTACCAACAGTTGCTGGCCTTCCGGCCCCAGCTGCAGATTGCCCTTGAGCCCGGCCGCGGGCAGGCGTGGCAGCTCCTGGTCCCACAACGAGCGGGAGCGCCAGTGGATGTCGGCGAAATCGATACGGAAATAATGCCCCGAGAACGGCCGCTGATAGGCCGGCGCCAGGCGTTGCTCGTCGAGTTGCACGCCATTCGGCCCGCGCACCAGCGCCACCAGCAGGTTCTCGCTGTCGTTGCGCAGGCCGGCCTCCAGATAGCGCTGCAAACCGGCTTCGAACAACCACAGGCTGGTTTGCGCCAGCACCACGCCGACCACCACCATCACACTGATCAGCCCCAGGCTCAGGTGCCGCTGGATCGACTTCATGCAGGACTGGCGCCGAACCGGTAACCCTGGCCGCGCCGGGTTTCGATCACGCTGCGGCCCAATTTGCGGCGCAGGTGGTTGACGTGGACTTCGAGCACATTCGAATCGCGCTCGGTCTCACCGTCATACAAATGCTCGGCCAGATGGCTTTTCGACAGGATCTGTTGCGGGTGCAACATGAAATAGCGCAGCAAGCGAAACTCGGCGGCGGTCAGCTGGATTTCGTCGCCGTCGCGCAGCACGCATTGGCGCCCTTCATCCAGGTGCAGGCCGGCCGCTTGCAAGGTCGGCTGGTTGGCCTGGCCATGGGAACGGCGCAACAGCGCCTGGACACGCAGGTGCAGTTCTTCGGGGTGAAACGGTTTGCTCAGGTAATCATCGGCCCCGGCCTTGAGCCCTTCGATGCGCTCGGCCCAGGAATCGCGCGCGGTGAGGATCAGCACCGGGGTGGCCAGTGCGGCCGCGCGCCATTGCGCCAACACCTCGAGCCCGGGCAAGCCGGGCAGGCCGAGGTCGAGGATGATCAAGTCATAGGGTTCGCTGCGGCCCTGGTACGCGGCATCGCGCCCATCGGCCAGCCAATCGACGGCATAGCCCTGGCGCTGCAGGCCGGCCAGCAGTTCATCGGCCAGCGGTACGTTATCTTCCACCAACAGCAGGCGCATCAGTCTTCCTCGTCTTTGATCAGCGCACCGCTGGTGGCGTCGAGTTTGATCTCGCGCACCACACCGTCGGTCGTCACCAGTTCCACTTCATAGACATATTGCTCGTCCTTTTTCTCAAGCTCGGCCTCCAGCAGCCGCGAGCCGGGGTGGCGCGCCATGGCCTGCTGCAACAGTTGCTCGAGCGGCAGGATCACCCCCTGCTGGCGCAGTGCCAAGGCTTCGTCCTGGTTGAGGTCGCGGGCTGACAGGCTTGAGCAAAACGCCAGGAGCACCAGCCCCGCCCAGCCAGCGGCGCGTCGATATACCTTCATTACGTATCCTGATGATTCTTGAGCACATGCCCGGTGAGCGCGTCCAATTCAACCTCCCATTCGATGCCGTCGACATCCTCCAGTTCGACCTCGTAGAGGTACTTGCCGTAGACCTCGTCCAGGTCGGTGTCCAGCAGGGTCGAACCGGGATGCAAGGCCAGGGCCGTGGCGTCCAGCTGATCGAAGGCGACAATAGTAACAGTGCCGGGCCCGCGGAGTGACTTGTCAGGGTCGGCTGCCAGGGCCTGTGCCGCCAAAGAGGCCGCGCACCCGGCGGCGACCAGCATTGTGAGACGCTTCATGCTGAGTCTCCGTTTCACGATATTTGTCCTACACCCGCCAGCGTATCCGCGGCAACTTAACTGAAACTGAATTGCCACCATGGCAATTCGCGTCACCCGCGTTTTCCTTCACCCGGCGAGATTTTCTATACTGCCCCGCTCGCTTCAACAGAGACCGGTATGACAGCCATCCACATCAAGTTTCCCGCCCTGACCCTCAAGGCCGGCAAACGCGCCTTTGCGCGCATTCGCGAGCAAGGCCTCAAGCCTGCCGATGTCGGTATCCTTCCCGGTGCGGCAGGCGGGCCCAAGGCCTTGGGCATCCAGGGCCTGGACCTGGCGCTGTTCGGCGAGTGGCTGCCCCGCGCGCCACGCGAACGTGCGCTGATCGGTGCCTCCATCGGTTCCTGGCGGTTTGCCAGCGCCTGCCTGCCCGACCCGGTGCAAGGCCTGCTCGACCTCGGCCGTCTGTACAACGAACAACGCTTCGCCAAAGGCGTGACCATGGCCGAGGTCAGCCAGAGCTGCCGGCGCATGCTCGATGACCTGCTGGCCGGGCGCGATGCGCGGGTACTGGACAACCCCGGCTATCGGCTGAACATCATGGTGGTCAAGAGCCACGGCCTGCTCGCCGATGACCACCGCGGGCGGCTGGGCCTGGGCCTGTCGTCGGTGATTGCCGACAACCTGCGCGGCCGCGCGCGGCTGGCGCGGCATTTCGAGCGGCTGATCATCCATGACCCGCGCCAGGCGCCGCCGGTGCATGCGCTGCGGGATTTTCCGTCGCGCTTCCTCGACCTGAACCTGGGCAACCTGCGCCAGGCGCTGCTGGCGTCCGGCTCGATTCCCCTGGTGATGCAAGGCGTGCGCGACCTGCCTGGCGCCGGTGCCGGCACCTACCGCGACGGCGGCCTGCTGGATTACCACCTCGACCTGCCCTACCACGGCGATGACATCGTGCTGTACCCGCACTTCACCGACCGCGTCATCCCCGGCTGGTTCGACAAGGGCCTGCCGTGGCGACGCAGCAATCAACAAGGCTTGCAGGACGTGTTGCTGCTGGCGCCGTCGAAGGACTACCTGGCCCGCCTGCCCCACGGCAAACTGCCGGACCGCAGCGACTTCAAGCGCTTTCTGGGCGATGACGCGACTCGCAACAAATACTGGCAAACCGCAATGAGCGAGAGCCGGCGCCTGGGCGATGAGTTTCTGCACCTGGCCGACCAGGGTGGCCTGGGCGAGCGCTTGCAGGCGCTTTGACCCAGCGGTATGCGCGAGGCGCGATGTAGCTGTTAAACTCGCCGCCTGCCAGAAACCTGACCGAGCTGAAAAATACTGTGGAAATCTTCAAGGAATTTACATTCGAATCCGCCCACCGCCTGCCCCACGTGCCAGACGGCCACAAATGCGGGCGCCTGCATGGGCATTCGTTCAAGGTGGCGATCCACCTGAGCGGCGACCTGGACCCCCATACCGGCTGGATTCGCGACTTCTCGGAGATCAAGGCGATTTTCAAGCCGCTCTATGAACGCCTCGACCACAACTACCTGAACGACATCCCCGGCCTGGAAAACCCCACCAGCGAAGTACTGGCCAAGTGGATCTGGACCGAATTGAAACCCCTGCTGCCGGAACTCAGCGCGATTCGCATCCATGAAACCTGCACCAGCGGCTGCATCTATCGCGGCGAGTAACCCTCACGTCAACGCCCTGCGGGAGCACCCCATGGAAAACACCTGGCTGGCCCAGGCCAAACGCTTGCAGGCATTGGCTTCCACGGGGCTGCACTTTTGCACCGACGACTTCGAACGCGAGCGCCTGGAAGAAATTGCCGAGATCGCCCACAGCATGCTCGCGCAATTGGGCAATGTGCCGCTGGAGCGCATCAGCGGGCTCGTCCCGGATTTCGCCCAGCGCTATTCGACGCCAATGATCGATGTCCGCGGCGCGGTGATCGACGGCGAGCGCATTCTGCTGGTGCGCGAGGCGACCGATGGTTGCTGGGCGCTGCCGGGGGGCTATGCCGATATCGGTCTGTCGGCCGCAGAAAACATCGTCAAGGAGATCCGCGAGGAAGCCGGGCTGACCGTGACGGCGCGGGCGCTCTACAGCGTCACGCACAAGGCCAAGGGCTTGTATCGCCCGGATGTGCGGGACTTCTACAAGCTGTATTTCCTGTGTGAACGGGTCGACCAACTGGCGCCGACGGCCGGGTTCGAAACCACCGAGGTGGGCTTTTTCACCCTCGACGACCTGCCGCCGCTGTCCCGTGGGCGCACCATCGAAAGCGATCTCGAGGCGGCCTTTGCGTTTCATCGCGGCGAAACCACGCTGACGCTGTTCGACTGATCCAATTTGTATCACCGCTGCACCGCTTTCGTGCCCGATTGGGCACCGCGACCACTCCCGACCGCGTTCCGCGCCTGTCTGGCGATAAATCCTGTGCATACTGCACAACACCCACCGTGCGCCCGTCACTGCTGCTCAATTGGCACGCGCGGTGCAATAGGCCTGCGTCACTCATTCAGGGAGCAAGGCACATGACGCAGCAAGAACCGGGCAACGATTACCCCCTCAGCGAAGTCCCGATGCACGCACGCAAGGGCCTGGCGTCCACCGCCATGGTGCTGCTGGGCTTCACCTTTTTCACCGCAACCATGTTTGCCGGCGGCAAGCTGGGCGTGGCGTTCAGTTTCGTCGACATGCTCGGCGTCGTGGCCTTGGGTAACCTGCTGTTGGGCATTTATGCCGCAGGCTTGGGTTACATCGCGTTCAAGAGCGGCCTGAACTCGGTGCTGATGGGGCGCTTCTGTTTTGGCGAAGTCGGCAGCAAGCTCAGTGATTTGATCCTCGGTTTCACCCAGATCGGCTGGTACGCCTGGGGCACCGCCACCGCCGCCGTGGTGCTGGGCAAATATTTCGAGCTGAGCCAGGGCAGCGTGCTGGTGCTGATGGTGCTGTTTGGCCTGCTGTTCTGCGCCACGGCCTACGTGGGCTATCGCGGGTTGGAGATTCTGTCCTACATCGCGGTGCCGGCCATGGGCATTCTGTTGTGCCTGTCGATGTGGGTCGCCACGGTGAAAGTCGGCGGGCTGCAAGGCTTGCTGGCGGTGGTGCCGACGTCGGAACTGGACTTGTCGACGGCGATCACCCTGGTGTTCGGCACCTTTGTCAGCGGCGCGACCCAGGCCACCAACTGGACGCGCTTTTCGCGCTCGGCCAAGGTCGCGGTGCTCGCCAGCCTGATCGGTTTCTTTGTCGGCAATGGCTTGATGGTGCTGATCGGGGCTTATGGCGCCATCGTCTATCAACAGCCCGACGTGGTGGAGGTGTTGCTGCTGCAAGGCTTTGCCACGGCCGCGATGGCGATGTTGCTGCTCAATATCTGGAGCACGCAGGACAACACCATCTACAACTTCGCCGTGGCCGGTTGCAACCTGCTGCGCACCCGCCGCCGCAAGACGGTGACCCTGGCAGGTGCGGTGATCGGCACGCTGCTGGCGCTGCTCGGCATGTACGACATGCTGGTGCCGTACCTGATCCTGCTGGGCACGGTGATTCCACCGATTGGCGGGGTGATCATGGCGGACTTTTTCTATCGCTACCGCGGCCGCTATCCGCGCCTGGCCGATGCGCGCCTGCCGGCGTTCAACTGGCCGGGGCTGACCGCCTACGCCGTGGGCACCGTACTGGCGTTCAATTCGCCCTGGGTGGCGCCGTTGGTGGGGATCGTGGCCGCGTCGCTGACCTACATGCTACTCAGCGCCGTACTGCGCGTGCGGGCACCGTTGGCTGACGCACAGGCATGAGCCTGACCATTGCCGATGTGCTCGCCCTGCCGGGGCTGGATTCCCTGTGCCTGCGCGCCGGGGCGGCGGGCCTGGAGAATGCCGTGCGCTGGCCGTATGTCGCAGAGAACAGCGGCATCGCCGAGTGGGTGCTGGGTGGCGAACTGGTGTTCGTCACCGGTATCAATCACCCACGGGACGAAGCGAATTTGCTGCAACTGCTGGAGGAAGCCTGCCTGCGTCAGGTGGCCGGGTTGGTGATTCTCACCGGGCCGGCCTATATCCAGGCGATTCCCCAGCGCTTACTGGACGCCGCCGAAGCCGCCGACATGCCGCTGATCGAACAGCCTTACTCACTGAAAATGGTGCTGGTGACCCAGGCGATCGGTTCGGCGTTGATCCAGTCGGAGCAATTGGGCCGCTCGCGGCACGATGTGCTGGAGCGGTTGCTGGCCGGTGACTATCAATCGTTGGATCTGCTGCTGCACCGCGCCGCCCAGTTGGGCATGCCCCTGGCCGGCCATTGGCAAATCGTGCAGTTGCAGTTGGAGGGCAGCGACGCGTTATTTGCCCAGGGCGAGGCCGCGCAGATGGAAGCGCAGTTGGCGCGGCAACACGACAGCATTACCCGGCGCTTGCGGCAGTTGTCGGCCGCGGTGCCGGTACTCGGGCGCGCCGGCCAATGGACGTTGCTGCTGCCGGCCGCCGATGCCGTCGCGGCGCTGGCTAACCGGGAGCAACTGGCCAATTGGTTGAAGCCGCTGAACCTGCGTCTGGCGCCGCTGAAACTGTTCATCGGCCTGAGCGCCGCCGCCCACCCGCCGGCGCGCCTGGCCCAGGCGCAGGATGAAGCGCGCCAGGCGTTGGCCGCTGCGCGGCGCTTCAGCGAACGCGCCGGGCTCTGCGTGTATGACGAACTGGGCGTATTGAAGCTGCTCAGCGGCGTGCGCGATCGTGCGCTGCTCGACCAGTTTCTCAATGACCGCCTGGGCCCGTTGCTGCGCCACGACCTGCACCATGGCCCAAGCCTGCTGCCGACCCTCGAAGCCTGGTTCCACGAGAATGGTAACCTTGTGGCCGCCGCGCAGCGCCTGGCCGTCCACCGCAATACCCTGACGCACCGCGTCCAGCGCATCGAAGCCCTGTGCGGGCTGAGGCTGGATAATTCGTATGACCGCCTGGACATCGGCATCGCGCTGATGATCTGGCGGCTGTCTGCCTGATTGTTTTTAGCCAAGAGGAACTTGCCCATGCACATCATCAACGCCCGCCTGCGCAACCGTGAAGGCCTGCATGATCTGCACCTGGAACACGGCCGGATCGCCAGCATCACGCCGCAAACCACAGCCCCCACGGCGGGGCCCGACGACCTCGACGCGGCCGGCAACCTGGTGATACCGCCCTTCGTCGAACCGCACATCCACCTCGACGCCACCCTCACCGCCGGCGAGCCGCGCTGGAACATGAGCGGCACCCTGTTCGAAGGGATCGAGTGCTGGGGCGAACGCAAAGCCACCATCACCCACGAAGACACCAAGGCCCGCGCCAGGAAAACCATCCAGGCCCTCGCCGCCCACGGTATCCAGCATGTGCGTACCCACGTCGACGTCACCGACCCGGACCTCACCGCGCTCAAAGCCATGCTCGAAGTGCGCGAGGACACTGCGCACCTGATCGACCTGCAAATCGTCGCCTTTCCCCAGGAGGGCATCGAGTCGTACCGCAACGGCCGCGAGCTGATGGAAGAAGCCGTCCGCCTGGGCGCCGACGTGATCGGCGGCATCCCCCACTTTGAATACACCCGCGACCAGGGCGTGAGTTCGGTGAAGTTCCTGATGGACCTGGCCGAACGCAGCGGCTGCCTGGTCGACGTGCATTGCGACGAAACCGACGACCCGCACTCGCGTTTCCTCGAAGTGCTCGCCGAAGAAGCGCGCAGCCGCGACATGGGCGCCCGCGTCACCGCCAGCCACACCACGGCCATGGGTTCCTACGACAACGCCTACTGCGCCAAACTGTTCCGCCTGCTCGGGCATTCCGGCATCAGCTTCGTCTCCTGCCCCACCGAAAGCATTCACCTGCAAGGGCGCTTCGACAGTTTCCCGAAACGGCGCGGCGTCACCCGCGTCAACGAACTGCTGGAAGCCGGCATGAACGTGTGCTTCGGCCAGGACTCCATCGTCGATCCCTGGTACCCCCTGGGCAACGGCAACATCCTGCGGGTGCTCGAAGCCGGGTTGCACATCTGCCACATGCTCGGCTACCGCAACCTGCAAAACGCCCTGGACCTGGTCACGGACAACAGCGCCAAGGCCATGGCCCTCGGCGATCGCTATGGGCTTGAACCCGGCCGGCCGGCCAACCTGTTGATCCTCTCGGCCGACAGCGACTACGAGGTGATTCGCAGCCAGGGCCTGGCGCTGTACTCGATCCGCAACGGCAAGGTGTTGATGAAGCGCCAGCCGGCGCAGGTGACGTTTTTGTAGCACGCGGGGTTCCATGAGCAGCCGCTGATACGACTCGACGCGATCAGCCGCGCGGCCCCGCATCGAGCTGCGGCCGCGCAGCCCCGAACAGGCTGACGCTCAGCACTGTCGCATCCTGAATCTGCAACCGAACCGGCACCGTACCGCCCGGCATCACCACCGCGACCTCCCCGCCCGCGACCCAACCGGCGCGCCACGCGGCGCACGCCACGGCACAGGCGCTGGTCCCGGAGGACGCCGTCGGCCCCTCTCCCCGCTCGAACACCCGCGCAAGCACTCGATTGCCGGACGCCTGGGCAGCCCATTGCAAGTTGACCCCGGCCACACAGGGCTGGCCACGCCCGGCAGGTGGCGCAAATGCAATCGCCTGCAAGGGCTCGAACAGTGCGCTCTGGTGCATCGGCAGATTGTCCGGCAGCGCAGCGGCCTGGTGCACCAACGTCACGCAATGGGGGTTGCCCACCCGCACAAACTGGCTGCGCGTCCATGCCGGGTTGATCGCCGCCAGCGCGGGCAGATGGCTGAACGCCCCTTCTTCGGCGCCAGGCAGGTCCGCGCCGACCGCCAGCGGGCCAAACGCCGGCGGCCCCAACGCCAGCCAGAACCCACGCACCTGCTCGTGCAGTGCCGGTTCGACATAGGTGGCCAGCGGCGACTTCGCATCCTGTTTATCGTGATGCACCCGCAGCTCGCAGCCCTGCGTCATCAAGCCCTGATCGCTCAGCGCCTGGGCAAAGATGGTCAGGCCATTGCCACTGCGCTCCGCAAGGGAGCCGTCAGTGTTGACGATCAACAGGTCGAACGGCGGCGCCGCCTGGAACGGCCCGACCAACAACCCATCACAACGGTGCGCCTTGGCGCCGGCCGGACGCGGCGAAGGCCCCCAGCCACATTCGGCGGCAATGGCCGGCAGTGCCCAAGCGTCGCGCCGGCTCGCCGCGAGGGCCGCAGTGTCGGGCACCTCGACCCCGTGGCGACGCAAACAGGCCGGGCTGACCACCCCATAGATATTGCCGCGGGCATCGTAGAACCGGGTCGTGGGGTCGCCTGGCTGAAAGTCCTTCATCGCTTCGTCCGTCCAATCGTCTGCACACAGAAGCAGCAGCGTATTACAGAACGGTCGGCGCGTGGGAAGTGGTCTGGAAGGTGCGTCATCCGCCGCAGGAAGCCTGGGGTTCAGCAATTCTCACGGGGATTACGCACCTTCCAGACCACCTCCTACACGTCGATGTCCTCTAGGTGGCAGCCAGTGTCCAGAGCGTTCCGTGCTGGCGAAAATAAAACCCGCCGCCAGCGCGAAAGCCGCGTGAACCTGGCTCGCTCGATCAGGCTTGATGTGTAAGGATGTCGTGCCGGACATCGTTCGTTGAACGCAAAACCAAGGATTCTCCATGACTGCCATCCCCACCCCAGCGCCCGTGGTTCCCGGGCGGCTGGAGCAAATGTCGACGCGCATCGCCTTCTTCATCGCCGGCTTCGGCATCGCCGCCTGGGCGCCGTTGGTGCCGTATGCCAAGGCCCGCGCCGAACTCAACGAGGGCACTCTGGGCCTGTTGCTGCTGTGCCTGGGGGTCGGTTCGATCATCGCCATGCCAGTGGCCGGCGCACTGGCCTCGCGCTATGGTTGCCGGCGCGTACTGAGCGCCGGGACGGTCCTGATCTGCCTGGCGTTGCCCATGCTCGCCACGGTCAGTTCGATCCCGTTGCTGATGGCTGGTCTGTTCCTGTTCGGCGCGGGCCTGGGTACGGTCGACTCCACGGTCAACCTGCAAGCGGTGATCGTCGAGCGCGCCAGCGGCAAAACCATGATGTCGGGCTTCCATGGGTTGTTCAGCCTGGGCGGCATCGTCGGCGCAGCGGGGGTCTCCGGGTTGCTGGGGCTGGGGTTTTCGCCGCTGCAGGCGACCCTGGTGGTGATCGTCATCATGGCGCTGGCGCTGTTCAAGGCCGCCCCCCACTGGTTGCCCTACGGCAGTGAAAGCGCCGGGCCGCCGTTTGCCATTCCCCACGGCGTGGTGCTGTTTATCGGCGGCTTGTGTTTCATCGTGTTTTTGGCCGAAGGCGCCGTGCTCGACTGGAGCGCGGTGTTCCTCAGTGCCGAACGCGGCCTGGACGAAGCCTACGCCGGCCTGGGTTATGCGGCCTTTGCCCTGACCATGACCGCCGGGCGCCTGACCGGCGACCGGATTGTCCGTCGACTGGGGGCTGCCCGGGTGATCGTCACCGGCGGGGCGCTGGCGGCGGCCGGGATCTTCCTCGCAACCCTGTCACCGGCCTGGGCCATGTCCCTGCTGGGCTATGCGCTGGTCGGCGCCGGATGCTCAAATATCGTCCCGGTGCTCTACACCGCTGTCGGCAAGCAGACCGTCATGCCGGAACACATCGCCGTGCCGGCCATCACCACCCTCGGCTATGCCGGCATTCTCGCGGGGCCCGCGGTGATCGGTTTCATTGCCCATGGCAGCAGCCTGGCGACTGCCTTCCTGTTGATCGGGGGATTGCTCGCAGCGGTGGCGGTCAGCGGCAAAATACTGCGGGTATGAGCAAAGGACATGAGCGGCCTGAATCCTTCAAGTAGCTCATGTACGCCTGATCGTTTCTTCCCTGCCTTATCGTTTCCCGTCCGCAGCGCTGTGCCTGGCAGAACGGTTCAGTGGTTAGCCCAGATGCCGCTCGGTGTCATTGGCCAGACGGCAAGACAACTTGTGCCATAACCCGGCGAGCGTGGAAAACACAGGGCTGGACAACGGTTCCTCCGTGAATGTTCGAGAACCTTTATCGAAGTCTTCGGCGGTGGGCGCCCTGAAGCTGAACTTCGGCGAAGACATGAGGTTGAGTGCCTGCGAACGGGATGTGCTTGGGAGGCCTGCTTCCCGTGCCGGCATCGCCAGGCTCGCAACCGTGTACTGGGAGGGCTGAGATTCAAAGGATGTCGAATTCATAGTCCAGACCTGATTCGGTAGGTGAAGACACCGGCAGCCATTCAACGGCCGATGGCAATCTCTTCGTGGTAAAACCCTTCCTCCCTGGCTGAAGTGGTGCTTCCTGCTCACTACGCTTACCAACCTATGCCGCGAGTGACGCGGCATTCGGCTGTGCCAGAGTTAACGCAGCAGTTTCAGCAGTTCGCGTCGCGAAATCTTGCCGTCGCGCTGCCACTCGTCAACATTGTCCATCCGCCCCTGCAGAATCGAACGGGCCATGACTTCCTTGGCCAATTGGATGAGATGGTCAGTGAAGGGGTTGCCCGTCAACGCTTGCGCCGCAAACTCTTTGAGCTTGTCGAGCTTGATGCTGTCGCCCCGACCGTTGCCCTTCAACTGTTGGAAATGGCCGAGCATTTCCTTGATCAGCTGTTTGTCGTCTTTGAGTTTAAAGGGGTTATCGGAACCGATGACGCTCATAATGTCGTCCCTGGACAAGCGGCCATCCGAAGCACCGGTGCTCATGTTTCGATCAAGCGCGCGTACCAGCTCGGGACGCCGCAGCAGTTCCTTCGCCAGGCGGATATTGGCGTCCATCTGCGGGTTGCCGGTCAATGGTCGCTCGGCCATTTTTTTCAGGCTTTCGAGGGTGACTTGCCGCGAAAAATGCCCTTCCCTGAACGCGCCGTAATTGCTCAGCAGCGCCTGGGCCAGTTGCTGATTGCTTTGCTTGGAGTAATGCGGGTCCGGCCGCTCGGGGGTTGGGCGCGGTGGTGGGCCGGGGTTCGGGCGCACATTATCGGGCAGCGGACGTTGCGGCGGCCCCGAGTGATAATGACCGTGGCCGAAGTACGGGCGCGACGACGTGCTGCCGAATGCTGAGCCGAAGTGATACGAATCCCAGAACAGGCTCTGGCTGGCCGATGAGCTCATAGACCGCTCGGCAATGGACATGGGGTCTCTGAAAGACTTGTCATCAGAGGAGTGAGCGACAGACTGCATGAATACTGATGCCGACATTTAGTTCTCCAGTTCGGTTTGATCAGACGCCTTGCCTCAGCGCTCCAGGCGCCCCGACGATCGACAAATCGTCAAGCAAACCAGCGGAAGCAGGCTTATCCTGTGTGGCAGAACTGTGGGAGTCGGTTCCTGATCGCGCTGAAAGTTTCCAGCGCCCAGGTAGGAAGAGCATCTGCTGAGATACGGAACTCATCACCTTCCCAAGCCGTTTCGGCGCAGCCAGCCCCCTCGCCGCCCAACCCGACCCAGGCGCGCAAAAAACCTCGGTTCACCAGCATCAACCGTCAGCGGCGCAGGTGCATGGACTGCAGAATCGCGGCTGGAATTTGTTCGAGCGGCAACTCGCGCTCCACCGCACCGAGCTTGAAGGCCTCCTTAGGCATGCCGTACACCACGCACGACTCTTCATTCTGGCCCAGCGTCAGCGCGCCGTTGTCGTGCATCTCCTTCAACCCGCGAGCGCCATCGTCCCCCATGCCCGTCATGATGATGCCCAGCGCGTTGCCGCCGGCGCTGCGGGCGACCGAACGAAACAGCACGTCCACCGAAGGGCGGTGCCGGCTGACAGGGGGCCCGTCAACGATTTCAACCAGGTATTGGGCGCCGCTGCGCTTGAGCAACATGTGCCTGCCGCCGGGAGCAATCAACGCACAACCGGGAATGACCCGGTCGCCATTTTTCGCCTCCCTGACTTCGATCTCGCACAGGCGGTTGAGCCGCTCGGCAAATGCCGCGGTGAAGTGTTCCGGCATGTGCTGCACGATCACGATTCCCGGGCACACCCTGGGCAAGGCAGTCAGCACCAGCTCCAGGGCTTGCGTGCCGCCGGTGGACGTACCAATGGCGACGATGTTTTCGGTGGTGCGCGCCATGGCCTGCGTGCTCGCCGGCAGTATGACGTCGGCAGTCAGCTTGACCGGGGCTCGCTCGCTGGACGGCACCATGCGTTTCATGTTGGCACGGGCTGCGGCCTTGACGGCACCGGCCAATTCATCGGAACTGTCGGTCAGGAACTGACGCAAATTGAGTTGCGGCTTGGTCACGATACTCACCGCACCGGCCGCCAGCGCTTGCATGGTGGTGGCCGCGCCCTTCTCGGTCAGCGTGGAACAGATGACCACTGGCGTCGGATGTTCGGCCATCAGTTTCTTGAGGAACGTAATGCCATCCATCCGCGGCATCTCGACGTCCAGCACGATGACGTCCGGCCATTGCTTGTTCATCTTGTCCATGGCGAACACCGGGTCCGCCGCCGCGCCGATCACTTCAATGGCCGGGTCTTGCCCAAGGGTCGCCGTCAGCACCTGGCGAACCACCGCGGAGTCGTCAATGATCAGTACTTTGATAAGGCTCATATCGCACGCTCTCCATGAGGGCTGCTGAGTGGCCAATGCAGGGCCAGGTAGTTGAGTTCGATGTTGCCATTGGCCAGATCGAACACCACGGTTCGATAACCCACGCCTTCCACATGAAAGTTGTGACACCGCAACTGATGCGAATCGAGCAGGTGCCTGGCTTGCTCGACATTGCGCTGGCCAACGTAGTGATTGTCCGAACGCGCCAGCCCCGGAAACATATCCCCGCCGCCATACACGCTGATTCTGAACTCCGTCGGCGGCACCTTGATCGCGTGCATTCGGCCGAGCAGCAATTGGAGCGCCTCATCGCCGTAGCGACCATCCAGTGCAGCCGATCTCTTCACTGCGCGCCGGGGCAACAGGTAGTGGCACATGCCGCCCAACAAGCGCCGCGGATGCCAGACCACCAATGCAACGCATGAGCCCAGCACGGTGCGCAGCCGAATGGCGCCTGAACCGAAAAACCACTCGCCGGGATTCAGGTACACCTCGCGGGACGGTGGGGTGTCAGGCATGTGGCCTCCGATAGATCGAAGGCTTGACCAGTCGCAGTTCATCGGTCACGCCATTGAGACTTTCCGAATGGCTGACCAGGAAATAGCCGCCGGGCTTGAGGTGGCTGACCAGGCGCTTGACCACTTGCACTTTGGTCTCGCTGTCAAAATAGATCATCACGTTGCGCAGGAAGATCACGTCAAACATTCCCAGTTTCGGCAGCGGATTGTTCAAGTTGATGGCCTGGAAATCGATCCTCGACGCCAGCGCCGGTTCGACCATGAAGCAACCGTGGTTGGCGCCGACGCCCTTGAGGCAATATTTGTTGAGCAACGCTTGGGGAATGCCGCGCGTGCCTTCGAGGGGGTAGCGCCCCTGGCGGGCCGTTTCCAGTACCCGGCTGCTGATATCCGATGCGACGATTTCCCAGGGCCGGCCGCCGAGGCTGTCCGCCAGGACCATGGCCAGGGTGTAGGGCTCTTCACCGCTCGAGCAGGCGCCGCTCCATACACGCAAAGGCCCGCTGCCACGCAGTTCGGGCAGTGCGACATCGCGCAGGAAATCAAAATGCTTGGGCTCGCGGAAGAAATAGGTTTCGTTGGTGGTCAGCATATCGACCGCCACTTGTAGTTCCGTCGCGTCCTTCATCAACACTTTGTAGTACGCGCCGTAGGTATTGAGCTTGAACACTTGCAGGCGCTTGGCGAGCCGAGCGCTCACCAACTGTTTTTTGGCATCCGACAGGCTGATGCCGGCGATTTGATGAATGAGAGTGCGAAACTGCAGGAACTCCGCATCGGAGAGAATCACGTTCATGAGGACACTCCCAAAAAACAATCAGGCAGTTGAAGGCAGCAAGGGATCAAGGGTTGCCAGCACATCGACCTGTTCCAGGGACAACACGCGACCGATATCCAGCAACAACACAAAACCGCTCTCCAATTTGCCGATGCCCAACAGGAAGTCCGCTCTGACATCGGTCCCGAAATTCAAGGACGGTTCGATATCCTGATCGGCGATTTCAAGGACCTCGCTGACCGCATCCACAATGATGCCCACCGGCTTGCCCCCGACATTGGCCTGTACCTCAAGGATCACAAAGCAGGTCCTCGAGGTCTGCACCGTGCGCTCGCCGCGAAAGCGCACGCCCAGGTCCAGCACCGGAACCGCCGCGCCGCGCAGATTGATCACGCCGCGGATGCTGGGCGGCAACAACGGCACGCTGGTGATCGGTCCGTATTCGATGATCTCTCGCACGTTGAGCGTGCCGACGGCGAACATCTCATCCCCCAACTCGAAGGTGAGGTATTGGCTAGGGCTCGAGACCGTGGCTTTCCCTGGACTTGCGATGGATAACGCCATGACTCACCTCGCATCGATTACTTTGCGGCCGCGCCGGGAGGCGCGGTCGTACACGTCAAGCTCGCATCAAGCCGGCCATCTCATCGACACACAACACCTGCTCGATTTGCAGCAGCGTGACAAACGCACCTCGCACCTTGGTCATCCCCCGGATGAAGTCGGTACGGATAGGGTTACCAAAGGCCGGCGCGGGCTTGATATCGATATCGAGGATCTCGATCACTTCGCTGACCGAGTCCACCACCACCCCCAGCACCTGGGACTCGCCCTCCTTCGCCGCTTCAAGAATGACGATGCACGTTCGGCTGCCCAGCACCGTCACACCCTTGCCAAACCGTGCCTTGAGGTCCACTAACGGCACCACTGAACCGCGCAGGTTGATCACCCCGCGCAGGAATGTCGGCATCATCGGCACCGTGGTCACCTGGTTGTATTCGATGATTTCGCGAACGTTCAGTGTATTGACCGCATACATCTGCTGGTCAGCCAAGAAGGTCAGGTACTGCAAGGGCTCATCGACCTGCGGCGCTGACTCCAAAGTGTTCGGCATAACGGCTGTGGCGCTCATGGGTCAGCTCCCGAAGCGGACGAAACCGCTCTCCACCGCACGGCTATCCTGGTCGAACGTGGATGCCGCGCGATTGATCACGGGCATCGAGGCGGTCCGCCCGGCGCGCTTGCTCTGTACGCTGAAAAAGCCCATGAGTTCCTGCAACTGCTCGGCCTGGCCGCTCATTTCCTCAGCCGTCGCCGCCAGCTCTTCGGAGGCCGAAGCGTTTTGCTGGGTCAGTTGGCTCATCTGCGACATCGCGCTGTTGATTTGCTCGGAACCGATGGATTGTTCTTCCGAGGCGGCCGCGATTTCCTGCACCAGGTCAGAGGTCTTGGCGATCGAGGGCACAATCTCGTCAAGCAGGTTGCCCGCCCGTTCCGCCAAGGCCACGCTGTTCTTGGCCACTTCACTGATTTCCTGCGCCGCGATCTGGCTGCGCTCGGCCAGTTTGCGCACTTCGGCCGCCACCACCGCGAAGCCTTTGCCGTGCTCGCCGGCACGCGCCGCTTCGATCGCCGCGTTGAGCGCCAACAGGTTGGTCTGGTAAGCGATGGAGTCGACGATGCCGATTTTCTCAGCGATGGTCTTCATCGCCGCCACCGTGTCCTTCACGGCGCGACCGCCTTCCGAGGCTTCCTTGTTGGCTTTACCCGCCATGCCGTCGGTCACCTTGGCATTTTCGGTATTTTGAGCAATGGACGCCGACATCTGCTCCATCGATGCCGAGGTCTGCTCCACCGACGCGGCCTGTTCGGACGCCGACTGCGCCATGCTTTGCGCAGTGGCGGAGATCTCCTCGGAAGCACTGGACAGCGAATCGGCCGAGCCGCGCACTTCGCCGATGATTTCCGAGAGTTTTTCCACGGTGCCGTTGACCGAGTTTTTCAGTTCCAGGAACTTGCCTTGATAGTCGCCGTTGATGGTCCGGGTCAGGTCGCCATTGGACATCGCCGACAAGACATCCATGGCTTCAGTAATCGGCACGATGATCGCATCCAGCGAACCGTTGATCCCCAGGATGATGCGGCGGAAATCACCTTGATGCCGAGCGGCGTCAGGCCGGGTATCGAGTTTGCCGATCAGCGCGCTGTCGCTGATCTGGCTGGTGTCTTCGACGAGCGCCAGGATATTGGCCCGCAGTTGCTCGATGTTCTCGTTGATAAAGGCTTTTTTGCCGGGAAATTGCTCAAGCGGTGCCGACAGATTGCCTTCGCCGAACGCGCGGATACAGGCCATGGCTTTTTTCTTCACGCTGATATGGCCACTGACCATCTGATTGATGCCCTGACCGATATCGCGGTACGAACCCGAGAAGCGATCGACGTCGATCATGACGTCAATGTCGCCTTTTTCATGCTCGCTGGACATGTGCTGCATCTCATGGATCAACGCCAGCACATTGCTGCGCAGCAGCTCGATGTTTTCATTGATAAAGGCTTTTTTGCCCGGGAATTTTTCCAGCGACGCCGACAGATCACCTTCACCAAAGGCGCGGATGCAGGCCATGGCTTTTTTCTTCACGCTGATATGGCCGTTGACCATCTCGTTGATGCCCTGGGCCATGGAGCGGTAACTGCCATGAAAGCGGCCAGCATCGATCTGTGCATCGATGTCGCCCTTGTCGTGTTCACTGGACATGCGGTTTATCTCCGCGACCAGCCCATGCAGGCTCGCGCCCAGTTGTTGCATGGACGCCATCAAGCTCGTGGTGTCACCGGGCTTGAGCGTGGCTTTGGCATCCAGCTCCCCCGCTGACAAGCGAGCGGCGAAAGCGCGCACGGCCACCGGTTCGCCGCCGAGCTGGCGCATCAGGCTGCGTCCCAGAAGTGCGCCCACCAACGCGGTGGCTAAAAATGTCAGCGCGCTGACCAGCAGGATGAGGGAGCGGGCATTCTTCTCAGTGGCGGTGGCAACCAATTGGCCCTTGCGCCCCAGTTCCAGGTTGTATTCGCGCAGGTCACCGATCGTCGTCAGCACCGCGCTCTGCAATGGCTGGCTGGCCTCGATCAATGCGCGGGCCGAGGCTTGATCACCGTCGTCGATGAACTTGTCGAAATGCGCCTGCAGGGTCGCAAATTCACCCAAGCGGCCACGTAACTGCTTCAACAGTGCTGCGTCATGGTCGTCGGAGACCAATGCGGCCTCATAGTGATCCAGGGCTTTGCCAATCGCGCTGAAGTTCTGTGCCACGTTCTGCGCATAGCTGGACACGAAGTTTTTTTCGGAATCGTTCAGACGCTGCCATTCCAGGGCGTGAAGGTCGGTGAACGCAGCCGCCGCACGGTCGATTTCCAGCAAGCTGGGCACGGTATTGACGTTGGCATAACTGGCGCTCGTATTGATTTCACCGGCCAGGTAAAGGCTGGTACCACCCAACACGACAACGCCGAGCACTGCGGTGAAAACCAACAGCATGATATTTCTGATAACGGTCATGGCGAGGAACTCCTGATGACGCTCATTAAGTCGATAACGGACTTGGGATCGAACGGTGGGTGGCGTCCTTGGCAACGTGTCCTAACAAATTGGGTATATCCAGAATCAGGGCGACGGCTCCACTGCCAAGGATGGTGAACCCGCCGAGCCCATGGGCCTCACCAAACACTTTGCCCAATGGCTTGATCACGGTTTGAAACTCCCCCTGCAAGCGATCGACCACCAAGCCAGCACGCAAGCCGGCGTATTGCACGACGACCACGTTTTCTCGACTGCCTCGAGGTTCTTGCACATCGAACATGTCCCGCAGGCGCAGGATCGGCAGCACATCTCCACGCAGGTCCAGGTAGCCGGTGTCTGCGCCCTGTCCAGGCGCCAGCTCGATGCACTCCTCCACCATGTTCAGCGGGATGACATAAGAGGCCTTGCCCACCCCGATCAGAAAGCCGTCGATGATGGCCAGGGTCAGCGGCAGACGAATCCGTACCGTTGTGCCCTGCCCTTCTTCGCTCTCGAGGCTCACGCTGCCGCGCAACGCGGTGATATTGCGCTTGACCACATCCATGCCCACCCCGCGGCCGGACAGGTTGCTGACCTGGTCGGCGGTGGAGAAGCCCGGCTCGAAAATCAAGTTCAGGATGTCTTTATCCGCCGGTAGCTGGCCGTCCCCCACCAGGCCACGCTCGCGGGCCTTGGCCAGGATTTTGTCCTTGGCCAGGCCACCGCCGTCGTCCGACACTTCGATCACGATACTGCCGGACTCGTGGTAGGCATTCAGGCGTACCGTGCCCTGGGCCGGCTTGCCCCGTTGAAGGCGCGTCGACACGGCCTCGATGCCATGGTCCATGGCGTTGCGCACCAAGTGCGTCAACGGGTCGCCGATACGTTCGACGACGGTCTTGTCCAACTCGGTCTCGCCACCGCCGATCTGCAGCACGATGTCCTTGCCCAGTTCCTTGGAGACGTCGCGCACCACCCGCTGGAAGCGCGTGAATGTCGCGCCGATCTGCACCATGCGCAGGGTCAGTGCCGAGTCACGCACCTCTTCCACCAAGCGCGATAACAGGCTGGTGGCTTCGATCATCTCGCCAATCCCGCTACGCACTGCCACCAGGTTGGCTCCGGCGCCGGCGATGATCAGCTCGCCAACCAGGTTGATCAGTTGGTCCAGCTTGGCGGCATCGACGCGGATCAGGTTGCCTTCGTTGCTCGCCGCGCCCTTGCCGGCCTTGATCAACGGCGCGACTGAATCGGGGGCTGCGTCCAGCTCGCCGCGCATCTCGACCGGAGCTTGCTCACCCTCGTGGGTGACGAGCAGGGCCTGGGACTCCGTCAATGTGCCGCAACGCACCAGCAGCTCAAGCAGCACGGCATTGTCTTCCGGCAATCCGTCGAGATGCGCGCGACAGGCTTGGACAGAGGCTTGCGGTGCAAGGATCTGGACGAGCGCGTCATCGCGCACAAAATCAAAGGCCCCGTCGATGACCTCCCGCGAGGCATCGCTGAGCAGCGCGAGTTCAAAGCCCAGGTAGTTGGTTTCCGGGTCCATCGACGCAAACGGCGGCAACCCCTCGCACAGTGTGACGGTATGCAGCAACTGCCCCAACGTGCTCAGGTAACGCAGGAACGACAGCGGGTCCATGCCGTTGCGCAATACATCCGGACCAAAGCGCAGGGACAAGTGCCAGTGGCCGGGACTTGCGCCCGGCTCGTCCGCCGGCAACGTGGCTGGAGCGGGCGAAGCGCTCGGCACCGAGCCTTCCAGGTACTGCGCGAGCCGCTCGCCCAGGCATTGGCCCTGGACCCGCAGCGGTTCGTCCAATCGGTCAAGGTTGCCATCCTCGGCCAGCAGGTCGATCAACTGGCCGATATGGTCACGGGCATCGAGAAACAACGCACTCAATGCCTCGTCGACGCGCACTTCCAGACTGCGGACCCGGTCCAGGACGCTTTCGGCGACATGGGTGAACTCAACGATGGGCATCAAGCCAAACAAGCCGGCCGAGCCTTTGATGGTGTGGGCCACGCGGAACAAGCCGTTGATGGTGTCGAGGTCCTGCGGCGACCTCTCGATCTGCAGCAGTGCGTCTTCCATTTGCAGCAGGAGCTCGCGACTCTCGGCAATGAAAGTCTGCAGCACGTCATCCATGTTCATGGGCTGGGCCATACGATCATGCTCCAAGCGACTGGGCGAAAAGCGGATTGGCGAAGTAGTCGTCAAGACCGCTGAGCCGTATTGCTTCGATTACGGTCGCGCTCGGGTTGCTCAGCAACAGCTGCGTTCCGTCCTTGAGCGACTCGCGTTTGATGAGGATCAACAATTGCAGACCGGCGCTGTCCAGTTCGTCGACATTGGACAAGTCCAACTCAACCTCATGCGCCAGCGGAAACAACGACAACAACAGGTCTTTTTGTTCAGTGGCGGTGTAGATCGTCAGGGGGCCTTCCATGACCTGGATTCGACGTAGCATCGGTACGGTGCTTTTCATGGAAACCTCCTGGCCAGCGGTCGCTGGTCATTGCTATGGCAGGATCAACTTGGAGACGGCAGTGAGCATTTGCGCCGGCTGAAAGGGCTTGACCATCCACGCCTTGGCACCGGAGGCCTGGCCTTGCTGCTTCATCGCATCACTGGCCTCGGTGGTCAGCATGATGACCGGCGTGAACTTGTAGGCCGGCAATAGCTTGGCCGCCTTGACGAAGCTGAAGCCGTCCATGTTGGGCATGTTCACGTCACTGACAATCAGGTGGATTTTGCGTCCGTCCAGTTTGCTCAGCGCATCTTTGCCATCACAGCCTTCGATCACGTCATAACCCGCGCCTTTGAGAGTGATGCTGACCACCTGCCGGATGGAGGCAGAGTCGTCGACGATCAGAATGGTTTTGCTCATCGGAAAAGCTCCTCTAGAAAAAGGTGATTTCGCTGTCATCGGACTTGGCGTGCGTGTTACCGCCATGGATAGCGTGTTGCTCCGGCATGGTGTAGGCCGTTGAAAGCTCTTGCAGCCAACGATCACTGACCATCGGGCTGAGGGTATGCCCGCTCAGGCTCGATGCCTGGCGCTCGTCCAATTGCTGCTGGAGCTTGTCCAGGTCGCGGGTAATCAGCGTCAGCATCTGGCTGACGCGGTCCTGGAACTGCAAGGCGACCAGCACCTGGGCAATCTCGTCGGCGACGTTGGCGCTCTGCTGTTGCAGGTCATGGCTGTTGCGCACGAGGGTCTGGGCGGTACCGCGAAAATGTTCGATGACCTGCGAGACCACACGCTCCGAATCCGCGAGGGTCAAAGTGTCTTGTTCAGCGTGGTGGCGGGACATTTGCACTGTGCGGGCAATGGCCGCATTGACGGTATTCACGGTTTCACTGATCTTGCGCCCGGTCTCGCCGGACATACTCGACAGCTTGCGCACTTCATCGGCGACCACCGCAAAACCTCGCCCCGCCTCACCGGCGCGCGCGGCCTCGATGGCGGCGTTGAGGGCAAGCAGGTTGGTTTGACTGGCGATGTCACCGACAAACTTGGCCATCTGCTGAAGTTGTTCGGTGAAGCCGGAGAGCTGCAGGACTTCTTTGAGTTCGCTCTCTTTATTGGAGAGCGCGGAGCGCAGAGCCAGCACGATGGAATTGAGGTCGCGCTGGCCGACTTCCAGCAAGTCGACCAATTGCTGGGAAGCATCTTGCCCGCCGTTGCTGGCCACGCTGTGGCTGATGTTCGATGACAGCGTGCCAAAGCGTTCGCTGAGCTTGAGGATGGACGTTTCGCTGATCAGGCGCGCGGCTTCGATCTGCCTGGACCAAACGGGAAGCACGCTGAGGCACACGTCTGCCAGGCCGTTATCGACGGCCAATGTCGCCGAGACCTCGGGCGGCTGATCGAGCTGGCGTTGCAGGCTGTTGCAATGCGCCTGGAAGCATCTGTTTGCCCAAAGGCCCAAGCCAACGCACAGCACCAACAACGCGCCCCCTGCCGCCACAGCCCATGCGCTGAAGTCATTGCTGTAGGCAACCGCAAGGCCTCCGAGCAGACCGGCCAAGGCGACCGGAAACACTATCAAAGCAGCCGAGGGGGGTGTGGTCTGTTCGCTCACGGTCTGTCTCCCAATCGAAGCATCTCGTCGCCGGTTGATCGGCAGTTCGATTGCTTGAGAGGGATACTGGCCCAATAATGGCACCACGGCCATCGGACCATCCCTATTCCAGGGTAGGGATACCGGCAACCAAGGTAGGAAAATCCCTACACAAGGGGGTTGTTCACGAAATACCCAAGGTCATGGCGAAGCGCACAATGTCCGCCGTAGAGCCGAACCCCATCTTTTCCATGAGCCGGGTCTTGTGGGTGCTGACCGTCTTGTTGCTGATGACCAACTGCTCGGCGATCTGGTTGACGCTCATGCCATGAGCCAGCAAGCGCAGAATCTGAAACTCGCGATCGGACAGGCTTTCAACGTAGGTCTGTTGCTTCAGGCCACTGCTTTGCAGGGCAATCTGCTCTGCCAGCGCCGGGTCCAGGTAACGTTGGCCGCTGGCCACTCGTCGCATGGCAACCAACAGGGTCTCGGGGTCGCGGTCCTTGGTGAGGTAGCCGAGCGCACCGGCGCGCAGTGCGCGTTGCGCAATGTGGATTTCGTTATGCATGCTCAACACCAGGATCGGCAGCTCCGGGTACTGGGTATGCAGGCGGGCGATCAGGATTTCGCCGCTGATACCCGGCATGTTCATATCGAGCAGCAGCAGGTCGATCTCGACCTGGCGCAACAGCTCGATCACTTGCGTGCCACTCTCGGCTTCGGCCACCACCTGGACGTCGGCGACCAGCATGAACAACTGCTTGAGCCCTTCGCGCATGATGGTGTGGTCATCGGCGATCAGCATGCGAATCATTAATACGTATCCTTGTGCATCGGAATGAATGCCTGGACTGTTGTGCCCTGTCCGGGATGGCTGAAAACAATCACTTTGCCGCCCAACATCAGGCCACGCTCACGCATCCCGGCCAGCCCCAGGGTCTGCCGGGTGACGGCGTCGGGGTCAAACCCCTTGCCGTTATCCTGGACCTCCAGCAGCCAGTTGGTTTCCTGCGGGCTCAGGGTGACGCTGACCTGTGTCGCTTCGGCGTAACGCGCGATATTGGTCAACGACTCCTGCACGATGCGAAACGCGGCGGTGACGTGGGTATCGGGGAGCGTCAGGGGAATCGACGGCAGGTGTAACACACAGGGAACCCGGGTCAAGGTGACGAACTCGGTGGTCAGCCACTCAAGACCGGAAACCAGCCCCAGGTTTAACGCGGACGGTCGCAGGCTGGTGGAGACATCACGCACGACCTGGATCGTCTTGTCGGTCAGCACCATCAGCCGCTCGACCTGCGGGGTCAGCTCGGGTGTCGAGGCGCCGAATTGAAACCTCAACAGTGATATCCCCATACGCAGTGCCGTCAAGTGCTGGCCCAGCTCATCATGGATCTCCCTGGCGATCAGTTTGCGCTCCTCTTCCCGCGCCGTTTCGCGACGGGTCGACAGATCGCGCAATTGTGCATTGGAGTTGGCCAGACGCCGCTCGGCAGCCCGCAATCTGGAAATATCACGCCCCACCGCCAACACGCTCACGACCCGCTGGCCGTCGACCTCTGGAACAAAGTGGATCAGCACCACTTTGGGTGCGCTCTTCAACCCCGAGAGCAGAAACTCCTGCTCCGTCGCTTTATTTTCCTGAATCACTTGGGCCACCAATTCGCGAAACAGCTGAGACTGGTGGTTCAGCGGCGCCACCGCGTCCATGGGCATGCCCATCAGTTCCGGCCAGGCCCCGCCCACCCATCTTCGCAACTGCGCATTGACGTAGAGCACTTCGCCATGAGCACTCAACCGAGCGATAGCGTCCGGGCTGTTTTCGACCAGTGCGCTGATGTCGTGCTGGCGTCCGAGTTCTTTCTGCCGGGCCCTGATCAACAGGGTAATGTCGCGGCTGATCACCAATATCCGCGCCGCCACACGCCCTGAATCCGCCACCGGCACCAGCGTAAAGTGCAGTTGACGGACTTCGTTGCGAAGCACCATACCCTCATCCGACTCAACCACCCGTCCGGCGCTTGTGCATTGCTCACAAAGCGCCTGGATCTTTTGCGCGCCCAATCGACCAAAGATCAACTCCAGCGGCTCACCGATAACGTCGGCATGCGGTTTGCCCAGCGCGCGCAACAACGCCGGGTTGACCTCGACACAACGCAGGCAACCGACCGCCGTCATTTCCAGCAGGCAAAGCATGTCCAGGGTATGGTCGAAAATGTCACGGTAACGACGCTCGCGCTCGCGGAGCAACGACTCTGACTGCCAGCGTTCGATCGCGATCGCCGCAATATGACAGGTCTGGCGCACACGCAGGATGTCGCTCTCATCCGGCCCGGTGCCGGACGACTGAGACAACTCGAAAGTGCCGAGCACGTGGCCTTGTTTGTCCACGATCGGCTCGGACCAGCCTACGGCAGACGCCGTATTCATCACCGCGCCGGTGCCGAGCGGCGCTACCAAATGCACCCGGCAGGACCGATGGGGCAAGGCCAATTGCAGATAGTCCACCAGGAGCCCGAGCGTTTCTTCCAGGGGCGCGCCCGTCGCCATTTTTTCGAAAATCCCCAAGCGCGCGTCTTCCAGGACCTGTTGCTTGCACAACTCGGTAATGTCGTGGGCCAGCGCCAACACGCCGATCACCTCGCCTGTCGGGCTGCGCTCGGCCGTCAGGCTGACCGCACAACTGACCAACTCGGTACTGTCCGCGAAGGTCCAACTGTCGAGGAATTGCGCGGTTTCGCCCGTCGCAACGACATGGCGCAGCTGGTTGATATAGTCACCCGCGTCCTCGTCGGGGCTCACGCCTATCGACTCGTCATAAGACATGCCGGTCAAGCGCAAAAAGGCCGGGTTGACGTAAGTGCGCAACAGGTTGCGGTTGTAGCGCACGATGATGTTGGGTGAACTTTCCGCGAGGGTGAGAAATTTGAGTTCGCTGCCCACCAGCGTTTCGCGCAGCTGCCAGTTCTCGGTGATGTCCTCCAGTTGGGACACAAAGCAGAGCGGCTGCCCCTGATCGTCCCGCACCATTCCCACGGTCAACCGCGCCCACACCACCCGCCCGTCGCGATGGATATAGCGTTTATGCAACGTCGCGCCCGACCTTGCACCGCGCTTGAGTTCGTCGATCAACTGCTTGCCGACCTCGCGGTCCTCGGGGTGGGTCAGTGCCATGAATGTGGTGGTTTGCAACTGTGCTTCGCTATACCCAAGCAACCTGCAGATGACGCCATTGGCCCGTAGCCAACGACCGTCCAGCGACACCAGCGCCAGGCCGGTACCGGAGGAATCGAAAATCGACCTGAGCGGGATCTGCGCGTAGCTTTCGGTTTCGGATGACGGGGCCGACGCGCCCTGGCGGGCAACGACCTCGACAATAAAATACGCATCGCGCCACAGCGTCAGGGAGACGTCCAACCCGCACGCCTCTCTGCTCAATGCCGCGAAACCAGCCCGCGTGTTCCCTGCGGCCGTTTCCAGCGCCGCATAAAACAGCCCATGGTCTTCGGGCCGCAGGAGGGCGATGAACTCGCCGCCCGCTGCCGGAGAAACGCCATTTTGAACTTGCAGTTGGGCGAACGCGGGATTGCCGGCGACAACCCGAGCGGCGCGGTCCAGCGCCACAACCGCAATGGACAGACAGCCGAGCACACTCTTGAGGGTTCGCAACGTATCGTCGTCAGCCACTGCCTGTGCGTCGCGAGCCATCATCCCTGTGCCCTCGGTCGTTGAACGGACTTAACGATATTTGCAAGGCGGGTAAAACGCCTAGCAACCTTCTACGCAGCGCTGGAAATCGGAAACGCCTGAACATTGACCTTTTTACGAGAGCACGGCCCCTCACCGCCAACTTGTCTATCTCGCGTTAAAGCGCCTTCAGACCCACGACTCAATCCTTTGCTCGAACTGTAGCCCAATATCAGGCTTCAAAGAGCTGCAGCACGATAGAAGAGAAGGCGCTACAGGAGCTGATCCAAGTCAATACTTGTGGGCCGTCGCGGGTTTTGCATCACCTCTTGTCTGTGCTCACCTGCAACGCCGAGGCGCAGACCGTTGAGCGTTGCCGCGAACGAAAAAATGATATCATAATGACATCATCACCTGATACCTTGTAGGTAGAACCAAGCAATTGCGAGGGTCATCATGGGCGAAGGCGCTCCTATTCCGTCGAATGAAGCTGAAAGGCTAAAAGAGGTCGCCAAATTTTGCCCCGCGGGCAGCGACTCCGACGAAGCCTTCGACAAAATCGCCGCAATGACCTCGGCGTACTTCAACGCGCCGGTCACGCGGGCCTCAATCGTCGATGAGCTCTGCATTATTGACACTGTCACGTGCGCGCCCATGAGCGAGTTGCACAGAGGCATGCTCAATGACTTCGCTGAACGGGTCATGATGCGTATCCGCAACATGCGCGCTCGTAACTTCGTAGACCAACCCACCGGGTTGTTTAATCGATTGAGGTTTGAGGAAGATATACATCAAACGGTCCGGGTAAACAGCGCATGCGAGATTGACGCAGTCGACGTCATTACGCCGAAAGTCCTCAACGATATAGTCAAGGCACCGGGTTATATCTGTGCACAAGACGTGATCCTGACGATAACGTCGCGCCTACAAAACTGCTACCCAATAATTGCTTGCTTTATAAAATCAGTCCGACGCGATTCGGCTTGATTCTCAATGAATGAGCCGGGCCCTGAGCAAATTTGCGAGCGTATTCTGCATAACTTCAAAATATCGGCTACCGAGTCGTTGCAGAAGGTGTAGAAAACCAAGAAGTTCTGCAGCGTTACTTGATAGAAAAACCTATGAGTTCCAAGGCCTTAGAAACCTGGATAGGACAAAGAAACTAGGAGGCAATCATGACGTTGAAGGAATCGCACGCGGCGATTGCGCGCTATTTATATAACGCCACGCCTGCGTCAGTCGTCTACCGATTATATAAATCACCGCTGCCGGGCCGTTTTTTATTACAGCCCTTACTTACCGCCCCGGTAAAACCGAATTATTTTACCGCTGACCGACGACTGACCTGTTCTGCGCTCAAGTTGATCTTGGCCCGAGCCGATAGGCTGATGTGAGAAGGATCGCTATTTACTGATTCAGGGAGGAACCTATGTCGTCATACGGCAACTTGCAGCCGCTTCCTCAGGCTCGCACTTTTTTCCGCTTATCGCTCGTACCCGCTGCCTGTGGCGCGTGCGCCCTGCTATTGAGCGGCTGGCGCACCGACAACCAGACAACGCGCCCAGCAAACGCCTGGGCAAACCGCTGTTTATTCCTCGAACGATAGCAAACCCGGCAATTCAGCCAACCGCACCGCACATGGAGAGGCCTTTCAATGAAATGGTTCTACGATTTAAGGATAGCTACCAAGCTCATCACTTCGTTCTTGCTGGTGTTGGTGCTGACGGCCATGACGGGCGTGTTCGCCATCATCCAGTTGGGCCTGGTTAACGAAACTGCCGCTGAGATGCGCGACAACTGGTTGCCTTCGGTGCGGGTTGTCTCCGGCATTCGTTTTTTTGTCGCCAACTATCGGGTCAAGGAACTGCGCTATCTGATGGCCGACAGCCCGACGGAACAGGCGCAATATGAACAGGAGATCGTCGATGCCCGCAAGGAAGTCGAGACCCGCATGGCGCGCTATGAAAAAGAGCTGATCTCAAGCCCGGCGGAACAGGCGTTGTTCGATACGCTCAAGACCAACTGGAACAGCTACCTCAACACCAGCAAGAACCTGTTGGCCGAGTCGCGGCAGGGTTTGAAGGAACAGACCAGTGTCATTCTCAAAGGGGATTCGAAACGGGACTTCGAACAGATCTCCAGCGACCTGGTAAAACTCATCGACCTCAACGACGCCGGAGCCACGGCAGCCAATCAACGCGGTAACGAAATCTACGCCAATGCGCGACTGTCCATCATCGCCGCGGTACTCGTGGCTTTGCTGGTGGGTATCGCGCTGGCGTTGTTTATTTCACGCATCATTTCCACCCCGCTGAAAAGGGCCGTGGATGTGGCCAGCCAACTGGCCGAAGGTAACCTGGCCGTGAAGATCGAAGGTGGTTCCAAGGACGAAACCGGGCGTGTGCTCACGGCGATGCAGGCAATGATTGGCAAGCTTTCGCAGATTATCGGTGAGGTGCGCAATGCCGCCGACGGTCTGGCCAGCGCGTCGGAGGAAGTCAGCGCTACCGCCCAGGCCATCAGCCAGACCACCAGCCAACAAGCCGCAAGCGTCGAAGAAACCAGTGCGTCCATCGAACAAATGAGTGCCAGCATTAACCAGAACACCGAGAACGCCAAGATAACCGACGGCATGGCCAGCAAAGCGGCCAAGGAAGCAGGAGACGGCGGCGACTCTGTTCAGCAGACGGTGCAGGCGATGAAAAAAATCGCGCAACGCATCAGCATCATCGATGACATTGCTTACCAGACCAACTTGCTGGCCTTGAACGCCGCCATCGAAGCGGCGCGAGCCGGCGAACATGGCAAGGGCTTCGCGGTGGTGGCGGCCGAAGTGCGCAAACTGGCCGAGCGCAGCCAGGTGGCGGCTCTGGAAATAGGCGAGCTGTCCACCAGCAGTGTCGAAATGGCCGAACGGGCCGGCCATCTGCTTGGCGAGATGCTGCCGTCGATCAACAAGACCTCCGATCTGGTCCAGGAAATCACGGCCGCCTCCGAAGAACAGGCAGCCGGCGTGGCGCAGATCAATTCGGCGATGAACCAACTCAACCAGGTCACTCAGCAAAATGCCTCCAGCAGCGAAGAGCTCGCTTCCACCGCCGAAGAAATGAGTACCCAGGCCGAACAGTTGCAGCAGGCCATGAGTTTTTTCAGGCTGGACGCAGGCGATCAGGCATCGAACGTCACACTGGGCAAATCCAGCCAGGCAAGCAGCGTATCGCGTGCGATGGCGCGGGCACCGCGAGCGGTCCCGCAGAAAACCTTCCTCAAGAGCGCAGGCCCCGACGAAAGCGAGTTCACGCGGTTCTGAGCGCAAACCGGACGCGGTGCTTTTTTCATGCAGGAGAGCGACATGGGCGCGTTAACCGATACCCGACAGACGACGGCGATTCAAAAGCAGGAGGCGCAGTACCTGACGCTCCTGCTGGGCGGCGAAATGTTCGCCATCGATATCCAGGGCATCAAGGAAATCATCGAGTACGGACACGTGACTCCGGTGCCGATGATGCCCGACTTCGTGCGCGGCGTGCTTAACCTGCGAGGTGCCGTGGTGCCGGTGCTGGACCTCAAGGCACGGTTCGGGCAGCCCTGCACGAAGGTCTCTCGACGCAGCTGTGTGGTGATCCTCGAAGCCAGCAGCGAGGACCACCAGGCCCAGGATATCGGGCTTCTGGTGGACAGTGTGTCAGAGGTACTGGAAATTCCGGCGGACGAGATCAAGCCGGCCCCCAGCTTTGGCGCGCGCATTCGCCCTGACTTCATCAGCGGCATGGCCAAGGTCGCCGGCACGTTCGTCATCGTCTTGCAGGTGGACAAGGTGTTGTCGATGGATGAAATGTCTCAACTGGCGGACGCCGGTGACAGCCCCAGCCTCCAGGAGCTGTAAGTCACGAACAAGGAGTTCGGATTGAAACAGATCAATCTTGAAGATCGTGAATTCACCCAGTTCCAGTCCTGGCTCTATGGTGCAGCGGGCATCCACTTGTCACCCATGAAAAAAGCCCTGGTTGCCGGGCGTCTGTTCAAGCGCCTGCAGTTCCATGAACTGGAGAGCTACGGCGCGTATTTCAAAATGATAATGGGCAAGGAGAACCCCGACGAACTGCAGTTCGCCCTGGACCTGTTGACCACCAACGAAACGTATTTCTTTCGTGAACCCAAGCACTTCGAGTTCCTGCGCGAACGGGTATTGCCCTTCGCGTCGCCAGGCAAGACCTTCAGGGTGTGGAGCGCGGCCAGCTCCTCGGGCGAAGAACCTTACAGCCTGGCCATGACCCTGGCCGAAACCCTGCGCAGCACGCCCTGGGAGGTCATCGGATCGGACATCAGCACCCAGGTACTGGCCAAGGCCCGGAACGGGCATTACCCGATGGAACGCGCGAACAGACTGCCGCAGTCCTTGCTCAGTCGATACTGCCTCAAGGGCATCGGCCAGCAGGAAGGCACCTTCCTGATCGATAAATCCCTGCGCCAGCGGGTCAGTTTCGTGCAAGTCAACCTGATCGAAACCCTGCCCCAACTGGGCGAATTCGATGTGATTTTCCTGCGCAACGTGATGATTTACTTTGATCAGGAGACCAAGCGAAAAGTGGTCAGTCGCCTGCTCCCATTCCTGCGACGTGGCGGCTATTTCATGATCAGTCATTCGGAAAGCCTGAACGGCGTCAGCGATGCGTTCAAGCTGGTGGCGCCTTCGATTTATCAAAAACCGTGAGGCGCCGAAGCTGTCGAGCCACTATTCGCTGATGAGCTTCTTCGGGTTGTCACGTTCACGCAGCACACATTGCATTTCCAAAGCCTCATCGAGGGTGAGCTGAAGCTCTTCATCCTTCCAGGGTTTGCTGATGTAGCGGAAAATGTACCCATCGCTGAGTGCCTGCGTGATCATGCTCATGTCGGCATAACCGGTCAGCAGGATATTCATGCAGTGCGGATCGCGCTTATGCACCTCACGGAGCAGGGTCGGGCCGTCCATGAACGGCATGCGCGCGTCGCAGACGATCAGGTCTATGGGGTGCAGTTCGAAAAGGTTCAGCGCCTGCGCGCCACTGGTGGCCAGCAGCAAATCGTAAGGCTTGCCACGCAGCAAGCGGCGCAGGCTGTTGAGGATACTTTCTTCGTCGTCCACCAGCATGACGGTGTAGCGTTTTTCGCTCAACTCGGTGGTGTTCATGCTCAGCATCCTTCAACGGCAGAGGTAGCGTGGGCCTGTACCTGGGGCTGACGTAACGGGAGCCACGCACGGAAGCAACTGCCCCGGCCCGGTTCACTTTCGACGGTGAGCCTTCCATGGTGCTTGACGATGATGCTGTACGACAGCGACAGGCCCAGGCCCGAGCCCATGCCTACCGGCTTGGTGGTGAAGAACGGTTCGAATATCCGGTTCTGGATGTCCAGCGGGATGCCGTGACCGTTGTCGACGACCTCGACGAACACACCGCCGTCTTCCCTGCCACTGTTGATGATGATTTCGCCATCAACGCCCACGGCATGGCTCGCATTGATGAGCAGATTCAAGAACACCTGATTGATCTGCGAGCCCATGCACTCGATAGGCTCGATATCGCCGTAGCGCTTGATCACCTGAGCCTTGAACTTGATCTCGTTCCAGATAACGTTGAGGGTGCTATCCAGCCCCTTGTGCAGATCGGCCAACTGCCATTCGTAGCTGTCGACATGGGAGAACTCGCGCAGGTCCTTGACGATACGAGTGACCCGGTCCAGCCCCTCGACCGACTCGACGATCAGCTCGTCGATGTCCTGCCGCATGAAGTCGTAATCCGCCTTGTCCCGCATGGCCGCAAGCTCGGGATGAGCCTGCGCATGTTTTTCGTCACTGGCCTGTTCGTAGGCGTCGAGCAATGCGAAAAGATCCACCAGGTAACGCCGCAGGCTGTTGACGTTGGAGCACACAAAGCCGATCGGGTTATTGATCTCGTGGGCCACGCCCGCCGCAAGCTGGCCAATCGCAGCCATTTTCTCGGACTGCAGCAACTGCGCCTGAGCCTCCTCAAGCCGTGCGATCAGCAGCGCCTGGGCGCTCTTTTCCTCTTCCAGCAACTCGTTGAGGTGCGTCAGTTCGAGTTGGCGGGCAGCGGTATCGGTCGTATCGCTTATCGCCAGGCCCACCCCCAGACTGCCGCCATCGGCGTCCTGCACCGGGAAGAACGTGCAGTTCTGATACATGTGCCCGACCAAGCCACTGATCGGCCGGGTGCTTTCGAAGTTGAACAGGTGCGGCCGTTGCTGCCAGGAGGTGAACGCAAAGTTCTGCAGCGTGACGACGCTGTTGATCTTCTGCCGGGTCCAGACCTCGGGCAGTTCCGGAAACACTTCGAACAGCGTGCGACCGACGAGCTCTTCGGCGCTGCGGCCGCTGTTGATGGACATGAAGTGGTTGGAGAACAGCACTTTGCAGTCATGATCGACCAGCAGCACGCCCATGTTGATGGCCTTGAGCATCGACTCAAGGGTTTCCCGGGAAATTGCCTTGTTGTCTGTCATGAAGACGCCCCTTCAAAGCTCATAGAGCAAGCGATCGATGGCCCGGACCACAACGCCTGCTGTACGTTCGGTAATACAGATCAGCAGGTCGCAGGAGAATTGATGAGCCTGCACCTCGAAACGGATTTCCAACACCATCGCCAGGTGTTCGTTCAGGTTCAATTCATCCAGTGCGTTCGCGGACTCTTCTCTGTGGACCAGAATCGACGGCGCGTCATAACTCACTTGTATCGCCACCTGCTTGGCCAGGCCACTGATGCAGGCGCCGGACAGGATGTTGGTGACATCCAGCATCAGTTCTTCCTGCTGCGCAGGGCCGCCGTCGCTATAGCCGAGCAATTCGGCGAGCTTGTCGGCCCCCATGGAACCAAAGCAAACGAACACCTCTCCGCGTAACTCCCCCAGGAACGACTGGCGGGTGACGATCATGGAGCTTCGACGAAGATGGTCCGGAATCAACAGGTTGTCCTGCTCCCGGATCAGTGGGTGAATGAAAGGAACCGAAAGCGTAACCATGGTGTTGGTCAGCCGGGCCAGTCGTTCGGCGGCCTGCCCCATGGCAATGTTCATCAATTCCTGCAAGGCGTCACGTTGGTCTTCGGTTAGCGCGGCCAAGGTTTCCATCAAAGTACCCCTATGACGTGCAACGCATTGAGTACAGCTTGCGCCGTAACCGGCTTGGCGACGAATGCAGCAGCGCCCAGATCGGATACGCGCTGCCTGGCCAGCGGCTGGATGTCGGCGCTGATCACCACGACAACCACATTCGCGTCCTCGCGCTTGAGCGCCTCAAGGGTCTGGAAGCCATCCATGACCGGCATGGTCAGGTCGAGAAAAAGCAGGTCCACCAAACCGGCGTGATACGCCTCCATCACCTCGGCACCGTTACAGGCCTGGCGAACATCTTCGGTCAGTGATTCTGGCAGGGAACGCAAGACCAGCTTGCGGGACATGGATGAGTCATCAGCGATTAGGACTTTCATGATGCACTCCACATTATGAAGTGTCCTGCAGCCTCGGGAGGGGTCGCAGAAACGAAGATTCGCAAGAACCTTTTAATCACTCTAACCCGACATCTAGCAAAGAGCCATCATCCAATCCTGATATTGCGCGAGGGATTTTCGGAGCCTGTAGGGGTTTCCCTACAGGCCGCCAAAAAGTGTGGCTGCGTGACCTTCGCCCGGCATACCACCGGATCAACCGACGAGGCACATCGCGCTGGGCGCTGACCGCGCTACAGAGTGTAGGAAATACCCACTTGCACCGTGCGCGGCTCGCCAGGGTAGGCGTAGAAGTTCAAGAACGAGCCCTCTTCGTACTCGCGATTGAACAGGTTCTTCACGTCCAGGTTGAGCCTGACCTTTTCGTTGACCTTGTAGTAACCGAGCAGGTCGACGACCGTGTAGGCGTCCATCGCGAACGTGTTGTTGGCCGTCTGCCCGGCACGCTCGGCCACGTATTTGCCACCGGCACCGAGGCCCAAACCTTTGAGCGTGCCGTCCTGGAACTCATACACGTTGAGCAGGCTGAAGCTATTGCGCGGAATGTTGGCCAAACGCGTTCCGGTACGGACAGTGGTGTCCTTGGTGACGGCGGCATCCACATAGGCATAGCCGCCGATCATCCGCCACTCGGGCGTCAGGTTGCCGGCCACGTTCAGATCAAAGCCGCGGCTGCGGACCTGGCCCGTCGCAACATTGAAGGCGGAGTCAACGGGGTCGACACCCTGGACATTTTTCTTCTCGATCTGGTAGATCGCCGCATCGACGCTCAGCTGTCGGTCAAGCGCTTCCCACTTCACGCCCATCTCGTAGGACTTGCCCTTCTCCGGATCGAACCCGCCGCCCTGACGACTGGCGCCAGTGTTGGGCTTGAACGAGCGCGCGGCATCCGCGTAGAGCGCGACGGTGTCGGTGAGGTCATACATCACGCCGACGCGCGGGGTGACGGCGTTGTCGGCGGCGTTCCAGCTTCTGACACCGGGTACGTAGGACTCGTAATCGTGCTCGAAGCGCTCGAAGCGCGCACCGGCGAGGACTTTCAAGCGCTCGGTCAGTGCCACCTGGTCCTGAACGAAGGCCGCGTAGGTCTTGAGGTTTTCTTTATCGTGCGTCGGCGTGCGGGTCAGCGCCGGACGAGGCTGGCCGTAGACCGGGTTGAAGATATCGATCGGAAAGGTCCCCGCCACGGCGCTGGAACGCTGGATGATCGACTTGTAGTCGTAGTCTTCGTATTCGATGCCAGTGAGCAAGGTGTGATCAAAGCCGCCGGTGGAAAGGTGCCCGGTCAGGTTGAGTTGGTAGTCCTTGTCGGTCCATTCCAGCTTGCGGTAGTTGAAGTTGCGCTGAAGTGTGCGGCCATCGGCATCCAGGCTGGTCGCGCCGTTGGCCTCGACACCATTGCCCTTCATCGTCCCGTCCAGCCACTGGAAACCACCGCCCAGGGTCCAGTTGTCGTTGAGCAGATGTTCGAAGCGCAACTGGGCCATGTTGTTATCGTTGTGCAGGTCACCGGCGTACTTCTCACCCCAGAAGGTGTCACGGGACGGCGTCCCGCGCTGGTTGGCGAAGCGTGTCAGGCCGCGATCCAGCGGGCGATTGTTACGCATGAAGTCGCCTTCGAAGATCACCTTGGTGGCGTCATTGGCCTGCCAGGTCAACACCGGGGTCACGCCGTAGCGTTCGCTCGAGACATGGTCGCGGAAGGTGTCGCCGCCCTCGCCCACCACGTTCAGACGATAGGCCAGCGTGCCTTGCTCATCCAGCGGGCCGGACGCATCGAGGGTGCCGCGCTTCATGCCCTGATCATTCAATTGGCTACCCAGCGTGACCGTGGGCTCGGCCAGCGGCTGCTTGGATACCACGTTAAAGGTGCCACCGGGATCGCCACGGCCATACAGCATGGTCGCCGGCCCGCGCAGCACTTCAAGGCGCTCGATGCTGTTGGCGTCGGGCATGCTCGGGTAGCCGCGGTTGATCGGGAAACCGTTGCGGTAGAACTCGGCAGTGGTAAAGCCTCGCACGGTGAAGCTGGTAAGCCCTTGCCCGCCGAAGTTGTTCGCCCGGCCGACGCCGCCCGCGTAGTCCAGGGCCTCCTGCAGGCGAGTCGCACCAATGTCCTCGACCACGTCCTTGGGCACTACGCTGATGGACTGCGGCGTTTCATGAATCGATGTGTCGGTGCGGGTCGCACTGGCTGAACGTGTCGCGCGGTAGCCCTTGACCGGCCCTTGAGCCGTCTCGTAGTCCATTTCGCCGGTGACCGTGGTCGCCTGCAACTCGAGGCTGGGTTGTTCAGAGGCGGCAACCTGCGCCCAGGCAAAAGGAGTAAACGCCTGAAGCACGCACAGGGAAATCAGGGTGTGACGCATGGATGTTGGACCTCATGAATGAGCCGACGCGCAGGCAAACCTGCCAAGAATTCGCGGCGCATGATATACCAAACCATTCGCGTATGACATGGATTCTCATTAACTGTTTTTCGCGTATCAGCTTTGTATCAACCGCATAAAAATCCAGGCAAAAAAAACCACTCGTTAGAGTGGTTCGCTTTTGCCATGGCCGCCTGCCACGGCAGTGCTGGCGCTTGCCTTCATGGGCTCGGAGTCGTGAGGCTGGCGAGAAAGTCAGCGACCAGCCGGTTGAACGTCTCGCCCTGATCGTCGTGGACATAGTGACTGGCGTGCGCGACTTCCACCGTCTGCACCTGCCGATTGCTGTCACGCATCGCCTGCAGCGTCGCGGTGGGCAGGAAGTCCGAACGCCCGCCACGAATGAACAGCGTCGGGCAGTCCAAGGCCCGCACCGCCGGCCACAGGTCGGTCGGCTCGATGCTCAGGCGCGCCTCGGCGATGCCTTGCTGATCGTGCCGCCAGCTGATCAGCCCTTCGTGCGCTTTCATCGAATGCGCCAGCCTGGAAGCGAGGCCCTGCTCTGACAAACCCGGGCGCGACGCCTGCCAGAAAGCGCGGGCGCTCGCCCAGCTGTCGAAGTGCAACGGCGTCTGGCTCATTTCACGGCGAATACGCGCCGCGCCGTCGCCCTGGCTCGAAGAGCCGGGACCGATGTCTTCGATGATCAGCCCGTGCAAACGCCCCGGGTTTTGCCGTGCATATTCAAGGGCATTGGCGCCACCCAGCGAATGCCCCAGCAACACGAAGCGTTGCAAACCGAGGTGGGCGACAAAGTCCTCCACATCCTCCACATAAGATTGCGTGTGGTAGCTGCTCGGCGTGGCCCAATCGCTCAACCCGCGACCGCGCTGGTCCAGGGCGTAAACGCAGTAACCAGGGCCCAACGCCTGCACCAGCGACTCCCAGGTCTGCGCATAGGCCCGCAAGCCGTGCAGCAGAACCAGAGGCACGCCGCTCGGCTCGCCCCATTGCAGAAAATGCAGGCGCAAGCCTGTGCGATTAGTAAAAAAACAGCTGGCAGGCGACATCGTTGTGCTCCATGAAGGCTGGGCTTGGGCCGGCTTAGAAACGATCGAAACGATACGGGCTCGGATCGATGATCGGGGTATCCCCGCTGACGATATCCGCCGCCAGATGGCCGGCCGCCGGCGAGGTACCGAAACCGTGCCCCGAGAAACCGGTGGCGACAGTCAACCCGGGAATTTGCGCGACCGGCCCAATCACCGGGTTCGAGTCCGGCGTCACGTCGATGGTGCCCGCCCAGGCCTGGGCAATCCGCGCCTGCTCGAATACCGGCCAGGCGGCCTTGAGGTTGTTCATCGCATCGTTGTTGAGCCGCGGGTTGGCGGCCGGGTCCTGCACCCGTACCCGTTCGAACGGGCTGACACTGTCGGCCGACCAACGCCGGGCCAGCGCCAGGTCGTTAAAGAAATACTTGCCCAGCGACACGTTCAACACGCTGCGCTGCGCGCGAAACTGCGGCATGTATTGCTTGGCGAGCAACAGGTGATCGAGGGTCAGGTAGGCGTCCAATTTGCCGCGTTGGGTAATGATGAAACCGCCGTCCTTATGCTTGCGAAAGGAAAAGTCCGGCGCGCCTACGGCGATTTCCGTAGGCCCATCCATCGGATGCGTGCGCAGCACCGAACAGGTCAAGGCCAAGGTCGGCAACGCCACGCCGAGGTTGCCCAAAAAGCGCCGCGACCACATCCCCCCGGCCAGCAATACCTGATCGCAGCGAATCTCACCCTTTTCAGTGACCACCCCACTGACCTTACCGGCGGACATCTGCAGTGTACGCACCGCACACTGCTCGATGATCACCACGCCCTTGGCCATGGCCGCCTTGGCGATCGCACTGCTGGCCAGGGTCGGCTCGGCCCGCGCATCGGATGGCGTAAAGATACCGCCGGCCCAGTCAGCCACGCCGCCCGGCACCCGTTGCGCGATCTCGCGCTGGCTCAGCAACCGCGAGTCGAGGGACAGATGTTCGACCGATTTCAGCCAGCTTTCATGCATCGCCATCTGCGCCTCGTTGCGGCCCAGGAACATGATGCCCTCTTGCCGATACCCGACGTCGGCGCCGACCCGCTCAGGCATCTGCGCCCACAAGCGATCTGCGGCGAGGGCCAAGGGGATATCGGCGGCGTGCCGGCTGGTCTTGCGTACCCAGCCGAGGTTGCGTGAGGACTGCTCGCCGGCGATACGGCCTTTTTCCAGCACCACCACCGCGATATTGCGTTCGGCCAATGTCAGCGCAGCCGTCAAGCCGATAATCCCGCCGCCAATGATGACGACGGACGTCGCGAAGGGGAACGTGGTTGACGTGTTCACGGGCGCTATAGTCGGGGCCATGATCAAGACTCTGTGAGCGATTGAGGTCGGCCGCGCAAGCGCACGGCCGCGTAGCGGTCATTGCGACAGGCGGATGACTTCGACCTGCGCCTTGGAGGCGTTGCGATAGGCCGTCACTTCCAGTTCCACCTTGTAGACCGTCGAGCCCAACGGCGGGCAGGTCACGGTACTGGCCGGATCGACACCGCGAAACTTCTCGCCGATCAGGCCCATGACCGCCGGAACGTCCTTGGGGTCCTGGATGAACACCCGCGAGCACACCACATCGGCCAGGCTGGCGTCGACGGCGGCGAGGGCCGTTTCGATGTTGGCGAATACCTGATGCGTCTGTTCGAGGATGTCCTCGGGGATCAACTTGGTTTGCGGGTTGCGGCCTGCGGTATTGGAGACATAGATCCAGTTGTCCACCACCACCAGGCGTGAATAGCTGGCTTGGTCTTCAAACGGGGAACCGGTCTTGAGCTTGATGATTTTGGTCATGTCGTTGCCTCTTCAGATGGATAAGGGTGGCTTAGCGCAACGCGGGGGTTTCCCACAGATTCAGTTTCACGCCGATGCCTTTTGCGATGGCATTGCGGTACACCACCGTGCCCCAGGCCACGTCTTCCACGGGCATGCCGCCCACCGACATGATGATGATCTCTTCATCGTTCCGGCGGCCTTGGGCATCGCCGGCAACGATCTTGCCGATGTCTTCGAGCTCGTCGCGCTGCATCTTGCCTTCGGCGATCATGTCCATGAACCGCACACCGATCACCGGCACACAGTGGTGCGCGGGCTTGGGCAACTCTTCGAACCAGGCTTCATAGAGGCCGGTGTTATCCAGCACCTTGCGCACCTCGGAGCTCTCCATGCCTTCATCCAGGGAGCAGGACGCCGGCATCGCCATGAAGGCGCCCGGTTTGACCCACTCACGCTTAACGATTGGGTAGTTCGAGGGGTCGCCGACCTCACCGGAGCTACAATAAGTAACAAGGTCGGCGTCGCGGACCACATCTTCGAGGGTGTCGACGACTTTTATCGTGGTCACCTGTGGGTAGGTTTGCTTTACCCAGGCAATAAAATCGTTGAGGCTTTTCTCGCCGCGCCCCTTGATCTTCAAGGTATCGATCTGCGGGCACACCGCGATGAAAGCGGCCAGCGTGGTCTTGCCCATCACCCCCGGGCCCAGCAGGCCGACGACTTTGGCATCCTTGCGGGCCAGGTGGCGCGCGCCCACGCCGGGAATCGCGCCGGTGCGATACGCCGACAGCAGGTTGGCCGACATGTGCGCCAGCGGTGCGCCCGTGTCGGGGTCGTTGAGCGTGAACATCAGGATCGAGCGCGGCAGGCCTTTGTCGCGGTTGGCGATATTGGAGCCGTACCACTTCACGCCGGCGGTGCAGAAGTTGCCGCCCAGGTAGGCCGGCATCGCCATCATGCGTCGGTCAGCGGTGGGTTTGGGCATGTTCGGGAATGGTGATTCCTTGGGGAAAATCACCATCGCGCCGTGGGAATCGTTGTTCGGGCCCGCCATGCGGTAGTCGCCGATATACAGCAGGCCGAACATCTCTTCCATGGTGTCGACACAGGCAAGCATGTCGGTGACGCCAGCGCGGATCATGTCCTGCTCGGACAGGTAGATGAAGTCTATTTTTGTAGTCGTGGACATAATTATTCTCGGGCTGAAGGTGATATCGCTGCGGTAGGCGCGGCTCCCACGCTGTCGAGTCCGAGTATCGGGCTGGGCTTATCGGCGGTATTGTAAATTTCGGACATCGGCGCTTGCCGCGGGCACCTGAGTTGGCGCGATAAATGCCTGAATATTCGCGCATATTGCCAATCGAAGGTTCCGTCATGGTCAACCTGTGTGCGCCGAGGCCGCGGCACCCAACCGCCTACGAACAGCCCTGGTTCGTACTCAACTCATCGCGGTATTCGGTGATGCCTTCCGAACACCCGGCGATCTCGCATTTCTATGCCTTCGATGTCGCCCAATCGACCGACGTGCTGGCGGTGCCGGATGGCTGCGTGGACATCGTTTTCGACTGCGATGCCACACGTCCCACCGTGCGGATCTGCGGCACGCCGCTGGAGGCGCAGCGCGTCGAACTGCACCAGCATCATCACTACTTTGGCGTGCGCTTTTCACCGGGGGTCATTCCAGGCTTCATCAATGTGCTGGCCGCGGACCTGACCGAACAGGAGCTGGATCTGCTCAAGGTCTCGGGGTTTGCCCAGCGCATGTTCGAGAACATCGTGCAAACCCCACGGCTGGAAGAGCAGATGAGGCTGTTCAATGACTACCTGGCCCCGCGCCTGATGGGCAGGACCTCGAAACTGACGGCGATGGTGATTCAACAGGCCCTGGTGCATCGCGGTGACCTGCGCATTCAGCAGCTTGAAGACCTCAGCGGCTACACCAGCCGCACCATCCATCGCCAGTTCAGCCAGGACACCGGCATGTCGCCGAAGATCTTTTGTCGCATCATTCGCTGCCAGGCGGCCCTGGAAACATTGAACACCCAGCACGATGTATCCTTCTCGGAACTGGCGCTGGACCTGGGCTTCTCCGATCAGTCACACTTCCTGCGCGACTTCAAGAAGCTGGTCAGTACGACGCCCTGTGACTACCAGCGCAAGATTGTGCAGAACGCCTACAGCGACCGCATCAGCTTCGCCTGAACGCGCCGCATCAGGCAGCGTTCACCCCCCTCCCCCGCGCGACGAAAAATAAACCTGCGTCTCCATCATTTCTCCATAAAACCTACGCTGAAAGTGCATGCTTGCCGTGCATCATCCAACCCGTTGCCAGAAAACCGCGCGCCGTTGCAGCATGGCCCGGTAGCACAGGGCACATCGACCGAGCAGAACATGACCGAATCACTCGTTGCATCAACCGCTAATCAGGCACTGATCCTGATCGCCGAAGACGAACCGGAAATCGCCGACATCCTCACGGCCTATCTCAAACGCGCCGGCTTTCAAACCGCGCATGCGCAGGATGGCCGTCGCGCACTCGAACTGCATCAAACGCTCAAGCCCGACCTGGTGCTGCTCGATGTACTGATGCCGAAACTGGATGGCTGGATGGTACTGGCGGAGGTTCGTCACCGCGGCAACACGCCGGTCATCATGCTGACCGCACAGGACCAGGACGTGGACAAACTCATGGGGCTGCGTATTGGCGCCGACGATTACATCGTCAAGCCGTTCAACCCGGCCGAGGTCGTCGCCAGAACCCAGGCGGTGCTGCGCCGCTGCATCGACAATGGCTATTTGACGGGGCGCAGCGTGCTGCGCGTGGACGCCTTCGAAATCGACATCGACAACCATGACGTGAGCGTCAGCATCGATGGGCAGAAACACCCATTGAACCTGACCGTGACCGAATTCAAGTTACTCGCGCAATTGGCAAAGGCGCCCCGGCGCGTGTTCAGCCGCGCCGAGTTGCTGGCCCTCTGTTCGCCCGAGAGCGACAGCCTGGAGCGCACGGTCGACAGCCATATCAGCAAATTGCGCAGGAAAATCGAGGACCTCGGACTGCAAGGCGTACCGGCCAGTATCCGCGGGGTCGGCTACCGGTTCGGGAGCCTGCCATGAAAGGCGCCAACAGCTTGAGTCGGCAGATTATCCTGTCGATGTCGGCCGTGGTCCTGTGTGTGATAACCCTGGCGATTGTCGGGACCTATGTTTTTTATGGGTTGCTGTGGTCGTTTGCTCCGCTGAGCGACGCGGAAATGGATGAGTGGCTGCCCAGCGGCATGGAGTGGGCCTGGATGAGCCTGATCACCTGCGTCAGCCTGGGCGTCGGCGTCGCAGCGGCGATCAAGTTGTCCCGGCGCATTCTGATGCCCTTGAACTCGGTGGCGGCCAGCCTGCGCAGGTTGGCCGATGGCGACCTGGATGCCCGCGCAGTGGCGCCGGATCAATCCTTGGGCGAAGCCGCCTTATTAGTGGATGACTTCAACAGCATGGCCAACCGACTGAAACGCATGGCCGAAGAACAGGCGTTCTGGAACGCAGCGATCGCCCATGAGTTGCGCACGCCGCTGACCATCTTGCGCGGCCGCCTGCAGGGGCTCGCCGAAGGTGTGTTCGAACCGGACACCGCGCAGTTCTACAGCCTGCTGACGCAAGTGGAAGGGTTGACGCGCCTGGTTGAAGACCTGCGCGTGGTCGGCCTGGGAGACAGCGGCTACCTCAAGCTCGAACCCGACTACGCCGACCTGGCCGCCGACCTGGAAGCCGAAGCACGGTTGTTCGAATCGAGCCTGCGCAGCGCCGGCTTCGTGCTGCACCTGGACCTGCTCAAAGGCCCGATATGCTGTGACCGCGCGCGGATTCGCCAGGCGTTGCTGGCGCTGCTGGACAACATCCGCCGGCATGCGACGCCGGGCAATGTCTGGGTGCAACTCGGCAGCCAACGCTCGCGCAACTTCCTGAGAGTCACGGATGAGGGGCCGGGGGTGGACGACGCTTTCGCGACACATATTTTCGATGCGTTCCAGCGCGGCGAAAGTTCTCGCTCCCGTGCCCAGGGAGGCAGTGGGCTGGGCCTGGCCGTGGTGCGCGCGATTGCCATCGCCCATGGTGGCACGGTGAGCTGTCGGACATCGATTAACGGCGGCACCGTGTTTGAACTCAGTTGGCCAACAACAACGCAAAGCCTGGATACCTACACGGAGTCTACTGAGGTGTAACTGCATATAACGCCAAACCCGCTTGAATATTCAAACCGACAAAGGTGATGGCATGCGCCTCTCTATTTTTATAGTTAATAGAGCCACGAAATATCGCCACTTTGCCTTATTGAACTCACAAGGACGTTGTATCGCGTTCAAGAGCTGCGAAAGGATGCCAACTCAGGGCGAATGGGTCGAAGTCACAGCAATCAATCTTGCCTGGTTCAATCAAACCCTTCCAGGCCACGGGCGCCGGGATAATGAAGCAACACCTGGCAAATGACGTTCAATGTTTTACGCGGACAATTGTTATGCCGACTCTGCATTCCGCTCGCCCCCTTGTTGACTCGAAACAGCTGGAAGCGTCACTGACGCTCTACACACTCAAACTGCGAAAGTTGCAGCGCTTCTGGATTCCCCTGCAGAAGTACGCGCCGCATTGCGTATTGGCGTTGTGGTTGATTGGTGTGTGCGCGTCGTTGATCACACAGTCTTATTGTCACTGGCTGATTACAGCGCCGGCCATTTGCATATTGATCGCCCTGGAAATCGTTATCGAAGAAGTGCAGATCAATTTGTTATTGATGACCGAGGAGGCGCGCTATCTGCTCGGCGTCGCCCGCGGAATCTATCCTCCCATGATGCGCTCGACAGGTGGCCCATGCCGTCCGTAACCCCTAGGATTGTGCTCGAAGAAAGCAAAAAGCTCGGTCAGCAATCCGCCAGCCAGACCCTCAAGGCCATTGCCAGGGCCTACCCCGGCAAGCTGTTCGCGACCTTGTCGCTGGTGGCGCTGGAAAATGCACTGCTGCTCGCCTACCCGCTGTTTGCCGGGTTTGCCGTGGACTCAATCATCCGTGGCGATGCCGCCAGCGCATTGCTCTATGCCGGCGTGGTGCTGGGGTTCTGGGTGGTGGGGGCGGCGCGGCGCGCACTGGATACGCGCACCTTTACGCGCATCTACGCCGATCTTGCGGTGCCGGTGATCCTCAATCAGCGCCTGGAACGCCAGAGCACGTCCAAGGCGGCGGCGCGGGTGGTACTGGCGCGGGATTTTGTCGACTTTTTCGAGAAGCACGTGCCGATCATCGCCACCGCGCTGGTCTCGATCATTGGCGCGGCCGGCATGTTGCTGGTGATCGAGCCTTGGGTTGGCGTGGCATGCCTGCTCGCGCTGCTGCTGTGCGTCACCGTGATGCCCGGCTTCGCCCGGCGTAACCAGCGCTTGCATGAGCGCTTGAACAATCGCCTGGAAAAGGAAATCGGCATGGTGGAAGCCGTCGGCGCGCATACCCTGCACCGTCATTATCACCTGCTGTCGCGACTGCGCATCCGCTTGTCGGACCGTGAGGCCATCGCCTTCCTGTTCATTGGCATCCTGGCGGCGCTGCTGTTTGTGGTTGCCATCACGCAACTGGCATTGTCGCCGGCCGTAAAAGCCGGGCATATCTATGCGGTGATGACTTACCTGTGGACTTTCGTCAGTTGCCTGGATGAAGCCCCCTCGATGATCGACCAACTGGCGCGGCTCAAGGACATCGGCAAGCGCGTGAACCCCGGGCTTGGCGAAGCGGCAGACTGATCGCGCATCAGCGCTCGGCCCTGCGCGTTTCCGAGGGCGACTCGCCAAACAATTCGCGGTAATGCGCCGCGAAGTGACTCAGGTGAAAAAAGCCCATGGCCACGGCGACCTCACCGACGTTTTTCTCGCTGGCCGCGGTCGCGATCAACCGCCGCCGGACCGCGTTGAGGCGCAGATTGCGCAGGTACTCGACCGGGCGCAGGCCGGTCACCGCCTGAAAACTGTTCTGCAGGGTCCTGCGGCTGACGCGCAATTGCTCGCACAGATCGAGGATGCTCAATGGAGTATCGCCGCTGGCAACGATCAACTCCTGGCAACGCCGGACCAGGTAGGCACTGACGGCGAAATTGCCGCGCCGGCAACGCACCTCGTCGCTGGCATGGGTGAACAGGTCCAGGAAGGTGCCGAGCAGCTCATCTTCCAGGATCTTTTCCGAAACGGCGCTGATCGCGTCGGTATGTTCCAAAAGGTGACGAAACAACGGGTGAATACGCTGGTGTATACGCAGCAGTAACGCCTCATCCACACGCAGCTGAGACACAGTGGTCAGGCGTTTAAGCTGCTCGCCGGATAATTCGAAAGCCGCCAGTTTGGCAAAGCGTACCGCGTCGACGTTGATCGCGAAAAAATGCGTGCCTTCCGGGGCATGCAATACGAACTCCTCCGAATCGCGCAGCAGCACCACGCTCTGCGCGTCCACTTGCTGCCCTTGCACCACCGGCGAGCTGCCCAATGACATGGCGGCGCACAACCGGCCTTTGGGCGAGGAACCATGCTGCACCACTCGCTTGTCCAGCACCTCCTGGAAAATCTGGAAGCGATCGCAGGACAACTGGCGCAGTTCACTGGTGAGGCAGCCACGGCCCAGTTGGTCGTAGATCTGCTGCCAGCCCTGGATCGAGCCGGCGTGCTGTTGAGGATCATTGAAGGTTCGGACTTCAGCGAGCATATTCGTCGTTCCTCGGCGGCCTGTGTCTGGTCATTGGCCTGAAGGGGGCTCAGTCATCCCTGACGGCAGCTGGCATTCACACGGGCACAGTGTCCGCCTGGAAAACCAAAGCCAGTTCCGTGCCAAGCATCTGCAGACGATAGGTTCCCGGCTGTATATCGATCGGTGCCAGCAACGCGCCCGACAGCACCACCTGCCCAGCCTCGATACGGTGACCGTCCGCCAGGAGCCGGCGCACCAACCAGCACAGATTGAACAGGGGGTTGTCTTCCCGAGCCTGCGTATCGCCGCTGCCCAGGTGAACCCCTTCGTGCTCCAGACGATAGGGCACGCAGGCATGCTGTTGCGGCTCGAACGGCGACCTCGGCCCCACACAGTAAAGCCCCGCCGCCGCGTTATCGGCGAGGAAGGCGCCAAGCCCGAAACGCCAGCCTTGCCATCGGCAGTCGGCGATTTCGAACGCGGGCGCCACCTCGGCGATGGCCGTCAGAATGTCCTGGTCGCGGTAGTCCCCCGGCGCCAGCGCGTGCCCGAAGACGAACGCCAGTTCGACCTCCAGCTTGGGCTGGATCAGCCGCGCCAACGGCACCGCACTCCCCGGCTCAACCTGCATCGCCTCCGTGAGGCCGCCGTACACCGGTTCGTCGAGAGCAAAGCGTGCTTGCGCGGCTCGGCCAGCGAAGGCGACCTTCCAGCCGCTCGGTTTCTCCCCGGCGGCCACGCGTCGCTCCAGGGTCTGGCGCAACAGCGCGTAGCCTTGCTGCCGGTCCAGCGCCTGCGGTGCCAAAGGCGCTATGGCATGAGCGCTGAGCCTCGCTTGGCGCAGTTGGCCGAGTACATCGTCGGGCGTGCTCATGACAGTTGCTCCGCCAGCTTGCGCAATACACCGTCCAGCCGCTCTGGGGTGGTAATGGCCGCGACAAAGCGGTCCGGACGCACCACGACGATGCAGTCACGCACCTTGGAGAACCACTCGCCCAGCCGGTTATCCACGTCCTCCACACTGATCGCGTCCATCGCCGTCAGCGGCTGGTTGCGCCCCACGCCGCTGCGCGAACGGTTGACCTGGATAAAGCGCGTGTTCCAACGCGCCCAATACGCGGCCATGTCCTCGCTCAGTGGCGCCCGGGGATTGGTGCGGTAACCCAGCACGGCATACGAGTTGCCCAGCATGTCGTCGAGGCGCCGACGTTGGCCCTGGGCATCTTCGATATAAGGCTGCACGAACAGTTGCCCGACCAGATCGTCTTCGCGCAGCTCGGCACGCTCGTGATAGACCAGGCCTTGGGTGATGGTGGCCTTGGGTTTGAACTTGAATTCCAAGAGGTGCGAGCGCAGGTTGTCGACACTGTTGACCGCCTGGAACAGCCAGTCGCGCACGCCGGCCATCAGCGGGTTGGTCAACCCCAGCACGGCGCCCATGTTGTCGGCCAGCGCCACCAGCTCGGTGGCGTGGCCGCGGCGTTCCTGGTCGTAGCTGGCGAGGATCGACGGCGCCGCGCGGCCCTGAATGATCGCCGCCAGTTTCCAGGCCACGTTGGCCACGTCGCGCAGGCCGGAATTGAGGCCCTGCCCGGCCCAGGGCGGCGAAATATGCGCCGCATCGCCGACCAGCGCGACCCGCCCCTGGACAAACCGCGCCGCAACACGGGAGTGGTGGGTGTAAGCGCGGATCCGGATGACGTTCAACTGATCCACGGCCGCGCCGATATGGCCGCGGATCAGTTCACGAATCGTTGCCTCGTCGCACATTTTCGCTTCGTCTTCGCCCTCCAGCAGCATGAACTCCCAGCGCCGCTGCTGATAAGGCAGGTAGATACACACGAAGGGCCGTTGCGGATCGGCATGCAGGGCGGTGTACGGCGCATCCAGGGTGTCGTTGGCCGTATCGACCACCACCCATTTGCGCGGATGCGTGAGCCCGAGCAGTTCGACGCCCAACTGTTTGCGCACGGTGGAACGCCCGCCGTCGGCGCCAATCACATAGTCGGCCTGCAATTGGTAGAGCTCGCCGTGGGCATCGCGCACCTGCAAGGTCACGCCCTGCTCGTCCTGCTCCAGTTCGAGCAGTTCATGGCCCTGGCGCAATTGGACGCTGGCGTGCTGCACGAGATGTTCGCGCAGGGTGCCTTCGAGCAATTGCTGCATGAAGATGTTCCGCATCGGCCAACCGTACTGCGCGACGCTCGGCTTGACCTCGGCGAAACACACGCCACGCGCGTTGTAATAGCGCAGCGGTACATCGCAGATCATGTCACGTGCGGCCAGCTCGGCAATGCCGATCCCCTGCAACACGCGCAGCGCTTCATCGTCCATGCCGACTGCGCGGGGATAAGGCAGGATGCCGTCGGCCAGTTCAAGGACGACGCAGTCGATACCGTACATCCCCATATAGTGTGCGGCGGTGATCCCGTTCGGGCCGCCGCCGACAATGACCACCTGGGTTTTGTCCTGCTTCATCGCTAGTCACCGCTTTCTTGTTGTGGTTTTGATCGGATGCCACGCAAGGCCTTGCGCCCGGGCTCAGTGCAGCCCGTCGAGACCTTGCACATCCGCCGCCTGCAAACCGCCGAGCCGTGCATGCAGGCGTCCGCGCGTGGCGAAGGCCCAGATCACAACGATCTCGTCCGGCGAAGGACCGTCACCGAACATCAGCGACATGCTGTCGTAATGGGAGCGCACATACAGCGCGTCCTTGTGAGCCAATGGCACGTCAATGGTCGAACCCGGACCGCCACGTTTGCCAGTGGACGGCACCCACGACTTGCCACCGCCCAGCGCGACACGGATCGGATCGGCGGCAGGGTTGGTCAGGAACGCGTTGCCGTGCTCGTACTCGCCCTCGGTGCCCACCAGGATAGCCTTGCCGTAGCTGACAATCTCGTGCTCGCCGGCCAGTGCGTTGATGCGCCGGCCGAACTCTTCGCCCAGCAACGGCGAGTCGTCCACCAATGCATCCAGCGTCTGGCTGAAGCGGCCGGCATAGGGGTTGGCAATCACTGCGGCGATGGCGTACTTGTACACAGGTTCGCCATCGGCCAACTGGCCGGTTTCGTTGGCCAGGGTTTCTTCAATGAAGCTGTACCATTTACGGATGTGATAGCTGGCGAAATTCGCGGTTTTCATCAGAGCTGCCTCTATTCAAAGTGGGTCGAGTTTAAAGTTCCGGCTCGGCGCGCCGGCGGCCTTGAAGCGGGCCTTGCCAAGTGCGTCGTCGTGCTCGGTCTCGAGAAAGAATTCCATGCGATTACAATCCGGATCGTGGAAATACACGCCATGGCCGATTTCGTGATCGGTGATTTTCACCACCTCGACGCCTTTGCTCAGCAACATGCCGTAGAGCTGGCGCAGGGTGGTCATGTCGCCGGCGATTTCCAATCCGTAGTGCTGCAACCCCAACCCGCCCTGATGGGCGCCGGGTTCGGCACGAATCAACGCAATGTCGTGGTGCTTGGTGCCAAACGCCATCATCACCCAGCTCTCGCCACGGGCACTTTCGTGCATACCCAGGATGTCGGCGTACCAACGTGCTGACACATCTGGATCACTCACCCATAGCGATAAGTGAGTACGAAGGACTTCGACTTTCATCACGCACTACCTCAGTTTTTCTTGACGATGGATTGATGCCCCGCCTTGATCTGCGCCACGGCGGGGGTCCACAGCACGTCAGCGATCTCACTGAATTCGCGCCACTGCTTCTGCCAGCCGTCACCGCCGTTCTCGGAGGTGAACAAATGGCCGTACTTGGTGCCCGCGACGATTTGCCGAGGGTTCGCCGGGTTGAAGGCAATAGCCCACACACAGGAATTGGGCTGTTGCGGCAGCGGCAACACCTGCCAACTGAGCGCGGCATCATGGGAGACCAAGATCTTGCTGGTGGTGCCCGGCGTGCCATCGGAGATGCTCAGGTACAGCGTATCCTGCGTGCCCAATGGCGCACTCATGGCGCGCGCGTAGTACAGGCCAAACGCTTCGCGGGCAACGATGCCGGTCCAGGTCAGCCCTTCATCGAGGCTGCGGTAAACCGCATTGACGCAAACCACCACGATGACTTTCTCACCGTGATTGGGCAGGACCAGGATGTTGTGGATGTCCGAGTTGAAGTCCCACAGCAGCCGATCATCGACGCGCATCCAGCTTTCGCCGCCGTTACGCGAATGGAACAGCCCGCCCTCCTCGAGGCCGAACCACACCTGGTTGCGGTCGGTGGGGTCGTAGGCGAAGGCCAGCAACCGTGGACGACTGACGCCGTCACAGAACTCCGGGATTTCCACCGGCGCGCGATCCCAGCTCAGGCCGCCGTCCAGGGTGCGCCACAGCTCGGCGCGCGAAGGCGCACCGGTGCCGACGAATATCCGCAGAGCATCCTGCGGGTCGACCGCCACCTTCCACACGGTCTGCCCGTTGAACGGCGTGTCGACCTGCTGCCAATGGCCGCCGGTGTCGTGGCTGACGCACAAACCAATGTCGGTGCCGGCATAAATCACGTCCGGCGTGCCGGGGTGAAAGCTCAGCGAACGGGTGATCGCATCGAACTCCAGATCCTGCCCGAGGCCGAGACGATGCCAACTGCGGCCATCGTCGGCGCTACGGATCACGGCCTGGCCGACGGTGGCGACTAATAGGGTTCCGTTACTCATCGCAGTTACTCCTCAGATGAAGATGCCACGGGTCAGGCCGCCGTCGATGCCGATGGATTCACCGGTCACCGCGCCAGCCTTGGGGGACGCCAGGAAGCCGATCAGCCAGCCCATTTCAATGGGCGCCAGCGTGCGGCGAATCGGCGTTGCGTCGATGTAGCCCTGCTCGACCTGCTCCGGGGTCTTGCCCTGCTTGATCCCTTCGCGCTCGTACAGCTCGCGGATGTGCGGGGTGTCGACCACGCCCGGGTGGATCAGGTTGACCGTGATGCCGAACGCGCCCAACTGGTCGGAGAGGGTTTTGGTCATGTGCGCGATCGCCAGGTTGCGCATCCCCGAGAGGACTTTGCTGCTGCGCCCGGTGAGGCCGCCGATGTTGATGATGCGACCGAAGCCACCCGCCTTCATGTGCGGGGTCACGGCCTTGGCACAGCGGAAGTAGCCGATCACTTTGGTGTTGAGGTCCGACAGCAACTCGTCGTCGCCGGCATGCTCGATGTCATTGCGCACCACGCCCGACGGCGCCGCGGCACCGTTGACCAGGATGTCGATGCGGCCGAAGTGCTTGTGCGCGGCGGCGACCATTTCCGACACGGCCGACATATCGTTGGTGTCGCAGAACAGCGGCAGTACTTCGTTGCCGGTCTGCGCGCTGATCTCTTCGGCGGCCAGCTGGAGAAACGCCATGCGCCGCGCACAGATCACCACCTTGCAGCCTTCTTCGGACAGAAAGCGCGCAACTTCCTTGCCGATGCCCATGCCACCTCCGGTGACGATTGCCACGCGGCCTTTCAATTCCAGATCCATAGCAGTTCCTCTTGTGATTATTCTGTTCAGCCGAGATCGACAAACACACTTTTGGTCTCGGTGTAGGCGTCGATAACGTTCTTGCCCATTTCCCGGCCCCAGCCGGATTGCTTGTAGCCGCCGAACGGCGAAGCCGCATCGACCACGTTCCAACAGTTGATCCACACCGAACCGGCCTGGAGCTGCGCCGCCAGGCGGTGCGCCGAGCGCAAGTCGCGGGTCCACAGGCCGGCGGCCAGGCCATAGGGCGAGTCGTTGGCGCGCAACACCAGGTCATCGACGTCGGTCCAGCTCATGACGGTGAGCACCGGGCCGAAGATCTCTTCGCGGGCCACGCAGGCACGCTCGGCACGATCGAGGAACACACTCGGCTGGATGAAGTGCCCGCGTTCCAGGTGCTCGGGGCGGCCGCCGCCGCAAATCAGTTCGGCGCCCTCCTCCTGGCCGCGCTGCAGGTAGCCCTTGACCGTATCCAGCTGCCGCGCGGACACCAGCGGGCCCATGCTGTTGGCCGGGTCCAGGCCGTTGCCGAGGACATGGGCAGCAGCGTGGCGCTGCAATTCTTCGAGCACCTGATCCAGCACGCTGGCGTGTACGTACAGACGCGATGCCGCCGTACACACCTGGCCCTGGTTGTAGAAAATCCCATCGGCGGCGCCCTTGGCGGCGCGCACGATGTCGGCGTCGGGCAAGATGATGTTCGGTGATTTGCCGCCCAGCTCCAGCGAGACCTTCTTCATGTTGCCGGTGGCCGCCTGGGCGATCAGCCGCCCGACCTGGGTCGAGCCGGTGAAGGCGATCTTGTCCACGTCAGGATGCTGCGCCAGCGGTGCGCCGGTCTCGGCGCCCAGGCCGGTGATCAGGTTGACCACACCCGGCGGGAAGCCCGCCGCCTCGATCAACTGCACCAGCCGGATCGCCACCAGCGGCGTCTGCTCGGCGGGCTTGAGCACCGCCACACAGCCGGTGGCCAGCGCCGGGCCGAGCTTCCACACGCACATGTTCAACGGGAAGTTCCACGGCACGATCAAGGCGCAGACGCCCACCGGCTCGCGCAACGTGTAGTTGAGCATCGGTGCGCCGCTGGCCGGCGATACCGGCAGCGTGCTGCCTTCGATCTTGGTCGGCCAACCGGCGAAGTAACGAAGGATGCTGGCCGCGCTGGCCGCCTCGGCGCGTGCGTTGGTAATCGGCTTGCCGTTTTCCAGGGTGATCAGTTGCGCCAGCTCTTCGCGGTGCTGGTCGAGCAAGTCCGCCAGGCGAAACAGCAACATGCCGCGCTGGGCCGGTGACTGCTGCGCCCAAGCCCCCGTGAATGCGGAGCGGGCGGCGGCTACGGCGGCATCCACATCGCGCTCGTCGCTGCGCGCGACTTCCGTGAGTGTTTCTTCCGTGGCAGGGTTTTCCACCGCGAACCGGCGACCGCTGGCCGCGTCCTGCCAGGTACCGCCGATGAACAGACGGCCGGGTTGAGACAGGAACGCCTGGACGGCGGGTAACACGTCAAGCTGATTCATCATCGACTCCTTCACAGTGCCATTTCGATCAGGCAAGGGCCCGCATCGGCGGCGGCATTGGCCAGCGCCCGTTGCAGTTCGGCATTGGTGTGTACGGTACGGGCCGGCACGCCGTAGCCGGTGGCCAGGGCTTTCCAGTCGATCCGCGGACGGTCCAGCACGGTCAGGCTGAGGGCTTGCGGGTCGAGTTCGGTCATGCCGAAACGGCGCAGTTCGTTCTGCAGGATCGCGTAGCGGTGGTTGGCGGCGATCAGGATCACCACCGGCAATTGCTCGCGGGCGATGCTCCACAGGGTTTGAATGGTGTACTGCGCGCTGCCGTCCGATTGCAGGCAAAACACCCGGGTACCGGGCTCCGCCAGCGCGGCGCCGAACCCGACCGGAATGCCCTGGCCAATCGCGCCGCCGGTGTTGGTCAACACACGGTGCCGCGCCGCACTGGCGGAGGCGGTGAAAAACGGATAGCCGCAAGTGCCCCCTTCGACCGAGACAATGCAGTCGTCCGGCAGCGCTGCGGCCAACACTTGGCCGACCGACTGCGGCGTCAACGCGGCCTCGCCTGGCGGCAGCTCGATCCCCCGCGGGGTCGGCACATAAGCCGGTGCATTCAGCGCGTCGGCCAGCGCGGTCAACGCCCCGGCCACGTCGTCGCCGACTTCGGCCAGCGACAGCAAGCGCTCACGTTCGGCCAGCCGCGACGGAATGCCTTCGTAGCCGAAGTAACTGATGGGTTCCGGGACACCGGCACAGACCACCTTGTCGTACTGCTCGAGGATCTCGATGGCCACTTCCGGGAAGTACGGCAGGCGGTCCAGGTCCGGCAGACCGCCGCCCCGGTAGCTGAGCCGGGGAAAGGTTTCGGCGAACAGCCGCACGCCGGGCAATTGCGCCAGACGCCCTGCCGCTTCCAGGCCGGCAACCGACAAACCTTGATCACCGACGATGAAGACCAGCCGCTGACCATCACGCAAGGCCTGCGCGACCGCTTCGATACGGTCGCCGGCAAAGCGGCGGATCGGCGCCTGCATCCGCGTGAACACACCGTTGTGCGTCACCGCGGCGGCTTGCAGGTCCATCGGCAGGATCAGGCTGGCGATCTGGCCCTTGGCTTGCCAGGCGGCACGCACAGCTTCCTGCAGGTCCTCACCGATCGCCGAGGCGGTGCGCGATGTGCGAACCCAGCCGGACACGGTGCCGGCCAGGGCCTGGATATCGCTGGCCAGGGGCGGGTCGTAGTTGACATGCCATGAGGCGTGGTCACCGATCACATTGACGATAGGCGTGTTGGCGCGCCGCGCGTTGTGCAGGTTGGCGATGCCATTGGCAAACCCCGGGCCCAGGTGAGTCAGCGTCATCGCGGGCTTGCCGGCGACGCGGCCGTAACCGTCCGCCGCTCCGGTACAGACGCCTTCGAACAACGACAACACCGGCTTGAGGGCGGGCGCGCTGGCCATGGCCGCCACCAGCGGGATCTCCGTGGTTCCCGGGTTGGCGAAGCAGTACTCGATACCGCTTGCCGCTGCCGCATTCACTATCAGTTGCGCACCATTCATTATCAGCCCTCTCGCTTGAGCATCTTCTTTGATGAGATTTATCACACATAAAATCACATCAAACAAGCTGTTTTTTACCATTTGTCTCTACTTATGAGATAAATGCCAATTAATCGGTTATGAAAAGTGCTGCGACGATTGCTTTTTCGCTTAACTGCGATAGTGTGGCGTGACGGCCCCCCATCGGGCCGGCCGTCTTTTCAGCGCGGGCGGGCGTGCCTATAGTGCTCACCCGCGTGCCATCCCCTTTTCTAGGAACGAAATGAGCAGTCTGAGCAAGTTGTTGAGTGTCCTGGACCTGTTCGGTCCGCAGACGTTGAAGATCGATCCGGACACCATCGCCGAGCGCATGGGCCTGTCGCGCGCCACCGTGTATCGCTACGTCAAGGACCTGTGTGACGCCGGCCTGCTGACCCGCGTGGATGCCGGCAGCTACGGCCTGGGGCCGCGCGTGATCGAACTGGACTGGATGATGCGCCAGTACGACCCCATCCTCCTCGCCGGGCGCGAGCTGATGCACGAACTGTCCGCCCAGACCGGCCTGGCCGTGTTCGCCAGCGTTTTTTATGACGGGCGCATCATCAACACCTACATCGCCGAACCCAGCGACACCTACCACTTCTCCTTTGGCCGCGGACACCCGCTGCCGTTTTTTCGCGGCGCGCAATCCAAGGTGCTGATCGCCTTTCAGAAAGGTCGACGCTTGCAACGCCTGTTCGAAGAACACATGGCCAACGACCCGGACAGCCCATACGACTGGGCCAGCTTCTCCAAGGCCGCGAAAAAGATCCGCAAGGACGGCTACTGCCTGACCCACGACGAACTCAACCTGGGCCTGACCGGTATCGCCGCGCCCATCATCCGGCCGGATATGGACGAGGTGGTTGGCAGTCTGTCCGCCGTCGGCAGCAGCCAGAGCTTCAAGCTGCTACGTCAGGAAACCGTGATCGAAATGGTGATGGACACCACACGGCGAATTGCCGAAAACATGCGCAACCCACCGAGCGCCCCCGCGTCCTGAGGGTCAGGAACGCGACGGCCGTCAACCTCAGAACGGCACCGCGACCGTGAATTGGCTGTACAGGTTGGTGCCATTGCCGACCGTCTGGTTGCCGCCGCTGGTGGAGTCCTGCTTCGGCTTGTAGAGGCCGATCAGCGGCGTGACGATCAGGTGCGGGTTGACGGCCCACTCGACGTAGACGTCCAGCTCCCGCGCATCGAGGTTCAGCGCATTGCTTTTGCGCAACGTGTCGAAGTCGAAGTACAGCGCGCCGACCGTCAGGTTCTCCAATGGCATTGCCTTGAGACCGACGTGATGGATACCGGTGTTGCTGTTGAACGGGCCGGCATAGTTGGAGGCCACCTCGCCCTGGAACCAGGTGCCGTAACCCGTGCTGAGCCCGGTGAACAGCGGGTCCCATTTTTGCGAATAGCGCGTGTAGCGGTAGGTCAGCTTCGGCGCCCAGGCGATGTCGGCAAAGGTGTAGCCGGCTTCGCCGTACCAGGCTTTTTCAGGCCCGGCGTCTTTGTCCTGCCAGGCATACTCGAATGCCAGGCTGACGTTCGGCAGCCCGGCATCGCCTTCGCCGCGCACGCTGTAGACGTTCATACCCTTGCGCTGGCGCTGAAAATCGCTGGCCCAGCGCTCGTTCACATCGATGCCATGCACCCAGGTCAACCCCAGAGTGCCGGGCTTGGCGGTGTAATCCAGGGTGCCGGCGGCCAGTTCGGTTTCCGCCTGGGCGCGGTTGTCGGACTTGAGCCACAACACGCTGCCATGCACGCCCTCCTGCCCGCCCAGGCGCAGGACCGCGGTTTGATCGAAGGCATGCCGCGCCGCCAGGTAAAAGGCCCCACCACGGTTCAGCGCGCCATCCGCCGGGCCCTTGCCCAGGTTCGGCCCGTCGTCGTTGATCAGGAAACCACGACCGATCTTGACCACCTGGCGCCCACCGGAAATATCCACACCGTCCTTGCCCAGTGCCGGAAACAGGTCGCCGGAACGCCACCCGAGGTAAGCGTCTTCAATTTTCGTGGTGTGTTCGGTGCCGAGGGTATTGCCGGCCGGATCACCGTCGCCCCAGGTCGCGGAACTGACCAGCGCGAACGCGCCATAGGCCGTGCCTTTGCCCGCCAGAGCCTGGTCGCCGCTCAAGCCGTATTTGATGAAGCCTTCGCGCCAGGTCGAACCGCCCGGGGCGCCGTCATAGTTTTTGCGACTGTTGAACTGACCGAATACGGCGGTCATATCGGCGTTGAGATGCCGGCTCTCGTCGCTGTAAACCTCATAGGCATGGGCCTGGCCGACGGCGCAAAGCGCCAATGTGGCAGCCAGGGTGCTGCGGCGAAAGGGAGGGGATGGATACCGCATGGTTGAAACTCCTTGAGGTGCACCTTCAAAGGCTGTCTTAGGTATTCGCATAACACTGGCGCAGCCGCGCTGCGCCAGGCTCGCAAGGGCTAGCCGCAAGCGGCGAGCGCGGTGTCCAGCGCCGCGACGATCAATTCGGCCTCCCCGCCCGTGAGGGTCAGCGGTGGCGAAAGAACGATTTTGTTGCCGATCGGCCGCACCAGCACCCCGGCGCGGCGTGCCGCGTCAGCGATCCGCAAAGGCTGCCCGGCCGCCGGGTTCAGCGGTTCGCGGGTGGTTTTGTCCGCCACCAGGTCGAGGGCAATCATCAGGCCCTTGCCGCGCACTTCACCGACCACGGCGTAACGCTCGGTCAGTGCTTGCAGCTGTTCGAGCAATTGCCCGCCGACCTTGGCGGCGTTGCCCGGCAGGTCCTCGGCTTCGACGATATCCAGCACCGCCAGGGCGGCCGCGCAGGCGGTCGGATGCCCGCTGTAGGTGTAGCCGTGCATGATCACGTTACTGAAGCCTTCGCCGTGCTCAATCGCGTCGACGATGCGCTGATTGAACATCGTTGCGCCCAGCGGGATATAACCGGCGGTGATGCCTTTGGCCAGGCACAGCATGTCCGGCGCGACACCCCAGCCGCGGCTGCCGAGCATGCAGCCCGAGCGACCGAAACCGGTGACCACTTCGTCGGCGATCAACAGAATGCCGTGGCGGTCGCACACCTCACGCAGGCGCTTCCAGTAGTCGTCCGGCGGCACGATCACGCCGCCAGCGCCTTGCACCGGTTCCGCGATCAACGCGGCGATGGTCTGCGCGCCCAGCAAGGCGATCTGATCTTCAAGCTGGCGAATGCAGTGTGCGGTCAGCGCTTGCGGGTCCCGGCAGTCCCAAGGGTTGCGATACAACCATGGGGTGTCGAGCAAATGGCATCCGGCCAACAACGGCCCGTGGTTGTAGTGATACACCCCATTGCCGCCCACTGACGTGCCGCCCATGTGTACGCCGTGATAACCGTTGCGCAGGGACAAAAAGCGCGTGCGCCCCGGCTCGCCGCTGGCGATCCAGTACTGGCGGGCCATTTTCAGTGCGGTCTCCACCGCATCGGAGCCACCGGAACTGAACAGCACACGCGTCATCTGCTCCTGGGCGAACATCGACGTCAGCCGCTCGGCCAGGTCGAACACCCGCGGATGGGCAATGCCGTCGAAGGTCTGGTAATACGCCAGTTCGTCGAGTTGCGCGGCAATCGCGGCCTTGACCGACGCACGGTTGTGCCCGATGTTGACGTTCCACAGGCCGCCCACGCCGTCGAGCATGCGCTGGCCGTCGATGTCGGTGATGTAGTTGCCGTCGCCACGGGCAATGATCAAGGTCTTGGCACGCTGCGCCGGGGCACTGGAACTCATCGGATGCCAGAATTTCTTCTGCGCGGTTTTGTATTTTTCGTACATGGTTCAGACCCTTACTCAGCGTCACGCTTGTGGACAAACAACAGCTGTTGCCCGGTGAATTCCAGCAGCCCCTCAAGGCCGAACTCGACACCGAACCCGGACATCTTGCTGCCGCCGAACGGCGTGTTCGGCTGGATGCGGGCATGGCAGTTGACCCATGCCACGCCGCTTTCCAGACGGCTGGCCAACGCCGTCGCCTGTTCGACGTCCGGCCCCCAGACCGAGCCGCCCAAGCCCATGTCGCCCGCATTCGCGCGACGCAGCACGTCTTCCACATCCTGATAGGCGATCAACGGCAACACCGGGCCAAACTGCTCCTCGTCGACCAGCCGCTGGCCGTCCGTGACATCGGCGACCAGCGTGGGTGGATAAAAGAACCCCGGACGCTCCAGGCGTGCGCCGCCGCACAGAACCCGCGCGCCGTGTTCGCGCGCATCGGCGACCAGTGCCTCGACCAGTTGCAGTTGCTCCAGGTTCTGCACCGGACCAAACGTGACCCCCGGCGCCAGGCCGTCACCGACGACCTGGCGTGCGGCGATGCGCGTCAATGCATCGGCAAACGCCGAGTACTGGGACTCATGAACGTACAAACGCTTGAGGGCCGCACAGGTCTGGCCCATGTTGAGGAACGCTGCCTGGAAAATCGCTTCGGCGACCTCTTCCACCGGCGTGCCCGGCAGTACGATGGCGGCATCGTTGCCGCCCAGTTCGAGGGTCAATCGCTTGAGGTTGCCGGCAGCGCCGCGCATCACGCTTTGCCCGGTGGCGGTCGAGCCGGTGAAGACGATCTTCTGGATACCGGGGTGGGAGGTGATCGCGCTGCCGAAACCTTGCTCACCGGTCACGCAATTGATCACCCCGTGGGGCAGATGCCGAGCGATGATGTCCACCAGGCGCAAGGTGCTCAATGGCGTCAGGCTCGAGGGTTTGCTGATCACGCAATTGCCGGCACGCAACGCCGGCATGATGTGCCACACGGCAATCATCACCGGCCAGTTCCACGGTGTGATGGAAGCCACCACGCCCAGCGGCTTGCGGTGCAACTCGACACGCTGGGTGGGGGTTTCTTCCACCAGTTCCACGGGGATCTGTTGCGCGGCGGCATAGCGGGTCCACGCGGCGGCGCCCATGACTTCGGACAACGCCAGCTCCAGCGGTTTGCCCTGTTCGAGAACGATCAACCGGGCCAGGGCGTCGGCATCCTGTTCGATCGCCTCGGCAATCGCCAGCAGGCGCTCGCAACGCAGCGCGTGAGTGCTGTGCCGCCACGTCTTGAAGGCCGCCTGGGCAGCCGCCACCGCCTGGTCCAGTTGCGCCAGGGAACCGGCCGGGCACTGTGCGAATGCGGTGCCGGTGGCTGGGTTGATCACGTCAAACTGCCCGTTTTCACCGGCAACCTGAACCCCGTTGATCAGCATCGTGTAATGGTGCATGTGCAATTTTCCTTTAACGCAGGCACGCCTTGTCGGACACCGACAAGCGCACAGTTCGCAGTAGAGTTGTACCGGGTTGATGCCTTAGAGCTTGTGGCTGCCCAACGCCAGGAACCGCTGGGGCGATACCTTGCGCAAGCGCGCGGCGAGAAAGATGCCGCCGAGCAGGGCCAGGGGGATGACGGCGCACAGGCTGTACGACAACAGCTTGCTGGCGCCCGTGAGCACATCGAAATGCGCCACCGCCAGTACCAGCACCATCAGTAATGCCAGGCAGGAGATCCCCGGCAGAATGCGCCCGCGCAAAACGCTGACGTTGAGCTCGGGATGCCGGTGAAAATACACACACACCGCGACCGAGGTCATCGCCATCAACAAAATCACGCACAGGGTGGCGAGGTTGGAGAACCAGGCGAACAGTTGCAGGATCGGGTCCGCATCCAAGGCGGCGAAGATCAGCACTACCACCGCCGCGATCAGGCTCTGCAAGGCCGAGCCCATATGCGGGCTCTGATGCACGCGGTGTGTGGTGCCCAGCAGACTGTGCAGCAGGCCGTCGCGGCCGATCGCGTAGAAGTAGCGCGCGGCGGCGTTATGGAATGCCAACAGCCCGGCGTAGATACTGACCATGAACAGCACGCGGATGATCTGGGTCAGGTAAGGCCCGACGAAGTGATCGGACATGCCGTAGATAAAGGTCGTGGGGTCCTGTAATGCCTGCAGCATCGGCACGATCTTGTCCGCGCCCACGCCCACCACCATCGCCCAGACCGACAGCGCATAGAACCCACCGATCAACAGCACCGAACAGTAGGTGGCAATCGGAATGGTGCGCTGCGGGTTTTTCGCTTCCTCGCCGTAGATCGTCGTGGCCTCGAAGCCGATGAAGGCGGCGAAGCAGAACAGCAGGCCGATCGACGGCGTACCGCTGAACACATGCTGGCTGCTGAATGCGTCGAGATTGACCCCGCTGTCGCCGCCGCTCTTGAGAATGGCGAAGTCGAGGGTGAGGATCGCCAGGTACTCGGCGATCACCACGACCGACAATACCCGGGCCGACAGATCAATCTTGCGATAACCGAGGACCGCAATACTGGCCATCGCCATCAGCGAATACGACCACCACGGCAACACCAGGCCAACCACGCTCTCCATGGTGCCGCTGACCACGCCGCCGAACATGCCATACAGGGCGATCTGGAGAATGTTATAGGCAAACATCGCCAACACCGCCGCCGAGCCCCCGGCCAAACCGCCCAGGCCACGCGAGGTGAAGGCATAGAAACCGCCAGCGTTGGTGAGGTGCCGGGACATGGTGGTGTAACCCACCGAGAACGCCAATAGCACCAGCAAGGCGAGAAGCAGCAACGCCGGGGTGCCGGCACCGTTACCCAGCATGATGCCAATCGGAAAACCGCCGGCGATGACACTGAGCGGACTCGCCGCCGAAACCACGAAAAAGATGATGAAGCCGACACCCAGGGCGCCTCGCTTCAACTCCGTGGAGCTGTTGACCTGAATAGATACACTCATGTTATTGACCTTATTGTATGAGGCAGTCGCTGTGGGGTGGCTCCGATCAAGGCTCTATCGGCACCGGGTAGCGCTTTTATTTTTTGGCTTGCACGCTGTATTCGATCCTATGCCCCCCTACAAACCCCTCGCTATCCCAAATCGGTAGCATCGCCTGCACCGCCCCAAAACAGTTCAGCGTCCAGCACCGTTCCCCGCCGATTTGGGATAACCCTCCGGATGTTCATCCCTGCACTCTAGGGTCGCCGTGCTATGCCCGGATGTCGGCTAGCAACAATAAGAAACGACGGCGCCCACCAGGCTATTACAGCCCATAGAGCCCTCACGCGCAGGAACCCCCAGCCATGCCTTTTGCTCACCTGACTATTCAATGGCGCATCACACTCCTGAGCGGGCTGTGCCTGCTGGCCGTTGTCGCCGCATTGACCGGCGCCTCGCTGTACCAGAATCAACAAAGTGCAGAACTGCTCAAGGCACGCAGCACTCAGTTGCTGGCGCAAGCGGCCACGGAGCACTTGCAGGCCCAGGCGGTTGCCCACGGTCAGCAGGTTGCGCGGTTTTTCAATGAGACGGCGCTGTATGGCGAAGGCTTCGCGCAACAGGTCCTGCAACTGCGCGAACAAACCCTCAATGGCCGCCTCTCGGCGACACAACTGCGCGAGACACTGGTGAACATTACTCGCCAGACACTGCTCAAGCGCGACAAAGTGCTCGGCCTGTACGTGGTGTTGCTGCCCGATGCGCTGGCGGGTGCCGACGCGCAGTTCACCGCGCAACGTGCGTTGGCAGGCAACGAAACAGGCCGGTTCGCGCTGTATTGGTCGCAGAGCCAACCGGGGCAGTTGGTCCAGGAAGTACTCACCGAGCCGCAAATCACCGCCAACCATGCGCCGGCGGGCAGTGAGCCGGAAAACGCCTGGTACGTCTGCCCGCAGGCCCAGGGCCGCACCTGTGTGGTGGCGCCCTATGAAAGCGAGGTGGAGGGCCGCAAAGTCCTGATGAGCAGCATTTCGATTCCACTGATCGCCAACGGCACGACGATCGGCGTGGTCGGCATGGACATCGGCCTCGACACCCTGCAGAAACTCGCGGCCAACCTGCGCCAGGATCTGTACCAGGGCGCCAGCGCAGTCAGCATAGTCGCGAACTCGGGCCAGGTGGCCGGGCGCAGTGGCGAGGTCTCGGGCGCCAGCATCGACATCAGCCAGGCCGTCCAGACCGTGGCGGGCAGCCCACCGTGGACGTTGCAGTTGAAGGTGCCGCAAGCCGTGGCGCAGGCCCCCGTTCGGCAGATGCAGAGCGAACTGGATGCCCAACGCCGCCAGGCCAATTGGCTCAACCTGGGCCTCGGTTTGCTCGCCAGTTGCCTGGGCATGCTGCTGATCTGGCTGGCGGCCTACGGCGTGACGCGCCCGCTGCTGAAGGTGGCCAGCCTGCTCGATGCGATTGTCGACGGCGACGGTGATCTCACCCAGCGCCTGCCGGTGGCTCGCCACGATGAGCTGGGCGCACTGAGCAACGGTTTCAACCGTTTCCTGGACAAATTGCAGCCGATCATCCGCGACATCCAATCCGCCTCGCGGGACACGCGCACCAGTGCCGACACGTCCTCGGGCATTGCCCGGGAGGTCAGCGCAGGCATGCAGCGCCAGTACCGTGAAGTGGAACTGGCGGCGACCGCGCTGCATGAAATGAGCGCCAGTGCCCAGGAAGTGGCGCGCCACTCGCACTCTGCCGCCGACGCCGCGAGCGCCGCGGAAAGCGCGAGCCGCTCCGGTCAGGCCGTCTTCGCCAGCGCCGTACACAACATCGAACACCTCGACCAGCGCCTGGACGCCACACTCAAGCAGGTACACGCCCTCGCCGACAGCAGCAGCCAGATCAGCCAGGTGCTGGACGTGATCTGCACCCTCGCTCAACAGACCAACCTGCTGGCCTTGAACGCGGCCATCGAAGCGGCCAGAGCGGGCGAACAAGGGCGCGGTTTTGCGGTGGTGGCCGATGAAGTCAGGCACCTGGCCAGCAACACCCAGAGTTCGGTCGAACAGGTGCGCAACGTGATCGAGAGGTTGCAACAGCTGAGCCAGGAGGTGGTACACAGCACTCAACTGAGTCGCGAACAAGCCGGCAGCAGCGTGATCCAGGTGCAACAGACGCGTGCGGCGCTGCAGAACATCTCCCAGGCCGTGGACGTGATCGAGCAGATGAACCAGCAGATCGCCAGCGCCGCCCTGGAACAAAGCACCGTCGTGGACGATATCAGCCAGCGTGTCAGTGACATCCGAGGCATCAGCGAAACACTCACCACGCGCATGAACGAGGCCTCCAGGGCCAGTGACTCACTGCATGAAATGGCCAACCATCAGCAGAACCTGGTGGGCCATTTCCGTGTGTGAGGGGCAATGCAGCGCAACTGAGCTACAGTGGCCGGCCTTCGACACCTTACCCATCGAGCCCTGCCCATGACCGCTTCGCGACGCTGGTTGATCCTGGCCATTATTTCCAGCGCATTGCTGCTCATCGTAATTGACATGACCGTGCTGTACACCGCGTTGCCGACACTGACGCGCGAGCTCGGTGCGACGGCGTCGCAGAAACTGTGGATCATCAATATCTATGCGCTGATCGCCGCCGGGCTGTTGCTGGGCATGGGCACGCTCGGCGACCGCCTGGGGCATAAACGGCTATTTATCGGGGGCTTGAGTGTATTTGGGCTGTGCTCGCTGATCGCAGCCTTCTCGCCTTCGGCCGGCGTATTGATCGGCGCGCGGGGGTTCCTGGCGGTCGGCGCAGCGATGATGATGCCCGCCACATTGGCCCTGGTCCGGTTGACGTTCACCGACGAGCGCGAACAGGCCATGGCGTTCGGGATCTGGGCCTCGGTGGCCTCGGGGGGCGCGGCGTTCGGGCCGGTGGTGGGTGGCCTGTTGCTGGAGCATTTCTGGTGGGGCTCGGTGTTTCTGATCAACGTGCCGATTGTGCTGCTGGCGTTGCTCGTCGGCGTGCTGTTGATCCCCGACCACCCGGGAAACCCCGAACGACGTTGGGACTGGCTGGGTTCGCTGCAGGTGATGATCGGGTTGATCAGCATGGCGTATGCCGTCAAGGAACTCGGCAAACGCCTGCCCTCCTTCGACGCCATGCTGGTGGCGGTCGTACTCGGTGCGCTCTGCCTCACGCTGTTCATTCGGCGCCAACGCCGAGCGACGCAACCGATGCTCGATCTGTCGTTGTTCAGCACGCCCGGATTCAGAAATGCCGTGATTGCAGCGCTCGTGTCCGCCGCCGCCTTGATTGGCATGGAACTGGTGTTCAGCCAGCGCCTGCAGCTGGTGCTGGGCCTGTCGCCGCTGGACGCGGCGCTGTTCATCCTGCCGCTGCCACTGGGCTCCTTCGTCGCCGGCCCGCTTGCCGGCTACTACCTGCCGCGCCTGGGCAACCAACGCATGCTGTTCTGGACATTGCTGCTGTCAGCCGCCGCGATGCTGGCCTATGTGTCGCTGTACAACGCCGCAGTGCCGCTGCAAATCGTCAGCCTGGCGCTGCTGGGCCTGACCATGGGGGCGGCACTGACCGCAGCTTCGAGCACCATCATGCTCAGCGTGCCCGCCGACAAGGCCGGCATGGCCGCCTCCCTTGAGGAAGTCTCGTTCGAACTGGGCGGTGCGGTGGGCGTGACACTGGCAGGCAGCCTCTTGTCAGCGATCTACGCGTACTCGACAGGCTTGATGATCCCGTCATGGCTGAGCCGAAACCCCATGACATTCGAGAGCCTCGACGACGCGCTGAAAGTCGCCGAGACCTTGTCACCCGAGGGCGCCACCATGCTGACGGCGTTCGCCCGTTCGGCGTTTGATGCAGGCTTCGTGGTCGTGCTGGTGACGATGGCGATACTGTTGTTGATGGCCGCACTGCTGGTCAAGCTGAGCCGGCAGGCGCAGTGAAACCGCGCCCTTGGGCTCGATCAGCGGCTCACCACACGGCGATATGCGAATCCGTCCGCGGCTCGGTCCCCCCGCACAGCACGCCGCTGACCGGGTCGCGCAGAATGATCTGCCCACGCCCGTAGTCGGTCAGGTCGCTGTCGGTCTGCACCTTATGCCCGCGCCGCGCCAGTGCATTGACCAAGTCCCGCGAAGCGCCGTGTTCGATGCCGACCTTCATGTCGCCCAGCCATTGCCAGCGCGGTGCGTCCAGGGCCGCCTGGGGGTTGAGGCCGAAGTCCACCAGGTTCATCACCATCTGCACATGGCCCTGGGGCTGCATGTAGCCGCCCATCACGCCGAACGGTCCGAGAGCCTGGCCGTCCTTGGTGAGAAAGCCCGGGATGATGGTGTGGAAGGTTTTCTTGCCCGCGGCCAGGCAGTTGGCGTGGGCCGGATCGAGGCTGAATTCCTGCCCGCGATTCTGCAGGGCGATGCCGCTGTCGGGCAGCACCACGCCGGAGCCGAAGCCGTGGTAGTTACTCTGGATGAACGAAACCATATTGCCTTCGGCGTCCGCCGTGGCCAGGTATACCGTGCCGCTGGCGTGGGGGTCGCCGGGCGCGGGCGGCTGCGCCTGTTCACCGATCTGGCTGCGGCGGCGCGTGCTGTAGGCGTCGCTCAGCAGATCGGCCACCGCCACACGCATATGCTGGGGGTCGGTGATGTAGTGCAGGCCGTCGCTGTAGGCGAGCTTCATCGCTTCCAACTGACGGTGCCAGGTCTGTTGGCTGTCGCGGTGATCGAAGCTGAAGCCTTCAAGGATCTTCAGCGTCATCAACGCTACCAGCCCCTGCCCGCTCGGCGGAATTTCCCAGACGTCCACGCCGCGATAATTGATATGGATCGGCGCCACCCACTGCGCGCGGTAATCCTTGAGGTCGCTGGCGCGCAGGTAACCGCCGCTGGCGCGGGAGTGCGCGTCAAGGCGCTCGGCCAAGGCGCCGCGATAGAGGCTTTCGCAGCGGGTCGCGGCGAGTTCTTCCAGCGTGCGGGCCTGGGCCGGGTTGCGGAAAATCTGCCCGGCCTGTGGTGCGCGCCCGTCGATCAGGAACGTGTCGAACCAGGCGTCCAGCACCGCGTCGCGATGGGGGCTGAATTCATTCAGGGCGATCTGCCATTGATGGGCGACCACCGGCGACACGGGGAAACCGTCGCGCGCCAGGCTGATCGCCGGTTGCAGCAGTTCGGCAAAGGGCAACTTGCCGAAGCGTTGCGACAGCTCCGCCCAGGCCGATGGACAACCGGGCACGGTGACCGGTGTCCAGCCGTACAGCGGCATCCGCTCATGGCCCGCCGCCTTGACCGCCTTGATGTTCAAGGCGGCCGGCGCGTGGCCGTTGCCGTTCAGGCCGTGCAACTGGCCCTTGCACCACACCAGGGCAAAGGCATCGCCGCCCAGGCCGCAGCCGGTGGGTTCCACCACGGTGAGCGCCGCCGCCGTGGCGATGGCGGCATCGATGGCATTGCCGCCCTTTTGCATGATCTCGATCCCGGCCTGGGCGGCCAGCGGTTGGGACGCCGCGACCATGCCGCGACGGGCGAAGACGCTTTGGCGTTGCGACGGATAAGGGTACTCGTGAGCAGAAAATTTCAACATGGCAAAGGCTCTTCAAAAAAAGTCATAACACGCGGCTGAGAAAGGCTCGGGTACGCGGATGGCTGGGGTGGCTGAAGATCTGTTCCGGCGGGCCCTGCTCGATCAGTTCGCCCTGATCGAGCACCACCACGCGGTCGGCCACTTCACGGGCGAAGCCCATCTCATGGGTGACCACCACCATGGTCATGCCCTCCTCGGCCAGTTCTTTCATCACCTGCAGCACTTCGCCGACGGTTTCCGGGTCGAGGGCGCTGGTGGGTTCGTCGAACAGCATCGCCTGGGGCTTCATCGCCAGCGCGCGGGCGATCGCCACCCGTTGCTGCTGGCCGCCGGAGAGCATCGATGGGTAATGGCTGGCCTTGTCCGCCAGGCCGACCCGCGCCAGCAGGCCACGGGCCTGTTCCAGCGCTTGCGCACGCGGCGTGCCGAGCACCTGGATCGGCGCTTCGATGATGTTTTCCAGCGCGGTCATGTGCGGGAACAGGTTGAAACGCTGGAACACCATGCCGATGTCGCGGCGCTGACGGGCGATGTTGCGCTCTGAATCGCGCACCAGGCTGCCGTCGCTGCGCTCGCGATAACCCATGGCGCGACCGTTGACGCGGATGCGTCCGCCCTGGATGTCTTCCAGCAGGTTGATGCAGCGGATAAAGGTGGTCTTGCCGGAGCCGGAGGCGCCGATCAGCACCACTACCTCGCCACGGCGTACTTGCAGCGAGATGCCCTTGAGAATCGGCAATGTACCGAACGACTTGTGGATATCCAGCGCTTCGATGATCAGTTCTTCACTTTGGTGCGCCATGGTTAACGTCCCCTCAGCAGTTTCAGGGTGCTGCGCCCGAACAGGCGGCTGGACGCCGTCGGCGGCACGGTGGGCCGGTCGGACTGGCTGAAGCGCGTCTCCAGCCAGCGTTGGAAAAAGCCCCACAGTGTCGTCAGCGTCAAGAAGTAGAGGGCGACCACCAGGTACAGCTCAAATACGCGGAAGGTCGCCGAGGTGATCATCTGCGTACTGAGCAGCAGCTCCTGCACACCGATCACGCTGACCAGGGTGGTGTTCTTGAGCATCACGTTGAACTCGTTGCCCAGCGGCGGCACGATCACCCGGAAGGCCTGGGGCAGCACGATGCGCCGCATCAGCTTGGCGAAGCCCATGCCCAGAGAACGCCCGGCTTCGTATTGGCCCTTGTCCACCGCGCCGATACCGGCGCGGATGATCTCGGCCATGTACGCGCCTTCGTTGAGGCCCAGGGCGATGATGGCCGCCTGGATATTGCCGGGCACGATCAGGCCGAACAGCTCGATGTCCTCGAAGCGGAAAATCCCGCCCGCCGCCAATGCGGTGTACAGAAACACAATCTGCACCAGCAACGGCGTGCCGCGCATCAACCACACATAAAAGCGCACCGGCAGGTGCAACAGCGGGTTCTTCGACAAGCGCAGCAGCGCCGCCGCCAGCCCCAACACGCAGCCGAGCAGCATCGCCAGCACGCTGATCAGGCAGGTCAACCAGAGCCCGGTGAGGTACACCCCGCTGGGCTGTAGCAGGTACTGCCAGAACACATCCCAATTGAAATTCATCGCAGGTTTGCCTCAGTCGAGTGTGTCGCTGCTGACATGCCATTTGTCCAGCAACCGCACATAGCTGCCATCGCTGCGCATGTCGCTGATGATCTGCTGCACGGCGGCGGTCAGTTGCGGGTCGTCCTTGCGCATGCCCAGGCCAGTGAGGATGCGACTGAACGCCGGCACGCCTTCCTGGAACAGGTCCGGGGCCATGGCCGCGTAGTAACCGGCGGTTTCCACGGTGGTGCCGTAGGCGTCGACCTGGCTGATGCGCAGGGCCTGGAACGCGTCGGTGTCGGTGTTGTAGACCACCAGCTTCATCGGTGGCTTGCCGGCCTTGGTCAGGCTGTCGTTCTGGGTGTCCAACAGGGTCTTGATGGTGGAACCGTTGAGCACCGCCACTTTGTGCGCGGACAGGTCATCCAGGGTCTTGATGCCCTTGGGGTTGCCCTTGGGCACCACCACCGACTGGCTGGAATACATGTAGTTGACGATGTCGATCACCTGTCGCCGTTCGGGCTTGTCGAACAGTTGATCGACAATCATGTCGCACTGCTGGGCGAGCAACGCCGGCACCAGCCCGGAGAACGGAATCACCCGCCATTGCACCTGTTTGTCGCCCAGGCGCTTGGCGATTTCCACGCCGAGGTCGACGGTGAGCCCGCGCGGTTTCTGGGTTTCGTCGAAGGACACCAGGGGCGGTGAATCCATCCCCGAGCAGTAGATGAGCTTATCGACTTTCTGCAAACGCTCCGGCACCTGGGGCGCAGCGAAGGCCCATGGGGTACAGAGGCCGAGAGAGAGAGCCACCAGCAAGGCGCGGCGTTTATGCATGACCAGACACTCCAGTTCGTTGAATAACGGGGGCAGGACTCAACGTCAACACACAGGCGGGCTTGGGCCCGCTTCTATTGTTCCGATTGCAGGAATTGAATCAGCGCCGGCACGGTGCCTTCGATGTGCTCGCGCACCACGGCTTCGGCGCGCGCCGCGTCACCGGCACGGATGGCGTCGAGGATCACCGCGTGTTCCTGGCGCGCGCTGAGGGGTTTCTCACCGTGTTGCAACCACAAGCGCATGGGCGCCTCGACCAGTGAGTACAACGCCGAAATCTGCTTCATCAGCCGCGGCCGGCCGCTGAGGCTGCACAGGTATTCATGGAGCGCGCGGTGCCGGCTGACCCACACGGCGCTTTCATCGCGGTAGTCGTCCATTTCGTCCAGCAAGCGCTCCAGGGCTGCCAGTTGGCGCTCGCCGATACGACCGACCGCAACACGCACCGCCAGGCCTTCGAGGGCGCTGCGCATCTCGAAGACTTCGTGCAGCTCATCGATATCCAGGCCGCCGACGATGGCGCCGCGGTTGGGGCGCAAGGTCACCAGGCCCTGGGCATCCAGGCGGCGGAACGCTTCACGCACCGGCATGCGGCTCATACCGATTTCACTGGCGATGTCTTCGGCAATCAGGCGGTCGCCCTTGCGGTAGCGGCCGCCGCAAATGGCATTGAGCAGGAAGTTATAGGCCTCTTCCTCGGCAGTCAGGGGCTGACGGTCAACGTAAGCGGGGGCAAATTGCATTCGGCGGTACCTTTGCATTTTTGTATCCAATTATCCATAAATTCAAAAATGCACGAGGCGTGCCAGGTTCTGGCCTGTCGACTTAAGTGATTGATTTAGATGTAGTCGTCGGATACTTCGCAGTCGCCCATCCGATTCTGTCCAGACGATGTGCTACTAAAGAGGACAGTCCATGCACTATCCGTGAGCAGATCGGCAGCACCGTAACAACTGGATCGTCAGGCCCGCGCGCAGACGGCGATGGCGGCACGTGCGGTGTGCGACGGTAACTCGGCGAACAGCGCGTGGTACTCCGCGGCGAAATGGCTGAGGTGATAGAAGCCCCATTGGGCAGCGATATCGCCGATCGAGAGCTCCGACGCGCGGGTGGACATCAAGGTCCGGCGCACACCGTTGAGCCTCACGGAGCGCAGGTAGTTCAGGGGCGTGGTCTCGGCGACCGCGCGAAAGCTGTTCTGCACGGTGCGCCGACTGACTTGCAGGCGCTGGCACAAGTCGTTCACGCTGGGCACGCTGTTCAACTGCGCCGTCGCCAGACGGTGGCATTTCTCGACGATGAAACTGCCCGTGGAACTTGGGCTGCGTTGCTGCTTGTCACAGGCCGGGTCGGTCAAGAGTTGCAGCAGCTCGCCAAGCATGGCCTGTTCCAACGCCTGCTCCCGCTCGCGATCTCGCGTGCTGTCGAGCGCTTCGTGCATCAGGGCCTGGGAGAACATCGCCAGCAAGCGCCGACGAGCGCCGGCAACGCGCTGCGTGGACACCCTGATCACCGGCTGACGCAGCAACTGGCCGACCTCCTTCGCCGACGCCGTTTGCGCCAGTGCCTGCTCGAACAATTCACGCTCGAACGTGATGGACAACAACTCCATGCCCATCGGCATATGGAACATGAACTCCTCGCCACCGTGAAGGAAGAACAGGCTGCTGTCGTCCACCTCCCGCCCTTGCATCCGAACCGAACCCGGCACGGTGATCGGCACGGCAAAACACATCTTGCCTCGCGGCGCCGCGCCGTGTTGCACGACGCGCTGGTTGATCTGCTCGCGAAACACATGGCAACCGGCAGTCGACAGTTGCATGAGCGAACTCTCAGCCGAACCCGCGGTTAATTGACTGTAGTCCTGGCTCCATTCCTCGATGGTGGCCGCATGCACATGGATATCTTGAAAGTGGCTGATGAGCGGGTTTTTCATGGTGCCGAAAGCCTCTGCCAATATTCTTTTTTTTTGAGCATTCTTCCCGGCGATATTCGCACATAGCGCAAAACCTGCACATTCCTTTGTGCACGCCTCAATTCGCGGGGCGGCGCGCTCACGGCAGCCGTCTCAAGTGCCAATTCGGGCTAACGGCAAGCGGCGCGCCATAGGGATGATCGGCATACCTGAATCCTTGCACTGCGCGGATGCCCCGCGAGGCACTGGCCTCCTTCAAGGCTTGAGCGGTTCACACCGGTCCTCCATCACTTAGGCCTCAAACATGACTGAACATTTGAATCACTTCATCGCCGGCACTGGCGTCGAAGCCTCCGACGGCCGGCGCATTGCCCTGGTCAACCCCGTGACAGAACAGGTGTACGGCAGTTGCGCACGCGGCACGGCCGAAGACGTGGATCGCGCCGTAGCCGCCGCGCAGCGCCAACTCGAACATGGCGCCTGGCGCCAGCTCGATGGCGCCCAGCGTGGGCGGCTGCTGGTGAAACTGGCAGACCTGGTAGAGCGCGACACCGACGTGCTGGCCGACCTGGACGCCGACGCCATCGGCCGTTCGCCGCTCGAACCGCGCCGGCTGGACGTCCCCAACGCGGTCGCCAACCTGCGTGCCGCCGCCGGCTGGGCCAACCAGTTGGAGGGGCGCACCATTCCCACTGGCGGCTACTTCGGCACCAAGACGCTCTCGTACACAGTCCGCGAGCCGGTGGGCGTAGTCGGTGCGATCGTGCCCTGGAACTCGCCGCTGATGATCACCGTCTGGAAACTCGCGGCGTTGCTCGCCGCCGGCTGCACCGTGGTCATCAAGCCTTCGGAAGAAACGCCGCAGTCCGCCCTGCACCTGGCCGCGCTGGCTCAGGAAGCGGGTTTCCCCGATGGCGTGATCAACGTGGTCACCGGCTACGGCGCCGAGGTGGGCCGTGCGCTGTGCGAACACCCGCACGTCGCCAAGATCAGCTTCACCGGCAGCCCCGAGGCGGGACGCGAGATCCAGCGCACCGCGGGCGTGTTGTTCAAGCACGTGGCATTGGAGCTGGGCGGCAAGAGCCCGCAGATCGTCTTCGACGACGCACCCTTTGACGACGCGCTGCGCGGTTGTGCCCTCGGGTTGTTCGCCAACCAGGGCCAGGTCTGTGCCGCCGGCTCGCGCATTTTGGTGCAGCGCGGCATTGCCGAGCGTTTCGCCGCAGCGCTGGCCGAGGCGGCGCGAGCGGTCAAGGTCGGCGACCCTCGGGAACCCGGCGTACAGATGGGCCCGGTGGCCAAGAAAGCACAATTCGATCGCGTTAACCGTTACATCCAACTGGGCATCGACCAAGGCGCTACTCTGCTCGCCGGCGGTGTATCGACGCCTGAGCGCGGCTGGTTTGTCCGGCCGACGATCTTCGCCAACGCCAACAACGAGATGGCGATCGCCCGCGACGAAATCTTCGGCCCCGTCGGCACCGTGATCACGTTCGACAGCGAAGACGAGGCTGTCGCACTGGCCAACGATTCCACCTACGGCCTGGCCGCCACGGTGTGGACCACCGACCTGGCGCGCGCGCATCGCGTGGCCGCGGCGGTGAAGGTCGGCGCCGTGGGTGTCAACTGCTGGAGCCCGCTGGATGCCAACCTGCCCTGGGGCGGTGTCAAGACCAGTGGCATCGGACGCGAGGGCGGTTTCGGCGGCGCGATGGCCTACACCGAGGAGAAGGTCATCACCGTGCTGCTGCCCACCTGAAAAAAACCGGGCCTGACCGCCCCGCCGCCGCTGAGGCCTTTGATACCCATGGAGAGACCACGATGAACCCGACTGACGAACAGAGCACCGATCGGTATCCGACGTCCCTGCGCATGTTGCACTGGCTACGCGCCGCACTCGTCGCCGGCCTGCTCTGGGCCGGCTGGCATATGACCGGCATGCCTGACGAAGTGGCAAGCAAGTTCGAGCTCTATTACCCCTGGCACAAGTCCTTCGGGGTGCTGACGTTCCTGGTGGTGCTGGTTCAGATCGCCCTGCGGTTGCACAGCCCCAGGCTGCCACAGCCGCCGGGAACGCTGGCGAAGCATGAGCGGTTTGTGTCGAGACTGGCGCAACGCGTGATGTATGCGCTGCTCGTGATCGTGCCGCTGATGGGTTACTCGATGTCGAGCACCTACACGATGAGCGACGGGGTGTTCTTTTTCGGGATCAACCTGCCGGAGCTGCTGGCGAAAAATGACGACTGGTTCGTCGTCTTCCAGTGGCTGCACAAGGTACTTGCGTATACCTTGCTCGGGCTGATCCTGTTGCACATCGCCGGTGCGCTCAAGCACCGCTTCTACGACAAAGACCCTCGTAGCGACGTGCTGCGCCGCATGTTATGAATTGGCGCACGCCAACAACGCCGGCCAGCAGCGAACCCAACGCTGGAAGTTGACGGCCGACGCGTTACCTCTCAGGCTGACCACGCGCCGCCTCGCCCGCTCGGTGCGTGGTGGCTGACGTTCCCCGACCCACCGTTACACAGGCAGGTACCCATTTGAAGTGGAGCAGTAACGCTTGGAATTAAGACAACTGCGCTATTTCGTCAACATTGTCGAGCATGGCAGCCTGGGCCGCGCAGCCCTTGAGCTGGACGTGGGCGTGTCGGCGCTGAGCCAGCAGATCGCCAAACTCGAAAGCGAACTCTCGACCCGCCTGCTGAACCGCACGACCACCGGCGTCACACCGACCCCGGCCGGCATGGCGTTCCTGCACCATGCGCAGTTGTGCTTGAGGCAGGCCGAGAATGCGATCCTGGCGGCACACCGTGGGCGGATGAGCGGGTATGTCACCGTGGGCTTGCCGCCCACCACGGCCACGGTGCTTGCCCTGCCCTTGATCAATGCGATGCGCGCGCGGTATCCGGATATTCAGTTGCACCTGATCGAGATGCTGTCCGGGCATCTGGCCACGCAACTCAATGCCCGCCAGATCGATCTGGCCATTTTGTTTCAACTTGAAGGGGGCAAGCGCTGGAGCGTGACGCCGCTGCTTGACGAGAAACTGTTTGTCATCTGCTCGCCGCACTTGCCGGATGCCCCGCAAGGAAGCTCTGTGCAAATGGCGGACCTGGGGCAACTGCCACTGGTGATGCCGAGTGCGCAACACGGTTTGCGCTCAACGCTGATGGCGGCGTTCGAGCGGTCGGGGTTGACGCCCAACATCATCATGGAGGTGGATGGCCTGGCCGTGTTGATGAACGCTGTACGCGCCGGCCACGCGGCCACCATCCAGCCCGGCGCGGCGGTGGCGCTCAAAGGCGAGTCGGGGCTTTCGGTGGTGGAAATCGCCGATGCTCATGTCGGCCGGCGAAACCTGTTGGCGACACTGCCGGATGATGAGCTGGCGCCCGCGGCACTCGCGGCGCGGCTGGTCATCACCGATGTGGCGCGGCAGCTGGTGATCGATCATCAATGGCCGGGCGCCTCGTGGATCGAAGACATCACGCCCTGATCTCCAGCCGCCCTCGCCCGCGCTTCAGGGCCAGCGGCAACCCGCAAAGCCTTTACGAAAACTAAACACCCCAACCGCTAACGCGCCTTTCGACCCAACGCTCGCTGCCCTAAGGTCTCGCCACTCGCGAGGAGCCCTTCGTTCACGCCTCCTCGCGATCGAGGAGTGATGATGATCGACGTATTAGTCATTGGCGGCGGCAATGCCGCCTTGTGCGCGGCGTTAATGGCCCGAGAGGCCGGCGCCAGCGTGATGTTGCTTGAAGGCGCGCCCAAAGCCTGGCGCGGCGGCAACTCGCAACACACCCGCAACCTGCGCTGCATGCACGACGCGCCCCAGGATGTATTGGTCGAGGCCTACCCCGAAGAGGAGTATTGGCAGGATCTGCTGAAAGTCACCGGCGGGATGACCAACGAGAAGCTCGCTCGTCTGGTCATCCGCGCCTCATCGAACTGCCGTGACTGGATGCGCGCCCATGGCGTGCATTTTCAGCCGTCGTTGTCCGGCGCGCTGCATGTCGCGCGCACCAATGCGTTTTTCATGGGCGGCGGCAAGGCGTTGGTGAACGCGTATTACCGCAGCGCCGAGCGGTTGGGCGTGAACATCCGCTACAACGCGCAAGTGACCGACATCGAATTGAACGGGGGAACATTTGTCGCGGCCCACCTGAGCGCGCGCGATGCCGAAGGGCAACGTCTGCCCGCCGAACGTATCCAGGCCAGGACGTGCGTGCTGGCGGCGGGCGGGTTCGAATCCAACCGCGAATGGCTGCGTGAAGCGTGGGGGCAAAACGAGCGCGGCGAGTGGCCTTCGGACAACTTTCTGATTCGCGGCACGCGCTTCAATACCGGCGTACTGCTGCGGCGCATGCAGCAACTGGGCGCCGATTTTATCGGCGACCCGACCCAGGCGCACATGGTGGCCATCGACGCCCGCGCACCGCTGTATGACGGCGGCATCTGCACGCGTATCGATTGTGTATCGCTGGGCGTGGTGGTCAATCGCGACGGCGAGCGCTTCTATGACGAGGGCGAGGATTTCTGGCCCAAGCGCTATGCGATCTGGGGGCGCCTGGTCGCGGGGCAGCCCGGTCAACAGGCCTATTCGATCATCGACCAACAAGCCATCGGTCGGTTCATGCCGCCGGTGTTTCCGGGCACCAAAGCCAACTCGCTGGAAGACCTGGCGCGCCAGCTGAAGCTCCCGGTGGCGCCATTTGTCAGCACCATCCAGGCCTACAACGCGGCCTGCCGCGTCGGTACGTTCGACCACACCGCCCTGGACGATTGCCGCACCGAAGGTTTGACGCCCGCCAAAACCCATTGGGCCCGCCCATTGGTCAAGCCCCCCTTCTGCGCCTACCCGCTCAAGCCGGGCGTGACCTTCACCTATTTAGGCCTCGCCACCGACGCTACCGCCGCCGTTCGCTTCAACGGCCAGGCGAGCCCGAACCTGTTCGTCGCCGGAGAAATGATGGCTGGCAACGTATTGGGCAAGGGCTACACCGCCGGCATCGGCATGGCCATCGGCACCGCATTCGGTCGCATTGCCGGCGTGCAAGCCGCCGCCGCGGCCGGTTTCATCACCCGTTCATCCCAGGAGCCGCAACATGCAGCTGTTTGATCCCAAGGCGCCGGGCACGCTGATTCCCGTCCTCAACCTTGATGAAAGCGAAGTCCAGCGACAAATGACGGTCTGCAATGCCTGCCGTTATTGCGAGGGCTTCTGCGCGGTATTCCCGGCCATGACCCGACGCCTGGAATTTTCTCAGGCGGACATCCATTACCTGGCGAACCTTTGCCATAACTGCGGTGCGTGCCTGCACGCCTGCCAGTACGCCGCACCGCATGAATTTGCGATCAATGTGCCCAAGGCCATGGCCAAAGTCCGCCTCGACACGTATGCCGAGTACGCCTGGCCGCAGGCGATGGGCACGTTATACCGGCGCAACGGGCTGACCCTGGCGCTGGCATCCGGCGCGGGGCTGGCGCTGTTCCTCTGCCTGACGTTGATGATGATGGGCAATCTGTTCACGGCAATGCCCGGGGGGAATTTCTACGGAATCTTCCCGCATAACACCCTGGCCCTGATGTTCGGCGCAGTGTTTGGTTTCGCGGTGCTTGCATTGGCGATCGGCGTGCGGCGCTTTTGGCGCAATGTCTCGCCGGTCGAGGCCTCCCGCGAGCAAACAACATCGGCGGCCCTGGAAGCGAGCGCCAATGTGGCCACGCTCAAGTACCTGGATGGTGGCCACGGCGAGGGCTGCAATAACGCCGATGATCGATTCACCTTGTGGCGGCGGCGCTTCCATCACTTCACCTTCTACGGCTTCATGCTGTGCTTCGCCGCCACCGGCGTGGCCACGCTCTACCATTTCCTGCTGGGCTGGTCGGCGCCCTACCCCGTCTTGAGCGTGCCGGTGATGCTCGGCATCGTCGGCGGGTTCGGGTTGCTGGTCGGCCCGGCGGGGCTCTTGTGGTTAAACCTGCGGCGCAACGCCGAACACGGCGATGAACAGCAGAAGCCCATGGATCGCGGCTTCATCGCGCTGTTGTTTCTCGTCAGCGCCAGCGGCCTGGCACTCCTGGCGTTTCGCGAAAGCATGGCCCTGGGCCTGTTGCTGGCGATCCATCTCGGCCTGGTCATGGCTTTTTTCCTGACCATGCCCTACAGCAAATTCGCCCACGGCATCTTCCGCAGCGCCGCGCTGCTCAAATACTCCATCGAAAAACGTCAACCCAACCCCATCAACGCCGCAAGCGACTGATCGTCAAGACCGTCATTCCAAAAACAAGATTGATCACCACGGTAGCCATAATGAAAACAACAACACAAAACACCCCGTCCAAGGGTTCAAAACTGGGCGCCATCCTGCGGGTCACCAGCGGCAACTTTCTCGAACAGTTCGACTTCTTTCTGTTCGGGTTCTACGCGACCTACATCTCCCAGACGTTCTTTCCTGCCACCAGCGACTTCGCTTCGCTGATGATGACCTTCGCCGTATTCGGCTCCGGGTTCCTGATGCGTCCGCTGGGCGCTATCGTGCTGGGGGCGTACATCGACAAGGTGGGACGGCGCAAGGGCCTGATCGTAACGCTGTCGATCATGGCGGCCGGGACGGTATTGATTGCACTCGTGCCCGGCTACGCCAGCATCGGGGTGGCAGCACCGGTATTGGTGTTGATGGGACGACTGTTGCAGGGCTTCTCCGCCGGGGCGGAGATGGGGGGCGTTTCGGTGTACCTGGCTGAAATCGCCACGCCGGGCCGCTGCGGGTTCTATACCAGTTGGCAATCGGCCAGCCAACAAGTGGCGATCATTCTTGCGGCAGCGCTGGGTTACACGATCAACGCGTCCATGGCAGCCGCCGAGGTAGCTGCCTGGGGCTGGCGCATCCCGTTCTTTATCGGCTGCGTGATCATCCCGTTCATCTTCATCATTCGCCGTTCGTTGCAGGAAACCGAGGCGTTCAAAGCACGCAAGCATCACCCAACGGCCAATGAAGTGTTCCGCTCAATGCGCGACAACTGGCGCACGGTACTGGCTGGCGGTCTGTTGGCGTCGATGACCACCACCACGTTCTACCTGATCACCGTCTACACCCCGACTTTCGGCCGTTCGGTACTGAACCTGAGCACCACCGACAGCCTGGTGGTCACGCTCTTCGTCGGCCTGAGCAACTTCATTTGGTTGCCCATCGGCGGCACACTCTCCGACCGTATCGGCCGGCGCCCGTTATTGCTGGCGATCTCTTTGTTGTGCCTATGCACCGCTTACCCCGCCATGCATTGGCTGGCCGCCGCGGCCAGCTTCGAACGACTCCTCAGCGTGCTGCTGTACTTCTCGTTCTTCTTTGGCATTTACAACGGCGCAATGGTTGCCGCGCTGACTGAGGTGATGCCGCAGAACGTCAGGGTCGTCGGGTTCTCCCTGGCGTTCAGCTTGGCGACTGCAGTGTTTGGCGGCTTTACACCCGCCGTATCCACCCTTTTGGTGCAAGTAACCGGCGATAAGGCATCACCGGCCTACTGGCTGATGTTTGCGGCGTTGTGCGGGTTCACGGCGACGACGATCTTGTATCGCAAGCAAAACGCGGTGACGGTCAACGCCTGATAAGCGCGGTACCCCTGCAGGGAGGCCTCAGATTCTGAATTGCCCCAGCAAGCCTTGCGGGCGACTGCCGATCGCATACAACTCATCGACGGTCTGGACGCCCTGCTGCGTCTGGTTGGCAACCGCGTCGATGGCGCGTGCGATCAGTTCACTATAAATAAATCTGTCCCCTTCTCCATGGGTACAACAAGGGGGCATATAGGGCTCAACAATCACTGAAAGTGCCGGCGCAAGCATGCGCCGGGTATCAGCTGAAGCAAAAAATCTCCCATTTAAGACTCTGACAAGATTGAAAGTACGGCTTTAAAAATACAACTTCCATCATCAACGGCTGATGATGCCTCGTATATTGCTTCGGTCGTTGCCATAAGCGAATCTTCTCCACCAGCTAAGGACAGCGCCGATACAGCCCGCGCTTGACTAAACAGCTGAAGGGCCTCCATACCTAATTCCTGCCCCTCATCCAGACTGTCTTGCAAATCAAAATATTGCTCATCTAACTTTTCAGCCAAAGCATCTAGCTCAGAGAGTTGCTCAGTCGTAAGCTTATTACCAAATCGTAGTTGCGCAAGGGACTCAGCAACAACAGGCACGCCTACTGAGCTTGTCTGAAAAGCAAGTTCACAAGCAACTTTAACCGCACTTCTCCGCTGCTCTTTACTAGCCACTTTCAGCTTTTCCACAAGGCTTTTTTCAACCATTTCTAAACGCATAATCATTGTTTAGCCTTTAATGAAAAAAGGGGACGACTAACCGGTTGAGATTTGAACGTCCCCTGGCCCGAAAGGGTGCTCGCGCAAGGCGGGCCGAAGCCTGAAAAGGCGAAGTGGTGACCGGATCTGCTTTACCCATATACGCGAAGGGCGCATTTTTTCGTTTCTACCATCAGCGTTTCATGGCCATCGGCTTGCGCACATAGGACCTGGCGCCGTGTCGTAGGACATTCGTCACGTGAGCACCTATTTTTATTGAGGTCTCCATGTATGGATAACCTCTGCTCGAACGACAGGTCGGTCACGTCACTTCCAGAGCAACAGCATCAGGCATAAACTGGTGCTCTCACTCTGGCGTCTCGGCCTCGAATACTTGAGATGCTCCACCACCGGATTGTCCTGCTCGAAATTGGCGGATATGGAGCTATTGCTGCGCGATGAAGTGCGCCGGCAATCTCAGAGACTGGAGTAGGTTTGTGGGGATTCCTCAGACTCTGTCCCCTTTTATCCATTCATATCCCATCAAACTTCTCTCTTTAAAAACTCATAATGAGCATCATAATGAGCTAGGGGTTTCACAGGTAACCACTCTGATGGGATGTATGGTGTATCGACGACGACTTCATAACCATGTCTCCAGGCAATTTTTGCGTAGATGACACCAAAAGTTGAAATCAGACCTTCAGAATAACCGTTCTCACTATCAAACCTTCTCTTTATTGAGGCTGGTGTTGTCAGCTCGCGCAAAACAGATTCCATTTTTGATTTATCGCCCTCTGCCAGCGCAATGAAGAACTCATTGTCCAGCATAAATCTCTTCTTCGGTCCTGAAGGTGGGTGCGCAATCATCCTGGCACAACGGTCGCGCAACTGAGTAAAGTCTCCTTTAACAGCCAATCTAATTTGATAGGCTACAAAATCTGCGGTAGTAGTGGCCTGAATTCTTTTAGTATCAACGATGTCGTCGTTATTACAGAACCAACTAATCAGGGATTCATTATCAGAAACCAAGCTAGCCAAAAAATCAAATGTCTTCAGCATGAAGTTCATTTTGTCGGTTTTCAGTGAATACCGATACTGGCGAAGACTGTCTGCTATAAAAAACCAAGCTTTCATTTTTTCCAATGATGAATTGCCAAACCACTCCTCTATAGCTTGAGCATACGCATGAGAAGACAAGCGATCCAAACAAGCGACAGGATCACCTTGCCCAGTTTTTTATATTGGCAATGTAGCCAGCCAAGTTAAATCCGCCATCTAGGTGGCTTTTTACGTGTTCAATTCTAGATGTCGCGTTAATTTCGAGCTTGCCGTATCGACTCCAAGAAATCACTTGATCACTCTCACTTCAACTTAGCAATTATTAGTTGACCTGAACTGCGATCAACACCCGCTACACCCTTTACCAAACTACCACTTTTTAGACCAAAATTCTACAGTTCCTAGCTTGTTAAAACCGTCCAACTCTATCCTTTCAAGGTCACCAAAATCTCCATCAGCAAATGATGAGTACTCTAGAGAAAAACCCTTCAAAAGTGGTTTTACGCTTTCATTAAACCAAGCGCCATCCATAAGACTTCTCACTTCTTATCTAGGAAATAGGGGTCAGACCCTGAGGGATCCAGGCGGTGGCCACAAAACATTTCCTGTCCGACGGTTCACTCAGATTTATCACTCGACTCGTAGAGGCGGCTTTTCGGGATTCAAAGGGCTCCCCTTTGGCACCGGATGTATACATCCATAGCGTGCCTGTATTTTTCGCCGTTGCTTGACTGCAGATAGTATTCAGATAGTATGCAAAAATACCGGCGCAAGGCCGGTGTCGAAAGTGCCAAATCAAGCCAAGACCTCTACAGTTTATTGGCTGGAGATATTCAACTCTGAGAATTTTTTACGAATATATTCAGTCAACCCAGCCAAGTCTTCAAAGGCAATAGAGCCAAACTCAGGTTCATACTTAGCAAGATAGCTTTCAGAAGAGAGCCCTAAAGACTGGGCTTTAGCCTCTACCTCCTTAATATATACAGGCTCAACTACCCAATTCATGCCAGAGGACGCATAACGCTCACAACCTATCAGCACCCAAGAAATCAAGCCTATATAAGAACCAACCACCTCCTTCAAAGTAGAGATAACATATTCATTTTCTTTTTTAAATCGAAAAGCTATATATGGAGGGAATCTTGAGCGATCCTCTCTTTCAAAATGATCACCCATCCAGACCTCTGGATTGCGTTGCCTGTATTTCCTCCACTCAAGTGCACTCAAGTCATGAAGAATATTTAGCAGCTCACCTTCCGAATCTAAAACCCTAGTCACACCCATTACTTTAACCCCTTCAGCTTATCAGAGATCGATATCCCACCTGGGTTGATATTTTTAATATGCTGCTCCCAGTCCCCTTTGGGGATAGGGTTGGACGATAGCCGTGGGTCATAAACATATCGACCATCAGTATAGACTTGGTGATAAAACTGACCCGGCTCTTTAATTCCATTCTCATAAACATTTAAATCGCCAGCTTTCGACGGACGAACTTCAATAATCTTTCCTTTACCACCAGAAGCATCAAACAATTTGCTTGCAATATCTGAACAATCTGCTCCTGAACAACCCACCATGTTTTAAATTTGCGGGCTCTCCATTGCATCGACAACAGACTTGCTCGGCGGAAACTCTGGGTTAACAGGACGGAATGGGCGATCCATTCCTGGAGGGATAAACTCGTCTCCCTTTCCGGCAGCGCCACCAGTAGCTTTTGGACCAGGCAGTTCCAAAGGTTTTGTGGTTACCTTCGAGTAGGAGACTAGCTCACTCGTCCCATCTGGGTAAACAACCTTCATCGCATCATCACTAACCGTGACAATACTGCCTTTTGGAATAACGCTATCATCCTTGAGGCGCACGCTTTCAGTGAGCTGCACCGTAGTGTTGGCTTCAATAGTGGAACTCTTAACGTATTTAGCGCTGTCCACCAACACATGATTCGGTGATTCTACTGGAGCGACAGATGGCACATCTGGATCCGGCCCAATCTTCTCAAGTTTAGCCAGCTTCGCCTCGATTCCCCCAGTCGCTTTGACACCAGCAGCGATCTCTTTGATTCCGCTGCTGGTGACCTCGACACCGGCTTTAGAGAGCAACCAAGGAAATAGGGGTCAGACCCTGAGGGATCCCTGCTTTCTGGAATTGCTTTTGCACCAACATGCGACTAGAACCGATAGAGTTAACGCCTATCCTTTTCCGGCAGCCAGCCCTCTTCAATTCGCTGGACCAATAACGTGTCGTTCCATGATCCACGTATAGGAAACTTCCGTTGTTCTTCGGTGATTTCGCCAATTTTCCATTCTTTCTCCCCATTCCAAAACCACCAAGTATCAACACGCCCAGTTGAAGGGTCCACTACTCCAGCACGGAAGGTAGGGGTCTCCTTGGAGTGCGCGGGAATAGCACAACCCTTAGCTTTTTGGATAATTCCTTGTTTCAGAGCTGCCGAGACAGGAAAAAAAACCCAGAAATTTGTTTTTTCCTCCACCAAACTATCCAAATCCGGCTCGCCATCATACGTACCTGGCAAGACTCGAATTAATGAACCCATAGGAGGGATTTTTTTTACAAACTGGAAATACGCTTTTCCACTCGTAGTTGCGATGGCAAATACATCTCCAATCTTGATCATTATTTAAACCCTGGATATCCAACTGCTTTCAAAAGAGCCGCACCTCTAGCTAGAGACTCCGCATAAATCGGATTAGCTGTAGAGATGCTATTAATCTTGTTAATCAACGAGCCACCATCTTTACCTAAACCGTTGTATTCGATCAACACTTGCTCAACTGCTCTCGCATCACTACGAGATATATTCTGAAGACCTGGTATTGCATCAATCTCAATGCCTTTCTGGGATAAGTGTGCTGCTGACCGCGCGTCAAGATTATCGGTAATACCAACATACTGCACAGTACCATCTTCCGCCGTCGAAGAATAAACAGCAGTCTTACCTGGATTCGGCACCACATCTTTTGCACCAGGCAGTTCCAAAGGTTTTGTGGTTACCTTCGAGTAGGAGACTAGCTCACTCGTCCCATCTGGGTAAACAACCTTCATCGCATCATCACTAACCGTGACAATACTGCCCTTTGGAATAACGCTATCATCCTTGAGGCGCACGCTTTCAGTGAGCTGCATCCTTACGCGGCTCGGGAAGCACAAATCGGCTATGGGCCAACGCATCCAATACCACAACACCTAACTCTTGATCACTGATTTCAGGGCTGGCGTGATGCTCGACACCCTGTGGATCAGCTCGACTACTCCGATAGCCAGAATAAGTTTTAACGTAAATAAATTCCTTATTGACTCCTGCATCCGCCCAGGCTGTTTTCACGACATCGTTCATCTTAATTCACCTTGGTAATTTTTACCGTAATGCCTTTGCTCTGACCATATTCAATGGCTCTATTGATTTGTTCCCATTGAGCGCTAGTCGTGGCTTCAGGAATGGCAACTTGTAATTCGCGAGCGGTAATTTGACTTGAAGTAACTGTCACACCCTTCAAGCCAGATTCAGAAAAATTAGCAGCGGCATCAATATTTCCTTTGAGCGATAAATATACTTGGCTCGGATTAGCAAGTTTGGCAGCAGTCGTCGTATCAAGTGTTTTGGCGCTGGTCGCTATACCAGTGGTTTCGTCAAAAAAGTCAAACGTCTTGAAGTTAGGCGGTAGTCGAGAGCCTGCTGGCAGTTGCGTCCCAAGGTAATCCTCCCAAGGCATGTCCTGTCCTTGGATACCCTTACCCCACTCAATCCCAGTAGTAGCACGGTCTACCGCCCCGCCAGTTGCTTTTGCACCAAGCTGACTGACCCTTTATTTTTTATAACCTCGCCACATATCATTTAAAACAATTAACACCCTAGAATAAATCAGCAACTGAACTTCAAAAACCACAACACTCTCCGAAAGATGAATTTCCAAAGGAATTGAAATATTCACATTCTGGTTCGCCGAAGCCTGCGAAAACACCGCCGCAGATAGATGACTAGTAATCTTTAATATATCAGAATAAAGAGCACCAACATTTTTTCCCTTAAACTTTATAGCTACGCCTTTTTCAAAAATCTTTAAGGTACAGCCATCTAAATAAATTTCATATACCCCCTGACCCAGTTCGGGGTCACTACTGAGAGGTATATAGCCTCCATAACCAGACACATTGAGGCTTTTCAGATGCTTGCTCACTGAATTTGGATGGCTCACTACTTTAGCCCCTTCAAAAAATCTCTAAGTCCTTCTTTGGTAGCCGGAAAACTAAAAGAGAATTTCTCGCCCACTTTCCCGGCCCCTAATGCTGCGCCTTCCTCTGACGCGTAATAACCTTTAAGGGTGACTGTCTTGGCTCCTTGAGACTGAGTGTATTCTAGGAGTTTTTTAAGCGGCCCCACTAATTCTGAAGCCCCGTCCGGACCATAGCCCATAAAACCTTTCGATGTACCTACAGCAAAGTCGTCAAATATAACCTCACCGGCCTTCATCGTCACTTTCGGGGAGTATATGGTTCCGACCCCGTTAGCAGCATCAAATGAAACCTTCCCAAGATCGGTCGCCACAGGCAAGGTTGCTTTTGCACCAATTCCAACTGCCAAATAGCAGTTTAGATTTCAACCTCCTGAATTACTCCCACCGTTGGTTTCAGCTTAATAAAGTCCAACCACGCTAATAGTGCCATTTCAAATGAGTCGATAGCAATTAGCTCGAAGTAACCTTCATCATGGAGCGAATAGATTTTTACATGTTCTTTAGTCAATTCAGCCCCCCAGGCATCGCGACTCCAGTCTACAAAATCAACCTTATCCTCCTTAACTAATCTTGTTCTATCCAGCCCCTCATCCAACCACGGCACAGTATCTAAAAATAATTGCCCACCATCATCAGTTAAGAGGCACGCTAGCGGGCTAACGCCATCTCTGTTGACCATGTTTGAACTACAACCCGGCGAAAGAGTTCCTGCTGACTCTTCCCATGAAAAATGCAATTTCATTTTATCCACCTAAAGCTTTGGATAGACGGTAGTTTTCGGACTCATATATCCCTCGACTTGGACACCGCTAGGGGTTGTTCCGGTCCACTTATTTCCGACAACTGTTCTATTTTGGAAGGCTCCATCCACTTCAACTTTTATTCGATCTGCGGTCCAAGAATCGGGAAACAGTGTAGAGATGCCTCCATTATTCGTCTTGGGCAAGAATTGCCCTGGATTGGCTGGATCTGCCACCTGAATCCTAGCGCTATAAACACCTTGCGCATTCGGTATCGAAGCTGTCCCAGGGATCACTTGAACATCCCCCATCACTGTTGAGTGCCCACCAACAACATTACCATTTGGTTTTACTTCAGCGCTCAGTATATGACCATCAAAATCAATCGGGGCATTAACTTTGCTTACAGATAGTGAGGCCTGTGCATTGAGATCAACTGTGCCATTTGGAATTGCTTCTGCACCAAGCAATCACAACAGGATAAATATCACAACGTAAAAGCTGAAAATCTAGTTAATCGTGGCCTACCCCCGACTTTTCCGGGACCTCAATATAAAATAACTCTGAATGAATTTCCCAAGACATCCAGCCCGGCCCTGGCGAAACATTTAGAACTCCCTCTAATAAATACTCTCTAGAAGACTGCTCAATATAAGCACGAGAGCCAAACTCTTCCACTGTTTCATTGCCAGTTGATTTTTTACGATCCGCTGCGTATTCAGTAATTGTCCTTTTTGAAAAGGAAACACCTTCAAAAACAAACCAACAGCCACCTACAAACTCATGCATGGCATATTGGCTATCAGCCTTGCTTCCATATTGAACCCACTCACCAGAGTCAGTGCGGGCTCTCAAAAGCCCATCACTTAACTCCCATTCAACATATTCAGTCTGCCTTGACGGATCGTAAATATAGTGCCTCGGAAATATATCTTCTATACCACCGCCGTTGTCTTTATCACACTTAACAAAATGAACCCCACTTGCTTCTTTTAAAAGAAAACCATATGGAAGTGCTAGCCCTCCCTCAACAAAAACCCTAAGCACTCCAAGCTTCTCTTCTGAAAACCCATATGTGCAATTAAATGTATCAAGGTCATCAAAGCCAACAAAAACTATCACTTGAGCTTCTCCAGAACAATAGTTTTCATGCTATCTAGATTCGTAATTATACTTCCATCTGTACGAAGGAATGTTTGCCCTGCGAATCGAGAGTCAAGAGGGCCATTTTGTATAACTCGCAACCCTAGAGACTCTAATCCAGATGTACTTGGTATTTTTCCGTAAGGGTTCGCAGCATTTGCGTTGACAAATATCTTTCCACCAGGTTCAACCACGCGAGTAGCTTCCGAAAGAAAATCCATCATTGAGTTAGTACCACCTGCACTCTTGGGAATGAATGGGTTACTAGCAACAATCTCTCCCACCGAACTATCCTTGAAAGGAAGTTTCGTTGCGTCCGCTCGAATACCAGACTGAATATCTGCTCGGATATCCACGTTTATAGCACCAGGAGTTTGAGCATTCTTCCCACCAAATAACTCAACGGTGGGTTTCCCGCCAGAACTAGCTAATTCTCCTGTCGCTTTTGCACCGCTTCAACCCAGCAACAGGACGTTGCCTCTTATAAATCACCCACTAGAAAGCTTCCACAGTATCGCGTAAGGCAGCTCATCATCAACAATATCATGCAAGCGAAAATAATAAACAGCCAATGGACTTTCTAAGCCCTTATGAACAAATGCACCATCAGACATAACACGATAAGACGCGTACTCCATAAACTTCTCAGAACCAAGAGAGCTAAGAGCTTTTTTAATCTGACTATAGGTCCCCCCCGCCCCAACCGGAAGCAACTCAGGCGGCGGCCGGCATACGGCCATGTCATCATTTTCAACATCCCTGTAGTAGGCTCTTCTAAATGCAGGCTCACTGCAAGCCCAGTAGAGGGATAGCAAACGAAGTTTTTCCTCTCCCTCATCAGAAAAAGCGTCAGCTAAAAAATACTGATCGTCTGAAATTTTGTATGCGCCGTCGTCCATAGCGATAACGCATTGCTCCCGTACATCAACGGCGTCCCCAACCGTTGACTTGCACAGCGATGACCATTCTTTCATCTTAAATACCTCAAGCCTATTGTGGCCATTTGAATATTCGGCCTTCGACCCTGCCAGCCTTAAGCGCACTCTCTGCGGCTGCTTTGGCCGATCCCTCCGGCATATTTTTAACAGAGTTTATGATCTCTGACTGCCAGGCCTGTAACTTTGAATCTGGCAAGGACGTCGGATAGCTTCCGCCAGGAGCACGATACTTGGCGTCCCAGACGATCACAGATCGCGATGATGGATCATACGTAATGTAATCTGCACCTGGGAGTGACGCTTTCCCAGGTCCGGAAATTGGTGTTTGCCCCGATTCAATAGCCTGACTCCAGCCACGAGCCTCCCCAATTGCACCGTTTAACTCAGAATATGGGCTGCGTCCGTTATTAACCTTTGCAAGAACTTCTGGCTCGGCCTGATTTATTACTTTGGGGCTCGTCTCCAAAACATTCCTTTCAACCAGCGTGCCTGCCTCTGAGTCAGTCAGCGCACTAGTTGCATTGGGATTTTTAGAGACAGTAGCTTTTGCACCCTTAACTGGCGCTAAATCAATACTAGCAGCTGCACCATCATAAACTGCCCCAAACAATCCCGCACTGTTCAGGACAGCTTGGAGCCCGAACCCGAACCTTTCGGTTGTCGTCGCTACTTCACCGGTGATGGGATTTTTCCCACCTGAAGCCATGTAGGTCTGGCACGCAATCCCCGCGAGCCCCATACCACCGCATCCGGCAGCAAACGTTTCCTTCGAAAACTCGTCCAGATACGCTTTCTGTGCAGCTACCGTTGTTGCAACCTCTGCTTTATGAGTAATCGACTGTGCGTCGCTGGCGGGTTCCAGGGCCCACTCATCTCCCAAATCGGTTTTGACCGTTCTGTCAGATACGACACATACACCGTTACCCGAGAGCGCACAGCTGACCAGTTGCCCTGGCTGAGGTCTGGAGCCCGGATCGGTTCCTATGTCCCCTTCTACGGCTGGCATATCTTTGAGTACGGAGCTGTCTCTTGCCAACAGTTCCTTTATATTTTTCGATAGTTCGTCACAACGGGATGAGGACGTTCCCCCGCAGTTCCTTTTCTTATACTCGGCCTGCTCTTGCGCAAGTGTTATGCCCTCACTGCCCCTGAGCTGGTTATTTTCGACCGCATTTTTTGCTGCGATGCCTCCCGCCACTGCATCTGACGAGTTCCCTGCCACAATGCCTGCAGCGAGGCCTCCAGCAAGTGTCGATAGTGCGGAGACCTTTTGTTTTTCAGCTTCGCTCAGTTGATCGATGGGCTTGTTCGGGTACAGCTCGTAAGCGACCAGTTCACCGATACTCGCCCCCGTGGCTCCAGCAAGCGCAGAGTTTTGCTGGGATTTTGCAAGCACCGCGCCCAATACAGCATGAGCCATTATTCTGGCTTCAAGGTTATCGCCTGTGTTGTCCTTGATGATACCCGCCAGATACGGCGCCGAAGCCCCCACGACCGCCTGGGCGAGGTTGCCTCCAGCCAGCCCTTGAACCGCTGCCGTTACGGCTTGCGCAGCACGCTGAAGGTCACTTCCCGTACCGTAGGCAGCCATGGTGCTTTTATAGGCATCGGTGCCCTGCAACATGTCCACGTAGGCCTTGCGATCTTTGTAAGAGGCGTCTGGATTAGCCCCCGGCATGTTCTTCTGTTCATCTGTCAGGTGTGCTTGCGCGGCCTTCGCAGCTTCAATCGTTCCCTGGGTACGAATAATGTCCATGGACTGGTTAGCGATATCACCAATCAACTGCGCCTGGCGAAGCCGTTGCTGCTCCTTCTCCTTGTCGAAGATAGGGCTCAGTGCGTTATTGGCATGCTCAACGTCATGACTCAGCGTGTTGACGTCTTGTTGCTGCTTATCCTTGTCGCGAATAGTCAGCTGGCCATCAGATATGGCTGCGTAAGTCGTACTGCTTTCATGCCCGTCGTGGTTCGCACCCACCAGCAACATACTGCCCATATTGCCGAGGAACTGAGTACTGGCATCCCCGCCCGTCCCTCCACTCACGCTCTGGTGCTGGCTGCTGAAATCGGCTTTGTTGTCCAGTCCGGTCCAGCCCAGGCTCCCGGTCGTGAGTTTGTTTTTGTCGGCGCTCGCGGTGCTGCCGATTACGCTGGCATCCAGTTGGGTATGTTCGCCAACGCTTATTTGGTAGCCGTCCTTCCCAGCGAACAACCCGGTCTGCTCTTTCACGCTGTCAAAGTTAGACTTGAGCTTGTCTTGGCTGACGCTAAGCGACGCACTCCCGCTCATAGAGCCAAATGTGAAGCTGGCGCCTCCGCTGACGTTGGTTTGCTTGGAGTCGTAACGATCAGTGTCTTGCTGACTGCTCAGCGTCAGGTTGCGCCCTATGTCCGCGACGATCTGCTGGGCATTCGCCTGCGCTCCCACCAAGGTTGCATCCCGACCACTGTCGAGCGTGAGCTTGTTACCGGCATTGACGGTGGTTTCAGTCCATGTGGTGCCATTACCCTTTTCCTTGCCCGCCCCGGCGTTGCCGTTGGCGAAGATACTAAGACCCGCACCGCTGTCACTGACTCCCAGGCTTACGCCGATTGCACCGCCTGCACTCTTGTTAGAGCCGTCGAGGCTTTGCGTATTGGTGCCGGAGCGCAGATTGATGTCCTGTGCGGCAGACAACAGCAAGTCGGTGCCGGCCTGAAGTTTGCTGCCCTGTACCGTGATGTCGCCACCCGTAGCACCCGGCTGTCCATTCCCGGTAGCAACCAGGCTAAGGTTACCGCCTGCCGTCAGATTGCTGCCTTGGCTGACGCTTTGTTCCTGTATTTGCTTGGAGCTGGACTTCTGTCCTCCCAGCGAAATCGAGATACCGACGAACTCGCCTGCCTGCGCACCGGACTTAAGTGCCTGGGCGCCCTGATAAGCCTGATAGCCGGAAAGCCCGGCCTTGACCCCCTGTAATGCCGACAAACGCGTGTCGTTTTCATGAATGGCATCTTGAGCGGTTTGCACTGCCGTGTTGACCGCTTCCCCCACCACACCGGACAACGCCAACGTCAGACCGCTCTTCTTGCTCTCCTGAGAGGTACGCGTCGTACTGTCGTTGGCCGCGTCGAGAATATTGACGTTTTGTCCAACCAGCTTGATGTCCTTCCCTGCAACCACGTCCGACGCCTTGACGGTCAGGTCTTTACCGGCGGTGATATTCACATCGCCCATGACGCTGCCGACGGTGCTGCCTTTCTGGCTGGCGCTCTCCGTGCCCTGCTTGTAGGTATTCTGGGAGGAGCCCAAGGTGACGCCGATCCCCCCTGTGCTTAACAAGCCAGACTTTTTAGTCGACTGGCTGTGTTGTGCACTGAACGACTCCGCATCACTCTCTATGCGAACGCTGTTGCGAGCCTGAATGTTCGTTTCTTCAGTCGAGACTACGTTGCTGGCGGAAACCGCAATATCATGACCGGCCTGTACCAACGTCGTATCCCCACTCAGTGTCGAACCGGTCAACGACGTGCTGCTTTGTGAATCACTGCTCATCTTGCTGGTACTGGAAAGTCCAAACCCGCCGGATTTTGATTTGGCGGAAGCACTGGATTCACGGTTCTCTGCGCCAGTCAGATTGACGTCGTGACCCGCCAAAACCGCCAATGCGCCTTTGTCGCTGTTGATGGTTGATCCAGTGAGGTTGATGTCGTTGGCGGCGACAACCGTTGTTTTACCCTGCGCCTGAATTGAAGAGCCAACAGCCACATCATTTTCGCTCTCGCTCATCTTCGAGCTTTTCTTACCCCACGACCCCTTCTTCGTTTTCGAGTAATACGAGTAATCGCTGTCTTCAGCCGCCGCCAGGTTCAGGTCTTTACCGGCATACAAATACGCCTCATCCCCCGCCGTCACCCGGCTCGCCGTCAACGCCAGGTCCTGTCCGGCGCTCAGCGCCACGTCACCACCGGCTTTAACCGTGGTGGAGACCTGGCTCACATGGTCCTCTTTGCTCTTGACCTTCTTCGACGTAAACGAGGCATGGGACTCGTCTGCTGCCGACGACAGTGACAAATCGCCCACCGCCGACATCGTCACATCACGCTTGGCATCGATCTCACTCGCCACCGCGCTGATGTCCCGGCCCGCCTGTACCTTTAAATCACCGCCGGCATCCACGCGGCTGCCGTACTGGGTCGCGCTGCTGTTCTTGAACAGCCCGCTCACCGTATTGCTGTTGGTCCCTTCGGCAGAGATCAGGTTGACGTCGCGTCCGGCCTTGAGCGTGGTGTCGGCGCCGCTGCTCATCACGCCGCCCACGCTGTTTACGTCGCGGCCGGCTTGCAGGCTCAGGTTGTTCGCAGCTTCGATGCGCGCTGCACTGTCCACGGAGTCGGTGTGCTCGGTGCGGTAGCCGCTGCTGCTGTCGTGGCTGGTGACGCTGCGCTCGTTGAGGATGTCGCCTTGGGTGACGGTCAGGTTCACGTCGCGACCGGCGATGATGCCGCCGGCGGTGTTGACGATGGTGTTACCGGCCAGCAGATTGAGGCGGTTACCGGCCTGGATCAGGCCGCTGTTGGTCAGGTCGTTGCCGGCCTGGGCCGACAGGTTATTGCTAGCCCGCAAGGTGCCGACGTTGTCCAGGTTCTGGCCGGCGATCAGGTTGACGTCGTTACCGGCGATCAACGCGCCGTCCGGGGCCAGGCGGTTATTCGCCTGGGCCAGGTACACCACGGGTACCAGGACGTTTTCGCCGTTTACTTGCTCTTCTTCAAGCCAGACGATGTCGTGGGTCAGCGCCGCGACTTGGGCTGAGGTGAGGCTCACACCCACGCTCAGGCCGAGTTGCTGTTTGCTCCTGATGGCGTTGTCCATCAGGTACTTGAGCATGCCCGAGTCGGTGTTCTGGCCGTCGATGAAGCGTTGGCCGGTGCGGGCCACCACGGCTTGTTCGACCAGACGTTGCTCATAGAGGCCGTCGCCGAGGCGCTTGGCGCTGTCGTCAGGGTTGTAGCCGAGGCCGGAGAGTAGATAGTCCGAGCTCATGAACTGCTTGAGGTCGGTGAGCACCGGGTTGGTTTCGATCAGGTATTTCTGCGGCTGCGACACGGGCTGCGTGCCCGGCAGGCCCTGCACACGAGCAATGCTCTGGCTGGCCACCGGGGACGGTTTGTCGCCGGTGGTTGCGGCCGGGGCCACTGGGGTCACACCGGGAATCGACGGAGCGTTCACGACCACGGTGCTGCCGTGGTCAGTGGCTTGCGCCGGCAGGTCCAGGTTCGGGTGGGATGCAACGACCGCAGACGATGCCGCGCCACCGCCGGCGTTCTGTGTGCCGATTGCGACTACTTGTGATGTGGAAAGAGCGGGTGAGTCTCGCGCTGCCCCTCAACCTGCATGATGTCGATGCAGGCCACCCTATCGCCCCCTGCAGGGCAGCCTCATATTTTGAATTGCCCCAGCAAGCCTTGCAGGCGGCTGCCGATCGCATACAACTCATCGACGGTCTGGACGCCCTGCTGCGTCTGGTTGGCAACCGCGTCGATGGCTCGTGCGATCTGATGCACTCCGCGGTTGATCTCTTCAGCCACCGCGGTTTGCTCTTCCGCGGCACTTGCGATTTGCGCGTTCATTGCATTGATCGTGGCGATCAGCTCGACCGTGTTGCCCAGAAACTCACCCGCCTGGTCGGCCTCGGCGTTAGCGCCCTGGGCGGCTTCGGTGGATTGGTGCATGGCCGTGACCACCCCGCCGGTAGCGCTCTCCAGACGCTCGACCATCGCTTGGATTTCCTGGGTACTGCGCTGAGTGCGACTGGCTAACGCCCTCACTTCATCGGCAACCACGGCAAACCCGCGCCCGGCCGCACCGGCACGCGCGGCTTCGATGGCTGCATTGAGGGCTAAAAGGTTGGTCTGTTCGGCAATCGAGCGAATGACGTCCAGCACGGTGACGATAGACGTCACGTCGTTTTGCAGATTCTGCATCGACAGGCCACTCTCATCCAGCTCGACCGTCAGTGCCTGAATGCGCGCAATACTGCCGTTGACGATCTGCCTGGCGTGACGGGACTGCCTGTCGGTCTCGACCGCTGCGTTTGCCGCATTGTGCGCGCTGGCCGAGACTTCCTGCGCCGCCGATGACATCTGGTTTATCGCCGCAGCCACTTGGTCGGTTTCCAGGCGCTGCCGCTCCATGGCCCGGTCAATCTGCCGGCTCTGCTCGGCCACATGGCTGACAGACCCGGTCAACTGTTCGCTCATCGCGACGATCTGGCTGACCAGGCTGTGAATCTTTTCGATAAAGGCATTGAACGAACCGGCCAGTTGCCCCAGTTCGTCGCGACTCACAAGCGGCAGCCGCCGCGTCAGATCCCCCTCGCCCGCGGCGATTTCATCGAGGTGAGCGCGGATCAAGGTCAAGGGCCGTAAGCTGCGCTTGACCAGCAGAAGCGCGAGTGCCCCGATGATGCCGATCAGCGCGCCAGCGATAAGCGCAATGTTGAGCATCAAGTGGTGTATGCGCAGCTCGACATCGGCCCGCACGTTGGCGACCTGGGTTTCAATGCTGTCCAGATTGACCGCGGTGACGACAACCATGTCCCACTTGGGCAAATAGAAACTGTAAGCGAGCTTGGGCACCACCTTATCGGTGTTGACGACCCCACCCGAATAGGTGACGAAGTGCGTTTGGTTTTTGGCCGCTTCGACCATCTCGCGGTTCAGGTACTTCCCGTTGATGTCTTTGCGATCACTCATGTTGGTGCCGACGCCTTCGCTGCTGTCACCGCGAAACAGGCGCACGACCTGACTGTCATAGCCGATGAAATACCCGTCATCGCCATACTTCACGTTGGACAGTCGGCTGATTGCCAAGGCTCGCCCGGAAAGGTCCCCGGCAGCCGCCCGCTCATACAGTTCGGTGATGGACGTCTGAGCGATGCTCGCGTAATCCTTGAGTCGGGTGCGGCTTTCCTCGAGCAGCCGCTCGCGGGTCTGTGCGACCTCCTGCTCGGCCTGGGCCTGCAACGTGCTGCGCGCGCTCAACCCTAAAACCAGCGCAAACAACAGCACCGGCAATAAGGTCAGCAACAGTATTTTGGTTTTGAACGACATTATTTGATTCCTTCACCCCGATCCTATGAAGCCGCCGATGCAAAAGCGGCCCGCGAATGTCGCGTGGCCGCGAGCAGTGGATCACCAGAGCGCGATGTCGTAGGTGAAGTAGATCCGATTACTGTCACGACCACGGGAGAAATCCGAGCGGTAGACGTAATTGCGCAGCTTCACTCCCAGGCCTTTGAAGGTGCCTTGCTGCACCACGTAGGCCAGTTCGGCATCGCGTTCCCATTCCTTGACCGTGGTGTTGGACTTACCGTCGTTACCGCTCAGGTAACGCGTGGAAAAGGTCAGGCCAGGGACACCCAGGGCGGCGAAGTTGAAGCCGTAGTTGAGCATCCAGGTCTTCTCGTCTTCTTCGATGAACTTACCGATACCGGCGTTACTGAACGAATAGACGGTCGCGCCACTGATGTATGGCAACCCGGCATCCCCGCTGAGGGTCTGATACCCGCCACCGAAGGTATGCCCGGCAATGGCGTAGGACAGTTGCCCACTGAGCATGTTGTTATCGATCTTGCCGCCGTAGGCAGAGCCGCTATCGACACTGTTGAAGTAGCGCAAATCACTGGTCAGCACGCCGCCGCCCAAGGGTAGATCGTGCTGGATGCCGGCAAAATGCTGCCGGTAGAAGTTCTCCAGTTCGCCGTAGAAGTAACTCAGGCGAAGGTTTTTCCCCAGCTTGTATTCTCCGCCGGCATAACTGAAGTCCCCGGATTCAGCGCCGCTATAGCCGTCGGGCACAATCGGCATGCTGTCGGTGGAGTCACGCAGCTTGAATCGATCGAGGTGGCCCCCGGTGAGGCTGAGGTTCTCGATGTCGAGGCTGTTGATCTGTGCGCCTTGGTAGGTTTGCGGCATCAGACGCGCATCGTTGTAGATCAGTACCGGCGTCTTGGGCAGCAAGGTTCCGTATTTGAGCGTGGTCTTGGCCAGTCGGGCCTTGGCGGTCATGCCCAGGCTGGCGAACTCGTCGGCCGCACGCCCGTCAGCGTGAACCGGCAACAAGCCTGTACCGCTGCGGCCACGTCCAGAGTCGAGCTTGACCCCGAGCAGGCCCAGGGCATCCACCCCAAACCCAACGGTGCCTGGGGTGAATCCCGACTGGTAATCCAGCAGGAATCCCTGGGCCCATTCGGTGCGTTCGTTCTTGGCGGTCCTGGCTGATCGGGCACTCAAGCCATGCTCGTCGCGAAAGTTTTCATTGAAATAGACGTTGCGCAATTGCAGCTTGAGCTTGCTGTCATCGATAAATCCTTCGGCGCTGGCACTGGCCAGCGGCAACAAACCAAGCAGTGAAAACAGCACCCGTTGGGTATGTACAGTGTTCATAGCAAACTACTCATTGTTGTTATTTGGCGTGCAGGAAATCGCGCGCCTCGCGGGTGAGGCGCGTCGGTGAAAAACAGGAGGTTGGGTTGAATCAGGTGAAGAGACTGATCGCCCCGGTCAACAAAGCCAGCACCGTGATGACCAATGAGGTGAGCACGGCCCACTTGACGGTGGCTTTCTGGAAATCGCCGATGTCGCGATCGACCATCCCGACCAACAACAGGGTCGAGGCGACCAACGGGCTCATCAGATGCACCGGTTGCCCCAGAATCGATGCGCGGGCGATCTCCAGCGGATCAATGCCGTAGGCCGCGGCGGCGTTGGCCAGGATAGGCACCACGCCGAAGTAGTAGGCATCGTTGGACAGGACGAACGTCAGCGGCATGCTGGTAACGGCCACGACCAGCGGGAACAGGTGCCCCCAGGACGGCGGAATCCAGTCAACCAGTGTCTGCGCGAGAGAATCGACCATCTTCGTGCCAGAGAAAATCCCGGCAAAGATGCCCGCGGCAAACACCAACAATACGACCGTCATGGCGTTGCCCGAATGGGCAAGGATGCGTTCCTTCTGAATGTCCAGTTGCGGATAGTTGATCATCAGCGCCAGGACGAACCCGATCAGGAACAGGATCGCGGAATGCATGATCCCCATCACCAGCGCGACCATCACCGCGATGACCAGCAGCAGGTTGACGTAGGCCAGTTTCGGGCGCTTGTGCGGCGTGTCCTCGAGTATTGCGTTGATGTAGCAGTTACCGCCGCCGCTCTCCAGTTGAATGTTACCGATGCGCTTGCGCTCGGCGCGGCCCAGCAGGAACGCGGTGAACACCACCCACATCGCGCCGCCGATCATGGTCGGCAGCAAGGGTACGAAGTAGGCCCCGGCATCCAGGCCCAGTGCCGCAATCGCGCGGGTCGCGGGCCCTCCCCAGGGGGTCATGCCGCTCATGATGCTCAGCGAAAGCATGGAAATGGTCGCCAGAATCATCGGGTTCATGCCGATGCGCTTATACAGCGGAAGCATGGCCGCGCAGGTGATCATGTAGGTGGTGGTGCCGTCACCGTCCAATGCCACCACCAGCGAAAGCAACGCGGTGCCGACAGCGATTTTCATCGGGTCGCCGTTGACGCGCTTGAGGATCTTGCGAATCAGCGGGTCAAACAGGCCGGCGTCGATCATCAAGCCGAAAAACAGGATCGCGAACAGCAGGAGCGCGGCCGACGGTGCGACCATTTTCAAGCCGTCGAGCATCATCTTGCCGGTAGTGCCGCCGAAGCCGCCAATCACGGCAAACACTATCGGAACCAGGGTCAGGGCGACAATCGGCGACAGCCGTTTAGTCATTATCAGGAAGGTGAAAACCACCACCATGGCCAAGCCAAGCAATGCGAGCATAAGTCAGTTCTCTTGTTCTTATAAGTAACGGGGCCGACGCACAGGCGCACGAGTCCGCGCCCGCCAGTTGTGCCTGGCGGGGAGTGTTTATTTGAGGTGTTTAAGGTGTCTGGGCGCAGCCGCGACCGGTCAGACGCGGTCCGTGACCGTCACACCATCCCAGTCCGGGTTCTGGGCCTGGGCCGAGATGGCAATGGGGGAAGGTTTGCCGTCCAGCGTCCGCATCAGTACTTCGCGATCGCAGGCATTTTCCGAGAGGGACATCACCACGGTCGCCACCGCATTACTGGCCAGGCTGGTCAAGGCCCGGGCTTCCGACATGAAGCGGTCGATACCGATCAGCAGGGCAAGGCCGGCCAAGGGAATGTCGTGAATGACCGTCAACGTTGACGCCAGTGCGACAAAACCGGAGCCGGTGACACCGGCGGCGCCTTTCGAGGACAGCAGCATGATTGCCAGCATGGTCACGGTCTGGGTCAGGCTCAGGTCGATGTTGCAGGCCTGGGCAATGAACACCGCCGCCAGCGAGAGGTAGATCGCCGTACCGTCGAGGTTGAACGAGTAACCCGTGGGCAGCACCAGCCCGACCACGCCTTTGTTGCAACCCAGGGCCTGGAGTTTTTCCAACATCCGCGGCATTACCGGCTCGGTGGACGACGTGCCGAGGACCACCAGGAACTCTTCGCGCAAGTAGCGCAGCAACTTCCACAGACTGAAGCCATGCGCGCGGCAAATACTCCCCAGCACCACAAACACGAAGAATGCGCAGGCGATGTACAGCGTCATGATCAGCTTGGCCAACGAGCCCAACGAGGTAATGCCGTACTGCCCGACCGTGAACGCCAAGGCCCCAAAGGCACCGATCGGCGCGAAGCGCATCAGGTAGGAGAAGATCTTGAAGACCATGTGCGAAGCGGACTCCAGTACATCCAGTAGCGGCTTGCCGCGCTCGCCAATGGCCGAAAGCGCAAACCCGCACAGCACCGCAATGAATAGAACCGGCAGCACCTCACCTTTATTGAAAGCACCGATGAACGTGTCGGGGATGATGTGCATGAAAAACTCGACCACGCCCAGCTTCGCCGCAGAATCGGTGTAGTGCGACAGCCCCTTGGTGCTCAATTGGGTAGGGTCGATGTTCATGCCCACACCGGGCTTGAACAGATAGACCGCCACCAGGCCGATGATCAGGCTGATCACGGTCAGGCCCAGGAACAGCAACAGGGTCTTGCTCAACAAACGCCCGAGGGAGCGCTTGTCGCTCATGCCGGCGATACCGGTGACGATGGTGCAGAACACCACGGGAGCGATCATCATCTTGATCAGCTTGATGAAGGCATCACCCAGCGGCTTCAAGGCTATGGCCTGTTGTGACCAGAAATGCCCGACCAGCACGCCCAACAGCACGGCGAAGAGAATCTGGACGTAGAGCGATTTTACAAACTTCATGGCATCACCCATTTTTAGAATTGTGCTGATGCAGAAACGACAATGACTAAAGGACGTTATCCGGCAAGTCGTTGGGAAGCCGCGGCGTAGACATAACCGGAGAACAGCCTGCGCGATGTACGCACTACCGAAGCGCGAATTGTCTCACCCTGAGCCCCGGTGTAGGACAGTACAACGTCTATTGCGCCACTTGGATGTTCAATTCGAACGTGTTTCAAGCGCGGTTCGCTCACCCCGCCAAGCAATTGAGCAATCACGCTGCCTTCGCTGACGCACGCGGTGGCCAAGCCGATAGAGCCGGTAATCGCCAGTGCCCGGTGGCAGTTGTGCGGCATGAAATAGCGCACCTGAAAGGTGCCGCCCGCCTTGGCCGGCGACACCAGTACGGGCTTGGGGATCACTTTATCACTGACGTCGCCCAACCCCATGGCCAGGCCGGCTTGCAGCCGCAGAGACTCCAGGCGCCCCAGGAAGGCTTTGTCGGCATCCAGTTCAGCAGGGCTTTCATCCCCACGTTTACCCAATTGGCCAGCCTCGATGATCATCATCGGCATCGCCATGTCGATGCAGGTCATCGGGACACCGTCGATCAGGTCCTGAGTCTGTCCCGTCGGGAACAGCTTACCGGTTTTGCTGCCCGCGGCATCCAGGAAGGTCAGCTGCACGGGAGCGGCAGTCCCCGGCACGCCATCAATGGCGGTGTCGCCTTCGTAGCTGACAGTCCCTTCGGGAGTGTGTACGTCTGCGTTCACAAACGTCCCCGTGTTGAGGTTGCGAATACGCACACGCGTCAGGCCTTTAGACGCCTTGACCAGCCCCTGCTCGACCGCAAACGGGCCAACGGCGCAAAGCATATTGCCGCAATTGGGTGCGGTATCGACTCGACGCTGGGAAACCATGACCTGCACGAACAAATAGTCGACATCCGCGTCCGGGTGCAGCGACGGGCTGACGATGGCGACCTTGCTGGTTTGCGGGCTCCCACCGCCAATACCGTCAATTTCCAGCTCATGGCCGGAGCCCATCAGGTTGAGCAGCAGCTCATCACGCTGTTCGATCGCATCAGGCAGGTCCCAGGCGAGAAATACTGGCCCCTTGGACGTACCGCCGCGCATAAGCACACAAGGAATTCGTTGCATGACCACTGACTCTTATTGATCAATCGGGTTGATTAATGCTCTTGAGGCAAGAGTCGCAGGCTTTAAAAAATGTTTCCAATGCAAATATCAGCCTGATTATTGCGTTTAACGAATGACAAATCTAGGATGATTGAACGCCGCCGCCCTCTTCCATCGAGTTATAAAAAATGCAATATGAGCTAAATGACATACGATCGTTCGTGAAAATCGCCGAACTCGGGAGCTTCCACGAGGCTGCCGATGCATTGCACCTGTCCCAGCCGGCGCTGAGCCGGAGGATGAAAAAACTGGAGGAAGGCTTGGGGACCGCCCTTCTCGATCGCACCACCAGAAGGGTGAGTCTCACGAGCGTTGGTCGGGACTTTCTACCCAAGGCACGCCGCCTGCTGGACGACTTCGACGACTCGATACTCAACATCCGAGAGCTGGCAGAGCGACAGAGCGGACGGGTCACCCTTGCCTGCATCCCGACCGCAGCCTTTTACTTCCTGCCTTCGGTCATCCGCCTCTACAACGAGCGCTATCCGCAAATCCGTATCCGCCTGCTCGACCTCAGTGCCAACGAAGGCCTGGAGGCCGTGCTACGCGGAGAAGCCGACTTCGGCATCAACATGATGAGCGGCCAGCACCCCGACATAGAATTTGTGCCATTGGTCGACGAGCCTTTTGTATTGGCATGTCGACGCGATCATGAACTGGCGGAACGTAGCGCGGTGACCTGGTCTGAACTCAGCAACTACCGCTTGATCGGCGTCGGACGCCTGAGCGGCAACCGGATGTTGCTCGACCATGCCTTGTCGGGCTTGAGCTGGCGCCCGCAGTGGTTCTATGAGGTGCAACACCTTTCGACGTCGCTGGGCCTGGTGGAAGCCGGCCTCGGCGTCTCGGCCGTGCCGAGCCTGGCGATGCCTGCCGTGGATCATCCGACGTTGGTCAGCATCCCGTTGATAGAGCCCATTGTGAACCGTTCATTGGGACTGGTTTACCGCCGGGGAGCCTCGTTATCCCCAGCGGCGGAGAAATTTGTTTCGATTCTGCTTGAGCAATGGGAGAAGTGAATGGGTTCTGCTGGCGAGCGGTGTGTCATTTACCGCGAGCGCCAGCCAAGTTGTGGTGTTTTTCGGTGAACTTGTGCCCTGCCCCGCCAGTCAGCTAACTGAACGCAACTCAACGGTGGGTAACGGATGCATCTCTCGCGGCAGCAACAAGTAGCCCTGGTGACCGGGGGCGGCAATGGTTGATTTCAAGCACGAGCCACAGAGCGCCATCGACGCCCACGGCATCATCGGCGACATGCGCAGCGCCGCCCTGGTGAACGACAAGGGCAGCATCGACTTTTTCTGCTGGCCGGAATTCGACAGCCCGTCGATCTTCTGCGCGCTGCTCGACACGCCCGACGCCGGCATTTTCCAGCTCACGCCAGACCTGCCCAACGCCCGCCGCGAACAGATCTACCTGCCCGACACCAACGTGCTGCAGACCCGCTGGCTCAGCGATGACGCCGTGGTGGAAATCACTGACCTGTTGACCATCGGTGAGGAGGACGACCTGCCCCTGTTGATTCGCCGCGTGCGTGCGGTCAGCGGCCAGGTGACGATCCACCTGCGCTGCGCCGTGCGTCATGACTATGCGCGCGCGCCCACCCACGCCAGCCTCGACAACGGCACGGTGTGTTTCGCCGCCCACGGCCAGCCCGCTCTGCGCTTGTCGAGCAGCCACGCACTGCAGGTCGAAGACAACGCCGCAGTGGCCAGCTTCGTCCTGGCCCAGGAGGAAGGCGCCGAATTCGTCCTCGGCGGGCAGGACGACCCGCGCGTCGACAGCAGCTGCACCGACCTGGCGTTGACGCACACCCTGGCGTTCTGGCGCGGCTGGATCGCGCAATCGAACTACCGCGGGCGCTGGCGCGAAATGGTCAACCGCTCGGCCCTGGCCCTGAAGCTTTTGACCTCGCGCAAACATGGCGCGATCATCGCCGCCGCCACCTTCGGCCTGCCCGAATCGCCCGGCGGCGAGCGCAACTGGGACTACCGTTACACCTGGATCCGTGACGCCTCGTTCACGGTCTACGCGTTCATGCGCCTGGGTTTTGTCGACGAAGCCAACCACTACATGCGTTGGCTCAGAGGGCGGGTCAGCGACTGCAGCGACCAGCCCGTCAAGATCAACATCCTGTATGGCATCGACGGCCGCCAGCAACTGCCCGAAACTCAGCTGACGCACTTGCGCGGGCATGGCGGCGCGACGCCGGTGCGTATCGGCAATGAGGCGTTCGACCAGGTCCAACTGGACATCTACGGCGAGTTGATGGACGCGATTTATCTGGTCAACAAATACGGCGAAGCCATTTCCCACGACGGCTGGAAACACACGGTCGAACTCGCGGATCAGGTCTGTGATATCTGGAACCGCAAAGACGTGGGTATCTGGGAAATGCGCGGCGAGCAGCACCACTTCCTGCACTCGCGGCTGATGTGCTGGGTGGCGCTGGACCGTGCGATCCGCCTGGCGTCCAAACGCTCGCTGCCGGCGCCGTTCGCGCGCTGGGACCAGACACGCCAGGCGATCTACGCGGATATCTGGGGCAATTTCTGGAACGAAGAACGCGGGCACTTTGTGCAGCATACCGGCAGCACCGCGCTGGACGGTTCGATGCTGCTCATGCCGCTGGTGCGCTTCGTCGCCGCCACCGACCCGCGCTGGCTCTCGACGCTGGCAGCGATCCAGAAAAGCCTGGTGCGCGACGGCATGGTCTATCGCTATCGCAACGACGACAGCCGGATCGACGGCCTGCCAGGCACCGAAGGCGCGTTTGCCGCCTGCTCGTTCTGGTACGTCGAATGCCTGGCCCGCGCCGGGCAGGTCGAAAAGGCGCATCTGGAGTTTGAGCAGTTGCTGCGCTACGCCAACCCGCTGGGGTTGTACGCCGAAGAGTTCGACAACCAGGCGCGCCACCTGGGCAATACGCCGCAGGCGTTGAGCCATTTGGCACTGATCAGCGCGGCAACGTTTCTGGACCGCAAGTTGAGCGGCGCGAAGACGGTGTGGCAGCCTTGAACGCCACCCGTCGAGGGTCAGCGAGGCCGCGATGACGGCGGGTCGGGCAACTTGAACGCCGGACACTCTTGGCCCTCGACGCTCTCAGCCTTGTGGCGTTAACGGATCGGCGGTAGTGTCATCGGCAGTCATCGCCCAACCGATAGGAGCCCATCATGCCCATCGCCCCTGCGCTGTTTTATGTACGCACCTCGATGCTCGATGTGGCGTATGAAGCCCACGGCCCCGTCGACGGTGAACCGGTGATCCTGCTGCACGGTTTCCCCTACGACCCTCGCAGCTATGACGATATCGCCCCGGCCCTGGCCGAGCGCGGTTGTCGGGTGTGGGTGCCGTACCTGCGTGGTTATGGCCCGACGCGGTTTATCAACGCGCAGGTGATGCGCTCCGGGCAACAGGCAGCGTTGGCCAAGGACCTGCTGGAGTTCATGGATGCGCTGTGTATCCCGCGGGCCACCCTGGCGGGCTACGACTGGGGTGGGCGTGCCGCCTGTATTGTCGCGGCACTGTGGCCGGAGCGCGTGCGCGGGTTGGTGAGCGGGGACGGCTACAACATCCAGGACATTGCCAAGTCGCTCGAGCCCAGGCCGCCAGAGACGGAGCATCGGTTGTGGTACCAGTACTATTTCCACACCCAGCGTGGCGTGGATGGGTTGACCGCCAATCGCCGGGCGTTTTGCCAATTGCTGTGGTCACTGTGGTCGCCCTCCTGGGCGGCAGGCCCCAGCCTCTATGGCCAGAGCGCGCCATCGTTCGATAACCCGGACTTTGTCGACGTGGTGATTCATTCCTACCGTCATCGCTTCATGTACGCACCGGGCGATCCCGCACTGGCGCCCATCGAACAGGCGCTGGCGCTGCAACCGCCGATCGCGGTGCCGACGATTTCGCTGTACGGCGCCGATGATGGCGTGGGCCCGCCGCCGCTGGAGGATGACGACGCGCAGCACTTCAGCGGCTTCTATCGGCGGCAGGTGTTGCCCGGCGTCGGCCACAATATCCCTCAGGAAGCGCCGCAAGCGACCCTTGAGGCACTCCTGGAATTGCTCGCCTAGGCCGCTGGCGAAAAGCGCTCGCGATAAGCCTGCGGCGTGACTGACAAGACCCGCAGGAAGCTGCGCCGCAAGGTCTCTTCACAACCGAACCCGCACTGCACGGCGATGCGTTTGATCGGTGTGCTGCTGTCCGCCAGTTGCCGGCGGGCGGTTTCGACGCGGATCAGTTCGACCGCGCGCGCGGGGGTCTGGCCGGTTTCGGCGCGGTAGTGACGCACGAAGCTGCGCTCGCTCATGCCGGCCTGGGCGGCCAGGGTGGCGAGGGTCAGGTCGAGGGTCAGGTGCTCCGCGATCCACGCGTGCAACTCGGCAAAGCGGCTGTCGCCTTTTTGCAATGACAAGGTCACGCTGAACTGCGATTGGCCACCGGGGCGTTTGAGGAAAACCACCAGGTGCCGCGCGACTTCCAGGGCCACGGCGCGGCCCAGGTCTTGTTCCACCAAGGCCAGGCACAGGTCGATCCCGGCGGTTACACCGGCCGACGTCCACACGGTGCCCTGCTGGATGAAAATCGGGTTGGCCTCCACCGTCAGCGCCGGGAACTTGCGCGCCAGCTCTTCACAGCGTGTCCAGTGCGTCGCCACGCGACAGCCGTCGAGCAAGCCACTGGCCGCCAGCAGAAAAGCCCCGGTACACACCGAGGCCATGCGCCGGGTGTACCGGGCTTTTTCGCGCACCCAGTCCACCAGCGCCAGGTCTTCGGCGGCGCCGTAGACACCCCAGCCGCCGGCGATGAGCAGGGTGTCGCAAGGCGTGTCGACGGCGGGCAACGGCTCGGCCACCAGCGCCAGGCCGGCGGAGGTCATCACCGGCGCCGCCTGGGCGGCGATCACCGAAACCGCGTAGGGCAACGGCGCACCGCGCTGGCGCGCAAGGTCGTTGGCCGAGGCGAACACCTGCAAGGGCCCGGTCACGTCGAGCACTTGGGCATTATCAAAAGCGAGTACATGAATGATGCGCGGCATGTTTGGCGTGATTCGTGGGTTCAATGGCGTATTCGCCAAAGCCTAGGCCTCTAGAGTGAAACCGTCCACCCCTTATCGGAGCTTCATTCATGACCTTGCAGATCGGCTTTCTGTTGTTCCCCGGCATCCAGCAACTGGACCTCACCGGCCCCTATGACGTCTTGGGCTCACTACCGGATGTGAAGTTGCACCTGGTGTGGAAAGACCTTTCGCCGGTCACCTCCAGCACCGGGCTGGTGTTCACGCCGACCATGACCTACGCCGATTGCCCACACCTGGATGTGCTCTGCGTCCCTGGCGGCAGCGGCGTCGGCCCGTTGATGGAAGACCCGCAGACCCTCGACTTCCTCAGGGCCCAGGCGCTCACCGCGCGTTATGTCACCTCGGTATGCACCGGTTCGCTGGTGCTCGGTGCGGCCGGTTTGCTGCGCGGGCGCAAGGCCACCACCCATTGGGCCTACCACGACCTGCTCGCCCCGCTCGGCGCCATTCCGGTTCAGGCGCGCGTGGTGCGGGACGGCAACCTGCTCACCGGCGGCGGGATCACTGCGGGGATCGACTTCGCCCTGACCCTGGCCGCTGAGCTGTACGACGAAGCGACAGCGCAATTGGTGCAGTTGCAGATCGAATACGCCCCGGCGCCACCGTTCAATGCCGGCCGGCCGGATACCGCGCCGAAGGCCGTGCTGGAAGAGGCCAACAAACGCACGGCAGAGTCGCGCAAGGTCCGCGCAGAAATCACTGCGCGGGCGGCAGCGCGCCTGGGTTGATACGCGTCGCAGTTGCCGCTGCGCGGCGGGTCGCCGATGATACGGGGCAGCGCGATTGCGACGAAGCTCGATTCCGAAGCGCGGGCTGCCCTTTCCTCCCCAAGAAGTTTATTGATGAATACCCACGACGGATTAATTCCCTGCATCATTTCCGGCGGTTCGGGTACCCGACTGTGGCCAGTCTCCCGGCAGAACATGCCCAAGCCGTTCATGCGTATGCGCGATGGCCAGAGCCTGCTGCAGAAAACCTTCCTGCGCGCCAGCCGCCTGCCCGGGGTGGAAAACGTGCTGACGGTCACCAACCGTGACCTGCTGTTTCGCACGCTGGATGACTACCGCCTGGTGAACACAGCCCGCCTGCCCCTGGACTTGTTGCTGGAGCCCTTCGGCCGCAACACGGCAGCGGCGATGGCGGTGGCGGCGCTGCATGTGCTGGAGCACTTCGGCGACGACGCACCGTTGCTGGTGATGCCCGCCGACCACTTGATCCTCAATGAAAGCGCGTTCGCCGCGGCCGTAAGCCAGGCCCGCGAGCTGGCCGCAGCCGGCTACCTGGTGACCTTCGGTATTGAGCCTGATCGCCCGGAAACCGGCTTCGGCTACATCGAACAAGGCGCCGCGTTGAGTGCGGGAAACCGGGTCAAACGCTTTGTCGAAAAACCCGACCTGGCCACCGCGCAAGGCTACCTCGACGGCGGCCAGCACCTGTGGAACGCCGGCATATTCTGCTTCAAGGCCAGCACTCTGGTGAACGAGCTGACCACCCACGCCCCGCAGGTGCTGGCGGCCGCCAAGGCCGCGCTGGCGCACAGCCAGAGCCTGCAGAATACAACCTCGCGCCAGCGCGAACTGGATGCCGATGGCTTCGGCGGCGCGCCGGACCTGTCCATCGACGTGGCGCTGATGGAGAAGTCCACGCAGGTGGCCGTGGTGCCCTGCGATATCGGCTGGAGCGATATCGGCTCCTGGGAAACCCTGCGCCAGCTCACCCCCAGCGATGCCCAGGGCAATCAGGTCAATGGCGAAGCGATTCTGCATGACGTCCACAACTGCTACATCGACTCGCCCAGGCGGGTATTGGGCGTGGTGGGCGTGCGCGACCTGATCATCGTCGACACCGCCGACGCCCTGCTGATCGCCGATGCCCACCGCAGCCAGGATGTGCGCCACATCGTGGCCGAGCTCAAGCGCCAGAACCATCCGGCGTACAACCTGCACCGCACGGTGACGCGGCCATGGGGCACCTACACGGTGCTGGAGGAAAGTGCGCGCTTCAAGATCAAGCGCATTGTGGTCAAGCCGCTGGCGTCACTGTCGCTGCAGATGCATCACCACCGCAGCGAACACTGGGTGGTGGTCAGCGGTACCGCGCAGATCACCAATGGCGAGCGGGAATTGTTGATCAACGCCAACGAGTCCACCTACATTCCGGCCGGGCACAAACACCGCCTGACCAACCCCGGCAGCATCGAGCTGGTGATGATCGAGGTGCAGAGCGGCGAGTACCTGGGCGAAGACGACATTGTGCGCTTCGACGATATCTATGGGCGCGCGCCCGCCGAAGGATAAGCCTCAGTCATCCAATGGCTGAGGGGCCGGTTTGCTGCCGGGTTTCGCCGGTTTGGCGGGCTTGGCGTTCTTGCCTGGCGCGGGGGCGACAGGTTCGGGTTCCGCAACGGCAGCCGCTTCTTTCTCGGCCATCGGCATCTGGTCGATGGCGCTGAAAAACTCGCTTAAGTTGAGGGTATCCGGCGGCACGGTCTTCTCGACTTTCTTCTCGCCGTCCTTGCCGACCAGGATCACTTTGGTGCCGCTGCCGGCGCCTAATTTGAGGGCGCGGATCAGCGCGTTGGTTTCAGGCGGAGCAAGCTTCTTGTTGTCCTTGGGGTCCTTGGCGAACTTCTCCCCTTCGGCACCGATGCTGCCGAACTTCACGGTGTACAACACCATGCCGCGCTCTTCAAAGGACTGCTTGGTGGCAGGCTCGTCCAGCTGTTTCTTGAGCTTGGCCAATGTGTCATTGCCGGAATCAAGCTCCACCACCACCAGCGGCCGGGCCTTGCCCAAATCCTGCTTGAGCGGGTTGATATCATCAGCAGCCAACAACGGCCCCGTAAAAGCCATCAAGGTAGCCAGGGTCAGCGACCGGATGAGCATGCGTACCTCCTTTGAATTCCATGCAGGGTTCTTGAGTTTCATGTCTGCGACAGCCAAATTCAAGGATGATTCCTACACCGCCTTGAGAAAGCGTAGGTCAGGACGCCGGCTACGCAAGGGGTGACGAGTGCTAGCAGTCATTGTTTCCTTTGATTGCGCAGGCCCAGGCCGCAAGTTTTTCGCAGGCTTGCAGTGCGATCTGCTCGTCAAGCTTGCCTCGATAGTGCCGGTCCACCGCATCACCGGCGATCAACCCGACAATCAGCGGCGCACCCACGGCATCGGTCAAATCCAGCCACTCCCCCCAATTGGCAGGGCGATCGTACCAACGCAGATAACCATCGCGGGAAACCGGCCACCAGCGCTGGTCGAATTGCAGCACGACCTTTTCCAGGCGGCCCATGGTGAAAAACGCCAGGGCCTCTCGGTAAGCCGTCGGCAAGCCTGGCGTAAAGTGCAGGTGTTTGAGTACCGGTATCGGCACCGTACAGATGCAGGCATCTGCATTGAGGGCATCGACCCACACGCCGTGCTCGTCCCAGGCGACGTGCTGCACGGGGTGATTGAGGTGGATATTCAGGCCGCTGGCGGCGTCTTCCAGTAATTGCCGATAGCCTTGAGGCAGAAACTGGTCGCCGTGGCCAACGCCCTCCTCGTCGAGCGTATGCGTCGACAACTGGTCCAGGGGCAACCCGGCTTCGAGGATCAGGTTAGCGTCGATGGCATAGCGGGCAGCGCGGCGTTCGGGGGCATTGAGGGTCGCAAGGTACTGATCGATGCCCTGCGCCAAGGGTTGATGACGATCAATGGCCTGTTTCAAGCGTTCATACGCGCCATTGATGTCCGGTACGGGGCCATCCCACGCGGCAGCCAATGGTTGCGAGAAATCGGTAGGCCGTCGCTCCAGGCCCAACTGCTCGGCACGTCGGGCCAGCGGGTTGAGAGCATAGTGCTGCAACCAGGCGGCGCCCGCATCCACCGTATGGTCACCCAGGGCCACACTGTTCACGCGCCCGCCGATGCGGTTGCGCGCCTCGAGTACGCGCACCTCCAAACCCTGCGCCTGCAACGCACGTGCGGCACTCAGGCCGGCAAACCCGGCACCGATAACGATGACCCTGCGGGCGCGGGTGCCGGCCACCGCATTCGCAGCGCGGATGCCACTGTCCCAAGCGCTGTGGGTCATGGCGCAATGATCGTGGTTGAAGGCTTCCCCAGCGAGGAACAGACGATTATCAATCGGCGTCGAGAGCAGGCGCCGCAGGCTGACATCGCCTCCCGGCAACATTGCGCTGTAGGCACCTTGGCTATAGGGGTCGTCGCACCAGCGCGTGACGTGCCAGGCGATAGGACGCGGCACTGTCATTGCTGCGGCCAATGCCGAGCGAACACCGGCGCTACGAGCGGGTCGGCGTCCACCCGGGCCAGGGTCTGGGCGAACGCCGGCCGCGAGTCTTGCAACGCCTCTCGCGCCGCATCCCAGCGCGACACCGCCGCCGCCATGATGCCCAGGGCATTCGGCTGTTGGTCGGGGGCGAACAATTGGTCGGCAAACTGATCGGCGAACACCCTCCAGGCCTGGTGCAGGTAGTGGCGCGTGCCGCTGATCAATTGCGCTTGCGCCGCCTCATCGGCGTTGCCCAGCCAGCGTCGCGGGTAGTCGATGATGCCGATCGCCGAGTAGCAATTGGCGGCGATATACACCAGGCCGCGGAGGATCTGGCCGCGGTTGCCGGCAAGTAGGTTGGCGGCCGGGAATTCCAGGCCCAGGTGGATCAGGATCGCCGCGCTTTCCGTCAGTACCTGGCCGTCGGGCGTGACCAACGTGGGGATCTGTTTGAGCGGGTTGATCCGTGCGAGCGCTGCACTGCCTTCGCCGTCCTGCCAGGAGCTGGCGTCCACCCGATGCCACGGCACCGCGCAACGCGGCAGGGCAATTTCAATCATGCATGAGCCGGAGTCGTCGGTGCCGTAGAGCGTGTACATGGGGGTTCCTCCTGAATGTCATGTAGCAGTTGCCGAGCACGCCAACAGCGTAGACGCTTAGCCACGCGAGGCAAGTACTTCAGAACAGGCCCATTTGCCCGCCGACCAGGGTGCCGAAGTCGTCATTCACAAACGGCAGAATCGCATCGGCCACCGGCTGCAATTGCCGCGTGACGTAGTGGTCGTAGTCGATCGGGGCCTGGCGCACCTCCAGCGGCTCCGGGCCGTTGACGGTGATCACGTAGCTGATCCAACCGCCGCGCTGGTACTGACGCGGGCGGTTCATGCGGTCGTTGTAGTCGTCGGCCAGGCGCGCGGCGCGCACGTGGGGCGGGACGTTGCGCTCGTAGTCGTCCAACCGGCGGCGCAGGCGCTTGCGGTAGATCAGCAACTCGTCGAATTCGCCGCTCAAGGTGCGCCGCACGTAGTCGCGCACGTAATCCTGATGGGGCTGGCGGTGGAAGATGCGCTGGTAGAGTTCCTGCTGGAATTGCCGGGCCAGGGGCGACCAGTCGCTGCGCACGGTTTCCAGGCCCTTGTAGACCATCTCTTCGCTGCCATCGCCGCGCACCACCAACCCGGCGTACCGCTTCTTGCTGCCCTCCTCGGCGCCGCGAATGGTCGGCATGAGGAAGCGCGTGAAGTGGGTTTCGTATTGCAACTCCAGCGCGCTGTGCAGGCCGAATGCGTTGTGCAAATGCGCGCGCCACCAATCGTTGACGTGCCGTACCAGCGCCTGGCCGATGCGGCTGGCGTCCTCCTGGGAATGCGCGCTGCCGAGCCAGACGAAGGTCGAGTCGGTGTCGCCGTAGATCACTTCATACCCCTGGGCTTCGACCAGTTCGCGGGTCTGGCGCATGATCTGATGGCCGCGCAGGGTGATCGAGGACGCCAGGCGCGTATCGAAGAAGCGGCAACCGCTGGAGCCGAGCACGCCGTAGAAGGCGTTCATGATGATTTTCAGCGCTTGGGACAACGGTGCGTTGTGTTCGCGCTTGGCCTCTTCGCGGCCTTCGGAGATGCGCGCGACGATGGCGGGCAGGCAGTGCCGGGTGCGGGAAAACCGTGCGCCGCGAAAGCCTTCCACCGACGCACTGTCATCGGGGTGCTTGAGGCCTTCGACCAGGCCTACAGGGTCGATCAGGAAGCTGCGGATGATCGACGGGTAGAGGCTTTTGTAGTCCAGCACCAACACCGATTCGTAGAGGCCGGGGCGTGAATCCATGACAAACCCGCCGGGGCTGGCCTGGGGCGGTTTGTCGCCCAGGTTCGGCGCGACGAAGCCCTGGCGGTGCATCAGCGGCATGTACAGGTGGGTAAATGCGGCCACGGAGCCACCGTTGCGGTCGGCTGGCAAGCCAGTGACGCTGGCGCGTTCGAGCAGGAACTTGAGCAGCTCGGTCTTGGCGAAAATCCGCGTGACCAGTTCGCAGTCCTTGAGGTTGTAACGCGCCAGGGCCGGCTTGTCCTCGGCGAACATGCGGTTGATCTCGTCCATGCGCTGGTACGGCGTGGAGATGTCCTTGCCTTCGCCGAGCAGGGTTTGCGCGACGTTTTCCAGGCTGAAGGACTCAAAACTCCAGGTGGCCGAGCGCAGCGCTTCGATACCGTCGATGATCAACCGCCCCGCCGCGGCCGCGAAGTAATGATTGCGGCTGCCGTGTTCGCGCCAGGTCATGGGCTCTTCGCCGCGGCCGAGCAGGAGCGGCACGTTGAGGCGCTGGGCATGTTCGTGGAGCACGCGCAGGTCGAACTGCACCACATTCCAGCCGATGATCGCATCGGGGTCATGGGTGGCCAGCCACTGGTTGAGGCGTTCGAGCAATTGGCCGCGGGTGTCGCAGTAGTCGAGCTTGAAGTCCACCGCGTCGCTCTTGTTCGGCGGGCCGAGCATGTACACCTGGCGCTCGCCGCAGCCTTCGAGGGCGATGGAATACAGATCGCCCTGAGCGGTGGTCTCGATGTCCAGGGACACCAGTTTGAGCGGCGGACGATAGTCGGGGGCGGGTTTCATCTGCGCTTCGAGCAGCGCGCCGCTGGCGTCGGGCGTGCCGTCGAACCACACGGGGGCGGTGATGAAACGCTCCATCATGTAGCGCTCGGGCGGGCGCACGTCACCTTCGTAGACATCGACACCGGCGGCGCGCAGGCGCTTTTCCAGGTCCATCAGTTGCCGATGCTGGCGGGTGTAGAGGCCTAATACCTTGCGGTGATGGAAATCGCACAGCTCCAGCGGGCGCAATTCGATATCGCGCTCGTCTTTGAGCAGCCAATCCAGCGGCTTGCGATGGGCTTCGGGGATGAATATCACCGAGCTTTGCACGGGGAGGCGAATAAGCCGCGGCCCCTGGTCGGTGGCCAGCCAGAAGCTGACCTGCGTCCCCGCCGGGGTGTCGCGCCAATGCCGGGTCAGGACAAAACCCTGCTGTAAATCCACCGTGCCGCACCTCAGGAATCACGTTCAGGGCGTGATTCTACCCGGCATCCGGCCAAACGCGGCACGTTAACGCACACAGAGCGCAATCGCCTCAGGCGATGCCTTGGTGGAAGTGGCTCAGGTAGCCTTCGATATTGCGCATTTGCTCGTCCCAGCCGCGGGAATTCATTTTGAAGGCTTTCAGGCGGCGGGCTTCGGGCACTGCGTCGAAGCCGGATTCAACGACCCGCAGCAGAATGCCCGGGGCGCGGTCTTCAACGGTGAACTCCACCAGCGTCGGTGTTTCCTTGTCGTAGTCGAAGCCCTTTTCGACGGCGAAGGGGTGCCACGAGAAAGAAAACCGCGTCTGCGGCAGGATGCGTTCGATCTTGGCTTTCCAGATCACGTGTTCGTAACCTGGGTAAGTGATCGGCGCTTCGATCGTTTCCCCGGCGACAAAGGTCTTGCCCTTGAGGGCGATGCCAAACCAGCGGCCGAATTGCTCGGCATCGGTGAGTGCCTCCCACACTTTTTTGCGTGGAGCGTTCAGTAGGACTTTCCGTTCTATACGATCTGATACGTGCATACGTCACCTCCTCCATTGACAGTAGGCGACATCGACTAATGCGCAACCTTGGGTTCTGCGCGATGATGATGCCCCCATTGTTGTCCAGGCCCTTAGGTTATGACTGACCCGTTGAATGGAAGTTGCTTCTGTAAAGCCGTGCGCTACCAGGTGGACAGCCTGGACATGCCCATCAGCCACTGCCACTGCGACAGCTGTCGCAAGGTGCATGCGGCAGCGTTTGTGAGCACCGCCGGCGTAATGCGTGAGCACTTTCGCTGGACCCAGGGCGAAGAACTGTTGGCGGCCTTCGAATCCTCGCCAGGCAAATTCAGGCGCTTCTGCTCGCGCTGTGGCTCACACCTGATGGCCGAGCGCGGGCATCAGCCCCATGTGATTGTGCGGGTGGCGACGCTGGACGATGATCCGGGCATCAGGCCCACCGCGCATATCTGGACGGCCCACGATGTGCCGTGGCTGGCGCATGAGGGCGTGCAGCAGTGGGACGAATGGCAGCTGTGAGTCAGACGTGGGGGTCGCCGGGGGCTTTGCTCGGCGTCGCATATTGCGGCTTCAAGTGGCCTTCGTGGTCGAGCAGCCAGGCGTCCATGATCTGGCGCACCACCGGGCCTGCGACGCGGCCACCGGCCTCGCCGTTTTCGATCATCACCGAAATCACGATCTGGGGGTGCTCCGCTGGCGCAAACCCGACAAACAGCGCGTTGTCACGGTGGCGCTCCTGGGTTTTGTCGCGGTTGTAGCGCTCGCCCTGTTTGATCGCCACCACCTGCGCGGTACCACTCTTGCCGGCGATGCGGTATTGCGCGCCTTGCGCGGCCGCCCGGGCGATCCCGCGCGGGTCGTGCATCACCAGTTGCATCCCGTGGTTGACCTGCTCCCAGTCACGCGGGTTCTTGAGGACCACGTTGGGCATCGGGTGCTCGTCCACCGGCGCCACGCCGTTGATGGTCTTGGCCAGGTGCGGCCGATTCCACACGCCTTTGTTGGCAATCAACGCAGTGGCCTGGGCCAGTTGCAGCGGCGTGACTTGCATATAACCCTGGCCGATGCCGAGGATCACCGTTTCGCCCGGGAACCAGGGCTGACGCCGGGTTGCGCGCTTCCAGGCCTGGGACGGCATCAGGCCGGCCGACTCTTCGAACATGTCCAGGGAGACTTTCTGGCCGAGGCCGAACTCGGCCAGGTAGTCGTGCAGGCGGTCGATGCCGAGCTTGTGGGCCAAGTCGTAAAAATAGGTGTCGTTGGAGCGCATGATGGCGGCGTCCATATCCACCCAACCGTCGCCGCTGTGGTTCCAGTTGCGGTATTTGTGGTCAAAGTCGGGCAATTGGTAGTAACCGGGGTCGAACACGCGGGTCTGGGCCGTCACTACCCCGCTGTCGAGACCCGCGATGGCCACTTCCGGCTTGATCGTCGAACCCGGCGCATAGAGACCGCGCAGGACGCGGTTGAACAGCGGCCGGTCGATGGAATCATGCAAGGCGGCGTATTCCTTGAAGCTGATGCCCGTGACGAACAGGTTGGGGTCGAAGCTGGGTTTGCTGACCATCGCCAGTACTTCGCCAGTTTGCGGGTCGAGGGCTACCACGGAGCCACGACGATCGCCCAGCGCTTCTTCCGCCGCTTCCTGGAGTTTGACATCGAGGCTCAGCACGATGTTTTTGCCGGGGATCGGATCGGTATGCTTGAGCACACGCAGTACGCGCCCCTGCGCATTGGTCTCGACTTCTTCATAACCGACATGGCCATGCAGTTCTGACTCGTAGAAACGCTCGATGCCGGTCTTGCCGATGGACTGCGTGCCGCGGTACTCCACCGAGTCGAGGGCCTTGGATTCTTTTTCGTTGATGCGGCCAACGTAACCGATGGAGTGAGCGAAATGCGCGCCCAGGGGGTAGTGGCGGACGAATTGCGGTTCGACGTCTACACCGGGCAGGCGGAATTCGTTGACGGCGAGTTCGGCGATCTGTTCTTCGGTCAGCTCATAAAATAACGTAACCGGAACAAAAGGATGCCGCGCCTGCTTCAGCGCCTTGTCGAATACGGCACGGTCTTCTGCCGGCAGGTGCAGCAGGCTGACGATCGCGTCCAGTTCGCCCTTGAGGTCGGTGGTGCGCTCGCGGGTGATGGTCAGGTTGTAGCTTGGACGGTTGTCGGCCAGCACGACGCCATTGCGGTCATAGATCAAGCCGCGAGTCGGTGTGATGGGCAGTACGTGGACACGGTTGTTTTCAGAAATCGTCGAGTGATACTCGAATTGCACGACCTGCAGGAAATACAGGCGGCCCACCAGGGCGCAGGTGATGCCGATCACCAACAAGGCGCAGGCGAGCAGGCGCTTGTTGACCAGGCGGTTTTCGTTTTCGTGGTCTTTGATCGGGATTGGTTGAGGCATTTCTACAGCATCTCGTTGAAAAAGGTCGACGCCGCGTCCTGCGGATAAAAGCTCAATCCTTGTGAAAATGTGCTGCACCATAACAAAAATGCAGAAACACTTTGCATCGATTTCCCCAACGGTACCTGGGAAGAGCCGTGTGGTGCCGTTGAGTCAGACGGCACCGAGCATCAGGGGATGAGGCTACTGTTACCAGATGGCAACGGTGGCCTCGAACAGCAGGGGGATTTCAGATCCACAGGTCGTTCATGGCGGTGCGGTCTCCTCCTTCATGGCCGGTGTTCAAGATGCCGCGTGGTTCGATCATCATCAATTTGGCTTCGCCTTCGGCGGCCGTCCGATGCTCTATTCCGCGAGGAACGACATACAGCTCACCCGGTGCCACATACACGGGACCGTCCGGAAGGTCGATGCGCAGTGTCCCTTCAAGCACGAAAAACGCCTCGTCGGTTTCTGGATGTGAGTGCCAGATGAACTCGCCTTCGATGCGTACAACCTTGAACTGGTAGTCGTTCATCTCGGCGACGACTCTCGGGCTCCACTGTTCACTGATGAGCGAAGCCTTTTGCGCGAGATTGACAGGTTGTGCTGGGTGCTGCTGAGTCATGACAGATCCTCTGGTAGGTGAGAGTTGTCAGACTATCGAAGGAAGGGTCGAGCGCTCTTGTACGATCTTGCAGCTTGAGGAGAGCGATACAAAAGCCTTTAGTAGACACTGCCAAGGAAGCACTGAAGACCACCGCAATGAGGCGCCCTTTCCGACCGCCCAAAACAAAACCCCTGTCTGCGCGAGCAAACAGGGGTTCTGGAATTTAATCTTGACGATGACCTACTCTCACATGGGGAAACCCCACACTACCATCGGCGATGCATCGTTTCACTGCTGAGTTCGGGATGGGATCAGGTGGTTCCAATGCTCTATGGTCGTCAAGAA